>JAESGF010000009.1_pt1 | contig 471104 bp, 435 predicted proteins | sample 9269621 | NCBI WGS metagenome assembly JAESGF01 (sample SAMN14515066, study PRJNA621663) | algae metagenome | isolation source: Tolypothrix carrinoi HA7290-LM1 and co-occurring heterotrophs from dry rock... | place: USA: Makauwahi cave, Kauai, Hawaii | collected 2011-01-06 | reverse complement strand
TGGTGGGGGTGTGGGCGGCCCGGCGGCGGGGTCGGGGGGGGCGCCCTCTTCGAGATTCGCGTTCGCCTCGCCCCTCACCCCGACCCTCTCCCCGCAAGCGGGGAGAGGGAGAAGAGAGATGGAGGAATCAATGACCGAACAAAACATTCCGCTCTGGGAAGTGTTCATCCGCAGCCGCACCGGGCTCGCGCATCGCCATGTCGGCTCGGTGCATGCCGTCGATGCCGAGATGGCGCTGCAGAATGCGCGCGACGTCTACACCCGGCGCGGCGAGGGGCTATCGATCTGGGTGGTGCCGTCGCAGGCGATCACCGCCAGCGATCCGGCCGACAAGGATTCGTTGTTCGAGCCGACTGCGTCGAAAGTCTACCGCCATCCGACGTTCTATGAGGTGCCGGACGAAGTCGGGCATATGTAATCGTCAGCGGGGAGAGGTGAAGGAAACGGACATGACTGAAACTCCGCTCTTTGCCTACACGCTCCGGCTCGCCGACAACGCGCTGATCCTCGGCCATCGCGTGTCGGAATGGGTCGGGCATGCGCCGGTGCTGGAAGAAGACCTCGCGCTCGGCAATCTCGCGCTCGATCTGATCGGGCAGGCGCGCTCGTTCTATACATACGCCGGTGAGATCGAGGGTAAAGGTCGCGACGAGGATGCGCTCGCCTATCTGCGTGACGCCGCGGACTGGCGCAATGTGCTGCTGGTCGAGCAGCCGAACGGCGATTTCGCCCAGACCATCGTACGGCACTTGCTGTACTCTGCCTTCGCGCATCCCTATTTCGAGGAATTGTCGCGCAGCAAGGATGCGACGCTTGCCGCCATCGCCGCCAAGGCGGTGAAGGAGATGGCCTATCATGTCCGCCACACCGGCGAATGGACCATCCGGCTCGGCGACGGCACCGACGAGAGCCATCGGCGCACCCAGAATGCGCTGGACGAACTCTGGCCCTTCACCGGCGAGTTGTTCGAAACCGACCAGATCGACCGCGCCCTGATCGAGACCGGAATAGCGGTCGACCCTGCCAGCGTCCGCGCGCGCTGGTCGAGCACGCTCGATCATGTGTTTGAGGAAGCCGCACTCACCCGGCCGCGCGACGGCTATATGCAGAGCGGCGGCCGCAGCGGGCGCCACTCAGAACATCTCGGCTTCATCCTGACCGAATTGCAGTTCCTGCAACGTACCTATCCCGGAGCCAAGTGGTGATCGCGACGGCCGCAGCGATCGATGCTCGCGAGCAGGTCGCACGCGCCTGGAAGGCCGCGGAATCCGTGGTCGATCCGGAAATCCCGGTGCTGACCATCGCCGATCTTGGCGTGCTGCGCGATATCACCATCGTCGACGGCTTCATCGAGGCGACCATCACGCCGACTTATTCCGGCTGTCCGGCGATGAACCTGATTGCGCTCAACCTCGAACTCGCGCTCGAGGAAGCCGGCTTCCACATGCCGCGGATCAAGACCGTGCTGTCGCCGGCCTGGACCACGGACTGGATGACAGACGCCGGCAAGGCCAAGCTGAAGGAATACGGGATCGCGCCGCCAAACGGGAAGGCGTCGCGCCGCGCGCTGTTTGGCGAGGACGAGGTGGCCTGCCCGCATTGCGGCTCATCGAACACCGAGCGTCTGTCGGAATTCGGATCGACGTCCTGCAAGGCGTTGTGGCGCTGCAGGGCTTGCGCCGAACCTTTTGATTATTTCAAGTGCATATGAGGCTTCGCCCATGGCCGTCGCGTTCCACACCCTGAAAGTTGCAGACGTGCGGCGCGAGACGCCCGACGCGGTGTCGATTGCGTTCGCGGTGCCGCCCGAGCTTGCGGAGGAGTATCGCTTTCATCCCGGCCAGCATCTGACGCTGCGGCGGGATTGCGACGGGCACGACATCCGGCGCTCGTATTCGATCTGCACGGGGCTCGACGACCGCGAATTGCGGGTCGCGGTGAAGAAGGTCGATGGCGGCGTGTTCTCCACGCTGTGCAATGAGATCATCAGGCCGGGTGACATGATCGAAGTGATGACGCCGCAGGGGCGTTTCGGAGTCATGCCGGCGCCGGGCGCGGCGAAAACCTATCTCGCGATCGCGGCGGGTTCCGGCATCACGCCGGTGCTGTCGCTCATGCGCAGCGTTCTCACCCGCGAGCCGGGCAGCCAGTTCATGCTGATCTATGGCAACCGCACGGCCAAGGACATCATCTTCAAGGAAGCGCTTGAGGACTTGAAGGATCGTTTCCTTGGACGGCTCGTCGTGCATCACGTGCTGTCGCGCGAGCAGCAGGATATCGAGCTGTTCAACGGCCGCATCGACGCAGGCAAGATCGAAGCCCTGCTGAAATCCTTCGCGCCCGCGGAGCGGATCGATCATGCGTTTCTGTGCGGACCGGGCGCCATGATCGAGGAGGCGAGGGCAACGCTGCGGCGCCTCGGTACGCCGGAAGGCCACATCCATATCGAGTATTTTTCCACCGATGGCGTTCCTGTCGCGCCACGCCGTGCCGCCGCGGCCTCCGCCACGGAGCAGCCGGTCGCACATGCGCATGTCACGCTGCATGGCTCAGCGTACAATATCCCGATGCTGGACGGCGAAACCGTGATCGATGCGGGCGAGCGGATGGGGCTCGAGATGCCGTATTCCTGCCGCGGCGGCATGTGCTGCACCTGCCGGGCGAAGCTCGTGTCCGGTCAGGTCGACATGGAGCAGAATTACTCGCTGGAGCCGTGGGAAATGGAAGCGGGCTATGTGCTGACCTGCCAGGCTCGGCCGCTCACCAAGGAAATCGTCGTCGATTACGACGAGGTCTAGGCCCGCCATTGCGCGCCTGCAATTAACACGTATTCGAACGGCAGGACGCAACATTGCGCCTGCCGCCGAATTCTGTGCCGCAGCGGCTAAAGCTGCAACGGAAAGCCGCGTCTATTTTTTGCTCGTGCAGTCGGTCATGAAGGCCTTGCGCTGCGTTTTCTCAGTAATGTTTTTCGCCTTCGCCTCAGCCCGGCAGGCGTCTTTCTTCGCACGGATGGCGGACTGGTCTGGCTTCGCCGGAGCCTGGGCGAGAGCGGCAGGGGCAAATGAAACGATCAGCAGCGCAGCGAAAAGACCTGTCTTGGACATGGCATGACCCTTGGTATGCGTTAATTCGCGCGTCACGGGTGAGCCCAGACAACGGTGAAATTGCGGCAGAACAGAAGCCAGACGCAAGCCCCAGGCTCCCTGCGATCATAGTTGATACCTGGTCGTGCCGGACCTGAAAGGGTTTTATAGCGCCCGCGGTGAGATTTTGGCGGTCCGCTCAGGCGTCGCCAGCGCCTGCGCGCCCTCGATCAGCAATGTGGTTGCAAGATCGGCATAATCTTCGCGGCTCATCGTGCCACCTTCGCGAAACCACATATAGTGCCAGTTCAGCATCCCGAACAGCGACATGGTCACGGGCTTCAGCAAAGTCTTGCTGCGGCCGATCGCCGGCAGCACATCTGCAATCGCGCCGGCAAAGACCGCCACCAGATCGCGCTCCATGCCAATCAGCGCCTTCTGACGCTCCGGCGGCAGCTTCGCCATCTCGTTGATCTGAATCTTGTGCTGCTGATCGGCGTCGCGATAGGCATCGAGCAGCGCCCCGACGAGTGAACGCAGCCGCTCGCGCGCCGGCAACGCCGTGCTCACCGCATTGGCGGCGTCCAGCAACTCCTGCAAATGGACGCTGAGAATGTCGAACAGCAGCGTCTCCTTGCTCGCATAATAGTGATAGAGCAACGCTTTCGACACACCGCAGGCCGCCGCCACTTCCGCCATCGAAGTGCGGTCGTAGCCGTGCTGTGCGAACAGCTTGGCGGAGCGATCGAGGATCGCGCGGCGCTTGATGTCGTGATCGGCGGAGCGGGGGCGCGCCATCAGTCCTTCGGCCTCTTGTCGATCACCCGCCGCGCCTTGCCCGCGGAACGCTCCACCGCGCCGGGGTCGCCGACGAGCACCTTGATGCCGATCCCGATGTTGTTGCGGATATGCATTGCGAGCGACGCCGCCTCGGCGGTGCGCTCCGCCTCGCCGTGAACCTCCGGCCGGGCTTCGACGAACAGCGTTGCGACATCGAGCCGATCCTCGCGCGACAGTTCGATCAGGTAATGCGGCGACAGCCCCTGGCAACGCAGCAGCAATTCCTCGATCTGGGTCGGGAACACGTTGACGCCACGGATGATCATCATGTCGTCGGACCGGCCCGTGACCTTCTCCATGCGCCGGTGCGTGCGCGCGGTGCCGGGCAGAAGGCGCGTCAGGTCGCGGGTGCGATAGCGGATGACCGGCAAGCCCTCCTTGGTCAGCGTGGTGAAAACCAGTTCGCCCTTCTCCCCGTCCCGCAATGGCTTGCCGCTCTCCGGGTCGATCACCTCCGGATAGAAATGGTCCTCCCAGATATGCAAGCCGTCCTTGGTCTCGACGCATTCGTTGGCGACGCCCGGTCCCATCACCTCGGACAGGCCGAAAATGTCGACCGCATCCATCGCGAACGCCTCCTCGATCTCCGCCCGCATCTGGTTGGTCCAGGGCTCGGCACCGAAAATGCCGATCGACAACGAGCTTTCGCGCGGGTCGATGCCTTTGGCTTTGAACTCGTCGAGGATCGCGAGCATGTAGCTCGGCGTCACCATGATGATGTCCGGCTCAAAGTCGGTGATGAGCTGCACCTGCCGTTCGGTCATCCCGCCGGACACCGGGATCACCGCGCAACCAAGCCGTTCCGCTCCGTAATGCGCGCCGAGCCCGCCGGTGAACAGGCCGTAACCGTAGGCGACATGCACCTTCATGCCGGGACGGCCGCCGGATGCACGGATCGACCGCGCCATCAGGTTCGCCCAATTGTCGATATCGGCCTGCGTGTAGCCGACCACGGTCGGCTTGCCGGTGGTGCCGGACGAGGCGTGGATGCGCACGATTTTTTCCTGCGGCACCGCGAACATGCCAAACGGATAATTTTCGCGCAGGTCGGCCTTGGTGGTGAACGGGAATTTGGCGAGGTCTTCGAGCCGCTTGAAGTCGGATGGTCTCACGCCGGCGGCGTCGAACTTCTTGCGATAGGCCTCGACATTGTCATAGGCGTGCTTGAGCGACCAGGCGAGGCGCTGCGTCTGCAATGCGGCGATTTCGTCGCGCGAGGCGGTTTCGATCGGCTCCAGTCCGTAGGGTTTGTAGGATGCGTCGACCATGGCTCTATGCCTTCCCGGCAGGCAGCAACGTGCCCTCGATAGTTCGCGAATGGCCGCGGAATTCGGCGATCACGGTGCCGTCCTCGCGCGTCACGGTGATGTCGTAGATGCCGGAGCGGCCGGCGCGGTGGCGTTCGACGCCCCTTGCGATCAGGCGGTCGCCCAGCTTGCCGGCGGTGAGAAATGTCACCGCGCAATGCTGCGCCACGGTGCGCTGGTTATAGGTGTTGCAGGCGAAAGCGAAGGTTGAATCGGCCAGCGTGAAGATGAAGCCGCCATGCGCGATATTGTGGCCGTTCACCATTTCGTCGGTGATGGTCATCGCGAGCACTGCGCGGCCGGGCTCGACCGAGATCAACTGCATGCCGAGACCCTTGCTGGCAGAATCCTCCGCCCACATGGCATCGGCACAGGCGCGCGCGATTTCGCCCGCGTCCATGGTCACGATCCCTTCTCGCCGGTGAATTTCGGCGCGCGTTTCTCCATGAAGGCGCTGACGCCTTCCTTGTAGTCCGGGCTCGATCCGGCGCTGCGCTGGAAATCCCGTTCGAGGTCAAGCTGGGTGGCAAGATCGTTGGTTTCGGCAGCGTCGAGCGCGCGCTTGATCAGCGACAGTCCGTAGGTCGGACCGACGGCGAAACGCATGCACAATTCATTGGCGGCACCGATCAATTCGCCATCCGGCACGCATTTCCAGATCAGTCCCCAGCTTTCCGCTGTCTCCGCCGGCAGCGGATCAGCCAAGAGCGCCAGTCCGCGCGCGCGGGCAGGGCCCACCAGCCGCGGCAGAAACCAGGTGCCGCCGGAATCCGGCACCAGTCCGATCTTCGCGAAGGCCTGCAGGAAAGACGCCGACTTGGACGCAACCACGATGTCGCAGGCGAGCGCGATATTGGCGCCGGCGCCGGCCGCGATGCCGTTCACCGCTGCAACGACAGGGAAGGGAAGCGCCCGCAACCGTCGGATCAGCGGATTATAATATTGCTCCAGCGTGCCACCGAGTACGATGGTCTCACCGGGCTTTGCCAGCCGGTCGTTCAGATCCTGTCCCGCGCAGAAGCCGCGGCCGGCACCGGTGATCATCAGCGCCCGGCAAGTGGAATCGCTTTCCGCATCGTCGAGCGCCTTTTTCAGCGCGACATGCATGTCCTCGGTGAATGAATTCAGCCGCTGCGGCCGGTTCAGCGTGATGACGCGATAGCCCGTACGCACGTCGACGAGAATGGAACTCTCGTCCATCCGCACCTCCCGATTCCCGGCGCATTGTTGCGCTCTGGTGTTTTCCACCCTTACGGCAGCAAGACAATCGACAAAGTTACTTGACTGACCGTCCGGTCGGATAATTAATATGCCGGACATTCGGGTGTCAACGCGGTCGGATTTGATAACGGCCCAAACATCCGCGGGAGGACGCATGAATTTTTTCGAGGCGCATCGCGCGCAGCTCGAACAGGCGGTCAACGCGTGCCGCACGCGCTCCTATTGGAGCGCCTATCCGGAAATTGCCAGCGGCAAGATCTATGGCGAGACCGCGAAAGCGGACGGCGAGGCCGCGTTCAAGGCGCTGCTCGGCAAGCCTTTCGATCTTGGTGAGAGCGGCGGCAGACAGGTCGGCCGCGAAGTGTCGCCCTTTGGCATGGCGCTTGGCATCACCTATCCGGCGGCCGATGCCGACGTGCTGATCGAACGATCCATCAAGGCGGGACAATCCTGGGCGCACGCGTCAATCGAAGATCGCGTCGGCGTTTGTCTCGAGTGGGTGAAGCGTCTCAACGCGCAGAGCTTCCTGGTCGCCAACGCTGCGATGCATACGACCGGGCAGGCCTTCATGATGGCGTTCCAGGCCGCCGGTCCACATGCGCAGGACCGGGCGCTGGAAGCAATCGCCTACGCTTATGACGAGATGACCCGGGTGCCGCGTACTGCGCATTGGGTTAAGCCCCAGGGCAAGAGCGATCCGATCGTGCTCGACAAGAGTTTCCGTATCGTGCCGCGCGGTGTCTCGCTGGTGATCGGTTGCGCCACCTTTCCGACCTGGAACGGTTATCCGGCGATCTTCGCCAGCCTTGCCACCGGCAACAGCGTGATCGTGAAGCCGCATCCCGGCGCAATCCTGCCGCTCGCGATCACGGTGAAGATCGGTCGCGAGGTGCTGCAGGAGGCCGGCTTCGATCCGGATGTGATCATGCTGGCCCCCGACGAAGCCGATGCACCGATTACGCAGGATCTGGCCGCGCATCCGGGTGTCGCGATTGTCGATTTCACCGGCTCGCCGGCGTTCGGGCAGTGGGTGCGCGAGAATGCCGCCACCGGCCTTATCTATACCGAAGAGGCCGGGATCAACTCCATCGTCATCGATTCGACCGATGACTTCCGCGGCATGTGCGGCAACATCGCATTCTCGCTGTCGCTTTATTCCGGGCAGATGTGCACGGCGCCGCAGAATATTTTCGTGCCGGCCGGCGGCATCAAGACTGATGACGGGCACAAGAGCTACGACGACGTCGCCTCTGGCATTGCGACGGCAATCGACACGCTGCTCGGCGATCCGGATCGCGCCGCCAATATTCTCGGCACCATCCAGAACGAGGCGACGGTGAAGCGTGTGGACGCGGCGCGCAAGCTCGGCCGGATCGTGCGCGATTCAGCACCGGCTCCGATTGCCGGCTTCGACACCGCACGGACGGCATCTCCGCTGCTGCTTGCCGTGGATGCGAAAGACGACCGCGCCTGGGGTGAGGAGCGGTTCGGACCGATCGCCTTCGTGATCCGTACCGCATCGACAGACGAGTCGATTGCCCTCGCGTCGCAGGCGGCGCGACGCAAGGGCGCGATCACGGCCTCGCTCTATTCCACGGATGACAATGTGGTCGATGCGGCGGCCGACGCCTTTGCGCGCGCAGGTGTCGCATTGTCGGTGAACCTGACTGGCGGCATCTATGTCAATCAGTCGGCGGCGTTCTCGGACTATCACGTGTCGGGCGCCAATCCGGCGGGCAATGCATGCCTGACGGATTCCGCGTTCGTCGCCAATCGTTTCCGCGTCGCTCCCATGCGGCGCCAAAAAGCAGCCTGAACACGTCAGAAAATATCCAAGGGAGGATAAGCATGAGACTTCCGATCAAACTGCTCGCGGCCGCAGCGGCCATGGTGCTGTCGGCGTCGTTCGCCCAGGCACAGGCGCCGATCAAGATCGGTTCGGTGCTGTCGGTGACCGGCGGCGCATCGTTCCTCGGCGATCCCGAAAAGAAGACGCTGGAAATGTATGTCGCCGATCTCAACGCCAAGGGCGGCATCAACGGCCGCAAGATCGACCTCGTCATCTATGACGATGCCAGCGATCCCAACCAGGCCCGCACCTTTGCAACCCGCCTGATCGAGCAGGACAAGGTCGATGCGTTGCTCGCCGGGTCGACGACCGCAAGCACCATGGCGATCATTCCGCTGGCGGAAGAGGCCGAAATTCCGCTGATCAATTTCGCCGGCGCGGTGCAAGCGGTCCATCCGGTGAAGAAATGGAACTTCAAGACACCGCATACCGATTTGATGGCTTGCGAGAAGATCTTCGAAGACATGAAGAACCGCAATCTCACCAAGATCGCGATGATCTCCGGCGCCGATGCCTTCGGCAAGTCGATGCGCGACCAGTGCATGACCGTGGTCAAGAAATACGGCATCGAGGTTCTTCATGAGGAAACCTATCAGCCGCGCGACAATGACATGACCGCGCAGCTCACCAACATCAAGGGCAAGGCCGGAGTGCAGGCTGTGCTCAACCCGGGCTTTGGCCAGGGGCCGGCGATCGTGACCCGCAACTACAAGCAGCTCGGCATTCCCCATCCGCTCTATCAGAGCCACGGCGTTGGCACGAAGCAGTTCATCGAACTGGCGACACCGGCGGCGGCGGAAGGCGTTCGTCTGCCGGCCGCGGCGCTGCTGGTTGCGGAGAAACTGCCCGACAGCGATCCGCAGAAGAAGGTCGTGGTCGATTACAAGAAGACCTACGAGGCCAAGACCGGCCAGCCGGTCTCGACGTTCGGCGGGCACATGTATGACGGCCTGATGATCCTGGTCGAAGCGATGAAGCGCGCCGGCGGTCCGGACAAGGCCAAGGTGCGCGACGAGATCGAGAAGACCAAGGGCTTCGTCGGCACCGGCGGCGTCGTCAACATGTCGCCGACCGATCACATGGGCCTCGACCTGTCGGCGTTCCGGATGCTGGAGATCAAGAATGGCGACTGGGAACTGGTGAAGTGAAGGTTGTCAGCGGGTAGACTCTCTGCTCCCCTCCCCACGCGAGCGTAGCGAGTGGCGGGGAGGGGTCGGGGTGGGGGATGAGCAGCGCGCATAGACAACGCCGAAGCGATCCTCGTATTCCGCGAGAACGTCGGCTGCGCCGCGACGTGACGTTGGCGGAGCGGAAGCTTTGGTGGCACCTCAAACGACTTTCGCCGGAAGTCTCGCATTTCCGGCGACAGGCGACGATTGGTTCCTACTTTGTGGATTTTGCTTGCCATGCGCAGCGGATCGCAATCGAGTTGGATGGTGGCCATCACAATGAGGCGGCGCAGTTTCAACTCGACAGGCAGCGCGATGCCTACCTTGCGTCAAAGGGCTATCGCGTCTTGCGCTTCTGGAACGACCAATATCGACGGAGTATTGTCCGTGATCGCCGATGCGCTGACATCCGTTTCGATCGCGGCGCCCCCCACCCCCGACCCCTCCCCGCCGCTGCGCGGGGGGAGGGGAGTCGCGAGCAGTGGAGGCTGAAAGAACGCCAGATGCCCGAATTTCTCCAGTTCACCTTTTCCGGTCTGACCGTGGGCGCGATTTACGCCCTGGTCGCGCTGGGATTCACGCTGATCTACAACGCCTCCGACGTGATCAATTTCGCGCAGGGCGAGTTCGTCATGATCGGCGGCATGGTCACCTTCTTCGCCGTGGCCGCCGGATTTCCGTTGCCGCTTGCGGCGTTGATCGCGCTGGTCGCCTCCATTCTTGTCGGCGTGCTGCTGCACCGGCTGGCGATCGAGCCAGCCAAGGGCGCGTCACCCGTGACGCTGATCATCATCACCATCGGCGCCTCGATCTTCCTCCGCGGCGTCGCCGCTGTAGTGTTCGACAAGAATTATCATTCCTATCCCGGCTTCGCGGGCACGGAGCCGATCCAGTTCGGCGGCGCAACCATCCTGCCGCAAAGCCTCATCGTGCTCGGTGGCACGCTCGTCATCGTCGTCGCGCTGTGGCTGCTCGCCACCCGCACCATGATTGGCAAGGCGATGGCGGCGACCGCCGCCAACCGGCTGGCAGCGCGGCTGGTCGGCATCAACACCGCCGCGATCGTCGGCGTATCGTTCGCGCTGTCGGCAGCGATCGGTGCCATCGGCGGCATTCTGGTGACGCCTATCACGCTGACGAATTACGATGTCGGCACGCTGCTGGCGTTGAAGGGCTTCGCTGCCGCCATGCTTGGCGGCATGGGGCATCCGCTTGGCGCCGTGGTGGGGGGGCTATTGGTCGGACTGCTGGAGACGTTCGGCGCCGGCTACATCTCCTCGGCCTACAAGGATGCGGTGGCCTTCCTTGTCATTCTCGGTGTGCTGTTCGTCATGCCGCAGGGGCTGTTCGGCAAAGCCAGCATCGAGCGCGTTTGAAATGCCGAGCCTGCTGAAACGATACGGCGTCGTGCTGCTGGTCTTGGCGCTGGTGGTCGCGCTGCCATATCTCGTTCCGACCAGTTTCTATCTTCGGATCGCGGCCCTCGTTTTCATCTTCAGTCTCGCCGTGCTCGGCATCAATCTGCTGATGGGTTTCGCCGGGCAGGTCAGCCTCGGCCATGCCGGATTCTTCGGCATCGGTGCTTATGCCGTGGCGGTGCTGCCGACGCATTTCGGCATACCGTCCTGGATCGCCCTGATCGCCGGCGTGATCGTTGCGGGCCTGCTGGCTTTTGTCATCGGCCGTCCGATCCTCAAGCTTAAAGGGCATTATCTCGCGGTCGCAACACTTGGCATGGGTATCCTGATTGCCATGGTGTTCACCAATGAAGCGCGCCTGACCGGCGGCCCGGATGGCATGCCGGTGCCGCGGCTGGTGCTGTTCGGATGGACCGCGCGCGGCTCGGTGACATGGTACTGGATTTCCGGCGTGACACTTGTGCTGGCGACGCTGCTGACGGTCAACCTGATCGACTCGCCGACCGGCCGCGCACTTCGGGCCATTCATGACAGCGAGGTGGCCTCACGCGTACTGGGCATCGATGTCGCGCGCTACAAGCTGATCGCCTTCGTATTGTCCGCAATCTATGCCGCCGTGGCCGGCGCCTATCTGGCGCTGTTCGACGGACTGGTGACGCCCGCGACCGCGGGCTTCCTGCGCTCGATCGAATTCGTGGTGATGGCGGTGCTGGGGGGCCTGGGTTCGATCCTGGGCTCCATTGTCGGCGCCGCGCTGCTGACGATCCTTCCGCAATTGCTGACGGTGTTCCACGATTACGAGCACATCGCGCTCGGCGCGATCATGATCGTTTTCATGATCTTCCTGCGCGCGGGCATCGTACCGAGCCTTGCCAGCCTGTTCCGGCGGAGCCCGTCATGAGCGTGCTGTCGACACAGGGGCTCGGCATCGATTTCGGCGGCGTGCGTGCCGTGGACGACGTCTCGCTCACAGTCAATGCGGGGGAGATCTTCGCCATCATCGGACCGAATGGCGCCGGCAAGACCACACTCTTCAACATGATTTCGGGGCTTTACCAGGCGCCGCGCGGCAAGGTCACGCTGGACGGGCAGGACGTCACCAACCTGCCGGCGCATGTGCTGGCGGCGCGCGGGCTGTCGCGCACGTTCCAGAACCTGCAGATGTTCTTCCGCATGACCGCGCTTGAAAACGTGATGGTCGGCCGTCACCTGCACGAGAACCGCAACGTGTTCGCGCATCTCTTCCGGCTGCCGAGCGTGGTGATCCAGAACCGCGCCTCCCGCCGTCGCGCGGAGGAATTGCTGTCGCTTGTTGGCCTGAGCAAGCTCGGCAATCGGCCGGCCGGCGAATTGCCCTATGGCGCGCTGAAGCGGCTCGAAATCGCACGCGCACTCGCATCCGAACCGAAGGTGCTGCTGCTCGATGAGCCCGCCGCCGGCTGCAACGCAGTCGAGACCGAGGAGGTCGATGCGGTGATCCAGAAGATCGCGGCGCAGGGCGTCACCGTCGTGCTGGTCGAGCATGACATGCGGCTGGTGATGAAGATCTCGAACCGCATTCATGTCCTCGACCAGGGCCGGACGCTGGCGCAGGGCACCGCTCAGGAGGTGCGCGCGAATCCGGCGGTGATCGCGGCTTATCTCGGTGCGCATGCGGGCGGGGAGGTGGCCGATGCTGGTCATTGACAACCTGTCCAGCCGCTACGGCCGGATCGAGGTGCTGCACGGGCTTTCGCTCGAGGTGAAGCAGGGCGAGATCGTGACGCTGGTCGGCAGCAATGGCGCCGGCAAGACCACGCTGCTGCGTGCGATCTCGGGCGTACAGCCGGTCTCGGGCGGATCGATCCGTTTCCTCGGTGATGCGGTCGACCGCGTCGCGCCGCATGTTCGTGTCGCGCGCGGGATCGTGCAGGTTCCGGAAGGCCGGCAGGTGTTCGCGCCGCTGTCGGTCGAGGACAATCTCCGGCTTGGGGCCTGGTCGCGTAAGGACAACGAGATCGCAACCGACATCGAAGGCGTCTATGCGACCTTCCCGGTGCTCGCGGAGAAGCGGGCAATTGCCGCGGGCTCGCTCTCCGGCGGGCAGCAGCAGATGCTGGCGATGGGGCGTGCGCTGATGGCGCGTCCGAAACTGATGCTGCTCGACGAACCGTCGATGGGCTTGGCACCGATTCTGGTCGACCAGATTTTCTCGATCGTCGCCGGGCTGAAGCGGCAGGGCATCACCGTCCTGCTGGTCGAGCAGAATGCCTATGCCGCGCTCGCCATCGCCGACCGTGGCTATGTGCTGGAGACCGGACGCATCTCGCATACCGGCACCGGGCGCGAATTGCTCAACGACACACGGGTGCGCGAGGCGTATCTGGGGGTTTGAACTATCGCCGTCACCCTGAGGTGCGAGCGTAGCGAGCCTCGAAGGGCGACGGCCGGCGTGGTGGCCGTGCATCCTTCGAGGGCCGCTTTCGCGGCCACCTCAGGATGACGGAACTAAGGTTTGACGAAGACGTCATCCGATCGGCAGCTTGGCTTCGTCCTTCAACGTCTCCAGCACGATGCTGGAGCGCACCCGCTCCACCGCCTCGTGCGGCAGCAGCACATCGTTGACCAGCGCCGACAGCGCCCGCAGATCGGTGACCACGACCTTGAGCAGATAGTCGGAATCGCCGGTCAGCGCATGCGTCTCCTGCACCATTACCAATGTCGCCACCAGATCGCGGAAGCGCCGCGCGTTGTTGCGCGAATGCGTGGCGAGTGCGACGAAGATGAAGACCGTGATGCCGAAGCCGAGCAAAGCGGGATCGAGGTCGGCGCGATAGCGGCGGATCACGCCGGCCTGCTCCAGCCGCTGGCGGCGGCGGGAGCATTGCGAGGGCGACAACCGGACCGCATCGGCAAGCTGCTGGTTTGTCAGCGCGCCGTTATCCTGGAGCGCGGACAGCAGCTTGAGGTCGGCGTCATCGATGGTGATCGGTTCGTGTGCCATTTAGGGTAAAAATGCTTGAACTGTGCATAATATAGCTTAACAACAACAAATTTGCACGCAATTTGCGCCCGGTGTCGGGCATTTTCCACCTCAGAACAATAAGCTTTTCGCACAGGAGATCGCCATGGGTCCGTTTCCGCACGACGCGCCGGCCGCCGTCATTACCGAGGCCAATCCGATGGGTACCGACGGCCTCGAATTCGTCGAATACGCCCATCCCGAGCCGGAAAAACTCGGCAAGCTGTTCGCGACCATGGGCTTCACCCTGGTCGCGAAACACCGCTCCAAGAACGTGCAGCTCTGGCGCCAGGGCGACGTCAATTTCGTAGTCAATGCCGAGCCCGATTCATTTGCGCAACGCTTCGCGGCAGAGCACGGTCCCTGCGCCTGCGCGATGGCGTTCCGTGTCGTCGATGCGAAGAAGGCCTATGAGCGCGCGCTGTCGCTGGGCGCCGAGCCCGGGGAGACCAGCGTGGGGCCGATGGAGCTTGCGATCCCGGCGATCAAGGGCATCGGCGGTTCGCTTTTGTATTTCGTTGATCGCTACGGTGAGAAAGGCTCGATCTGGGACGTTGATTTCGTCTGGACCGGCGAGCGCGATCCGAAGCCGGAAAACTGCGGTCTTTATTATCTCGATCACCTGACCCACAACGTGCTGCGCGGCCGCATGGATCACTGGGCCGGCTGGTATCAGAAGCTGTTCAATTTCCGGGAGATCCGCTTCTTCAACATCGAGGGCAAGCTTACCGGCCTGATCTCGCGGGCGATGACGTCGCCCTGCGGCAAGATCCGCATCCCGATCAACGAGTCGCTCGACGACAAGTCGCAGATCGAGGAATATCTGCGCGAATACAAGGGCGAGGGCATCCAGCATGTCGCGATGGGCTGCCGCGACATCTACGAGAGTGTTGCGAAACTCGGCGCCAACGGCCTGCCCTTCATGCCGCAGCCGCCTGCGACCTATTACGAGAAGATCGACGCGCGTGTGCCGGGCCATGGCGAGGACATCGCCAAGCTGAAAGCCAGCGGCGTGCTGATCGACGGGGAGGGTGTCGTCGACGGCGGCATGACGAAGGTGCTGCTGCAGATTTTCTCCGGCACCGTGCTCGGCCCGATCTTCTTCGAATTCATTCAGCGCAAGGGCGATGACGGTTTCGGCGAGGGCAATTTCCGCGCGCTGTTCGAGTCGATCGAGGAGGATCAGATCCGCCGCGGCGTGCTGAAGGCGGACCAGGACGCGGCGTAAGGCTCAGGACCGCGCCGGTATCGCAACCTGTCATGCGCCGCGGAGAGCGGGGCATTCCACCAGGTGTTTACGGACTCGTGGCGTGGATCGCCCGCTTTTGCGGGCGATGACAGCTATGCGATGTTGAGATCACTTCCTGACAAACACCTGGAGCAACTCCATCACCTTGTCGCGTGCCCCGGCGCCCATCTTCTCCGCGAGCTTCGCTTCGTGGCGTGCGGCCAGCGCCTTGGCGCGCTTCAGAAGTTTCTGACCGTCCTTGGTCAGTTGCAGCGCATGGGTGCGTCGATCGGTCGGGGAGGGCAGGCGCTCGGTCAGGCCGCGCTTCTGCAGATGGTCGAGCATGTGAACCAGCCGCGCGCGCTCAATCGCCAGCCGGTCGGCAAGCTCGGCCTGCGACAGCCCCGGATTGGCGCCGATCACCGTCAGCACCGAATATTGCGCCGGGCGAATGTCGATCACCGAAAGCGTGCGGATGAAGTCCTGGAACACCCAGACCTGCGCACGGCGCAGCGCGTAACCAAGATGCGTGTCGAGCACATCGAGCGCGATGTCGCGGCGGCTCTTCGGCGGACGCGATAACGGCGCCGCGGCAGGGCTGTCAGCCATTGATCCTCCCAGCGCCCGGTACGCTTTCCGGACGCAAATTGTTGTTCTCAACACTGATTGTGCTATACAACAATTTGCTCTAATCGGAAACTGGGCTTGTGCGCGGGCCGATGTCGCAGAAGTCAGGCATTGCAAGTCGGCCGAAACAATAAGAAAAAGGGACCAATCACGGTCCCAGGGTCAGCGGACCATCAAGGGAGGAGTTACAAAATGTCCATCAAGTCTCGTCTTCCGCGCGTCACGCGCCGCACCTTCGCCGCCGGTCTCGGCGCCGCCGGCATCGTTGCCGGTACCGCGCCGTTCAACATCGGCCGGGCGCAAGGCGCGCCGCTGAAAGTCGGTGTGCTGCTGCCGCGTTCGGGCGTTCAGGCCTTCATCGGCCAGGATTGCCAGCGCGGCGTCGATGTCGCAGCCGGCATTCTCAAGGATATCGGTCAGCCCAGCCTTCAGATCATGAATGCCGACACCGAGTCGGACGTCCAGATCGCCCGCGCGCAGGCTGAAAAGCTCATCAATGAAGGCGCGCAGCTTCTGGTCGGCGCGTTCGATTCCGGCCAGTCGACCGCGATCGCGCAGGTCGCCGAGCAGCGCGGCATTCCTTACGTCATCAACATCGCCGCGGCCCCGCCGATCACCGAGCAGGGCTACAAGTTCGTGTTCCGCAACTTCCCCGTCGCCGGCAAGATCACCTCTGACGCGATGGCGAACCAGAAGGAAATTTTCGGCGAGACCGGCAAGGCGCCGAAGAAGGTCGCCTTCATGCATGTGACCGATACCTTCGGCAGTGCGATGGCAAAGGTGCTGCCGGGCGCGATCGAGAAATTCCAGATGCCGTATCAGATCGCCGACACCATCGCTTACGATCTGAAGGCGCGCGATCTCTCGGTCGAAGTGGCCAAGGCCAAGGGGACGGGCGCCGATGCGCTGCTGGTGGTCAGCCGCCTTAACGACGCGATCCTGATCACCCGCGAGCTGGTCAAGCAGCGCTGGGAAGGCATGGGCGTGCTCAGCATGGGCCCGGGCTGGTACGAGGACCAGTACATGAAGACCCTCGGCAAGTTGTCCGACGGTCCGATCAGCTTCGTGCCCTGGTACGATCCCAACAAGAAGCTCGCCAAGGCGTTGCAGGCGGCGCTTGCCAAGCAGTTCCCCGACACCAACATGAATACCAACCATGTCTATACGTTCGAGGCGCTGCTGATCGCGGCTGACGCCTACAAGCGTGCCGGTTCGGCCGATCCGAAAGCGCTCGCCGATGCCGTGCGTACGACCGACATCAAGGACAACGTGTCCACCGGCCCCGGCATCCAGTTCGACGCCAAGGGTCAGAACGACAAGCTGGTCAATTCGGCGATTCAGAACCGCGGCGGTAAGCTCGTCACGGTGGCCCCGAAGGGCGCCACCGACGCCAAGGTCGACTGGCCGATGACGCCCTATGCCAAGCGCTGACGCAAAATAGCGACAAGACGCTCCGGCCGCCTCGCGGCCGGAGCCGGCTCTCATCAGACTGGCCCACGCGGGATAGGCCGTGCCAACCGAAATCTATTTCAATGTCGCGATCAGCGGTCTGCTGACCGGACTGATCTACGGCCTCAGCGCTCTCGGGCTTTCCGTCATTTTTGGCGTGATCCGGATCGTGAATTTCGCCCATGGCGAGATCATGGTGCTCGGCATGTTCTTTACCGTGGTGGCGTTTCGCCATCTCGGCATCGATCCGCTGCTCGCGGTGCCGTTCATCGCGGCAATCCTGTTTTGCTTCGGCTATCTGCTGCAGGACTGGGTCGTGCGGCGGGTCGCTCATCTGCACGATTATTTCCAGTTCTTGCTGATGGCCGCGGTCGCGGTGATGCTGATCGCGGTCTGCCTGATGCTGTTCGGGCCGCAGGCGCAGGGCGTGAACGTCCCCTATGCCCTCGATTCGTTCTCGGTCGGCCCGCTGATCATCGACAAGGTGCGGCTCTATGCCGGCATTGTCGCGCTGCTCGGCTCGGGCGCGATGTTCGCCTTCTTCAAATACACCGACACCGGCAAGGCGATCCGCGCCTGTGGCGATAATTACACCGGTGCGCTCGTGGTCGGGCTGAACGTGCGCCACTATTTCGCGCTGACCTTCGCCATCGGCTGCGCGTGTCTCGGTGCCGCGGGCGCGATCATGGTGATGATCGTTGACGTGCATCCCTATCTCGGCCCGCCTTATACGCTGCTCGCCTTCATCATCGTCATTCTTGGCGGTATGGGCAGCCTGCCGGGTGCGCTGCTCGGCGGCATCCTGATCGGCATGTCGGAGGCGCTCGCGGGCATCCTGCTTCAGCCATCGCTCAAGAGCGCCTTCAGCTTCGGGATCCTGATCCTGGTGCTGCTGTTCCGCCCACAAGGCCTGCTCGGGAAAGTGCAGCGATGAACCGGCTGTTCGATGGCGTACCGGCCCATGGCCTTGTGCTGCTTGCCTTGTTTGGGGCGGCGCTGGTCGCAGCACCCTATCTGGTCAGCAATTACGTGCTGAGCGTGCTGATCATCGTTCTGTATTTCGCCTATGTTGGACAAGCCTGGAACCTGATGCTCGGTTTCGCGGGTCTGCTCTCGCTCGGGCATGCGCTGTTTGTCGGCATCGGCGCCTATGCCAGCGCGGCTCTGTTCATCCGCTACGGCATTCCGCCGCTGATCGGTGTCTTCGTCTCGGTCGCGCTGTCGGTCGCGGTCGGATGTCTGATCGGCTATCTCGGTTTCCGGTTTTCGATCCTCGGCGTCTATTTCGCGCTGTTGACCATCGCCTTCGCCGAATTCACCGGGATCATGGTGGACCACACCCGCTGGCTCGGCGGCACCGAAGGCCTGTTCCTGCCGGTCGCCAACCGCGACCGGATCGATCTCGTCAATCTTCGCGGCTCGCCGGTCATGTTCTATTACGTGATCCTGACGATGACCGCGCTCGCGCTCGCGCTGTGCCGGCTGCTGCTGAATTCAAAGCTCGGTTACTACTGGCAGGCGATCCGCGAGGATCAGCAAGCCGCGGAGGCAAGCGGCATTCATCTGTTCAAATACAAGATGATCGCGGTCGCGATTTCGTCCGGGCTCACCGGCATCGCCGGCGTCTGGTACGCCTTCTACTATAACAACCTGTTTCCGGAATCGACCTTCGGCACCAATCGCTCGATCGAGATGATTCTCGGCACCATCGTCGGCGGCGTCGGCACGCTGATGGGTCCGATTATCGGCGCCTTCGTGCTCACCCCGCTCGGCGAAACGCTGACCGCGCTGACCGAAGGCATGAAGATCGACGGCATCAAGCAGTTCTTCTGGGGCTTGTGCGTCGCCATCATCGTGCTGTTCCGCCCCTCCGGCGTGTGGCCCTGGATCGCGCGTGCGTTGCGGCTCGACAAAAAGTCGGATGGAGGCCGCTCATGACCGCGGCGTCGCTTTCGGTCAAAGGCATTTCAAAAAGCTTCAGCGGTCTGCGGGCCGTCGACGATGTGTCGTTCGAGGTCAAGGCCGGCGCGATCCAGGCGCTGATCGGCCCGAACGGCGCCGGCAAGACCACGGTCTTCAACATGATCGCCGGCGTATTTCGGCCCGATACCGGCGACGTGCTGCTCGATGGCGCCTCGCTGGTCGGCAAGCGTCCGGACCAGATCTGCCATGCCGGCGTCGGCCGCACCTTCCAGATCGTGCGTCCCTTCAACGATCTCACGGTCGAGGAGAATGTCGCGATCGGCGCGCTGGCCTGGACCGATGACGTGAAGGAAGCGCGGGACTACGCCAACGATGTCCTGAAGTTGCTCGGCCTCGACGACAAGCGCTCCGCGCGCCCCACGGGCATCACGCTGCCCGACCGTAAATGCCTGGAAGTGGCGCGGGCGCTCGCAACCAAGCCGAAAATCCTGCTGCTGGACGAGGTCATGGCGGGCCTGCGTCCGACCGAGACCGACCGCATGGTGACTGTGTTCCGCAAGCTCAACGACGATACCGGCGTCACCATCCTCTTGATCGAGCATGTGATGCGTGCGGTGATGGCGCTGTCCGCGCATATCGTGGTGGTGAATTACGGTAAGGTGATTGCGGAAGGCACGCCGGAAGTCGTGACCCGCGATCCCGACGTGCTGGCGTGCTATCTCGGCGCCGAGGCGGTGCACTGATGCTGAAGGTCGATGGCATCGACGTGTTTTACGGCGACGCGCAGGCGCTCGACGGCGTGTCGGTCGAAGTGCCGAAAGGCGCGATCGTCGCGATTGTCGGCGCCAACGGTGCCGGCAAGACCTCGCTGATCCGCACCATTGCCGGCATGGTCCATCCGGTGCGCGGCAATATCCGCTTTCACGGCAATGAGATCGCGGGTCTGCCGAGCTACAAGGTCTGCAATCTGGGCATCGGGCAGGTGGCGGAAGGCCGCCAGATTTTCCCCAATCTCTCGGTCTCGGAAAATCTCGACATGGGCGCGATGCTGCCGCGCGCACGCGCGAGCCGCGCCAGGAACCGCGATCGCGTCCTTGCGATGTTTCCGCGTCTGCGGGAACGGTCGGGGCAGGCGGCCGGAACGCTCTCGGGCGGCGAACAGCAGATGCTGGCGATCGGCCGTTGCCTGATGGGCGAGCCCGAGCTGGTGATGTTCGACGAACCGTCGCTCGGTCTGGCTCCCGCTCTGGTGCAGGACGTGCTGGCCACCATCCGCGACCTCAATCGCGACGGGCTGACCTGCGTGCTGGTGGAGCAGAATGTGGCGGTCTCGCTGAAGCTTGCGAGCCGCGCTTATGTCCTTGAAAACGGACGCATCACGCTGACCGGTTCAGGCGAGGAATTGCTCGCCGACGATCGCGTCCGGCAGGCTTATCTGGGGATGTAGAGAGGGATTAGCGCCGCATCAGCGCGTTGAGGGCCGCGACGCGTACCTGCAGCGGCGATTCCGGAAACAGCGCGCGCAACTGGCTCAGCGCCTGCGAAGCGGTTGAAGGCTGCCTTTCCACCAGCACATGCGCCATCGCGCGGGCCAGCTGGGTTTCGCTCTGTCCGGTCATGAAGGCCGGTGCCAGGGTGACGTCGCCAAAAGCCTCTGGCTCGGCGATCCGAACGGTCTTGCGGGCAGCAAGCGTGGTCATCAACGTCCTCACAACGTCTGTCCTGTTCCGGTCCGGCTGTAACGCGGCTTATCTGATTTGGTTCCTCCTTGGGAAGCCCCGGCGATGGATTTTATGTCATTTGAATCAACGGTTTGCGCAATCCTGACGAGTCGGAGCAAGATTGCGCAACCGGCATTTGACTAAATGCACGCGCCTCGGCAAATCGACTTGGGACGGGCCGGAAGCCCCCAGGGAGAGAAAACATGAAGCTGTATTATGCGCCCGGAGCGTGTTCGCTCGCCGTCAACATCGCGCTGCACGAGGCGGGGATTGCGTTCGATCCCGAGCGCGTCGACAACAAGACCAAGGTCACCAAGAGCGGCGAGAATTTCTGGGATGTAAACCCCAAGGGCGTGGTGCCGGTTTTGATCCTCGACAGCGGCGAGACGCTGACCGAGGTGGTGGCGCTGCTGCAATACGTCTCCGACCAGAAGCCCGGGGCCGGCCTGATGCCGAAAGCCGGCACCATGGATTATTATCGCGCGCTGGAATGGCTGTCCTTCATCGGCACCGAACTGCACAAGCAGTTCACGCCGCTGTTCAAGGACGGTACGCCCGGCGACTACCGGATGATCGCCAAGCAGAATGTCATGAATGCCTTCAAGCATATCGATGAGCACCTCGCCGGCCGGCAATGGCTGGCGGGCGATCGCTACTCGATTGCCGACATCTACCTGTTTGTGGTGTCGAACTGGTCGCGCTTTCAGGACATCGACGTTGCGCAATGGCCGAACCTGAACGATCTGCGTACGCGCATCCGCGCGCGGCCGAAGGTCGAGGAGGCGATGAAGGCGGAAGGGCTGATCAAGCCGGCAGCCGCTTGAGCGCTCGTTTTTTCCGCGCCGAGCGGTCCACGTAAATCCTGGGCGCGCGGCCAGTGGCCGCGCGCCGGAATTGCAAAAAGTTACTTAGGCTTGCCGATCGTCACCGAGAGCGAACCGACGCCCGCGACCTCGCACTCGATCTTGTCGCCGATATTGACCTGGCCGACGCCGGCCGGGGTGCCGGTCATGATGATGTCGCCCGGCGCGAGTTCGACCATCTCCGACAGCTTCCAGATCGTCTCCGGAACGTTCCAGATCATCTGGTCGAGGTCGCCGTCCTGCTTCACCGCGCCGTTGACCTTGAGCACGATGCGCCCCTTGGTCGGGTGGCCAATTTCGGAGGCCGGCACCAGCGGACCGCAGGGCGCCGAGGCGTCGAAGGCCTTGCCGATTTCCCACGGGCGTTTCACCTCGCGGGAGGCGATCTGCAGGTCGCGGCGGGTCAGGTCGATGCCGACGCCGTAGCCCCAGATGCAGTCATTGGCCTTGTCCGGCTTGATGTTGATGCCGCCGGACTTCAGCGCCACCACCAGCTCGACCTCGTGATGCATGTCCTTGGTCAGCGGCGGGTAAGGCACCACGCCACCATCCGGGACAATGGCGTCGGCCGGCTTGGCGAAGAAGAACGGGGGCGCGCGTTCGTCCTGCCCCATCTCGCGGATGTGCTCGATGTAGTTGCGGCCAACGCACCAGATGCGGCGGACCGGAAATTTTTCGGATGAGCCTTTGACCGCGAGTGCGGCCTGGGGCGGCGGAGGTATGACGTAACGATCGCTCATAGCCGATGATGCTTTTTTGTCACAGGCAGCCGAAGTTCGGCAGGGAATGCGGCACGCGGTCGCAATAGCGATTGGCCGCAGGTGGGGCCTCCGCATAGCATGGCGTCGGATGGCGTCAAAGCGCGCGCGGGTCGAACGGCCTGTAGCCGCTGCTGCCGGCGCCAAACATTTGAGCGGGGGCTGCGAACGCCGGGATTGGGGGATCCCGGCGTTCGTATTTTTTACGGACGAACGTCCCGGCGCTCGCGTGACGAAGCGAACGCCCCCTTGTACTGGTCGTCTGATCTCCGCCTGAGATGGCGCTCAGGCTCAGCGCCAGCCGCCGCCGGGCAGCGGACCGTGATACGGCGTGTCACGGCAATGTCCCCACGGACCGCGCCAGTATCCCGGAGGGCACTCGTGCCACGTCCACATGTAACGGCCGTAATATCCGCCCGGATAAGGGCCGGTGCCGTAGCGATGGCAGGCGCCGCCGGGGCCGCGGTAGCGGGCAGGGCCGCAACCTTGCGCGACTGTCTCGACGCTGGGCTGGATTTCGATTTGCTGAACGACGGCCGGCGCAGCTTGCGCCGACGAGAGCAGAGCCGCGGCGAGCGGCAAGGCCAGAAGAGTTCTAATCATCGAGTCGCCTCCTGATGTGGACAGCGATTCGATATCATTCGTTGACGCCAGTCTGAAACGTCCAAGCGCGATAGCACTTATGATGATTTAACATCGCGGGTTCCAATGCCCGCAACCGCGCTTGTAAGATTCGGTCTTGGTGTTTGTGACCGATCGCTCGCCGGAACGAATGCTTATTCCGCCGCGACGGTGTCCGCAGTCGGAAATTCCTGCGCCTGCAATTGTAGCCGGTAGAACGAGGCATAGCGGCCGCCCTGACGGAGCAGTTCGTCGTGACGGCCCGATTCCGCCACCACGCCCGCTTCGATCACGAAGATACGGTCGGCATGGGCGATGGTGTTGAGGCGATGCGCGATGGCGATAGTCGTGCGCCCCTGGGTCAGATGCGCGAGCGCGCCCTGGACTAGCCGCTCGGATTCTGAGTCGAGTGCGGCCGTCGCCTCATCGAGCAGGATCAGTCTGGCGTCGCGGATCAACGCGCGCGCGATGGCGATGCGCTGCCGCTGGCCACCGGACAATTGCAGGCCCTGTTCGCCGGTGTGGGTGTCGTAGCCTTTCGGGAACGACATGATGAAGTCATGCGCGTTGGCGGCTTTCGCGGCGGCGACGATCTCGTCATCGGTCGCGGCATCCTTGCCGAACGCGATGTTGTCGCGGATCGTGCCGTGGAACAGGAACACGTCCTGCCCGACATAGGCGATCTGCTGGCGCAGCGAGTGCCGCGACACGCTGGCGATATTCTGCCCGTCGATCTCGACCGCGCCGGATTGGGGCTCGTACAGACGCAGGATGGTATTGAGGATGGTCGACTTGCCGCCGCCGGAAGGGCCGACCAGTGCGCTCATCTGGCCGGCCTCGGCGACGAGTGAGATGCCGCGCAGGACCGGCTCATTCTCGCGATACGACAACCACACATCCCGGAACTCGACCTGGCCCTTGTCCATCACGAGCTTCGGCTTGTCGTTGTCTGCGGCTTCGGTCGACGGCGCGTCGATGATGTCGAACAGCTGGCGCACGCCGATCAGTCCGGCATTCAATTCGATATTGAGCCGTGCCAGCCGCTTGGCCGGCTCGTAGGCCAGCAGGAACGCGGTGATGAAGGAGAAGAACTCGCCCGGCGTGGCGTTCATCTCGATGGTGCGATAGCCGCCATAGATGACGCCCGCTGCGATGGCGACGCCGGCCAGCGCTTCCATCATCGGGCTCGAGCGGTTCGACACCCGCGCCATTTTGTTGGCTTCGTGTTCGACCGCGGCGACGTTGTCGTAATAGCGCTTGCGCAGGCGGTCTTCGAGCGTGAAGGCCTTGACGATGCGAATGCCCTGGACGGTCTCCTGCATGGTTTCGAACAGCCGGGTGCCGCCGGTAAACTGCGCCTTCGCAACCGCCTTCACCCGGCGTACCAGCTTGCGGATCATCCAGATCGCCGGCGGCGCGATCACCGCGGCGGACAGCGACATCACCGGATCCTGGATCACCATCACGGTGGCGAGACCGACAAGAGACAGGAAATCGCGGCCGACAGCGGTGATCAGCAGGTTGAGGACCTGCATTGCGGACACCGCTCCGGTCGACAGCCGGTGCAGGAATTCCGACGAATGCCGCTCGGCGAAGAAGCCGAGATTCTGCTGCATCAGGCGGTCGAACAATTTCCGCTGGTTTTCGGCGATGATGGCATTGCCGACTTGCGACAGGATCACCGCCTGGAGATAGGTGGCGCCGCCGCGCGCGCAGAAAATCACGATCGTGAACAGGCCGATGACCACGATCGCGTGGAAGCTGCGATCGACATAGGCCTTGTTGACGATGGTGCCCATCAGATAGGCGATCGCGGCCGTGCCGGCCGCCGAGATGGCCATGAAGAAGAAGGCGGTGGCGTAGGATTTCCAGTGCTTCGCGCCGTATTCGGTCACGAGCCTGCGAATCAGCTGATACGAGCTTTCCTTGTCGGCCGGGACGGGAGGCGCCATTCGATATCAAGCCTGTACGGGATCATCGGACAGGGCGTCCGCCCCGCGGGCTACCTGCCCGCTTGGAGGCGAGATTTCAAGTCTGCCGGACGGGCCGGCTCCGACCGAAAACCCCGGTTTCCCGAAATCAGCTATTCCGCATGCGCAATTTCTGTTCCCATTCCAGCGCGTCCCGCACAATGACGGGCAAATCGTCATAGCGGGGTACCCAATGCAGGATCTCCCGTGCCCGCTCGGAGGCCGCCACAATCTGGGCCGGGTCGCCCGGCCGGCGCTCGGCCAGTTCGACCCGGAAATCGACCCCGGAAACCTGCTTCACGGTGTCGATCACCTGGAACACCGAGAACCCGCGTCCATAGCCGCAATTGAAGGTAGCGCTGTCGCCGCCCGCGCGCAGATAGCGCAGCGCATCCGAATGCGCCCGGACCAGATCGCTGACATGGATATAGTCCCGGATGCAGGTGCCGTCGGGGGTCGGATAGTCGGTCCCGAACACATCCATTTTCTGGCGCATGCCGAGCGCGGTCTGGACCGCGACCTTGATCAGATGCGTGGCCGCGGGGGTCGACTGGCCGGTACGCATCTGCGGGTCGGCGCCGGCCACGTTGAAATAGCGCAGGACCGCGTATTTCAGCGGATGGGCGAAAGCGGTGTCGCGCAGGATGATTTCGGTCATCAGCTTCGACGAGCCGTAGGGCGACATCGGGTCGGGCGCGGCATCCTCCGCCACCGGCACCGACTTCGGATTGCCGTAGACCGCGGCGGTGGAGGAAAAGATGAAATGTTTCACCCCGCCTTTCACCGCTGCCTCGATCAGCGTGCGGGAATTGGCGGTGTTGTTTCTGTAATAGCCCAGCGGATCGGCGACCGAGTCCGGCACCACGATCGAGGCGGCGAAATGGATGATCGCGTCGACCCCGTGCTTTGCGATGATCGACCGCGCCAGATCCTCGTCGCCGGTATTGCCCTCGTAAAACGGCACATGGTCCGGAATGGCCCAGCGAAAGCCGGTGGACAGATTGTCGAGTACGACCACGTCCTCGCCGGCGTCGAGCAATTCGTAAACCATGTGGCTGCCGATATAGCCGGCGCCGCCGGTGACGAGGACGGTCATGGACCGGGATCTCCGCAAAAGAATCCCGCGACCATAGGCGACGGCCATGAAAAATGAGTAATAAGAGGTCCCGTTTATCGCGATCAGGCCCGCCTTGACCGACCTCGACGTCATCATCCCAAACCTGCACTGGAACTATACCGGTGTGACGGCGACCAACCGGATGATCGCGCCCCGGATCGCCGGGCTTGCGACTGGGCGTTGGCTCGGCCCGGATGCGCCGGACGGCATCGAGACCATGCGCTTTTCCGAGTTGCTTGCCCTGCCGTTCCGGGGGCGGCGCAGGATCGTCTGGCATGCACGCCGCAACAACGAGATGATGGTGGGCCTGTTGCTGAAATGGCTCGGCTGGCCGCTCAAGCTGGTCTTCACCTCGGCGGCGCAGCGTCATCACACCTGGATCACGCGCTGGCTGATTGCGCGCATGGATGCGGTGATCGCCACCAGCGATGCGTCGGCGTCCTATCTCAAGGTTCCGTACGAGGTTATTTTGCACGGCGTCGATACCGCGCGCTATCACCCGCCAAAGAACCGTGACGCCGAATTCCAGATCAGCGGTCTGCCGGGTAAATATGCCATCGGCTGTTTCGGCCGGGTCCGGCACCAGAAAGGCACCGACGTATTCATCGAGGCGGTGTCGCGCGTATTGCCGCTCTATCCTGACTTCAGCGCGGTGGTTGTCGGCGCCGTCGACGACGCCGCGTTCGCGGCCGAGCTGAAAGCGCGCGTGGCGCAAGCCGGGATCGCCGATCGGGTGCGCTTTCTCGGCGAGCGGCCGATCGACGAAGTGCCGCTCTGGTTCCGCCGCATCCTCATCTACGCTTTCACGTCACGTAACGAAGGCTTCGGGCTGACGATGCTGGAGGCGATGGCGTCCGGCAATGCGCTGGTTGCGGCGCGCGCGGGTGCTGCGGAAGCGGTGGTGACCGGTGGTCAGATCGCGTTACTGGTGCCGGCAGGAGACGCGACCGCGCTTGCGACGGCGCTCGAGACGCTGATGCGCGATCCGGCTCGCACTGCGGCAATGGGCGAACGCGCGCGCGACTATGTCGCATCGCAATTCAGCATCGAGTCCGAAGCGAAAAAGATCGCCGCTGTGTATCGGCGTGTGCTCGGCCGCGATACCGCGCCGCAAAACTCCGGCACCGACGCGTTGCTCTGACCTGCATCTCGAAAATTAAGGTCGTTTGCGGCGCTAAATTTGAGGGAAATACCGGTGATCGGTGTTGCCCCGCGCCAACCACGTTTGCGTGAAAGCTCCCGCGCGGCGTTGTCCCATCATAAAATTGACAACGGTTGCGACTAGCGATGAAACGCATTCAATAAAAAAGAACATGAGGAGGAGGCCATGACGGCAGCGTCCATGCGGCTTTCCACGTTCGGTGCTCTGCCTTGCGCACAATGCGGCGCGCAACTGAAACGTCCGGCCTGGTCGGAGCCGGTGAACGAGCGGCAGGTGCGTCACCTCTGGAATTGCGGCGACTGCGGCTATGTGTTCGAGACCATGGTGGTGTTCTGTTCGGACGTTGAACCGGCCGAGCCGCTGGCGGCATAGCGTCAGCCGCGCCGTACGCGTTGAGCCTCGATACGCGCCCACACACGCATCCCAGCACGACGCTTCGGCTTTCCCGGTAGGTGAGCGCAGTGGGCGAAAGCCCAAAGTTGCAATCGCTTTCGACTTGGACCATTGAAGTCCCGGAAAATTGTATACAGGCGCGTAACGGCGCGTCCGGGACAACAGGCCGCGCGTCGCGCCGCCGAGGGGAGAAGTCGATGGCTGCCAAGAATCTCGAAGATGTGCTGAACACCGTGAAGAATCCGGTCGATCTGCTGCGCAACCAGCAGACCGGGCCGAATGTCTATCCGGGCGTGCCGGCGGAATACACCAATTGGCGCGACGAGCAGCAGGCCTGGCAGAACACCTGCGTCCTGTTCAATCAGTCCTATCACATGGCCGATCTCGCCGTCGAAGGACCGGATGCGCTGAAGCTGCTCTCGTACCTGTCGATGAACAGTTACAAGGGCTTCGAGCCGAACAAGGCCAAGCAATTCGTGCCGGTCACGCCCGAAGGCTACGTCATCGGCGACGTCATCCTGTTCTATCTCGCTCCGAACAAGTTCAATCTCGTCGGCCGCGCGCCGGCGCTGAACTGGGTGATGTTCCACGCCGCCACTGGCAAGTACGACGTAAAGGTCGAACTCGACCAGCGCTCGGCTTTGCGCAGCGACGGCAAGCGCAAGTCCTATCGCTTCCAGGTGCAGGGCCCGAACGCCATGAAGGTGATCGAGAAGGCGATCGGCACCAAGCCCGGCGAACTGAAATTCTTCAACATGACCACGCTCACCATCGCCGGCAAAAAGGTCGGCGCGCTGCGTCATGGCATGGCCGGTCAGCCGGGCTGGGAATTGTTCGGTCCGTGGGAAGAGGGCGAGGACGTGCGTCAGGCGCTGATCAAGGCCGGCGAGGATTACGGCATGCGCCTCGTCGGCGGCCGCGCCTATTCGTCGAACGCGCTGGAGTCCGGCTGGATCCCGTCGCCGCTGCCCGCGATCTATACCGGCGAAGGCACGAAAGCCTATCGTCAGTGGCTGCCGGCCAACGGCTACGAGGCCGGGGCTTCGATCGGCGGCAGCTTCGATTCGAACAACATCGAGGATTACTACTTTACGCCCTGGGACATGGCCTATGGCGGCTTCATGAAGTTCGACCACGACTTCATCGGCCGCGAGGCACTGGAGAAGAAGGCGAAGGAGCCGCACCGCAAGAAGGTGACACTCGCGCTCGAGAACGAGGACGTGACGCGCGTGCTCGGCACCCAGTTCCAGAAGCACAACCGCGCCAAGTTCATGGACTGGCCATCGGCGGTCTATTGCATGCATCCGTTCGACCGGGTGATGGTCGACGGCAAGACCGTCGGCGTCTCAACCTGGATCGGTTACTCCTCTAACGAGGGCAAGATGCTTACGCTCGCTGTGATGGACGAGGAATTCGCCGAGCCCGGCACCGAAGTGATGTTCCTGTGGGGCGAGGCCGATGGCGGCTCGCGCAAGCCGACGGTCGAGAAGCACATGCAGACGCAGATGCGCGCGATCGTCAGCCCCTCGCCCTATGTCGAAGTGGTGCGCAAGGCCTACGCGCCGGGCGGCTGGCGCAAGGCGGAGGCGTAGGTCGACTCTCAGGCTCTAATCCGGAATTCCGTCCTCGAAAACGTCATGCCCGGCCATGTGCCGGGCATCCACGTCTTTGGCGGAGGCTATTTGAACTGCTGATCGAGCGCGCCGTAGACCGAGCCCATGACCACGCTGTAGGTCTGGACCATCGCGAACGAAAACAACGCGGGCGAAAGTCCGAGATCGGCGTTCAATGCAAAGATCCCAAGGCCCAGCATCGGAAAGAAGGCCAGATTCATCAGGGCCCATCCGAGAAAGCCAAACACGAATCCTTTGACGGCACCGTTGCGGCCGGGCAGCAACCGGTAGACCAGCCTGAACATGAAGCTGATGACGATGAAGCCATTCAGGAAGGACAGTATCCAGCCTGCGCCCGGATTGACCGTTTCACCGGTCATGCGGGTGAGCATCGCCTGAAAGCTGCTGTAGGGATTGAAGGTCGGCAGCAATCCCGAGCGGGATTTGAAATACATCAGCAACCAATGCGCGATCATGCCGCAAAGGCCGGCGACGAGGGTTTTCCAGAGCCAGCGTCTGTTCGGTAATGTGAGGCCGCCGCGCATGTTTTTTACGTGGCCATCGACCCCTTCGCATGCAGGATCAGGACGTCGCGCACCGCGCGGTTGAGCGGCGTCGGCACATTCACCTCGGCGCCGAGATCGACCACGCCACCGCTCAACCATGGCAGTTCCAGCGGCTTGCCGCTCTGCAGGTCGTGATACATCGACGCGATCATGCCGGCCGGCAATGTGTCGGCAAAGGCGATCTGCCGGTCGGCAAAGTTCTCCGCGAGCGCCACTCCGCGCGCACGCCCCACCGCGACGATCTCCTTCATCAGGTCGAGCAGGAATTGCCGCGTCAGCGGATTGTCCCGGATCGCGCCGATCGGTGCGCGCATCGACGTCGTTGCGCCCGCGACCGACGCCAGGAAGACGAACTTCCGCCAGATCACCAGATTGATATCGGCGCTGATCTCGGCCTGGATACCGCCGGCGAGACAGGCTCGATGGAAATCCTCGACGCGTTTCGATTGCCGGCCGTCGAACTCGCCGAAAGCGAGCCCCTGCATCGATCCCGTCTGCGTGATCACGCCCGGCGCAGTGATCGCCGCCGAGACATAGCTGGTGCCGCCGACAAGCGCATGGTCGCCGACGATCGGTCGCAGCATGTCGTCTTTCTGCACACCGTTCTGGAACGAAATCAGGCCGGTATCCGCCCCGATGCACGGCAGCAGCGAACGCGCGGCGCTTTCGGTATCCCACAGCTTGACCGCGAACAGGATCATGTCGACGCGGCCCGCTTCGGCCGGATCGTCGGTTGCGTTGACCTTCGGCAGCGCGACCGGATCGGCGCCGCCCTCGATCCGCAGGCCGTTCTTGCGCATGGCGTCCAGATGCGCGCCGCGCGCAACGAACGTGACATCGGCGCCGGCTTTGGCCAGCCGCGCGCCGAACACACCGCCGACACCGCCCGACCCCATGATGAGAATGCGCAAAGTGGATGCTCCTGGCGGTTTGTCCGAAGACACCTGTTGCCTTTCGGCTATAGCGAATGCGGTGGCTCAAATCCACCGGGCGGCGAGCGCATGTCCCATGCGCGATACAGGCTGGCACCGCGCCGCTGGCTGCAAACGTGTCAATTCTTCTGCGTCTTGATCTCGTTGAATTTGGATAAGGCCCGCTCGAACTTTTCGTTGAACAACCACATTGCATCGAGAATGTCGCGGTAGGTCGCCGATGACTTCGCCCGGTCGGCCTGCCCGAAGGTGAACATGGAATTGTTGCGCAGATAGCCCATGATCCGTGGGGCGGACACCCGGTATCCGGCAATGTTGCCCGATCTGATCGCGGCCTTGGTCGGTGTGGGAACGATCTGGATCAGCTCGAACAGCTTCAGTTGATCGATCGGGTCGGGAAATGCCTTTACGATCGTCGGGATATAGGCGAACGCGTCGGCATGTGCATTCATCAGCGCATCGCGCACGTTGATCCAGTGATTGTATCGCCGGTCGAGCTTGCCGACACGCGCCTCTTCCTTCGCGTCGCGCGCGATCAGGGCCGGATCGAAGACCGCGATGGACGGTTTGATCGCTGCCCATTTCCTCTGGCCGCTCTGACTCTCGGACACGCCGGTCTGGAAACTTCCCTTGTATTTGTTGGAGCGCGCATTGCCGATATTCTGGTTGCCGTTGCTTTCGGCAAAGAAGATGCCAAGGCTGATACGGCCGGCGACATCGGCATGAGCCGCGTCGAGGCCCCGGGCGCGCGCAATGGCGGCTCCGAGATCGACCACGTCCCGAAATGGCGTCTCGGAGCTTTGCGCATTAGCGGGCGGCGCCTGCATGATGCCGAACAGGCGGAGATATTCATCGATCAGCGGCTCGTTGTCGGCATCGAAATAGGCCGGCGGGATTGCGAACTTGTTTGGTTTCCCGATTTTCGCAGGCAGCGCATCGGTGAGATCCTTGTAGGTGCTGATCAGCGCATTGCGTGCGAGATAAAGCGCCTGGCCGGGCAGGTTCGGTAGTGGCTGCTTCGCGTCGATTTGTGCGCGCCGCTGGCGAAGAACCGATCGGAAGTCGTTGAGCGCCTGATTGTACCGGTTCAGCGCCTCCGACTGCGAGGCCGTAATTGGCGACTGCGCGCGGGCGTCCGGCAGCGAGAGGCATGCAAGCAACGCGAGGGCGGCGGCACTCAGTGCCGCAATCGCGCCGGACGTTGCTCCATGGACGATAGTCCGCATGTCACTACTTTTCGAAAACTACCCGCTCCACAAAATTCGCGAGATTGCCGCCGCTGAACAGGTGCCCTGTAATGCCGACCGCCTGCGCGGCGCGAAGATCCGATTCCTTGTCGCCGATCAGGAAGCTACGCGATGTCTCGACCGGCCATGTCTGCATCAGGTCGAGCAGCATGCCGGGCTTCGGCTTGCGCCAGTCGGAATCGATCCGGTAGGCGGCGAGCGGTGCATCCGGATGAAACGGACAGAAGCGGATGTCGTCGATGCGGGCACCGTCCCTCGCCAGTTCGCCGCGCATGTGGTCGTGCAGGCGCACGACATCGTCCTCGGTAAACAATCCGCGGGCGACGCCGGACTGGTTCGAGATCACGAAGACGTGGAAGCCGGCCTCGTTCAGCCGGCGGATCGCCTGCGCCGCGCCCTCGATGAAATGGAAGCGCTCGATCGTGCCGATGTAGCCGTCGTCGCGATTGATCACACCGTCGCGGTCGAGGAACGCCGCGGGTTTTTGTGCCGTCATTGATCGGTCCGCCGAGGAAGCACGCTCACTGCGCGATATCCTATGCTCGCGGCGCCTCGATGCCAGAGGAACGGTGCTTCTACGAGCATCAACGCCGGACGGCAGCGGTAAAATGATCGGGCAGGGTCTGCCGCACCGCGTCCATCACCCGATCCACCGTTACGCCGGCGGTGCTGCGGTCCTTGATATTGGCGAACGACCCGGGCGGCTCGACGATCGCCGACAAAGGGTTCAGCGGGGCCCACAAACGCGCAGATGTCGGGCCGAAGATCGCCACGGTCGGCGTCCCAATGGCCGCAGAGATATGCATCAGGCCGGAATCGTTGGTGACGGCGAGGTCGGCCGCGGACAGCGCAACGATCGCGTTGCGCAGGTCGTTTCCCGTGAGATTCGAGACACTTGGGCCGCCTGTCGCGGCGATCTGCGCGGCGATGGCTGCCTCGGCCGGTCCGCCGAGCACCCAGACATCGGCGCCCTGTTCGGTGAGTTGCCTGGCCAATTCGGCGTAATTCTGCACCGGCCACGCCTTTCCCGGTCCCACCGCGCCTGGCGCCAGTGCCACGACCGGCCGGCCGGTCCGGCGCAAGTCATGGCGCGACACCCAGTTCTCCTGCTCGGCGGCCGGCACCACGATTTCCGGCAGCGGGTAAGTCGCTGGCGGCACAGCATTTTTCGGCTGGGACAGGGCGACGAAACAATCGATCATGCGCTCCAGCCTGCGCTCGCCGAAACGCATGTCATTGACCAGCAGAAATCGAAATTCCCCTGCAAAACCAGTCCGTTCCGGTATTCCGGCGAGGAACGGTGCGAGCGCCGCCTTCCAGGTCCGCGGCATGATGAGCGCAGTACCATAATGCTCGCGGCCGAGCTGTTTCCCCAGCGCCGCGTATTGCGCGAAGGGCAACCGCCGTCGCGGCAGGTCGGCGACGATGCCCTTTCGCACGCCTGGCAGATAATCGAGGATCGGTGCGCACAGCGAACTTGTCAGCAGGTCGATCGGCCGGTTCGGCCAGCGCTGCTTGAGCAGCCGGATCACCGAATGAACCCGCACGAAATCGCCGATCCACATATAGGGGACGATCAAAATGGGGTTGTCCGGACGGTCGGCCGGATCGATTTCGCCGGATTTTTGTGAATCTGGACTCATTGTTTCGGGATTGAACTTGAGTTCACTTTTTTAGCGCGCGGCATCCGCAAATAGGCTGGTTTGCGTGGCTTTGTCGAATCCACCGTAAACACCGTCTCGTTGCGCTCAAGTTGCGCGCTTGCGCCCGGTGGGGCAAAGGAACGCCATTGGGGCCGGGCGGCGGAGCGCGTCAGCGATGCTTTTGGTGACCGGCGGAGCCGGTTTTATCGGATCGAATATCGTTGCCAGCCTCAACGAGGCCGGCCGGACCGATATCGCGGTCAATGATACGCTCGGCACCGACGGCCGCTGGCGAAATCTGGCCAAGCGGCAGATCGCCGATTTTGTGCAGCCGCACGAATTGTCCGGCTGGCTCGACGGTCGCAAGCTCGACGCCGTGATCCATATGGGCGCAGTCTCCGACACCACTGCAAGTGACGGCGATCTCGTGATGAATTCCAATTTCCGCCTGTCGCTGGCGCTGCTTGACTGGTGCACGCAGACCCATACGCCGTTCATCTATGCCTCGTCGGCCGCGACCTATGGCAACGGAGAGCACGGCTTCTCTGACAATGATCGGCCCGATCATCTGCGATCATTGCGGCCGATGAACCTGTATGGCTGGAGCAAGCATCTGTTCGACCAGGCGCTGATTGCCCGAAAGCTGCGGGGCGAAAAACTGCCGCCGCAATGGGCCGGCCTGAAATTTTTCAATGTCTTTGGCCCGAACGAATACCACAAGGGCAAGATGGCGAGTGTACTGGCGCGCATCTTCGACGAGGCAAAGGCCGGCCAGACCGTCCGGCTGTTCAAGTCGCACAAGGCCGGCATCGCCGACGGCGACCAGCGCCGTGATTTCATCCATGTCGACGACGTTGTCGCGGTGATACGCTGGCTGCTGGACAGCCCGCGTGTGTCCGGACTGTTCAATGTCGGCACCGGCGAGGCTCGCAGCTTCCGCGACATGATCGAAGCGATGTTTTCGGCACTGCAAAGGCCGCCGAAAATCGAGTATATCGACATGCCCGAAGCGATCCGCGGCCAATATCAGTATTTTACGCAGAGCGAGGTCGGAAAGCTGCGTGCGGCCGGCTACAATGCAGGCTTCACGCCGCTCGAAGAGGCCGTCGGCCGCTACGTCACCCAATATCTCGATTGCGAAGACCGGTACCGCTGAATGTTCGATTTCGACCAGAACCTGTCGCGGCTGTCCGGCGTCACCGTTCTGTGCGTTGGCGACCTGATGCTGGACGATTTCGTCTATGGCGAGGTTGCCCGCATCTCGCCGGAGGCGCCTGCGCCGGTGATTGCGGTGAAGCGCAGCGAGATGGTGATCGGCGGCGCGGGCAATGTCGCGCGCAATATCGCGAGCCTCGGCGCGCATTGCATCTTCGTCGGCCTCGTCGGCGAGGATGATGCCGGCCGCACGTTGAAGGCGGCGCTCGCCGCGGAGCCGTGCATCACCGCGTCGCTTGTCGTCGACGGATCGCGACCCACCACCCGCAAGGTGCGGTTCGTGTCGGAGCATTACGCCACGCATCTGCTGCGCGCCGACTGGGAAGAAGCGCGCCCGGCCGATGCCAAAGCCGAGAAGGCGCTGCTGGAGGCCGCAATGGCCGCCTTGCCGCGGGTCGATGCCGTGGTCCTGTCGGATTACGCCAAGGGCGTGCTGACGCCTGCGCTGATCGGACGTGTGCTTGACGCGGCCGGCGCGGCCGGCAAGCCGGTGATCGTCGATCCCAAGGGCAACGATTACAGCATCTATCGCGGCGCGACAGTGGTGACGCCGAACCGCAAGGAATTGTCGGAGGCGGTGCGGCGCGAGACCCGGGGTGATACCGAGGTTGCCGACGCCGCGGAGGAATTGCGAACGACGCTCGGCTGCGAGGCGGTGCTGGTCACCCGCAGCGACGACGGCATGACACTGGTCACGCGCGATAGCGCGCCCGTTCATGTTCCTGCCTACGCGGTGAAGATCAGCGACGTTTCGGGCGCCGGCGATACGGTGGTTGCGGTTCTGGCCGCCATGCTCGGTCTCGGCGCCGACTACGAATCCGCGATGCGTGCGGCAAATGCGGCCGCCGCGGTGGTGGTCGGCAAGCGGGGCACCGCGACGGTTTCGCTTGGTGAACTGCGCCACCGCATTCTGCCGTCTGCGACGCTAGCGGCTGAAGACAAGATCCTCTACGACTGGCGGGATCTGGATGCCCGGCTCGATCTGTGGCGCAAGCAGGGGCTACGCATCGGATTCACCAATGGATGTTTCGACATCCTGCATCCCGGGCACGTCAAACTGATGGCGCAGGCGCGTGCCGCCTGCGACCGGCTGGTGCTCGGGCTTAACAGCGACGCGTCGGTGTCGCGGCTGAAGGGGCCTGAACGTCCGGTGCAGAAAGTTCAGGCGCGGGCGGAGGTGCTGGCTGCGCTGGAAGCAGTGGATCTCGTCGTGGTGTTCGAGGAGGACACCCCGCGCAACCTGATCGAGCGGGTCCGGCCGAACATGCTCATCAAGGGCGCCGACTATACGCGCGAGCAGGTGGTCGGGCACGACATCGTCGAAGCCTATGGCGGCGAGGTGTTGCTCGTGGATCTGCTCCCGGGACATTCGACCTCGGACATCGTGAAGCGGTCGCGCTCGACGGCCAGGAACTGACGCCCGGATGGATCGCGCCGTGTCCGCCGTATTCAAGCCAGAGTTCGAAGCGGCAATGGTTCGCGAGTTTTTCCGCGACCGGCCCCGCGGCTTTTTCGTTGAAGTGGGCGCCAACGACCCGAAGAAGGATTCGCAGTCCTGGCATCTGGAGGAGGCGGGCTGGACCGGCATCCTGGTCGAGCCGCTGCCCGATCTCGCGGCCGAATTGCGACGCCAGCGCAAGGCTCAGGTATTCGAAGTCGCGTGCTCGTCCCCCGATCGCGCGGGGCAGGTGATGCGCTTGCACGTAGCGGGCGCGTTCTCGTCGTTCGATCCCAATCTTGCGGTGACGGGGATGCGCGCCGACCGCACCATCGATGTGAAAGTCCGTACCCTCGACGACGTGCTCAGCGAGGGGCATGCGACGGTGCCGATCGACCTGATGTCGGTCGATGTCGAAGGGCATGAACTCGAAGTCCTGAGCGGCTTCGACTTCGGTCGCTGGAAACCGCGGTTGGTACTGCTCGAGGATCACGTCAGCAATCTCGACAAGCATCGTTTCATGACCCGTGCCGGGTACACGCTCATGCGCCGGACCGGGCTGAACGGCTGGTATGTGCCGCGTGAAGACGCGCCGCCGATGGGCTTGACCGGCCGCTGGCAGATCGCCCGGAAATACTATTTCGCCCTTCCGTTCCGGATGTTGCGGGACGCGCGGCGGCGCTTGCGTGATCGTATTCGGTTCAGGCGCGAGGACGCTTCGCGATGACCGTGCGCCTCTCAGCCATCGTGATTGCCAAGAACGAAGCGCACAACATCGAGGCGTGTCTCGACAGCCTTGCGTTTTGCGATCAGCGCATCGTCGTGGACGGCGACAGCGACGACGGGACCGCGAGCCTTGCCGAGGCAAAGGGAGCGAGCGTCACGGTTCAAAAGGAATGGCATGGTTTCGGCCACCAAAAGAATCTCGCCCTTTCGCTCGCCACGGGCGAGTGGGTGCTGAGTGTCGATGCGGACGAACGGGTGAGCGGCGAATTGGCCGCAGAAATACGGCGCGTTATCACCGAGGGCCTTACGCAAGCTTACGAGATGCCGAGGCTGTCGACCTTCTGCGGTCGTCCGATGCGGCATTCCGGCTGGTATCCGGATTATGTGCTGCGGTTGTTCCGGCGTGACCGCGCGCGCTTTTCCGACGATCTCGTGCACGAGCGAGTGGTCTACGATGGCGAGGTCGGGCGCTTGAAGCACCCGCTGATTCATCATCCCGTGTTGCGTCTCGAGGATGCGCTGTCTCGTATGGATCGCTATTCGAGCGCGCGCGCCGAGATGATCGTGAGTTCCGGGCGCCGCGTCTCCTTCTTCACCGGGATCGCCCGTGGTTGGTGGACGTTCGTCCAGACCTATTTCATCCGGCTCGGCTTTCTCGATGGGCGCGAAGGATTTCTGCTGGCGGTGGCCAATGCCGAGGGCACCTATTACCGCTATATGAAGGCGTGGATGAAGGGGCGAGGCCGTGGCTGACCTGATCTCCCTCATCGTCACGACCTGGAACCGTGAAGATGCGCTCGATGCAGTTCTTCGCTCGTTGGCGGCGCAGACCGACCGCAATTTCGAGGTCGTCGTTGCCGACGATGGCTCGGGCGAGGCGACGGCGAAACTGATTGCGGACTGGGCGCCGAAGTTCAATCATTCGCTGAAACATGTGTGGCAGGAGCATCGCGGTTTCCGCGCCGCCGAGATTCGCAATCAAGCGATCCTGGCGAGCCGCGGCTCCTATTGCATCTTCCTCGACGGCGACTGCATCGCCCGGCCCGGATTTATTGCGACCCATCGCAGGCTTGCCGAGCAGGGCTGGTTCGTGACCGGCAACCGGATCCTGATGTCGGAAACGCTGACGCGGACGGTGTTGCGCGAAAGGCTCGATCCGGAACATTGGACCTATGGAGAGTGGGCACGCGAGCGCGGCCGCGGCGGCATCAACCGCACCGTGCCGCTGATGCGCCTGCCACTCGGCCCTTTACGCAAGCTGCGGTTCCGCGCCTGGCGTGGCGCGCGTTCATGCAACCTTGGAATCTGGCGCAGCGATCTCGATCGCGTCGACGGATTCGATTGTGCCTATCAGGGCTGGGGGCGGGAAGATTCCGATCTTCTGGTGCGGCTTCTGCATGCCGGAGTTCGGCGCAAGGACGGCGTGTTCGCTACCGGTGTGCTGCATCTGTGGCATCCGACCGCCGACCGGTCGTGGTTGCCGGACAATGACACCAAGCTCGATGCTGTCCGCAGCGACCGTCGGGTCACTGCGCTCCAGGGGCTGTCGACGATGTCTCCAGCGGGCGCCGGCCCGCCACAGGTGACGGCATGACGGCGTTGTATGATCGCGCGCACTTGCGCAAGCTAGCCGACGGGCTCGCGGCTGCGGTCGTTGCGGCTTTGCCGTGGTCGACGTCGGCCACTTATATCTTTTTAGGCGTCTGGTTTGTTGTCTTCCTGATATCCGTTGATCCGGACGAATGGTCGCCGGTGATGCGGTATCGCGCGGCGACCATTCCGGTGCTGCTGGTCGGGTTCGCAGCTGTTGGAATGTTGTGGGCTCAGGCGCCCTGGGCAGATCGTTGGGGCGCCTTCGCCTCCTTTGCGCGACTGCTGGTTATTCCACTGCTGATGGTGCAATTCCGCAGATCGGACCGTGCGCATTGGGTTTTTCTCGCCTTCGCCGCATCCTGCACGGTGGTTCTCGCCTTGTCTTGGATCATGGTCGCGACGGGCATGAAGCCGCTCAGCCGCGGCGCGAGTCATGGCATTCCGGTTCGCGACTACATTGCGCAAGCGCAGGAGTTTGTGCTGTGTGCGGCTGGGTTTGCGTATCTGGCCGGCCTGCGACTGATGCAGCGGCGCTGGGCCCTGGGCTTCGGCTTGCTGGCGCTAGCGCTTCTGTTCGTCGCCAATGTGCTGTTCGTGACGTCTAGCAGGACCGGCCTCGTGACATTGCCGGCGCTGCTGCTGGTGCTGGTTGTTATGCAGTGCCGTCTGCGATATGCGCTGATTTTTGCAGGCGTGATCGTTGCGGTAAGCGCCGCTTCTCTGGCCAGCTCCTCGCTGATTCAGAAGCGCTTGTTCGGCATCTTCACGGAAATTCGCGACGCGCAAAGCAAGCAGATCGAGACATCGGCTGGCCAGCGGGTTGAGTTCTGGAAGGCCGCGGTCGAGATCATCGCCGACGCGCCGGTGATCGGGCATGGGACCGGATCGATCAAGCAAACATTCGCGCAGGAAGCGGCGCGCCGCGATCCCCGTGCTGTCCCGACCACCAACCCGCATAACCAGACGCTGACCGTGGCGGTCCAACTCGGCATGATCGGCACTGCGCTCCTGCTCGCGATGTGGCTGTCGCATCTGCTGCTGTTCCGTTGTCCGGGCTTTGCCGGATGGGTCGGCCTGGCGGTTGTGGCGCAAAATGTGCTGTCATCGCTGTTCAACAATCATCTGTTCGATTTCACCCAATCCTGGATTTACGTCTTCGGCGTGGGCGTGGCCGGAGCCAGCGTGATCAGAGCACGGCACGAGACCGCCGTACCCGAAAGGCCGGCATCTCCTGCGAGGTCGGACCGTGACCGCGAGTCTTGATCTCCCGCGCAAACCGCGGATCCTCGTGATCGCAATGCGGCGCCTGGGCGATGTGTTGCTCACGACACCGCTGATCCGCAGTCTGCGCCGAGCCTGGCCGGACGCCATACTCGACGTCATGGTGTTCGCCAACACGGCAGCGATCCTTGCCGGTAACCCCGACATCGATTCTGTCATCGTCTGCCCGGAGCGGCCATCGGCCGTGGAAAGCCTGGCCCTCATCCGCAGGCTCTGGCGACGCTACGACCTTGCGGCATCGACGCAGGCCGGCGACCGGCCCTCCTTCTTTGCCATCGCCGCCGGCCGCCATCGCGCAGCCGCGACCGAAGATCGCGCGATCGGAAAATTCAAGGCGATGTTCATGCATCGGCGCGCAGCGATGGATCCCGAGTTGCACCGGGTCCAGGAAACATTGCTGCTCGCCCGCGCGCTGGGTATCGAGGCGTGTGACGAGATCGTCGCGCCGCTTGCGCCTGACTTTGCCGTTCCCGCGCAGGATTATGCGGTTCTGCATGCGGCGCCGTTCTTCCGCTACAAGCAATGGCACAAGCAGGGCTGGCAGGCATTGGCCGACGATCTTGTCCGTCGCGGACTGACGATCGTGGCCACCGGCGGCCCGCACCCGGAGGAACGCGCCTATCTGAATGCAGTGTGGCAGGACCGGCCCGATATATTGCGCATGGACGGTGCGCTGACATGGCCGCAACTCGGTACGCTCCTGACGCAGGCGCGTGTGTATGTCGGCCCCGATACGTCAGTAACGCATCTCGCCGCCGCGACCGGCTGCCCCACTGTTGCGCTTTTCGGGCCGACCGATCCGCGCCGCTGGGGGCCGTGGCCCTTGGGCGGGCTGGCCGAGCCGTGGCAATCCGCCGCTCAGGTACAACGGCGCGGCAATGTCTGGCTCATCCAGAATCCGCTGCCCTGTATGCCGTGTCTGCTGGAAGGCTGCATGCGGCGCGTGGACAGTCACAGCCTGTGCCTCGATTATTTGCCTGGCGAGCCTGTCCTTGGTGCGGTCGAGGAGGCGCTGGGCCGGACCGGGGGTGGCGTCCCGGCGAAAACGCCGCTATTCAACGCGTCGTCCCCCTTTATCGTACCTTGATCGATGTTCCGGCTTCGCACTATGACCACAAAGAAGGCCCTGATCGTGTTGCACGATCTGGCTGTCACGGCGGCGGCCTTGGTCGTGGCTTTCTACATCCGCTTCGAAGAAGAGCGGCTGTCGGTGCGCATCGAGTGGCTGTGGGTGCTGCTGCCCGGCATGATGGTCTATGCCGGCGTTGTCTATCATATTTTCCATCTTGATGATGCGAAGTGGCGGTTCGCCTCGCTGCCGGACCTATGGAACATTTTCCGTTCCGCGACGGTGCTGGCGCTGACGCTGCTCGTCCTCGACTATATCCTGATCGCGCAGAACCTGTACGGGACGTTCTTCTTCGGGAAGGGAACCATCCTGATCTATTGGGTTCTGCAGATGTTTTTCCTGGGTGGGCCACGGGTCGCCTACCGTTATTTCCGGTATTCCCGTGCGCGCACCAAAGCCAGCCGCAATGATTCCACCCCCATTCTGGTCCTTGGGCGCGCCGCCGATGCCGAAGTTCTGCTGCGCGCGATCGAAAGCGGTGCGGTCAAGAAGATCTGGCCGGTCGGCGTGCTGTCGCAATCTCCTGCCGATCAGGGCCAGTCGATCCGCGGCATTCAGGTGCTCGGCACTTTCGATGATATCGAACAGGCGGTGGCCAGGCTTGCGGCGCGCGGCACCAATGTGCGGCGGATCGTGCTGACGCCATCCGCGTTCGAGCCGGATGTGCCAATCGATACCGTGCTGATGCGGGCCCGCAGGCTGGGGCTTACGACAAGCCGGTTGCCGTCGCTGGACGACAGCGTGGAGGCGTTGCGGCTTGCGCCAGTCAATGTCGAGGATCTGCTGCTGCGGCCGAGCGTGAAGATCGACTACCGTCGCCTTGAGCAATTTGTCAAAGGGCGCTCAATCGTCGTGACCGGTGGCGGCGGATCGATCGGCGCGGAAATCTGCGACCGCATCGTTGCGTTCGGTGCAGCCCGGTTGCTGGTGATCGAGAATTCCGAACCGGCGCTCCATGCCGTGCTGGAAAAGCTGGCCGGCGACCAGCAGGGCGCCCTGATCACCGGACGGCTTGCCGACATCCGCGACCGCGATCGCATCATGCGGCTGATGGCCGATTTCAAGCCGGACATGGTGTTTCACGCGGCGGCCCTGAAGCATGTGCCGTTGCTCGAGCAGGATTGGGGCGAGGGCGTCAAGACCAACGTCTTCGGTTCGGTCAATGTCGCCGACGCCGCTGCGGCGGCCGGCGCGACGGCGATGGTGATGATTTCAACCGACAAGGCCATCGAGCCGGTGTCGGTTCTGGGGGCCACCAAGCGCTTTGCGGAAATGTATTGTCAGGCGCTGGACGGGCAATTCGCACGCAAGGCGGAACCCGGCGCGGTGCCGATGCGGCTCATTGCGGTCCGTTTTGGGAACGTGCTGGCCTCCAACGGCTCTGTGGTTCCGAAGTTCAAGGCGCAGATCGAGGCCGGTGGGCCGGTCACGGTTACGCATCCGGACATGGTGCGTTACTTCATGACCATCCGTGAGGCTTGCGATCTTGTTGTCACCTCGGCGGTGCATGCGCTGGGCCCGGCTCGCTCCGACGTCGCGGTTTATGTTCTGAATATGGGGCAGCCGGTGAAGATCGTCGATCTTGCCGAGCGGATCATCCGGCTGTCGGGGCTCGAGCCCGGACGCGATATCGACATCACCTTTACCGGCATCCGTCCCGGCGAGCGGCTGCACGAAATCCTGTTCGCGCGCGAAGAACCGACCGCCGAGATCGGTGTGGAAGGTGTCGTGGCGGCGCGGCCGATGTCGCCCTCTCTCGACACCATGCGCGTCTGGCTCGCCACGCTCGAGCAGGGGCTGGTCCGAGAGGACAAGAGCGCAATCTATCGCGTGCTGCGCGATGCGGTGCCGGACTTCAAGGGCGAGGCGGCCTGAGGCGTCTGACGTGGCGGAGCGCCTCAGCGTGCTCGCTGCGCCATCTTTGCCAAGGCATGCGGTGCATCGGTGGCTGGGATCCAGCCGGCCTCCCGCAATTTGGCATTGTCGGCGATGGACGGATAGGCGATGCGGTCCCAAGCATCCGCCATGCCGACCAGTTTCAGCGTGCCGCGCACCCAGGATTTAGGGAGACGAATCATTTTCGGGCCGCGGCTTCGCGCTCGGCGCAGGATCGCAATCATCTCGGCGAGCGACAGCGCCGTCGGGTCCGAGACGATATAGGTCTCGTTGGCCGTCGCAGGCCGTTCCAGCACGAAGCGGATGGCCGAGAGCATATTCTCCAGTGCCAGGAGGGAGCGGCGCTGATCGAATGCGCGGAAGGGCAGCGGCACAGGCAGTCTGGACAGCTTTTCCAGTTGCGCAACATTGCCTTGCGCTCCTGGGCCATAAATCACCACCGGACGCAGGATGGTCGCGGGCACCCCATAGCCACGCACGAATGCTTCCGCCGCGAGCTTCGAGCGTCCGTAAGCGTCTGTCGGCTGTGGCGGGTCGGTTTCAGTGAGAATGGTGTTCGCGGCGGGCCCGGTCTGGGCGCGGATCGACGAGACAAAAACCAACCGACGAATATTGGCGCTCAGCGACGCCGCCAGCGCCAGTTCCTTGGTCGCGTTTCGGTTGATCCGGTCGTATTCTGAATCGGGGATAGCGTGGGAGACATGCGCGATCCCGGCGAGATGCACGATGGCATCAACATCCGCCAGCAAGGGCCGCCAGTCGACCGGGCGCGACAGATCGGGAAGCGTAACGATATTGACGAATTCGGCCGCGGGGACTTTCGCTGGGCTGCGTGCGGCTGCGCGCACATGATAGCCGGCGCGCGACAGACTTTCGGTCAGTGCACGTCCGACAAAGCCACTCGCGCCGGTCACCAGAACCCGCATCAGGTGCGCTTCCTTGAAAACCGCCTCAGCAGAAAGCCTACCATCGTCGCACCTGCTGCCAAGCAGACGATCTCGATAGCAGGCGTGTTCCAGTACACGCTCACAATCGCGAGGCCCACCAGAACGACATTGACCGCGAAAACTTGCGCGATGACCTCGCGGACGCTGAAGCCGTTGTCGGTGGCGCGCTGGTAATAGTGTGTGCGATGCGCCTGCCAGACGCGCTCGCCGCGGGCCAGGCGTCGGCTTAGTGTCAAAGTCGCATCCATCAGGTAGTAGAGCGGCAGCAACAAAGCGGCGGCAAGATAGCCCTTGACGGCGACAAGCGCGAGCAGCCAGCCTGCGATCAGTCCGAGCGGCAGGCTGCCGACGTCGCCGAGAAACAGCCGCGCGACAGGTCTGTTGAACGGCGCAAAGCCGATCAGGGCGCCGAGTAGCGCCAGGGCACAAAGCGTGGCGTACACTGGCAGGACGCCAACCCAACCGAGCAGGACCAGCCCGGCGGTGAGCGGCACCATCTCCGCCACCGTCATCCAGTCCAGCCCGTCCATGAAATTCACGAGATTGACGAACCAGACTCCGCCGATGACTAGCAAGATGCGCTCGGTCCACCACGGCAGGAACGGCGTCATCTGAAAATCGGCGGGCAGCGCGGCGATCGCGATGGCCACGGCCGCGAACTGGACCAAGAGGCGCGGCACGACGTCGATCGAGCGTATGTCATCGACCGCGCCGAGGATCGCGATCAGGATCGTGGCTGCGAAGATCGCGGCGATGCTGCCCGCCTGGTCCCCTATGACATCGCTTGCGGTGAGGGCCAGGGCTGAGACGGCGATCCAGGCGCCGATGACGCCGATGCCGCCGCCCTGCGGGGTTGGTATCGTGTGAGAGGAGCGCGCATTCGGTCGCGCCAGCGCATAGCGGATGAGCAGCGGATGCAGCAGCTTGATCAGCAGGACTGTGAGGGCGGCCGCGCACGTAATGATGGCAATCGCCGCAACGCTGCCGTGGCGGGAGGGCTCAAGGAGCAGATCCATTCGACCGGGCTGTCAGGCCACGCCAATCCGCAACAGGTCGTGCAAATGCACAACGCCGACCGGCCGCGATCCCTCCACCACGAACATGGCGGTGATCTTCGAGGCGTTGAAGGATTCGATCACCTCGCTGACCATCTGGTCGGGACGGCAGGATTTCGGGTTGCGGGTCATGATTTCGTCAACACGGGCCTCGGTCAGTCCCGGCCGCATGTGACGGCGCAGATCGCCGTCGGTGATGATGCCGCACAGATGCCCGCGCGTATCGACAATGCCGATACAGCCGACACCCTTCGCCGACATCTCGACCACCGCTTCCGACATCGGCGCACCGGTTTTCGTCAGCGGCAGGGCATCACCCGTGCGCATCACATCGCGGGTGAATTTCAAAAGCGCGCCGAGCCGTCCACCCGGATGCAGGACATGGAATTGCTGCGCCGAGAATCCGCGTGATTCCAGCAGGGCGATCGCCAGTGCGTCACCCAGCGCAAGTTGCATCAGCGAGGACGTGGTCGGCGCCAGATTATGCGGGCAGGCTTCGCGCGCCTGCGGCAGTTGCAGCACCACATCGGCGGCGCGCCCGAGGGTGGACGATGCATCCGCCGTCATCGCGATCAGGCTGATGCGAAACCTTTTCGCATAATCGGTGAGGTTTTTCAGTTCCGCTGTCTCGCCGGACCAAGACAGGGCGACGATCGCGTCGTTCTCGGTGATCATCCCGAGATCGCCGTGACTGGCCTCGCTCGGATGCACGAAAAACGCCGGGGTGCCAGTGGAGGCGAAGGTCGCCGCCAGCTTGCGCGCGACATGGCCGGATTTACCCATGCCGGTTACGATCAGGCGGCCACTGGCGGCGCGGATCTTCTCCACGGCGGCGATTAGAGCGGACCCGAGGCCGTCGCGCAGGGCGGCCGACAGGGCGGCGATGCCGCCCGCCTCCAGCTCGAGCGTACGAACGGCGGAATTGATCAGGCGGGCATCGTATTCGGACATCTGCGAAGCGGCGTTGTCGCGGGGGGCAGCCATATCGAGAAACTTTCGCTGGATGAGCTCCCGGCGTCACATCGGTCGCGAACGGGGTGCACGCCACCAATTAGCCGGCAATGGGGAGTCGATACAAACGAAAACGCACGACATAGAGGTTTTATGGTACCTGCATTGGATAAGCCGGCCCAAAGCCGAGGGTACGCGGAACTGCAATCTTGTCCCATGTGGGACGGGGGCTTGGTCGGTTATCGCCCTTCATTTCGAGGCGAGGAAAGGTTCTGGCAAGAGGAGCAGCGCCGACGGCGTGAGGAGCCTGCGCTATTGCTTGAGCCAGCGCTGCGACCATGCCTGTGCCATCAGGATATTCCACAAGCCGGTGGCATTGTCCTCGACACCCGCAATGTGCCGCCGCCAAATCCTTTCCACCGCTTTCGTGTCGAATAGCCCGTGTCTCTGCAATTCCTGAGGGGCGAGAAGGTCCGACGCCCATCCGCGCAGCGGTCCGCGCAGCCACTGCGACAACGGGACCGAGAACCCGCGCTTTGGACGGTCAGTCAGCGCCGGCGGCACGTAGCGCGCCAGCACATCGCGCAGCAGTCCTTTCGGCCCGCCATGATGGTGCACCTGTTCCGGAAGGCTCCAGACAAATTCCACTAGCCGGTGATCAAGCAATGGTTCCCGCGCTTCCAGCGAGACGGCCATGCTGCAGCGGTCGACCTTGGTAAGTATATCGTCCGGCAGATAACTCGCGATATCGTTGGCTTGCATGCGCGAGATCAGGTCCGGCAGGCTGCGTGCAAGATCGGTGAGCGGCTGGATGCGGTAGCCGTCCACGGCATCGAGCACCGGCGAGTGGTCAAGTCCGACGCGAGCGAGTGCAAGGGCGGCTTCATCGGAGCTTGATGCGCGCAGCGCGCTCGCAAGCCGCCGTGATTTTTCCCCGATGCGCTCGGCACGGGCCGGATCGAGCAGCCGCGCAGCAAGCGGCCTCATCAGCCCTTCCGGCAGCGCCGCCAATGTGCTTCCACCAAGCCTGCGGACCGGATGCGGCAGCCCGTCCAGGCTGCCCCAGATGCGCTCCAGCCAAGTGTATTTCGGGTAGCCGGCGAAAAGCTCGTCGCCCCCATCGCCGGACAGGGCGACCGTGACATGCTCGCGCGTGGCGCGGGAGACAAGAAACGTTGGCAATTGCGATGAATCCGCAAAGGGCTCGTCGAACCAGTCGGGAATTTGCGGCACGAGGTCGAGAGCGGCTCGTTCGTCGAGCCGGATTTCGGTGTGATCCGTGTGCAGATGCTCGGCCACCGCACGGGCGACCTGCGACTCGTCATAAGCGGAGTTCTCGAAGCCGATGGTGAAGCTGCGCACGCGCGACCTGGACTGCGCCTGCATCAGTGCCACGACGAGGGATGAATCGATACCGCCCGAAAGAAATGCCCCGACCGGCACATCGGCCACCATGCGGCGGCGCACGGAATCGCGCAGCAGCGCATCCAGCGCATCGCGCGCGTCCGCAAGGCCATATGCACTTTGCCCGCGTCGGCGGACGACATCCTCGATGCGCCAGTAACGCCTCTCATTCACCTCACCGGACGACGACACTGTCATGATCGCGCCCGGTTGCAGCTTGAAGACGTTCCGGAAAACGGTGGCTGGGGCCGGGATGTAGCTGTAGGCGATTAGGGCCGCGATCGCCTCGCGATCGACGTCGCGCTTGAAGGAGGGATGCTGCATCAACGCGCGCAATTCCGAGCCGAAAAGCAGTGTGTTGTCGGCAATGGTCCAGTAAAGCGGCTTTACGCCGAGCCGGTCGCGCACGAGATAGAGTTTCCGCTCGCTGCGGTCGAAAACGGCAAAGGCGAACATGCCGATCAGCCTTGCAACCGTCGCCTCGACGCCCCATTGCATGAAGCCGGCAAGCATCACTTCGGTGTCGGATGTGCTGCGAAAGCTGTGACCGAGGTCTGTCAGTTCGCCGCGCAGGTCTTCGAAATTGTAGACCTCGCCGTTATAGGTGATGACAAAACGGCCATTGGCCGAGTGCATGGGCTGACGTCCAGCCGGCGACAGATCGACAATGGCCAGGCGGCGATGCGCGAGCCCAATGCCGGCTTCGGCGTCCTGCCATTCGCCGACCCCATCCGGTCCACGATGCGCCAGTGCGTCGACCATGCGTCGGGCCAAGGTTGCCGGAGCAGTCTCGTGCGCCGGCGCACGCAAATCGAAGAGGCCGGCTATACCGCACATCGCCATGAACTCCAGGGCGACACGGCCCGCTGTGACAGGAGGTTTTTGCTATCTAATCGTAGCACACGGACAATCTCGAAAACCACTGATCCGCTCCTACGCAGAGGAGGGCGGATGAAGGAGGGGAACCCAGGCCGGCACCATGGCGTCGACGCGTGCGTCGACTGGCCTGATGACGGTGTCTAACGATAATTGAAATAGCGAGCCGGCCAGCCACTTTCGCGCAAGATGCCGGCTTGAACCTCGGCCGGCATTGTGGTCCGCCAGTGATCCTCGGACTGAATGGTGTGCATGCCTGCAAAGGCAAAGCCCGGACTGCCACCGAGTGCGTGGTGTCTCACAGGTCCGTCTCGAAGTCTGGCTTCGCAGTCCGCATCTTGCAGAATATCGCGGCAGACCTTTTCCGGATTTGCACAAAAGTCCTCGTAAAGAACTGTTCTCCATGGCAGGCGCGGTGTCGCCCAGCGTAAGGCTAGAGTGGCGGCGTTGAGACGGCGCCAATGTCTTGCCATCTCCGATATTGCGATGCCCGTCCGGCGCTGGCCCGACTGGACCACGCCGCGGGGATCGCGGACCACGTGAATTGGGAACACCTTCACATCTCGCAGGGCCGCGTAAAGTAGCAATTGGTCCGGGTCTTTACTCGAGTCGATAAACACCCGTGCGGGATCCACCGCCTGGATCGCCTGCAATGTGTGCCTGAGGGACGCCGCTGCGCGGGATTCTGCCTGCAGCAGACGTCCACCCGCGGAAACGGCAACAGCGTTCCCAAGCATGCGGAGCCGTGAATGGTCCGTCGCGATAAAGTCAGCAACGCGAGGGCCCCAGATCTCACATGTTGCGATGTCGGCGCCGCAACCGCATTTCGCGCCTCGCGCGGCAAGCTGGGATAGCCGCTTCACCTCGCCCAGCGCAGAGACGCCATGAAACTGGCCCAGAGCCGCTTGCAGGATTGTCGAGCCGCAGCGGGAGGTTCCGACAAGACAAATAACGTTCAACGGAGAGATCCGGGGTGCATCGAAAGCGCCAAACGATATTCAGAAATACCCATGTTCTTGCATGACGCGCTTATCAAGCCCGAACTCTTCGGCGAGCTTGAGGTTGCTGTCCTTGAAAGTTTCGAAGATCGTCTTTTTTTCCTGGTCGGTCACTGCCGGGATACGGACCCGGAGAGAATCCGCAAATTTCAGTCCGAACATCTCGAAAACCTTGATCGCCTGGTGCCGCAGCGAGTTCTTGTGAAGTTTCCTGATTACGATGGTGCCGGCCTCTTTTCGTGTCTGATTGAGCTGACTTTCGCCCAGGTTGGCCTTGATAATTGCGGGGTCGACACCGATAAGTTTGCTGAGTTCGGCGCTGAACCGGTCGCGGTTGCGGACGAAATCCTCGAAAAATACCACGTGCACGCGCTCTTTGCCGAACGCCGACGCATAGGCGCTCACCACATCGTAAAAGTTGAAGATCTTCGAGTCGCCGGCCCAGTTGCTCTCTATATCGTGATTCTTCCACGGTTTAGCCGCGATAGGCAAGCGGGGTGCGTTAGCACGGATGTCAATGTTGCGGGGTCGTTTGTCAACGCGGTGGGCGGTATGGTGGGAATGGACTGTTGAGCGCGTTCGCCAGAGCTCGAGAGGTGCCCGGGGAGTCACATGGTAGGAGCCCAGACGGCCGCAGACGGGATCCTCCCGTTCTTTGCGTGTGGGCAGCGACGGTGCTCAACGCACCCAATTTCACAGGCTTGCTTTCCCCGCGGGGAGCATGCAAGTCAATGACTGCCGCGGCATTGCCTGGCGGAAAGGCCCCGTTTAGGTTGACCGTACGAACCAAGGTGCTCAAATTCGCGTGCAAAAACAATGCGTAAGGTATGGAACAGGGATGCGGTGAACATCGGCTCTGCAGCAGCCGGCTCGCTATTGGGCGGCGCCGCGCGGATAACAACGATCCGATCTACGACATGGAGAGCTCCCACCATTCTCGCTCCGAGGCCGGACGTAAGTTCGAGGTGAGCGCAAGACCGCAGGGGCTGAGAAGTGTTCTGTCAACCGCAGTCTGCATCGCGTGCCGATCGGTAAGATGATGGTGGCAGCACCCCCCTTTCCCCGCAGGTGCTCCCGCCGGGTTTCGGCACGCTATGGGAATTTTGCAGCGCTCCTCTATAAATCTCGCTTCGCCAAGTTCGATTTCGCGCTGGGCTTGAACGACTTCGACCGGCCGATCCTCATCTTGAGCCGATCCGGCTTCAAGCGGCTGTGCGCTGGCAACGGAAGCGTTTGAATGCTCCAGATGGTGCTTGCCTTTATCTGCCGTCATAGGCTGGTGCGCTCACCATTACTGGCGGCGTTGCTGTTTCGTGCGGCTTTGCACAAAGCCAAGGTGCAGGGCTCCAGCAAAGCACGCTATGTTGCGCTGCTGATGTCACGGCCTGGCTTGACCGAAGACGCCATAAGCATTTTCGGTAACGCTCAACAATTTACGTGCATTGCCGCTCCGCAGGGACTTTTAAAGGCCATAGCCAGCGGTATGCTCACGGAAACGATCGACGAGCAAAACTACGCCGACCTCTCCGAGGAGGAAGAACGCAGCAAGCGTGTCTACCGCGAATTTCTGCAGAAGATGTTTGGCTGGCTTGCGCGATTTTACCGCATCGATGTGATCATCAGCGGCAATTTCGCGTATTACGCTGAACGCGAATTGCATGCCGCCGCGGAATCGCTGGGTATCCCTTTCGTCGTCCTTCACAAGGAAAATCTGAAGAGCGAGGCGCGCGTCGAGTATTTCCAGGACATTTACCGCAACCGGCGCGGGCCGTTCACCGGCCGGCACATCATTGTCTACAACTCAATAGAGCGGGACATTCAAGTGGCGTCCGGCGTGGTGTCGGCGGATCGCGTCAGCGTCTGCGGCATGCCGCGTCTCGATCGTTCGCATTATTGGCGCCGCGCCGCGGCGGGCACGCCGCTACCATCTCAACCCAGCGTCATCTTCTTCACTTTTGGTGCGAAGACCGGACTTCCGGGGATCCGCCGCAAAAATCATTTGCCGGGGCTCGTTCTCCAGTCCCACGGCGAATATACGGAGCCAATGGATCCGGAGATTGAACGGCTGACCTGGGCCGATACGCTGGCGCAGACCATGCGCGCCATCGCCGAGTTCGCCGAGGCTAACCCGCATGTCCGCGTGATAATGAAGTCGAAGCGTGGTTACGCGCAGCGGAAGGCTTTTAACGACGTCTCCGGCCAAAGAATGCCCGTGAATATCGAATGGGTAGAGGAGGGCGATCCCATGCCGCTCCTTGAGAAGACATGGGCCGTGGTCAGCATGAACTCAACCGCTGTGCTGGAATCTCTTGCGACAGGCAAAGCAGTACTCACCCCGGCTTATGCGGAAGCCGGCACGGAGTTGATGCGGCCATGGCTCGCGGATTTCGGTTCGGCCGTCGAGCGTATGCAAAGCAGTAAGCAACTGGTCGAGCGCCTGACCGAAATCTGCTCCGGACCGCCACCCTTTGTCCCTTCGAAATTGGGCCGCGAGGCGATAGAGACGCTCGATCGCTGGGCCGGCAATTCCGATGGCATGGCGAGCGAGCGGGCGCGCAAGGTGATTGAAGCCGAGGTCGTGCGTGCTCGAGCAAGATTGTAGCGAACGGCAGCACGGTCAACACTTGAAAAACCACTTTTCGTCAGGTTCTACGCGGCAGGACAAATACAAGTCGCGCGATATAGTTGGTTGACGCTCGCGCCAGCCTATCAATAATTGCCATCGCCGTGGAGCCTAACGCGCGGTCCGCGGAAACCGGGCGCAACAGGTTTCCCGATGCTGAAATCCATGTCTGCCGGATCGAAGACTACGAGCCGGAAAAGCCGGTCGATCTTGCGATCGCCTGCACCGTCATAGGCAACAAGCACTTTTCTCCTGAATCAGTCATGCCGACCATTGAGCGGGTCACGCGTTGGCTTGCGCCCGGCGGGACATTTTTTTTCGACGTGCGCCCACGGGTGATTTCCTACGAATTGCAGGTCGATGAATTCGTTTGAGGAGCTTTTGCCAAGGTGGAAAAGCGTGTCTATGGTCGTTTCGACTGGACCGCTCCACCTTTCATCACTGCGCGCGCCGGACGCATCTTGTCCAAACGTGCCGCGTGGAACGTGCCACCTGATCCCGCGCTGCGTCGGCTGTACTATGCGTGTTTCGGCAGGCGTTGAAACCCCCGAACACGTTTTGATCGGTCGCGGTGGTTGAACGATCTGTTCGCGAATCGGTTACTTCGGCGGTCGGCGCTAGAATGCAGGTCGGCCGCCGAGATTGCCAATTAAAATCAATATCTTAGACGTAACCCATCGCGGTTGTGGGGCGGAACGGTGGCCTTGCTACGGCCCGTTTCAGGGGCTATGCCGATCCGTGAAAAAACTCCCGGCAGCGCGGATCGTTGACCTCCATGCCCTTACCGGATTTCCGAAACGATTTTCCTACCATTGCGGATTTTCTGCACTGGTGGCTGCAGAATGATGTTCTGCCCGCACAGCACACTGCCACGTTCAAGACCTATTACGGCGGCTACATTGGCCGGTTCGGTCGCTATGTGCGCCACCATTACTCCGATCAGACCCGCGAGATTTGTAATTTCATCAGGGAAGCAGGCTCGCCGCGGTTGCTTGAAGTGGGCGGGGGGTGCGGCACGGAGGCGTTGTGGTTCGCGTTGCGGGGTGCGCGGGTGGTCGCCGTCGACATTAACGAGGACAGGCTGGCAGTTGCACGCGCGCGGCAGGAGGTTGTCGAACAGTCGATCGGCTGTCGTCTCGACCTCGAATTTCGCTCGTGTTCTCTGTTTGAAATCCAGGAGAGCAGCGGCTTCGACCTGATTTGGATGGAACAGGCGTTCCATCACGTCGAGCCGCGAGACGAGGTTTATGCGACGATTGCGCGTTTGCTTTCTCCTGGCGGGCGCATTGTGATTTCGGAGGCTAATGGCTGGAATCCGCTCTTGCAGCTCGTGCTGTTCCGCCGGCGCGGTTTCCGTACGATCGTCGATCGTACAACGGCTGATGGCCAACGCATCCTTTACGGCAACGAACGCATCACGGTGCCGTCGGCCATGTCGCATGGGTTTGAGGCTGCAGGTGTGAAGCGTGAAGCCGTGCGTTATTTCCGGGCCCTCCCGAATGTGGCGGCCGCCGATGCGCTGCAGCCGCTGGAGCGTTTGATACCCTCTTACGCGGCGCCTCTGTTCAGCCATTACAATTATGTCGGCCGTAAGCCCGTTGCCTAACCGCCGCGCGACGTAACGCACATGACGGAGCGGCCCTGGCTCATCATCCCGATCGAAACGAAGGTCCGGGAACTCGATGCCAAAACCTATCTCGCCTGCGCTGCCGCGGAGGCGGGTTTTCGCGTTCTTTTGGGTGATCAGAATGCTTTGATGAAGCGGCTGGCTTCGCTGCCTCGCGGCTTCTATCTGGACAAGAGCGTGGCGCGGCTGAAGGTGAAGAGTTTCCGGCGGCTCGAAGACCTTGGCTTCACGATTCTTGCCTGGTGCGAGGAGGGTCTCGTTTATCGCGACCGCGACGCCTATCTGCATGAGCGCGTGGCGCCTGCTGCCTTTGAGAAGGTCGATGCGTTCTTTGCCTGGGGCAAGGTCCAGCACGACGATATGCGACTCGCCGTGAATGATGGCGACCAGAAGATATGCGAGACGGGCAATCCCCGGTTCGATCTGCTGCGGCCGGAGCTGCGCGGGCTGTATCGTGCGCAGGCCGAAGCCCTGGTGCGGCAGCATGGCGACTTCATTTTGATCAATACAAACTTTGGCCGGTTTAATCATTTCTACGGTGCTAGCGGGGTGATGGACATTCTTCGCAAGCGCGGGTCCATCCGGAATGCGGCCGACGAAGAATTCTTCACGCAATGGATCGCGTTTCTCGGTCAGATCTACCAGGCCTTTCGGGACGTGGTGCCGGAGCTCGCGCGGGCATTTCCGGACCGGACGATCGTGGTGCGTCCGCATCCCTCCGAAAACCATGACAACTGGCGGCAGGTGGCCGAGGGGCTGCCCAATGTAAAGGTCATCTACGAGGGTGGCGCCATTCCTTGGATCCTTGCGGCAGCCGTTTCGATCCATAACAGCTGCACGACCGGACTTGAGGCGGCGTTGCTCGACCGTCCCGTTATCGCCTATCGGCCGTTTCAGTCCGAAACTTATGACAGTTTCCTGCCCAATCGCGTCAGTGTCGAAGCTGCAACGAGCGGCGAACTGGTCTCTCAGGTCCGGACTGCACTTGAAGGACGGCTCGATGCGCCGCTCGCCGTGGATGAAGCGGTGCGGAACGATGTGAAGCACTATGTTGCATCAATGGACGGCCCACAGGCGTCATATCTTATCGTTCAACATTTGCTTTCGTTGAACGAAAGTCGCGCAACCTTGCGTCGCCGTAATCCGCTCTCAGCTTTGCGCGATCGGGGTGAGCAATGGGCGCGGTCCGTTGCACGAACCGCGCTCGCACCGTTGCGGCCCACAGGTGCCTACAGCCGACAGAAGTTTCCGGGACTTGAGCGAGAGGAGCTTGACCGATTGGTGCGAGACTTCCGCCAGTTGACCGGGCGATTTGAGAAAGTGCGCGTGCTTTCTGGCGAGAAGCATTCCTTTATCGTGACGATCTGAGCTCCGTCGAAACCGACTTCGTGAAGCATAGATGTGCGCTACGCGTCCTTGCCGATGGCAGCGAGGATCGCGAGCCGTGTTCGCTCGCCGGCGCGTCCGTCCGCATTGCCTGTCCAATGTTCGAGCGTGGATATTTCGCTGGCGCCAAGCTCTGCCGGCACCGGGCGGGAGGATCGTGCGTACTCAATCAGCAGATTGCGCAGTTCGACCGGATGACGGGCCACCTCGCCAAGGGCTCGCAGGTCGATGACGTATGGCTGCACGTCCGCGCGCTCGGCTTCTGCGAACCAAGGCAGAACAATGGGTTTGCCGGCGGCAACGGATTCGAGCAGCGCCGTGGAATTGAAACCGCAAACGACGGATGCATCCGCAATCAGCGGCAATACGTCACCGCTGTGAACAATCCGAAGATTGGATGGGGCAGGCGACTCGTGATCCACTCCGAACAGGCTTCCGCTTTCGGCCAAATCGCGTTGCCGGCCTTTGGTCTTTACGACGATCTCGATGTCCGGGTTCTCGCGCGCAATGTCGAGAATGGTCCGGCACGTCTCGGCGTAAAGAGTGCTGAGCGAAATGGCCCCAATGCCTTCTCCTGCGTCGTCATCGGCATCCTCAAGGTAAACAGTGCCGGTTCTCTCGCCCTTTCGGACAACGCGCGGCATGCCGGTCAGCGGCGAAAACAGGAAGAACAGAATCCGCCGCGGTGATGATGTCCCCGCGTTGGCGATGCGCCACTTGTGCATGCGATCCAGGCGCGGCATACCAACGATATCGATTTGTGCCGCCGCCGCGATACCGGCGCGGAGTTGCAGGTCTTTCTCGATCTGATTGTAAACCAGAATGTTGCGGCCGGTGAACGGGCCGCGCCGTTCCTTGTATATGTATTCGAAGAAATCAACCCGGCCCGGCGTCTTAAGGTTTTCCTTATGCAGCGCGATGAAGGGGATGCGCAATTCAGACAAGGCGGTCGCAAGTTCGCGTTCGGCGCGATAGCCAAAATTTCCTGTCACGACCGCATCAATCTGTCGGAAACGCGATAGCACCTTGAACAGTTCGAGAAGGAAATATCTGTAGCGGAATTTGAATCGATCGAAGTCGCTGCCTGCCGATGCATAATTATTGTCATCGACGGAATTGGGCAGGAAGGCGCGAAAGCTCTCTCGCAGGATCAGCCGGGGGAGTGCGAGTACTTCGACATCGTCGGCACTGCCGAGCGCACTCATGATGTCTTGTGTAAAGCCGTCCTTCGGCAGGATCAGTATGCTGTATCGTTTGGTCGATGTGGCGGGCTTCAAGCGGGAAATGAAGGGCAGGACCAGGATCGCGGGGATCCACGCCAGTCCCAGCCCCGCGCTCTTTCGTAAGGCCGCCAGATAGGCAGATCTGAGCTTATTGGCGATGTGGTTCATTGCCATTCAGCACGGAGTCGACCTCGTTGGTATTGATGCGGTCGAGAGCAAACGGTATGTGCTCGGGCTGCACCCATAGCCCCGTCAAGGTCACGCCCACCGAAAAGCCGTGGCGCCTGCAGAATTCCGCCGGATCGGAAGGAAGAGCCCAGTCGCGGCCATAAGGGAACGAGACCCAGTTGGGCTTCCGACCCGTGGCTTCCGCCAGTGTGGCAACATTAAGCGCCATGAGCCGGTCCTCGTCCGGTCCAAGGCGCGTGACCGCGCGATGATCGTGCGTGTGCGCGCCGATGCGATGCCCTCTGTCTTCGAGGCGGCGCAGGCCGGCCGCGTCCATATAGGTCGCGGCGCAGAAGCGCCGCTCATCGATGCCACGGTTTGAGAGCATCTTGCTGGTCACGTCATCGAGGATGTCTTCCGGAAGCAGCGAGTTGAGCAGATACTTGATCTGCCCGTGCTCCGGCTTGTCGTAGATGTAGGTGCGCTCCGCCTTCAAGCATTCGTCTTGAGTCAATTGCCGGGTCCGCCATTCCGGCGGCAGGGCGGTCAGCAGTTCTTCCCGAAAGCGCGCAGGCTCTGTCATGGCGCGAAGATAGTGCACCTTGTGGACGGCGAGCGCACGGTGCTCCGTCAGCGGGCGAGAGCACACGAAAAAGACTGCCTTGATGCCCATTGGCTCGAGAATGTCGTGGGCGGCTTTTGCGTGATCGGTGAGACCATCGTCGAATGTGACCAACGCGCTTGGTCCCGGAAGCTCCTTGCCGTGAAGCAGATATGCTTCGGCTTCTTCCGGTGTCGCCATGTGAAGCAATGACCCCAGAAATTCCATCTGGCGACGAAAATCCTCAGGCGATATCGGGTGAATTCCTGGATAGGCATACAATCCAGGGTCGCGCACATAGTGATAATTGACGAGAAGCAGGCGTTGATTCATGGGTGCTATAATTTGCCAGCGACGGCCCGGCCATAAACCTCGCCAAACCCACGACTCGCGATCGCGTCCTTGATATCGGCGATGTCCTTGTCGGCGAGAATGTTACGCCAGATTCCGACACGCTGATTTGTCAGTGGCTCCTTAAGCCGTTCCAGCGTTGTGGAAGCCTTTCCGGTCGCGTCGCGAACCTTCTCGAAATCTCCGTCGCGGCCGCTGAAGGTGCCGACCTGCGGCTCCCAGTCTTCATTCAGAAACGAGACAACCCGGCGCATCGTGGCCTCTGGGGCGTCGATCAGGTCTTCGTAGCGGATGACGAGATAGGCCGTGTCGTCTGGGTTGATCTTGTTGATCAGTTCGGTCCCGGCTCCAATCGTGTTGCACCAGCGTTCGGCAAACTCTTCTACCGAATCCCACTTTCTGGCCTCCCGGAGGGATGCGAAGACGTCACGCGGATCGCGCGTGATGTGGATGACCTGCGCGTTCGGCCAAAACGACCAGATGCGGTCGACATGGGCAATATTTCCAGGCGTTTTCTCGGCCCAGCGTCTTTTGCCCAACTTACTTGCGAGCTCGTTCATTAAAGCGTCGAGGAAGGCTTCCGTGCTTGGCGCGGATTCGGCCAAGGCTACAACCTCGTCGGAGGGAAGATCGTAAAAGCCCGCCAGCTGAACGATTTTTCCCTGCATCTTTGCGCTGTCGCGCTCTGTCCAGTTCCAATTGAACCAGTAGGTCTCGAGTCCGGACGCAATCGCGCTGTGCTCGCCCAGCATAGCCCGCAACAGCGTGGTCCCCGACTTGAACATTCCGCCAATGAAAATGGGAGCGCTTGTCATGCGTGTCGTTCTCGGTTCAACAGCCATTCGGCCAGCTCAAGCTCAAATGGATCGTCGATATTCACGACGTGGCGTTCAATGACAACGGCTTGCGCATCGCGGTCAATGATGCGGCCGTGATCGACGAGATGAGATCTGGTGACGGCATAGCACAATCCGTTGCGATGATAGTAGGCCGGTATTCCCTGCCGGAGGCTGTGGTGCGCGCCGTCCGACAGGTAAAATCCGATTGTGCCGCGGTCGTCCAGGGTGAGCGTTTTGTGCGGCGTGAAATGCGCAGGTGTGCGGGAAACGGTCGCGGCCGCCGGCGCACCGGTTTCGATAAGTGTCCTCACCGTGAGGTCTACATCCTCGGGGCGGCGCATGGGGCTGGTCGGCTCCAGCAATACGGAAATATCGAACTGCCGGCCATAGTGTTTTTCGGCCGCAAGCCAGGCGTGGCGCCACATGTCCGCCGAGCCGGCCTGATCGCCGGACAAGTCGTCCGGTCGCAAAAACGGGGTGTCCAGCCCGTAGCGCTCGGCCTCGGCCAAGATATCGCGATCGTCGGTCGAGATAAGCGCTGCGTCGATCCATGGCAGGGCGCGGGCGACCATTGCGGCGCGGCCCACCAGGGACATGCCGCCGATCTCCTTCAGGTTCTTGCGCGGTATCGACTTCGACCCGCCGCGAGCGGGGACGACCGCCAGAACCGCGTGACCCTCAATCATCCCCGCTGCCCGTTCGCACGGTGCATCCTCTTGCGCTGCTGTCGCGGATGGCCTCTATCAGTTCCATGACCTTAATGCCATCGGTCAACGTACAGGAGGGCGAGACCCGCCGGGTGACGACATCCAGATATTCGCGCGCCACGGCCATGAACATCTCGTTGCGTTCAAAAGTGAAATTTTCTGCTTCCCAGACGTGCGCGCTTTGCCGGCCGATGGCCAGGCGATTAGGATCGGCGGACCATAGAAGTGTCCCCCTTTCACCGATGAAACGGATGTATTTTTCGTGGGGACGGCCGTACAGATCGAGATGCAGTGAAACCCTGAGACCGTCGGGATAAACGGCGAGCGCATCGACGTTATCGTCAGTTTCGATATTCAGATCGGATATTTTTTCGACGCGTCCGGAGAGTTCAGCTGGCATGCCGAACAACCAAATCATCAGATCAATCCAGTGGCTCTCGTCGAGCAGCGCGCCGCCACCCTGAGCGGCGCTGGCCATAAAGAATTCTTGATACGGTTCCCAGGGGTGCCAGTCCGCCAGATGCGCGGACATGTGAAACTGTACATGGCGCAGCGTACCCACCGCGCTTTCGCCGAGTAGAGCGCGGACACGCGCAAGCGGCGGCCACCAGCGCCACGTATAACCAAGCAGGACAGGCACGCCGGTTCGCCGTTCCGCCTCGCGCATGGCATGAGCTTCGGCTGCCGTCTTTGCGACGGGCTTTTCGAGCAGTACCGGCAGTCCGGCTTCAAGCGCCGAAATTGTTTGTGCTGGATGGAAAGCGGTCGGCGATCCGACGACGACCCCATCCAGCCCGCCAATAGACAACGCATCTTCGATGGTTGGATAGGAACCGATCACCGGCGTTTCCGCCGCAAGCTCTTTGCGCCGCTCCTCGCGCGGATCGACGCACGAGATCCGGCAGCCCAGCGACGCCAGATTCCGCGCATGGCGTTTGCCGATGCTGCCTGAGCCGACGATGAGGAGATGAGGATCGGTCACTGTCTGGCGTCCTACCGGATCCCGGCAACCATGGCCTCATAAGGCTCGGGCGCGAAGGGAATTTCAAGGAAGGCAGGTCCGTTCTCGGGACGCCAGGCAGCGAGGGCCGCTTCCGTCGCGGCGAGGGTCTCGGCGCGATGACTCGGAAGGCCGAGGGCGTCGAAGGACGCGGTCCAGCCTTTGCCGTCCATCGTCAGCGGCTTCTGCGTCAGGTTGTGCTTCAATGCGCGTGTGCGGATGGAACTGAAAGTGTTGTCCGTCATCAGGACGATCAGCAGCGGGAGACGGTTCTGCGCGGCCAGCTTTGCCTCGGCCAGATGCATCGCGATACCGCCGTCGCCAAGGATCGCGATGGTCGGCGTCGTCGGGTCATGCAAAGCGGCGCCCAGCGCCATCGGCAGTCCTGTGCCCATGTAGCGCCCTTGGCCCGACATCAAACAAAGGTCCGCCTCGCGGGGGCGCAGGGCATGTTCGCCAATGGTACAGAAATAGCCGGTATCGAGCACCACGCGGGCACGACGGTCGAAGCGTCGCTCGATTGCGTGGAAGACGCAGCCGGGCAGAAAGCCATTCTGCATATTAGCCTGCAAAGCAGCGACGATGCGCGCAAGGTTTTCCAGTCCCCACGAGCGCGGCCGAAGCGCGGTCAGGATCTCCGAGACATCGGCGATGTGGACGCGCGCAGCGGGCGCGAATGCGGCAGTGCCGGGTGTTTCGACGGCCTCGACGGCGACGTAGGGAACGGGGAACGGCTTCGTTGCGAGCGCTTCGCGCGCGGTCAAGCCGATGCCGACAATGAGATCGGCTTGGCCGAGCAAACCGCTCTCGGGAGTCAGGTTCAGTCCGACGCCGGTGAATACACCGGCTGAATTCTCGGCGGTCTCGTCGATGATCCCCTTTGATGCGGCGGTGGAGAATACCGGGAAGGGGAGGGAAGCCAGCGTGTCGCGAAGTTGGTTGCGATGTGCGAGTGTCCCGGCGATCACGATGGGACGTTCGGCACTGCTCGCCAGTTTCAACGCGGCTTGCAGGTCGCTCTTGAAAGCCGGCGCCTCGGCAAAGGCGGGTGCGTCCGTCTCCACTTTGCCGGCGAGAGTGACCACGCTTGGCCCCGGCTCCTCGGCACGTGCGAAAGCCGCAATCTCGGAGAATCCCGGACCGCCTTGCGTGAGGTAACGCATATCTTTTGTTATCGGCTCGACAAGTGCAGCCTGATCGATGCGTTTGTGCGCCATGGACAGAGGCGCGTTGGGTGGGAAGCCCTCCGTGAAATGCACCAGCGGAAAGCCCTCGAACCAAGCCGCGGCAATGCCAGGAATCGCGTTGGTCAGACCCGGACCCTTGATCGAGAGAGACACCCCGGCGCCATGGGAAAGTCGACCGACGGTGGCCGCCATCAATGCGCCGGCGCCTTCCGAATGCGTCAGGTGAAACTGCACGCCACGCGTCTCGAGCGCATCGATCAGTGACAGCGTTTCGCCGCTGCCCGGAATGCCGAATACGTGCTTGACGCCGTGCGCGACGATGTCGTCGGAAAGGCGGGCGAAATCCGTCATGGGGCACTTTGCAGCTGATGGCGGATTTTTCCGGCCGCGTGCGCGCAGACGAGTCGGACCGCATCGGGGCTGAAGCCGCCGCAATGCGGTGTGATCAGCAGATTCGGATGTGTTCGCGACAGGACGACAAGCGGGTGATCGGCGGTCTCGGGTTCGCCCTTGAGGACATCAAGGCCGGCGCCCCCGAGCAGCCCTGACTCGATTGCGTCGTATAAAGCCGCCTCATCGACGATGCCGCCGCGCGATGTATTGATCAGGATCGCGCCGGGCTTCATTTTCTGAACCAACTCGCGCGAAACAAGGCCTTCCGTTTCGGGTGAGAGGTGTACGTGGATCGAAACGAAGTCGCTCGTCGTTACCACTTCCTCGATGGGGCGTGGTTTGATGGTGTCCGGAAAAGCAGAAAGGTGCGGATCGAATCCGATGACCTCCATGCCGAATGCCTGCGCATAGCGCGACATCCATCCGCCGATCCGACCGCAGCCGACGAGGCCCAGCTTTTTTCCTTTGAGCATCACGCCCGGAAAGTCCTCGCGGGTCCATCCGCCGCTGCTGACGTGGCTGACGGCAGCCGGCAGCCTGCGCGCGCAAGCCATGAGCAAAGCAAAGGAGTGTTCGGCGGCCGGCGTGATATTGCGCAGAACGTCAGGGTCTTCCTTGAGCGTGCGCACGGGAATGCCGCGGGCTTCGAGCGTGGCGCGGGAAATATGGTCCGAACCGGTCGTCGCACAGGAGATGATCTTCAGGTTTTGCGCAGCCGCGATCATGTTGTCGGTAATGCGGGTCTTCATCGACGCATCGAGCAGCCCGTCAGCAAGGCGGAGGGCCGCCGCGACGTCTGTCTGCTCGGCCGGCACATGCAGGACACTCGCCACGCCAGCGAGAGCCGTCTCCGTGGCTTCGAAACCTTCTGCTGCGCCCAGATAGATCACCTGCTTCATGTCGGTGACTCTCAGTCCTTGCGAACCAGAACAGCGTAGAGATAATCGCCGTTGCCTTCCATCTCCAGCGTACGGGCCCAGACAGCGTCGAGGAGCGGGGCGTTGATACCAGATAGCGCGGCATGGCCGCCTGGCTTCTTGTCTCGTAGCCAGATCAGCGCGTTCGACAAGCCAAATCGATGCACGCAACGCATCTGCTCGACGGCAAGCCCAGCTTGCCGCGCGCAATTGGCCAGCGAGTCCGCGTCGAAATACCAGCGATGAACGGCGCGATAGAAGAATGACGGGTAGGTGTCAGGCAGGAGGCTCATCAGCAAATCCGCCCGATTGGGCGTCGAGATGAGAATGCGCCCGCCGGGCTTCACCATCGTACGAATGTCGGCCAGAAAGCTTTTCGGATCGCCGACATGTTCAATGACGCTGAAAGAAAATGCCCAGTCGACGCTCGCCGGGTCGTTCATGTCTGACGGCGACGCGTAGACTTCGAACCCGCGGTCCGAAAGCGACCGATGATACGGGATGCATGGTTCGACCGCGATGGCGCGCGCTGGCAGGCCCTTCACATGATCGAGGAAGCTTCCGGCGGCGCAGCCGATATCGGCAATTGTCTTACCCCGCAATGTTTCGGGCCAGACCTGCTGGAGGTTCTGCAATTGCAGCCGGTCGTGCTCGGCAAAGAAGCCGGCGGCGTCGGTGGCCTCGTTCAGCGCGGCTCGGTATTCGGTGCCCTTGTAGAAATCGTCGTCCTTGGTGCTTTCCTCGGCCAAACGTTCGACGCCACAATCTCCGCATCGCGCAACGATTGTCGGCTTGGTCAACCGGCCAAAAGCGCCGTCGCGCACCGGACCGCGATAGGCTTCGCGCCAGTCCGTCGAGCCGCAAACCTCGCACGCCCGAAAGTTGTCAACTGACATAGGAGAGCTTTTTCTGAATGCGGAAATTGGAGGTAGCAAGGATGTCGGCAATCCGTCTGCCTGCGGTTCCGTTTCCGAACAATGTCGACGGCTCGTAAGGACCATGCTCAAGCTGACGGCGAATGGCGGCTTCGATCTTCTCCGCGTCATAGGGGACGTCGATGACGTTTACGCCGCGCTCACGGCCTTGCTGCCGGGTGCCGATGTTGACGCATGGAACGCCCATGAACACCCCTTCGCGCAGCCCCGACGACGAATTTCCTACGAGGCAGGCACAATGCTTGATAAGCCGCAGATAATCTTCCGGCGAGAAGTTGCGATAAAAATGCAGATAGTCTGGATTGGTGTGCTCGCGAAACACACGCAGTCCTTTTGAAACGTCGTCGGACCCGGCATCAACGTTGGGCCAAAGCCAGGCCACCTGCATCCCGATCGCCGATATGGCGTTCAGGGTCTCGCTGATCTGAGCGAAGCCTTGTCCGTATTCTGTCGTAACCGGGTGTTGCAGCACGACGAGATACGGACGGTCTGGATCGATATCGGCGCCGACGCCGGCATAGCGCTTGAACAGATCGGGCGGGAGAGTCAGGTCGGCGTCGGCAACAAGATCCATCGCCGGACATCCCGTCAGGTGCACAGTGTCTTTTTCCTCGCCCATGCGCAGAAGGAAATCATATGCCCGCTCTGTCGCCGGGAAGTGGATGTGCGAAAGCTTGGTGACGGCGTGGCGGACGCTTTCGTCGATCGATCCGGTCACTTCGCCGCCCTGAGTATGGGCGACCGGGATATTCATATAGCTCGCTGCAATCGCGGTCGCGATGGTTTCGAATCGATCTGCGACCGTCAGCACAACGTCCGGTCGAATATTTTCGAATTGAGAAGCAAGTTCGAGCACGCCGAGGCCGGTCGATTTGGCCATCGTCGTCGGTGTTTCGCCCTCGACAATCGAATGCACCACCGCGGTAGGATCGAATCCATCGCTACGAATGATGTCGATCACGCTGCCAAACCGATGCAGCAGGGCCGAAGCGCCAACGAGAAGCTGCAGCTCCAGCTGAGGATGCTGTTGAACGGCGCGCATGACGCTTTTGATGCGTCCGTAATTCGCACGGCTGTTGACAACAACGCATATCTTACGGCGGCGCTCAGGCATCAATGTCTTCCCAGGAAAGCAGGTTTCGCGCGTCTACGGCACGTTTGAGCCGCTTTCCGACCAATTGGTCAATGTCAGCCGCGGGAATGCCGCTGCCGGGCTTCTTGAATGTCAGCATCTCACGGGTCAGCATTGTTCCTGCGGGCGAGTCATCGGTAAGCGCGACGCTTTTGCCGAAAATCTGCCGGGTTGGCCGGAGCGAGTCCGCCAGCATGTCCTTGTCGACCGGATGACTGCGCATCTGGTGGAAAGCGTCTCGGGCATTTGCGAGAAGACGGAATTCGTCGGGGGTCAGAGAGGCAAGTGTGTCCGGCCCGAACATGCGCCGGTCGAAAACGATATGCGCTTCGATCATGTCTGCGCCCTGAGCCATCGCGGCGAGCGCCGGGAATACGTTCCCGGAATGATCGGAAAGGCCGACAGGACAACGGAAACGCTGCCTGAACTCATCGATGACGTTCAGGCCAACATCCTTCAAGGCTACAGGGTATTGCGATGTGCATTGGAAAAGTGCCACGGCGCTTCCGCGTGCCCGCAGGGACGCAACGACTTGTTCGACTTCCGAGTAGCTGCTCATGCCGGTGCTGAGCAGTACCGGGCCGCCGGCCTTGACCATTGCACCAAGGAGGTCGCTCGATCCGACTTCGCCGGAACCGACCTTCCAGGCCCCCATGTTGATGCGAGCCAGCATTTCGACCGCGCGAACAGAAAACGCGGAACTCAAGAAAATCAGCCCGCGCGCTTTTGCGTGCTCGGCCAGTCCTGCCCATTGCTCGGGCGAAAATTCCATCCGCTTCCAATATGCGTAGCGCGTATCATCCTGTTTGGAGAACTTGACCCGGAACGGTTCGTCGAGCGTGGATTCAGCGTCGGCAATATGCGTCTGGAACTTGATAGCGTCGGCTCCAACCTCGGCCGCAACGTCGATATACGCGTGTGCAGCGCCGAGGGAGCCATCGTGGGCCTGGGCGACTTCGGCGATCAAGAAGGCGGGGTGGCCCGAGCCGATCGGACGACCTGCTATGTCAATGACCTGGTTCACGGGGAAAGCTGGGGTCTCTCGTCGTGGTGCAGACGCCAAACCTGCCTGCAGCCTCGTCTTGTTTTCAAGTCGGGCGAGACCAGCTCGATGCCGTCCGACCTGGCTGATTTGGGCTTGCCCTTCATTAGTTCCTATCGGCCATTTCCACAAGTCTGCGGGGCCGGTGCCGGAGATAGTCGAAGGTCGAAATCAGGGTATTTCGCCGCGGATCACGCCGGCGAAGGTCTTGGCATATTCCTGACCGATCGCCTCCGCGCCGAAATTAGCCGCAATCCGGTTGCGCGCCGCAGTGCCCAAGGCGCCGCGCTCTGGCCCGGACAGCCTCAGGATTTCGATCATGGCCTCTGCCAAGTCCCCCGGGGATTCCTTCGGCACGATGCGGCCGGTATCCCCCACGATAATGGCCGAATCTCCAACGTCCGTCACAACGCAGGGGACTTCCACCGCCATTGCTTCGGCGATGGTATTCGAGAAACCCTCGGTTCGTGACGAGGACACGTTCAGATCGAGAGCCGAGAGAATGGATGGCATGTCGCGGCGTTCGCCGAGCAACAGGAACCTTTCTGCAGGCAAACCCATGGCGCGGACGGTTTCGCGGAATTCTTGGCTGTCCGTACCGCGGCCGACCAGCAAAAATCGCGCAGCCGGAATGGCGCTTGCGACCTGGGTTGCCGCAGCAAGAAAAGTGTCGTGCCCCTTCATCGGATCTACGCGCGCAATCAGCCCAACGAGAAGGGTCTCCGAGCCAACTCCAAGTTCTTCGCGCATGTGGGCTCTCGCACGACTATCCGGACGAAACGTCGACAGATCGAAACCGTTTGGGATAGTGAGCCAGTAACGTGCGCGGTATCCGTAAGCTTCATGTACGCGCCGCCCGGCATTCGAGTTCGTGACGATGGCGGATGCGCGGCGCGACAACTTCGCCAGGATGCGGGGCAACGCCCGGGTAAGCGCGCTGTATTTGGAAAGATCCATGTCTGCGCAGCGAATGTTCCACATCAGCGGTGCGCGTACGGTAATGGAATTCGCCAGAGTTCCGAGAAGGTCAGCGTGGTAGAGCCACGTCACGATCAAGTCGGGCCGCTCTGTCCGAAAAAGCGTGGCAAGGCGAAAAATGGCGCTCCCGAAGTCGCGGGGTCCCTGGAGGCCGATCGCGGTGACTGGAACCCCCTTCGCCCGGATCTCGTCTTCGAGAATGCCGCCGCGTTTCAACGAAACGACGTGGTGTCGCATGGAATTCGGCAAAGAATTCGAAACTAGACGCATGAGCGCCATCTCGGCTCCGCCGATATCGAGGTCGGTAATGACGTGAACTATTTTCGGTTCGCGATCGGTCATAAAACTGGTGTGGTTTTGACCCGTCCGGCCTATTGACGGGACGTCCCTTCGCGATGGATGTCTGACGGGTCCAATTTCACTGCCTTGGCATTCTCGATCCGGTAGATGGCCTTGGCCGCAAAAATGATGTCCTGTCTGTGCGAAATAATGACGACGGGATGCGTCAGTGAGAGCTGGTGGATGAGATCGTTGACGATGGCCTCGCTGTCTCGATCCAGCGCGCTGGTCGGCTCATCGAAGATATAAAGATCAGGCCTGCGTAGCAGCTCTCGAGCCAGCGCCAGTCGCTGGCGCTGTCCCCCCGAGAGCAAGTGCCCCGAACGGCCGAGCTCGGTGGAGTATCCCTTCTCCATGGTCGAGACGAATTCGTCGACATGGGCGCGGCGCGCGACCTCAAGCATTTCTGCTTCCGTCACGTCGTCCCGGCCAATCATCAAATTCTCCGCAACAGTCCCGTCAAAGAGTTGGGGTTCCTGTGACAGGTAGCCGACCCGCGCCCGCAATGACCGCACGTCAAACTCACTCACATCCCGCCCGTTGACCAGAACGCGGCCGTGATCGGTGGTTCGCAGCCGGACAATCAGATCGACCAATGTTGTTTTGCCGCTGCCGGATGGGCCGACGATCGCGGTGAGGCCGACCGCTGGAATCCGCATGTTGAGACGGTCGAAGATGACAGGGCGCCCCTCAGGTTTAAGCGAGACGTCTTCAAGGACGATTTCTCCGGCGAAACCGGGAAATGGCACGGAACCTCGCAATTGCTCCGGCGCCAAACCCATCGCTTCATGTACCGCTTGTAGCGGCGCCAAGGAGCTTGCGATTTGCAAGCGTTTCGCAAAAAGCTGCGTTGCGCTGGCGGCAAGGCGCAGGAACACCAATGCGAACAGCGCGGTAGTCGGCAAAACCTCCTCGATCCTCATCTTCAGGACTGCTGTCATGAAGAGAATGACAGCGCCCCCAAAGACAATGGCGATCAAGTCGATCATGTTGGAGGGCAGGCCGCTCGCAACCTCAAATTTGGTGTCGATCGAGCGATACTGCTGGAGCATCTTCCGCAGCGCTTTCGCGCGTCTCGTGGTCAGGTCGAGCAATTTGATAGTTCGCAACCCCGTGATCGTCTCGCTGACGAGCTTGCTGGTGTCGTTTCGGATGACGCGCCTCTTGCGTCCCGCCTCAATGGAGAAACGTTGCGCGCTCTTCTGCGAGAGTGCGAATGCCAACGCTCCCAGGATCAGGACGAAGACGGTTGTTTGCCAGTTGGTCAGTAGCAACAACAGCAAAAGTACTCCGGCCTGAATGAGCCGGGCTGAGAAATCGACCAGCAGGAGCACTCCGCGCGCCGCGAGCTCGGTTTCTCCCACAATCGTCTGTATGACTTCTCCATGAGGGCGAGCAGCCACTATTGCGTAAGGTCCCCTCAAGTAAGCCAGCAAACTTCGCGTGGACCAGTCTATCCGCAATGTATTGATGAACCATCGCGTCAGACCGGACGAAACGATCAGGCTGATGCTCTTCACCATGAAAACGAGCACAAGTAAGCCAAGGAGCCCCGGTAGGCGCCATTCGCTAGGGAACAACTGACTGAGCCGCGAGAATGCGAGTTGAATGAAATTGCCGCCGCTGCCGGTTGAATCGGGCGACAGCAATGTTTGCAGCAGCGGGACTACGAGTGAAAAGCCAATGCCCTCGACGATGGCGGTAAAAAGGAATGTGCAGAATAGCAGAGCAACCTGATGCCAATGTCCCTTGAGCATCGGCAGCAAAAGTTGCTTCACCGGGATTTGCTCTGCGGCACCGGCTGAAATCTGTCGTGGAGTTGTCAGCAACTGCTCGTTTCTCTTCATGCGAGGGTTGCGGCGTTGGGCGCTTCTCTCGCCGAAGTTTCGTTTTTGATAGTAGACAAAACCCGCTCCGATCTTCTTTCTCTCCAGGGGACGTGGTGTCACCCACTCAAGAAGCCCTAGCTCAAGTCGCTCTATAAGCAGGCAGGATACCGCTGACAATGGACCTTCCGGCCGCGCTGACCTGCCAGCAATCCGCCAACTCCGAAGGGCTCGGGGCAGTCATGAGCATCACGAGGAACATGGTCTCCGCCGGGACGGCGCTCAGGGAGCTGGATCTGGTCGAGCCGAAATTAGACTGCCCCCTAAAGCTTGCGACCATGTTTACCGCAGCCAGGATCGGCTTGTCGGATCGCTTCCGGAAAGGGGCTGCCAGCCTCCCTACTCATCCTTCCGTACACCGGCTGGTCTGCTGCCACTCTACATCAAGACTGCCAGTTTCGCCCCCGGTTTGTCGGCTGTAGCAATCAGTCCGGCAGCGCGTTAGGAGTCTTAGCCTGACCTGAGCCCATGAGCTTTCCTCGATGCAAACCGAAAGTCCATTGATCCTCTATCTCGTGACTGAGGACTGGTATTTTCTCTCCCACCGCTTGCCGATGGCGCGGGCTGCGCAGCAGGCGGGGTATCGTGTTCATGTTGCGACGCGCGTTGGGAAGGGTGGGGCGGCTATCGAGCGGCTCGGGTTCACCCTGCATCCGATCATGTGGCAGCGCGGCAGCACGAATCCCTTCAATCTCGTCGCGAATATTCGGCAGGTGAGGGCACTCTACAAAAGGCTGAGGCCGGATCTCGCGCATCATGTCGGCCTACAGCCTTCGGTGGTTGGATCGCTGGCCGCCGTTGGGTTGCCGATTGCGTTGCTGAATGCGCTCACCGGACTTGGCTTCGCTTTCACTTCCCGCGATCTCAAGGCGGCGTTTTTGCGGCCCTTCATGTCGCTGCTGCTTCGTCTCCTGCTGATGCGTCGTGGAGTCAGCGCGCTGGTGCAAAATCCGGATGACGATGCGGCGCTCCGAAGCCTGGGCGTCGATCCAACCAAAATCGATATCATTCCCGGCTCGGGTGTCGACACCCATGCGCTTAAGCCGTTGCCGGAACCGGGAGGCGAGGTAAGCATCGCCTTTGTCGGGCGCCTGCTCGACGACAAGGGCATCCGTCCGCTTGTTGCGGCCCATGAATTGATGAGGCGGCAGGGCCAGCAGGTCCGCTTGCTCATCGCGGGCGATCCCGATCCGGCAAACCCGGCATCGATTCCCACGGGCGAAATCGAGCGGTGGAGGCATCTGCCAGACGTGGAGGTGCTGGGGCATGTGGTCGACATCGAGGCCGTCTGGGCGCGGTCCCATATCGCGGTTTTGCCGTCACGGCGGGAGGGATTGCCGAAGGGGCTTCTGGAGGCAGCTGCCCATGGCCGACCGATCGTGGCCACCGACGTTCCCGGGTGCAGAGAGATCGCCCGGCACGGGCACAACGCTTTCCTGGTGCCCGTGGACGATCCCGCACCGCTGGCGGGCGCCCTGACCGTTCTGGCGCGAGATCCCGCCTTGAGGCGTCGGATGGGGGCGGCGGGGCGCGCCATGGTCGAGAGGGAGTTCTCCAGTGATCTGATCGGCCGGGAAATCGTGGCCCTTTACGGCAGGCTCACGGGCCGGAAAGTGGAGCTATTGCCCGCGCCATAAGCTTCCGGCTATGACCCCCCTTTCGAAATAACAGGAAGCATCGTGTCCCCTCACAGGAAGATCGCCGTCATTGGCCTCGGGTATGTAGGCCTGCCGGTCGCGGTTGCGTTCGCACGCGCTGGCTCCGAGGTTGTCGGCTTCGACATCGACAAGAGCCGAATTGCTGAACTCAGGGATGGCGTGGATCGCACGCGGGAGATCGAGCAAGCGGACCTGCATCTGGCAACATTGGCATACACAGCCGATGTGAGTGCGCTCAACGCCGTGGATTTCTTCATCGTTACAGTCCCGACTCCTATCGACGGGGCGAATCGACCGGATCTTCGGCCGCTCCTCGGCGCATCCGAAACCGTCGCGCGGGCGATGAAGAAAGGATCGATCGTCGTCTATGAATCGACCGTATACCCCGGCTGCATCGAGGAGGATTGCGTACCAATCCTGGAGCGCGTTTCGGGCCTGAAATACGGAGCCGACTTCACGGTCGGCTATTCACCGGAGCGGATTAATCCCGGCGATCGCCAGCACCGCTTCGAGACCATCACCAAAGTGGTGGCTGGGTCCGATCAGCGAACCCTCGATATCGTTGCCGATGTCTACGGCTCGGTGGTGACCGCGGGCATTCACCGTGCGCCCTCGATCAAGGTCGCCGAAGCGGCGAAGGTGATCGAGAACACACAGCGCGATCTGAACATTGCCTTCATGAACGAACTGTCTGCGATCTGCCATCAACTGGGCATCGACACCGGCGACGTGCTGGCCGCTGCCGGGACCAAATGGAATTTCCAGAAGTTCTACCCTGGTTTGGTCGGTGGGCACTGCATCGGCGTCGATCCCTATTACCTGACCTATCGGGCCGAACGCGCGGGCTACCATCCTGAGGTGATCCTGGCGGGACGCAGGATTAACGATAACGTCGGACAGCGCGTCGCGCAGGCCTGCATTCAGGCGCTGTTCAAGCGGAAGCGCGTGGATGCGACCGTCACCATCCTCGGCATGACTTTCAAGGAAAATGTGCCCGACATCCGCAATTCGAAGGTCGTGGATATCGTGCGCAACCTCGAGGCGGCGGGCGTCACCGTTCAGGTGACGGACCCGCTGGCGTTAGCAGACGAAACCAAACATGAATACGGCATCGACCTGACCGCAAAAGATGCGTTGAAGCCGGGCGATGCGGTGGTTCTGGCAGTTGCGCATGACGATTATCTGCAAGGCGGATGGCCATTCATCTGCAGCTTGCTGCGTGACGGCGAGGGGCTCGTCTTTGACGTAAAATCGATGCTCGACCGGGATTCGAAGCCCGGCGGAATCGAATTATGGCGGCTGTGATGGACGAACCGATTCTGGTGACCGGTGCCGCCGGGTTCATCGGCTTTCATGTGACGCGCAGGCTGCTGTCGCAGGGGCGTCGCGTCGTCGGCGTCGACAGCCTGACGCCGTATTACGATCCTGCATTGAAGGATGCGCGACGCGCCGAACTGGCGAAGTCCAACCACTTCGACTTTGTGAAGCTCGATCTCGCGGACCGTGACGCGACGCACAAGCTGTTCCGCGACTTCGGGTTTCCCTATGTCGTGCATCTCGCCGCGCAGGCGGGCGTGCGCCACTCGATTTCGCACCCGGAGGCCTATGTCGATGCCAATCTGCAGGGCTTTGCCAACGTGTTGGAAGGCTGTCGCCACAATGGCTGCAAGCACCTGATTTTCGCCTCGTCGTCGTCGGTCTATGGCGCCAATACAAAGCTCCCGTTTCGGGCAAGCGACAATGTCGATCACCCGATTTCGATGTATGCGGCGAGCAAGAAGGCGAACGAATTGATGGCGCATTCCTACGCCCATCTGTTCCGGCTGCCGGTGACAGGCTTGCGCTTCTTCACGGTCTACGGGCCGTGGGGCCGGCCGGACATGGCGATGTGGATTTTCGCGCAGTCGATTCTCTCCGGGAGGCCCATTACGCTGTTCAACTACGGAAATATGCGGCGCGACTTTACCTATGTGGACGACGTGGTGGAATCTGTGGTTCGGCTTATCGGCAAACCCGCCGCACCCGACCCGCAATGGTCCGGCGATCAGCCCGACCCGGCGACCAGTTCCGCGCCCTACCGCATTTACAATATTGGCAACAATAATCCGGTTGAGCTCCGGCATGTAGTATCAGAACTGGAGAAGTGCCTCGGCAAGCGGGCGGAACGCGAGCTTATGCCCATGCAGCCAGGCGATGTGCCGGAAACCTATGCCGATGTAGACGATCTGATGCGGGATGTGGGTTTTCGGCCTTCGACGCCGGTCGAGACCGGAATTCGCAAGTTCATCGATTGGTATCGTGACTATTCGAGAACCTGAACAACGCAGTTTGTATTGCCGACATCCGGATGCTTGAGGTGATTTTAGCGCTATGAAGCAGATCGCAGCCTCCGACCGAATTGTCCCACTCGTGATGTGCGGCGGCGCCGGGACGCGGCTTTGGCCATCATCGCGCGAGGGGCGGCCGAAGCAGTTCCTGTCGCTGCTTGGCTCACGCTCGACTTTCCAGGACACCATGCTGCGCGTTTCGGACGCAGCAATATTCGCGCGGCCGATCGTCATCACCAACACCCAGTATCGATTCATCGTCAAGGAACAGCTCTCGGAGATCGGTATCGACGCCGACATCCTGCTGGAGCCGCTACGACGCGATTCCGGGCCTGCCATCGCCGCCGGCGCAGCATTCGGCGAAAAGCGTGACGGCAATCCGGTGATGATAGCGCTGGCGGCGGATCATGTAGTTGCGGACAGTGCTGCCTTTGTTGCGGCCTGTCTTGACGCTGCCAAGGCGGCGCAAAGCGGGCACATCGTTACATTCGGGGTGAAGCCCGACCGTCCGGCTACCGATTACGGCTACATTCGTCCCGGCGCGCAGATAGCCGGCGGCGTTTTTGCGGTCGAGCAATTCGTCGAAAAGCCAGATGCCGAGACTGCCAAGCGCTATATCGGAGAGGGTTATCTGTGGAATTCCGGTAACTTCATTTTTCGGGCGGGCGATCTCCTGGGTGAATACAGCGCGTTCGAGCCGGAGACGGTTATCGAAGCGAAAGAAGCGATCGAGGCGGCGGGGGATGATCTCGGTTTTGTCACCATCGATCCAGCGCATTTCGCCCGCGCGAGGGCAACGTCCATCGATTACGCGGTGATGGAGAAGACCAAGCGCGCCGCGGTGATCCCGGTGTCCTATGGCTGGTCCGACGTCGGTTCGTGGCACGCGGTGTGGGAATTGTCGAAACAGGACCAGTCCGGAAATGCCGGGCAGGGCAATGCCGTGTTCGTCGACACGCATAACTCTTTTGTTTCGTCGGAAAAGCCGCTGGTGGCGCTGTTCGGCGTCCGGGATATCGTGGTGGTCGCGAGCGAGGATGCTGTTCTGATCGCAGATCGAAAAAATACTGCGGAGATGAAACGCCTCGTCGGAAGGCTCAAGGAGGTTGCTCCCGCCGTAACGGTGGATCACATCCAGGTGCACCGGCCGTGGGGAAATTATCAGTCGCTCGATAACGGCGCCCGCTATCAGGTCAAACGCATCGTGGTCAAGAAGGGCGGCCGGCTGTCGCTTCAATATCATCATCATCGCGCGGAACACTGGATCGTGGTGCGCGGTACAGCGCGGGTGACGATCGGCGACGACGTGAAGATCCTGCACGAAAACCAGTCGATCTATATTCCGATGGGGACTTCGCACCGGCTGGAGAATCCCGGGATGATCGATCTGGAACTGATCGAGGTTCAGACCGGCAGCTATCTGGGCGAAGACGACATCGTGCGTATCGAGGACGATTATCGCAGGTCCTGAGTTCCCCGCTCGGTCCGGAATGCGGGTGAAGCGCACGCCGCCGCATTCAGTCCTTTGCTTGTCGGCGCTTCGGAGTTATGGAGTCCCGGCTTGCGAGCCCTTGCCCGCGGCAGGAAATGACGGAGAGCGTCATGGCGATCAAACTCGAAGACCTGAAGGTCAAGCTGTTCACCGACGGTGCCGACAAGGCCCAGATCGTGGAGATGGCGAAAAACAGGTGGATCGCCGGCTTCACCACGAATCCTTCGCTGCTCAAGAAAGCCGGTGTGACGGACTACGAGGCCTATGCCCGCGACCTCGTCGCGGCGGTTCCCGATCGCCACATCTCCTTTGAGGTGTTTTCCGACGACATTGAGGAGATGGTGGCCCAGGGGCGCGTGATCGCGTCCTGGGGCAAGAATGTCTACGTGAAGCTTCCAGTGACGACGACGCGCAAGGAGCCGCTATTCGACGCGGTGCGCGCCCTGTCGCGCGATGGCGTGAACATCAACCTCACCGCGATTTTTTCGGCCGACCAGGTCGGCAAGGCCATGCAGGCGCTGGCGGGCGGGGCGCCCGCCTGTGTCTCCGTCTTCGCCGGGCGGCTGGCCGATTTCGGCATCGACTATGCCCCGCTGATGCGCGACGCCATCGCGCAAGCCCGCGAGACCGACAATGTCGAAATTATCTGGGCCTCGACCCGGGAGGTCTACAACGTCATCGAGGCCGACAAGATGGGCTGCCACATCATCACGGCGCCCGCCGATGTCCTGAAAAAGCTTCCGGCGCTGGGCACGAAGACGCCCGAGGAGCTTTCGGTCGGCGCGATCCAGGCCTTCCGGGAGGACGCCCTGGCGGTGGGGTTGAAGCTCGACCTGGGCGGGCGGGCGGCGGCCGAATAGCTCTTCGGATTGTGGCCTTTCGGCTCCGCACCGCCTCACTGCTCAGACTTTCGGGGGATTTGTCCGGTTCCCGTCCGTAACGCTCTGACTCAAAAGGTGTTTGGACGCGGAAAGCGAAATCTCGCCGCAATTGCGATGAGCATGCTAGGCAGATCGGGGATCTGGGCCGCTTCGGGGGTATGTCTGAGATGGTTCTTGCAGTGAAGGGCGGCGAGGCTAGGCCGCTTCGCGTCGGCGTGGTCGGCGTGGGTATCATGGGGGCGAATCACGCCCGCGTTTTTGCCGGATTGCCGGACGTGACCCTGGTCGGGGTTGCGGACCCCAATTCGCAGCAGCGCGAACTGGTCACCCGTATTCTCGGCGTCCCTGCCGTGGAGGATATCGACGATCTGCTCGGGCCCGGCCTCGACGCCGTGACCATTGCAGCTCCGACGCATATGCACCACGAGCTTGCGTTGAAGTGCATCGAGCGGGGCATTCATGTCCTGATCGAAAAGCCGATCGCCTCCAATGTGGAGGAGGGGCGTGAGATCATCGCCGCCGCCAAGCGGCGCGACGTCAAGCTGATGGTCGGCCATGTCGAGCGCTTCAATCCGGCAGTGCAGGCGATCAAGGACGCGATCCGCGACGAGGACATTCTTTCGATCGCCATCACCCGGGTCGGGCCGTTTCCGCCGCGCATGTCGAATGTCGGCGTGGTGATCGATCTCGCAGTCCACGACATCGACCTGATTCGCTGGTTCACCGATTCCGAAATCGTCGAAGTGCAGCCGCAGTTGTCCAGCGCGGTGGCCGAGCGTGAGGACATCGCCCTTCTGCAATTCCGCACCGCCTCCGGCGTTTTGGCCCATATCAACACCAACTGGCTGACGCCGTTCAAGGCGCGCACGGTGCACGTCGCCACCCGCCGCAAATACCTGATCGGCGACCTTCTGACCCGCCAGGTCACCGAATGCTTCGGGTTCCAGCCGGACGGCAGCTATTCGATGCGCCACTTGTCCGTCGGACATTCGGAGCCCCTGCGCGCCGAATTGCAGGCCTTCGTCAATGCGGTGCGGGACAACAAGCGGCCCCCGGTGACGGGCGAAGAGGGCGTCGAGAGTCTGGACGTCGCGATGCGCTGTCTCGATAACCGCCAGCCGGCCAAGGTGGCTTCGCATCCTTCGGTCGCGCGCCGCGCCGCCGGCTAGGCCTACGTTTTTCGCTCCGGATAGAGAATCGTCGTCAGCTCATGAACCAGCATGCCCGCGTCGAAGTGAAACCCATTCCCTTCATCGATGTGGCGGCGCAACGCCGCCGTCTGGGCAAGGCGATCGATGACGCGACCACCCGCGTTCTCAACCATTGCCAGTTTCTGATGGGGCCGGAGGTCGGCGCCTTTGAGGCCGAGCTCGCCGCGTTCTGTGGCGCCAAATACGCATTGTCATGCTCAAGCGGTACTGACGCTTTGGTCATGACCCTGATGGCGAAGGGGATCGGCCGCGGCGATGCCGTGCTCTGTCCGACCTTCACCTTCTGCGCGACAGCGGAAAGCGTTGCGCTGGTGGGCGCGACGCCGGTTTTGGTGGATGTGGATCCGGAGACGTTCAATATCGACGTCGCGAGCCTGAAATCGGGGATCGCGACCGCGAAGGCGGAGGGTCTGAAGCCCAAGGCCGTGATCCCGGTCGATCTGTTCGGACTGCCGGCCGATCACGATGCGATCGCCGAGATTGCCGCTGCCGATGACTTGTTCATTCTCGACGATGCCGCGCAAGGGTTTGGCGGCATCTACAAGGGCCGCGCTGTCGGCACCTTCGGCCACGCCACCGCGACCAGCTTTTTCCCGGCCAAGCCGCTCGGCTGCTACGGCGATGGCGGCGCCGTCCTGACCGATGACGAGGAACTGCTCGCGATCCTGAAAAGCGTCAGGGTTCATGGCGGCGGATCGGATAAATACGACAATGTGCGGCTCGGGCTGACAGCCCGTCTCGACACCATCCAGGCGGCGGTGCTGCTGGAAAAGCTGAAAATCTTCCGCGACGAGATCGAGACCCGCAATCGCGTCGCCGAGCGCTACAGCCGCGCGCTGAAAGATGTGGCGACTGTGCCGGTGGTGCCGGACGGCTATACTTCGGTCTGGGCGCAATACACGCTGCGCCTGGCGCCCGGTACCCGGGACGAACTCGCCCGCGCGCTGCAGGCCGAGGGCATTCCGACGGCGATCTATTACGCCAAGCCATTGCACCGGCAGACGGCTTATCGCGATTTCCCGGTTGCGGCGGCAGGGCTTGCGGTCAGCGAGCGGCTCGCCGACGAGGTCCTCAGCCTGCCAATGCATGCCTATCTCGACGAGCCGACGCAGGATCGCATCGTGGATGCGGTGAAGCGGGCGTTGCGCTAAGACACGGACCGCCTCTAGGCTCCGATCATTCCCGCGAAAGCGGAAATCCAGTGCTGGGTCCCCGCCTTCGCGGGGACGAACGGAAAGAATGGTTTTCCGGTCGTGATCGGACGCATTTTCACCGTCGGCGGTTTCACGCTGCTCTCGCGCATCACCGGCTTCGCGCGCGACATCATGCTTGCGGCGATTCTCGGCGCTGGACCGGTGGCCGACGCTTTCTTCGTCGCGCTGCGGCTGCCGAACCATTTCCGCGCCATCTTCGCCGAAGGCGCGTTCAACGCGGCATTCATTCCAGCCTACGCGCGCATCCGCACCCAGGACGGGCCGGACCCGGCCAAGCTGTTTGCCGACCGCGTCTTCACCATGATGGTGGTGGTCCAGCTGGTGCTGCTCGCAATCGCGCTCGTTTTCACATCCGATGTCATTTCGCTGCTCGCGCCCGGCTTCAGGGACGATCCCGGCCGCTTCGCGCTGGCGACCGAACTGACCCGCATCACCTTTCCCTATTTGTTGCTGGTCTCGCTGGTCACGCTGTACGGCGGCATTCTGAATTCGATCCATCACTTCGCGACGCCGGCCGCCGCGCCGATCCTGCTCAATCTGTCGATGATGGCGACGCTGGCGCTGGCCGCGTTTTTTCCGTCCGCTGGCCACGCTGCGGCCTGGGGCGTTTTCATCGCAGGCATTCTCGAATTGCTGCTGGTCGTGGGCGACGCTGGCCGCGCGCAGGTGCTCGCCTGGTTCACCTGGCCGCGGATCGATGAGAATGTCCGGAAATTCTTCCGCGCACTGGGACCGGCAACCGTCGGTTCGGCGGGCGTGCAGCTAGCGATGTTCGCCGATACGATCATCGCGAGCTTCCTCGCCGCCGGTGCGATCTCGGCGCTCTATTATGCCGATCGCATCAATCAGTTGCCGATCGGCGTCATCGGTATCGCGATCGGCACCGTCTTGCTTCCGGAAATGTCGCGCCGCCTCGCCGCCGGCGACGAACCGGGCGCGCGCAACGCGCAAAACCGTGCGGTTGAACTGACACTGCTGCTGACCATTCCCTGTCTGGTCGCCTTCCTGCTGATTCCCGACCTGATCATGCGCGCACTGTTCCTGCGTGGAAAATTCACCGCCGATGACGCGCTGGCAGCGGGTGCGACGCTCGCGGCTTATGCGATCGGTCTCATTCCCTATGTTCTGATCCGCAGCATGACCGCACCGTTTTTTGCCCGCGGCGATACTCTGACGCCGGTCAAGGCATCGCTGATCGCGGTCGCAGTCAACATCCTGATCAAGATCGTACTGATGGGCCCGCTGGCACAGGTCGGTCTCGCTATCGCCACCGCAATCGGAGCCTGGGTCAATCTGGGTTTGGTCACCTGGTTTGCCTCGCGCGCGGGCATTGCCGCGATGGATGCGCGGCTTAAGAGATCGATCCTGCTGCTGGTTGCAATCGGATGCGTGTTTGGGATCACGCTCTTCCTGTCGCAGCGGATCGTAACGGCGCTCTATCGCGATCTAACGGCGTTCCGCGATGAAGCGGTGCTGGCGACCCTCGCCGTGCTTGGGGGCGTTGTTTACGGTGCGCTGGTGCTGCTGTTGCTGGGGCGCCACTGGTTCGCGGCTTTTCGGGGCGAAAAGCGCGTCCCTGCTGTCAGCACAAAATCCGACTAAGCCCCTATAACCGATAGACAAATGCGGCGCGCGCCAGTAACAAACGGGCGCGGGGACAATGTTTGCAGTCTGACCTCAGCGTTCCTATGTGACGCTGGCGGTTGCAGTGCACAATGAGCCTCGAATGATTAGACGAAAGTATAGCCGCTTTGCAGGCTTGGCATTTGCTTTGACCGCAGTGGCTGCTCTTGCCGGATGCGGCCAGAATCCTCAGCAGCAGCAATCGGCGCCGCCGCCCCCTGCCGTTACAGTCGCCACGCCAATCGAGCGAACCATCACCGATTTTGATGAATATGTCGGCCGGTTTGTTGCGGTCGATTCGGTCGAGGTCCGGGCCCGCGTCTCCGGCTATCTGGACAAGATCGATTTCAAGGACGGCCAGATGGTGAAGGAGGGCGATCTGCTCTTCACCATCGACAAGCGCCCATTCCAGACGGCGCTGGATCAGGCGAAGGCGACACTCGAAAAAGCGCGCGCCGAGCTCGCATTCGCGCAGGGCGACCTCGACCGTGCAGCCCAACTGGTCAAGGACAAGACTATCACCCAGCAGACGTTCGATCAGCGCACGCAGGTAAAGCGCGTCGCGGAAGCCAATGTTGCCGCCCAGGAAGCCGCGGTTCGCCAGGCCGAACTCGATCTCCAGTTTACCGATTTGCGCGCGCCGGTCAGCGGTCGCATCGGCGATCGCCGCGTCTCGGTCGGCAATCTGGTCACCGGCGGTACGTCGGGCAATACGACGCTGCTCGCGACCATCGTTTCGACCGACCCGATCCGTTTCGAATTCACCTTCGATGAAGGTTCGTATCTGCGTTACGAGCGCCTCGCCGCCAACGGCAATGTGAATGCAGCGCGAGACGGCATCGCAGTCCGCGGCGGCTCAACCGTGGTTCGGCTGAAGCTGATCGACGAGAAGGATTTTTCCAATGTCGGCCGCATGGACTTCATCGACAACGTGATCGAACGCTCGACCGGCACCATCCGCGGGCGGGCAGTGTTCTCCAATGCGGCGGGCATTCTGACCCCCGGCATGTTCGCGCGGATTCAGGTGCCCGGTTCCGCGCCCTATACCGCGCTGCTGATCCCGGACACTGCGATCGGCAGCGAGCAGGCGCGCAAATTCGTGTATGTGGTGAATGGCGATGATACGGTCGTGCAGAAGTACGTTGAGCTCGGGCAGTTGTCCGATGGCGACCGGGTGATCAAGAGCGGTCTCCAGCCGACCGATCGGGTGATTGTCGAGGGCCTGATGCGTGTCAGACCCGGCAGCAAGGTCAGTCCGCAGACTGCCCCTGCGCCGGCGCCTGCATCGGCGGGCGCCTCCGGAACGGCGCAGAAATAGGCCTCGATATGAAGATCTCGCACTTCTTCATCGACCGGCCGATTTTCGCGGCCGTTCTCTCAACCGTATTCATCATCCTGGGCGCCGTTGCCTTTGTGCGGCTTCCGATCGCGCAATACCCGGAAATTGCGCCGCCGGTGATCAACATCACCGGGCAATATCCCGGCGCCAGCGCAGAAGTGGTCGCCGATACAGTGGCCGCGCCGATCGAGCAGCAGGTCAACGGCGTCGAGGGGATGCTCTACATCTCCTCAAACTCGACCACAGATGGACGCTTCTCGATTGCGGTGACGTTCGAACTCGGCACCAATCTCGATATTGCACAGGTTCAGGTGCAGAATCGGGTGTCGACCGCGACTCCACGCCTGCCACAGGCGGTTCAGCAGATCGGTGTGACCGTCGCCAAGAGCTCGCCCGACATTCTGATGGTGGTGAATCTGTTTTCGCCCGATCAGACCCGCGATACGGTGTTTCTGACCAACTACGCGAACCTGCAGATCAAGGATGTGCTGACCCGTCTCGACGGCGTCGGATCGATCACGGTGTTCGGTGCCCGCGACTTCGCGATGCAGATCTGGCTCGATCCGAACCGGATGCAATCACTGAACCTGACCGCACAGGATGTCACGACCGCCTTGCAGGGGCAGAATATCCAGGTCGCTTCGGGTATTCTGAACCAGCCTCCGGTCGACAACCAGCTCGCGTTCCAGGTTGCAGTTCGGACGCTCGGCCGTCTGTCTGACCCCGCCGAATTCTCGAATATCGTCATCAAGCAGACGCCGACCGCAGTGGTGCGGGTCAAGGACATCGCGCGGGTCGAACTGACCGGTCAGGATTATTCGTCGTCGTCCTATCTCGGAAAAAGTCCGTCGGTCGCGATGGCGGTGTTCCAGCGGCCGGGCTCGAACGCGCTGGCGACCGGCAATCTGATCCGCGCAACCACTGCCGAACTCGCCAAGAGCTTTCCCCCGGGGATGCAATACACGATCATCTACGACCCGACGCAGTTCATCCAGCAGTCGGTCAATGCGGTGATCGAGACGATTTTCGAGGCGGTTATCCTCGTCATTCTCGTCATCCTACTGTTCCTGCAGACCTGGCGGGCGGCAGTAATTCCCATCGTCGCGATTCCGATCTCGCTGATCGGCACCTTCTTCATGATGAGCGTGTTCGGATTCTCGCTCAATAATCTGTCCCTGTTCGGGCTGGTGCTCGCGATCGGTATCGTGGTCGACGACGCGATCGTCGTCGTCGAGAATGTCGAGCGCAATATCGAGAAGGGGCTCTCGCCGCGCGATGCTGCGATCCAGTCCATGGACGAGGTCGGGGGAGCGCTGGTCGCGATCTCGCTGGTGCTGTGCTCTGTGTTCATTCCGGCGGCCTTCATCACCGGCATATCCGGGCAGTTCTTCCGGCAATTCGCGCTGACGATTGCGGGCGCAACCGCGATCTCTCTGGTCGTCTCCCTGACCCTGTCGCCTGCGATGTGTGCATTGCTTCTGAAGCCGCATAGGTCGGAGCACCATCAGCCAAGATGGTGGGAGAAGCCGTTCGTCACTTTCTTCCGCTGGTTCAATTCCGGCTTCAACTGGCTGTCGGCAAAATACGGCATGCTCGCCGGGCGCACGGTGCGGATGGTCGGGCTGATGCTGGTCCTGTACGGGGTGATCATCGGCTTCGGTCTGAATGAATTCCGGAAGGCGCCGCAAGGCTTCATCCCGCAGCAGGATCTCGGCTATCTGATCGTCGCCGCGCAATTGCCGCCGGGCGCTTCGCTCGAGCGGACCGACAAGGTGATGCGGCAGGCGACCGACATGGCGCTGGCGACGCCGGGCGTCCTCAACGCGATCAATATCGTCGGGTTTTCCGGCGCCACGTTTACAAATGCGCCGAATGCCGGTGCGATCTTCGTGATCCTCGATCCGTTCGACAAGCGCGCGAAGGATCCAGCCCAGTCGGCAGCGGGGATCCAGGGGGCGCTGTTCGGAAAATATGCCGCCATCCGGGAGGCGCTGCTGCTGGTCGTGCAGCCGCCACCGGTACAGGGCATCGGCAATGCCGGCGGCTATCGCATGATGGTGGAAGACCGCGCCGGCCGCGGGCCGCAGGCGCTGCAGCAGGCGGTCGGCGCCATGATGGGCCGGGCCGCGACCACGCCGGGGCTGATGCAGGTGTATTCGCTGTTCGAGGTCTCGACGCCGCAACTCTATCTCGACATCGACCGCACCAAGGCCCAATTGCTCGGGATCAATATGCCCGACGTCTTCAACGCGCTGCAGGTCAATATCGGCTCGTTGTATATCAACGACTTCAATCTGTTCGGCCGGACCTTCCGCGTGCAGGCACAGGCCGAGGCGCCATTCCGTCTCGAGCCAAAGGACATCCTGAGTCTGCGTGTCCGCAATTCGAGCGGCGAGACGGTGCCGCTCGGATCGTTCACGACGATACGCGACATCACCGGTCCGTATCGCGTGCCGCGCTACAATCTCTATCCGGCCGCCGAACTCGACGGCTCGGCAGCGCCGGGCTATTCGCAGGGGCAGGCGATCCAGATCATGGAGAAGCTTGCCGCCGAGACCTTGCCGCAAGGGTTTGCCTACGAGTGGACGACACTCGCCTATCAGCAGATCAAGGCCGGCAATACCGCGATGTTCGCGTTCCTGCTGGCGGTGGTGTTCGTGTTCCTGGTGCTCGCGGCGCAGTACGAAAGCCTGACGATGCCGCTCGCGGTGATCATGATCGTGCCGATGTGTCTGATCGCATCGATCTTCGGTGTGGTGTGGCGCGGCCAGGACAACAACATCCTGACCCAGGTCGGCTTCATCGTGCTGATCGGGCTCGCGGCGAAAAATGCGATTCTGATCGTCGAGTTTGCCAAGCAACTCGAGGATCAGGGGCGCGACCGCTGGCAGGCCGCGACCGAAGCCGCCGAGCTGCGTCTGCGTCCGATCCTGATGACCTCGCTGGCCTTCATCCTGGGCGTAGTGCCGCTGGCGATCGCAATCGGCGCCGGCGCCGAATTGCGGCGCGCGCTCGGTACCGCGGTGGTATCCGGCATGATCGGCGTGACGATCTTCGGTCTGCTCTTCACACCGGTCTTCTACGTCATGGTGCGCTGGATCGAGGACCGGTTCGCGCGCCGAAAGACCACGCCGCCCGCGGCGGAGCATCCGGCAGAACAACGCAACTGACCGAGACCATCATTCGAGTCCGCGGCCCGACCGGCTCTCGTCCGCTGGAATGAGGCGGCGCGAAGAGCGCGGACTCGAATTTTCAGATGGCGTAAATTCAGGGGGGCCACGAGGTCATCTGATCCATTGCGTTGGCCATCTGGTGCTGCGCGATGCCATCTTCACATCCCTGACGCGAAAATGGAGTTGAACGCGGCGCGCCAGCGCCGCAGGTCCCTGCAAGCCAGAAGCGGGATCACGGCTTCGTGATGCGTGTCAGGCGTGGTTCGCAATAGCGGTGTCGTCACTTTTTAGGAATAACAATCTGCCGTCCGGGTTTGCCAGTTGCCTGCCTCAATCGTTCTCCTTCCTTCGAAACACACGGGGAGTCTCCCATGATCGTCCGTACCGCCGTCTGCGCTGCCCTTGCCGTTGCCCTCAGCGCAAGCGCCGTGATTGCTCAATCCAAGGCGATTGCCGAGCGAAAAGAAATTATGAAGGGCGTTGGCGCCGCAGCGAAGGAAGGCGCGGCCATGGCGCGGGGTTCCGCGCCCTATGACAACGCCAAGGCGGTCCAGGTCTTCGTGGTCTACGCGAACGCCGCGGAAAAGATGCCCGGCCTGTTCCCGGATGATTCCAAGACCGGCGGCGAGACCACGGCAGCCCCGAAAATCTGGGAAGACATGGCAGGCTTCAAGGCCGCAATGGCGAAATGGGGCAGCGACGCCAAGGCGGCGCAGACCTCGGTCAAGGATATCGACACCTTCAAGACCGCGTTCGGCGAAGCTGGCAAGCAGTGCGGTGCCTGCCACGAGGTCTACCGCATCAAGAAGTAACACAATCCGATTCGGCATAGGAGGGCGGCCGTCCTTGGGGATGGGCCGCCCTTCGGCTTTTCTGACAACGCCTGACCGCCTAACATCCCGCCCGGAAACAGGGAGCCTCGCATGGTGCGCAAGCTAGTCCTGCTGGCGATCGTCGCCGGCTTCATCGGTCTTGCGATCTTCTGGTTCGTAACCATTCCGGCGACCGTTCCGGCGAGCGCGCTCGGCGCCTACACGCCCAATCTGGAAAACGGCAAGGCGATGTTTTACGCGGGAGGCTGCGCATCCTGCCACGCGACAGAAGGCCAAGACGACAAGCTCAAGCTCGGCGGCGGCCATCCGCTTCATTCTCCGTTCGGGACGTTCTACGCACCAAACGTATCTCCCGATCCGAAAGCCGGTATCGGCTCATGGACCGAGCAGCAATTCGTCAATGCGATGTTGAAAGGCACGAGTCCAAACGGATCGCACTATTTTCCGGCATTCCCCTTCACCTCCTATCGCTTGATGCCGGTTTCCGACGTGCGGGATCTGTTCGCTTTCATGAAGACACTGCCGCCCGTATCGGACGCATCGAAGTCGCATGATGTCCCGTTTCCGTTCAGCTTGCGCCGCCCGCTCGGCGGCTGGAAGCTGTTGTTCTTCGATGACGCGCCATTCAAGCCGGATCCGACGAAATCGGCGGAGTGGAACCGTGGCGCCTACCTTGTGAATGGCCCGGGTCATTGCGTCGAGTGCCATTCCCCGCGCAATCTGCTGGGCGGCATTCTGTCGACGCAGAAGTTTGCCGGCGGGCCCAATCCCGAGGGCAAGGGATGGGTCCCCAACATCACGCAGGCCGGTCTGAAGGAATGGGAGAAGGACGACATCGAGTACATGCTCGAGTCGGGTATGACGCCGTCAGGCGACTCGGTCGGCTCCAATATGACGCCGGTGATCCACAACACCTCGAAACTCTCCAAGGCCGACCGGGCGGCGATGGCGGTTTACCTGAAGTCGCTCCCGGCGGTGGAAGGGCCGAAGCGCCCCGGCAAATAAACCTGCTTTCGTCCCTGGTGGGTCAGGCGCGAGCCGCCCGCATTGGCGGCATGCGGTGCTTGGCCTTGCGCGCCCCGCGTGTATCGGCGACAGGGGGGGGGTGCCGATCTGGCTTGCCTGCTGCGCTTCGGGCGCCGATTTTCCGTTCCATGAATGTCTACAAGGCGATCCTGTTCACGCTGATCTCGTCGCTGATGTTCGCGGCGATGTCGGCGCTCGTCCGGTCTGTGGGCGAATCGGCGCCGGTCGGACAGGTGGTTTTCTTCCGTGCCGCGTTCGGAATGGTCCCGATCACACTGTTCGTGCTGTTCCGCGGCGAACTCTCGCAAATGATCCGCACGCGCCGAGTCTTCGGCCATGCCGGACGCGGGGTGTTCAGCGTCGGCGGGATGTTCCTGAACTTCGCCTCGCTTGCGAGACTTCCGGTGGTCGATGCCACTGCTTTTTCATTCGCCTCGCCACTGGTTACGGTGGTGCTGTCCGCGATCTTCCTGAAAGAGCGCGTTCGCATCTACCGCTGGTCGGCCGTGGTCCTTGGATTCGTCGGCGTCCTGGTGATGCTGTGGCCGCACTTCGATCCGTCGCGCTATGTGGGAATGGCCACCACGGCCACGGCGATCGGCGCGATCTGCGGCCTGACCGGCGCCATCATCAATGCCGGCGCGGTGATCCAGACGCGCAGGCTTACCCATACCGAGACGACGTCGTCGATCGTCTTCTATTTCTCGCTATTCTGCGCACTCGCCGGGCTTGCGACGTTGCCATTCGGCTGGATCATGCCGACACCGACGCAGCTTCTGGCGCTGATCGCGACCGGCCTGATCGGCGGCTTGTCGCATATCTTTCTGACGGAGAGCTACCGCCACGCGCCGCAATCGGTGGTCGCGCCATTCAACTATACGACCATGCTGTGGGCGCTGGTCTTCGGCTATGTGTTCCTGGGTGAAATTCCCGTACCGATTGTTCTGGTAGGCGCCAGCATCATCGCGATTGCCGGGCTGATCGTGGTGTTCCGGGAGCGCCAGCTCGGCAAGCGCGAGATCGACGCGCCGCCTCCGACGCCGTAAGCGTCAGAATGCCTTGAAGGTGATGATGGTCAGGGTGTCCTGAATACCCGGGATGACCTGAACCTTCTCGTTCACGAAATGGCCGATATCGACCGACGGGTCGACATAGAACTTCACCAGAAGGTCGTAATGGCCCGCGGTCGAATAGACCTCGGAGGCGATCTCGGCATCGGCGATCGCGTTCGCCACCTGGTATGACTTGCCCATGTGGCACTTGATCTGAACGAAAAAGGGAATCATCGCACGTCTCCGCAAGCCCCAGGGGCCATTTCAGGCCAATCCAGCAAAAAGCCGAATGCTTGGCAAGCGAGAGCATGCCTCCGAAGCCGAAACCGGTTTTCATGCAGATCGCAACGCATGCGGCTACACCGCGAGCCGCAGCGCCAGCACCATGATCGCGCTGGCGGTGATCCACGATCCGGCAATGCGAACCGATATGCTCCGGATGCGCTGGGGCAGGGCGCCGGACAGCCACGCGGATGCGGCGGCGAGTGCGATCGCCGCGGTCACAGTGCCTGCCAGTGAGAGCGCGGTCTCCTGCACCGACAGCACCGGCGGAACGGAATCGAACATCAGCGCGCCGGCGATCGCGACGGTGAGGCCGGCAACAACCGGAAGCGGCAGCAACGGGCCGGCCGCGAGAACCAGACCGATTGCGGCACTCAAGGCTAGAATGAGCGTTTCGGCCCGGGTCGCGCTATAGGCCATTGCGATCAAGGCACAGGATACGCACGCGGCGATCAGGAATGCCGCGAGCAGCAGGGCTTGAGCCGACCTGGTGAATCGGCCGGCCATCAGCCCGAGCGCGATCAGCGTGAGCGTATGCGCCGGTACGAGAAGCGGATGCAGCAGCCCGCCCGGAAATCCACCGATGCCAGGAATGACGGTGTGGGCTTGCGCGGCCGCCGACGTGAGACACAGGAGCGCAGCGGCGAGCGCCGCTCGTGTCATATCAATCGGCCGAGAAACACGAGGCCGGCGATGGCGATAGCACTGCCTGCGGCACGCACCGCCACGCGCCCGGCGGGATGCTGGGTCAGCATTCCGAAGGCGATACCGGCAAGATGCAGCAAGCCGGTTGCGATCACGAAGCCCAGCGCATAGCCCAGCGCGTTGGCGCCGTCCGGCAATTCGGTGCCGTGGGCGTGGCCGTGGAAGATCGCGAAGGCCCCGACCAAGATCGCGGCGACCGCGATATGCGGTTTGGCCGCCAGCGCTACCATCAGCCCGAGCACCACGGCGGACACCGCAATCCCGATTTCGATCCCGGGAAGCGGGACGCCGAGAATGCCGAGCACACCGCCCAGCGCCATCACCAGCGGAAACACGACCGGCAAAACCCAGATCGCAGGCAGCCCGAGAAACGCACCCCAAAGTCCGACCGCGAGCATGGCCGCAACATGGTCGGGCCCGAGCAGCGGATGCATGAAGCCGCCGGCAAAACCGCCGGCCAGGCCTTCGCCAGTATGCGCGAAGGCCGGCGTCGCGCATGCGATCGTGGCCAGCGCGATGGCGGCGATCCGCTTCACGTCAGGCGGCCTTGCGCGCGGCCGCGACTGCCGCACCACGGAGCAGGTCGATCAGCGCCAGCGGGTCTGAGGGTTCGCTGTCGCCGCGCCAGGCGATGTGCTGGTCGGGCCGGATCAGCGCGAGCTTGTGCTGATAGAGGTCGCCTGCACATTCGGCAGGGAGGTCGACCACGACCAGCGGCATGCCGCGATGCGCAGCCGCCTGCACGATGCCGTCGATCGACACCGCAGGATCGAAGCGCAGGATCGAATAATCCGGTCCGAGCAGATCGTAGAGCGATTGCCCGTTCGGCAGGAAGAAATGCGGCGCCCGGCAGCCCGGCACCGTGGACGGCGTGAAGTCGTACATGGTGTAGGTCGGATGCTCGCCATCGTCATAGGCGATGACCGGCGATTGCGAATAGAAATAGCCGAAATTCAGCCCGCCGCAGCAATATTGGTGGACGTTGAGATCGTAGGCTTCCTGACCGACGCGTGCGCGCACGGCATCGCCTTCCGGTCCGGGCAACTCGACCTCGGGCGGAGTGCCTTTGCGCTGGCGCATGTTGTTGAGCGCCATTTCCATCGCGAATTTGGAGACCTGCTCGGTGATCGGCTGGCGCTCGCGTTCATAGGCGTCCAGCAACGACACTGGCGCCCAGCCGTTGAGGACGGCGGCCAGCATCCAGGACAGGTCCATTGCATCGGCGATCCCGGCATTCATGCCGTAGCCGGCATAGGGCATCCACAAATGCGCGGCGTCGCCCGCGATAAAGGCGCGGCGGTCCCGGAAGCGGTCGGCGACCAGACGCCGGCCAGTCCAGTCTTCTTTCGATACGATTTCGTATTCGAAGTCGTCCGGCACGCCGAGAATGGTGCGGATCGCCCAGTCGCGGTCGATCGAGTCGAAGTCCGGCTCCCCCTCATAGAGATGATTGTGGATCAGCCAGGTCTCCTTGCCGTCGATCGCGATCACCGTGCCGCAGCGGCGGGGATTGAGCGACAGATACATCCAGGCCCGCTTGCCCGGCATCATGCCGAGGAGCTGCGGGGCGCGGATGCAGGTCGATTGCACACGCTGGATCACCGGTGTTCCGGACAGCGTTGCGCCGATCGCGCGGCGCACGATCGACCGGCTGCCGTCGCAGCCGGCGAGATATTTCGCGTCGATGCGGAAGGTCTCGCCGCTGTCGAGGTCGCGCGCGGTCGCGGTGACGCCGTGATCGCCCTGCGTGAAATCCTCGACCACCGTCCGATTGAGGATGCGCACACCCGGCATGGCGGCGGCATGGGCGAACATCACCGGCTCGAGGAATTGCTGGTTGATGCGGTGCGGCGGTTCCGGCGTCGGCCACCAGGTGTCGGGACCGCCGGTCGCGGTGTAGCGCTCGTCGCGCGCCGGGATCGGAATGCGGGCCAGTTCGATGCCGGTCGAGGTGGTGCGATAGGACGCGTCGTTCGGGTAGTCGGAGGGCAGTCCGGTGTCGCGCACTTTCTGCGCCAGCCCGAGACGGCGGAAGGTCTCCATCGTGCGGGCGGAGACATGGTTGCATTTCACGCTCGGCGGCTCGCCCGGATAACGGGTTTCGGCCACAAGCACATCGATCCCCCGCCACGCGAGGTCCATGGCGAGGGTGAGGCCCACTGGGCCGCCGCCCACGATCAGAACGCTGGTCTTTTCCTGTCTCATGTCACGCTGTCGCAAGTTGAGGGCTGCACTTCTATCACGGAAGCGGATCGCATATCATTGCTGCACACGGGATGAAAGATAAGCTCGGGAGGAGCATAGAATGTCCTTTTTTTCGCGGGTTTCCGCTTTGGGCCTTGCGGCGCTGCTGTCGCTGACGGCCGTTGCCGCCGCCCAGAATTACCCCAATCGCCCGATCCGGCTGGTCGTGACATTTCCGCCCGGCGGCAGCACGGATCTGCTCGCGCGCGCCATGCAGCCGTATCTGGAAAAGGCGCTCGGTCAGCCGATCGTGGTGGAAAACCGGCCCGGCGCCGGCGGTGATATCGGTGTCGACGTGGTGGCGAAGGCTGCGCCCGACGGCCATACGATCGGAATCGGGGCGGCCGGCGCATTGTCGGTCAATGTGAGCCTCAAGGACAAGATGCCGTATGACGTCCAGAAGGACCTTGAGCCGGTCACGTTGCTGACCGCCATTCCCTTCGTGATGGTTTCCGGTCCGGGCTTCCCCGGCAAGACGCTTGCCGATGTGGTGAAGATCGCAAAGGAGGACCCGAAGAAACTGTCGATCGGGCACGGCGGCAACGGGACGGCGATGCATCTGTCGTCGGAATATTTCAACCACCTGACCGGCGTCAAAATTCCGCTCGTGCCCTACAAGGGATCGGGCCCGGCGACGCAGGACGTCGTCGCAGGTCACATCCCGCTCGCAATCGTGGACATTCCGTCCTCGCAGGCGATGATCAAGGACGGCAAGATCAAGGTGCTCGGCGTGACCAGTACCAAGCGCGATAACCACGTGCCCGAAGCGCCGACCTTCATCGAAAGCGGGCTCCCCGGTTACGAATCGATTGGATGGTTCGGTCTCGTCGCGCCGGCCGGAACGCCGCCGGACATCATCAAGAAGCTGAACGAGGTGTTCGTCGCCGCCATGAACGACCCGACCGTCAAGGAGCGTATCCATCAGGGTGGAGCCGAAGCACGGCCGACCACGCCGGCGGAGTTCGCGGCGTTCATCAAGAAAGAGACCGACAAGTGGGCCGAGATCATCAAGGCGGCGGGACTAAAGGAACCCAAGCAGAATTGACGTCATCAGCATGCATCATTCCGGATCGCACGAGGTGCGATCCGGAATCGGATCAGCGGCTGCACAGCCGACGGGTTTGAATTCCGCGGGCTCGCATTCCGGAAAACGACCGCCGGGCGGCTTGCATCGCCGCGGAAGCCGGCCTAGATAATCAGCAATCTCATGGGGTGCCCGACGGATCGTCCGTCGCGCTGAGAGGCGGGTACGCCAACCCATTGAACCTGATCCGGGTCATGCCGGCGGAGGGAGTGAGATATGCGTGCCCCCGAGGGCGGCCCTGACAGTGTTGGCTCTGCCGGCGTCGAACACTTTGCCCACCATGCTGCCGACCTGATCGAGCGCCTGCGCCTGCGCCAGCCGCGTGTGCATTGCATTACCAATGCGGTGGCGCAGAATTTCACGGCCAACCTGCTGCTCGCAGCGGGGGCGGTGCCATCCATGACCATCGCGCGCGCGGAAGTCGCCGCGTTTGCGTCGCGCGCGGATGCACTTCTTGTGAATCTCGGAACACTCGATGCGGAACGCAGAGCCGCGGCGGACCTGGCGATTGTCGAGATCCGGGCCGCGGCGCGGCCATTCGTGCTCGATCCGGTCTTGATCGACCGCTCGCCGCCACGTGGCGCCTATGCACGCGGGTTGCTGTCGCATCGCCCGTCGGCGATACGCATGAATGCTGCGGAGTTTGCCGCCCTGTCTGGCGACGGCGCGCCGCAGGCATTTGCGAAGGAGCAGCAGACGATCGTTGCCATCACCGGAGAGACCGACCTTGTGACCGATGGCAGGCGGACGTTCCGGATCGCCAACGGCCATCCGCTGATGGCGAGGGTCACTGCGATGGGGTGCGCGGAATCGGCGCTGGTGGCGGCTGCTCTTGCAGTCCAGCCCGATCCGCTGATGGCGGTTGGCGCCGCGCTCCTGATGTTCGGGATCGCCGGAGATATCGCCGGCGAGACCGCGAACGGACCGGGTACCTTCGGCGTTCATATCCTTGACGCGCTGTTCAACCTCGATCCCGCGACAATTCTTGCGCGTGCAAAGGTTTTATCATGAGTGTCGATCTTCGTCTTTACGCACTAGTCGATCCCGACCGCAGCGGCGGACACGAACTGGGCGCGTTGTCGCGCATGCTGGTCCAGGGCGGTGCAACGCTTGTCCAGTTGCGCGACAAGACCGGCTCGACCAAACGGATGATCGAGGAAGCTCGCGCGATCAAGTCCGCGCTCGCCGGCTCCTTCGTGCCGCTTCTCATCAACGACCGCGTCGATGTTGCGCTGGCCGCCGGCGCCGACGGCGTGCATGTCGGCTGGGACGACATGCCGGTCGCCGATGCACGGCGTCTGCTCGGGCGCGAGGCCATTATCGGTCTCTCGATCAAGACCCGTGCGCAGATCGACGCGGCGCCACTCGAACTGCTCGACTATGTTTGTATCGGCGGCGTGTTCGAGACCTCCTCCAAGGACAACAAGGAGCCGCCGGTGCGGCCAGAGGGCTTCGCGGCTCTCGCGGCTCAATTGCGTTCGCGTGCGCCGAACATGCCGGTCGGTGCCATTGCCGGGATCGATGACAGCAATGCGGCCGATGTGATCGCGTCCGGAGCTGACGGGATCGCGGTGATCTCGGCTTTATCGCTCGCGCGCGATCCGGCAAAGGCCGCGGCACAGTTGCGCGGGATCGTCGATGAGGGGCTGCGCCTGCGGGGTGCCGCATGACAGCGATTGCAGTCACCATCGCAGGGTCCGATTCCGGCGGTGGTGCCGGCATTCAGGCTGACCTGAAGACATTCTCCGCGCTTGGTGTCTACGGGGCGTCGGTGATTGCGGCATTGACCGCGCAGAACACCCGGGGCGTCACCGGCATTCACGATATTCCGCCGGCCTTCGTCACCGCGCAGATCGACGCGGTGTTTTCCGATCTTGCCGTCGACGCCGTCAAGATAGGGATGCTGTCGCATCCGGATGTGATCGCGGCGGTGGCCGACGGGCTGGATCAATACGAGCTGGATAAGGTTGTCCTCGATCCGGTAATGGTCGCCGCTTCGGGTGACCGGCTGCTGTTGCCGGAAGCGGTGGATGTGTTGCGCAGTGTGCTGATTCCGAAGGCGATGGTGATCACGCCCAATCTTCCGGAGGCGGCGGCCTTGCTCGAGACGGCGATGGCGCGGACCGAAGGCGAAATGCAGGAGCAGGGCGAGAAGCTGCTCGCACTCGGTGCCAAAGCCGTGCTGATGAAGGGCGGTCATGGGTCCGGCGGCGAAAGCGTCGATCTGTTGATCGAACCGAACTCGGTCGCGCGCCTCGCTGCCGAGCGGATCGCTACGGAAAACACCCACGGCACCGGCTGTACGCTGTCGTCCGCGATTGCTGCCGGGCTAGCGAAGGGACTGTCGTTGGCCGAAGCAGTGCGTGAAGCCAAGGCCTATGTCACCGCCGCGATCAAGGCATCGGATCAACTCAAGATCGGTCAGGGACACGGTCCGGTGCATCACTTCCACCAATGGTGGGGCGAAGGGAAGGACTGAATGAGCATTACGCGACGCAATCTGGTCGGGGCGGCAGCGCTCACGACGGTCGTGGCGGCGCCCAATGTGGCGCGCGCGCAAACCAGGCGCTGGCGCATGGTCACCTCATGGCCGAAGCGGTTGCCCGGACCCGGCATGTCGGCCGAACGCGTGGCCGAGCGGATCAAGGCGCTGTCGGGCGGACGTCTGGAGATTTCGGTCTCGGCCGCAGGCGAGGTGGTGCCGGCTTTCGAAGTGCTGGACGCAGTCGGTGGCGGTGTCGCCGAGATGGGGCACACGGCGTCCTTCTTCTGGCAGGGCAAGGAGCCGGCCGCGGTGTTCTACACCACGGTGCCGTTCGGGCTGACCCCCAACGAACATGTCGCCTGGGTCGATGCCGGAGGCGGACAGGCATTGTGGGACGAACTCTACGCGCCGTTCGGGGTGAAGCCGTTCATGGCCGGCAATACCGGCGTCTGCATGGGCGGCTGGTTTCGACGCGAGATCAAAAGCCGCGAGGATATTCGCGGCGTCAAGATACGCTCGCTCGGTCTCGGCGGCGAGGTCTACCGTCGGCTGGGCGCGGTCGCGCAAACCACGCCGCCGGCGGAAATCCTGACCAGCCTGCAATCCGGCGTGCTCGACGCGGCGGAATTCGTCGGCCCCGGCTCCGACATCGCACTCGGCCTCTATCGGGTGGCGCCGATGTATTACGCGCCGGGCTTCAACAAGCCGAACGGCACCGGCGAATGCGTCGTGTCGCTGAAAGCCTGGAACGCGCTCGAGCCTGACCTGAGGGCGATCGTTTCCCATGCCTGTGCGGCCGAGGCCGCGTTCGCGCTGTCGGAGATGGAGCGGCTGAATATTGAAGCGCTCAATGCGCTGGTGACGAAGCACAATGTGAAGCTGATGACGTTTCCCTCCGACCTTGTCGCGGCGGCGTCGAAGGAATCGGCCGATGTGCTGGCCGATCTTGCCAGCAGGAGTGCGACATCACGCAAGGTGCACGACTCCTATCTCGCCTTCCGCGAACGGGTCAGCGCCTGGTCCAATATTTCGCTGCGGGCGGTACTCGAGGCGCGCGGCTGATCCGCCGGCGTCTGAGTCTCGGGTTTCGGCGTCCGCGCCGGCCACATTTCGGAATAATTCGCAAATCTGCGCAGCGTCTTGTCGTGTCTGGTCGGCTCGATCACCGGAAGCAGCCAGCCCAGCAGGACATTGAGCGCCGCCGATGTATGTCGCACATATAGATCGAGCGGCACCAGCTTGAACCGCAGCTGAAGCTTGGGTTCGTAGCTCAGCCCGGTGCTGACCCAGCGCTTGTAGCCGTTGGCAATGCCCCATGAGGCGATATCGCGGAAGGCGTAATAATACAGATGCAGCTTGTGCGCGACCGCGTAATCGAGCCCGAGATATTCGTTGTAGATGGTGTCGCCGTGCACCATCGATACGCTGAATGCGATCGGTTTGCCCGACTGCCGCCACACAAAGAAGCGCGCCTTGTCGGGCATCGCGCGTCCGAGCTCGCACAGAAATGCTTTCGTCAGCTTCTCGAAATGAAGCGGCGATTTCTCGAAGACCTGCAAATAGAGCGGATAAACCTCGTCGATGATCGGCGTGATATCGCGCGTGACGCTCATCTCGATCGGGGCGGCCTTGTCTGCGGCGCGGAATTTGCGGCGTAGCTCCGACCGGATTTTCGAACTCACTCCGCGCCGCAGATAATCCTCGAAATCGGCATAGCGCAGGTCCAGCGCGGCCATAGGGAAGCTGGGGATCCGCGTGTAGCCGCAATCCAGCAGGCCATCGAGATCGTCGCGATACTCGGCCGGAAATTCCTTCATCACGATCAGGCTGGCGCCGGCTTCGATCGCGTAGGCGCGCAACGCCTCGGCGAACCCCGCCGGCCCGCGTCCGGACCGGCTTGTGCCGATATCGAGATGCCCTTCGCCGGCCGAGCATCCCACCATCAGCGTGCGCAATCGCAGAAATTTCGGCCACCATGTCCGCACCAACCGGTCCGCGGCGCGCGATAGCGCCGGCACGCCGGCGAGCAGGTCCTGATCGAGCAGAAACAGCGGCTGGATCGCTTGAGCCCGGCCGGTCTCGTCACGGCATACGAGATAGCGGTAATCGAAATCCGGACACAATGTCCGGTCGATCAACTCGTAGAACCGGTGATCCTTGCGCTGATGCGCGAAGGCCCGCGTCCAGTACGGTTCGCGCGCCAGCGCGGATCGCGTGACGACCTGAAAGCTGCGGTCCGGTGCCGTGGAGACGGAACCGGTCGGTGGAATAAGCTTCAATTTGGGCATGACTGTTCCGAAGAGGCCGCCCCCCTCGCACCAAGCCCAATGTCCAGCGTTGGTTCCGGTCCGTACAGGAACACCGGCCGCGTCGCCGCGGCCGGTGTCCCGAAACGGATCGTCCTGCAACCGCCTATTTCTTCAGCTCGACGATCTTCTGCTTCTGTTCGCCGAGCCCCTGGATGCCGAGCGTGACGACGTCGCCCGCCTGCAGGAATTTCGGCGCCGGCTTGATGCCGAGGCCCACGCCCGGCGGCGTGCCGGTGACGATGATGTCGCCCGGCTCCATGACGAAGAACTGCGAGCAATACCAGACCAGGTGTTCGACCCCGAAAATCATGGTCTTGGTGTTGCCGGTCTGGCGCCGCTCGCCGTTGACGTCGAGCCACATATCGAGATTTTGCGGATCCTTGATCTCGTCCTTGGTGACAAACCACGGGCCGATCGGGCCGAACGTCTCGCAGCCCTTGCCCTTATTCCATTGCCCGCCCGAGCGGTCGATCTGGAAGGATCGCTCCGACACGTCATTGGATGTGAAATAGCCCGCCACCGCGCTCATCGCCTTGGAGCGGTCGAGATAGCGCGCGCGCTTGCCGATGACGATGCCGAGCTCGACCTCGTAATCGAGCTTCGTCGAATCCTTCGGGATGATGGTGTTGTCGTTCGGTCCGCAGATCGAGGTCGGCGCCTTGTTGAAGATGATCGGCTCCTTCGGGATCGGCATGCCGGCCTCGGCGGCGTGATCGGAATAATTCAGGCCGATGGCGATGAAGTTGCGCACGTTGCCGACGCAGGCGCCAAGCCGCGGCTTGCCCGGCACCACTTTCAGCCGGTTGATATTCGCCTTCTTGATCTCGGCCAGCCCGCCGGATGCGAGCATCGCGCCATCGATGTCATCGACGATGCGCGACAGGTCGCGGATCTTTCCTTCGGAATCGACAATGCCGGGCTTCTCGCGGCCCGCCGGGCCATAACGCACAAGCTTCATGTTTCCCCCTGGGAGACTTGGTTGGATGCGCGGGGCCGGATGCATAACCGGTGTCCGCTCTTGCAGGCTCCGCGCGGACGGCGCGGACTATGCGGCGATGGGCAGGCGAGGGCAAGGTGGCGGCTTCTTACCCTCCCCCCTGTGGGGGGGGTCGGGCGACTGAGCGTAGCGAAGGAGGCCGGGGTGGGGGTCGTGTTTGTTATCCTCGCTGCGACCCCACCCCGGCTCGCATCTCACGGTGTTCGATGCTCGCCGACCCTCCCCACAAGGGGGAGGGTGAAGACCGCGTGTGCGGTGAGGGTTTGCAAGACAAAGCTTCGCCGTCCCTGTTCTTTGGCCGGCGCGGGCGCGCCCGTCGTCCCATCTCGCATTCCCTCCCTCGCACGATGCAAGGGCGCGCGGAACGCCGGGCCTTCAGCCAAGCCCATGGCCCCATGCGCTGAGTGTGGAAGCGCATGAGCGGTAGTCACCACGGACCGCCGAAAGGAATCCGGCGTTCCGCGCGCGGTGTTTATAGGCTTGCTCTGCGACAACCCCGGAGGACAGACACCGTTGACCGGCATCGCCGGGCGGACTTTCTTGGTATCCTCCGCTGGTGACCCACGGCCGGTGAGCCGGATCATCGCAGCTTGGGCCTCCGCTGCTGCGCTTGCGTCTCAAGCGCGAACAACGGCCACCGCATCCCGCCCCGCGTCTCGCGACGCTCATGAAACGCCCCTTGCAGCAGGGACGGGATGGAGGGACTATATTCCTATAATCTTGGAAAGTCAAGGGGGCGATCTCGATCCACCCGTTCGTCCCCGCGGAAGCGGGACCTGCGTAGGATGGGTTGAGCGCAGCGAAACCCATCGGTTGTTATGATCCGCTATCGCCGCATATTTGCTCGAGTGGAGCTACTCTTGGCTTTGTGGCTTGCAGGTTCGCCGGGTGTGACGGAGTTTGCTTATGAGGACCGATGATGGGTTTCGCTGCGCTCAACCCATCCTACGCACCGAGTGGTTACGCGGCCTCACCCACCAACCACCGCCACGGCCCGGACCGGACTCCCACTGCCGTGCAAGATCTTCAGCGGCGCGGCGATCACGATCGCACCGGTCGGCGGCAGCAGATCGAGATTGCACAGGCATTGCAGGCCGAGCTTGCCGTTGCCGTGCATGATGGCGTGGCACGGATAGGGCGGGCGGAAATGCGCGGCCTGTCCGGCATCGGTGCCGATGGTCTCCGAGCCGAAGCCGAGGACGCCGCGCTCATGCACCAGGAATTCCACCGCCGCGACATCGGGCCCCGGCGTGTGCTGGCCGGCCGCATCGAAATTCTGGTAGGCGACCGGATCGCTGCGCTTCGACCAGTCGGTGCGCATCAGGAGCCACGCGCCTTCGGGAATGCGGCCGTGCTGCAATTCCCAGGCGCGCAGGCGATCGACGGTGAGCAGGAAATCCGGGTTCTGCGCGGCCTGTGCTGAGCAATCCACCACGCAGGCCGGTGCGACGAATGATTGGACCGGCAGCGAGTCGGTCGCGGCGTTCGGCAGATCGCGGCCGGTGATCCAGTGCACCGGCGCATCGAAATGCGTGCCGGTATGTTCGCCGAACGAGATGTTGTTCCAGTACCAGCCGGGGCCGCGTTCATCGTAGCGCGAAATCTCTTCCATCCGGAACGGCGCGCATTGATCGAATTCCGGCGGCAGCACGATCTGCGGGAAGCCTGGCGACAGCGTTTGCGACAGATCGACGATGCGAAGCGTCTGCGCCGCGAGCGCGTCTGTCATTTTCGCGAGGACCTGGGCGGGCGTGTCGGCGCTCATTGATCCCACATTTCGCGCTCGAGCACCTTGGCGCTGTCCTGCCACTTGGAGAACAGGTCCTGCGCCACGTCGCCCGGATAGATATCCTCGACGCCGTCCTTCAATGCCTTCACCACGGCCCTGGCGAGCGCGGCAGGCGCGAGCTTCGGCGGCGGGATCAGCTGCGTCCATTCGTCGTCGACCGGGCCGGGAAACACATTGACGACGCGGATGCCGGCATGGCGCATCTCCGCGCGCAAGGTCTGCGACAGCGAGAAGGCGGCGGCCTGCGATGCCGAGAAGGTGCCCTGACCGGGCAGCGCCGAGAGCGCGTAGATCGAGAGAATGTTGACCCATGCGGCGGCAGGCACGCTTCCTTCCGCCGCGCGCGCGCGCAGGGCCGGGCCGAAGCTTTGCGCCAGGCGCAGCAGGCCGAAATAATTCACGTCCATCTCGGCCCGTGCGGATTCAAGACCGCGGCGGTCGCCGATGCCGTAGCTGCGATGGACATCCGCATTGTTGACGACGATATCGACCTTGCCGCCGATCGAGCCGGCAAGCTCCGCGACCGAGCGGGTATCGGTGCGGTCGAGCGGCACGATTGTGACGTTGGGCAGTTTCGCAATGGCGTCGAAGCCGGGCGGCATCTTCCATGGTTCCGCCACGCCGGCCCAGACGATATCGGCCTTGGCCTCGACGAAGGCTTTCACCAGGGCCTGTCCGGTCGCGCTCTTCGCATCGGTGATCAGGACTTTCCTGAGTTTCGGATCGGCGGTCATCTCACGCAGCATCCTGTCGTCGGCCATATTCGGCGTGTCGGTTGCGGGAAGCGCGATCAGCGTCGCCTGACCGGCCTTGTCGAGATGGGCGCGCAGGCGCACCGGTGTCGCTTCGCCGGCGCGCGCCGTCGGGCAATCGCCATGCAGATGCGCGAGCACGGTGATGTTTTCCTCAAGACGGACGAGGCCGAGCCGCAGCGGCACCAGCGCGCGGTAATAGAGTTCGTTGGAATGATGCAGCAGCGTCTCGGAAATGAGATGGCCGCGACCCGAGGCGGGCTTCCATTCGAGTCGCACGGAGAGGCAATTCGCGCAGGCATCGCGCGGCGGATATTGCACCTGTCCGCAATCGTGGCAGATCTGCAAGTCGAAGCGGCCTTCGGCAACCGCGGCGGTCATGCGAAGGGTCGCCCGGCTGCGCGTTGCAGGCGGCAGGGTCGGCAGTTTCAGCGCGAGGATCGGGTTGCGCGGGGCGGGGCGTTTCAGTGCTTCGGTCATGTCACGCTCGCCCGAGGATGGCGGCGCCGGTGCAGATGCCGCGATCGTAATTGATCATGCCGAAGCCGCTGACCAGCGCATGGCGCGCATTCTCGACCTGTGTCTTCAGCGCCTGGCCGGTGACCTGCCGCAACGCCTGAGCGAGGCCGAGGAAGCCGCCGGCGGCGCCGGCCTGTCCGACCGAGAGCTGGCCGCCCGAGGTGTTGAACGGCTGCGATCCATCGATGGTGAAGGTGTTGTTGCGGATGAAGGCCGGCGCCTCGCCTTCGCGGCAGAAGCCGAGGCCCTCGAATTGCAGGCAGTTGATGACCGGATAATCGTCGTAGACTTCCAGCACGTCGATATCCGGCGGGCCGAAGCCGGCCTGCGCATAGAGATGATCCTGATCGACCGCCCAGCCGCCGCGAAACTGGATCGGGTCGGCGGCGAACGCATTGTGCCGCTCGATGGTGCCGAGGATGCGGGCATAGGGGATGCCGAGCTGTTTCGCGCGATCCTCGCGCATGACGAGGAATCCTTCGGCGCCGGCGCAGGGCATCACGCAATCGAACAGCTTCAGCGGATCGGCGATCGGCCGCGCATCGAGATATTCGTCGAGGGTGAGGGGGAGCTTGAACAGGGTCGAAGGAAACCGCAGCGCATTGTCGCGCTGCGCGACGCAGAGCTTGCCGAAGTCTTCCGCTTTCGCGCCGGTCGACTGCATGTAATGCGAGGTCAGAAACGCGAAACTCGCATTCGGCCCGCCGGAGCCGAACGGATAGACCGCGTCGCGGGCGAAGCGCGAGAAATTGGCGAGATTGGCGCGGAAGGAATCGACATGGTTGGTGTCGCCGGCGACGCACGCAACCACGCTGGCGTCGCCGCATTGCACCGCGCGCGCCGCACGCCGCAGCGCGATCACCCCGCTGGCGCCGCCATAGGGCAGGTGGTCGAGCCAGCGCGGCGACAGGCCGAGATGCTGCGTCAGCCCGACCGCGGTGTCGGGAAACAGCGTGAAGCTCGAGACGCCGAGGCCGTCGAGGTCGTCCTTCTTGAGGCCGGAGGCTTTCAGCAATCCCGACAGCGCGCGCGCCAGAAACCAGTGCGCGTCCTTCGCCGAATAGCGCACATACGGGAGACTGACCGGAGCCGCGATCACCACGCCCTGATAGGCGGCTGCGGTCATGCGGCGAGCGATCCGTCGGCCTTGCGCAGAGCGAGCACGACCTTGCCGCGGGTACGGCCGGTTTGCGAGAGTTCGTGCGCGCGGCGAAACCCGGACAGCGGCAGCGTCGCCTCGATCGGAACGCGCAGCGATCCGTCGGCCATCATCTTGAGCAGCGCCTCGAGGATGTCCTTGCGCGGCAGCACCGGCGCCTGCGTCACGGTCACCCCGAATTCCGCCGAGCGGTCGGTGAACGGCTCCGCCATCAGGCAGACCATCTGGCCGCCGCGCTTCAGCACCGCATAGGACTTGTCGTGGACGTCGCCGCCCATGGTGTCGAACACCACATCGATGTCGCGCGTAGCGCTTTCGAACGGGGTGCGGTCATAGGCGATCACTTCGTCGGCGCCGAGCGACCTGACGAAATCGACATTGCGCGCCGAGCAGGTGGCGATCACATGCGCACCGCGCGCCTTTGCGATCTGGATGCCGAGCGAGCCGACGCCGCCGGCGCCGGCATGGATCAGCACCCGCATGCCGGGTCCGACCTTGGCGATATCCACCAGGGGAATGAAGGCGCTGGTGCCGGCCAGCGGCATCGCGGCCGCGTCGGTCGACGACACACCATCGGGGATGACGGCAAAATTCGCGTCCGGCATGACGATCTGGTCGGCCCAGGTGCCGACGCCGCGCGGGGCGAGAAATGCGACCCGGCGTCCGGCGAGCGAGGGATCGAGACCGGCTCCGGCTTTGGCGACGACACCTGAGCCGTCGCGCCCGGTGATCATCGCCGCTGCCAGCGGCGCGCCGCCGGCCATGCGGCCGGAGCGGATTTTCCAGTCGATCGGATTGACGCTGACCGCATGAACGTCGATCAGGACCGCGCCGTCGGCCAGCGCCGGTGGCGAAATCTCGCGCAATTGCAGGACTTCGGGGCCGCCATAGGTGTCGAATTCAATCGCGCGCATGAGATTCCTGCTTTAGCTTCCTGCTGTTGCAGGTGCCTATTTTAAGTGTGCCCGACCGGTGCGTCTGCCCATATGCGACGCTTGACCTGCGAACAATAACATACAGTATACTATTTCCAGCAAGCCCGGATGTTCGCCGGACTTCGAGGCTTGCGGTTAACGGCGGAGCCTTCGATGCGGGATATGGCGAAGCGTGGTACCGGCGCGGCGATCGGCCAATGACCGGTTTTCGGTCATGCCGAAATGCGCGACCGCGCATGTGTCCATGCGAGGGGCAGGGCGAATGCAATGCCTTGACCGATCGCCAACCCGCGACGGATTGCCAAGCCGTAACTTGCCGGCCCAACATTTAACGGATCAATCTGCCGGCCAAGCTTCTCAACGAGCCGGCCAAGACGTGACCACAGAACGAACAGGGGACCACGATGAGCGTAAAGATTGAACTGACCAAACGCGAATTTGTATCGCTGATGCTGGGCCTTCCGGCCACCACCTTTCTTCCGCATCTCGCCGGCGCGCAATCCGCCGACACCCCGCTGAACATCGCCTTCATGGCCGACGTGCAGAGCTGGGATCCGACCGCGGTGACGTTCCCCGTCGGGCAGTCGATCTTCAAATGCGTTTACGATTCGCCGCTGACCTATTCGTCGGACCAGAAGCTCCAGCCGCGCCAGATCGCCTCGCGCAAATGGCTCGACGACAACTCGACGCGGCTCGAGATCACGCTGCGCGACGACATCTTCTTCCACGACGGCTCAAAGCTCACCACCGAAGACGTCAAGTATAGCTGGGTCACCCGTCCGCAAAAGGACAAGAAGCTCGCGGTCGCCGGTCTCTTGCAGGACCTGAAGGATGTCGAGATCATCTCGCCGACGCAGGCGGTGCTGGTCTATTCCAAGCCGTCTCCATCGGCTGAATTCTATCTCGGCTTCCTGACGGTCTACATCCTGCCGAAGGCCTATCACGAAAAGGTCGGCGACGAAGGCTTCCTCGCCAAGCCGATCGGCGCCGGACCCTACAAGCTCGTCGATTACCAGCGCGGTTCGCGCATGGTGATGGAAGCCTTCGACAAGTACTGGGGCGGCGTTCCCGCGATCAAGAGCGTGACCTTCCAGGTGCTGCCGGAAGCGTCCACCCGCGTTGCCGCGATCGAAGGCGGCCGCGTCGACATTGCCGTGCAACTGCCGTTCCGCGAAGCGGTGCGACTGGAAAAGAACGCGCAGCTGAAGGTCGACATGTTCCCGCAGGCCGAAATCTACATGCTGCAGATTCCGAGCTATGTGGATACCTATCAGAACAAGGACGTGCGCACCGCGCTGCATATGGCGATCGACAAGGCCGCGCTGGCCAAGGCGTTCTTCAACAATCTGGCAAAGCCGCTGCAGGTGCTGGCGACGCCGGGCTCGTCCGGCGACGTGCCGGGCTATACCTTCCCGTTCGACCGCAAGAAGGCAGCCGAGACGCTGGAAAAGGCCGGCTTCAGCAAGGCCAAGCCGCTGCAGATGACCTTCTGCACCACCAACGGCACCTTCCCGAACGATTACGAAATCGCCCAGGCGATTGCCCAGATGTGGCGCCAGATCGGCGTCGACGTGAAGCTCGAGGAGATGACGGTCGCGAAATATCTCGAGCTGAACCACGCCGCCAAGCTGCCCGGCGTCATGCTGTATAGCTGGGCCAATGCGACCGGCGATCCGGAAAACTATTCCGGCCGCATTCTCAATCCGGCGCTGCGGTTCTCGGCGTGGAAGGAGCCGGCCAACGGCGAGCGGATCGCAAAGCTGTTCGCCATGAAGCTCGGCGAGGAGCGGCTTGCGGGCTATCGCGCGCTGAACAAGGACGCATCGGAAAATTCCTGGAGCATTCCGTTGCTGCAGCCGGTTGCGAACATGGTCACCAAGAAGACCGTCTCGATCCCGAGCTATTCGCAGCTCTATGTCCTGCCGGCGGAAGCCAAGCGGACGGCGTAGTAGCCGACAGACGCATGCAATCGCTGCCACCGCCTGTTGAAGGCGGTGGCGCAGGTAACACCCGGTGTCGTCCCCGCGCAGGCGGGGACCCATACACCGTGCTGTATCGATACGACGCGCGGGGCAGTTTTAACACGGGATGGATAGGGGCACGACGAGAGCCTGGTGGCTATGGGTCCCCGCCTGCGCGGGGACGACAGGCTGATGTTCAAGTCGCTGATCAATGTCGCGGCCAGGCGGTTGGTGGGTGCGGTTCCGACCGTGCTGCTGCTGTCGATCGTGGTGTTCTTCGTGCTGCGCGCGCTGCCGGCTGATCCGCTGGCCTTGCTGTTGCCGCCGAACGCCACCCAGGCCGATGCCGAAGTGGTGCGCAAGGCGCTCGGCCTCGATCGCTCGATCGTCGTGCAATATCTGATCTGGCTGCGGGATGCGCTGAGCGGAAATCTCGGCAACTCGATCGCCTTCCGCGAACCGGTGACGCGGCTTCTGGCCAATTCGCTGCCGGCGACTCTGGAATTGTCGTTTGTCGGCCTGGCTTTTGCGCTGGTGATCAGCATTCCGGGCGGATTGCTGCTGTACGGCACGCGCGGCACCGTGATCGAGAACATTCTCGATGTGCTGGTCGTCTGCATGCTGTCGATCCCGTCCTTCCTCTGGGCGATTTTCCTGCTGCTCGGTTTCGGCGTGATGCTGGGCTGGCTGCCGTTTTCGGGCCGGGTGGATCCGGGAATCGTCATTCCGGACGGCAGCGGATTCCTGCTGATCGACTATCTCGTCACTCTGCAATGGAGCTATTGGCAGAATGCGCTGTCGCACCTGATCCTGCCGGCCATGGCGCTGGCGCTCGGCTTCTCGCCGCTGGTGATCCGGGTGCTGCGCTCGTCGCTGCTGGAGGCGTCCGAGGATCATTACGTTACGGTGGCGCGCCAGCGCGGCCTCAACGAACGCCAGATCATCCTCGCGCATATGCTGCGCAATTCGGCGCTTCCGACCATCACGCTGATCGGCGCGCAATTCGGGTTCCTGTTCGGCGGCACATTGCTGGTCGAGACGATTTTCTCCTATCCCGGCATCGGCAATCTGATGGTGCAGGCCGTGCGCAATCATGACCTGCCGCTGATCCAGGGCATTGCCCTTGTCTTCTGCATCACAACGCTTGCGATCAACACCGTCGTGGACATTCTCTATGTCGTCCTCAATCCCAAGCTCCGGCGCGCTTGAAGCGTCGCGCCCGCCTTCGGCCGCGGCCGAAGCCATGCGCCAGGCGATCCGCTCGCCGCGCGTGGTCATCGGCGGCGCGATCGTCATTGCGATGGTGATCTGCGCGGTGTTCGCGCCGCAGATCGCGCCGAACGATCCGGCCAACCAGGATCTGCTCAACATGCTGCTGCCGCCGATGTGGGCGGAGGGGGGCAGCGTCGATTATCCGTTCGGCACCGACAGTCTCGGACGCTGCATCCTGTCGCAGATGATCTATGGCGCGCGGGTGGCGCTGTTCGTCGGCTTCGTCGCCGCCATCGGCGCAGCGTTGCTCGGCACCACCCTTGCTTTGCTGGCGGGCTATTTCGGCGGCTGGATCGACCGCGTCATCAGCCATTTCGTCGATCTGTGGATGTCGCTGCCGCCGGTGGTGCTGTCGGTGACGCTGATGGTCGGTTTCGGCACCGGTGTTGGCAACGTCATTCTCGCCATCGTGCTGGTGGACTGGACGCGGTTCTGCCGGGTGGTGCGCTCGGAAGTGATGGTGGTCGCGCGCAAGGATTTCGTGTCGGCAGCGAAGCTGCTCGGCTTCGGCAACCTGCGCATCATCCTGCGCGAGATCCTGCCGAGCGTGGCGCCGCTGGTCATCACGCTGTTCACGCTGCAGGTCGGTATCGGCATTATCGTCGAGGCGATCCTGAGCTTCGTCGGCCTGAGCGTGCCGGCCGACGTGCCGGCCTGGGGGCAGATGATCGCGCAGGCGCGCAACTACATGTACCAGGCGCCATGGGGCATCATCCTGCCGGTCATGGCGATGTTCATCACGGTGCTCGGGTTCAACCTGCTGGGCGAAGGCCTGCGGGTCACGCTCGACCCACGGCTGCGGCGGCGGAACTTCTGATGGCAAACGTGCTGTCCTTCGACAACGTGACCGTGACCGCCCGCATGGGCGGCCGCTCTGTCGACGTGCTGCGCGATATCTCGTTCGCGCTCGGGCCGGGCGATATTGCCGGGCTGGTCGGCGAATCCGGCGCCGGCAAGAGCATGATCGGCCGGGTGATCTCGGGGCTGCTGCCGGAGAATTTTTCGGTCACGGCGGGGCGGGTGACGTTCGACGGCGCGGACCTGCTCGCGCTGCCGAAAGCGCAGCGGCGCGCGCTGCTTGGCCGCCGCATTGCCTTCATCCCGCAGGAGCCGCTGAGCGCGCTCAATCCGGTTCGGACCATCGGCTCGCAATTTTCCGAACATTTGCGTCACATCGGGATCGATCGCGCGCGGCATCGCGCGCTGATGATCGAGCGCCTGCAGCAGGTGCAGCTCCGCAATGCGGAGGAAGCGCTGCTGCGTTTTCCGCATGAATTGTCGGGCGGCCAGTGCCAGCGCGTGCTGATCGCAATGGCTTTCGCGGGCGAGCCCTCGCTTGTGGTTGCCGACGAGCCGACCACCGCGCTCGACGTGATGACGCAGGCGCATATCGTGCGGCTGATCGCCGAGCAACAGCGGCTGCATGGCACCGCGCTGCTGTTCATCACCCATGACCTGCGGCTTGCCGGCCATGTCTGCCGCAATGTTGGCGTGATGTATGCCGGCGACATGGTGGAATACGGACCGGCCGCGGCCGTGCTGAAGGCGCCGTCGCATCCCTATACCAAGAGCCTGCTGGCGGCGATCCCGGAACTGACCGGCGTGCGCCGCGTGCTTCCTGCGCTGTCAGATCACATGCCGGGACTGGCGAGCTTTGCAGGCTTGGCCGGCTGCCGGTTTTCGCCGCGTTGCGCGGTCAAGGATCCGGTCTGCATGAGCACGCGGCTGCCGCCGCGTTCGGTCGGTGAAGGCCATTGGGTGCGCTGCGCGGAGCGTTGCGAGCAGATCGGCGCCGCCGATCTGGGCGAGCCGATCGCGCTTCCTGCCGGTTTGACGGACGCGCCGCCCGCGGTCGCGCTCGACAAGGTGCGGCTCAGCTATCACGCCTCGCGCGGCTTTCTCGGGCTGCACCGCTCGCGCTTCGATGCGGTGAAGGCCGCGACCTTCTCGGTGCGCGAGGGCGAGATCCTCGGCATTGTCGGCGAGAGCGGTAGCGGCAAGACCTCGGTCGGTCGGCTGATCGTCGGACTCGAAAAGCCGAGCGCGGGCACGATCCGCATCGACGGCGCGGAGCGCGCGACCGGCGCGGTGCATCTGTCGCATCGCGACACCCAGCTGATTTTCCAGGATCCGCAATCGGCGCTCAATCCGCGCCGCAGCGTGATGCGGCTTTTGACCCAGGCGCTGGAAGTGGGCGAGAGCTACCAGCCGGAAGCGCAGCGGCGGCCGGCGGCGGAAGCCCTGCTGCGCGATACCGGCCTGCCGCCGGATTGTCTCGAGCGGTTCCCGTCGCAATTGTCCGGCGGCCAGCGGCAGCGGGTGAATATCGGCCGCGCGCTCGGCGCCAAGCCAAAACTGATCGTCGCCGACGAAATCGTGTCCGGTCTCGATGTGTCGGTGCAGGCGCATATCCTGAACTGCCTGCTCGATCTAAACCGGAAACACCGGCTGACGATCGTCTTCATCAGCCATGATCTTGCGGTGGTGCGCTATCTGTGTTCGCGCATCCTGATGATGCATGCCGGCGAGATTGTCGAAGAGGGCGAAACCGAAACCGTATTCTCGAATCCGCAACATCCCTATACCAAGGCACTGCTGGCTGCGGTGCCGCCGGACAATGCCGACCGGCCCTGGCCGCCGGTTTCCGTTGCCGAGTCCACGATGAGTATGCCCCGATGAGCGATCGATCGACCAGGCCGAAGGCCCACGAGAAGCTGCCGTTGAAGGTCGTGAAGACCGTCAGCCTGCGCGAGCAGATCTACGACCATCTGCGCGAGCGCATCCGCACCGGGCAACTGACTTTCGACGACCGGCTGGTGGATGTGGACATCGCCAGCGAATTCGGCGTGTCGCGCATGCCGGTGCGCGAGGCGCTGATGCAGCTCGTGCATGACGGCGCGCTGGAAAGCACGACCCGCGGCTTCATGCTGCGGCGCTACAGCGATCAGGAGATCGCCGATATTTTCGAGATCAGGCGCCTGCTCGAGCCGGCGGCGGCGGAGATCGCGGCCGGGAAGATGACGGAGTCTGCGCTGCAGATCATGGAGGCCGCGATTCAGGCCGGCATCTCGGCCAGCGAGGCAAATGATTTCACCGCCTTCGTCGTCGCCAATGCGGCGTTCCGCGAAGCCTGGATGGCGCAGGTGCCGAACAAGCAATTGATCGCGGCGCTGGCGCGCTATTTCGATCACGTACAGATCATCCGTCTGGTGACGCTGTCGCAGCGTGCGGTGCGAGACGACGTGCTGGCGCGGCTGCGCCAGATCCACGATGCGTTTCGGGCCGGCGACGCGAAAAGGACCGCGGCGCTGTTTCACGATCATGTCGATGCGGCGGTGCTGGCCTATCGGACCTATTCCCAGGACACGCGCTGACGGGCTGGCTGCCGGGCGCCGGCCATTGTTGACAGGGCGGCCACGGGCGATAATCTGGATACAGTATACTGTTTTGAGATGGAGCCTCTCATGCTGGCCGTCAATCCCACGCAGGTCGCCAACCCGATGTCGGACCCGGCGCAGAATGGTTTCAAGCTGGGGGTGTTTTCGTCCAATGCCGACCGCGGTCTGACCTTCTCCACCGTCCCGGAAGCGTGGAAGGCGGAGTGGGACGACATCGCCGAGGCCTGCCGCATCGCCGACCGCGGCGGGCTCGATTTCTTCCTGCCGATCGCGCGCTGGCGCGGCTATGGCGGCTCGACCAATGTGCGGGAATGGTCGTTCGAGACCTTCACCTGGGCGGCCGGACTTGCCGCGATCACCGAGCGCATCGCGCTGTTCATGACCGTGCATGTGCCGCTCCTGCATCCGCTTTATGCGGCCAAGGCACTGGCGACGGTCGATCACATCAGCCACGGACGCGCCGGGCTCAACATCGTGTGCGGGTGGAATCCCGACGAGTTCGACATGTTCGGGGTGACGCTGGTGCCGGATGCCTATGTGCAGGCCAAGGAGTGGCTCGACATCATCGTCCAGACCTATAACAGCGACACGCCGATCGACTTCAACGGCAAGTATTATCAGTTGAAGAATGCGGTGAGCCGGCCGGCCTCGGTTCAAAAGCCCCGGCCCGTGACCATGAATGCGGCGTTCGGTCCGCCCGGCCGCGACTTCGCGGCGGAAAATTGCGATCACCTGTTCACGAGCTTCACCGATATCGAGGTCGGCAAGGGACACATCGCCGACATCAAGGGGCGCGCAGCGAAGTTCAACCGCGACATCGGCGTGTTCACCATCGGCCATGTGGTGTGCCGGCCGACGCAGGCTGAGGCCGAGGATTATTACGATTATTATTCGCGCCAGCATATCGACGAGGAAGCCGTCGATTATCATATGCGGCAGAAGAAAAACTTCAGCCACAGCCATGAGGACGAGGCGTTCAAGCAATACAAGCAGCGTTTCTCGGCCGGAACCGGCAGCTATCCGCTGGTCGGCACGCCGGAGTTGGTCGCCGCCGAACTTGCAAAATTCGCAGGCGCGGGCTTCAACGGCGCGGCCTTGTCGTTCGTGAATTACAGGAACGAGTTGCCGTATTTCTGCGAGTCGGTGATGCCGCTATTGAAAGAGGCGGGGTTGAAGAAATGACCGCACGGTCATGAGAGTGCCGATATGAGCGCCGATCCGCGCGCGCAATTCGTTCCAACCGAGCGTACGCTTCCCGTCATGTTGCGGCGGCAGGCCGAGCGCTATGGCGAGCGCCCGCTCTTCGTCTGCGGCGACGCGCGCTGGAGCTATGCCGACACGGTCGACGTCGCGGCTCAGAGCGGTGGCCGCTTTACTGCAGCCGGCATCGGTAAGGGCGATCGCGTCGCCATCCTGTGCGGCAACCGGCCCGAATTCCTCGATCTGTTTCTCGGTCTCGGCTGGATCGGCGCGATCTCGGTGCCGATCAATGTCGCCGCGCGGGGCCCGCAACTCGAACACATGCTGAAGACATCGGGCGCCCGGCTGCTGGTGCTGGAGCGCGAATTGCTGCCGGCGCTCGAATTCGTTAACTTTCCGGCGCTGCAGGTCGAGGCGATCTGGGTGATCGATCCGGACGGCGATACGCCCGACCGGCATCAGCATGTCCCGATTGCCGGACTGCCCGCCCGCGGCGCTCCGGCGGCGCCCGCCGATCTCAAGCCACATGAGCTGCTCACCATCCTGTTCACGTCGGGCACGACGGGACCATCGAAGGGCGTCTGCTGTCCGCATGCGCAATTCTTCTGGTGGGGCTTCAACGTGCTGCGTCAGCTCGCCCTGCGCGACGGCGACGTCCTGCACACCACGCTGCCGCTATTCCATGTCAACGCAATGGCCGCCTTCTTCCAGGCGCTGCTGAATGGCTGCACGCTGATTGTGGAGAAGCGCTTTTCCGCATCCAACTTCTGGCCCGCGCTGGTGTCGTCAGGCACGACGGTGACGTATGTGCTGGGCGCCATGGTGCCGATGCTGCTGTCGCGTCCGCCGTGTCCCGAGGAAAAGCAGCACAAGGTGCGCGTGGCGCTTGCGCCCGGCGTGCCGGCGCATCTGCACGAGGTGTTTACCGAGCGCACCGGCATCTATCTGCTCGATGCCTATGGCGCGACCGAAAGCAATGCCACGATCGGCACCATGATCGATACGCGGCGGCCGGGATGGATGGGCAAGCTGTTCGACGGCTTTCAGGCCCGCGTTGCCGACGAGGACGACAACGAAGTGCCGGACGGTACGCCCGGCGAATTGCTGCTGCGTGCCGACGAGCCGTTCGCAATGGCGACCGGCTATATCGGCATGGCGGACAAGACCGTCGAGGCCTGGCGCAATCTGTGGCTTCACACCGGCGATCGTGTGGTGCGCGACGCAGAGGGCTATTACAGATTCATCGACCGGATGAAGGATTCGATCCGCCGCCGCGGCGAGAACATCTCCTCCTTCGAGGTCGAGCGGGTGATCATGTCGCATCCCGCGGTCGAGATCGCGGCGGTGTTTCCGGTGCCGTCCGATCTCGCCGAAGACGAGGTGATGACCACGGTGGTGGTGAAGGACGGCGCCACGCTCGACGGCGCCGAACTGATCAGGTTCTGCGAGGGCCGGCTGTCGTATTTCGCGATCCCGCGCTTCGTGGACTTCGTCTCAGAACTGCCGCGCACCGAAAGCGGCAAGGTGCAGAAATTCAAGCTGCGTGAACAGGGCCGATCCCCGGTGACGTGGGATCGCGAGGCGGCAGGGATCAAGTTGAAGCGGTGATGGCGTGGCGTTGATTGGCGGCGGTGTCTGATCCGTCATCCTGAGGTGCGAGGCGCAAAGCGCCGAGCCTCGAAGGATGGACGGCCAGTCGGCCGTCGCCCTTCGAGGGCCGCGCAGGCGCGGCCACCTCAGGGTGACGGGTCCAACATGGGAATTGTTCATGGCCATATCCTGGTTCTGCCAATGGGACGCGGGCGCCGGAACGAAGGATGGCGCCAAGCCCGTCCTCGACGAACACGACCACCAGGGTCTGGTCGCGCTGATCCGCGGTGTTCCTCGTCTGATCGAAGGACACATCATGACGCCCGTCGCGGCGCATGATCCGCATTATGCGGCCGATCTACACGCATCTCCGGCGTTGATCCTGCAACTCGAATTCGCCGAGATCGCCGATCTCGAACAGGCGCTGCGGCCGCACGGTTATCTGCAGGCGCTGGCGCATGACGATCTGCTGCCGAGCCTGCACGGCACGGTCGCCAGCCATCACGCGATGCTGACGCGCCGCTATCCGGTGGCGGAGCCTCCTGACGGAGCATCGCGCGAACTCCTGAGCTACATGGTCGAATATGCGGGTCCGGCGAAGGATGAGAATGCGTGGCATCTTTTCTATGTCACCGGGCATCCGCCGCTGCTGGCGAAATTTCCCGGTATCCGCAAGATCGAGATCTACACGCCGGCCACCGTCATTTCCGCGTTGCCGTTCGGGGTGCGGCGAAGCATGCAACGAAACAAGACCGCGTGGGACAACGCCGAAGCGATGAATGCGGCCATGGCGAGCCCCGTGCGCGCAGCATTGCGCAAGGACTTTCACAACTTTCCCGAATTCGAAGGCGCCGCGGCGCATTATCCGTTCCGCACCGTGTCGGTCCGCGGCGAGCGTTACACGGCGTGATTAACCTTAAGGCTTTGTGGCGCTGATGGTTGCAATACAAAATGAACATCTGCGGGCTCAAATGGGTACACTGCAAGAATAAAAAGAGCAGGCGCGAACAGAGTGGAGAGGGCGCACCGCTGATGCGGGCGCCCTTGAGTTGGAGTTGAGGATGTCTGGCAGTCCGTTGCGTCACCGGATCGGGCAGCGTGAGCCGATCGGGTTATTCTGGATGACGCTTGGCTCATCCACCGTCCTGGAACTTGCGGCGCAGGCGAATCCGGATGCTGTCGTGATCGATGCGCAGCACGGGCTGTGGGACCGCGCATCTCTCGAGCAGTCGGTTGGCGTGGTGGCAAGCACGGCACCGGTGCTGGTGCGGGTCGCGGACAATTCGCCGCTCGCCATCGGCCAGGCGCTCGATGCCGGCGCCGAAGGCGTGATCGTGCCGCTGATCGAAACCGACGAAGAGGCCGCGGCCGCGGTCGCAGCGGCGCGGTTTCCGCCCGAGGGCACGCGATCGGGCGGTGGCGTGCGCCCGCTGAGCCGCAATTTCGGACAATATTATCTCGACTCGATCCGCCGCACCGTGGTCGGCGTCATGATCGAGACCGTGCGCGGCGTGCGCAATGCCGCGGCTATCGCCAATACGCCTGGCGTCGACTTCGTGCTGATCGGGACCGGCGACCTCGCAATCTCGCTCGGCGGCTTCCCGCATGTCGATGCCCGGCACGGCGAGGCTTGCGCCACCGTGCTGCAGGCCTGCAAGACAGCCGGCGTCGCCTGCGGCATCTTCACCCTCAATGTCGATGCCGCGATGGCGCGCCGCGAGGATGGCTATCCGATCGTGGTCGTGGCCAACGACATCGACATCGTGGCCAGCGGCTTCGCCCGCGCCATGAACACCTTTACCGGCAAGAGTGCGCCGTCAGCATCCATTGCCAAGGACTCGACCGCCCCGGTAGGCTATCTGGCCCGGAACGACGAGCAAAACGAAGAGGATGACAACGTGTCCGACCTCCTGTTGAAATTCGCCTCTTTCATCGCCGATGGCAGCATCCGCGTGGTCGACCTGACCCAGACGCTGAAGCCGTCGACCCCGGTGATCCAGCTGCCGCCGCCCTTCGCGCCGTCCGATCCATTCCGGATTTCGGAAATCTCGCGCTACGACGATCGCGGTCCGGGCTGGTACTGGAACAATATTGCCTGCGGCGAGCATACCGGCACGCATTTCGATGCGCCGGCGCATTGGGTGACGGGACAGCACTATCCCGACGGCTATACCGACACGGTGAACGTGCAGCGCTTCATTGCGCCGGCGGTGGTGATCGATTGCAGCAAGGAATCCGCGGCCGACGAGAAATTCCTGGTCGAGCCGTCGCATCTCGAGGCCTGGGAAGCCAAGCACGGCCGCATCCCCGACGGCGCCTGGGTGCTGATGCGCACTGACTGGTCGAAGCGCGAGGGCGATCCGGCGAAATTCCTCAACATGAAGGAAGACGGTCCGCATGTGCCGGGGCCGTCCGCCGCCGCGGTGCGCTTCCTCGTGCAGCAGCGCAACGTCAATGGCTGGGGCGTGGAAGCGGTCGGCACCGATGCCGGCCAGGCCTTCGCTTTCGAGCCGGCCTTCCCGGCGCATCACCTGATGCATGGCGCCAACAAGTTCGGGCTGGCGAGCCTGTGCAATCTCGACCAGCTGCCGCCGACCGGTGCGATCCTGATCACCGCGCCGCTGAAGATCGAGAAGGGCTCGGGCAGCCCGCTGCGCGTGCTGGCGCTGGTGCCGGCGTAGCATCACAGCAGCCACACACTCCGTTCATTCCCGCGCAAGCGGGAATCCAGTGTTTCGCGGCTCTGGGTCCCCGCTTTCGCGGAGACGAACGGCTGAACTATTTCACTTCAATCCCGGCCTTGCTGACGACATCGCGCCAGACCGCGGTTTCGCGCGCGATGCGATCGTTCAGGCTGGCCGCGCCGTCCGCCGCGACCTCGACACCGGCCGCGTTCAGCTTGGCGCGGACGTCAGGAGAGCCGAGCGATTCGACGATCGCCTTTTCCAGCTCGGCCCGGATTGGAGCCGGTACCGTCTTCGCGGTGAGAATTGCGAACCAGGCCGGTGCATCGAAGCCGGGATAACCCATCTCCGCGATCGTTGGGACATCCGGCAGCAGCGACGAACGCTCGGCTGTGGTGACCGCCAGCGCCCGCAGATTGCCGGACTGAATCTGGGGCAGGGCGGACGGCAGGTTGTCGAACATGAGTTGAACGCGGCCACCGAGCAGGTCCTGCACTGCGGGTGCCGAGCCCTTGTAGGGCACGTGCCGATAGTCGATGCCGGCGCGCTGCGCGAATTGCTCGGCGATCAGGTGGCCATTGGATCCGACGCCCTGTGACGCGTAAATCAACTCACCCGGCTTCTGCTTGGCGAGAGCGACCAGTTCCTTGAGGTCCTTCGCGGGCACCGAAGGGTTGACCACCAGCACATTGCTCACCTGACCGGTTCGCGTGATCGGCGCCAGATCGCGCGCGACGTCATAGCTCAACGACTTGTAGAAGATCGGATTGAGGGTCAGCGCGCTGGAGGCGACCGCCAGCAACGTATGCCCGTCCGGATCGGCGCGCACGACCTGATTGACGCCGATGGTGCCGTTGGCGCCGGGCCTGTTTTCGATAACGACATTCTGGCCGAGCCGCTCCGACAGCTTCTGCGCCAGGATGCGCGCGATGATGTCGCTGGTGCCGCCGGCCTGATAGGGCGACACGATGGTCACGGTGCGGGAGGGGAAGGTTTGTGCCTGTGCGCCCGCCACCAGAGACAGTGTGGCAAGGCCGATAACGAGTCCGCGGATCATCGCGATATGCTCCTGGTCAATGGTCCGCCGGTGCGGCACCGGTCTTGATCTCGATCAGCACGTTTCGGTATTGCCAGTCGCTGATGTTGAGCAATTCATGCGGAATCCCTGGCTCGCGCCACAAGACGCCGCCGACGGTCTCCTGCGTTTCCTTCTCGCGGCCATCCTCGAAATACATGATGTTCTTGCCTTCGGTCATCGGCACGATGACGTAAGGGAGATCGTGCTTGTGCCAGGCTTGCCGTTCGCCGGGATCGAGCTTCACGCTCCAGATCCGCACGTATTCGTTTTCGAACAGGATCTTGTCGCCGAGCGGTCCAAGCTTGTCGCCGCGTGGTGAGGGACCTCTCATGATGTCGTCTCCTTGATAAGCCGCTCGGGATTGTCGCAGAAGATCCGCTTGCGTCGCCCCGGGTCGAGCGCGGCCATCTGCCGATGCGGTTCGATCACGCCCATGGGGAACGGCCAGTCCGAGCCGAACATGACCTGCGTTTCCCCGAACACCCGTTCGGCAAGCGTGAGCGCGTCGGGATCGTGGACGATGCAGTCGACGCAGACATTGCGGAATGTCATGCGCGGCGCCGCCGCCTTGGTATCGATGCCGGGACGCGCGGTGTCGAAACCCCGCTCGAATCGACCGGCCAGCATCGGCAGCACGCCACCGCCATGGGCGAAGCAGAATCGGATGTCCGGATAGCGTTCGACCACGCCGCCGAAAGTCAGATGCCCGATGGCGACAGCGGTCTCGTACGGGTTGCCGAGCAGGTTCGACAGATAGAAAGCCGTGAGCCGCCCGTCGGCGCATTCGCCGGGATGGAAGAAGACGAAGGCCTTGACCTGGTTCAGTGCCCGCCAGAGCGGCTCATAGGCTTTGTCGGACAGCACCTGTTCGCCATGCCCGCCGGACGGTGCGCCGAAGCGGCGATGGCCGCGCGCGATCCAATCGCGTGCGGTGTCGGTGGCGATCTCGGGATCCTGCAACGGCAGATGCGGCAGCGGCGACAGCTTGCCGGGATAGTCATCCGAAATCCGCTGCAAGCCGCGATTGGCGTAGCGAACCCAGTGGCGGGCGTCGTCGCCGCGCAGATGCGCGCGATAGAGCGGTGGCGGGATCGAGATCCAGGCCTGCGCGATCGTGTTCTGATCCATCCATGCGACCAGAGCGGGCGGATCGAACAGAGGCTTCATGCCCACGGCGTGGCCGTCGACGGTGAGCACCTTCGTGCCGGCGTTCCAGCTGACGCCTTCGACCGAGTCGAGGTCATCCGGATAGACCGGCGCCAGATGCGCATGCACGTCCAGCGCAATGGGTTCGGTCATGCGTCGGCCTTTGCTTTTGCTGCGGCGGGCGCTTCGCTTCGCGTGATCTTGCGGTAGATGTCCTCGATCAGGCCCTCGCGCATCGGCGCGATCGCGGCGATATGATCGTCGGGCCGCACCAGCATCACCGTGTCGGTTTCGCAACCGGCGCGCTGCCGGAACTTGTCGCCGACATCGAACAGCGAACGTTCACGCAGTCCGGAATCGATCGGCGCATCGCGGCGCGAGACGATCAGATGTTTGAGGCCCGGACTGTCGGCGGGAAGGACCGGGCGCCGCCGCACGTCGGTGAAATACAGCGCAACGAACGAGCCATCGACCAGATCGTGGAGCCGCACCGGGCGCCCGAAGCCATCATGCAGCGTCACGTCGGGAATGCGTTCGCCGACGCGGAGCGGCCCCGGTTCGGTGCGCACCATCGACCAGTCGCCGGACTGGTCCACGTCAAGCCGCACCCCAAGCATCGTCCGGGTCAGCGCATTGGCGAAGGCGCCGCCCGACATGGCGCGCACGGCGTCGTTCTGCCCGAGCATGTATTTGCGCGCGGCTTCCGCCATCTCGCCGGAACCATGCGCGGCGACCGGACGCTGCTCGCGGGCATAGCTTTCCAGCAGCGATGGATCGGCGAGGCCGCGCGCCACCCAGGCCAGCCGCCAGGGCAGGCTGATGGCGTCGAGAATGCCGGTGTTCAATCCCAGCGCCCACATCGGGGTGATCAGATGCGCGGCATCGCCCATCAGGAAGACGCGGCCGCGCTGCCATTCGCTCGCGATCCGGTGATGAATCCGGTAGACGATGGTGTTGAGGATCTCCATGTCCTCGACCGGACCGATGAAGCGCAGGATCTTCTCGCGCATCTCATCGCGCGACGGCTCTGGCTGGCTGGCCGGAAACGGAAACAGGAAGCGCCAGCAATGCGGCTGGCGCACCAGGATCATCCATTCGGTCGGATCGGCGAAATAGGCTAGATAGGGATAATCCCGCGGGTTCTGCACATCGAGGTCGACTTTGACGTCGACCAGGATGGTGAGAACGTCGAGCGACTCGCCCTCGACCGGAATGCCGAGTTCGCCGCGGATGAAGCTGCGGCCGCCGTCGCAGGCCAGAAGATACGAGCCTTCGACATCGCGCGGGCCGTCCGGGGTGTCGAAGCTCGCGACCACGCCGTCGTCGGTCGTTCGGAATCCGGTGAGCTTGTGCTGCAGATGCACTTGGCCGGGATGCCTTTCGTTCAGCGCCTGGTGCAGGATCGGCTCGAGATGGTGCTGCGGCATGTTGATGACGAAGGGATAGCGCGTCTCCTCGGCCAAAAGGTCGGCGCGGACCGAGGGGCGGGCGGTACCGGTCGCCCGCTCGACGTCGCCGATCTCGTCGACGCGCAGGGCCTTGGCCAGCACCCGGTCGGCGACGCCATAACGGCGAAACGCCTCCAGCGTGCGGGTCAGCACCGTGCCGGCCTTGGTGTCGCTGGAGAGCCCGGCGTCTTCCTCGAACAGCTGGAATGGCAGGCCGTAAAAGCCCAAGCCCAGCGCCGTGGTCAGCCCGACCGGGCCGCCGCCAACGACCAGCACCGGCTTCATGTTCGCAAGCGGCTTCGGTGTCGTCTTCACTGATCCTCCGCGGAATAGGCGAAGTCGCGCGACAGCACGGAGGCCGTCATCGACGCGGCATCGGACAACAGGAACATCAACGGGCCGACGGCATCCTGCGGCGTGCCGACACCGGTCGAGTTTTTCCAGCGTTCATGGTCGGCGCCCTGATTGGCGGCGCGGTATTGCGGCGTATCGATCACGCCGGGCGCGATAAGGTTCACCTTGACGCGATGCTTCGCCACTTCCTTGGCCGCACTTTTCACGAACGCAATCAGCGCGCCCTTGGTCGCGGCATAGGCCGAGGCGTCCGGCCAGCCCTGATGCGCAAGCCCCGATGAGAAGGCGATAATGCTGCCCCGGCGGCGCGCGATCATGCCGGTTATCGCGGCCTGATAGCACCAGACCACGCCGTCGAGATTGATGGCGAGCACGCGGCGCCATTCCTCCGGCGAGGTCTCGTGCACCGGGTTGCGCGGCTGGATGGCGGCAGCGCATACAAGTCCATCGATGCGGCCGAAGCTCTTCTCGATGTCCGCGAAGGTCGTCATCACCGCATCGCGGTCGGAGACATCGAGGCGGCGCGTTGCGATCAGCGCATTTGCCGCTTCCGCCTCGGCCATGGCCTTGTCATCGACATCGCAGATCACCACGCGCCCGCCGGCACGCACCACGGCATCGGCCAGCGCGCGGCCGATGCCGTTGGCGCCGCCGGTGATGACGACCACGTCTCCGTCCGCTTCGAACCGCGCTTTCATCGGTCAGCCGTTCGGCAGGACGGCGATGGCGTTGATCTCGATCAGATAGTCGGGCGAGGTAAATTTGTTGACCTCGACCATGGTGGAGGCGGGCGCGATCCCGGTGAAATACTCGCGCCGCACTTTATGGATGGTGTCGAAATGCTCCATGTTGCGGACATAGACATCGACGCGGACGATGTCGTCCAGCGTACCGCCGGCTTCCTCGACCGCCGCCTTCACATTCTCGCAAACCTGCCGTGTCTGTTCCTCGACATTGCCGAGCCCCGCGATCGAGCCATCCGGACGCCGTGCCGTCATGCCCGAGATGAAGACGAAGGTGCCTTTCGCGGCAATCGCTGTCGCGTGCGAGAAATGCCCGTTCGGCTGGCGGAGCTTGGCTGAGGTGATCTGTTTCTTCATTGTGCGGCCTCTTCAGATTGCGTGATCGATATCGATTCCGGCGCGCCGGCCGGACTCGATGAGAGCGTTGAGGGTCTGCCGGCTGAGCGTGCAGCGGCCGGCATTGGATTCCCGCGTGTCATGGACGAGTTCGCCCGGCGCATAGACCCGCACGACGCCCGGCGCGCGTTTTGATGCGCTGACCCGTTGCGCCTGTTCGTGCACCCGTTGCGGGAACGCAGCGCCATCCGGAAACACGCCAAGGTCGATGGCAATGAATGTCTGGCTGCAGCGATAAGGCTCGGCGGCATCGCCGTAGAGCGGGCGGACATCCGAGCCGATGGCGCCGCCCGACAGGCCGCCGCACAGGAGGTCGATGATGAAAGCGAGTCCGAACCCCTTGGGGCCGGCGGCGGGCGCCAACATGCCCTTGATCGCTTCATTTGGATCGGTGGTCGGCTGACCGTCCGCGGCCATCGCCCAGTCCGAGGGAATACTCTGGCCTGCGGCAGCCGCAAGCCTGATCTTGCCCATGGCGGTCGCGCTCATCGCCATGTCGACCTCGACCGGAAAATCGCCTGCGCTGGGCAGCGCGATGGCGATCGGATTGTTACCGGTGATGGCTTCGGCGCCGCCCGGCGCCGGCATCAGCGGACGGGTGTTCGACATCACGATGCCGATGCAATTCTGCTCCGCGATCAAGCGCGCATAGCGGCCGGCGGTGCCGAAATGGAAGGCGTTGCGCACCGCGACAATCGCCATGCCTGCGTTCTTCGCCCGCGCGGTGGCCAGCCTGACCGCCTGATGCGCCGTGAGCTGGCCAAGCGCGTTATCGGCATCGACGACGATGGCGGTGCGGATATCGCTGACCACGTCGCCCTGGCTGCGCTTCGACACCGAGCCCTTGAGGATGCGGTCGACATACATCGGCATCAGCATCACGCCGTGCGAGCTGACGCCCTCGAGGTCGGCGCGGACAAGGTCATCGGCGACCACATCCGCATCGGCCGGCGCGATCCCAAGCGCCACGAAAATGCGCGCGACGGTCTGGGCGAGACGTTTGGCGTCGACCAGCACGCGATCCGGCAGGGCGCCTGCGGCAGCATTCGACATCAGCGCGCGTCCTCGTCGTTGGTGTACCAGGACGGCCGGATCGGATAATGCGGCCCGTCATAGACCTCAACCACGACGGTGTTCTCATGCGCGATCGCCGGGCCGTGCACGTTGCCCTTGGGGTTCCAGTAAAAACTGCCCGCGGTCAGCGTCACGCCGGTGCTGGTGTATTCGTATTTTCCTTCCAGGCAGAACATGAACTGGTTGGAGGCATGGCTGTGCGGCGCGGGGATGCCCGCGCCTTTCTCGAAGCGGATCAGCGCGATCGAGGCGCCGGTTTCCTCGTTGCGCCACAGCATCTTTTCCGACACGCCCTTCAGCGATTTCTCGCGCCAGGGCAGATCGTTGGCTTGCAGCAGCACTTCATCGAGGCTCGGCATGGCGCCTTCGCCAAGCTTGGGTATCCCGGAATAGGCGGACATGTTCGACGCTCCCTGACGTTTCGTCCCATTATTTCAGCGGTAGCGGGCCGTGCCCGCTGGATGCTTCCTGCGCACGCATCAGCCGGGTGCGCAGACTTTCGATGTGAGTGCGCACGGCTTCGGCTGCGGCATCCCCGTCGCCGCGTGCGATCGCGTCGGCAATGGCGGTGTGCTGCTTGATGGTCGCCTTGTCGTCCAGCGTCTGCCACAGATGCAGATACCAGTAGCGGATCGAGCGCTCATGCAGCGTCCGTGCAAAATCGCTCAGCACGGGATTCTCCGCGAGCTCCGCGAATTTGCGGTGGAAGTCGCGGTCGGCGCCGATGAAGCTGTCGAGCTCCGACATCTTGCCGTTGGTCGCGCCGGCGCGCGCCAGCGTTTTCAGTTCATCGACGTCTTTTGACGTCGCCCGCTGCGCCGCGTTGCGTGCCAGCTCCGCCTCGACGGTGGCGCGCGAGTCCAGGATCTTGAGGATTTCGGAAATGCTGCCGGGCTGCACGATCACGCCCTTGCGCGGCATGACCTCGACCAGGCCTTCATGCTGCAGCCGCTGCAAGGCTTGGTGGATCGGCGTCCGCCCCATATCGAGCAGCGCGCAGAGCGCGCCTTCGTTCAGATACTGACCGGGCAGGAAATAGAGCTTCAGGATCTTTTCCTTGATCGCCTCGAACGCCATGTCGGCAAGCGAGGATTTGCGCGGCGCGCGCGATGCGATCTTGCGGGGGGCCGCGCGGACCTTCTTGGTCGTGCCTTTGGTCGCGACCCGCTTCTTTGCGGCCTTCGTTGTCACAGCTTTTTTGGCCATGGCTCAGTGCCTTTGCGGCGCCGGCGGCAACCAGGGCGCCGCCAGCCGCTCCGCCAGTTCGACCAGCAGATACACGAACATGCCGAGGAAGGAGAGCGCGAACAGCGCCGCAAAAGCGAGCGGGGAATCGAGCTGCGACGTCGCGCTGAGAAGGAGGAAGCCGAGGCCTTCGCTGGAGCCGACGAATTCGCCGATCACCGCGCCGATGACGGCAAGCGTGATCGCGACCTTGGCACCGGTGAAGATGAAGGGCAGGGCGGCCGGGAGCTGGACCTTGAGGAAAACCTGCATCGGTGACGCCCGCAGCGACCGCGCCAGTTCCAGCAATTCCCGCGGCGTCGACCGCAGGCCGGCGACGGTGTCGACGATGATGGGGAAGAACGCGACCAGCCAGACGATCGCCAGCTTGGACTCCATCCCGGTGCCGAGCCAGACCAGGATGATCGGCGCCAGCGCCACCTTCGGCACCGATTGCAGGCCGATCAGCAGCGGATAGAACATCAGGTTCATCGCGCGCGAATTGGCGACCGCGACCGCCATCGGAATTCCGACCACCAGCGCGAGGATGAAGCCGTAGAGCGTCTCCTTCAGCGTGACCCAGCCTTCCGACACGATCAGGTCGAAGCGCGCAATGAAGGCGTGCAACACCTTGTCCGGTGTCGGCAGCACCACGGTCGGCAGGTTCGCATAGACGCAGACGAACGTCCAAAGCGCGATCAGCAGCAATGTGCCAGCGAGCGGATAACCGATTTGCGTTGCGATCCGGCGGTTCATCAGGCAGCGCTCTCGACCGGCGGGATAACGCCCAGCGCAATGCTGGCGAGGCGTTCGGCCTGCGTGAAGGCGGGGGTGAACCGGATCTGCTGGTTGCGCGGATAAGGCAGGTCGATCGGGATTTCGGTTGCGACACGCGCCGGGCGGCGGCTGAAGACAATAACTTTGTCGGCGAGATAGATCGCTTCCGAGATCGAGTGGGTGACGAACACGACAGATGCGCCGGTTTCCTTCCGGATGCGCAGCAGCAGATCGTTCATTTCGAGCCGCGTCAGTTCGTCGAGGGCGCCGAACGGCTCGTCCATCAGCAGCAGCTTCGGCTGATGGATCAGCGCGCGGCACAGCGCCACGCGCTGTTGCATGCCGCCGGACAATTGATGCGGCCGCGCCTGCATGAAGCCGGAGAGGCCGACGACATCGAGGAGATGCGTGGCGCGCTCGCGCGCGGCGCGGTCGTTGCGTTTGAGGATTTCCATGGTGAACAGCACGTTGTCCAGCACCGAGCGCCAGGGCATCAGGCTGGGCTGCTGAAACACGAAGCCGTAATCGCCGAGCGGTTCGGTCACCTCCCGGCCGCCGATCATCACCGAGCCTGAGGTTTTCTGGATCAGGCCTGCCATGATGCGGAGCAGGGTGGTCTTGCCGCAGCCGCTGGGGCCGAGCAGGGCGACCAGTTGTCCCTCGTCGAATTCGAAGCTTGCATCGTCGAGCGCAACCACAGGTTCTGTCGAGCCCGAGGCCAGCTCGCTGGCGGCGAACACTTTCCTCACATTCCTGATCGTGCCGAAGGCCATGTCGCTGTGAACGCCCTTGATGCTGAAAATTGCGGCTGTGCGGCCCGGTTCTTGCTTTTCGACGAGGGCTTTGGCGCTCCGCCATTGCCCCGCACCGCGTGCCGCTAAAGGGCGCTTGTGCATATCTGGTGAAATATCTTATGATATTTGAAGTGTCAATTTGGTCCGCCCGCGGCGCGTCCGGATCGTGAGGGGAGAGTCGCAATGCCAATGCTGAAGAGACTGATCGGAGCTGCCGTCGCAGCCTGTCTTGCGCTGCCGGTCGCGGCGCAGGCGCAAACCACGGACGTGAAATTCATTCTCGACTTCATCAGCCTCGGCCGCCACGCACCGTGGTATGTCGCGCTCGGCAAGGGCTATTTCAAAGACGAGGGGCTGAACGTCACCATCCTGCCGTCGAAGGGCACGGCCGACGCGATCCGTACTGTGGTGACCGGCGGGGCGGAAATCGGCTTCATCGACGTGCCGAGCCTGGTCGCCGCGGGCGGCGCCGGTGCGCCGATCCGGATCGTCGCCGCGAACTACCAGAAGCCGCCATACTGCATCTTCAGCCTCAATCCCGGCGCCAATATCGACGACGCCAAGAAGCTTCAGGGCATCGAGCTCGGTTCAAGCTCCGCGTCGTTCCTGCCGAAAATCTGGCAGGCGGTGATGGAGATGAACGGGGTCGATTCCAAGACCATGAAGATCGTCAATATCGATGCTCCGGCTCGCGTGCCGATGCTGGCGGCCCGAAAGGTGCCGTCCATCGACCTGTTCATCATGAGCGAACCGGCGATCAAGCGCGCGGTGCCGGACGCCAAGCCGGTCTGCCTGTTTGCGGGCGATCTCGGGCTCGAGATTTACGCCAATTCGATCGGCGTGCATGAGGACTACCTGAAGAAGAACCCGGAGGTGGTGAAGAAATTCGTGCGCGCGGCGCTGCGCGGCTGGAAGGATACCTTCGACAATCCGCAGGAAGCCGCCAAGATCCAGCTGCAATATGTGAAGGCGCTGGACCCGCAGATCGTGGTCGAGGAGATCGAGATCCTGAAGCGCGTCGCGATCACGCCCGAGGTGCAGAAGAACGGTCTCGGCTACATCACACTCGACCGGATGAAGAAGACGGTCGATTTCATCAACAAGAATATCGATGTGCCGGGCGAGAAGCTGACGGCGGAGGGGATTTTCGCTCCGGGATTCCTGCCGGAGAAGCCGGTTCTGCCGTAAGTGCCTACGGCCCCCCGCGAAAGCGGGGGCCATACTGCAGAGCGGTGGTTAGGGGTCCCCGCTTCCGCGGGGACGACCGCTCAGAACGGCACCACCAGTCCGTCCATGGGCGCGTCGCAATTGACGAGGTCGACGCGCTTGAAGGCGATACGGATATCGCCACCGGTCTGAACCAGCGTGTGCCGGTAGGTGCCGGCGAAGATGCGCTGCTCCTCGCGGCGATATTCCACGATCATAAATTTGGAGCGGACTTCGGTGGAGTTACCGTCGCCGCTTTCGATCGTGACGTTGGTCACGATGCGGCTCGTGCGCGAGCGCGGCTCCTGCGAATAGATGCGCGGCGAGGAGAGGCGGCGGACCCGGGTCTCCAGCAGGCGGCGGTCGTCATACATCAGCGAGATGGTATCGAGCGCGCTCTTCTGATCGGGCTCGCTCGGCACCCAGTAATGCGCTTCGGCCGTGAACAGCGCCAGCCATTCGTCGTAGCGGGCCTCGTCGAGCAGGCGCGCCTCGTGAAGCAGGAAATCCTCGGCATCGGCGCGGGACAGGCCGCTTGCGGTCTTGCGGGCGGTTGCGGTCATGCGCTGGCCTTCATCTCGTTCGCACTGGCCGTTTCGCCCAGCATATAGCCGCGCCAGGCGTCGAACATGTTGCGGATATAGACTTCACTGGTCGAGTTCTTGCCCTTCAGCCCGCCATGCTCGTCGCGCGCGTCGCTGGTATAGCCGCGGCCGATCTCGATCCATTCGGCGCCTTCGCTCGCAAGGCCGATGCCGACACGGTTGTAGATTTCCAGATCGTCGGTGAGCACCAGCGAACCGGTGCCGTTGACGATATTGGCGAAGGCGACGGTGTTGCGGAACATCTGCTCCGGCGCACCCTTGAGCTTGAAATTGTAGGTGCAGACCAGCGTACGGTTGACCGCAAGCGGGTGAATGACCCGCAGCTGCTGGAACGAGCTCATGAAAGACAGGTTCGGATAGAGGTTGGAATTCCAGCGCCGCACTTCGAGGATGCGCTTGACCTCGTCCTTGCCCTTCTTCGCTTCTAGGATCGCGATGTACTCACGAAACAGCGGGTCTTCCATCGAGGCGATCAGCTTCTTGTCGTCGTGATAGTCGCCCAGATAGGAATGTCCGTTCGGATAGGTCCAGATGCCAACCTGGTTTTCCCAGAACGAGTAGGGCGCACCGTTCTGGCGCATCTGCCGGATGGCGATCTCGCCGGTGCCGTCGGAATAGACGTCGTCGCTCTGCTGCTGGGCGGCGTCGATCGAGGAGCGGTGCGTGAACCACGGATGCGCGGCATCGCACAGGTTCTCCAGATAGAGCTTCCAGTTGGCGTTATAGACATGGCGGAACACGCCGCCGGCCATCTCGATCTCGCCGTCCGGCGCGCGGTCGACCATGTCGTCGATCGAGGTCGCCATATAGCCGAGATGCTCTTTCAGGCTTTTGCCTTCCGCCGCCTGGCTGATGAAGATGAAGCCGCGATAGCTTTCGACGCGCGGCACCTGCGTCATCGCGGTGCGCGGGCTCTTGGTGTCGAAATCCTGCGGATAGCCGTGATTGAGCGGCACCGCCTTCAGCCGGCCGTCGAGGTGATAGGTCCAGCCGTGATAGACACACTGGAATTCCTTGGCATGGCCGCAATCCGACGCCACCACCATCGCGCCGCGATGTGCACATTGATTGTGCAGCACCCGCAGCTGGCCGCTCTCGTCGCGGGTCACCACCATGGCTTTGCGGCCGACCTGGGTCAGGAAATAGTCGCCGGGATTGCGCACCTGGCTTTCATGGCCGACATAAAGCCATGCATGCCCGAAGATGCGCTCCATCTCGAGCTTGAAAATCTCCGGATCGGTGTAGAGTTTGCGGTGAACGCGCGCGGGCTGTACCGCTGAGGCGAGGTCGTTCGGTGTCGGCACGATAGAGCCTCCGGACGTTTGGAATTGGAATTGGGCTAAACGATACTGCGGAGTATCGTTTGCGGCAAGCAGGGAATCGACCCATCGTGACACTCGTGCTGGAAAAATCCGCGGGCCCGGGCCGAGGCGGTCTCTCGGACAAAAAGCGCGAGGCGATCCTGAAGGGCGCCAAAGCGGTCTTTCTCAAGCACGGCTTCGGCGACGCGAACATGGATGAGGTCGCGGCGGTTGCCGGTGTGTCGAAGATGACGGTGTACCGGCATTTTGGCAGCAAGGAAGACCTGTTCGCCGGCGTCATCACCGAATCCTGCCAGCAACTCGTCAGCGGCGAGATCGAGGAGGTTTTCGCCCTGCCGGTGCGGGATGCGCTGCGGGCTTATGCGCGCAAGATGACGGATATCTTCTTCGCGCGAGACACCGCGGAACTGCATCGCATCGTCATCGCCGAGTGCCGCCGTTTTCCGAAGCTCGGCCGCTTGTTCTACGAGACCGGACCGCAGGCCTGTATCGACCCGCTGGAGGCATTTTTCGTCCGGCACAGGAACGATCGGTCGTTGAAGGTGAGCGATCCGCATCGCGCGGCCGAGGAGTTTCTGGAGTTGCTGCGCGGTTATTCGCACCTGAAGATGCTGCTCGCCATCGACAAGGGGCCGAGCGCGCGCGACATCGAGGCGCGGATCGAAGCGGCGCTGCGGCACGTGATGGTGTAAAGCCGGTCTCGCGTCCCGGGCGCGGCGCATCACGTAGTGGTGCGCCGCAGAACCGGGACCCGCATGCAGAAGCGCGCTTGGTCCCGGCTCAGCGGCGCATCATTCCGCTACGCTCCATGCTGCACCGCGTCCGGAACACGAAACCAACTTCGCGGGGATGACGCGTCAGATCCCGCCCGCCGCGCGCTTCGGCATGTAGTGCAGCACGCGCATCTCGGCCAGAATCACTAGCAGATAGGCGACGCCGCCGACCAGCGTGAGCATGATGATGGTGACGAACACCATTGCGGTGTTGCCCTGTCCCTCGCCGAAGGAGAGCAGGTAGCCCAGCCCCGAATTGCCGCCGACCAGCTCGCCGACCACGACGCCGATCACCGCCAGCGTCGAACCGATGCGAAGGCCCGCGAACAGCGGCGGCAGCGAGGCCGGAAACTCGATCTTCCAGAAGATCTGCGAGCGGGTGGCTTTGAACGAACGCGCGAGATTGATCAGGTCGGGATCGACGCCGCGCACGGCCGTCAGGACATTGACCATCACCGGAAAGAACACGATCAGGATCGCGACCAGGATCTTCGGATAGATCGTGAAGCCCATCCACAGGATGAAGAGTGGCGCGAACGCGATCTTGGGCGCGATCTGCAGCGCCAGAATATAGGGCGAGAGCGCGAATTCCGCGGTCGGCGACATGCCGAGCAGATAGCCCATCAATGCGCCGAGCAGGCTGCCGAGGATGAATCCGACTAGCACCTCGAATGCGGTGATGCCGGTGTGATAGGGCAGCGCCGCGACGCCCCACATCCGCAGAAATTCATTCCAGGTCGCCGACATCGGCGGCACGATATAGGGCGGGATATTCAGCAATCCCGGCCCCCATTCCCAGGCGACGAGGAAGACGATCAGCATCGCCACGCTCGCGATGGTGCCGCGGCGGACAAGGGCGGAGCGGTCGGCGTCCATCAGGCCGGCTCCTTCTGCGCATCTTCCTGCGCGGCGTGTTCGCCGATATCGAGCTTGTCCATCAGTCGCGCGACATAGCCCGCAACCTTCGGATCGCGCCGCCGTTTCAGCGGATGATCGCGTTCGGGGATATCGATGACGATCTCGTCGATGATGCGGCCGGGGCGCTTGCTCATGACCAGCACGCGATCTGAGAGGATCACTGCCTCGAGCAGGTCGTGGGTGATGAGCAGCGCCGTTTTTCGGGCTTTCATCAGCGTTTGCGCAAGGTCGTGCTGCAGCATGATGCGGGTCTGCGCATCGACCGCGGAAAACGGTTCGTCCAGCAGCAGCACCGACGGATCGACCGCGAGCGTGCGGGCGAGGGCGGCGCGCTGGCGCATGCCGCCGGACAACTGGTGCGGGTAGCGTTCGGCGAATTCGCCGAGCTTGAAGGCCTGAAGGAGTTCGCGCGCCTTCCTGCGGCTCTCCGTGCCATCGAGGTTGCGGATTTCGGTGCCCAGCATCACGTTCTGCTCGATGGTGCGCCACGGCAGCAGCAAGTCTTTCTGCAGCATGAAGGCGACGTGATCGTTGGGCCCCTCGACCCGTTCGCCGTCCACATAGGCTTCGCCAAGGCTCGGCGAATAGAGCCCTGACCCGATATTGAGCAATGTGCTCTTGCCGCAGCCACTCGGGCCGATCAGCGATACGACCTCACCGTCGGCCACCGAGAAGTCGACATCCTCGATGGCGGTGAAAGTGGCGCCTTTTGCGCCCGCAAAGCGCATCGTAACCTTGCGATATTCGAGCCGCTTCATGCGGGGACTTTCGGCTGGCGGATTGACGGCATGGGTGACACCGGGAGCAAACTTCGGACCAATTGTTGGGCTGTGGGCAGCATAGCGCACAACGAGACTGTCGAGTATAGTAAGACTTATCCGAGGGTGTCACGCCCGCGGGAATGGGGCACAACGACACAAGCACCACCGTGAGGGATATTTTGTCCATGACCGCTTCCAGATCATCCGCCATCACCCGAAGGCTGGCCATCGCCGCTTTGGCTGCAGCCCTCGGTACCGGGTTCGCCGCGCCCCAGGCGCTGGCGCAGGAAAAGGTGACCTATCTATTTCCCGCGCCGCCGATCCTTCCGGCCTTCGCTCCGCTGCAGCTTGCCAAGGGCAAGGGCTATTTCAAGGATGCCGGACTTGACGTCGACTTCCAGGTCGCGCGCGGCGGCGTCGAAGTGGCGAAGATGGTCGGCGCCGGCAATGCGCCGATCGGCGGCATCGTCGGCGACGGCCCGATCATGGTGCGCGCCAATGGCGTGCCGGTGAAGATCGTCGCGCTGTTCGGCGGCAAGGGCTTCATGCAGACGGTGGTGCGCGAAGATGCCGGCATCGAGAAGCCGGCCGACCTGAAGGGCAAGACGCTGACCGTGCTGTCGTTCCAGGACACCACTTTCTATGCGCTGATCGGGTTGCTCGCGAGTGCGGGCCTGACGCAGAACGACGTGAATGTGCAGCAGGCCGGCCCGACCGGCGTGTGGGAATCGGTCGCCACCGGCAAGTCGCAAGGCATGGCCGGCGTTCCGGACTGGCTGGCGCTGGTTCAGGCCACCGGCACCAAGGTCAAGGTGATCCCGACCGATCAGTATTTCCCGCACCTCGCGCAGGGCATCGCGGTCTCGGACGAGATGATCAAGAAGAATCCTGAGATGATCCAGAAATTCGTGACCGCGGCGATGCGCGGCATGAAGGACGTGATGGACAACCCCGACCAGGCGGCGGCCGACTTCGTGAAGTTCGTGCCGACCTGGCAGGGCAAGGAAGACGTCGTCAAGAACGCGCTCAACTATTACGCCAAGCACGTTTATGTCGATCAGAAGAAGCTTGGCGAAATCAATCCGGAACGGCTGGCGAAGCTGCAGGACTTCTATCTGGAGAAAGGCTTCATCCAGAAGAAGACCCCGGTTGAGGAGCTCTATAGCAACCAGTTCATCAAGTAACCCGCCCGTTTGATTTGCGTCATGGCCGGCCGCGCATAGCCGTTCTTCGAATGGCTATGCGCCAGTCCGGCGGCGGAGGCACCTGCACGTGGTAACCAAACGACACGCCGAGATCGTGGGCGGCGGCTTTTCCGGACTGGCCGCCGCAGGCGCGCTGGCGCAACGCGGCTGGAGCGTGCGGCTGCACGAGCGCTCGCCCGAACTCCGGCCGTCAGGCGCCGGTATCTACATCTACGAGAACGGCCTGCGCGTACTCGAAAAGCTTGGCGCCTACGATGAGGCGGTCAAGGGTGCGCCGTTCGCGCATACCCGCGAGATGCGCGACGAGAACAACACGGTGCTCTCGGTGCATCGCTGGGACCCGTCGAAGCGGGTGTTCTCGGTGGTGCGCCAGCGCGTGATCAATGCGATGGCAGATGCCGCGCGCAGGAACGGCGTCGAGATCGTGCTGGGCTCCGAAGCGGTCGCGGCAACGCCGGACGGCGAACTGATAATGGCCGACGGGACGCGCCACAAGGCCGACCTCATCGTGGCCGGCGACGGCGTGAATTCGAAAATCCGTGACTCGCTGAACCTGGTCGCGAAACGCAAGGGATTGCCGGACGGCGCTATCCGTGTGCTGATTCCGAAAACAGCGGAAGAAATGGCGTCCGGCGACGGCGGCACCACGATCGAGAACTGGTCGGGCAGCCGGCGCATTCTCTATACGCCGGTGAGCGAGACCGAGGTCTATATCGCGCTCACCATGCTGCATTCCGACGAGATCGGAAAGCGGACGCCGATCGACAAGGCGGACTGGAAGCGCGCCTTCCCCCACTGGGCGGACCTGATCGACCGGATCACCGACGATGCCCGCTACGACCGCTTCGAATATATCCGTCTCAAGTCGTGGTCGTCCGGCCGCGTCGCCGTGCTGGGCGATGCCGCGCATGCGCTGCCGCCAAATATCGGGCAGGGCGCGGGCTGCTCGATGATGAACGGATTGTCGCTCGCTTATTATCTCGACCGCGAGAAAGACATGGCGACGGCGTTGAAGGTGTGGGAAGCGAACGAACGGCCGCTGACCGAGCATACCCAGCGCATCTCGGTGTTTCTCGGGCTGCCGACCACCTGGCCGACGCCGCTCCGCCGCGCGTTCCTGACGCTGGCCGGCAAATCGAAGTGGCTGATCGCGCAGCGGACCAAGACGGCACGGCACGTGCCGACGGGGACCTAAGACATGCGCTGACTGCGCGGCTGCTGCGCCCGATAAGTGCGAGCGTTTTTCTCGTATGGCTCTAAAAATGAGCCTCGGATTTGCCAACAAAGAGCAAAACCACGCGTCGGGAGGCCAAGGCTACATGCAATCAAGCGTGAAGGTGTTCGAGTATTTTCCAGACAATTATTCCTGGAACATGGCCGTCCTGATGACGGTTCAGGTCGGCGGGGAGATGTCGGAGATCGAAGAAGCCTGCCGGCCGCTTCGCGATGATGCGCCCAAGGGAGCGTCGTCCAAGGAGCGACAGGTTCAGTGGTTCGAATCCTGGTGCAAGCTTGCCGATCGGGTCCGCGGACTGGCGGACCGGGATCGCGCCAACGGCCATAGCCGGAGCGCGGCGCGGAAATATCACCGCGCGTGCCTGTATTACATGGCGGCTGAACGCCAGATGAGTCATCGCGATCCACGCAAGATGCAAAGCTACGATGCGATGCTGGATGCGTTCCGGCTCAGCATGGAGTTGTCGGGCAATCCGGTCGAGTTCGTGGATGTGCCATACGAAAAGACTGTGCTGCCGTCGCTCTATGTCGCACCGCCGACGGCTGAGCCCGGCGCCTGCATGATCGTATTCGACGGATTCGATGTCTCGAAGGAATGGGCGTTTCTCTCCGACCTGACCTCGGAACTGAGCGCGCGCAATATTGGCTGCCTGCATGTAGATCATCCTGGTTGCGGCGCGGCGCTGAGAAAGCTGAAACTGCCGGCGATTGCGGATATCGAGCGTGCCGCCACCGCGTGCGTCGACTGGCTCTCGCAACGCCCCGAGATCGATCCGAAGCGGATCGGGATCATCGCGCCCAGTCTCGGCGGCTATTACGCTTTTCGCTCGGCCGCGTTCGAGCCCCGTCTCGCCTGCGCGGTGGCGCATGGCGCACGCTGGGACAATGACGGGTCGCATGGTCGCATTCTCCGGAACCCGGGTGCGGCGCGCTCGATCGCCGACTGGCTCGATCATGCGATGTGGTATTACGGCACGAGCACGGAGCAGGAGACGGCCAAGGCGATCGCCGCGATGTCCCTCGAGGGCGGCGTTGCAGAACGCATCCGGTGCCCGGTGCTGGTCGCTCATGGCGGGAACGACCGTCAGGTGCCGCTCGAGCAGGCAACCACGATGGTGGAGCGCGCCATCAACAGCCCGCGACGCAATCTCAAGGTGTTCAATGCAACTGAAGGTGGCATCGAACATTGCGGCGTCGACAACATGTCGATCCAGATCGATTATATGGCTGACTGGATTGCGGAGGTTCTTGCCCCCGCCCGGTAGGCTTTTCGACCAACGCAAAAACGCCAACAAAAAAAATAAGCAGCCAGGAGGAAAGTTATGAAGGCCTTGAGTGCAGCATTGTTGCTTCTGGCGGGTGCCGCCGTCACCGCGCCGGCACTGGCACAGAGCGACTACCCCAAATCCACGATCCGCTTCATCAATGCGTCCAGCGCCGGTGGCATCAGCGATATTTTCGCGCGCGCGGTGGCCGACGAACTCAGCAAGCACCTGAAGCAGCCGGTCATCATCGAGAATCGCCCGGGCGGCGGCTTCAATATCGCTTCGCGCGCCTGTGCCGATGCTGATCCGGACGGCTACACGTTCTGCGTCCTGCCCGGCGAGGCGGTTATTTTCAATCCGTATCTGTTCAAGAACCTGCCATACGATCCCGACAAAAGCATCGAACCGGTCATGACCCTGTTCTTCATGCCGCAGGTGCTTGCAATCAACGCCGACCTGAACGTCAAATCGGTCGACGACCTGGTAAAGCTCTCCAAAGCAAAGCCCGGCACGATGAGTTATGCCTCGCCCGGTGTCGCGCATGCCGCGTTCGTCGAAACTTTCGTCAAGAAGCAGAAGGGCGGCGATGTCGTGAAGGTTCCGTTTCGCGGCGGCGGGGATGCGGTCAACGGCATGCTGACCGGCGCGACCCCGGTCGCGTTCATTGGCTTCGGAAACCTGCAGGCGCTGCTCGAAGCCAATAAGGTGACCGCCCTCGTTGTCGACGGCGAGAAGCGGCTTCCCAGCCTGCCGAACGTGCCTACGGCAGCGGAGCTTGGTTACAGCGGATATCTGGGGAGGCCGTTCTTCGCACTGTTTGCTCCGGCAGCAACGCCGCAGCCGATCGTCGACAGAATGCGAGGCGAGATTGCCACGATCATATCGGATCCGGCTTTCGCAAAACGTAATGTTGTCGATCGCGGATTGGCCTCCACAGCCGGCACGGCGGCTGAGTTGCGCGATCTGATCGTGACCGGCCGCAAGTCCGCCGAAAAGGTGGTTTCGGAAGCCGGCATGAAAGCGAACTAGGACAGAGGCCGGCGGCTCCGGCATCGTCCCGGAGCCGCGCCGCTCAATCTTGACGCAGCTACTTGGCCGGCTGCATCTCGGCGGCGTCAGTCTTCTTCGCGGTGTAGGTCGGCGTGCCGACCCAGCCGTGCTTCGAGATGTCGAACACGACGCCGTCGTGGTCCTTGAACTTCTTTTCGAAGTTGCCGTGCTTGGCATCGCCGAAGTCGAAGAAGAACGATCCGCCCGCCTTCGCGATATCGGCTTCCGCCGCCTGAAGGTCGGCGACCTGGAAGCCGCAATGATTGGCGCCGGGCTTGTACTTGTCCTCGGGCATGCCGGTCCGGATCAGCGCCATATTGGTGGTGCCGTCGGTCAGATAGATCGCCGAGCCCATCGGCTGGTGGTCGTATCCGAGATGCTTCAGCCCGAATACCGCCTGATAGAAGGCGGCCTCCTTTTCGAGATCGCGCACGAACAGGGCCATGTGCATGATACGGCCCTTGAGGTTGGCCTGCGGCACCAGCGTCTCGTCGAGGAAAGCGTGCGCCGGATCGGCCTTGATCTTGCGCCCGTCGGTGCCGACCCAGCCATTTTCCGAGATATCGAAGATGACGCCTTCGGGATCCTTGAACTTGCGCTCGAAATTGCCTTTGCGCTCGTCACCGAGGTCGAAGAAGAAGGTGCCTCCGTGCTTCTCGATCAGCGCCTGGGTCTCCTTCATGCTTTCGACCTGAAAACCGAAATGATTGGCCCCGATCTGGCCTTCCGGCTTGTCGCCGAAATCGTGGCCCTTGCTGCCGGTGAAGTTGAGCAGCGCGAGATTGATGCGGCCGTCGCCCATATAGACCGCCGAGCCGATCGGCAGGTCTTCGCGGCCGTGCCGCTTCAGACCGAAAACTTCGCCATAGAACTTCGCCGCCTTGTCGAGGTCGCCGACACAAACCGCAAAATGACGCAGACGGGCCATGATATGCCTCCGCAACTGATCCGATGCATTCGATTGAATGCATTATAGGCCTGAACCGGAGCGGTTGAAATAGCGCCGATCGGGCGTGCCGGATTTGATGCTGCGCAATGTTTGCGCGCAGGTTGGTCAGATCGCGACCGGCCGGGTTTGCTGCTCGATCAGGCGGACCAGCGAGAGTGCCGTCAGTTCCGACGATTTCGGATTGGTGGCGAGCGGGTTGTTTTCCAGCGTGATGGTCATCCGCCCGAACCCGCCCTCCGCCGTGATGGTATGCCCGTTCAGGTGCACGGCCGGATCGGCGACCAGTTCGACGCGGGTGCGATCGAGCCCGATCCCGGCCAGGGACGTGACGACCGTTGCGTTGGCGTTCTGCGGGTACTGGCTCGCCGCGTCCCGCGCGGTGCCCTCGAAGAATACGGCGCGCTGCGTCAGAGTTGAAAGATCGAGCAGCTTTTCCGCTGGCGTGCCCTTCCAGGCGACCGGCGGCTTGACGATCCGGTGGGTCACTGCGTCGAGCCCGAGCACGGCCGCGCCCGCCAGCGCATCGATGCCGCCGATGGCGCCGGAGGGAATGAGGATGCGGCTGCCCTGCTTTTCCGCGAGGTCGGCGAGGCGCGGCAACAGCGCATCGTCGCAAAAGGCCGAGGTGGAGGCGATGATCATCGCGGGCGACGCGGCCAGCGCGGCCGGTGCCCACGCATCGATCGCGGCGCGTCCTGCGGCTTCGATCACGAGGTCGGGTTTCAGCGCCGCCAGGTCGGTCGGGGCAGCGAGGAACGGCACGCCGGCCGGTATGCGCGCGCGTTCGGCCGGGTCGTCTTTGGTGGCAACCGCCACGAGGTCCACGGGCGCCTTGCGTGCCTTCAGCAGATCGGCGACGCGCGAATTGATCGCGCCGAACCCGATGAAAATCACACGCAACCGTCCGTTCATGATCACTCCGCTGCCTGGTTCAGTTCGCCCGGCGGTGTCATGCGTTGCAGGATCGTGTTAATACGATCCTGCCAGGCTTTCCACGGCGCCTCGCGATAATTGTGATTGCGCACCACGAAGGATGCGCCTGGAAAGAATTTTTCGTATTGCAGATGGCGCCCGCCGAGTTCGGACCCGACGATGTCCCAGGCGAGGCGGAACAGCTTCATGCGCTCGAGCGCGCTCATATGCGGCGTCTGCCAATAGGTGCGGAACTGCTCGCCGAGCTCTGCGTCCTCCAGCACCGCGCCGTCCGCCGGCATTTGCAGCATGCCGCCGCCGCAGAGTTCACGCAGCGTATCGATGACGGCGGAGTAATTCTCCACACCCCAGTTCAGCCCGGCATACATCATGCGGCGGTTGAAGGTGACGTAACCCTTCACCGGCCATTCCTCGCAGGCCTCGATCTGGCCGGCGACGATGGCTTCGAGCAGCGATTCCAGCGCGGCGAGGCGGCCGAGATTTTCGCGCACCGCAGGCACCTCCGATGCGCCATTGGCTTGCGCGATCCGGCTGCACAGGCCGACCAGAAACTGCATCTTCACCATCAGCCGCACATTGGAATGGTGATTGCCGTAGGAATGCGCCGCGGTTTCGATATAGAGGCCACGCGACAAGGCGGGGTCGTTGTGCACGAACACCCGCTCCCATGGCACCTTGACGTTGTCGAACATCACCATGGCGTCGGCTTCGTCGAAGCGGTAGCTCAGCGGCGCTTCGAATTCGGAAACCGCGGCCGGCGCAAACGGCTTACGCGACCATAGCGATACGCCCTTGGCGTTGCAGGGAACCGCGAATGTGATCGATTCCGCTTTCGCTTCCGGCGACAGCGGCAGGATGTTGCCGATCCAGATTTCGTCGGCGACGGCCGATCCGGTCGCCAGCATCTTCATGCCGGAGATGATGACGCCGTCGTCCTTCTCGGCGACCACCCGGCAGGCCGGATTCGGCAAGTTCTTCTTCTGGAAAAAATCGGGATCGCGCGCGGCCTGCGGCGAGACGATCGCATGCGCGGCGAAGATGTCGTTATCGCGCATGAATTTGTAATAGTTGCGGACATTGTCGGCATATTGCCCGAACAGCTCGGGCTTCAGGTTCATGCCGGTGACGAAGCTCGCGATATAGTCGGGCGAGCGGCCGAGCAGGCCGAAATTCGGTTCGGCCAGGATGCGATGGGCGTTGGAACGCTGCGCAAGCTGCGTCTTCGTCTTCGCCTTCATGTAATAGATCGAGTGGCAGTCGCCGTCCTCCTCATAGGTGAGGGCGTCGCGTTGCGCCGGGTCGCGCTTCAGGTCGTAGAAGTCGGCGAAGGCGCGCGCGAGATTGCGGAACGCAGGGTGCGTGGTGACGTCGTCGACGCGTTCGCGCCCGATATAGACGGTGCGGCCGTCGCGCAGGCCTTCCAGATAGTCCTTGCCGGATTTTAGCATGATGTGCGGCTCCCGATGGCGGTTTGCCCCATCAGAGCCCCGGAACCGGCGGACTGCTAGCCGAAAGCCGCATGACTTGTCCGGATTCCGCAGGCATGATCCCCCAGACATCCTGGGACGATCGAGACCATGGCCTACGACATTCCGCATCTGCGCGAGCTCGATGCTTTGCTCCCGGCGACGCGCACAACGCGGCCGGATATCGCCCGCTCGCATCTCGCCGCGATCTTCGCCGATCACGATTTGCGGCTCTCTGCAGGGCGCGTCGATTTCAGCCACCGCCAGGCCCGGCTGTGCGACACTTCGCTCGGCATGCTGCGGTATGGCACCGAAGTCGAGGTCGTGGCGCCGGCGCTGGATTTCTACGTGGCGCAACTCACGCTCGACGGCGAGATTGGATTCCGTACCGGCCGGTTCGAGATCGCGCTGAAGCCCGGCACCCTGTTCGTGATGAATCCGGGCCTGCGCTATCGCAAGACCTGGAGCCGCGATGCGCATCAGCTCATGATCAAGATTCCGCGGCAGCGGCTCGCCGCGCATGCCGCGCGACCGATCCTGTTCGCGCCGGTTCCGCTTCACATGGATGAGGCGGACGGCTTCGTCGGCCTGATCGCGCATCTGTGCCGCGATCTTGCCAACCCGCGCGGTCTTTCGGGGCATGCAGGCCTGCGGCGCGAACTGGAAGATCTGCTGCTCTCGGCGCTGGTCGCAACGCAGCCCGCCGAAGCGGAAGACGTGCCCGCCTATTTGCGGCGTGCCGAAGCGCATATCCGCGCCAATTCCGGGCGCAGCATCGGCATGGACGAGCTTGTTGCGGTATCGGGCGTCAGCGAGCGCACGCTGCAGCAGGCCTTCCGGCGCCATCGCGCCTGCACGCCGCTGGAGCTTTCGCGCGATCTCCGCCTCGATGCGGCGCGGGCGGCGCTGCGCGCCGGGGAGGGCGTGACCGAGACTGCGCTTGCGTTCGGCTTCAACCATTTCGGCCGCTTCGCGCAGGCTTATGCGGCACGGTTCCGGGAAAAGCCATCCGAGACGGTGAAGCGCGCGAGGCATTAGTCAGACTCGTGTCCCGGATGCGGCGCAGCATGAGCGAAGCGAAATGGTGCGCTGCTGATCCGGGACGCAAGATGTTCTCGTGCAAGGCGATGGGTCCCGGTTCTGCAGCGCACCACTGCGTGCTGCGCTGCGCAAGGGACACGAAATCGAGTTACCCCTTGGCCGGCCGGCCCGGATTTATGTGGCCGCACTTCTTGCAATGCTGGTTTTCCGGATCGCCGTAATAGGCCTCGAACACCGGCGGCATGTCGCGCTCGAGCAGTTCGATCACCACGGTCTTCTCGAACAGCACGTTGTTGCAATTTTCGCAGTACCAGCGATGGGTGTCGGTCATCCCGTTCTTGCGGATGCGCTCGACGATCAGGCCGACCGTATCGGGGCCGCGCATCGGCGCGTGTGGGGTATTCGCCGGCAGGAGATAGATCGAGCCTTCCGGCAGCACCACGTCGTGCGGCTTGCCCTCATGCTGGATGCGAACCTTCACCGTGCCCTTGAGCTGGAAGAAGAATTCCTCGGTCTGGTTGATGTGATAGTCGGTGCGCGCGTTCGGCCCGCCGACGACCGTGACCATGAAGTCGTCCTCGCGGAAGATGGTCTTGGCGCCGAGCGGCGGCTTCAGCTTGTCGGGATTTTCCGCGATCCACTTCATCAGGTTGAACGCGGTGGGGCCAGACGATTGCTCGGTGGCTTGGACGGTTGCTGCTTGTGCCATGGGGGGGCTCCTTCAGGCGGCTTTGTCGGGTGAACCAGGAATGTGATCCGACGGATCCCATCCGGTCTTGTCGGCGAGGTCGAATTGCGCGGCCCAGTCGAGCGTGTGCTGATCGAGATCGGTATGCAGCGTGTCGTTGAAGCGGTTCTGCCAGCCGAACAGCGCGATCACTGCGGTCATCTCGACAATCTGCGGTGTCGAATAATGTTGCTTCACGCGCGCGAAAATCTCGTCGGTCACCGCATTGGGCACCACTGACGCGCCCCGCGCGTAGTCGAACGCGGCACGCTCGGCATCGGTGAAAAGCGGCGAGGTCTCGTAATCCCAGATCGCATTCAGCTTGTCGTCTGAGATGCCCCAGCGCGCGGCGCTCGAAATGTTGTGCGCCTGACAGAACTGGCAGCCGGCGGTGCGGCTGGAGATATACGCGATCAGGAAGCGGAAGCCGCGATCGAGCGTGCCCTCGTCGCGGATCACGGCCTTGGACAGATCCATCAGCGCCTTGAGGATCGGCGGCCGGTGCGCGAGCTGCATATAGCTGTTCGGGATATAGCCGTTCGACTTCTCGATGACGTCGAACCGCTCCTTGAACTCTTCCGGCAGAGCATTGCGGTCGGCGAGTTCGATGCGGGCCATATAAGGTCTCCGGAGTTCCGCAAAGGCGAAAGAGCGCTATCTCACCGCCATCCCATTCATTCTGCAAGCCGACAAAATGTTATGGATTGATATGGCGAGCCTATAAGTTTCTATCGCGACACGACCTTGGCGATCGCAGCGCGAGTCTGCTGCCGCAGGGTCCGCGCGAAACTCTCCGCGGCCGGTGAGAGCGACCGGCCGTCCGGCTGGATCAGGAAAATATTGCGGCTGACCTGCGGATCGACCATCGGGCGCGACACAACATCGCGGCTGCGGGCGAACGACCAGGCATAGGCCGGCAGCACGGTGACGCCGAGGCCGGCCTCGGCCAGCATCACCGCGGTGGTCATCTGCGAGACCTCGTAGAGCGGCTTGCCGGCCTCAAGACCCGCCTGCGCCAGGGTTCGCTCCGTCAGTGCCCGGATGGAGGAATCGCGCGTCAGCATGATCAATTTCTGGTCATGCAGGTCCGCCCATTTCAGCCGCCGCTTTTTTGCGAGCGCCGAGCACGGCGCACAGAACAGCGCCAGCGCATCCTGCGCCAGCACCTCGCGGCGAATGCCGTCGGCCCGCTCATCGAAGGTGCCGATGGCAAGGTCGGCGTCGCCGGCCCGCAGCCGGTCGAGAATCTGGTCGTTGCGGGCATCGACCAGCCCGACATCGATGCCCGGGAACGCCGCGTTGAAGTCCGCAATCGCGGCCGGCACGATCATGGCAGCGAGCAGCGGCGGCGCGGCGATTACGATACGGCCGCGCTTCTTGTCGGACAGGTCGCGGGCATCGCGCACGGCGCGGTCGAGATCGGCGAGCAGTTTGTCCGCCGATTGCAGGAACTCGCGGCCGGCCGCGGTCAGTTCGACTCTACGGGTGGTGCGGTCGAACAGGCGGAGGTTCAGTTCGCGCTCCAGTTCGCGGATCGAGAGCGAAAGCGCGGGCTGCGCCACCTTCAACCGCTCGGCGGCGCGGGTGAAGGAGCCGAATTCGGCGACGGTCTTGAACGCCTGGATCTGGCGGAGCGTGATATTCATAACCCAATCATATCAATAGATATGATAATGTCATCTTGCTCAATGAATGGGCTGGGCCGACACTATTCTGCGCACGCCCCCGGACACGGCAGGATCCGTTCAAACGCCATGGATGGTACGCGAGACCAGGTCTTACGGACACAATGGACCGGCCGGCCGCTGCGCCGGTTCGAGGATGCCGCGCTCGTCACCGGCAAGGGCCAGTTCGTGGACGATCTTCGCTTGCCGGAAACGCTGTTTCTGGAGTTTGCCCGCAGCAACCATCCCCGCGGGCGCATCGTCAGCCTGGATATTGCGGACGCCGAGAACATGCCGGGCGTTGTTGCGGTGTTGACGGCGCCCGAACCGGGCACGCTGGGCCATGCCGCGGTCAATCGCGTGCTGCCGGACCTTCGCATCTTGCCCTTTCCGGTGCTGCCGGTGGCGGAGATCAACGCCGTCGGCCAGCCGATCGCCGCGGTGGTGGCGACCCGCGCTTCGATCGCCGTCGATGCGGCGGAGGCAATCCAGGCCGAGATCGAGCCACTGCCGCTCTGGGCCGATGAAGAGCCGATCTATCGCCATGACTGGAAGGCAGGGGATGTCGACGCGGCGTTTGCCTCGGCTGCGCATGTCGTGCGTGTCGTGGTCGAACACGAACGTCTGGCGCCGGTTGCGCTCGAACCGCGCGCGGCGATGGCCTTCTGGGACGAAGGCGCGCAGATGCTCAATGTCTGGCTCTCCACCCAGACCCCGCATCGTGCGCGCACCGATCTCGCTGCGATCCTGAACCTGTCGGAGAAAAAAATCCGCGTGGTCGCTCCCGATGTCGGCGGCGCGTTCGGCGGCAAGGCCTCGATCTATCCCGAAGATGCACTGGTCGCGCTTGCTTCGCTGCAGCTGAAGCGGCCGGTGAAATGGCGCGGCTCGCGCACCGAGGATTTTCTCGCGGCCTCGCAGGGCCGCGGTGCGACCATTGCGGGCGAGCTGGCGCTGGATTCGAACGGCAAGTTTTTGGGTCTGCGCGCCAGGCTCGATTATCCGCTCGGGCACTGGCTGCCCTACAGTGCGGCCGTGCCGGGCAAGAACGCGGCGCGTTGTCTGCCAGGGCCGTATGTCTGCGACCATGTCGATATTGTGCTCGAAGGCCGCGCCGAAAACACCGCGGCGGTCGGCATCTATCGCGGCGCCGGGCGTCCTGAAGCGGCAATGCTGATGGAGCGGCTTGCCGACAAGGCCGCACTCGCACTCGGCCTCGATCCCGCAGAGATCCGCCGCCGAAATCTCATTCCGGCCGATGCCTTTCCTTACCGCATGGCGACGGAATCGGTTCTCGATTCTGGCGATTATCCGCAACTGCTGGAGATGGCGAAACAGAAGGCCGGTTACGAGGATGCCTTGCGCGAGCGCGACAGGCGTCGCGCTGACGGTGAGGTCTGCGGTGTGGGAATCGCGGTTTATACCGAGCCCTGCGGGCATGGCTGGGAAAGCGCGGAGGTCCGGCTCGATCCGGACGGAAGCATCATTGCCGCCACCGGATCGAGCGCGCAGGGACAGGGGCGCGTGACCGCCTATGCGCAGATCGTCGCCGATGTGCTGCGCACGCGTCCGGAGCGGATCACGGTCGCGCATGGCGACACCGCAAGCTGCCCGGCCGGGATTGGTGCGCTGGCCAGCCGCTCCACGCCGATCGGCGGCTCTGCGCTTCTGCAGGCGGCCGAGCGGTTCCGCGAGAAGGCGCGGTCATGCGCCGCGCGTCTGTTGCAGGCCGATCCCGATCATCTCGCGCTGACCGAGAGTGGATTCGAGACCGCGATTCCAGTGCGCCGCGCGTTGACCTGGCGCGATCTCGCCCGGATCGCGCAGGCCGACGCGGAGATTGCCGCCGAGTTCGGCAAGGGCCTTCGAACCCATTATGTGCATGAGGCCGAAGGCGAGGCCTGGTCGAGCGGTTGCGTGATCGCGCAGGTCTCGATCGACCGCGATACCGGGACGCTGGGTGTCGACCGGATCGTCTGGATCGACGATGCCGGCACCATCGTCAATCCCATGCTGGCGGAAGGCCAGATGATTGGCGGACTCGCCCAGGGTCTGGGTGAGGCGATGCTGGAGCGGATCGTCTATGACGAGGACGGTCAGCTCGTGACCGCAAGCTTCATGGATTATGCTATACCACGCGCCGGACACATGCCCGAGCTTGTGCTCGGCAAGATCGAGACGCCCAGCCCGTTCAACCCGCTGGGCGCCAAGGGCATCGGCGAAGCCGGCTGCGTCGGCGTGCCGGCCGCGATCGTGAATGCAGCGGTGGACGCGCTGGCGCCCTTCGGGGTGACGCATCTCGACATGCCACTGACCGGTGAAAAGCTCTGGTCGGCGATGAAACACGGAATGACGGAAAAAGGAACGAAGCGATGAAATACGGCAGAAACGATGCGAAGGCCTATTCCCGCGAACATATGAAGGGCGTGTGGGCCGCGGGTCTGACGCCGTTCACGCAGGACTACAAGATCGACGAGAAGGGCATGGCGTCCAATCTCGCGCATTGGCACAACGACCTCGGCATCGACGGCGTGTTCATCGCCGGCAAGCAAGGCGAGTTCTTCTCGATGTCGGTGCCGGAACGCAAGCGCACCTTCGAGATCGCGGTCGATGCGGCCAAGAAACATGGCTTCCAGACCATCATGTCCTGTTCCGACCAGAACATCGACGTCGTGATCGACCTCGCCAAGCACGCCGAAGCGGTCGGCGCCGATTACATCGTGGTGCACGCGCCGGTCCTGCATTTCCTCAAGTCGCAGGACGAGACGCTGTACGAATATTACAAATACATCAGCGAGCAGACCAATATCGGCATCGCGATGTGGAGCCACCCGGATTCGGGATACCTGATGAGCCCGGAGCTTTGCGCGCGCATCGCCGAATTGCCGACCATCGTCGCGATCAAGTACTCGGTCCCGCGCGAGATGTACGCCAAGCTGACCAGGCTTGCCGGCGACAAGATCCTGGTTTCGACGGCCTCCGAAGAGGAGTGGCTCGACAATATCCTGGAGCTGAACTGGCGGCTCTATCTCTGCTCCAATCCGCCCTATCTGTACCAGACCGCGGTCGACAAGCGCATGCGCGAATACACGGATCTCGCCTTCAAGGGCGATGCCGCCGGCGCGCGCAAGGTCCGCGACAGCCTCAACCCGGTACGCGAAGCGTTCAAGAAGTCGCGTCCGCCGGAGAAGGGCCATGCGCACGCAAAATATTGGCAGTCGCTGCTCGGTCAGGCGGCAGGCCCGGTGCGCCGTCCGATGCTGGAACTCACCGATGCCGAGAAGGCCAAAATCCGTGCCGCGCTCGACGGCTGTGGCTTGAAACTTGCAAACAATTCCGGTGCGTTGAAGTCCTCCGCTGCGTAGGGCCCGATACGACCAAAGTCAAAGCCCGCGTGGCGAAGGAGAAGAATTAGCAATGATGCGTTTTGTGTGTGTGGCGTTACTGGCGGTGCTTGGTCTGACACCGGCTGCGGCGCAGCAGCCTCTGAAGATCGGCTTCATTACGACTCTGTCCGGTCCTGGCGGCTATCTCGGCCAGGATATCCGCGATGCGTTTCAGCTTGCGATCGATGCGGAAGGCGGAAAGCTCGGTGGCGTGCCGGTCCAGCTCGTCATTGAGGACGACGGCCTGAAGCCCGGACAGGCCAAGCAGACCGCCGAGCGGATGATGAAGACCGACGGCATCAAGCTGTTCACCGGCGTGGTGTTCTCCAACGTCGCCGGCGCGATCGTGCCGGACATCGTCGACAATGGCGGCATCTTCGTCAGCGCCAATGCCGGCCCGTCGAATCTGGCCGGCAAGGAATGCCACAAGAATTACTTCGTGATGTCGTGGCTCACCGACACCATGCAGGGCAGCGCCGGCCAGAACGCGAACTCGCTCGGCTTCAAGCGCGCTTTCGTGCTGGCGCCGAATTATGTCGCCGGCAAGGATGCGATCGAAGGCTTCAAGCGCTTCTTCAAGGGCCAGGTGATCGGGGAGGTCTATACGCGTCTCGATCAGACCGATTACGCGGCCGAGATGGCGCAGATCCGCGCCGCAAAGCCGGACGTCGTGTTCCATTTTCATCCGGGTGCGCTCGGCATTGCCTTCATGCGGCAGTATCAGCAGGCGGGCCTGCTCGGCACGATTCCGATGGTGCTGGCCGAGCCGTCGATGGACCACACCTTGCTCAAGACCGTCGGTGAAGCCGCACTCGGCACCGATGTGTCGGGCGCCTGGAATGCCGATTTCGACAACCCGGTGAACAAGGTCTTCGTGGAGGCGTTCACGAAGAAATACGGCCGCACGCCGACGATGTATGCGGCGCAGGGTTACGACACCGCGATTGCGATCGGCGCTGCGCTCAAGGCGATCGACGGCAAGATCGACAATGTCGACGGTTTTCGTGCGGCAATGTTGAAGGCGGACTACAAGCTTACGCGCGGCGCCTTCAAGTTCGGCAAGAACCAGCATCCGGTGCAGGACTGGTACGCAATGAAGGTCGAGAAGGATCCGTCCGGTGCGATCGTGCTGAAGACGCGCGAGAAGATCCTGACGGATTACGGCGATCCCTACGCGGCGGATTGCAAACTGTGACGGTGGTTGCCGACACCGTGCGTATGGTCGGTCCCGATTGCCTGCAACTCGGGACCGCCACCATCCGTCGGCTGGCGGACATCGAGCGGATCGGGTGGCCAGTCACGGCGGTTTTTCGCGACCTGACCGGCGATGCATTGCATGAAGCGGCGGCGTCTTATCCAGGCGCCGTCGATGCGGCGGCAGGGACGCTGGCGCTGACCTTCAATTCCTACATCGTCCAGACCCCGGACCATCTGATTCTGATCGATGCCGGCGTCGGCAACGGCAAGGAGCGGCCGGATCGTCCCGCATGGCACCGCCGCGACGGTGACTTCCTGCAGCGGCTGGGGGCGCTCGGCTACAAGCCCGCAGATTTCGACATCGTCATCAACACGCATCTGCACGCCGATCATGTCGGCTGGAACACGATCGGCGGCGGCACCGACTGGCGGCCGACATTTCCCAATGCCCGTTACGTGGTGCCGGAGCGCGAGCTGTCGCACTGGCGGTCGCGTTTTGCCGAGGATGCACACACGCTGCATGGCGCATACGCGGATAGCGTGCAGCCGATCATCGATGCCGGCCAGTACGACACGGTCGAGCTGCCGGCGGAAATCCTGCCCGGCCTCTGGCTCGAGCCGGCGCCCGGCCACACCGGCGGAATGGCGACGGTTCGGCTGGTCGGCGATGGCGGGCAGCTGGTTTTTCTGGCAGATGTGCTGCACAGTCCGATCCAGCTCGCGACGCCGGATCTGACATCCAATTTCTGCGTCGATCCGGCGCAGGCGCGCGTCACACGGCGCAGACTGCTTGACGCCTGCGCCGGGACAGCGACAATCGTGGCAACGTATCATTTTCCGCCACCGGTATTCGGGCAGATTGTGAAATCAGGGGCGGGCTTCCGGCTCGTTCCCGTGACGTGAAACCGGACTCCGGATATCGACGGATGAGTGACAACAGGAGGGTACAGTGAGATTAGCCAAGCTTGGCGCCGGAGTGGCGTTGTCGGCATTGCTTGCGACCGGCGCGGTCGCGCAGCAGCCGGTGAAGATCGGATTAATCACGACGCTCTCGGGGCCCGGCGGCTACATCGGCGCCGATGCCCGCGACGCTTTCAACCTTGCGGTCGAGATGGAAGGCGGCAAGCTCGGCGGCGTACCGGTCCAGGTGGTGGTGGAAGATGACGGTCTGAAGCCCGGCCAGGGCAAGCAGATCGCCGACCGCATGATGAAGACCGACGGCATCAAGCTGTTCACCGGCATCATCTTCTCCAACGTGCTCGGGGCGACCGCGCCCGACATCCTGGATGCCGGCGGCATCTATGTGAGCCCGAATGCGGGGCCCTCGAACTTCGCCGGCAAGGACTGCCACAAGAACTATTTCGTGGTGTCCTGGCAGAACGATACCCTGCACGAGAGCGCAGGCCAGAACGCGACCAACCTCGGCTACAAGAAGGCCTTCATCCTGGCGCCGAATTATCCGGCCGGGAAAGATGCGCTCGCGGGCTTCAAGCGCTATTTCAAGGGCGACATCGTCGGCGAGACTTACACGCGTCTCGACCAGACCGACTTCGCGCCGGAAATGGCGCAGATCCGCGCCGCCAAGCCGGACATGGTGTTCCATTTCCATCCGGGCGGCCTCGGCATCACCTTCGCGCGCCAGTATCAGCAGGCGGGTCTGCTCGGCACGATCCCCCTGGTTGTGGCGGCTCCTTCGGTTGACGTGAATATCGTGAAGGCACTGGGCGATGCCGCAGTCGGCACCAATGGCACCACGCATTGGAATGCGGATTTCGACAATCCGGCCAACAAGAAGTTCATGGACGCCTGGGCCAAGAAATATCCCGGCCGTCTGCCGACCTTCTATGCCAGCCAGGCGTACGACACGGCGCTCGCGATGGGTGCTGCGCTGAAGGCGGTCAACGGCGATCTGAAGGACACCGAGAAATTCCGCCAGGCGATGCTGAAGGCGGATTTCGAAGCGGTCCGCGGCAAGTTCAAGTTCGGCCCGAACCAGCATCCGATCCAGGACTGGGTTGCGATCCGGGTGGAAAAAGGTCCGGACGGCGCTCCGGTGATCAAGACGGTTGGCAATGTCTTCACCGACAAGGGCGACTTCTATTCCAAGGACTGCAAGCTGTAAGAAGCAAGTCGAAGACCGGGAGGCTTTGTCCTCCCGGTCTTTTCCGCGTTTGAGGTGATGACCGACATGATGTGTTGCCCGGTATGACGCTCGCGCTTGAGCAGATTCTGAACGGCGTTCAGTTCGGCATCATGCTGTTTTTGATGGCGGCGGGACTGACCCTCATTTTCGGCATCATGAACGTCATCAATCTCGCGCATGGCTCGCTCTATATGATCGGAGCCTACGGCGCGGCGCTGATGGCGGCAAAGACCGGCTCCTTTCTTCTGGCCGTCCCGGCCGGGCTGCTGGCGGCCGCGGTCGCGGGCCTGCTGATCGAGTTCGTGGTCATCCGCAAGCTCTATGATCGCGATCATCTGCAACAGGTGCTGGCAACCTTCGGGCTGATCCTGTTCATCAACGAAGGCACCACGATGCTGTTCGGCCGCACGCCGCTGTTCGTTGGCATGCCGCCGTTCCTCTCCGGCTCGGTCGAAATCATTCCCGGCGTGCCGTACCCCACCTATCGCATCGCGATCATGGTGGTCGGCCTCCTGGTGGCGCTCGGGCTGTATCTCCTGGTCAACAAGACCCGCATCGGCATGCTGGTGCGTGCGGGATCGACCCACCGCGAAATGGTCCGCGCGCTCGGGGTCGACATCCGCCTTCTCTATACTGTCGTCTTTGGGCTCGGCGCGCTGCTCGCGGGGCTGGCCGGGCTGATGGCCGGCCCGTTGCTCGCGGTCCAGGTCGGGATGGGGGAGCAGATCCTCATCCTTACCTTCGTCGTGGTCGTGATCGGCGGGCTTGGCTCGATCCGCGGCGCCTTCTACGGCGCGCTGATCGTCGGCGTCACCGATACCCTGCTGCGCGCTTTTCTGCCGGGGATGCTCAAGACCGTGATGAACGCGTCGGAAGCCGACGCGCTCGGTGCCGGTCTCTCGTCCATGGGCATCTATCTCGTGATGGCGCTGGTGCTCCTGATCCGGCCGCAGGGGCTGTTCCATGCTCAAGGTTGACGAGAAATATGTGGGGCAGGCCGATGCGCCGCCGCACCGCAACTGGTGGCCGATTGCTGGCACCATCGTCTTCATCCTGTGCGCCGCGGCCTTTCCGGCCGTCGCGAAGTCGATCGGCGATCCGTCGCTGATCGGCCTCGCCATCCGCATCACGATCTACGCGATCGCCGCTGCCAGTCTCAATCTGATCCTCGGCTATGGCGGCATGGTCAGCTTCGGACACGCCGCCTATTTCGGGGTCGGCGGGTATGTCGTCGGCATCCTTTATCACCATTATGTCGACGGCAACCCGTTCCTCGGCTTCATCCCCGGTACCAACCAGTTTCTGATCACCGTGATCGCGGCGGTCGCGATCAGCGGCCTGTGTGCCCTTGTGCTTGGCGCCCTCTCGTTGCGAACGAGCGGCGTGCCCTTCATCATGATCACGCTCGCCTTCGCGCAGATGCTGTTCTTTCTGTTCCTGTCGCTGAAGGCCTATGGCGGCGACGATGGGCTGATCGTGCGGCGCCGCAACGTTCTCTTCGACCTCAACATGGCCGACGACACGACCTTCTATTATCTGACGATATCGATTGCGGTGGTTTACTTTGTGGTCTTTGCGCGGCTGGTGCGCTCGCCGTTCGGAATGCTGCTCGGCGGCATTCGCCAGAATGAACGGCGCATGGCTGCGATCGGGGTATCGACCTATCAATACAAGCTGACCGCATTCGTGATCGCCGGCATGGGCGCAGGCCTCGCCGGCGCGCTGATGGCGAACTACTCCAAGTTCGTATCGCCCGACATGCTGCATTGGACCAAGTCGGGCGACCTGATGATCATGATCATCCTTGGCGGCACGGGAACGCTGCTTGGTCCGGCGCTCGGCGCGGCGTTGCTGATCGGGCTCGAGACGGTCCTGACCTCGTGGACCGAACATTGGAAGTTCTTCCTGGGCCCGATCCTGATCGTGATCGTGCTGTTCTCCTCGGGTGGGTTGATGTCGCTGTTCTCAGGCTGGAGCCGCAAACGTGAGTGAGCCGCTTCTCAAGGTCGATCGCCTGACCAAGCGCTTCGGCGGCCTGATTGCGACCAACAGTCTTTCGCTCGATGTCGTGGAGGGCGAACTGCACGCGCTGATCGGTCCGAACGGCGCCGGCAAAACCACATTCATCTCGCAGATCGCGGGCGAATTGCATCAGGATTCCGGCACCATCCATTTCGACGGCAAGGAGATCAGCGGCTGGAAAACGCCGGAGCGCGTGCAGCATGGGCTCGCCCGCTCGTTCCAGATCACGCAATTGCTTCCGGACTACACGACCCTCGACAATGTCGCGCTTGCAGTCCAGACGAGGCGTGGTCATTCGTACCAGTTCTTCGTCGATGCGCGCCGCGTCACCGATGTCCGCGACGAGGGGCGCCAGCATCTCGATCGTGTGGGCCTGGGCGGCCGCTCGGACATCGTGGTCTCCGAGCTATCGCATGGCGAACAGAAGCAGCTCGATCTTGCGATCGCGCTGGCGACGAAGCCGCGCATGATGCTGCTGGATGAGCCGATGGCCGGCCTCGGTACGGCCGAATGTGCGCGAATGATCGACTTGCTCAAAGTGCTGAAGACGGAAGTCACCATCCTTCTGGTCGAGCACGACATGGACGCGGTGTTCGCGCTGGCCGATCGGATCTCCGTGCTCGTCAACGGCGAGCGGATTGCAACCGGCTCCGCTGAAGACATCCGCACCAACGAGGCGGTGCGGGTCGCCTATCTCGGTGAGGGCGACGCATGATGCTGAAGGTCGAGAAGCTGCAGGCGCGCTATGGCCGCAGCCAGGTGTTGTTCGACATCGACCTGTCGGTCGGCGACGGCGAGATCGTGACCCTGCTCGGTCGCAACGGGATGGGCAAGACCACGACCATCCGGTCGATCATGGGGCTGACGCCGCCCGCCGGCGGCAGCGTCGAATTTGCAGGACAGTCGGTCGCCGGGCGTGCGCCGGAAGTCATCGCACGCGGCGGCATCGGTCTCGTGCCGGAGGGGCGGCAGGTGTTTCCGCTTCTGACCGTGTTCGAGAATCTGGTCGCGACCGCGGCCAACCGCCTGAAGCGCAAGAATCCCTGGACCCTGGAAGAAGTCTTCAGGCTGTTCCCGAGGCTGGAAGAGCGGCGCAATCAATATGCCCGCACGTTGTCAGGCGGCGAGCAGCAGATGCTCGCGGTCGGGCGCGCGCTGATGACCAACCCGCAATTGCTCATTCTCGACGAGGCGACCGAGGGGCTTGCGCCGGTGATCCGGTCCGAAATCTGGAACTGCATCTCGCTGCTGAAGTCGCGCGGACAGTCGATCCTGATCGTGGACAAGAATTTGTCGGTGCTGAAGCGCATCGCCGACCGGCATTTCGTTATCGAGAAAGGCCGCACAGTGTGGCGCGGCACCAGCGCCGATATGGATCGGGACGCCGATCTCGTGCACCGCTATGTGACGGTGTAGGGCGCTGCGCTTACGTCAGTTGATCCTGACTGCATCTCCATCCGTTCGTCCCCGCGCAAGCGGAGACCCAGTTCCTGGATTCCCGCTTTCGCGGGAATGAACGGAGTTTGTTGCAGCTCCGCAGACCGCCCCGATCATGACGATCGTTGGTCCCTCGGGAAGCACCGCGTCCGCGAGCGCACCGATCGTTCCCGTCACGACTTGCTCTTTCGGCCGTGTCGCATCGGCGATCGCGAGGGCAGGCGTCGTCGCATCGAGGCCTGCTGCAAGCGCGCGATTGGCGAACTGCCGCAGCGTCTTCTTCGGCATGTAGATGACCGTGGTCGCAGCCGGGTCGGCGACGCTGCGCCAGTCGATGTCCTCGGGCAGCAAGCCGTTCTCGCCATGGCCGGTGAGATATTGCACGCGACGCGCGGCGCTGCGATGCGTCAGCGACAGTCTAAGTCGGCTCGCGGCGCCCTGTGCGGCGGTAATGCCCGGCACCACCTCGATCGCGATGCCAGCCTCGCGGCATGCTGCGATTTCCTCGCCCGCGCGCCCGAAGATCATAGGGTCGCCACCCTTCAGCCGCACCACCCGGCGGCCCGACTTGGCCAGCCCCACCATCAACGTGTTGATGTCGGATTGCTTGCATGATGGGCCGTGCCCGGCTTTGCCGACCAGCATGCGCTTGGCCTCCCGCCGCGCGAAGTCCAGCACCTCATTCGAAACGAGATCATCGTACAGGATCACGTCGGCTGATTGCAGTGCGCGCACGGCGCGAAGCGTGAGCAATTCGGGGTCACCGGGGCCGGCGCCGACGAGGGTCACCGATCCATGCTCGGCAGCGGGGGCCTCGCTTCTTGTTTGACTCAGCAGCGTATCGAAATCAGAAGGAGAGGGCGCGCCGTTCGGATTCTGCAGGGCGGTGCGGGTGAAGACCTGCCAGAACAGGCGGCGGCCATTGAACGACAGACCCGACTGTTTCAACGCTTCGCGCCAGTTGCGTGCGGCCTCCGCCCAGCGCGCGAAGCCCGCGGGCAGCATCGCCTCGATGCGCGCGCGGATCGCTTGCGCGAAGACCGGGGCCGCGCCATCGGTCGAGATCGCAACAACGAGCGGCGAGCGGTTGACGATGGCGCCGAACGAGAAATCGCAATAGCCCGGCTTGTCGATCACGTTGCAGGGAATTCCCGCCGCACGCGCAGCGGCCTGGAATTGCCGGGCCTCCTCATCGGTGTCGCAAGCGCCGATGGCAAGGGCCCGGCCTTCCATCGCATCAGGAGTCCAGGGCTTGCGATGCAGCGTGACCTCGCCCGAAGGCGGAATGGCTGCTACTGCGAGCAATTCGTCGCTCGGGTTGGTGGCATAGACCTCGACGTGAGCGCCGGCCGCCGCCAGCAATTCCAACTTCCAGGCCGCAGCCGCGTTGCTTCCGGCGATCAACACGCGCTTGCCATGCAGGGAGAAGAATACCGGCAACCGTGCCAGCGGGTTCATGCGCGGCGGCGGGCTCTCAGAGGGCGAGCGAGTCTTGTCGTGCATGCCGGTCACGATGTCCTTCATGGGCTATGATCTTTTTCAGTTCGGGCAGGCAGGAGCCGCAATTCGTCCCCGCGCGTAGTGCTCTGCCGATGCCTGCGACGTCGACCGCTGCGCCGGCGGCGAGCGCGTTGCGAATGGTGTTGAGGCCGACGCCGAAGCAGGCGCAGACGACAGGTCCGGCGTCCACCATGCCATCGGCCGATTGTCCGGACAGGAGAATGCGGCGCTGTCGCTCTTCCAGTGTTTCCGCGGCGAGCTGTGCTTTTGCGACGTCCCATTTCGGCCGCCGCGAGGCCGGTCCGACAAACAGGCAGAACACAAGCCGTCCATCGGCGAAGCCTGCGGCTCTGTAGATGCCGTGTGGTTCGTCGAGATATTCCGACAAAGAGACATCGGGCGGAGCGTTGTCATGCATCCAGCCGCGCCATCGATCGGGGCCATCGTTGCAGGCGAACAAAATGCCATCGCCGCCGTCTACGGAGGAGCGCGCCCACCACGTGTGGTTCGGCAGGCTCACGGACTGCTTGGTGAGCAGGAACCCGGCGAAACGGAAATCGACGCGCGCGATCGAGGCGGGTGTGGCCTTGGATTCGGGCTGCCCGGAGAACGGGTCGGTCGCCGGAGTGACAAGTTCGCCGATACGCGCGGAGGATGCATTCGCCTCACTCCAGTGGATCGGCACGAACAGCGCTCCGCGTTGCTGGCCATCGCTGAGGCGCACTTTCAGCACGACGGCTCCGTACGGTGTGGTCACGCTGGCGAAATCGTCGTCCGCTAGTGCAGCGTTCACCGCGTCATCGGGATGAATTTCGACGAATGGCTCAGGCAGATGCGAGGCGAGCCGGGAACTCAGACCCGTTCGTGTCATCGTATGCCATTGGTCGCGAATGCGACCGGTATTGAGAATGAACGGAAACGCGGCATCGGTCGCCGACCGCAGCGCCGGCCGTTCCGGTGCAACGAAGCGACCCCGCCGGTCCGGTGTGAAGAATCCGCCCTCCGCGAAGAAGCGCGTTTCCGCGGCCGCATCTGGCGAGGGTCTCGGCCATTGGAACGGCGCAAGGGCCTCGAAAGCCGCGTCGTCAAGATCCGCACAGGCGCCGATATCGAAATCGCGACTGCCATCGTTTTCGAAAGCGGAGAGGGCGGCATGCTCGCGGAAAACATCCGCCGCGCTGTCGTAAGCGAAGGCGTCGCCAAAGCCGAGCCGCCGCGCGACCTGCGTGACGATCCACCAGTCGGGCTTCGCTTCGCCCGCCAACGGCAGAAAGGCGCGCTGGCGCGAAATGCGGCGCTCCGAATTCGTCACCGTCCCGCTCTTCTCGCCCCAGGCTGCGGCCGGAAGCAGAATGTGCGCGCCGCATGCGACCGTGTCGTTCGACAGAACGTTCTCGGACACGACGAACAATTCGAGCTGGCTTAATGCCGAGCGTACGGCGCCTGCATCCGGGAGCGACACCGCCGGGTTCGTCGCCATCACCCACAGCGCCTTGATCTCGCCGCGGGCGATCGCCTCGAACATCTGCACCGCTTTCATCCCCTCGCGCTGCGCCATGTTCGGCGCATCCCAGAAGCGGCCGACGCGATCGATCTCGTCAGGCGAGAAGCCCATATGGGCGGCAAGCTGGTTGGCGAGCCCGCCCACCTCGCGGCCTCCCATCGCATTCGGCTGACCCGTCAGCGAGAAGGGTCCCATGCCGGGCTTGCCGATGCGGCCGGTGCCGAGGTGGCAATTGATGATGGCGTTGACCTTGTCGGTGCCCTGCGCCGACTGGTTCACACCCTGTGAATAGCAGGTGACGACGCGTTCGTTTGTGCGGAACAGGTCGAAGAAATGCGCGATGTCGGCCGCGTCGAGACCGGTCGCCGCCGCAACCGCACCGAGACTCGGGGCCAGTGCGCGGCATCGCTCGAGCGCGGCTTCGAAACCGGACGTGTGGGTATCGATATAGCCGAAGTCAATCGCGGTGCTGTCGGCGAGATGCGCGAGCAGCCCGGCGAACAGCACGGTGTCCATGCCGGGTGCGACGGAGAGGAAAAGGTCCGCCTCTTCGGCCGTAACCGTGCGGCGGGGGTCGATGACCACGAGCTTGGCGCCGCGGTCGCGCCTGTTCTTCACCATGCGCTGGAACAGAACCGGGTGGCACCAAGCGGCGTTCGAGCCGACCAGTACGATCACATCGGCGCAATCGAGATCGGCATAGCAGCCGGGCACGGTATCCGCTCCGAACGCACGGCGGTGGCCGGCGACAGAGGAGGCCATGCAGAGCCGGGAATTGGTGTCGACATTGGCGGTGCCGATAAAGCCTTTCATCAGCTTGTTGGCGACGTAGTAATCTTCGGTCAGCAATTGGCCGGACAGGTAGAAGGCAACCGCATCCGGTCCGTCGCGTGCGATGATGCGGCGGAAACCGTCGGCGGTCTGATCGAGAGCTGTGTCCCAGTCCGTGCGGATGTAGGTCGCGTCCGGCTGGCGCAGCATCGGATGCAGCAACCGCGTACCGAGCGAGAGGGTTTCGCCGAGCGCTGAGCCTTTCGAACAAAGCCGCCCGAGATTCGCCGGGTGATCGGGATCGCCGGAGACCATTGCGCCGCCGCGCCCGTCGGGCGAGGCAAGCACGCCGCAACCGACACCGCAATAAGGGCAGGTGGTGCGGATGACGGGCGGCGTGTTTGAGGGCGCGTTCATGGCGCCCCATTCAAACGACGTCAGGTTCGGCCCCTGAGCCACCACGACCATCAATACACGTCCTGCTGATAGCGTCCGCGCTTCTTCAGGTCGGCGACGAACGCAATCGCCTCGTCGGTCGAGCGCGCGCCGTGCTGCGCAACGATGTCGACCAGCGCGCGCTCGACGTCCTTCGCCATGCGCTTGGCATCGCCACACACATAGATATGGGCGCCGTCGGCGAGCCATGACCATAGATCCCGCCCCACCTCTCGCATCCGGTCCTGGACGTAGAATTTCTGACCGCTGTCTCTGGACCACGCAAGCGATAGACGCGTCAGCACGCCGGCGGCCTTCATTGCGGCGAGTTCATCCTCGTAGAAATAGTCATGGTCGCGCCGCTGATGCCCGAAGAACAGCCAGTTTCGGCCCGGAGCTTTGGTGATCATCCGCTCGTGCAGGAAGGCCCGGAACGGCGCGACTCCCGTGCCGGGGCCGACCATGATGACCGGGACCGACGGATCGGCGGGCAGGCCGAAGGCGTGCGCCTTCTGCACATAGACCTGGATCGGCGCACCCGGCCCGATACGCTCGGCGAGATAGGTCGAGGCGACGCCGAGCCGCGTGCGACCTGCAATCGGATAGCGTACCGTATCGACGGTCAGCGACAGCCGGCCGGGTTCGACCTTGGGGGACGACGAGATCGAATAGAGCCTGGGCTGCAGCGGCTCGAGCGCCTCGATGAAGGCTTCCGGATCGGGTGCGATCCCAGCGAATTTCTCGAGCGTGGCCAGCACGTCGAGCGTTTCCGCGTCGCCATCCGGGTCTTCGCCGGATGCGAGCGCCTTGGCCTTCTGACGCCGCTCGCCGCCGGTGATGTAGGAAAACAGCTGGAACAGCGAGTCCGGTGCAGGCGAAAGCGCGACCGTCTCGATCAGGATATCGCGCAATGCTCGGCCGCCGATGTCGAAATCGGGCGACACGCCAAGCGCCCTGACGATGGCGTCGGCAAGGGCGGGATCGTTCTTCGGGAACAGCCCGAAGGCGTCGCCCACGACGTAATCGAGTTTCGCCGCGCTGAGATCGAAATCGAGGTGCCAGGTGTCCTTCTCGGAGCCCGGCTTGTTGAGCCTGTAGCGCCCGACGAAAGTCGCGGTCGCAGGATTGTCGCGTGAGCGGCCGGCGTCTCCTGCGGGCTGCGGGGCTTCGGGGGGCTTGGCCTCTGCCGGGGCTTTCGCTACGGCCGGCGCCTTATCCATCTCCTCGTAGAGCGACTTCAGCATGCGGGCGGTTTCCTTGCCGCCGGGCACGCAAAGATTCAGCCGCTCCTCGGACTTGTCGACAATCTTGTCGGCATAGTCGCTGCAATTGTAGCCGCACTGGCCGCAATCCTGCTGGGCCATCGCCGCCATCATCCGTCGCCGCAACGGACGGCCCTCGGCGAGCGTCATCCGCTCGGCCATAGGCAGGGTCTGGTCGTGCCAAGGCGCTTCACCGTCGTCGCCGTCGCCAGTGCTGCCCGCCATCATCGCCGCATTCTGCTCGGGCGACAGCGCGGTGACGCCCGCGCCGTCTAGCGAAACGAGGCCGGCGAAAAATCCGTTCAGCCAGGCGCGCTGCTCGGGCGAGAACGGCGCGGTCTCCGGAATGAGGTTGGGGATGGGAGGCGGCAGGGCAGTCATTCTACTGCCTCCGCGTCGAACATTCCCTTCAATGCGTCGACCTCATGGCGCTTGGCGAAAGCCAGGAAAGTCTCATCCGCCGACGCACGATGCGCGAGATAGCCCTTCAGCATGCGCTCGACGACCTTCGGCGCGGTCTCCGCCTTCACATCGCGATAGATTTCGCGGCCGATCGTGGCATCCGGCCCGAAGCCGCCGCCGACATGGACATGATAGCCATCGACACTGTCACCGTCGTCGTTGATCGCAACGCGCGCACCGATCAGACCGATATCGCCGATATAATGCTGTGCGCAGGAGTGATGGCAGCCGGTGAGGTGAATGTTGACCGGCGTATCGAGCGATACGCGCGCGTCGCACCAATGTGCGATCTCCTCGGCATTCTCCTTGGTATGTGCGCCGGCGAAACGGCAGCCGGTGGCACCCGTGCAGGCGACAAGCCCGGCGCGAACCGATGTGGCGTGCGTGGACAGGCCGAGCGCCGCGATCTCGCTTTCGACCTGCGTGACCTTGTCCGCCGGAACGCCGGAGAGCAGCAGGTTCTGCCAGACGGTGAGGCGGATATCGCCATCGCCATGCTCGCGCGCGATCCTCGCGACGCCGCGCATCTGTTCTACCGTCATCTTGCCGACCGGGAGAACAACACCGATCCAGAACAGCCCGTCCTGCTTCTGCGGATGCACGCCGATATGGGCGAGCCGGTCGAATACCGGACGTGGCTCCAGCGCGTCGGCCGGAACACGGGTGAGCGCGCGGCCGAGCTTGTCTTCCACCGCGGACAGGAATTTGTCGAAGCCCCAGGCATCCAGCACGTATTTCAGCCGCGCCTTGTTGCGGTCGGTGCGGTTGCCGTGCTCGATGAAGACGCGAACGATGGCGTCGGAAATCGCGGTCGCTTCCGAGGGCTTCACGATCACGCCGGTATCGCGCGCGAAATCCCTGTGACCCGTGATGCCGCCGAGCGTGAGCTTGAACCAGATGCCGGGCTCGGCGCCGAACCCGTCCTTCACCAGCACCGCCTGGAAACCGATATCGTTGGTCTCCTCCAGCACCGCGATGCGGCCGGCGCCGTCGAAAGCGACGTTGAACTTGCGCGGCAGTCCGTAGAGCGAGCGGTCGTTGAGGATATGATGGTGCCACTCCCGCGCATAGGGCCGGGTGTCGAGCAGTTCCTGTGGGTCGATGCCGGCAGTCGGCGTGCCCGTGACATTGCGGATATTGTCGGCGCCGGAGCCGCGCGAGCACAGCCCCAGGTCCTGGATCGCTTCGACCACATTGGTGGCGTTCGCAGGCTCGATCTCGCGCAATTGGAGATTGGCGCGCGTGGTTACGTGCGAATAGGGCCCGGCATAATTTTCCGCGACATCGGCAAGGCCGGCGAATTGCCAGTGCGTCAGGATGCCGTTCGGAATCCGCAGCCGGCACATATACGAGGATTGCGCCGGCGCGACATAGAACAGGCCGAAATAGCGCCAGCGGAAATTGTCGGCGGGCTTGGGCGGCTCGTTCTTCTCCGCTTGTTCGCGCAGCCTCGGATAAGCATCGAAGGGATGCAGTTCGCGCTTGAACTTCTCCTGATCGGCGAGCTTGCCGCCGGCCGCTATGGTGCGGTCCTGTGCCTTGATGTGGATCGCGTCCGGGCCGGTCGGCTCGCCTTTTCCCCCGCCGCCCGCGCCTCTGGCAACACGCGCCGTGGAAAGGCCTGACACGAAGCCTTCCAGATAGCGTTTCTGATCGGGGGTGAAATCGCCGGACATGTCAGGCCGCCAGATCCTGTTTGGTCTTGTCCTGTTCGGTCTTGTCTCGGTTGATCTTGTCCTGTCTGGTCCTGTCCTGCCTGATCTCGTCCGGATTGTGCTGGTCCAGCCTGGTTGCGCGTTCGGCCAGGGCACGACCGAACGCGAGTTCGTTGCGGAAGCGGTCCGTCGGTGCGCCGGTGCGGATCAGGTCGAGATACCAGAGCCCGTCGGCGGTATCGCCGAACAGCACAGCGCCGACGAGGCGGTCGTTCCTGATGACGAGCTTCTTGTAGACGCCGAGGCCGGGATCGCGGAGCAACACCTGCTCGGTGCCGGGCGCACCGAGATAGTCACCGGCCGAAAACACGTTGACGCCGGTGACCTTGAGATTGGTGGCGGGAGTGCTGCCGATATAACTCGCACTGCCGCCGCCGAGGCGGTCGGCCAGCACCGTGGCCTGCTCATAGGCCGGCTCGACAAGGCCGACGCAACGTCCGTCATACTCGGCGCATTCGCCGATGGCGTAGAGGCCGGGAATATCGGTCTGCATGCCGTCATCGACGACGATGCCGCGATTGATCGACACGCCGGCCGTGCGCGCCAGTGTGACATTCGGCGCGATGCCGGCCGCCATCACCACAATATCGGCTGGAATGATGCGGCCATCCTTCAGTTCGACATGCTCGACGGTCTCGTTGCCGGCGAACCGCGCGGTCTCGGCCTTCAGCAGGACGTCGATGCCCTTCATCTCCACCGCAGCCTTCAGCATCTCCGCGGCTTCCGCATCGAGTTGGCGCTCCATCAGGCGGTCCATCAGATGCACGACCGTGACCTTGGCGCCGGCCTTTGCTAGCCCGTAGGCGGCCTCGAGCCCGAGCAGGCCGCCGCCGATCACCACGGCATTGCATCGCCCGGCGGATTTCAGCACGTCGACATCGCGCAGGTCGCGGAAGGTCATCACGCCCGGCAATTCGCGTCCCGGAATCGGCAGCACGATCGGACGCGAGCCGGTGGCGAAGACAAGCTTCGAATAGGGAATGGTGGCGCCGGTCGCGAGCCTGACGCGGCGGATGTCGCGGTCGATCGCGGTGGCGGCTTGGCCGTAGAGCACGGTTACGCCGCGATCGCGCCACCAGCGCCTGGACTTCAGTTCGACATCGTTCTGCGCGACCTCGTCGGCCAGCACCGACGAGAGCAGCACGCGATTATAGGCAAGCTGCGGCTCCTCGCCGATCACGGCAATGGCGTAGCGCCCGAGCGCGTGCGCGGACAGCCGCTCCACGAGCTTTGCCGCGGCCATGCCATTGCCGACGATGACGAGGGACTCGCTCACCTTTGCCTCACGCCGCTTCGACGAAGCGATGTCGTTCGTAAAGGAATTCCAGCACGCGCTGGCGGCATTTCAGGTAGGTCTGGTTCGCTGCGAGCTCTAGGCGCTTGCGCGGCCGTGGCAGCGGCACGTCCAGAATCTCGCCGATGCGCGCGGCCGGGCCGTTGGTCATCATCACGATGCGGTCGGAAAGCAGAACCGCCTCGTCGACGTCGTGGGTGATCATCATCACGGTGTTGCCGAGCTTCTGATGGATCGCCATGACCGAGTCCTGCAGGTGGGCGCGGGTGAGCGCGTCGAGCGCGCCGAACGGTTCGTCGAGCAGCAGAACCTTCGGCTCCATCGCGAGCGCGCGCGCGATGCCCACGCGCTGCTTCATGCCGCCGGAAACTTCGCCCGGCCGCTTGTCCTTGGCGTGCGTCATCTGCACCAGTTCGAGATTGTGCATGACCCAGTCATGACGCTCGGTGCGCGACTTGACGCCGGAGAAGACCTTGTTCACCGCCAGACTCACATTGTCGTAGACGGTGAGCCACGGCAGCAGCGAATGGTTCTGGAATACGACGGCGCGGTCGGGTCCGGGGTCGTTGACCTTCCGGTCTTCCAGCAAGACGCCGCCGGATGTGGCATCGGTCAAGCCGGCGACGATGTTGAGCAGGGTGGACTTGCCGCAGCCGGAATGCCCGATGATCGAGACATATTCGCCCTTGTCGATGCTGAGGTCGATATCCTTGAGGACGTTGGTCTCCTGCGATCCGCGTTTGAAAATCTTGTTGACCTGCTCGATCTGCAAATAATGTTTCATCGTAACCTCCTAATTCGCAGCCGTGCCGCGGGTGACGATATTGGCGAGCATCGCGACGATGCGATCCAGGATGAAGCCCACGACGCCGATGTAGATGAGCGCGACGACGATGTCGGACAGGCGCGACGAGTTCCAGGCATCCCAGATGAAGAAGCCGATGCCGACGCCGCCGGTCAGCATCTCCGCCGCCACGATGGCGAGCCACGAGAGGCCGATCCCGATGCGAAGCCCCGTGAAGATGTAGGGCGCCGCAGACGGGATCATGATCTTCCAGAAAAACTCGAGATGGTTGAGCCGGAGAACGCGCGAGACGTTGCGGTAGTCCTGCGGGATGTTGCGGATACCGACCGCGGTGTTGATGATGATCGGCCACACCGAGGTGATGAAAATTACGAAGATGGCGGAAGGCTGGCTGTCGCGGAACGCTGCCAGTGAGATCGGCAGCCAGGCAAGCGGCGAGATCGTACGCAGCACCTGGAAGATCGGATCGAGCCCGCGCATCGCCCAGACCGATTGGCCAATGATGGTGCCGAGCAGGATGCCGATTACTGCGGCGAAGCCGTAGCCGACCGCGACACGCTGCAGTGACGTCAACACGCGCCAGCCAAGCCCGATGTCCTGCGGACCGGCCACAAAGAACGGATCGATGATCAGGTCGTAGGCTTCGCTCCAGATCTTGGTGGGAGAGGGGAGCGTGGCTCCCGGCTTCATGCAGAGGATCTGCCAGACCGTCAGGATGAGCGTGAGCATCACCAACGGCGGGATCACATTGGCAGCGATGTCACGCAACGCGGGGAGAAGCTTCGCGCGCACGAAACTCGGCTTGGGCGGCGTGATGCGCAGAACCTCAGCCGTGGGCAGGGTCGTTGCGACACTGGGCTCGGTCTTCAGAACGGTCATCGTCATCTGCAATTTCTCCGCGAAGGGAAGCGGCGCCGCGCCATTGCGCGGCGCCGTACGCGATCATTGGCGCGACTACACTTCGACGCGCTTGATGGAGAGCGACTTCAGGTAGGCCTGCGGATCGGCGGGATCGAAGACCTTGCCGTCGAAGAAGGTTTCCTTGCCGCGTGAGGGCGATGCCGGAATATCGGCGGCCGCGACCGAGAGTTGCTTGGCGGCTTCGCGCCACAGGTCTTCGCGGTTCACCTTGTTGACGAGGCCGTTGATGTCGGTCGACGGCTCGAACTTGCCCCAGCGGATGTCCTCGGTAACGAACCAGGCGTCATGGCTCTTGAACGGGTAGGACGCGTGGTCCTGCCAGAACTTCATGAACTGCTTGGTGCCCTTCTCGACGCGGCCGTTGCCGTAGTTGATGTCGCCATTGGCGCGGCCGATGATGTCGGCGACCGGCACGTTGAACCACTGGCGCTTGCCGACGATGGTCGACATTTCCTGGCGGTTTTCCGGCTTGTCGCACCATTGCTGGGCTTCCATCACCGCCATCAGCAGCGCCTTTGCGGCGTTCGGATATTTGTCGACCCAGGCGGCGCGCATGCCGAGCGCTTTCTCCGGATGCTTGCTCCAGATTTCGCCGGTCGAGCAGGCGGTGAAGCCGATATTCTGGTTGACGAGCTGCTCGTTCCACGGCTCGCCGACGCAGAACGCGTCCATGTTGCCGACCTTCATGTTGGCCACCATCTGCGGCGGCGGAACGACGATGGTCGAGATATCCTTGTCGGGATCAATGCCGCCGGCGGCGAGCCAATAGCGAATCCACAGATCGTGGGTGCCGCCCGGGAAGGTCATTGCGACCTTTACTTCCTTGCCGGCGGCTTTCTTCTTCTCGAAGGCAGTCTTGAGCGGCGAGGCGTCCGTGGTGACCTTGAGGTCCTTGTACTCGTTGGAAACGGAAATCGCCTGTGCATCGAGATTGAGGCGAGCCAGCAGATACATCGGTGTCGGCACGTTGTTCTGCGTCACTTTTCCGGTCGAGATAAGATAGGGCATCGGCGTCAGGATATGCGCGCCGTCGATGCCGTTGCTTTCCGAGCCGAGGACGAGATTGTCGCGTGTCGCACCCCACGATGCCTGCTTGGCGACTTCAACGTCCGGCATGCCGTGCTTGGCGAACAGGCCTTTCTCCTTGGCGATCACGAGCGCAGAGGCGTCCATCAGCGCGATGTAACCGAGCACGGCCTTCTTCACCTCCGGCGCCGAGGCGTGCGCGATCGGCAGGCCGAACGGGAACTGGGTCTTAACTGCGGCGAGCAGGGCGGCGGTGCCGGCCGTTCCCTTGAGCAGCGTGCGGCGGCTGACCTTGAACTTCGAAGTCTCGCGGTCCTTTGACATCAACTATCCCTCTGTCAGTCTCTGATGGGCCCGGCGGGGTCCAATGGGTCGCCAAAAAAAAAGCCGCTCATCCGGCAGGCGCCCGTTCCCCTCGCGGGGCTGGCTCCTTGGGATGGCGGCTTCGCCTAGTCGATCCGTCGTTGGATCGGAGTTGGCACCCGACGACACGGGTGCCTTTCGCTCTCTTCTTTACAAGCTTCGTGCCAACTTAGGTTCGGAATGATTCCAGAATTAAGTCAGAGACTTATCGAAAAGCCCGCGAATCGCCTGTTGGCGCGAAAAGCTGAAGATTGCCGCATCAGGGGTCTCATATGACGCGCGTTTGTGCAACGCAGCGCAGCTGACCGCCGCTCGATAAGCGGATGAGAAGGGCTTATCGGCGCCGGATTTTCCAGCCATCGAGATGCGCCGCGATGTTGTCCGGATCGAAGGCCGGACCGGTGAAAGCGCCCACGCGATCGGCCGGTTCGGAGGCCGGAAGCGGCGGCTGCGGCCCGAGGATTTCGTCATAAAGGTCCGGCCGGAACGTCGCCTTGGCCTCCGCCAAATTCTCCGCGGACATCAGGGCCTGGCCCCAGCGTACCATTTGCGCGTAGAGCCAAGCGGCCTGCACCGGATCGGGACGCGCGGCGCCGTCGCGTCCGACCAGGAGATAGCGGCCGCTCGATCGAAAGGTACCGTCGGGCGACACTTTCAGCCGGCCGTCTAGCGTGCGGCGGATGACCTCCGGCGCCACGGCGATGCGATCCGGAGCGGACAGGATGGCGGCGACCTCGTCTCGGTTGTCCGGATTTTCGACGAAGTCGGCCGCGCGGCCATGAGCCCGCACCAGCCGGCGGAACACATCCGGATTGTCGTCGGCCCAGCGCGCGCGTACCGCCAGCACCTTTTCGGCGGCTCGCTGAAAGATCTCCGACACGAAATGCAGGATGTGCCCGATGCCGAGATCGACCGCGACCGAATTCCACGGCGCGCCGACACAGAAGGCATCGACATGCTTGTTGGCGAGACTCTCCACCATATAGGGCGGGGGCAGCACGATCAGCCGCACATCCTGATCCGGGTCGACGCCGCCGGCCGCCATCCAGAACCGCAGGTGATAATTGTGCGTGGAGTAGGGGAAGGTCATGCCGAAGGTCAACGGCTCCTCGCCGCGGGCGCGCCGGTCCATCACGACGCGGGCGAGCGCGCGCGACGACACCATCGGATCGGTGAGGTCGCCGTCGGCTGCGTCCTTCAGCGCGGCATGGAGGGCAGGGGATACCGTGATTGCGTTTCCGTTCAGCCCGAGGCCGAAGGCGGTGATGATCGGCACCTTGACGTGACCCAAGCCAAGGCTCGAGGCAATTGCCACCGGCGCCAGCAGGTGCGCCGCATCGAACAGGCCGATATTGAGCTTGTCGCGGACATTCGACCACGACACCTCGCGCACCAGTTCGACATCCACGCCTTCCTCGGCGGTGAAGCCCTTGTCGACGGCGACGATCAGCGCGGTGGCGTCGGCCAGCGGAATAAAGCCGATGCGGATGCGTTTGCCGCCGGTCATTTGAACATCTCCGCGGCGGTGATCACCGATTGGGCGATATCGGCGATCTTCTTGTTTTCCTTCATCGCGGTACTCCGCAACAACGCATAGGCCTCGTCTTCCGTCAGCTTTTTGGCCGACATCAATATTCCCTTGGCGCGGTCGATGACCTTGCGCTCCTCCAGCGCGCTTTTGGTTCGGTCGAGCTCTTCCTGCAGCTTCGCGAAGGCGTTGAACCGCGAGATGCAGGTATCGAGGATGTACTTGATCCGCTCTTTCTTCAGCCCGTCGACGATGTAGGAGGCGACGCCGGCATCGACGGAGGCCTGGATCGAGGCGGTGTCGCTCTGGTCGACGAACATCGCAATGGGACGCTTCACGATGCGGCTGACCTGGAACATCTGCTCCAGCACGTCGCGGCTGGGATTTTCCAGGTCGATCAGGATGACGTCGGGGTCGATCTTGTAAATGCGGGCGAGCAGATTCTGCATCTCGGCGATGCGGATCACGTCGGTGAACCCGGCCTCGCGCAGGCCCTCTTCGAGGATCGCGGAGCGCACCGGGCTCTCGTCCACGATGACGATCTTCAGCAGCAGGTCCACGCCCGGGGAAGCAGTCATTCCGGGTCTGCAGGCGGGCGTTGGGCCGGGTTTCCTAGAAAGATCGCCGGACATCGCAATGCCACGCGAATGGGCAAGACCTGCCATGCGAAGCGGCAGAGCGTCTGGCCTTTTGACCCCCGGCCGATCTAGTATTCTCGTGACAAATCCGGCGCATGTCCGGGGCAATGCAGGAACGGGGCCATCCCGGTTCCAGCCGACCCCGACCGATGCCAATACGGGAGAACGCCAATGTCCGCCGCTTCGTCTGCCGCCTCAATCGCCGTTTCCGGTTCCGTCGCCCCCATCCACGGCCTGCACCATTTCGCCTGGCGCTGTCGGGACGCGGAAGAGACACGGCATTTCTACGAGGATCTGCTCGGGCTGCCGCTCGCCCATGTCATCAAGGCCGACCACGTTCCCTCGACCGGCGAATATTGTCCCTATGTCCATGTGTTCTTCGAGATGAAGGACGGTTCCTACATCGCCTTCTTCGATCTCGGCGACAACGAGGCTGCGGTGCCGTCACCCAACACGCCGCCCTGGGTCAATCATCTGGCGCTGCGCATGGATTCGATCGAGGAAGTGGTCGACGCCAAGAAGCGGTTGGAAGCAGCCGGCGTCGACGTCATCGGCATCACCGATCACGGCTTCATCCACTCGATCTATTTCTTCGATCCGAACGGCATCCGGCTCGAACTGACGACCGAGAACCTGTCCGACAAGGAAGCGGCGGAGTTCAAGGCCAGCGCGCACCGCGAACTCGACGCCTGGACCAAGGAAAAGGCGGAGCGGGCGAAGGCGCCGGCGGCCTGACGGCGCTCCTCTCGCGCATCAGGCGACGGTTCGCCGTGCCGCGGCGGCGCTTGACCGTGCCGCCCGGAGCGACGACAAGCCTCTCCGCATGAACCTCCATCAGCCTTTCACGTTACCGCCGCCATCGGCGCGCGCCGACCTCACCATGAAGGATGGCGCGATCATCCGGCTGCGCCGCTACGGGCGGCCAGGCGCCACCCGCATCGTGCTCGGCCATGGCAACGGGCTTGCGATCAACGCCTATGCGCCGTTCTGGCTGCCGCTGGCCGAACGCTACGATCTCGTCGCCTTCGACATGCGCAATCACGGCGAGAACCCGCTGCATACCCAGGAGGGGCATGTCTGGGAGAATTTCTTCTCCGATATCGAAGAGGTATTCCAGGGCATCCGCACGCATTTCGGTCCGGCCAGAACGGTTGCGGCGATGCATTCGCTGTCGTCGATGGCGACGCTCGAACATGCATGGCGCAATCGCGGCCGCTGGGATGCGGTCTGTGTGTTCGATCCGCCGATGTCGCCGCCGGCCGATCATCCGCTGATGGCGACGCAGGGGCCCGACTCGGCGCGGCTGTCCTCGCGCGCCGCGCGCCGGCAGGCGATCTTCGACACGCAGGAGGAACTGGCCGCGCAATACGACCGGCCGGCTTTTGCCCTCTGGCGGCCTGGACAGGCCGGTCTTCTGGCGCAGGCGACCTCGCGCCGCATGCCGGACGGGCGGTGGACGCTATGCTGCCCGCCCGCATTCGAGTCTTATGTCTTCGGCCACAAGAAAGACCCGACGCTGTTCCACCGCATGCGCGAGATCGGCGTGTCGTTGCGGATCATTGCGGGCGATCCGGATTCGCCTTACGCGAGCCCGTCCGCGGCGGTGGCCAAGGCGGCGCATGACGAACATGGCGTCGATGTCACGATGATTCCGGGCACGACGCATTTCCTGCAATTCGAGGAGCCGGAAGCTTGCCGCGACCGTCTGGTCGAATTCATCCGGATGCATGGACTTGATTCTGAATAAGCGAGCGCACGCATGACCGCACTCTCCGACCTTCGTATTCCCTACGGTGCTTACTGGTCGACCCCGTTCACCCGATGGCAGGGCGCGCTGTCCGATCTGAACAGCCTGAAGCTTGCGGCTGCGACCGGCGCAAAGGTTGCGAAGCAAAAACAATGGCCGCTGGAGACGCTCGATCACGCCGTACTCGGTCTCACGGTGCCGCAGGAAAAGAGCTTCTGGGGCGCGCCCTGGGTGATGACGATGATGGGCGCACCGTTTGTCGCCGGACCCACGGTATCGCAGGCCTGCGCCACCTCCGCGCGGGCGCTGTCGGCCGCGGCCGCGGAAATCGCCGGTGGCGACGCGACCGCCTCGCTGGTGGTGACCTGCGACCGCACCTCCAATTCGCCGGTTGTCATCCATCCCAATCCAAAGGGCCCGAGCGGCGCGCCGATTGTCGAGAACTGGATGCTCGACAATTTCAACGATGAGCCGACCGGACATTTCGCCATGGTCGACACCGCGGAAAATTGCGCCCGCGACTGGCAGATTTCGACGCAGGAGCAGCACGAACTCGCAGCGTTGCGATACGACCAGTACCGCGACGCGCTGAAGGACGACAAAGCCTTCCTGCGGCGCTTCATGACCTTGCCCTTCGCGGTGCCGGATCAGCGGTTCAGGAAGGATGTCGCCACGCTCGACGGCGACGAGGGCATCCACGACACCACGCTCGATGGCTTGAGCAAGCTGAAACCGGTGCGCGAGGGCGGCACCGTCACCTTCGGTGCGCAGACCCATCCGGCTGACGGCAACGCCGGGATGATCGTGGTGGCGAAGGATCGCCTGTCCGATTTCACGTCGGAGCCGGGCATCGAGATCCGCATCCTCGGCTTCGGGCAGTCGCGCGAGCGCCACGCCTACATGCCGGCGGCGCCGGTGAAGGCCGCCCGGCGAGCGCTGGAAGCGGCCGGGATGTCCATCGACAGGATCGACGCCTTCAAGTCGCACAATCCCTTTGTTGTGAACGATATCGTGTTCGCGCGCGAGACCGGCGTCGATCCGGCGAGAATGAACAATTTCGGTTGCTCACTGGTGTTCGGCCATCCGCAGGGACCGACCGGACTGCGACTCATCATCGAACTGATTGAAGAACTGGCGATGCGTGGCGGCGGGACCGGGCTGTTTCATGGCTGCGCCGCCGGCGATACGGCGATGGCGGTGGTGCTTTCGGTTACGGACCGGCGCGGGTAGGACGCGGGAGGTCGGGACGGTTCGCCAACAACTGATCGCGCAACAACTCTGCGATCAGCAAGCTGCATAGTCTCCGCCGGTTGCGGCGTGGACCCGCCGGCAGCCATTCCGGTTCGGTTTGTACCCTTGCACGCTGCGCCTTGATCTGCCGCCATATCGTGGCGTTGTGGGGCACCGTTGCTTTGGCTTGGTCCGATAGGCTCATGGCCGTCATCCCGTGGCGTATCGAGCCTGATCCACCTTGGTTAACGGGGCGTTAAGCTTCTTTGGAGCCGCGGAAGCCGTAAGCCCGTATGCTTTTTGAATGCAGACTGCGGCTGCGCCACGATCAGCGTTGCGTGCTGGCGCGATGGGTTTTCGCGGGCCTGGTTGCGCAGAAGCGTTCGACCGCTTCGGTGACGGCGCCGGCGATCTGCAACTGGTGCTGTTCGGAGCCCATCAGCACTTCCTCGTCGCGGTTGACGATCGAGCCGGCCTCGAGCAGCACGCTCGGCATGCGCGCGGTGCGCAGGATCAGGAGCTGGTCGTAGCGGTACACGCCGCTGTCTGCATCGAGCAATTGCCGGCGCCGCGAGCCCATGAACGCTTCCTTGTAGTGCGGCGTATATTCGAAACCGCGCGCCTTCAGCCGACCGCCCAGAATTTTCGCGAAAGCGAGGCTGCCCTGATAGTCGGCGTTATCGCTCGATACGAAGATCGAATGGCCCTTGAAGCGGTCGCTGTATTCGCGCTGCACGCCGCCGAAATCCCACATCGATTTGAATGCGGCGGGGACGGAATCGTGGTGGATCGACACCAGCAGGTCGGCCGACATCGCGTTGGCTTGTGCCACGCGGCGGATCAGGCTCGGGATCGCCTCGCCATTGGCAAGCAGGAGATGGGCGCGGTTGAAGCCCGCGTCGCGCAACTTCCCGTCGATCACCTTCGCCAGCGCGAGGTTGAACGTATATTCCTCGACGCCACGGGCTGAAATCGCGCCAGGACTTTCTGGCGTATGGCCGACATCGACGATGACCCGGAAACTAGCCGGATCGCATTGCGGAGCACGCGGGTTGGCCGCTTGCGCAAAGGCCGGCGCTGCGATCGGCGCGATGCCGCACAGCGACAGCGCCGCGACAATCGCGGCGGCTATGATCGGGCGTCGGTGCATCGAACGCGTCAAGCGAATCGGACCTGTTGCGGAATGCCCAAATCTAGGTTGGCTGCAGCGGGCCAAGCAAGCAGAAGCCGCCGCTTGTGTCTTTAATATGGTCGGGTTGTCCTCCCGGAGACGGGCTAGCATTCCCGGCAGCGGCTGAAGCCGGGCCGGCGACTATGGCTGTTTTGCGACCCGCTCGCGCGGCAGCAGCAGCGCGGCGCCGATGCGGCGGCGGCGCTTGATCTCGTCCCGGTCCTCGCTGTCCACGAGGGTCATCCGGATGCCGATGACCACGGCCATATGCGCTTCCGCATAATCCTGCGCATCGGCTTCACTCAGGCCGGCCTCGCGATACAATTGCGCGGCAAACGCGGTCCGGCTTTGATCGACGGCACGAACCACCTTCGCGACTTTCGGATCGCGGCGCGCCCAGTCGCGCAGCGTGATCTCGAACGGTCCGCCGGGCACGTCCGGCCGTCCGGAAATCGCGATACGCAGCAGCCGCTCGAGGCGCTCCCACGGCGTTCCGGACCGGTCGAGGATCAGCGACTGGATCTCGCTGGTCATGCGCAATTGCCACTCATCGAGCACAGCGGACAGGAGATCGTCGCGCCCCTTGAAGTGCCAGTAAAAGCTGCCCTTGGTGACGCCGAGCTTTTCGGCGAGCGTGTCCACCCGCAGCGCCTCGACATTGTCTTCCGCCAGCATGGTGATCGAGGCGGCAATCCAGTCCTTGCGGCCGAGCGGCGGCTCGGCAGCGGGCTTCTGTGATTTGGTTGCCGATCGTGCCATCGATGCCGGTGCTTTCGTCAGGCCTTCTCTGTCGCAGGACCGACTGCGCGCAGGAGGTCGACCAGCCGTTCGTTCCGCCAGGCGATGATGTCGGGCAGGGTGCGTCCCGCGGTGATCGCCTCCGCCGCGGCGGTGAGTTTGGCTTGCACCTCGGGGGAGGTCACCCGCGGCGTGCCGCACGCATCCATCCATTTCTGCAGTTCGGGCGCCATCTTCAGCACATGCGGCATGCCGCCCTCGCCACCGGCGAGCGTCAATGTGGTGAGCGGGCCCATCACCGCCCAGCGCGGTCCGAGCCCGTAACGCATCGCATCCTCGATCGCCTGCGGGCTCGCGATGCCTTCGGCGACGCAATGAATGGCTTCGCGCAGGAGTGCGAATTGCAGCCGGTTGGTGAGGAAGGCTGTGACTTCCTTGTCGACGCGGATCGGCTTCTTGCCGAGTGCTGTGAAGAACCGCAGCGCCCAGTCGACGACTTCGGGCGCGGTCTTCTCGCCGCCGATGATTTCGATCAGCGGCACCAGATGTGGCGGATTGAACGGATGGCACACGATCAGCCGCTCTGGGTGGCGCATCTTCGCCTGCAACGCAGTCGGCGGAATGCCGCCGGTGCTCGATCCGATCACCAGTGTCGCAGGTGCTGCCTCCTCGATCTCCGCATAGACATTCTGCTTGAGGGTCAGGTCTTCCGGTGCGTTTTCCTGCACGAAATCGGACGAGGCCGCGACCGCGCCGGCACCGGCCGCAAACGAGAGTTTGTTCTCCGGCACGCGATCTGCGGTTGCAAAACCGATGCGTTGCAGCGTGTCCCAGGTGGCGGCGATAAAGGTGCGCAAGCGGTCTTCGGCATCGGGGGCCGGATCGCAGGCGACCACCTCATAGCCGCGCGCAATGTAAATCGACGCCCAACCCGATCCGACCGATCCGGTGCCGACAAGGCCGATCCGTTTTGGTTGTTCCTGCGGCAACATCGGACTTCACCTCGTTCCGTAAAGGGCGCAGTCTGTCGCGGGGCAAACGGGGTTTGCGAATTGACACCGCAGAACCCGCCATCCATACTTGTACGTATTGAGCCAGGGAGGACATCATGTCAATCAAGAAACTGCTGGCTTCGGCGTGTGCCGTAGCCTTCGTTGCGCTTGCGACCCCAGCGCAGGCCGACATCAAGATCGGTGTCGTGCTGGCACTCACCGGTCCGAATGCATCGCTCGGCATTCCCTATCGCAAGGGCGTCGAACTGATGCCGAAAGAAATCGGCGGCGAGAAAGTGCAGCTGATCTTCCTCGACGACGCATCCGATCCGTCGACCGCCGTCAAGAATGCGCAGAAGCTGATCGCCGACGACAACGTCGACATCCTGATCGGCGGGTCCAACACACCAGCGTCACAAGCCATGGGCAACGTCACGTCGAAAGCCGGCGTTCAACAGGTTTCGCTCGCGCCCGCGGCTTTTCCGGCAGACAACAACAAGTGGATGATCGCGATGCCGCAGCCGGCCAATCTCTGGGCCGCGGCGCTGGTCAAGGACATGCAGAAGCGTGGCGTCAAGACCGTCGCCTATATCGGCTTCAGCGATCCTTGGGGCGACATCGCCTATAACGGATTGAAGGATGCGGCCGAGAAAGCCGGAATCAATGTCGTCACCAACGAGCGTTATGCACGCGCCGACACCAGCGTGACCGGGCAAGTGTTGAAGATCATTGCGGCAAGGCCCGATGCGGTGATGGTCGGTGGGTCGGGCACGCCCGGCGCGCTGCCGCATATCGCTCTGGCCGAACGCGGCTTCAAGGGTCCGGTCTATGCAACGCCGGGCGTGTTCAACCAGGACTATCTGCGCGTCGGTGGCAAGTCGGTCGAGAACGTCATCGGCGTGACCGGTCCGATTGGCGGCGCCGACCAGTTGCCGGACTCCAACCCGATCAAGAAAGTGTCCCAGGACTTCATCAAGAAGTACGAGGACGTCAACGGCAAGGGCAGCTGGAACTCGTTTGCCGCGTTCTCTTATGACGGCGTGCTCACGCTGCAGGACGCGATTGCGCGCGCGCTCAAGAAGGCGAAGCCTGGCACGCCGGAATTCCGCCAGGCGGTGCGTGACGAAGTCCGCAACGTCAAGGAGCTTGTCGGCACCAACGGCGTCTACATGTTCCCTGAAGGCTCGTCCTACGGTGTGGACGATCGCTCCGTCATTCTCGTCCAGGTCAAGGATGGGCAGTGGAAATATCTGCCGAACTGATAAGCGAATAAACGATCATCCGGCCGGGTACGCCCGGCCGGATGATTGTCCGGTAATGTAGCGGCGTTCGAGGGGCAGGCGCAAAACGCGTCTTCAAGGAACGCGTGAACGACTTCCAAAGAGACAGTCGCGCGCGGGCGGGATCATGACGTTCGAGATTTTCGTCCTTCTGGTGCAGGATGCGATCGGCACCGGTGCGATCTACGTGCTGATGGCGCTCGGCATTGTGCTGATCTTCAATGTGACGCGCGTGATCTTCGTCTCCTATGGCGATCTCGTCGCCTATTCGGCGCTGACGCTGGGCTCGTTCGAACTGGGACGCATGCCGGGCACGGTCTGGCTGGTGCTCACGCTGGCGGGGCTTGCGTTTCTGGTGGAAGCCGGCTCGCTGATCCAGCGAAAGCGGCTGTCGCTCATTCCAAAGGCATTCCTGACCTGGGTCATTGTCCCGGCAATCCCGGTGGCGGTCTGTTTCGCGGTCGGCGCACAGAACCTGTCGTTGCCGGTCGCCATGGCGCTGACCATCGCGCTGGTCCTCCCGCTCGGGCCGTTGCTGTATCGCGTGGTGTTTCAGCCGATCGCGACCGCGCCGGTGCTGGTGCTGCTGATGGTCGCGGTGGCGCTGCATTTCGCCATCACCGGCCTGGCGCTTCTCTATTTCGGTCCGGAAGGCTTCCGGACACAGGCCTTCGTGACCGGCGATGTCATGATCGGCGGCTATCCGGTTCCGCAGCAACTGATCATGATCGTCAGCGCGGCGGCGATCTTCTCGGCCATTCTGTTTGGCTTTTTCAGGTTCACCATTCCCGGAAAGGCGTTGCGCGCGGTGGCCGTCAACCGCGAGGGCGCAAGGCTGGTCGGCATCTGGACCACGCGCGCGGGCGCGATGTCGTTTCTGCTCGCCGCCGGGATCGCAGGCGTTGCCGGCATCCTGATCTCGCCCACCACCACGATCTACTATGACACCGGCCTGATCGTCGGCTTGAAGGGCTTCATCGGTTCGGTGGTCGGCGGCTTCGTCAGCTATCCGCTCGCGGCTGTCGGCGCGATCCTGATCGGCCTCGTGGAGTCTTTCGGTTCGTTCTATTACAGCGCCCTGAAAGACGCGATCGTGTTCGCCGCCATCATCCCGATCGTGCTGTGGCGCTGGTTCTATGTTTCGGCTCATGACGCCGACGAGCACGAGGAAGAATAGCGATGCCGTCGTCGCTTCGCATCGCATTGCTCGTTCTGCTCGCTGTCGCTGTTGCAGCGCTGCCGCTGTTTCAGCATGGCTTCATCGTCACGCTGATGAATTACATCGGCATCTACACCCTGATCACACTGGGCCTCGTCCTGCTCACCGGCTGCGGCGGCATCACCTCGTTCGGTCAGGCCGCGTTTGTGGGGCTCGGCGCCTATGCCACCGCCTATCTGTCGACTACGGCCGGGCTGTCGCCGTGGATCGGATTGCTGGCAGGGATTGTGCTGACGTCGGTCGTCGCGCTCATCCTCGGCTATATCACGCTGCATCTCGGCGGACATTACCTGCCGTTGACCACCATCGCCTGGGGCATGGCGATCTACTACAGTTTCGGCAATTTCCAGTTTCTCGGCTCGCATGGCGGCATCGGCGACATCCCGCCGATTTCACTGTTCGGTTACAGCTTCGACGAGCCGGAGAAACTTTACTACATCATCTGGATCTTCTGCGGCGCGGCCTTGCTGGGCGCCTCGAACCTGCTGAAATCGCGGCAGGGCCGCGCCATTCGCGCCCTGCGCGGCGGCAAGGGCATGTCGGAAAGTCTCGGTATCGATGTGTTCTGGGTGCGGCTCTGGGTGTTCATCCTTGCCGCGGCCCTCGCCGGCATTGCGGGGTGGTTGTATGCGCACATGACGCGCTTCGTCAGTCCGGCGCCGTTCGGACTGAATGCCGGCATCGAATATCTGCTGATGGCGGTGCTCGGTGGCGCCGGCACGATTGCGGGCGCGGTGGTCGGCGCGGCCTCGGTCGCACTGCTGAAGAACTGGCTGCAGGGGATCCCGCAGTGGATCGAGGGGACGTTCCCGAACATCCCGACCACCAACAGTGCGGTGTTCGAAGTCGTCGTATTCGGTTGTCTGTTCATCCTGCTGCTGCACAAATCGCGCAGCGGCATGGTGCCGCTGATCCGTCAGTATCTGCCGCAGCCGGTGCAGGCGGCGCCGGCCGGGCTTGCGTCCGCGGCGGAGCTGCCGAAGAAGGCGGCACCCGAACGGGCCGCGGCCTTGTTGAAGATCGACGGGCTGACCAAACGATTCGGCGGCCTGGTGGCGGTCGACAACGTGTCGTTCGAGGTAAAGCCCGGCACCATCACCGCACTGATCGGACCGAATGGCGCCGGCAAGAGCACAACCTTCAACCTGATCACCGGTGCGTTGCCGGCGACCTCGGGCAGCGTGATCTTTGCCGGGCAAAAGCTCGCCGGGATCAAGCCGCACGAAGTCGTATCGCTCGGCATGGCGCGCACGTTCCAGCATGTGAAGCTGCGGCCGACCATGACGCTGCTCGAAAACGTGATGCTCGGCAGCTATCGCCGCACCCATGCAGGCTTTCTTGCGGGCGCACTCCGGCTCGACCGGGCCGAGGAGGCCTCGGTTTACCGGGAGGCGATTCACGAACTCGCTCGCGTCGGGCTTGCCGACAAGGCCTACGAACTGGCGGGCAATCTGGCGCTCGGGCAGCAGCGCGTCCTGGAAGTAGCGCGCGCGCTGGCCGCCGGCCCGCTGCTCATCATGCTGGACGAACCGGCCGCCGGTTTGCGCAGCCTTGAAAAGCAGGCGCTGGCCGAATTGCTGCGCACGCTGCGGGCCGACGGCATGACGATCCTGCTGGTCGAACACGATATGGATTTCGTCATGAGCCTGGCCGACCGCGTGGTGGTGCTCGATTTCGGCAAGAAGCTGGCCGAGGGTGTGCCGGCCGAGATCCAGTCCAATCACGCGGTTCAGGAAGCCTATCTCGGGAGCGTCGAATGACCACGATGCTCGAGGCGAAGGGGCTGTCGGTGTCCTACGGCAAGCTCACCGCGGTGAAGGACGTGAGCTTCGCCGTGGAAGAGGGGCAGATCGCGACCATCATCGGGCCGAATGGTGCCGGCAAGACTACGCTGCTCAAGGCGCTGATCGGGCAATTGCCGTCGGTCGGGACGATGACCTATAACGGCGCCGATATCGGCCACGCCGAAGTCGAAGCGCGGGTGGAGCGCGGTATCGTACTGGTGCCGGAAACGCGCGAATTGTTCACCGACATGGTGGTCGCGGACAATCTCTTGCTCGGCGCCTATGTGCACCGTCGCAAGACCGCGCAGGTGAAGGAAGACACAGAGCGGGTCTACGACCTGTTTCCCCGGCTCCGCGAACGGCGTCAGCAACTCGCCGGCACGCTGTCCGGCGGCGAGCGTCAGATGCTGGCGCTTGGACGCGCGCTGATGGGGCGGCCGAAACTGCTGATGCTCGACGAGCCGAGCCTCGGTCTGGCGCCGCTGATCGTGCGCGAGATTTTCCGCATCATCGCGCGGCTCGGCAAGGAGGGCGTCACCATGCTTCTGGTCGAGCAGAACGCGCGCGCCGCACTGGAGACCGCGGATTACGGTTACGTGCTGGAATCGGGCGAACTCGTGCATCAGGGCAAGGCCTCCGATCTGATGCGCGATCCGAAGGTGATGGCGACCTATCTGGGCAAGAGCGCGGGTTAAAAAGTTTCGCATTTGCAAATCTATCCGTTCGTCCCCGCGGAAGCGGGGACCCAGAGCCAAGGACTGGATCCCCGATTTTGCGGGAATGAACGGAGGGGAGAGCTACGAAGAACAATAACAGGAGTAACACCGTGGACTTCTCATTCACCGAAGAACAGATCCTTCTCCGCGACAGCGTACGCAAGCTGATGGAGCGTGTCGCGACACCGGACTATGTCGCGCGTCTCGATCGCGAGAAGGCCTATCCACATGAATTGTTCGATGCCTGGATCGAGGCCGGTCTGCTGGGGCTGCCATATCCGGAAGACCTCGGCGGGGCAGGCGGCAGCGTGCTCGATCTCGCACTGGTGTCCGAAGAAATCGGCAAGACCAGTGCCGACCTCGTGATGGCCTATGCCGGCGGCTTGTTTTGCGGGATGACGGTGGCGCGCAAGGGCTCCGACGAACAGAAGAAGAAATGGATTCCGGCGCAGATCGACGGCCGGATCAAGTTCTCGATCGGGATTTCAGAGCCGGACGCTGGCTCCGATGTCGGCGCCATCCGCACCGTCGCGCGAAAGGACGGCAGCGACTGGGTGCTGAACGGCCACAAGGTCTGGCAGTCGGGCGCGGGCGCGAAAGACAATGTGATCTGCCTGTATGCGCGCACCGACATGGATGCGCATTACCGCCAGGGCATGTCGCTGTTCCTGGTCGACAACAACCGGCCCGGCGTTTCGATGAAGAAGCTCGACATGCTCGGGCGCTATTGCATGGGTACCTATGAGGTCACGCTGGATAACGTCCGGGTGCCGGAGGATCAGCTCATCGGCGGTGTCAACAAGGGCTGGGATTGCCTACTGTCGGGTCTGCAGACCGAGCGGATCACAGTCGCGGCCTGCGATGTTGGGTCGGCGCAGGGCGCGGTCGATCTCGCGCTGGCCTACGCGAAGGAGCGCAAGCAATTCGGCCGGCCGATCGGCAACTTCCAGTCGATTGCGCATATGCTGGCCGACATGCAGACCGAGGTCGAGGCGGCGCGCTCGCTGATGTATCGCGCGGCCTGGATGGTCGATGCCGGCAAGAACGCCATGAACGAGATCAACATGGCGAAGCTGTTCGCGTCCGAGGTCTATGTGCGAGTGGCCAATCTCGGCATGCAGATCTACGGCGGCAACGGCTACAGCATGGAATATCCGATGCAGCGGCACTACCGCGATTCACGCATCGCGACGGTGGTGGCCGGCACCTCTCAGATCATGCGCAACATGATCGCCGGCGGCATGGGGCTGAAGCCGCAATAGTTAGTTGCCGGGGCTGCCCGGACTCGACCTCTCCCTTTCAGGGGGAGGTGGGGAGAGTGCGGCGCTTCTCCCATTCCGCAACAAATTTCGGCGCGACCTTGCGGATTCGCTCGATATCCATGCGACCGGTGCGCGACAGATACGACATGGCGAAGTCGTAGGGCGGCAGCGCCATGTGGGTCCCGAAATTCTCGTACCATTGCGCGCTGGCATTGGCCGCCTTGACCAGCTTGTCGAGGATCGGTTTGCGCTGCGCTTCGTAAGCTGACAGTGCCGCCTTGACGTCGCGTGGATTGGCCTTGATGGCGCGGGCCAGGGCGATGGCGTCCTCGATCGCGAGCCGCGTGCCCGAGCCGATCGAAAAATGCGCGGTATGCAGCGCGTCGCCCAGGATCACCTTGTTGCCGGCGGACCAGCGTTCGTTGTGGACGATGGGAAATTGCCGCCAGATCGAACGGTTGGAAATCAGCGGATGGCCGTCGAGCGTATTTGCGAAGATGCGTTCCAGCGCGATGCGGGTCTCGTCCTCGGTCATTTTGTCGAAACCGGAATCAAAAAAAGTCTGCTCTCCGCATTCAACCAGGAACGTACTCATGGTCGGCGAATAGCGATAGTGATGGGCGTTGACGGGCCCGTGCGGAGTCTCGATGAAGGTCTGGCTCAGGGTGCCGAACACCTTGCTGGTGCCGAACCAGGCAAATCGATTGGTGAGATAGGACAGGCTGGCGCCGAAGGCCGCTTCGTCGGAGCGGCGCACCAGCGAGGTGACGCCGTCCGCACCCACGATGATGTCGGCATCGGCGAATTCGGCAAGATCCGTGACCGGATGATTGAAGGTAACGGCGATTCCCTCGTCGCGCACCTGCTTCTGCAAAAGCTGCAGGAGATGCAGCCGCCCGATCGCGGTGAAGCCGATCCCGTCCAGCATGACGCGCTCGCCGCGGTGGTAGATCGCAATACCGCTCCAGCGCTCGAGTTCCGGCGTGATCGCGTTAAAGATCGCCGGATCGTCCTGCTTGAGAAATTCGAGCGCATCCTCGGAAAAGACGACGCCGAAACCGAAGGTGGAATCCGGCGCGTTTTGCTCGACCACCTGGAGCGATAGGTCGAGGCCGCTGCGCTTCAGCAGCAGCGACAGATAGAGCCCCGCGGGGCCCGCACCCAGGATCACGATCCGCATGTCTAAACTCCGGATTTTGAACGCCCGTCCAAATTGACAAATGAAGGGGTAAAAGTCCATACTAGGCGGTATGGACGCGGGGTGAAACCCGCGCCGGATCGGGAGGCGCGGTGACACACCCCGCATTGAACGTTATCGGCGATGTGTACCGGCGCAATGCAGCGCTGCACGGCGACAAGCCGGCCTTTATCATGCCCAACGGCCGCTCGCGCTCGTTCGCAGAGGTCTGTGACCGCGCGACCCGGCTCGGCAACGCGCTGCTGGCACGAGGGCTGAAGCCTGGCGACCGCGTCGGCATCCTCTCGCGCAACCGCATCGAATATATCGAGGCCTATGGCGTATCCGCGGCGGGCCTGATCGCGCTGCCGCTGAACTGGCGGCTGGCGCCGCGCGAATTGCAGCTCGTGCTCGAGAGTGCCGAGCCGGCCGTGTTGATTATCGATCCCGCGTTCCTGCCGGTGGTCGACGAGCTGCGCGCCGCCCTGCCGTTCGTGCATTGCTTTCTTGCGCTCGATGAAGCGGCCGCCGGTTACGAACGCTACGAGGATCTGGTTGCGTCAGGTTCGCCGCAGCCATCCGGCGTGGCGGTATCGCCGGATGCCACCGCCTGTCTGCTCTACACCAGCGGCACGACGGGCGCTCCGAAGGGGGCGGAGCTCACGCATCGCGGCCTTCTACTCAATTGCGCGAGCGCAATTACGGAGATGCTCCAGCTGACAGCTGCGGACGTGACGCTGGCGCCGATGCCGTTCTTTCATGTCGGTGGCATGTGGTACCATTTGTTTCCGAGCTTCGCGGCGGGATGCACAACGGTGATCATGCCGCAATTCGATCCGCAAGGCGTGCTCGCGTTGTTGGCACAGCACCGTGTCACCAACACGCATCTGGTCCCGACCATGATTCACGCGCTGCTGGAGCAGCCGAATATCGGCAAATTCGATCTCTCCGATTTGCGCTTCATGTACTACGCGGCGTCATCGATGCCGACTGAAACACTGAAGCGTGCGACCGCCACTTTCGCCTGCGACTTCGCGCAGGGCTATGGCTCGACCGAAGGCGGCATGGTGACACGCCTGACGCCCGAAGATCATCGCAGGGCCCGCGGCGGGCGGGACGATCTGCTGCTCTCCTGCGGCCGGCCGCTTGCCAGCGTGGGGGTGAGGATCGCGCCGGCCGGTAATTCCGAGGACGACACCGTCGGCGAGATCATGGTGCGCAGCCCGATGACCATGGCGCGCTACTGGCGCAACGCCGATGCGACAGCCGCTACAATTCAGGACGGTTGGCTGCGCACCGGCGATCTCGGCCGCATCGACGATGAGGGTTACCTCTACATTCTCGATCGCAAGAGCGACATGATCGTGACCGGTGGCGAGAATGTCTATCCGCGCGAGGTCGAGGACATCATGCTGCAGGATGCCGATATTCTCGAGGTCGCGGTGTTCGATCTGCCGGACGCGCGCTGGGTGCAGAAGGTGGTTGCGGCGGTGGTGCCGCGCGGCGCGCTCGACCCCGATGCGCTGCTGCTGCGCGTCAGGCAAAAGCTAGCCGGCTACAAATGCCCGAAGCAGATATTCGTGACCGACAGCCTGCCGAAGAATGCGGCCGGCAAGGTGCTGCGCAAGGTGTTGCGGGAAAGCTATCGCGACCGTGCTGCGGTCAAATGAAACGCTTACACAAGGAGATAGCAGAATGAACACGACTGGGAAGGTCATTGTCACCATCGCGCCGACGGGCGGCATGGCGTCGAAGGCGCAGAACCCGAATCTCCCGACACAGCCGAAGGAAATCGCGGACGACGTGTTCCGCTGCTACAATGCGGGTGCAAGTCTCGTTGCGGTCCATGCGCGCCGGCCGGACGATCTCGCCACCTGCAATCCGGACATCTACCGCGAGATCAACGGCCTGATCCGCGAGAAATGCGACATCATCATCAATAACTCGACCGGCGGCGGCATTAACGGCGACATGGTGCGCACCGGACCGAACGGTTACCCGGAAATCATCTGGGAGGAGCGGCTGAAGGGCATGGAGGCGGGCGCCGAGATGTGCACGCTCGACCCGACCACCATCATCGCGACCTTTGAGGGGCGCGAAATCCTGATGAACACGTCGCCGACCCGTTGCATGTTTCTCGCAAAGGAAATGCAGAAGCGCGGCATCAAGCCGGAATGGGAAGTGTTCTCGCCGACGCATCTTCTGCAGGACGTGCAGGCTTGCCTCGATGCCGGGCTCGATACCAAGCCGTATTTCGTCAACTTCGTGCTCAACGTGCATCGCGGATTTCAGGGCGCCATGCCCTACACGCCGAAAATCCTGCAACAGATGGTCGAGCTGATGCCGGAAGGTGCGATCTTCAACGTCAGCGCGATTGGCATCGCCCAGCTCAATGCCGCGGTCCAGTCGCTGCTGCTGGGTGGCCATGTGCGTGTCGGGCTTGAGGACAATCTGTATTATTCGAAGGGCCGGCTCGCCAACAATGTCGAGCTGGTCGAGCGCATCGTGCGCATCATCCGCGAATTCGGACTGGAGCCGGCGACGCCCGCCGAAGCGCGTGAGATCATCGGCTTGCCGCAGCTGAAGGTGAAGAGCGCGGCATAAACGCGTATCGCGCAGGACCCCTCCCTCGAACGGGGGAGAGGTCGTGCGGCGTGCACAAAAGCAATGCTTCCTGCTGGCGTCCGCATATCACCGCCGCAGGAAACCAGAACCGGCGTTGCGCGTTCAGGTCCCAACATCAGGCGCAGGGATCACCGCCATGCCGCATCGCCGAAACGCCCTTGTAGCTGCAGGTCTTGTTGCCTTGACGGTCGGGGCGGCTCAAGCTGTTGAAAACGTTCCCGATTTCGACGTGGGTCCGACATGTCGCGGAGCCACCAGGCCGGAAGCGGCTGTGCGCGATCAGAACAGCGAGGCCTTGCGCGAAGCGTGCGTCAATCAGGAGAACCAGGCACGTGACGACCTGAGGGGGAAGTGGGCCGGCTTTCCCGCCGATCACCGCGCCAGCTGCATAAAGACGACCACCGTCGGCGGCATACCGAGCTATGTTCAACTGCAGACCTGCCTCGAAACCAGACGGGATGCAGGAAAGATTCAGGACAGGCGAAACAACGGCGCAACCACCACCACCGGACAGGACGCAATCTCTCGTTAACGCGCAATCGACGTGGATTGGAGTTGCGACTCATTCAGACTCTCATGGCATCATCCGGCGCCAGTGAGAGCAATCATGCCCTTCGTTTATATTCTCGGCACCAGAACCCCGCGCGGACCGATCTCCTATGTCGGCTGGACGCTGGATCTCGCGCGTCGGCTGGAGCAGCACAATGCCGGGAAGGGCGCGAGGACGACGCGCGGCCGCGTATGGTCGCTGTTATATTCGGAAAGCTTTGACACCCGCGAAGACGCGATGAGCCGCGAATGGCATCTCAAGCGCGACCGGAAATTCCGGAAAGACGTGTTGAGCGCTCTTGCTATTCCGCCGCCACCATTCCGGGGAAAGCGTGCTCGATCAGCCGCTTCTGCACCGAGATGAGATGCGCCCGCATCGCGGCTTCTGCCTGCGCCGCATTGCGCTCGGCGATCGCGTTCGCGATCTTGCGATGATCGGCGGCATAGACCGCCTGGTTGTTGATGCAATGCGCGGTTTCGCGGCCGTGCCGCCAGGCGCCTTCCAGCGCGGTTTCCAGCATTGCGTCGAAAATCGCGATCAGCAACGGGTTGCGTGCCGCCGCTGAGATCCGGCGGTGAAAAGCCGCATCCGCCTTTTCATAGGACAGCGGGTCTCTCGCGTCGCGGCTCGCATCTGCTGCTTCGAACAGCCGGTCGATGTCGCCGCGGGTGGCGCGCAGGGCCGCGAGCCGTGCCTGCATCGGCTCGACCGCGAGCCGCGCTTCCAGCGTGTCGACCGGGTTGGTCAGCCGCGACATTTCGTGGACGAGGCTTTCGGTTGCGTGCCGCGCATCGGTCGCGAAGGTGCCGCGGCCATGCTGTCGGCTGATGCGGCCCTCGGCCTCCAGCAATCCGAGCGCTTGCCGCAGCACGCGACGGCTGACGCCAAGTTCTTCCGACAACTCGCGCTCCGACGGCAGGCGTCCGGAGCCCAGCCGTCCGGGTCCGCGCAACCGGCCTCCCTCGATCATGGCGCGGATGCGTTCTGCCGCATCGCGGTAATGCAGCTTCGCATCGGCGCGCGGCGATGTGTCACGCGCGAGCGAAGGCGAGATGGTCATCCCGTGAGAGAGTTCGTCCACTGCAGGCTCCGCCCGATCCATTGGTCCGGAAAACGTATACCAGTACGCACCATTTCTGCAAACTGGTGCGATTTGCGCGATTGACGGCCGAACCAGCTTTGCTAGCTTTTTGCCAGATTGATCGACTTCACCCGGCGGAGAATGACCATGAACCCACCCGCAAACGTCCACCGCCTGCCCAATCGCGATGCCGCGATGAAGGCGCTTTACGACGATGTCGCAGCCAAAAACATGTTCCCTTACTGGGCGCAGACCAAGGATGTGGCCAACGACGAAGACCGCGTCCTGATGGCGCCGCAAAAGGCCATTCCCTATCTCTGGCGCTGTGCGGAAGACATCGAACCAATTTTGAACCGCGCCGTCGAATTGATCAAAATGGACGACTCGGAGCGACGCTCGCTGGTGCTGATGAATCCCGGTCTCGCGCCGAAGCGCGCGACGGTTTCGACCATGTACACGGCGTATCGTCTGAACGACGCCAACGAGATCATGCCGCCGCACAAGCACTCGCCGAACGCCATCCGGTTTGGCCTCAAGGGCAAGGGCAATTTCACCGGCGTCGATGGCGAGAACATCGTGTTCGGCCCGGGCGACATGGTGCTGACGCCAAACGATACCTGGCACAATCACGGCACCGTCGGCGACGAGACGGCGCTCAATCTCTCGGTGCTCGATTTCCCGCTGGTCGAGACCCTCAATGCCGTCCACTTCGACCACAATTATTCCGAGGTGATCGACGGCAAGGTCGTGCCGCTGAAGCAGCAGAGCGAGCGCTTCACCTCGGATTACTCGCAACGCATCTACGGCTATGGCGGTTTGATGCCGCGCTTTGCTAGCAAGGAAAAGCGCGGCGCCGGCTTCTCGTCGCCGATGTTCGTCTATCGCTGGGAGATGATGCGCGAATTGCTCGACCGGCATAAGGACTGGGACGGCGATCCGTACGAGGCGCTGATGGTCGAATATGTCGATCCGACCACCGGCAAGCCGGTGTTCAAGACGATGACGTACTTCGCGCAGATGCTGCGCCCGGGCGAAAAGACGCTGCCGCTTCGGCAGACCGCCAATCTCCTGGTCGCGCCATTCGAAGGGCAGGGCTATTCGATTGTGGATGGCCAGCGTTTCGACTGGAAGCAGTTCGACACGCTCGCGGTGCCGGGCGGTTCGTGGTGCGAACACGTCAACACATCCGACAAGGACCCTGTGCTGCTGTTTGTCGCCAGCGACGAGCCGGTGCTGAAGTCGCTCGACCTCTACAAGAAATGGGGCCGTAACAAGAACGACGCCATCGTTCAGCTGGCCTGAGCTCTTTCGCTTTCATGGCCCCGCCGGTAAGAGGGCGGGGCCATTTCGCATGTTTGATAGGTGATCCTTGCTGTCGCGTTCCAATACCACGCTCGTTTCACACATCGATTGTCCCGGCGGCGGCCAGGTCTGGGTCGAGAACGGCATCATGTATGTCGGGCACCAGCGCCCAACCTCGGGCACGACCATCGTCGACGTGCGCGATCCCGCGAACCCGAAGCATCTCGCGACCATCGACGTCCCGGAAGGCTGGCATTCGCACAAGGTGCGGGTATCGAACGGGATCATGGTCGTGAACCATGAGAAGTTCGGCCAGACGGGCCCGGCTGAATTCGGCGGCGGGCTTGCGATCTATGACGTGTCGAAGCCGTCCGAGCCGAAGCTCATCACCAAATGGCTGACCAAGGGCGGTGGCGTGCATCGCTTCGATTTCGACGGTCGCTATGCCTATATTTCGCCGACCGCCGAAGGCTATGTCGGCAATATCGTGATGATCCTCGATCTTATCGATCCGGCGAAGCCGCAGGAGGTCGGACGCTGGTGGATTCCCGGCCAATGGACCGGGGGCGGCGAGGAATATCCGTGGGACAATTGGGTGCCGCCGCGCTGTCACCATCCGCTGCGCTTCGGCGACCGGCTGTATGTCAGCTACTGGCATCACGGCTTCTTCATTCTCGACATTTCCGACATGTCGAAGCCGAAAGCGATTTCCGGCGTGAATACCTCGCCGGTCTATCCGCATCCGACGCATACTTGCCTGCGCATGCCGCAGAAGCTGCGCGGCCGCGATATCCTCATCGTTGCCGATGAGGATGTGGCGAAGCTCTGGCCTGCCGCGCCGAGTTTCACCTGGGTCTACGACATCACCAACGAACAGCTGCCGGTGTCGATTGCGACATGGCAGGTGCCGGGGCTCGACATCGACGGCGCACCGCAGCCGCCGATGACCGGATGCCATCAGCCGTCGGAGCGTTTCCTCGGCACGATCGTTCCGTTTGCATGGTTCGCGCAGGGGCTGCGGCTGGTGGATTTCGCCGACCCCTACGCGCCACGCGAAGTCGGTTACCACATGCCCGACCCGGCGCCCGGCGCCGAGCGTCCGTCGTCCAACGACGTGACGGTCGACGATCGCGGGCTCGTCTATCTGGTCGATCGCGTCAATGGCGTCGACATCATCGAGACCAGCGTATTCTCGTAAAAGGCCGCAACCATGGATGACGTGACCAAGACCAAGCGTGCCGATGTCTATCCCATCGGCAAGAAGAATCCGAACCTGCCGTTTCATCCGGCGGTGCGTGCCGGCGACTTCATCTTCGTCTCGGGCCAGGTGGCCAAGGATGCGAATAACGACATGATCGAGGGCTCGATCGAGGTCGAGACCCGCGCCACCATCGAAACCATCGAGCGTATTCTCGCCCACGAAGGCGCGACGTTGGCCGATGTCGTGCGTGCGACCACTTACCTGCAGGATACCCGCGACTTCGGCCGCTACAACAAGGTGTTCGGCGAAATGTTCAAAGACGCGATCCTGGCCCGCACCACGGTCGAGGCGCGCGCCGTCATCAATACCAAGATCGAGATCGACTGCATCGCCTACAAGCCGTTGAAAAAGTGAGCGTGCGGTTTCGCGCGCGGACTGCAAAGGGAGACCAAACGTGATCAGATTGCTCGGCCGCTCCACCTCCGGCAATGTCCAGAAAGTGCTCTTCGTGCTGGAAGAGATCGGCGCCAAATACACCCGCGAAGACTACGGGCGGCAATTCAACAACACCCAGACGCCCGAATACAAGAAGCTCAACCCCAATGCGAAGGTGCCGACCCTGATCGACGGCGAAACGTCGATCTGGGAAAGCCACACCATCCTGCGCTATCTCGCGGCCTTGCATAAGCCGGTGCTGACGGGCTCGACCCCGGCCGAAAAAACCCATGTCGAACGCTGGATGGACTGGCTGCTGGCGTCGCTGAACACTCCGTATGTTGCGGTGTTCAAGGATTCCAAGAACGAGCCCGAGAAGCGTGCTGCCGATTACGCCGCGCAATGCGCCGATCTCGTCGCTCAGCTCAAGATCCTGGAGGGCCAGATCGCGGGCAAGTCGTATTTTGCGTTGGACCGCCTGACGCTGGCTGATATCGCGCTCGCGCCCATCGTCAAGCGCTGCTTGGAATTCCCGATCGAGAAGCCGGAGCTTCCCGAACTCACGCGCTGGATGAAGGCGATGGAAGCGCGACCGGCCTTCGCGGTCGCAACCGGTGCCAAGCCGTCGGCGCTCAACACGGCGGCTTAAGGCAGCGCCATGACGAGTGAGGACAAGGCCGTCTCTGCGCCCGACGCCGGGGCCGGCCTTGCCCGTTTTGCTCTGTCAGCGGTGCGAAAGCTGCTCGGCCTTGTTTTGATTGGCCTGGTCCTACTCAATGTGGTGAATGCGGTTGCACGCGCGGCCGGGACCGTGGTGATCGGCGTCGATGAATTGCTGGTCTTCGGCATGATCTGGATGGTGATGATCGGCATGATGCTGGTCACCGCCGATCGCAGCCACATCGCGCTGGAAATCCTGACGGCACGCGTCGGTCCGCGTGCACGCTGCCTGCTGTCGATCGTGACTCACGTCGTCATGATGGCGGTCTGCGCCTATGCCGCCGTGCAGTCCTTCGGCTTCATTCAAAGGGTGACGTCCTCCGGGCAGACCAGCATGGCGCTCGGCATGCCGATGCTGATCCCGCATTCGGCGCTGCTCGTGGGCTTCGGCGGCACCGCGATCATCGCCGCCATGATCCTGGTCAGCGATATCCGCTTCCTGACGCAGCGGGGCGGACGCGCATGATCTGGACGCTCGGCGCGATCCCGCTCTCGCTCTTGGCGATCGGCACACCAATTTTCGTGCTGCTGCTGGCCGGAGCGATCCTTACCTTCATCTTCACGCTGACGGTGTCGCCGGTGGCGATCCATCAGATCATGTTCGGCGGGCTCGAGAATTACGCCCTGCTGGCGATCCCGTTCTTCATTTTCGCCGGTGAATTGATGGGTGCGGCCGGCATCGCCGACCGGTTGATCGTCTGGGTGCTGGCCTTGATCGGCCGTGTTCCGGGCTCGCTCGGCGTTGCGACGGTCGGTGCATCGACGCTGATCGGCGCTATTTCGGGTGCAAGTGTGGCCACCGTCGCCGCGGTCGGCAAGTCGCTCTATCCGGGGCTCATTCGCGATGGCTACGGCGCGCGGTTTTCATCCGGTCTCGTCAGTTCGAGCGGGGCGATCGATATCCTGATCCCGCCCAGCATCGCCATGATCCTTTATGGCGCAGCCGCGGAGCAGTCGATCCCGAAACTGTTCGTCGCCGGCATTCTGCCGGGCCTCTTGATCGCGCTGATGATGGCCGCCTTCGTGGTGGTGCGTGCGGTGCAGATGGACATCCCGCGCTCCGGCAACTTCAATTTGCGCCATTTCCTCTGCACCAGCTGGGGCGCGTTGCCGGCGCTGTTCATGCCGGCCTTTGTGCTGGGCATCATCTATTTCGGCTATTCGTCGCCGACCGAGGCCGGCGGCTTTGCCTGCCTCTACGCCATGATCGTCGGACTCTTTGTCTACCGCTCGATGTCCTGGCAGGACGTGCTGGATGCGGCGGCCCGTTCGGCGATGCTGACCGCGCAGATTCTCGTCATCGTCGCGACCGCGGCGCTGTTTTCCTGGATCCTCACCATCAGCGGCATTCCACGTGCGCTCACTGAATGGCTGCAAGCCTTGCAATTGACGCAGTGGGCCTTCCTGATGGCGATCAATATCATCCTGCTGATCGTCGGCTGCTTCCTCGATCCGACCTCGGCCATTCTTGTGCTGACGCCGCTGCTCATGCCGCTCGTGAAGTCGGTCGGGGTCGATCCGATCCATTTCGGCATCGTAATGACCGCCAATCTCGCCATCGGCATGTTCACGCCGCCGTTCGGGCTCAACATTTTCGTCGCCCGAACCGTGCTCGGCGTTCCCTTGGAGACGATTTATCGCGGTGTGCTGCCCTTCGCCGTGGTGCAGATTGCTGCGCTGCTGATCATTACCTACTGGCCGGACCTGTCGCTGATCCTTACGCGTTCGATTTAACTCTGGGAGAACTACCATGCACGTGACACGACACAGCATATTCGCCGCGGCAATTGCCACGGCGTTTGCCGTCCTGCCGGCAGCGGCGCAGGAAATGAAGCTTGCCAGCGCCACCATCAACGACGGCCAGCACGAATGGCAGAAGCTGTTCGTCGAGGGCGTGAAGGCGCGCATCGGCGACAAGCTGAAGATGGGCATCTACCCGGCGAGCCAGCTCGGCGCGATTCCGCGCATGGCCGAGGGCGTGTCGCTCGGCACCATCGAATCCTTCATCACACCGACCTCGTTCGTCACAAATCTCGATCCGCGTTTCCAGATCTTCGAGGTGCCGGGGCTGTTCCGCTCGCCCGAGCATCAATATGCGACCATTCAGGATCCGGCCTATCGCGATCATCTGGAGACGATGTTCCTCGACAAGGGTCTGCGCGTGATCGGTGCGATCTATAACTCGCCGACCGTGATCCTCACCAAGAAGCCGGCGCCCAAGCTCGAAGACATGAAAGGGATGAAGGTCCGAACCTTTGCATCGCCCCTGCAGATGGAGCCGATGAAGTCGATCGGCGTGATCCCGACCCCGCTGGCGCTGTCGGAAGTGATCCCGCAATTGCAGTCCGGTGGCCTCGACGGCATGCTGGCCGGCATGCCGATCCTCACCGCGTTCAAATATTACGACGTGGCCAAGAACGTCACCGACCTGCAGTTTTCTTACATCCTGTCGGTCGCACTGGTGAACGAGAACTGGTTCAAGGCGCAGCCGAAGGACGTACAGGAGGCGATCCGCGCCGCCGGACGCGAAGCCGAGCAGAAGGCGTTCCCCTGGGTGCTCGACAACAACAAGAAGGCGAACGAGGTGTGGCTCGCCAACAAGGGTGAAATCCTGAAGCTGCCGGCGGCCGAGCAGGAGAAGATGATGAAGGATTTCGTCGCGCTCGGCACCAAGATCGTCGACGCCAATCCGGCGGTGAAGAAGGAATTCGACGTCCTGAAGAAGGTGGTCGACGCCAAGGCGCCGAAGTAAGGCTCGCTCCGTCATCCTGAGGTGCCCGCGCGCAGCGCGGGCCTCGAAGGATGAACGGCCTTGGCCGCCGCCCTTCGAGGCTCGTGTACAGGCAAGCAGGGCTTGCCTGTACACTCGCACCTCAGGGTGACGGCCTTACCTCGTGCCTGTCAGATTCATTGCCATGACCACATCCGAATACGACTACATCATCGTCGGCGCCGGGTCCGCGGGCTGTACGCTCGCGGCCCGGCTGACGGAGGATGCCAGCACGCGCGTGCTTCTGCTGGAGGCCGGGCCCTGGGACTCGGGCTTCTGGCTGAAAATCCCGCTCGGCTGGGGCAAAGTCTACAAGGAGCGGCTGTTCGACTGGCACTACGACACCGAGCCGGAGCCCCATGCGGGCAAACGCAAGATGGAAGTCGCGCGCGGCAAGGTGATCGGCGGCTCGTCGTCCACCAACGCAATGGCTTATGTGCGCGGCCATCGCGGCGATTTCGACCGCTGGTCGGACAATGGCGCGCGCGGTTGGTCGTACCGCGACGTTCTTCCGTATTTCAAAAAGCAGGAAAGCTGGGAGGGCGGCGAGACCGAGTATCGCGGCGGCTCGGGGCCGCTGACCACGCGCCGTTCGCGCTACGCCGATCCGCTGGTCGACGCCTATATCGAGGCGGCCGGGCAGGCGGGGCATCCCTTCAATCCGGATTACAACGGTGAGGAGCAGTACGGCTTTTCGCGGATGCAGGCGACGATCCGCAACGGCCGCCGCTGTTCGACCGCGGTGGCGTATCTGCGGCCGGCGCTGGCGCGCAGCAATCTCACCGTCCAGGTCAATGCGCAGACGTCGCGCGTCATCTTCGACGGCGCGCGAGCGACCGGCGTCGAATACCGGGAGGGTGGCGAGACGAAAGTTGCCCGCGCGGCGAAGGAAGTGCTGCTTTGCGGCGGCACCATCAACTCGCCACAACTGCTGATGCTGTCGGGCATCGGCGCGCCGGATGAACTCAACGCACGCGACATCCCGGTCAAGGTCGCACTGCCCGGTGTCGGCAAGAATTTGCAGGATCATGTCGCGGCGCTGATCGTCTATGGCCGCAATGGCGGCGGCCCGGTGCAGAAAAATCTGCGGCTCGACCGCATCGCGCTGTCGCTCGCGCAGGGCGCGGTGTTCGGCACCGGCTTCACTACCGATCTGCCGGGCGGCCTGATCGGATTCCTCAAGACACCGCGCGCCGCGAACCAGCTGCCGGACGCGCAGCTCCTGTTCATTGCCGGGCCGCTCGGCGCCGCACCTTATCTGCCGCCGTTCAAGGCTGCGTTCGAGGATACATTTGCCTGCCGGATCGTGGTGCTGCGTCCGGAAAGCCGCGGTACGATCTCGCTGGCATCGGCCGATCCGTTCGCGCATCCGCACATCCAGCAGAACCTGCTGTCTACCGACGGCGACTGGCAGACGCTGAAGGCGGCGGTGGCGATGTTTGGCGAGGTCGCCAGTCAGCCGGCGCTGAAACCCTTCATCGCGCGCCAGATCATGCCGGGCGCCAATGTGAAGACCGATGCGGAGTTCGAGACCTTCATCCGCAACAGCGTCGTGACCACGCATCATCCCTGCGGCACCTGCAAGATGGGACCGGCGAGTGATGACATGGCGGTGGTCGATCCGGAGTTGAAGGTGAGGGGGACGGAGGGCCTGCGGGTCATCGATGCCTCGGTGTTTCCTGACATCATCGGCGCCAATATTAACGCGGCGGTCATCATGATTGCGGAGCGCGCCGCGGATATGATCCGGGGGCGGGTGTAACGTCTTCATTCACCGTCCCCCTTGTGGGGAGGGTCGACCGCTTGAGCGTAGCGAAAGCGGTCGGGGTGGGGGGCATCAGCAGACGCGTTTGGTGGCCCTGCGAGTCGAGTTACCACCCCCACCCAGGCTCGCGTCTCACTTCGTTCGTCGCTCACCGACCCTCCCCACAAGGGGGAGGGTGGCGGAGCGCGCGCCGCCTCCAAATCCCCCTTGCCGAACCCACAACCCATCGTTATCTTCTTTTTTTGAAGCCACTCCTTCCGGCGCCGCCGGACGAGGGCTTTTTGCTTTTGTGGGGCAATGTCATGTCCACGAACAGGGACGGTCACATCCGTCTCACCTCGCATCCCGGGCACAGGACGCCGGGACGTTTTCCGCTCCGCTGGGGCGCGCCGACCGCGCGCGAACGCGGGCCGGTGATCGGCACCGTCAATGCAGGGCCGGACCGCAACGCCATCGGTGCGCATGGCGGCTCCTATGCCTTGTACCGCGCGCTTGCGGTCTCCTCCGGCGCGCTCAATCCGATCGCCCGGCCGGACCTGCGCGACACCGCGCCAGTGGTCGATATCGGACCGTTCGCGCAATGGGCCGATGCCAAGCGCATCGTGTCGCTCGATCCCTGGGGCCACCGCGTGGCGCAGGATTTCCGGACCGAGATTGCCGAAGGCATCGATATCCGGCCGACCATCGCCATCACCAAGGCGCGGCTGACGCTGCCCGAACTCGATCATTTCTTCGATACCGGCTTCATCAAGGTCGACGGCGAACTGGTCCACAGCGCGCGTGACGTTGCGGTGACCAAGGCGGCGATCGATCCGGTCTGGTATCTGCCGGGCATTGCCGAACGCTTTGGCACCACCGAAGACAAGCTGCGCCGCACGCTGTTCGAGCAGACCGGCGGCATGTATCCGGAACTGGTGACGCGGCCTGATCTGTCCGTGTTTCTGCCGCCGATCGGCGGGATCACGCTTTATATCTTCGGCGATCCGGCGGCTTTGGCCGATCCGAGGAAGAAGCTCGCCTGCCGCGTGCATGACGAATGCAATGGCTCCGACGTGTTCGGCTCCGACATCTGCACCTGCCGGCCCTATCTCATTCACGGCATCGCCGAGTCGATCCGCGAAGCGCAGAACGGCGGCGTTGGGCTCATCGTCTATAATCGCAAGGAAGGCCGCGCGCTCGGTGAGGTCACGAAATTCCTGGTCTACAATGCGCGCAAGCGCCAGCCCGGCGGCGACCAGGCCGCGACCTATTTCGAGCGCACCGAATGCGTCGCCGGTGTGCAGGACGCGCGCTTTCAGCAGTTGATGCCGGACGTGCTGAACTGGCTCGGCATCACCAAGATCGACCGCTTCGTCTCGATGTCGAACATGAAGTATGACGCCATCACCGGCTCCGGCATCGACATCGTCGAGCGCGTTCCGATCCCGGACGACATGATTCCGGACGACGCCAAGGTCGAGATGGAAGCCAAGAAAGCCGCGGGCTATTTCACGCCGGAAGGCGCGCCGACCGAAGACGAACTGAAAGCCACGGTCGGCCGCAATCTGCGGGATTTCTGAGCGGGATTGGTTTGACCATGAGCCCAACCTCCGTTCGCTCCCGCGAAAGCGGGAGCCCGGTTTTTTTCCCGAACCGTCTCATTACGGCTCTGGGTCCCCGCTTTCGCGGGGACGAGCGGAGTGTGTTTTCGTGACAGACGCGATCGATGCAGCCGACTCCCTTCTCTCCGTCCATGCCGTGCGCGAGCGTGCGCACGAGATGCTGGCCGCGGCTGAGAACGACAAACTCGCAAACTTCACGCTTCATCCGGAGAAGCTCGATTACGCGGCCGATGTGGTCGCTGGGGTGATCCGGGAGAATTATCCGTCGCTGCACGTGCCGCTGCATGCGCGCTGGCGCCACTTCAGGCTGGCCGGCGTGGATCTCTGGCCGCAGCTTGCGGCCGCGCGCCAATGGGACGACGCGGCCGCGCAGGCGCGGGCCGCTTTCGATCTCGCCATCGTCTCCGTGCTGCTCGATGCCGGCGCCGGGCCTGACTGGCGCTATCGCGACGGTATCACCGGGCTGCAGGTCTCGCGTTCGGAAGGACTTGCGATTGCAAGTCTGCGCATGTTCGAGGCCGGATACTTCTCGGCCGATCCGGCCGATCCCATGCGGGCCGATGCCAGCGAACTGGCGGCGTTCACGGCGGAGGATCTCGCGCGCGGCTTCCAGGTCAGCGACCACAATCCGCTGACCGGGCTCGAAGGCCGCGCGGCGCTGATCGCGAGGCTCGGCCGGAACGCACTCGACAATCCGGCGGTGTTTGGCCTGAACGATGCCGCGCGGCCGGGCGGATTGTTCGATCATCTCGTACTCGCTGCGGGCGGGAAGCCGCTGCTCGCACCGGACATCCTGCGCGCGGTGCTGCATCATCTCGGACCGATCTGGCCCGGCCGCATTGCACTGGACGGCGTGTCCCTAGGCGACACCTGGCGGCATCCGGCGATTGCTCGCGACGACGAGACCAACGGCCTGATCCCGTTCCACAAGTTGTCGCAATGGCTGACCTATTCCCTGATCGAACCGCTGCAGGACGGCGGCGTGACGGTGTCCGATCTCGACGGGCTTACCGGGCTCGCGGAATACCGCAATGGCGGTTTGTTCATCGATGCCGGCGTGATCGCGCTGCGCGATCCGGCGGCGGCCGGGCAGGGCCATGAAGTCTGGTCCGAACTGGTGGTGGAGTGGCGGGCGCTGACGGTGGCGCTGCTCGATCGGATCGCGCCGCTGGTGCGGCAGAAGCTCTCGCTCGACGCGGCGGATTTTCCGCTCGGCGCGGTGCTGGAAGGCGGCACCTGGGCCGCCGGCCGCAAGCTCGCCAATGCGAAGCGTCCGGGCGGGCCACCGCCGATTCATGTTATCAGCGACGGCACGGTATTTTAGCCATTTGAGGATCGCCGGGTTTTTTTTGGAGTCCATCATGCGCGGCGTCACCATTGTCGATCACCCGCTGGTGCAGCACAAGCTGACGCTGCTGCGCGACAAGAACCGCTCGACCAAGGCGTTCCGCGAATTGTTCGCCGAGATCGGCGAACTGCTCTGCTACGAAGTCACGCGCGACCTGCCGCTGGAGATGATCGAGATCGAAACGCCGTTCGCGAAGATGCAGTCGCCGATCCTCACCGGCAAGAAGCTGGTGCTGGCGCCGATCGTGCGCGCCGGCATGGGCTTTCTCGAGGGCATGCTCAATCTGCTGCCTTCGGCCCGTGTCGCCCATATCGGGCTGTATCGCGATCCGCGCACGCTGGTGGCGGTGGAGTATTTCTTCAAGGCGCCGGAAGATATCGCCGAGCGCCTGGTGCTGGTGCTGCATCCGATGCTGGCGACCGGCAATTCCGCCGTCGCCGCGGTCGACCGGCTGAAGGAAGCCGGCGCGCGCTCGGTGCGGATCGTCTGTCTGCTGGCAACCCCGCAGGGCGTCGACAAGGTGCAGGCGCATCATCCCGACGTGCATATCTGGACCGCCGCGATCGACGAGGAGCTGGATGCGTCCGGCTATATCGTGCCGGGCGTCGGCGACGTCGGCGACCGGATGTACGGAACGAGATAGGGGCGAGCATGCGACGATCATTCCTGCTGCCGCTGGCGGTCTCAGCCCTCGGCTACGCCATCGTCTCCATCGCCGGAGGCATGCTGACCGATATCGGCCCGTGGTATCGCGCGCTGGTCAAGCCGTCATGGCAGCCGCCGGACTGGCTGTTCGGACCCGTCTGGACGACTATTTTCATTCTCGCCGCCGTCTCAGCCGCGCTGGCCTGGCGCGCCGCCGGTGAGACGCAGCGGCGCGTGGTCGTGATCCTGTTCGTCGCGAACGGGATTCTCAACGTCGGCTGGAGCCTGCTGTTCTTCCATCTGAAGCGGCCTTTGCTGGCCGGCCTCGAAGTCATTCTGCTCTGGGCGTCGATCGTCGCACTGATCTGGTACGTGCAACGCTTCTCGCGCGCCGCCGCGTGGCTGCTGGTTCCCTATCTGCTCTGGGTCAGCTTCGCGACGGTGCTGAACTGGACCATCGTCGCGCTCAACCCGTAAGCGCGACGATCCTTTGACTTAAGCCGCATCCTATTTCTTCTCAGCGCTCGCGGCCGACAAGGCGGTCCACTTGTCGATATCGGCGCGGATGAAGGTGGCGAACTCCTTCGGCGTACCACCAATTGCGTCGATGCCCTGTGTCTTCATCGCCTTCATCACCGGCTCAGTTTTGAGCGCATCGTTGGCGGCCTTCGATAACGTGTCGACGATGGCCGCCGGGGTGCCGGTCGGCGCGAGCAGTCCGATCCAGATGCCGACATCGAAGCCCGGCATGCCGGCTTCGTCCATGGTCGGAAGGTCCGGCATGATGCCGGCCCGCTTCGGCTGCGCCATCGCGATCGCATTGAGCTTGTCCGCCTTCACATGCGGGGCGAGCGTGGCCGCGACATTGAACATCAGCGTGATGCGGCCGGCGAGCAGGTCGGTCAAAGCCTGATTGCTGCCGCCCTGATAATGCACCGAGACGATCTTCGTGCCGGCCTTCTGGTTGAACAATTCCGCGGCCAGATGGCTCGCGGTGCCGGCGCCCGACGTGCCGAAGGTCAGGCCATCCGGATTGGTCTTCGCCAGAGCCACCAGGTCTTTCACGCTCTTGGCTGCAACATCGGGATGCGCGACCAGCATGTTCGGCACCACGCCGAGCAACGCGATCGGCTCCATCTGTTTCGACAGGTCAAAGCCGGATTTGGTCGTCGCGGGGTTGAGCGTCTGCGCCACCGTCGCCATGAACAGCGTGTATCCATCGGGCGCCGAGCGCGCGACGGTCTCGGCCGCGATCATCGACGAATTGCCGGGCCGGTTCTCGACCACGACCGGTTGGCCGAAGGTCTGCTCCATATGCTTGCCGACAAGCCGCGCCAGTGTGTCCGCCGTCGAGCCCGGGCCAAAGCCGACCAGGATACGAATGGGGCTGGAGGGCCAGGTCTGGGCGGTGGCGGGTGCGGCAAAGGCGGCAAGCGTGGCGGCAAGCAGAAGCGACGCGATACGGCGTGTCATGATCGTTCCTCCCGGACGCGGCCGGTTGATCCGGCCGTCGTGTGCGTGTCTTCATCTTGAAGGTGGCTAGGGGACGCGGTCAAACGCTTTGCCGGATCGGGACGTTTGAAATTGCTGTAAACCGCGCTGGTTTTCGGGAGACGAAAGGGCGTCCCCGCATTGATTGGCCAGTCAAACACATCGTTGACATAGCAACTTTACGGCTTCTACCTCGCCGCGGAATACAGGGCCCAAAGCGCATGTCACTCCCGCTGGAAAATACCGTCGTCGTCGAACTCGGCCACAGCGTTGCTGCGCCCATCGCGGGCCTGGTTCTGGCCGAGCTTGGCGCCACCGTGATCAAGATCGAGAACCCGCAAGGCGGCGATGACGCGCGCAACTGGGGGCCGCCATTCCTGCACGGCGCCGCCGGCATGTTCCAGGCCATCAACCGCAACAAATATTCCGCGGCGCTCGATCTGAAGAACGATGCCGAGCGCGAGACGCTGCGCCGCTACATCGTCGAGAAGGCGGATGTCGTCGTGCAGAACATGCGGCCCGGTCTGGTCGAGCGTTATCAGCTCGACGCTGCGGCTTTGCGCAAGGACAAGCCATCGCTCATCTATTGCAATCTGACCGCCTTCGGCGCCGAAGGACCGCTGAAGAATACGCCGGGTTACGATCCGCTTTTGCAGGCGTTCGGCGGACTGATGAGCGTGACCGGCCATGAGGGCGCGGAGCCGGTGCGCACCGGGCCGTCCATCATCGACCAGGGCGCCGGCATGTGGGCCGTCATCGGTATCCTGTCGGCGCTTATCCGTCGCAACCACACCGGCGAGGGCTGCGAGGTCAACACCTCGCTGTTCGAGACGGCTTTGTCCTGGATGTGCATGTCGACGGCGATGTATCTTGCCTCCGGCAATGTGCCGAAGCGCGTCGGCTCCGAGAATGGCGGCATGGCGCCCTACAAGGCGTATGAGGCTACCGACGGCTGGGTGGTGATCGCGGCGGCGAACGACAATCTGTTCCGGCGCTTCGCGCAGGCCGTCGGCCATCCGGAATGGGCCGACGATCCGGAGATGAATTCCAATTCCAACCGGGTGCGCAACCGGGTGAAGGTCAACGCGCTGGTCGCCGAGGTGATCAGGACCAAGCCGCGACAATACTGGATCGATGCGCTGGCGGCTGCCTCGGTGCCCTGCGCGCCACTGCAATCGCTCGACGAGGTTTTGAACCATCCGCAAACCAAGGCAGTGGAGATGCTGCAGCAGAGCGCCGACGGCAAATTCCAGCTCATGGGGCTGCCGCTGCAATTCGATGGCGAACGCCCGGCGTTCCGCAAGAATCCGCCGGCGCTGGCGGAAGATACCGCACTGCTGCTGCCCGGAAGCGCACGCCGCACCACCGCCTGATCGCGCAAGAAGAAGGAAACACCATGGACGCCATCAACGCGGATGCACTCAACGTCTCGGTCCCGCTCGGCGAGGATTACCCCGAAATTCGCGAAGGCGTGCGCGCGATCTGCAAGAAATATCCGGGCGAGTATTGGCGCAAGCTCGAGGACAACGACGATTATGCGGAAGACTTCATCCGGGAGCTGACCGAGGCGGGCTATCTCGCAGCGCAGATTCCGGAGGAGTATGGCGGGTCGGGCCTGCCGCTGCGTGCGGGCTGCGCGATCCTCGAAGAGATCAACGCCAATGGCTGCCAGGCCAGCGCTGGTCACGCCCAAATGTACATGATGGGCATGCTGCTGCGGCACGGCAATCAGGAGCAGAAGAACAAATATCTCCCCGGCATCGCCGAAGGCACAATCCGCTTCCAGGCGTTCGGTGTCACCGAGCCGACCACCGGCTCCGATACGCTGCAACTGAAGACCCGCGCCGAGAAGAAGGGCGACCGCTACATCGTCAACGGCCAGAAGATCTGGACCTCGCGCGCGCACAAGTCCGACCTGATGACGCTGCTGGTCCGCACCACGCCCGCCGATCAGGTGAAGAAGCGCACCGAAGGGTTGTCGGTGCTGCTCGTCGATGTGAAGGACGCACTCGGCAAGGGTCTGTCGATGCAGCGCATCGACACCATGATCAACCACCAGACTAATGCACTGTTCTTCGACAATCTCGAAGTGCCGGCAGAAAATCTGATCGGCGAGGAAGGGCAGGGCTTTCGTTATATTCTCACCGGCATGAATTCCGAACGGCTGGTCGCCGCCTCGCAATCGTCCGGCGATTGCCGCTTCTTCATCAACAAGGCGGTGGCTTATTCGAAGGAGCGCGAGGTGTTCGGCCGGCCGATCGGCCAGAACCAAGGCATCCAGTTTCCGCTGGCGCGCTGCTATGCCGAGTGGAAGGCGGCCGACCTGATGATCCGCGCCGGCTGTGCGCTGTTCGAGGCGGGCCAGCCCTGCGGCGAGGAGGCCAATATGGCGAAGCTGCTGGCGAGCGAAGCCGCCTGGCACGCGGCGGAAGCCTGCATGCAGACCCATGGCGGATTCGCGGCCGCGCGCGAATTCGATGTCGAGCGCAAGTGGCGCGACGCCCGCATCTCGCTGATCGCACCGATCTCGACCAATCTCATCCTCGCCTATCTCGGCCAGAACGTGCTCGGCATGCCGCGGTCGTATTGAGCTATCGCTCTATCCGGCCGGGCGGGCGGCCTTCAGTTGCGGGAGCGCCTCCGTCGGGCGCATTGGTGCGGGAAGGCGCGGAGTGGCTGGCTGATCTGGGTGCCGCACCGGACTGGTGAGGCGGTGGTTTTCGCGCCGGGCGGTACCGGCATTGGCCAGCACCGGGGTGCAGTGACCGCAGCAGGAAATTTCGTCGGCTTCCCGGGCTTCCCGCCTCGATAATTGCCTTTCGCAATTTTTTGCTGTCGATCTCTGGATTGGGTCTGCATTGCTTAAGGCGCGCGCAATTGCTGCCCACTCCGGGTGCTTGCCGCCCCTCCCACGCCCCGCTATCGTGCGCCGGCTTGAGCCTGTCAGACGCAAATTGCTCCGCTCAACGCTCGTTTCCGCTTAAGCCGGGACGAGCGTTATTTGGCTCTCGGTCCCCGCCGATGCAGGGACGAGCGGGAAATTGGGATAACCGGCAATGCTCGGCGATTGGCTGCACAATGATCTCAATTGAAGGCCTTTCCAAAACCTTCGACACGCAGCGCAACCGGCCACATCTTGCGATTTCCGACATCGACCTGAAGGTAGGCGACGGGGAGTTCGTGTCGATCCTGGGCCCGTCCGGCTGCGGTAAGTCGACCCTGCTTTATATGGTCGGCGGCTTCGTGCCGCCCTCGACCGGTGCGATCCTGGTGGACAACAAGCCGGTCGAAGGGCCCGGCCCCGATCGAGGTCCGGTGTTTCAGGAATTTGCCCTGTTTCCGTGGAAAACCGTGCTCGGCAACGTCATGTATGGACTGCTCGAGCAAGGGGAGAGCCGCAAGGCGGCCGAGGCGCGGGCGCGCGAATTGCTCGCGATGGTCAATCTGACCCGCTACGCCGATTTCTACCCGAAGGAATTGTCGGGCGGCATGAAGCAGCGTGTCGCGATCTGCCGGACGCTCGCCTACCGGCCGAAAATCCTGCTCATGGACGAGCCGTTCGGAGCGCTTGACGCCCACACCCGCGTGCGTCTGCAAAACGAGCTTCTCGACATCTGGGAGCGCGACCGCAAGACGGTGATGTTCGTGACCCATAGCGTCGACGAGGCGGTCTTTCTGTCCGACCGGGTGATCGTGATGACGCGCTCGCCAGGCCGCATCAAGGAGATCGTCACCATCGAACTGCCGCGGCCGCGCCACCGGGCCGAACTTCTGGTCAACCGCAAATACCAGGAGTACGTGGTCGGCATCGAGCAGATGATGGACCATCCGGCGGACGAGGCGGCATGAGCATGAGTCTTTGCGCATGAAGAACCTCACCGCCATCCCCGGCGTGCCGCCGCTGATCGCGTGCTTCGCGCTGCTGGTGGCTTGGGAGATCGGCGCGCGCCTGATCGGGCTGGAGTCGCTGCCGACCGCCTGGGAGACGCTGCGCGACCTGCCGGCGATCCTGACCGATCCGCGCTCGCTCTACGACATCCTGTCGTCGATCCGTCGCATGGTGATCGGCTTCGTACTGGCGTTCCTGTTCGCCGTTCCTGTCGGGCTGATGATGGGGCGCAGCAAGAAGGTCGCGGCCTTCTTCAATCCGCTCTTCATGATGATCTATCCGGTGCCGAAAGCAGCGCTGATGCCGATCATCATGCTGTGGCTCGGGATCGGCGAAGCATCGAAGACGCTGGTGATCTTTCTCGGCGTGTCGCTGCCGCTGATCTACCACACCTATCAGGGCGCCAAGGCGGTCGGCGAAAAGCTGCTCTGGTCGGGCGCCGCCATGGGCATGAATGCGCGCGAGCGGCTGTTCCGGATCGTGCTGCCGGCGGCCTTGCCGGAAATCATGGTCGGCTGCCGCACCGGGCTCGTGCTGGCGCTGATCACCATGGTGACCAGCGAGATGATCGTGCGCCAGGCCGGGATCGGCAATCTTCTGTTCAACTCGCTCGATCTGGCGCAATACCACACGGTCTACGCCACCATCGTGATCGTCGGCGTGCTCGGCTTCGTGCTCGACCTGATCTTCGAACGCTTCCGCAACGTGGTGGTCGGCTGGGCCGATCCGGTGCATCAGATCGCGGTCGGCTCGGCATGACCGCGCGCACCCGCCTCTCCGAGCTTGTGATCGGGCTGATCCCAATCCTGCTGCTGCTCGCGCTCTGGCAGTATCTGACCGTTGCCAAGATCGCCCCGCCGACGCTGTTGCCGCCGCCGGGCGCGGTATTCGGACGCTTTCTGCATCTGCTCGGCGATCCAGTTTTCCTCGGCCATGCCGCGACCACGCTGTACCGGCTGTTCTGGGGCTTCGGCCTCGCCGTGATCGTCGGCGTGGGCCTGGGCATCGCCGCCGCGGGCAGTCCGGCGATCGGAGCATTGCTGCGCCCGCTGATCCGGGTGCTGGCGCCGGTGCCGAAGATCGCGCTTTATCCGGCCTTCATCCTGACGCTTGGCTTCGACCATTCGTCCAAGATCGCGCTGGTCTTCGCCGATGCGCTGTTTCCGATCCTGCTCGCAACCTATCAGGGTGCGATTTCGGTCGAACCGAAGCTGGTCTGGTCGGCGCGCGCCATGGGCGTGAGCCGGTTCAAGAGCCTGTTCACGGTGGTGCTGAAGGCGGCTTTGCCCTCGATCCTCACCGGCTGCCGGATCAGCCTTGTCATTTCGTGCATCGTGGTCTTTCTGTCGGAGATGATATCGTCGACCGACGGGCTCGGGCATCTCCTGGTGCGGGCCGCGCGCAATTTCCAGACGGTGGACATGTTCGTGCCCATCATCGCGATCTCCGCGCTCGGCCTGATCCTGAATGCGGCGTTCAACGCGCTGCGTGCCTGGCTCCTGGTCGGATTTCCGGAGGAAAACTGATGCTGGCGGACCGGATCGAAGGCAAATGGATCGACGCCTTCTGCGAATTGTTCGAGAAGTGCAAGGTCAGGAAGGGAGACACCGCGGCGATCCTGTCGGAGACGCAATCCCGCCAGCTTAATGTGCAGCTCGCCGAACTGGCGCTGCTGCGTCTCGGCGTGCGTCCGTTCCACATCGTCCTGCCGACGCCGCGCAATGAATATGTGGTGCCGATCCGCTCGACCGGCGCGAGCCAGGCGATCGGCAAGCTTGCGCCTGTCGTATCCGCGCTCGGCCAGGCCGGCTTCGTGGTCGACTGCACGCTGGAAGGCCTGATGCATGCGCCGGAGACCCCGGACATCCTGAAGGCCGGCGCCCGCATCATGGTGATCTCGAACGAGCACCCCGAGGCGCTGGAGCGCATGCGGCCCGATCCCGCGCTTGAAGGGCAGGTGCGCAACGCCGCGCGCATGCTGCGCGGCTCCAAGCGCATGACGGTGACGTCGGAAGCCGGCACCGATCTCGACGTCGACATGGAGGGCGCGCAGACCGTCGGCATCTGGGGCTGGACCGAAAAGCCCGGCACGCTGGCGCATTGGCCGGGCGGCATCGTGGTGTCGTTCCCGAAGGCGAATTCGGTCAACGGCACGCTGGTGCTGAACCGCGGCGATATCAACCTCACCTTCAAGCGCTACATGGCCGAGCCGATCCGGCTCGACTTCAAGGACGACTACATCACTGACATCATCGGCGAAGGGACGGACGCCGAGATGTTCCGCAAATACCTGGCCGCCTGGGGCAACCCCGAGGCCTATGCGGTGTCGCATGTCGGTTGGGGCATGAATCCCGGCGCCCGCTACGAGGCGCTAGCGATGTACGGGCAGCGCGACACCAACGGCACCGAGATCCGCGCCGTGCCGGGCAATTTTCTGTTCTCCACCGGCGCCAACGAATTCGCCGGCCGCTACACCGCGGGACATTTCGACCTGCCGGTGATGAACACCACGATCACCCTGGACAATACGGTGGTGGTGAAGAACGGCGTGCTGCAGGACGTGTTCGGGTAACGTTTCTTTTCCCTCCCCCGCGATCGAACCGTCATCCTGAGGTGGCCGCGTAGCGGCCCTCGAAGGATGCGCGGCCACGATCGGCCACACTGGGGCCGTCGCCCTTCGAGGCTCGCTTCGCTCGCTCCTCAGGGTGACGGATCACACCACCGGCGGCTTCACCAGATCGAAATGCCGCAGCATCGCCACGAACGCGCGCAATCGCTCGGCGCGATACGCCTCCACATCCATGCCCTCGTAATTCAAAAAGCCGCGCTGCGTCTTCAGCCCGATATGTCCGGCTTCCATGTTGCGCGCGATGATGTCGGGTGAGGCATAGCGCGGATCGTCCAGCGCCTTGGTGAGATAGCGGCTGGCATAATAGAGAATGTCGCCGCCGCCCCAGTCGATGAATTCCAGCATGCCGAGCACGGCGAAGCGGAAGCCGAAGCCGTATTTGATCGCCTTGTCGAGATCTTCCGGCGAGGCGACGCCTTCCTCCACCATGCGCGCGGCCTCGTTCATCGCGAGCGCCTGGATGCGCGGCACGATATAGCCCGGCGCGGCGGCACAGACCACCGGCACCTTGCCAATCGCCTCCAGCATCGCCTTGAGCCTCTCTGTCACTGCGGGATCGGTGTGCTTGCCGGGCGACATCTCGACCAGCGGCACGAGATATGCCGGGTTCAGCCAATGCGCATTGAGGAAGCGCTCAGGATGCTCGACCGCGCTCGAAATGTCGTCGACCAGGATGGTCGAGGTGGTCGAGGCGATGATCGGAGTGGGACCTGCGAGCTTGGAGACCTGCGCCAGCGCCTCGCGCTTGAGGTCGAGCACTTCCGGCACGCCTTCGAAGATCACGGCCGCCGAGGAGAACGCGGCCTGCGCGCCGGCTTCCGGAACGATGCTGACACGCGACAGGATGGTCTCGACTTGCGCCGGGTCGAACATGCCGAAGGCCGAGAGCGAGGTCAGCACGCCGCGGATTTCGCCGAGCGCTTCCGTCTCGAGCTTCCTGAAGTCGGCTTCGCTGCGCGGCTTGAAGTCGACCACCTTCACCGGATGTCCGGCATAGGCGAACACGACGGCAATGCCGCGCCCCATGCGGCCGGCGCCGAGACAGGCGATGGTGTCGCGGTTTGTCATGGCATTGCCCGTTGTGAGAACGTGTCGAGCGCAGCGATCTCGGTGCGCTCCCTCCCCCCTTGCGGGGGAGGGTTGGGGAGGGGGGTAAACGGTACAAACCTAACGTGCCATTCACCCCCCTCCCGACGGCCTTCGGCCGTCGACCTCCCCCGCAAGGGGGGAGGTGGAGCAAGAGCCGATACCTCCGGAGTTGAGGCGAGCGACGTCACTTTGAAAAGCCTTCCGCGAGCAGCCTCTGCAATCCCGCCTTGTCGTATCGGCCGAGCCCCATGCCCTTCAGCGTGCGGCCGGTCACCATGAAATCCTCGCCCACCACCGCGCCGCCGATGGCAAGGAAGGCGCGAGCCAGCGGCGTCGGCACACCGGCAAGTTCACCGACCGACGCCAGGAACGACAGGCCCATCCGGGTGTCTTCCAGCATGTAGCGATGCTCGGTCAGGACGATGTGCTCGCGCCAGTCTCCGGAGTCCGTCAGCTTGTCGTGCGAGCCGCGGCCATACATCCATGCGTCGCCTTCCTTGGCGTAATGGTCGGCCAGCGGGAAATGCGGCGCGCGGTAGCCCAGCGCCTCGCGCACCGCGATCCGTTCAGCGTCGAGTGCGTCAGTCACGCGGCGGATCGAAGGCTGGGTGCCCTCTTTGTGAATGTCCCAGCGATCGAAATGCTCCAGCGGCCCGGCATTCATGGTGATCAGCGGCGGATGGATGATCCCGCCGGCATTCATCAGCGCACCGGAGAGCGCGTCGCCGCAATCCTCGATCACGCCAGGGAACGCTTCGCCGATCACCTTCAGCGCATGATCCCTTAACGTCAGCGGGAACACGCCGGTCGGCAGCCGCTTGGCGCGCACCGTCACCGCGGCTTCGAAATCGCTGTGCTTGCGGGTAAGCCACGGCAGGGTGCCGGTCTCGGCGAAAGCGACTTTCGCCTTGTTGCCCGCCGCTTGCATGGCCTGCGCGAACAGCATCGAGCCGAAGGTGCCGGGCGGCAGGAACACGACCTGTCCGTCCTTCAGGTGCGGCGCCAGCACCTTGGCAATATCGGGCTGGGCATGCGCGGGCGCGGGGCAGACGATCAGTTCGGCATCGCCTACGGCTTCGGCGATGTCGTTGGTGACGCGCGAGAGCTTGGCCACGCGCTGCCCGTAGAAATCCTTGATCAGGATGGCAGACCCGGCAGCGCGGTGCGCTTCGACCGCGGCCTTGTCGCGCCGCCAGAGCCGCGTGTCATGGCCTGCGAGTGCGAAATCTCCCGCCGCCGCGAACGAACCGTTGCCGCCACCCAATACTGCGATACGCATCGATCAAGTCTCCAGTCTCGTGTCCCGGGCGCAGCGCAGCGTGAAACGGTGCGCTGCAGAACCGGGACCTATGTGTTCTTCGGTCTGGGTCCCGGCTCAGCGGTGCATCATTTCGCTTTGCTTCATGCTGCACCGCGTCCGGGACACGAAATCACTGCTGCTCCCGCAGCATGAAATGCTGCACCTTGCCGAGCGCGGTGCGCGGCAGCGATTCAACGAACACGATCTCGCGCGGGATCTTGAAGCGGGCGAGATGCTGTCCGACGAACGTCTTCACGTCGTCCGCCCCGATCGTCATTTCCTTGCGGCAGACGATATAGGCCACCGGCACCTCCTGCCATTTCGGATCGGCGCGGCCGATGACCGCGGCCTCGGCGATGCAGGGGTGATCATGCAGCACGCGCTCCACTTCGGCAGGATAGATGTTCTCGCCGCCGGAGATGATCATGTTCTTCTTGCGGTCGTGGATATAGAAATAGCCGTCCGCATCGCGGGTGCCGATATCGCCGGTGTGATACCAGCCGTCGCGCAGCGCTTCGGCCGTAGCATCCGCATCGCCCCAATATTCGTACAGGACGTTCGGCCCGCGCACGATGACTTCGCCAGCCGTGCCGTGCGGCACTTCGCGGCCATCATTGTCCACCACCTTCGCGTCGCAGAATAGTCCCGGCAGGCCGGTCGATGTCATGCGCGAGAGATCGCCGCCGACACGCGTATACACCGCGGTCGGCCCGGTTTCCGTCGAACCGTAGATTTGAATGACCGGGATCCCGCGCGCGTTGAACGCTTCGATCAGCGGCACCGGGATCAGGCTTGAACCGGTGGCGACCGCGCGCAGCGACGTGAGGTCGGACGCGGGCCAGAGCGGATGCTGGCTCAGCGCCTGCATCACCGCCGGCACCAGCACGACCAGGGTCGGCTTGTCCGTCGCGATCGACTGCAATGCGGTGTCAGGCGCAAAGCGCGGCTGGATCGTGACGGTGGCGCCGATCTGCAGGGCCGGCGTGGTCTGGATGTTCAGCCCCCCGACATGAAACATCGGCAGGAAGGTCAGGATGTGATCGTCCGCCCGCATGTCATGCGCGTGGTGGCTCATCACCGCGTTCCAGACCAGCGCGTCCTGCCGCAGCACCGCGCCTTTCGGGCGCCCGGTGGTGCCGGAGGTGTAGACGAGCAGCAGCGGGTTCGAGGTGTCGGTATGCGGGTTGCGGCCGTCGCCGGAGCCGCTCGCGAGCAACTCGTCGAACGACGGCGCGCCGTCGGGCGTATAGTCGAGCCCGACCACCTTGAGATCTGGCAAGTGTTGCGCGAGCTGCGCCACCACGGCGGAGAATTCCTTGTCGACCACCAGCACCTTGGCGCCGCTGTTCGACAGGATGTACAGCTGCTCGGCCACCGCCAGCCGCCAGTTCAGGGTCACCAGCATCGCGCCGAGCCGCGCGCAGGCATAAAGCGTGACCAGATAGTCGGAATGGTTGGCGGCGAGGATCGCAACGCGGTCGCCGCGACCGACGCCGAGTTCGGATTTCAGCGCGCGTGCGGTGTCGGCGATGCGGGCGTGAAAAGCGGCATAGCTCAGCGTCCGGTCGCCGAAACGGATCGCGGTCTTGTCCGGCGTGAAATCGGCATTGCGGGCGATGAGGTCGGAGAGGTCCATGGCTTCGTCTTAAGCCGCGTGCACGGTGTGCTCCCTCCCCCTGCAAGGGGGAGGGGTAGGGAGGGGGTCATGTCGCTTGGTTGGAGGTGACCCCCACCCGGTCCGCTTTGCGGACCGACCTCCCCCTTTCAGGGGGAGGTGAAGAAAAGAAAAGTCACTCATCCTTCTCGCCCGGCTCGTACAGCGCTTCCTTGCCGAGCCGGTCCATGCAGATTTCCGCGGTCCAGGGCAGCATCAGCGAGCCGCAGCGGCTGTCGCGATAGATGCGCTCGAGCGGCAGGCTTCTCAGCATCGCCTGACCGCCGCAGGTGCGGATCGCCTTCACCGCGAGAGCGTTGGCATTTTCCATCACCGTGTGCTGTGCCGCATAGGCGCGCATGACCGAATCCTTCGAGGGATTCGGACGCGCCTCGCTGATGGTCTGGAACCACAGCGCCTTGGTCTGCTCCAGCATCAGTTTCATCTCGGCGACCGCGAGCTGCTTGGTCGGGAACATGCGCCGCTTGACCGGCGGCATGCCTGGCAGTTCGCCGCGCAGATACGCGACCGTGAAGTCGTAGGCAGCCTGGGCGAGCCCCATATAGGTCGGCGTCAGTGTCAGGAACATGTGCGGCCAGCGCAGCACCGCCTGATAATAGACGCCGGGCGGCATCAGCGCCGCATCCTCCGGCACGAACACATCCTTGAAGATCAGCGTGCGCGAAACCGTGCCGCGCATGCCGAGCGGATCCCAATCGCCGGTGACGCTGACGCCGGGTGCATTCGCCGGAATGCCGAGATACAGCGTATTGCGGCGCATCGCGTCCTCGCCTTCGGCGCGGCGCGTGCAGAGCGCGCCGTAATAGTCGGCGGAGCCGGACAGCGAGGCGAAGATCTTCTTGCCGTTGACGATATAGCCGCCATCGACCGGACGCGCTTCGGTGCCAAACGCGACAGCGCCCGCCGCCGCCGCGCCACCCTCGGAGAAGGGCTGCGCATAGACCGCGCCGTCGCGCAGGATGCGCTGGTAATGCACTTCGCGGCGCTTGAGGTGTTCGGCGCGCACGTCGGCTGGCATCTCCATCTCGTCGGAGATCGGGCCCGACCAGAGTGTCGAGCACACATGCATGTTCCAGGACAGCGCGGTCGCGCCGCAATAGCGGCCGAGTTCGGACGCGCATAGCGCATAGGTCTTGTAGTCGGCGCCGGTGCCGCCTGACGATTTCGGAATGCAGATGCCGAGCAGGCCCTCAGGATGCATGTCGCGGAAATTCTCGATCGGGAAGGTCGCGTCGCGATCGTGCTGGGCGGCGCGCGGCGCCAGATATTGCTTGCCGAAGCGGCGGCTCTTGGCGATCAGGTCTGCCTGGAAATCGCTGAGATTAAAGGCATCCGGCGCGAAGAGAGGCGCGTCGGTGTCGGTCTTGTCCAGATCGATCGGTTTCATCCGGCAGCACTCCTTGTAGCGCTCGCGTCCAGACCACGCAGGAAGCCGAGCACGGCCGCGTCGAAGGCGGCGGGGTTTTCCAGATTGGGCAGGTGGCCCAGCCCGGGCAGGACCACGAATGTGGCGCCCGGAATTTTCGAGGCCATGCGCTCCATCATGGCGGGCGGAGCATTGGTGTCGAACTCGCCCACGAGACACATCGTCGGCACCTTTATCTGGCCGAGGTTCGCGCGTTCTTCGAAGGTTACGATCGCTTCCACGCAAGCCTTGTAGGTTTCGGCCGGAGCCGCGGCCATGGAGCGAATAGCGATCTCCCGGCCCTTCGGATCTGCGTTTATCCCCATGATTTCATTGATCATTCCGGCCGCGAGCTCTGGCATCGACTTGCCGGCGCGTAGCGGGGCGAGGCGGTCGGCGACGAATTTCTTCTGGAAATCGCCATCCGGCTTGCCGAAGGACGGGCTCGTCCCCACCAGCACAACGGCCTGATATCCATCGGGTTTTCGCCGCAGCATGGTTTGCGCGATCATGCCGCCGAGGGAGTGCCCGACCAGAACCGGGCGAACCAATCCCGCGGCCGCGATCTGCGCCTCCACATCGTCCGAAAACTGTTCGAAATCAATGGCTTCGATGGCCGGCCGGCCGCCATAGCCGGGCAGATCCAGAGCCAGCGGCGCGTATCCGGCCGCGCGAAAGCTTTCCACCTGCCGCTGCCATGCCAGCGCCGATCCTCCGACGCCGTGAATGAAAACGACTCCCAGCGGCGCGTTCGGTTCTTGTGGCGGCATGGTCGGGCCAGAGCGTCTGCGATGATCGACGATTGTCGGCATCGTAAGGAACATTACCGGCCCGCTCAATATGTTTTACATATAAAATATCTCGCAACCGGGCCCGGCCATCAGACAGGGCTGCTTTGACCCGCAGACCCATTATCGGCTTTTCGTCATGGGGCTGACTCGTCGCCCGCTCGATTGGAAGCAGAACGCGCAAAATTGTTCGATCGCCTGATCGGGACTGGTGCCGGGCGCGACCGCTTCCGCAAAGACCTTCAACCGGCCCTGATCGGTTACCGCGTAGTCAAGGAAGTAGGTCTGAACGCCCTTGCGCGCGGCAAATTCAAATATCGCGCGGCTGATCAGGTCGCATTTGGAGGTCACCGGATTGATGTGATCGGGGTTGCAGAAGATTGCGTGGCCGTTCCTGACCGACGAATGCAGGTTGATCAGGGTATTGCGATCAGCGCGGACCATGCGAATGTTCTGATAATCGGTGACGCGACTGTTTCTGTAATGGGCTTCGGCCCAATCCGTATCGCCAACAATTGCTGTGACACGATTTCGACCGGAAGCGGTCAGCAGCCGGGCGCTGTGAGGAAACCCGCTATGCAGCGTGAGGACGACGCAAGCGTCCGGTTGGCCGGCGATTTCCGCAAAGCAGTCCGGATTGGCATGCACCGCTTCCAGTTGCGGAATTGTCATGCCGCGCTCGACGAGCAGTGCGCCGATCTTGAAATAAAGGTAGTCGCGATACCGCAGACTGAAAATATCAAAAACATACGGATGGATGATTTTCAGTGACGGCCGTCCGCTGAAATACCGCAAGTGTTCGGAAAAATCACCCGCAAGCAGATTTCCGCCGCCGGATTCAAAAGTCGCGATGTGGCGCGTCAACGCGCGTGCGAATGCGCCTGTTGCAATCTGACAGTCATAGCTGTCGCCGCCATTCAGGCAAAATCGTGCAGCGCGCCGGGGCGGCCGCGAAAGCTTTCGCAGCGTTCCGGATATCTCAGTGGGGAGATATCGAAGTGCTGCGTCCAAAGCTCGGTTTGTATAACGCGCCAATGGCTAGTCCGGCAGCAGCTCAAGCAAGTCCCGAACCGTCTTTACATCTACGTATCGCTCGGTGTCGATTTCAATGTCGAATGCATCCTCGATGGCCATTTGCAACTCGAAGAAGTCGATGCTGTCGCGAATGAACGAGGCAAGCTTGGTATCAAGGTCCAAGGGAGCGTCAGACCCCCTTATCTTTGCGATTACTGAAAACAAACGGTTTTCTGCGTCATTCATGGATGTCAACTTCAAGGGTCTCGAGGAGGCTGAAAACACAATCGCGGCTGCGAAACGAATGGGCGGTTACGTGCAGAGTGCGATCTATCGTGCGCAGATGTTTCGTGGTCGATTTCCATATTTTCCGGCTAATTGCCTTGCCGATGCATTGGTGCGCGCCAACGGCGAAATACAAGTTTGAATAGCGAGGGCATGCATTGCCCTGAACCCCGGCGGCGTCGACAAAAAGGCGTACACGGTCGTTTTCCGATATGACCTTGTCCGACAGACGAATGCTTTTTGATGCTTTTCTTTCGATATACGGCAGGCCCGTCGTCGTCAGTTCAGGGTCCCAGTTGATCTGATTCAAAGGCACCCCCGGTTCGCGTTCCAGAATGGTTTTCACCGAGAGCGTCATAGACGCCGAAAGGGTGTCGACCGCCAGCGTCAACATGGACAATCTCAGATATTTTTCGTCGAGATCCATGTCCGCCGGCATGGCTTGCAAGACCTGTGACGCAATCATCTCCAGTTGCTCTCGCTTCCTGAGGGAGATCATGTCGTCGAAAAAAAGCGGCAGATCGATCAATCGATCGATAGCATCAATCGAATTCAGATAAGGTGCGAGCCCGGCGAGGATTATGCTGGCTCTGCGCAGACTCGGCAGAAGGATGTCTTGGGCCAAACATGCTTTGCCGTCGCGGCTTCTGACGATCGTCTCGTTCAGGGCGGCAGCAAGGGCCGCCTCATAGGCGTCGACTGCCGCAACGGTATTCAAGGAGATCTCCTTGACCATCCGGTCGCGCAGGAATGTGTGTCGCTCGCCTTCGACCGCCAACGGCAAAAAATCGCGCATGCGGGTCAAATGGGGGAGGTCCACCCCATGCCGGCTCAGGGCGAGATCGAAGCGATACTCGTGCACGACAAAATCGGAGTTCCATAATACTTGCGAAATTAATTCGGAATCCGAGATCATCCACCGCCTGAGATCGTCCGACCACCAGATACCTTCGTTGGATTGGTACCGAAGACCACGCTGAGGATTCTTATGGAGCGAGAAATCCTTCATGGTCACGCAACCGATACCCGCCCTTAAGATTTGAGCTGGACGTCAGGGGGCTCCAGCAAGGCCCGCCCGCGACATTCGCGGCAGTCACCTTGGCAATATGAAGCGTGTTTATTGACCGCTTTGCAACCGAAATTGCAGGGCCGACGGTTGCGCCGAACAATCAACGAAACGGGTCAGGCCCGGCGGCTTTTCTCGCTCCCGATATCGCGCTGGAGCGCTTCGAATACCTTGCGGACGATACCGTTCGCATCAAGTCCGGCCGTTGCATACATGGCCGCCGGCGTGTCCTGATCGATGAAGATGTCAGGCAGAGTCATCGAACGTACTTTAAGGCCGTTGTCCAACGCGGCGTTGTCGGTCAGCGCCTGCAGCACATAGGCGCCAAATCCGCCGACCGAACCTTCCTCGATCGTAATCAGCACTTCGTGTTCGCGCGCGAGCCGCAGAACCAGATCGGTGTCGAGCGGCTTGGCAAAGCGCGCATCGGCGACGGTGGTCGAAAGGCCGTAACCGGCAAGTTCGTCCGCGGCCTTCAGGCATTCCGACAGGCGCGTGCCGAAAGACAGAAGCGCGACCTTGGTGCCTTCGCGAACAATCCGGCCCTTGCCGATCTCGAGAGGAATGCCGCGCTCGGGCAACGCGACCCCGATGCCTTCACCGCGCGGGTAGCGCAAGGCCGAGGGACGATCATCGATCGCTGCCGCGGTTGCAACCATATGGACGAGGTCGGCCTCGTCCGCCGCGGCCATGATCACAAAGCCCGGCAGACAACCCAGATAGGCGACATCGAAGGAGCCCGCATGGGTCGGCCCATCGGCGCCGACCAGGCCGGCACGATCGATCGCAAAGCGCACCGGCAGCGACTGGATCGCGACATCGTGCACGACCTGATCGTAACCACGTTGCAGGAACGTCGAGTAGATCGCACAGAACGGTTTCAGACCTTCGGTCGCAAGTGCGCCGGCAAACGTCACCGCGTGCTGTTCGGCGATACCGACATCGAAGAAGCGCTTCGGCAACTCCTTGGCGAACAGATCCAGCCCGGTGCCGGACGGCATGGCGGCGGTGATGGCGACGATCTTGTCGTCGCGTTTGGCTTCCGCAACCAGCGCATCGCCAAACACCTTGGTGTAGGCCGGCGCCGCGGCCTTGGCCTTGGCCTGCGCACCGGTGGCGACGTCGAATTTGGTGACGCCGTGGTAGCGGTCCGCCGATCCCTCGGCAGGCGCGTAGCCCTTGCCCTTCTGCGTGACGACATGAACGAGGATCGGCCCGCTCTCGGCGTCCCGGACATTCTTCAGCACCGGCAGCAGATGGTCGAGATTATGTCCGTCGATCGGGCCCACGTAATAAAAGCCGAGCTCCTCGAACAGCGTGCCGCCGGTCACCATGCCGCGGGCATATTCCTCCGCGCGCAACGCGCGCTCCTCGAAGAATTTAGGTAGCCGGTGCGCGAGTTGTTTTCCGATTTCGCGCAGGCCCCGGTACGTCTTGCCGGAGAGCAAGCGCGCGAGATACGCCGACATGGCGCCGACCGGCGGCGCGATCGACATGTCGTTGTCGTTGAGAATGACGATCAGTCGCGAATGCGTTGCGCCGGCGTTGTTCATCGCCTCATAGGCCATACCGGCCGACATCGCGCCGTCGCCGATCACGGCGATGACGTTGCGCTTCTCGTCCTTCAGGTCGCGGGCCACTGCCATGCCGAGCCCGGCCGAAATCGAGGTGGACGAATGCGCTGCTCCGAACGGATCGTATTCGCTCTCCGCGCGCTTGGTGAACCCGGACAGGCCGCCGCCCTGGCGCAGCGTCCGGATGCGGTCGCGCCGTCCGGTCAGAATCTTGTGCGGATAGGCCTGATGGCCGACGTCCCAGATCAGCCGGTCGTTGGGGGTATCGAACACGTAGTGCAGCGCAACGGTCAGTTCCACGACACCAAGCCCCGCGCCCAGATGGCCACCGGTCACCGCGACGGCATCGACCATCTCGGTGCGGAGTTCCGTCGCCAGTTGCGGGAGGTCGGATTCGGGAAGGGCACGCAGATCGGACGGAATAGTAATCCGGTCCAGGAGGGGCGTTTTGGAGGCCTGGGACACCGTTTTTCTCTGATAAATCGGTCGGAATGACCTGAAACTGGTTTGAATCTAATGGCTGTTGCAACAATGGCTATAGCGGCTGCGCGCGGCGGGGGCAATTTGACCGGGGGCGCACCGGAGGAGGTCGTTCCTACCCAACCCCGGCCTGGTCGTCGGCGGCCTGCGCCGCAGGGACGCTCTCCGGCGTCGCCCGGAGGCGATGCGGCCGGGGGATATGCTAGCTTCCTCGAAGGAATTGCGGAGACGGGCGGACAATTTGCGGTTGCGCGAGATTCTTTCGACTGCCTATGCACGGTCGCTGATGATCGTCGGGCTGGTGTTGCTGCCGATGCTGATCGCGATCGGCGCACTGGGCTTTCTTTATTCCGACGCCGAACGGCGGGTGATCGAGGCGCGGCGGGCGGACGTCGCGACCAACGCGGCGCTGATCATCGACCGGCTGATCGCGGAACGAATAGGGGCGTTGCAAACGCTGGCGTCGTCGATTTCCCGCGAGCGGTTTGACTCGCCGGAGGCGCAGCAGCGCGCCGCAAGCGTTGCCGAACGATTTGGCGAGGCGGTCGTCCTTATCGATCGCACCGGCAAATTCATCTGGTCGACACGCCTGACTCCCGGTGGGCTTTTGCCGGAGCGCACCGACCTCCCGCCAGTCGCGCCGGCCTTTGCGGACCGCAAGCCCTATGTTTCGAACATGATCACCGGCGCCTTCACGGACCTGCCGCTGGCGATCGTAACCGTGCCGCTTTCAGGGGAGCAGGAGGGCTACGCGCTGTCGATGAGCATTTCGCCAAGCCTTCTGAGCTCGACATTGAAGCAGGCGGGATTGCCCAACGAATGGGTCGCCGCCATCGTCGACCGCAACGGTCTGTTTGTTGCGAGAAGCCATAGCCCGGAATTGAATGTCGGCCAGCCGGCGCGGCCACAACTGATCGAGACGGCGCGCGGCGGCCGGCAAAGCGGAAGCTTCAAGAACGTCACGCACGAGGGTGTGCCGGTCGAAAGTTCGTTCCATCGATCCGATCTGACGGGCTGGACCGCGGTGGTTGCCGTGCCCGAGACGCTGATGAATGCCGCGTCGGACCGCAGCCGGATCATCGTGCTGCTATCGCTGATCGCGGCGGTTTCGCTGGCGCTGCTGCTGGCTGCCATCGCAGGACGGAGCACCATTAAAGCCGTGCAGGCCCTGCAGCGCAACGCTCTCGCGCTTGCCAAGGGCGAGCCGCTGCATTGGGAGCCGCATTCGATTTCCGAATTCAACGATGTCGGAAAGACCCTGATGGAAGCGGAGGGCATCATCAAGGACCGCGATCGGGCGGTTGCCGAATTGAAGCGGACGTCCGACCTGCTGCAGTCGATCATCACGCTCACGCCGGACCTCGTTTACGTCAAGGATGTCGACAGCAAGACCATCCTGACCAATCCGGCGACGCTGCGGCTCTATGGCAAGACACTGGACGACGTCAAAGGCCGCGGTGCGATCGACTGGCATCCGAATCTGGAAGAGGTGGAGCGCATCGTCGAGAACGATCGCCTCGTCATGGCGCGGGGCGAGTCGATGCAGTTCGAGGAAGCCTTTACCGGGATCGACGGACGCCGGGTGTTTCTGTCGACCAAGACGCCTTTGCTGGATCAGTCAGGAGAGGTCATCGGCGTCGTCGGTGTCTCGACCGACGTGACCGACCGGGAGAAGCGGGCGCAGCATGTCGAGTTCATCATGCGCGAACTCTCGCATCGCTCGAAAAACCTGCTGACGGTCATCCAGTCGATTGCGCGTCAAACCGCCAAGCAAAGCCTGAGCTTCGACGAATTCCAGCACTCGTTCGACAGCCGGCTGCAGTCGCTTGCGGCGCTGCACGATCTTCTCATCGAACACAATTGGGAGGGCGCCTCGATTGCGGAGGTGGTGCGGTCCCAGCTCAAGCCGTTCGCCAATCGCGACCGGGTCGATGCGGAAGGCGCCGACGTGTTCCTGAAGCCCGACGTCGCCCAGATGTTCGCGATGGCCTTCCACGAACTGGCGACCAACGCCACGAAATACGGTGCGCTCTCGTCGGAAGGCGGGCGGGTCGCGATCCGCTGGGGAGTGACCGGCGGTCAATTCCGGATCGAATGGAGGGAGCAAGGCGGCCCGGCAGTCATGCCGCCAGAGCGCGACGGATTCGGCTCCACCGTGCTCAAGCGGATTGCGTCACAGGTCGCGCAGGCCCGGATCCAATACGTGTTCGAAACGACCGGGGTGGTCTGGAGCCTTGAAGCGCCGCTATCGTTGGTCGAAGCCGTCGCGTGACTTCAGAGCGTCACCGATTGGCTTTTGGAGAGAGGCTCCGGTCAGGCCAGGAGATAGAGAGAGCCTGCGACGGAGCAGACCACGATGGCCAGGACGATGGTCCAGGCCTCGGATTCGCCTTCCGCCACGGAGCCAGGCAAAGGCCGCGAAAGCCCGTGCTGCTGAGGGTGTGCCATGATCACTCCACGCTTACTCGTACTGATGTCGGTCATGACGCACGCGGTGCCAGCTGGGTTCCGGAGCCGGTCAAAATACGATTTCTGGGATAACAAATGGTTATCCGCGATCAGCCGTGGCCGGGATCGGAATAGGGTCGCCACACGGCCATAGCCGCCCCCCCGAGGGTTTTCGTGACGGGGACTGGCCTGAGATTGGGCGGGATATGCGATAAAAGTAGGCGAGGGCCGATCCGCCGGCTTGCTAGACTGCGGTGACGCAAGGATGCGGGATTGGTCGCGATGGGTCATGTGTTTCGGATTGTGTCGTTTCGGAATTTGCCGTGGCGATCCTAGTCTCCCTGCACCACGTTACCTCCTACCGATATGACCGTCCGGTCGGCCTCGGGCCGCAGGTGATACGGTTGCGTCCGGCGGCGCATAGCCGGACCCAGATTCCGAGCTATTCCCTGAATGTGCGGCCGAGCCAGCATTTCATCAACTGGCAGCAGGACCCGCACGGCAACTGGCTGGCGCGGCTGGTCTTTCCGGAGAAGACCGAGGAGTTCCGGGTCGAGGTCAATCTGACCGCCAATCTGTCGGTCATCAATCCGTTCGATTTCTTCGTCGAAGCCTATGCGCAGGATTTCCCGTTCGTCTATTCCGACGACCTGCGCTTCGACCTCGCTGCGTATCTGACGCCCGAGCCGGCCGGACCGCTGGTATCGGACTTCATCGCGTCGCTGCCGCGAGGCGCCGAGCGGACCATCGATTTCCTGGTCGGCCTGAATCACCGGCTGCAGCAGCGCGTCCGCTATCTGATCCGGATGGAAGCGGGCGTGCAGGCACCGGAGGAGACGCTGTCGATCGGGTCCGGCTCCTGCCGCGATTCCGCCTGGCTGCTGGTCAACGTCGCGCGGCATCTCGGGCTCGCCGCACGCTTCGTATCGGGCTACCTGATTCAGTTGACGGCCGATGTCGATCCGCTGGAAGGCCCGAAAGGCACCGACAAGGATTTCTGCGATCTGCATGCCTGGGCGGAAATCTATGTGCCCGGCGCCGGCTGGATCGGTTTCGATGTGACGTCGGGTTTGCTGTGCGGCGAGGGTCACATTCCGCTGGCGGCGACGCCGCATTATCAATCGGCGGCGCCGATCACCGGCACCGTCGACGCCGCCAATACCAATTTCCATTTCGAGATGCGGGTCGACCGCATTCACGAGGCGCCGCGCGTCACCAAGCCGTTCTCGGATGAGACCTGGGTCAAGCTCGATGCGCTGGGCGAGCGGGTCGATCAGGACCTGAAAGCGAACGACGTGCGGCTGACGATGGGTGGCGAGCCGACCTTCGTCTCGATCGACGATTTCGAAAGCGCGGAATGGAATACGGCCGCCGTCGGCCCGACCAAGCGTGCGCTCGCCGACACGCTGATCCGCAGGCTGCGCGAACGTTTTGCGCCCAATGGTTTCCTGCATTACGGGCAGGGCAAATGGTACCCGGGCGAAAGCCTGCCGCGCTGGGCCTTCGGGCTGTATTGGCGCAAGGATGGCGAGCCGATCTGGGGCGACGCGACCCTGATCGCGCGCGAGGCAGGCCCCCGCGACGCCGCGATCGAGCAAGCCGAGACATTCACTGCCGACTTTGCCGACCGGCTCGGTGTTGGCGCGGACTTCGCGCTTCCGGCCTTTGAGGATCCTGCCGTCTGGGCGCTCAAAGAGGCCGAACTGCCGGAGAATGTCGATCCGACCGATCCGAAGATCGAGGATCCGGAGACCCGCGCGCGCATGGTGCGAACATTCGAGCGTGGCCTGTCGAAGCCGTCGGGCTTCGTGCTGCCGATCCAGGCCTGGCAATCGCAATCGACCGACCGCCGCTGGAAGAGCGAGAAATGGAAGCTGCGGCGCGGCAAGTTGTTTCTGGTGCCGGGCGACTCTCCGGTCGGCTTCCGGCTGCCGCTGGGCGCGCTGCCCTGGGTGCCGCGCTCGGACTATCCCTATCTGCATCCGCAGGACCCGACCGAGCCGCGCGAGCCGCTGCCATCACGCGAGCAGCTGGCGCAGATCTATAACGATGGCGGCGGTTCGGCCGAGGCCAATGCCGATCGCCAGACCCGGATCGAGCAGGTCGCGGTCGCGGGCGCCGTGCGCACCGCGATCTCGATCGAGCCGCGGGACGGCATTCTCTGCGTGTTCATGCCGCCGGTGGAGAGGCTTGAAGATTATCTCGAATTGCTCGCTGCGATCGAACAGAGCGCACGCGCGACCGGTACGCCGGTTCATATCGAAGGCTATCCGCCGCCGCACGATCCGCGGCTGAACGTGATCAAGGTCACGCCCGATCCCGGCGTCATCGAAGTGAACGTGCATCCCGCATCGAGCTGGCGCGAGGCGGTCGATATCACCACCGACCTCTATGAAGAAGCGCGGCAGACCCGTCTTGGCACCGACAAGTTCATGATCGATGGCCGTCATGTCGGCACCGGCGGCGGCAATCATGTTGTGATCGGAGGTGCGACGCCGCTGGATTCGCCGTTCCTTCGCAGGCCCGATCTCCTGCGCAGTCTGGTCCTTTACTGGCAGCGGCATCCTTCGCTGTCCTATCTGTTTTCCGGGCTGTTCATCGGGCCGACCAGCCAGGCGCCGCGCATGGACGAGGCGCGTCATGACGGCCTCTACGAACTCGAAGTCGCGCTCGACCTCATGCCCGAGGGCGAGGCAAATATTGCGCCGTGGCTGGTCGACCGGCTGTTCCGCAACATCCTCGCCGATGTCACCGGCAACACCCACCGCGCCGAAATCTGCATCGACAAGCTCTATTCACCCGACGGACCGACCGGACGGCTCGGGCTGATCGAATTTCGCTCGTTCGAAATGCCGCCTGATCCGCGCATGTCGCTGGCGCAGCAATTGCTGATCCGTGCCCTGGTATCGTGGTTCTGGCGCGAGCCGCAATTCGGCAAGCTGACGCGCTGGGGCACCACGCTGCACGACCGCTTCATGCTGCCCCACTATGTCTGGCAGGATTTTCTCGGCGTGCTCGCCGATCTCGGTCGCGCCGGCTATCATTTCGATCCGGAATGGTTCAAGGCGCAATGGGAATTCCGCTTCCCGTTCTATGGCGCGGTCGAATATGCGGGGGTCAAGCTCGAACTCCGGCAGGCCCTGGAGCCTTGGCATGTGCTGGCTGAAGAGAGCGCCGCAGGCGGCACCGTGCGCTTCGTCGATTCGTCGGTCGAGCGCCTGCAGGTCAAGGTGACCGGCTTCGTACCCGAGCGTTATGTCATTGCGTGCAACCGCAGGCGGATGCCGATGACGTCCACCGGCGAAACCGGAGAAGCGGTCGCGGGCGTGCGCTTCAAGGCCTGGCAGCCGGTTTCAGGGCTCCACCCCACCATTCCGGTGCATGCGCCTTTGACCTTCGACATTATCGATGCCTGGAACAGGCGTTCGCTGGGCGGCTGCGTCTATCACGTCGCGCATCCGGGTGGCCGCAACTACGATACCTTCCCGGTGAATTCCTACGAAGCGGAGGCGCGGCGGCTGGCGCGCTTCCAGGATCACGGACATACTCCGGGAATCGTCGATTTGCCGCCGGAAGAGTCGGCGAGTGAATTTCCGTTGACGCTCGACCTCCGCCGGAGCGTGCGGCGTCCGAACTGAATCGGTGGACCGACCTATGCAGAAAGCGGCTTCGGCCGACATGCCGCGCCCGGCCTGGTACGACGATTACGTGCCGCTCGATGGCGTGCCGGACGAATTAATCGGACCGGATGGGCGCCCGCGCAGGGCGTGGCTGAATTTCCTGCATCAGCTCTCGGCCGACGAGCGGTCGCTGGCTGCGGTCGATCAGCATCTGCAGGATATCGGCGTCTCATATCGTGTGCATGGCGAGGCGCGCGAACGCACCTGGCCGATGAGCCGGCTGCCGCTTCTGATCGAGGACGAGGAATGGAACGCGATCGCCGCCGGCGTGACTCAGCGCGCGCGGGTGATCGAGGCCATGCTGGCGGACGTGTACGGCCAGGGCCGTCTGGTGAAGGACGGCGTGCTGCCAGCCGCCATGGTCGCCGGTTCGAGCGAATTCATGCGGCCGCTGGTTGGCGTCGAGCCGCCTGACGGACGCTGGCTGCATATCTATGCAGTTGACCTTGGCCGTGGACCGGACGGCCGCTGGTGGGTCTTGAGCGATCGTGCGCAGGCGCCATCGGGCGCGGGCTACGCGCTGGAAAATCGACTCGTGATGTCGCGGGCGCTACCGACCGGCTACCGGCGGATGAATGTGCGCCGGCTCGCGCCGTTCTTCAGGGACTTTCGCTCGGCGCTCGCCGATGCCGCGGAGCGTCCCCAACCCCGTATCTGCCTGCTGACGCCCGGTCCGTACAGCCAGACCTATTTCGAACAGGCCTATCTGGCGCGCTACCTCGGTTTCCTGCTGCTCGAAGGCGACGACCTCGTGGTTCATGATGGCGTCACGCATGTGCGCACCATCGCCGGCCTGAAGCGTGCGGACGTGATCTGGCGCTTCGTCGATTCGGACTATGTCGATCCGATCGAACTCAACGGGCGCTCGCGCCTTGGCATTCCCGGACTGGTATCGGCGTTGCGCCACGGCGGAACCGTCGTCGCCAACATGCCGGGCGCGGGCTTTGCGGAATCGCGCGCGTTGATGAGCGTCATGCCATCCATTGCGGGGCATCTGATCGGCGAGGATCTCGCGCTTCCCAATATCGCCACCTGGTGGTGTGGCGACGACCGGGGCCGCCGCCGCGTGCTGGACAATTTCAACCGGATGGCGATTTCCGGCGCCTTTGCCGGGCGGCTTCCGGAATTGCAGGGCGAGACGCAAGTGCTGCCCGCAGACCTGGAAGAATCCCAGCGTGCGGCCCTGCGCGAAGCGATCGAGGAGAGAGGGATCGATTTCGTCGGTCAGGAAGTGGTGCAGCTTTCGACCACGCCGGTCCGTGCCGGCGACAAGCTGGTGCCGCGGCCGTTCGTGTTGCGGGTGTTCGCAGCCGCGACCGCGCATGGCTGGGAGGTGATGCCGGGCGGCTTCTGCCGGATATCGGCGCAGTCCGATGCGCGCGCCATCAGCATGCGCGAAGGCGTGCAGTCAGCCGATGTCTGGGTGCTGTCGAGCAAGCCGGTGGCGCCCGAAACGCTGCTGCCGGCCAGCACCGACATTCATATCCAGCGCATTCTCGGCAATATCCCGAGCCGGGCGGCGGACAACCTGTTCTGGTATGGCCGCTATCTGGAACGCGCGGAGGCGACGCTGCGGGTGGTGCGCTGCCTGTGTGCACGCGCGATCGACATGGATTTCATCTCCGGCAATGTGCCCGCAACCATTGAGAAGCTGACCCGCCAGCTGGTTGCCTGGGGCGCGGTGCCGGAGGAGCAGAAAGACGCCTCGACGCTGGTCATCGCGCGCACCGCGCTCGCGGACGAGAACGCCTATGGGTCGGGTCTGTCCGGCGTGCGCATGGCGCGCAGTGCCGGCTCCGTCATCCGCGAACGCATTTCGGTCGATGCCTCGAAGCTGTCGCGGCGTCTTGACGAACTCCTGTCGAGCGTCGGCGAGTTGCCGAGCGAGACCGATGTGCTGGACGCAGCCGATCGGGCGCTGCAAATTCTCGCGGCATTGTCCGGCCTCGGCCAGGAGAACATGAACCGCAATGCCGGCTGGCGTTTCCTGGATATCGGCCGGCGCACCGAGCGCGCCATCAACACGTGCCGGCTGGCGCGCCTGTTCGCATCGGAGGATGCGACCGCCGAAGACCTCGACGTGATGCTGGATCTGATCGATTGCCAGATCACCTATCGCTCGCGCTACATGACCGGGATCGCGATCGACCCTGTGCGCGACATGGCGATGCTCGATCCGTACAATCCGCGCTCGGTCGGCTTCCAGTTGATGACCATCAGCGAGCATGTCGCCACGTTGCCGGCGCTTCAGCTTGACGGGGTTCCGGAAGAGCCGCAGCGGCTGGCCGCGCGGCTGGCGATCGATCTCGAAACCACCACCGCAAGGGATCTCGACAACACGGTGGTGCTTTCGATCGAACAGCGCATTTCGGCCTTTGCCCAAGCCGTGGCGGCGCGCTATTTCCTACGGCGTCAGACCGGCATGGTCGGGGCAGGGGTCAGCAGTCTCGCGTGATCTACGACATCGATCATTTGACCGCCTATTCCTACGCGGCGCCGGTGACGTCCGCCTCGCTGGCATTGCGACTGACGCCGCGCAACACCATGACGCAGCGCAGCCTCGCGCATGAGGTCAGGATTTCGCCCGGCCCGGATCATGCCACGTCGCATCGCGACTTCTTCGGCAATGTGGTCGTGCTGGTGCGGATCGACACACAGCATACTGAACTGGAGATCAGGTCGTTGGCGCGCGTCGAGGTGATGCCGCGACCCGGCCTTGCCGGTCCCGATCTGGCTTGGGAGGATGTGGGCGCGATGGCGTTGTCGGAACGCGATCTGAGCGCCGCGGGGCCTTCGCATTTCCTGTTCACCAGCCCGCGCATCCGATTGGCGCGTGAAGTGACGCATTATGCGCGTGCGAGCTTTACGCCGGGACGTGGGATCGTGGACGCCTGCAAAGATCTGATGACGCGGATCCGCAACGAATTCGCCTACCAGCCGGAGGCAACGGAAATTTCGACCTCGATCGCGGAAGCCTTCGCGCAGCGCGCCGGGGTCTGCCAGGATTTCGCGCAGATCATGATCGGGGGCCTGCGCGGATTAGGGCTGCCGGCGGCCTATGTCAGCGGCTATCTGCGGACCATTCCGCCGCCGGGCAAGAAGCGGCTGCAGGGTGCCGACGCCACCCATGCCTGGGTCTCGGTCTGGGCCGGGCCGGAGAATGGCTGGATCGGGTTCGATCCGACCAACGCGATCCAGGCTGGAACCGACCACATCACCCTGGCGATCGGCCGCGACTTTTCCGACGTGTCGCCGGTTTATGGCGTGTTCGTGGGCTCGGGCGAGCACGAATTGAAGGTCGAGGTCGACGTCGTCCCGGCCTGAGCGCCTTTAGGCGGAACCTTCGGCCCGACGCGTTCGTTTGCAACGCTTGCGAGCCAGGCGGGGTCAGATGCGGCTGTTTGTATGCCAGGGGTGCGGTCAGCCTCTTCATTTCGAGAATACAAGCTGTGGCAGTTGCGGCCGGCGGGTTGGCTATCTGCCGCGGCTGACGCGGATGAGTGCGCTTGAGCCGACCGACGGCGGGTTTCGCGCGCTGGCCGATCCGGACAAGACATACCGGTTCTGTGCCAATGCGGAATACGAAAGCTGCAACTGGATGATCGCCGATCCCAGTCCGCACCGGTTCTGTATTGCGTGCCGGCACAACCGGATCATCCCGGATCTCGCAAGTGGCGATAATCTGATGCTCTGGCGGAGGCTCGAGGTGGCGAAACGCCGGCTGTTCTACAGCCTGCTGCGCCTGCAATTGCCGCTGGTGACCTGGGTTGAGGATCCGGCGGGGCTGGCTTTCGACTTTCTGGCGCCGACCCACCAGCCCGTAATGACCGGACATCTCAACGGCGCGATCACCATCAATCTTGCAGAAGCCGACGATTCCGAGCGCGAGCGTCAGCGCGGCGCGCTGGGAGAGCCGTATCGCACGCTGCTCGGCCATTTCCGGCATGAAATCGCGCATTATTACTGGGACCTGCTCGTCAACAACGACGCCTCGATCGAGGACTTCCGCAGCGTGTTCGGCGACGAGCGTGCGGATTATGGAGAGGCATTGCGCCGGCATCATGCGGACGGCGCGCCCACGGACTGGTCGCAGCGCTATGTCTCGGCCTATGCCAGCGCCCATCCGTGGGAGGATTTCGCCGAGACCTGGGCGCATTACTTCCATATCGTCGACACGCTGGAGACCGCGCGGGCCTTTGGCGTCTCGACCCAGCCGCGCGTGGCGAGCGCTGCCGGCCTGGAAAGTCCGGTCGACTTCGACCCCTATGGCGCAAACGTCGACCAACTGATCGAGGCGTGGCTGCCGCTGACCTTCGCGATCAACGCGCTCAACCGCTCGATGGGCCAGAACGACCTTTATCCGTTCGTGATCGCGCCCGCGATCGTGGTCAAGCTCGGTTACATCTATCGCCTGATCCACCGCTTTCCGCATCCGCCGGAGGTGGAGGACGAAGCGGCGCTGAAAGCCATGGTGGCGCTGCTGAAGAAGGGGGTGACGGTGCCATCCTAGTCGCGCCGTCACAGCAATCGGGTCAGCGCGCTCTCGCCGTAGGAATATAATCTGTAGATAGTTTTCGCGGCGGTTGTCGGATAATGAGACCGCTGCCGCGAACGAGGCTTGTCTCCGCGCGGTCCTGGCAGGTTATGAGATGTCCGAATTCCGAACTTATTGTCTCACGGTCGCGAAAAACTTCGAAGCGCTCGCGCAATTGGAGAATGAGGTGCAGGCTGCGATTGACGCAGCCGGAGATGCGCTCGAGCGCGGCAACAAGATCATGTTCTGCGGCAACGGCGGCTCGGCGGCAGACGCGCAACATCTCGCCGCCGAACTGGTGGGCCGCTATCTGATCGACCGGTCGCCGCTGCCTGCGCTGGCGTTGACCGTAGACACATCCGCGCTGACGGCGATCGCCAACGATTATTCCTACGATGAGGTGTTTGCCCGTCAGCTCGCCGGGCTCGGCCAGCCAGGTGACGTGCTGGTGGCGTTGTCAACCAGCGGCAACAGCAAGAACGTGCTGCGGGCGATCGAGACTGCGCGCGACAAGTCGATCAGGACGATCGGACTTACCGGCCAGTCCGGCGGCCTGATGCGCCAGCTTTGCGATATCTGCATTTGCGTGCCGTCGGACCGCACCAACCATATTCAGGAGATGCACATCGCCGTCGGTCATGTCATTTGTGGCGCGGTCGAGCGCAGAACGAGTGGCGCCGGTCCGGCGTCGTTGTGATCGCGCGGGGACCGCGCAACCCGATATGGCCGATGGATATCGACGCCGTTTTACCGCAACGAGGTCGGACGAGAAAGTTTCAACATCGAAATCAGGCGAGGGATTGTGAATATCCTGGAGACTGCGATACCTGACGTGCTGATACTTGAACCGAAGGTGGCGCGCGATCAACGAGGCTTTTTTTCTGAGACCTGGAATGATCGTGCCTACAAAGACGTTTTGGGAAAGAGCGTCAGCTTTGTCCAGGACAACCACTCGCAGTCCCGATCCGGAGTTATTCGAGGGCTGCATTATCAAATTCAGCAAAGGCAGGGTAAGCTGGTTCGCGTCTCTCGAGGCAAGATTTTTGACGTCGCAGTCGATATTCGGCGATCCTCCCCAACCTACGGAAAGTGGACTGGAACTGAACTGTCGGACGACAATCACCGGCAGCTGTGGGTGCCGGTGGGATTTGCTCATGGCTTTCTCGTTCTGTCGGATGTTGCCGACGTTATCTACAAGGTAACTGACTATTACGCTCCGGAACACGAGCGCAGCATAAAGTGGGATGATCCCACGATAGCGATTGAGTGGCCACTTGACGGCGAGCCGATAGTCTCAAACCGGGACCGCGATGGAGCGCTACTGGCCGAGGCTGAGCTGTTCCTCTGAGGCGTTGCTGTGCGACGAATGGCGGGCATCGTCCGCGCGTTCCTGAGGGTTGCATCGCCTCAAAATGGATTAAAGTGGGTTGAACGTTGTCGCGGTTAAAGCTCGGGTCGTGCAGGGCAGCACGGGATAGAAATGGTCCAGAAGCGGTTTCTTGTCACCGGTGGGGCGGGATTTATCGGGTCTGCGTTCGTTCGTTCGCTGATCGGCGAAACGAACCATTCGGTCCTGGTTGTCGACAAGCTGACGTATGCCAGTAATCTTCAATCGCTAGCCTCCATCGAGGGCGATCCCAGATATCGCTTTCTGCGCGCAGACATCTGCGACACCGCCAAGATGGCGGAGGCGATCCAGGACTTCGCGCCGGACTACATTGTTCATCTTGCAGCCGAAAGCCACGTCGATCGGTCCATCGACGGTCCGGCAGCTTTCATCGAGACCAACGTGGTGGGTACCTTCACGCTGCTGCAGGTGGCGCATGCTTACTGGAGAAAGCTCCCGGCATCGCGACGCGACGGCTTCCGATTTCACCACGTTTCCACGGATGAGGTCTTCGGATCGCTGCCGCAGACGGGATTGTTTAACGAGCAGACGGCCTATGATCCCCGTTCGCCCTACTCAGCCTCGAAAGCGGCTTCCGATCACCTCGTCAATGCCTGGTATCACACCTACGGCTTGCCGGTGGTGATCAGCAATTGCTCGAATAATTACGGACCGAACCAGTTTCCGGAAAAGTTGATACCCCTGATGATTGTCAATGCGCTCGAGGGGCGCGCATTGCCCGTTTACGGCGATGGCAGCCACGTTCGCGACTGGCTCTATATCGAAGATCATGTTCGGGCGCTGAGATTGGTCGCAACGCAGGCTCCCGCGGGATCGAAATATTGTATCGGCGGACTATGCGAGAAGTCCAATCTGGAGGTCGTCAGGGCGGTCTGCTCCGTGCTCGGTGAAATCAGCCCCGAACTCGGACCTCGGGAGCATCTGATCACCTTCGTGCAGGATCGCCCGGGTCACGACCGGCGATACGCAATTGATCCGTTCAGGGTGGTCGCGGATTTGGACTGGAAGCCCCGGGAAACGTTCGAAAGCGGTCTGCGCAAGACCGTTCAATGGTATCTGGACAACAGAGAATGGTGGCAGCGAATTCGCGCGAGCTCCTATAATGGCGAACGCCTCGGCGTTGTTGCCTGATCGCCCTGCTTTTCGCGGTGCTGGCGCGAGAGCGCGTTTTTTCGACTATGGCGCAGTCTTTGTCGCGCGATAGCAGAACGCATTCGGATATCCCCCAAGCGGATGCATGGTCGCTTGCCATCCGGTGCGTTTCAGCGCTTCCAGAAAATAGGCTTCGCTCAGGCCGAGTTCGAGCCAGCCGAATTTACGCACCGACCAGATGGCCATGCCGTCGGGCCGTAATCCCCACGGGAACGAATAGTGTGGACTGATCGGCTCGCCGCCGAAGATCAGCACGCCATCGGGCGCCGTCTTGCGATGGAGCACCCGGAGCAGCTCGACATGGTCGAGACAATGGTGAAAGCATTCGAAGAATATGACCGCATCGAACGTGCCGGCTTGTTGCTCGATGCCGAGAAAGTCGGTCTCTACGGTCCTGACCGACGGGAAGGCCGCGGTGCGGCGACGCGTGAGTTCGCAGAATTGCGGGTCCACCTCGATTGCCGTGACGTCGAAATTCATGCTGCCGAGCATTGCCGTGGTCACCGCCCAGCCCGGCCCCATGTCGGCCACGCGTGCGCCCGGCCTGATGTTCAGGTTCTTGAGCAGGTGGCCGAAGGCGACCAGATAGTCGCCGGTCGTCGCGCACGAGCCGGTCGAGAACGGGAACGGTCGCAAGACCGCGTGTTCCATATCGAAGGCCGTTCGCTCGTTCTCGACACCGTAGCGCCTCCCGGTGATGGCCTCGTATTGTCGAAGAACGAAATCGCGATAGGCATCCGAAAAAGGGTCGAGGTTGTCGTAATTCAGCTCGTATGAAAAGCTGCCAAGCACGGCGCGCAACGCATCGTCGTTGGTTGCCGCATCGGCCTGCCTGATAATGGCGTCAAGCTCATCGATCGATCTGAGAACTGCCATAGCCAATCCATCGACGGAACATGGAACGAGAGTTAGCCGAGCGAGGACGGCGATGCAACGAGAGAACTCGTTGGGTGTTGAACGACGGCAATGCCGGTGCGCCCCGGCTACTGACGGTGCGGTAGAGAGCCTCATCCTCGGCATTGTCGGCGCGGATCCGGTCGATCATCGGCGCGCTCAGGTTCAGCTTTTCGCGGCTGTTTCGGGAAACGTTCAAGCGCTGTGGCGGAGTGGCCGGGAAGCAAGCCCTGATCGCAGCGTCTACGTTGCTGGACAGAAGGATAGTGAGCGGTCCCAGCTGCTCACGCTCGATCACCGACTGACAGGTCGACTCGGCGCCCAGCATGCGGCATTGATCGTTCGGCGCCAGAAAACCGTTGCTATAAGAATCCTCGAAGCTGTCATAGACGAAGCCGCCGCGGGTAAAAATGTCAGGCGCCGCGGCGTGAACGTCGGGATCGCCGTCCGTCACATCGCGTGCGAACTGGAACATCGATAGCGCCCGCTCGATCGGATCCCTGACAAAGGTGATGATGTCGTCGAACGGGCCGATCATGTGCCAGAACTGGTTCAGGGGAACATGACCTGTAATTATGATACCGGCGCCGCTCGGCGCTCGCACCAGCGCTCCGACCGATTGCAGGTCCTGCACGGACGGCAGGTCGTTGAGCAACGCATATCCCCGGCGACGGTCGGCGAGTGCGGCGGACACGAAGCTCGTTCCAGCGGTCTTCGGGATATGTGGATACCACAGCCGCGGGGCTTCCGGAAATGCGCCCGCCATCAGCTCGGGCAGCCGTAGCTTCCATTCCTCGCTCGTGAACAATGCCTCGACGACCGCGAAGAGGGATTGGCCATCGGCGTGCAGCGACAGCATGTCGAGCGATTCCGGCCGGCGCTGGAGTATGGCGCGATAGGCCAGATCGACGGCGTCCGTATCCGCCGGGTGACTGGATGCCGTCAGTTTGCCGGCCGCGGCGAGTTCAAGGAACCGGAACGCGGCCTCGAAGGCATTGCCGGATCGCCGTCTGAGATCATCCTCGACGGAGCGCTCATTGACTGACAGCCCGAACAGGCGGCTGACCCTTGCCACATCTTCCACGTTCATGAGTGAGGCACGGTGTCGGAACCGAACGCCCCCGGCAAGCGATTTTGGCTGCGACCTTACGCCTCGCAGGTTCGAATGTGTTCCGGCCGGTCCGCGCAGGCAGTGACCGGATCCCAGATTCCCTCTGCTGCGCGCAGTGCTTTCGCATGCTTGAGCCGGGCATTCAGGTTGCATATAAGGCCGAGCAACACTGTTCCGCGGACCACGACGGGAGGCGCCACATAGGACGCCGCCGCGATTGGAATTGGCTGGCCGCTCGGCTGGCAGACCGCCACCTTTTGCGAAGTAGGGGTGTTTGCGTGATTCTCGTGTTCGGCGGTGGCGGACAACTCGCGCAGGAATTGTCTCGTCTTGCCCTGGAGCGAAAGATCGCGCTGACGAGCCTGTCACGCGCGCAGGCCGACATCACCGATAGCGATCAAGTTGCCCAAGCGATTCAGCACCTCAAGCCCGACTTTGTAATCAATGCGGCAGCCTATACAAATGTCGACGGTGCTGAAGACGAATATGAGGCCGCATTACAGGCCAACGCGTACGGGCCTGGCATCCTTGCCCGATGCTGCGAGCGTACCAACACTCCGCTCGTCCATTTCTCGACGGACTACGTGTTCGACGGGACCAAAGAGGGAGCGTATCGGGAAGACGATCCGATCGCGCCGATAGGGGCCTACGGCCGCTCGAAAGCAATGGGCGAGGAATTGGTGCGTTCCGCACTTCCGATGCATCTGATTTTGCGGACTAGCTGGGTCTATGGCGAGTTCGGAAAAAATTTCTGCAAAACGATTCTCCATCTCGCGGCCGTACGCAAGGAGTTGCGGGTCGTGGCGGATCAGCGGGGTTGTCCGACCTCGACGCGGCAGATCGCCGATGCGGTCTTTTCCATCGCCCCCCGTTTACGGGACCGCGCCGCACCCTGGGGGACTTACCATCTGGCCGGCGGCGGCGTTACGACGTGGTTTGAATTCGCAAAGGAGATTGTCGCCGTTCAGGCGCGCTATACGCGCAAAGCGCCGGAGGTGATTCCGGTTGGATCGGATGCGTACGCTGCAAAGGCAGCACGTCCGCTGAACTCGGCGCTCGACTGCGGTCTTTTAAAGCGGACTTTCGATGTGGAGCTTTCTGCGTGGCAACCGGAATGCGGGCGTGTGGTTGAATCGCTCCTGGCCGATCAGACCCCGGGTTCACTTCCATGAAGTCGTCCGACCAGCATGCCTTTGCCGATGGCGGCAATGCCCGAAACATGGATTTGCGGATCGTTTTGCCAACGATGGCCAATTTCAAGTTCCGCATCGCGAAACGCATCGTCCATAACGAAAGGCGTGGGACGTTGGACGAGTTTTGCAGCGAGCGGGGCAACGGCCAGGCGTGATGCATTGGCCGCCTGTGACGGGCCATCGATGACGACCAGATCCGGATCGAACTCCTTGATAGCTCGTTCAAGATCAGGGCTGAAATCGTAACACAGGGTTCGCACCCCTCCGGCCGCCGTGGGAACGAGGTTGGCGATGATTACCGACGCATGCGTTGCGAGACCTCGGTCCGCGAGCATTTGACGAGTCTGATCGGCATATGCCGGGCTATCGTCGACGCTGAGGATGAAGCCCCCGATGAAAGCCAGCTCGCCAGCGATTGCGACCGTGCTGACGCCACTCCCAAACTCGAGGACGCGGAAAAGCTTCTCATTTCTGATCCGCCCAAGAATGTAGTCTACCGCATCCTCGTCCAGCGACCAGCCGCCGAACGTCAGGTCCTGCGATGGTGCCGGCCTGACGCTTTTCTCCGATCGCATCGCGTCTGCGAGGCCGTCGGCCTGACGAAGCCGCCGGCGTACTGCCCTCGCGGAACTGACTGAGATCAGGTCTGGCTCACTGGCGCAGAGCTGGTCGCGAAGGCTCGGCTCAATATTGACGGCCAGTTCCTTGTCGATTCCAAACCAGCCGTAGCCCTCGTGGACGAGGTCGAGGCAGAGCAGATACTCGCCAGGATCTGGAGGCGTCCTGATTGTTACCGTCATGAGCACCCGTTGTTTTGGCAGAACGCGGCTGGTGAGCTGGTTGCGCTGACCTTCCCATATCGCCATCGAGCCGTCGCGGTGCTTCCAGTGATATGACGCATAGATCTGCGGGCCGCTGCGCGACATCGAACTCGCCGGCCATATCGATTCACCAAGGTTCTCAATCTCGACAAAGAGCGTCGTTGCAATCTGCGCCGGTAGCGTTTCATCCCACTTGCTGACCGTGATGCTCCCGCGAAGATCCAGATCTATGATTGGGCGGGCGGTCCACCACCGCTCGACATCCGCGGCGGAGGTGATCGGGAGCTCGCGTTGGGGCAAACCCGTTTTTTGCTGTCTAGCGAGCACACGTGCGACATGCTCGGCGTCCGGCGCGGGCATCGCTGTCGTTACAACCGACTTGTCCCGCTCCGGTAGATAATAGGTGTCGTTGATCAATCGACCGTCGAGCGTAAATTGTGGAAAGCGCAGATTGTTTCGATCGACCTTTTCCCTGCGCTCACTTTCCGTGCTGACGATCAGGTTGAGGTGGATGAACGGGGCATCCACATAACGTGTTGGAAGGTCGGTGCCGGCTTGTGAATGCTCGGTCCCGGGAAACCAGAGGTGTCCGTCATTGCGGACCAGGCGCAGGTGCCAGTCTTCGTTCCAGGGCGGGCAGTCCAGTCTCGATCGAGAGTCCGGATAAGCCCACCAGCAGGGGATAAAGTATCCCGATACATCCTTGTTCGCGGTCAGCACCGGAAGCAATCTTAGCAATTCAGCACTTGGAACCTCATCGCCGTCCAGCAGAAGAAGCCATTCGCCCCGTGCCTGCTCTCTGAGCCATGGACGAAAGCGATTGCGTCCGGAGAACTCAAACCCAACGAGTACATCCGCGATTGCTTCAAGCGGGCCCAACTGGTCGCGAGCGATCCGCGAGTCGAACGCAACAATGATTTCGTCCGCGTATGGACGGACGACGTCAAGTGCCGCCGCTGTCAGGCCCCCACGTTCATGCACAGCCGTAACGACGCTCAACGTCGGCCGAAAAGGATCGGTCGATGAAGGCCGGGCTGGTTTCGATTTGTCGCGTCGATTGAAGAAAATCAACTCTACCCTTATCGCAATTTAAGGTGTGCGGGATGGCGGGTAGAAGTAGCGCGAGGAGAAATTATGGCCAGCGACTTATAGGAGAATTTATGAAAAAATTCGCATGCTGGCGTTTCTATACGAGAGCTGCGTTTCGCCACCCCTGAACCCCATCGATCCGAATCAAAAAACGATCGCCAATGTCAAACTGGCAAGGTTTTTCGATCTCCAGTTTCCAGCCGCTCTGCGAAAGGACGCTAATGAGGCGGCCCTCGATCTCACGCGAGTGAGTGCCAATCACCAGATATCGTACCTTTTGCGATATCTGGTCGATGGCGGCTTCGATCGCGTCAGCCTCGCCACCCTGGATATCGATATGAAGAAGATCGACGTGATCGAAATCCGACAGGGCTTCGGCGACGCTTATAGCCCGCAAAAGCTTCATGCGGTCGAACCGAAAGCCCCTGTAGTCGGTAAAGCCTTCCGCCGTTGCAATCCTGTCAGCTTCTTGCTGGTCGCGAATGAACACGGGCTGCATGCCCCAGTCAGCGCTCGGATCACTCGAATCGGGGAAGGCCGCCGTGCCAGAAAACGGCGCAACCGCTGCGTGGATGGTGCGCCATTCGGAATCCGCAAATCCGTTGTTCCGGAAATGGCTGTCGCAATAGCCGATGTGTTCTTCATCGGCCTCTACCGCGAGACAGCGGACCTTGGCGCCTTTCGATCGCTTCGCCGCCAGCGAGCAACTGACCAGCCAGGGAGCCCAGCCGGCGCCGAGTTCGATCGCATGGAAGGAGTCGGAGGCAAGTTCGACCGCCCGCAAACATGCGGCCCATTCGGCCTGGTCGGCATGAAAGTTTCCCGGAATTGGCAACGCTTCTACAACGGCCTGTTCCGTGGCCAGATGACTGAAAAAATGCGAGTCGGTCAAAGACCCGACATAGTCGGTGATGAAACGATCCTTAGAGGGTAATTCCTCGCAGGCAAATTTTTTGATGATGGCAATGACATCGAACGAGGCTGTAAACGGACCGGCCGAAATCATCAGTGGCCTGGATTGAAATTCGGTGCTGTTTATGAGCGCCTGAATCAGACTGAAGACATCGGGGTGGTGTTGTTGATGCATAGCGATGACGTCCGCGCTTTCGGGCTGACGTTTCAGGACAGTCAAATACGCTCGTTCGACGTCATCCTGTGAGATCATCGGCAACTCCGCTTTGCATGCGAAAAGTTTCGGTTGAGAAAAGCCATTCCAACACCGCCTATGTGCTCAAGCGTCGTCTGCCGGAACGTTGCGCGAAGTGTCGGCTGCCATTTCGCTTGGTGCGGCTCGCGCCGGGACGGAAACGCGCGTTGCCATAGCCCCGTTATTGGGACCGCCGTCGACACCGTGTGCTTCACTTTTCATTACCGAGAGTCGCTTGGACATTCCACAGAACAGCGACGCGTCAAAGGAGAACCGTATACTAAGAGCCGTATATCGTGTGGTGAAGGCGCGATTGAGGAGCCAGTTGGGCATGATCTGTGTCCATAACTGGGGTGGCCGATCTTCGCCGCCGAGCGCGTCCAGTCGCTCAACTTATTGCAGACAATGCCGGGGCCGTGCTACTTGGAATGGTGTGGCGTTTTGGGGGCGAGATTGCAGGGTCAGAAGGCGGTTTGCGTTGTCGGTCTTGGCTATGTCGGGCTTACTCTTGCGGTGGCGCTGTGCAACGCCGGCTTTCGGATTGTGGGCGTCGAGCGCGATCCCCGTATTCGGAAGTCGGTAGAGGCGGGACGGGCTCATTTCCCGGAGCCTGGACTTGATGATTTGCTGGCTGAGCAGGTGGCAAAAGGCGCCTTCGTCGTTCACGAGACCCTTCCGTCCAATCCGGACATTTCGACCTATATCGTCACCGTCGGCACCCCCCTCGGCGGTGACGGCAAGGTGAACCTGACGGATTTCCAAGCCGTATTGCGGGCCATCGCAGCGGTGCTGAAGGACGGTGACCTCGTCGTGCTTCGTTCGACGGTGAAAGTTGGGACGACACGCCAGCTTGCCGCAAGTGTCCTCGATACCAGCGGCGCCGATTTTGACCTCGCTTTCTGTCCGGAACGCACCGTAGAGGGAAAGGCGCTTTTCGAGCTCAAGAACCTGCCACAGATCGTGAGCGGGATGTCCGAACGATCCGCCGACCGTGCGGCCGAGCTTTTTGGGAAGATCTGTCCCTACACGGTTCGGGTCGGCGACGTCGGCAGCGCGGAATTGGCCAAGCTGGTCAACAATACGTTCCGGGACATGACATTTGCCTTCGCCAATGAAGTCGCCGAAATGTGCGAGGCGCTGGGGGTTCCGTTTTCCGAAGTCATCGAGGCCGCGTGCCGCGACTATCCGCGATGCCAGCTTCCCAAACCTGGCCTCGTCGGCGGCCCGTGCCTCGAAAAGGATCCCTACATCCTCGCCGAGGGGCTGCGCGAGGTTTCATACGATCCGAAGCTGTCGATCGGCGGCCGGCAGGTCAATGAGGGCATGGTCGGCCGATCCATCGATCAGATGATGGTTACGCTTCGCTCGATGGGAGTGACAGACCTGTCGAATGCAAGGATTTCGATATTGGGGCTGGCATTCAAGGGACGACCGGAGACCAACGACCTCCGCGGAACCATGGCAAAGCCGATCATCGAGGCGCTGCGCTCAAGGATTCCGAATGCAGAAATTGGGGCGTTCGACCCGGTTGTCGAGGATATCGATTTTGCCCGACTCGGAGTGAAGCGCTACGAGCGTCTCGAGAATGCGTTCGACGATGCAACGCTCGTCATCATCCAAAACAATCATCCGGTTTTTGCGGACATGAACATCGCGCATCTCGCGGACATGGCCCGGCGTCCGGCGCTGATCTATGATTATTGGAATCTGTTCGAGCCGGGGACGGTCAAGGCGCCGGGGCGGATCTATGCCGGATTTGGTAATTTGAAGTTCGTCGCCGATCGGTATTCAGGGACGCACACGCGGGCTCATTCGACGTCGCAACGGCGTGCCGTCACGGCTTAAGAAACCGGCCTGTGTTGGAAAGAAAATGAAAAAGCCGAAGGTTCTGGTCGATCTGGCGTTGGCACATTATCGCGCTGGCTTCTCGGGGATTCCGCAAGATACCCGGCTCTTGTTCGATGGACTGGAACAGTCGCAGGCGCTGGAAGCGACCGGGTTGTTATGGTCGACGGCCGGGTCGTGGACCGAAGGAGGGTTGAAGTCACTAGCGCAGCAATCGGTTTTTCTGTCGTTCCATTTGCGGCATCCACGCAGCAGCTTCACGGTCGCGCGTATTGCGCAATTTAGCCCCCGGCTGGCGAAAATCTGGGAGCGTATGTTCGCGGATCGAGAAAAGACGTACGAGTTGTTTGACCTGGCGCACCCGGTTCTGAAAGAGATAGTGTGGCGCACCCATTTCTCAGCAACGTTGAAACCACAGAGACGGCAAGAGGTTCTTGAAGCGAACTTTTTGCTTTCCGCTTTGAGTTTCCGCCGACTTCAAGACGCTGCGTATGGAATCCGAGCAAGACCATTTTTAAATACCGCCGCGTTCGACATTGCGATCTTTCAAGATTCGCGGGCCGTAAAATGCGCGCCAAATACGCAGAAGGTCATTCGGTATCATGATGGGATTCCCGTTCTCGGTGCTGACACGATGCCTGAAGAATGGTGGTCCCGATTGCACTCCAAGGCCGTAAAGGCTTGCGAAGACGACTCAATCTATGTCTGCAACTCAACGTCGGCGAAACGCGATCTGGAGATAATCTCGCCACGTGCAGCCGAGCGGGCCGAAGTCATCCCCTATTTCGTGCCGCACATGGCGAAGACGTCAGTTCCCCGCAACCTGGAGGACATAGCCGCCACCAGAATCTCGGAAAGCACGCTCGGCAAGAAGCGTCCTTCCGATATCGTAAAGGCGTGGTTCGGGGCGGAGGGGGAGACGCCCAGATACATCATGACGCTGTCCACGATCGAACCGAGAAAGAACCATCGTGGCCTCATTCGCGCCTGGCAACAGCTTCGCGGCAAGACCAAGGAAGATATCAAGCTGCTAATCGTAGGCAAACCCGGCTGGAATTACGAGCCTATCCTCAAGGATATGCAGCCGTTTGTGGAGCAGGGCACAATTCTCCATCTCGAAGGCGTCAACCAGCAGGACCTCTCGACGCTTTACAGCGGCGCGACCTGTTTCGCATTCGTCTCTTTCTCAGAGGGATTCGGTCTTCCTCCGGTGGAGGCCCAGCAATGCGACTGCCCGGTCTTGGTGTCGGACATTCCCGCGCATCGCTATGCATCGGGTGAAGGCGCGCTATATTGCGATCCCTATGACGACGACGACATCGCGGAAAAGCTGGAACAGGTTCTGATCGCTAGGAATGACGGCTCAATCAATAGTTTGATTGAGCGTGGGCAAAAGAATGCGGAGCGGTTCACGATCAAAACGGTCCTGCCGCTATGGGAGGATTTCTGCGAGCGTCATTCGCGCAGGGGCGGACGGACGGGCGCATGAAGATTCTTGTCACAGGGGCGGCGGGGTTCATCGGGTATCATCTGGCCCTCAAGCTTGCCGAAGACGAACACACGGTGCACTGCGCGGACAATTACGTGCGTGGCGAGAACGACGCGCTGTATCAGGGGCTGATCGCGCGGGGCAACGTCGAGAGTCATGCGATCGATCTGGCGGACCTGAACGCGGTGGAGCGGCTGCCGTCGGATGTCGACGCCGTTTTCCATATGGCAGCCCTTAACGGCACGCAGAATTTTTACGAGCGCCCGCTGGACGTCGTCCGCTGCTGTACCTTGCCGACGCTCAATCTGCTCCAGAAGTATTGCCCTCTCGGCCGCCTGCGCCGCTTCGTTTATGCGGGAACGTCGGAGTCCTATGCGTCAACGGTGACTCGCTTCAACTGGCCGGTCCCGACCTCCGAGGACGTGCCGTTGTCTATCGACAATGTCTTCAATCCGCGCTGGTCCTATGCCGCTTCCAAGCTGCATGGCGAGGTCGCAACCATTGCGGCGTGTGCCCAATACAAGACCGACTTCACCATCATCCGGTATCACAACGCCTATGGTCCGCGCATGGGCGACAAGCACGTCATTCCGGATTTTTACGCGAGAGCGCGCAAGAACGTTTTCGAATTGTACGGCCACGAGGATACGCGTAGCTTTATCTACATCGATGATGCCGTGCGCGCCACAGTCGCGTTGTCCGAATGCAAGGCGGCCGCCGGTGAGGTCGTTAACGTTGGTGGCTCAAGGGAGATCGTCATTCGGGAATTGGCCGGTCTTATGATGAAGCAGATGGGGCGGGACGATCCGGTTGTGTTGCATCCGGCGCCCGCCGGAAGCGTCCGCAGACGGTGCCCCGATCTCCGCAAGCTTCAGGAATTGATAGGGTTCCGCGAAGAATGGACGCTTGAAGCCGGGTTGCGCGAAACGGCCGCCTTCTACCTGTCATAGACCAGACAAGTCCGCCCGATGGCTTGTGCTTACGCGCGGGCGATCCAGCGCGTGATCTCGACCAGATCCGCAACGGGCACACGGGATCGCATCGTCGCATTGCCGCTATGATGTACGCTCTCTATGGACGACGGACACAGCATCACGGAATAGCGGAGCCCGCCGATATCGCAGAGGCGGGCGGCCCAGACATCCCGCAGGCGGTCGCCGCGTATGCCGACCCAGTCGTCGGGCATCAGGTCCAGCACGCGGGTTCCCGGCCTGCAAAAGATGAGATTTGCGAATGTCGATCCATGCGGGGAGACGACAATGTCGGCATTCCCGAATGCTGCAGCCTGCTGTTGCAGCGACAACGTTGCGGGTTCGATGATCTCGAAGCCTTCGGACGTCATCGCGTCCAGAACGTCGGGCTCGTTCTGGATGGTGCGCGTCGACAGATTGCCGGAATCGGATCGTCGCACATAGATCCGGCGAGCGCGGGGCGCCGGCACATGCGGTTCCTGCGTCAGTCTCGATGCCCAGCGAAGCGAGGCGGGATTTGGGGCCCGCGTATTGCATGCGTCAAGGATGTTGGAGACGATGACCGACTTGAACCGGTAGGGCTTGTTCCGCAGTCTCAACAGAGCGGGCTCGTCAATTCCGATTTCGATCAGCCTGCTGGTCATCCATGTTGGGGTGTTGTCAGGTATGACGATCTTGAGCGTTCCGGCCGTGATCTCGTCGCGAAACAAGGATGCCAGCGTGAGCCCTGTCAGCATGAAATGTCCGTATGACGCGCTGATCGAGTTGAACGCAAAGAGCGTGTCCGCCGCGATCGGTTCGTAACGGTCCGCAAGCTGATGCAGCCCGCTGCGGCGCATCAAAAGATGATCTGAATCCCGAAGTTGGGGATCGAGCAAATCATGGACTGTCGATGTTTCAGAAATCAACCGGCCCGCTCGCGTCACCGCGCGGATCGAGGTGGGTTCGGCAACGCATTCGTGAAACCGGCCGACGACAAGTGCTGGCGTATCGAAATACGCCTCGGCGAGCGATGAAGCTAGGGCCTCCCTGTTCCTGACGCCTTGGCTTGCGAAAACGTGTTTCGGCTGGATGGAGGGACATCGTTGGCCCGGGAATGCGCGCCATACGGCATCTTGCGTTGATGAGAGAAAGTCGTCCCGGCTGTTACAAGCACGCGCCGCGTCGAGCAGAGGCGTTTTGTCGATAACTGATGAAGGACGAAAATGCTTGCCGAGGCTGATCGCCAGCCGTTTTGCCTGACGAGTTCGGAACCGCATGGAGCGGGCCACTCGTTCAGGAGATGGCAGGGGCCCGCTCATTGGCTCGCGAAGGCATCGAGCACGGTCGCGACAGGGCCATCCATCTTGACGCGACCCTTTTCGAGCCAGATGACCCGCGTGCAGTTTTGCTTGATGATGTTTATCGAATGGCTCGCCAGAACCAGAATGTTGGAGGAGTCGACGATGGCCCGTATTCTCTGGTTTGCTCGCACCTGGAAGTCCGCGTCGCCCGTGGAAAGCCACTCGTCCATAATCAGGATTTCGGGGGTCAGGGAGGTGGATACGGCGAAGGCGAGGCGCAGTTGCATGCCCGTGGAATAGGTTCGCAGCGGCATGTCCAGAAACTCGCCGAGGCCGGTGAACTCCGCAATTTCTTCGGACTTCTCCTCGATCTGGCGGAAGTTCATTCCCATCAGGGTTCCGCGCAATCGAATATTTTCACGCCCCGTTGCCTCGGGATCAATGCCAAGCGAAATATTGATCAGGGAGGTGCATGTGCCATCGATGGTTGCTTCGCCGCCGGTTGGGGTGAATATCCCGGTGACCACGCGCAACAGCGTTGTCTTGCCAGCACCGTTATGACCGATCAAACCGAGGCGCTCGCCGTCGTTGAGTTCGAATGTGACGTGGTCTAGACCGCGGACGATGACGTGTCCGTCGGATCGTTGCGCGATCCGTGCTCCGACCATGGAGTGAAACACCCTCTTCTTGAGAGAGCGCGTGGAGGAATCGAAGACCGGAAAGTCGACGGTTGCATTCTTCAGCACGATTTTGGGCATGTCAGAGCCAATAAGGTACGCGCCGGCGAAAGCGCCCGTGGAACACAAGCGTGACCGACCATCCGACGATTGCAAGTCCGATTGTCACGATCCAGCTGATCGCTTCGAGCGGGTGACCAAGAATTGGTTCGCGCACGATTGCGATCAGATGGTGGAACGGATTGAGTTCCAGCCATGCCTGCGGCGCGCGAGCCGACAGGGATTGCGGCATCCACATGATCGGTGTCACGAAGAATGCAATCTGCATGAGGCTCTGCACCGCTTGCGTGATATCGCGGAAGCGCGCGCTGAGCGTAGCGAGCATCAGTGATATCCAGCACAGGTTGGCCAGCAGGATGACGAATCCGGGAATTGCCAAAAACGCGCTCGGCTTCGGCATGATCTGCATGGCAACAAATACAAGCGGTATGATCACCACGTTGTGCGCAAGGACGATGATACTGCGCCATGCAAGCCGGACGATGTGGGTGAATAACGGAAGCCGGACCTGCAGGATCAATCCGGATGCGCCGATAAAGGCGGTGCAGCCTTCGGTGATCATAGCGGATATGAAGGTCCACAGGATCATGCCCACCGCAACGAATGGAAGGAAGTCTCTGAGGCTGGTCTGAAACAGAGTGCCAAACAAAAAGCTGAGGGTGCCGATCATGACCGCAACGCTGATCGTGATCCAGAACGCGCCGATTTTCGAACGGCGATAGCGTTGAGCGACGTCCTGCCAGCCGAAAACGACCGGCACGTGATAGTTTCGGAGTGCCGCAACGATGTCGTCAAGGCCGTCGTGCGCGAGTGCGGAGAGCTTCAAGCGGCCCTCGCATCGTCTTGGCCGATGACATGGCGTGATCTCGATCGAGAAGTCATGTTTCGTCGTCCGCGCTATCCCTTGACGTGCTGGCGCGGCTTGAGATCGAACCACGCGCGCGCCCCGTCGCGGGTCAGCTCCGTTGCATTAACTTATTGATCTTTCAAGGAGTTTGATCTTTATTGCGCGGGCTTGCAACTTCCATAGCTTAGCTGCGACCGGTCTGCAACCGTCCGGCGCGCTGCGGCATGGTGTCGAGCTGATATCCACGGCGTAATGCCGATTTGCGGGGCGCGCCCCAGTGGTCGCAGGGTTGGCGTGATTGTCTATGTCAGGATAGTGCGGCAGATGCTGGCCGGTCGCCGGCTGTCGTCTTCTGTATTCAGGGCTCTGCAAATCCTGCGGACCGAGGGGCTGTCCGGCATTCGCGTACGGACGCGCTTTGTCATGCGGCGAATGAAGAGCGCCGCAAAACAGGCGCGGGGCAGCGAGGTTGCCAACAGGCTTTCGATCGTGCCGCTCTATCTTGGCTCATTGCGCGAGACAACGACGGCACAAGATGATCTGCGGGCACTCAGGGTAGCCGTTCATCTGCATCTTTTTTATCGCGAGATGCTGCCGGACCTAGCGTTTTATCTTCAGAAGATACCGATCCGGTTCGACCTCTTTGTTTCCGTGCCCGCCGGCTCGCAGGTCGAAATTGTCGCGGCGGAGTTGAGACAGAAACTCCCGGCGGTCGGCGGCATCGTTGTAGAGGCAGTCCCAAATCGCGGACGGGACATTGCTCCTTTCATCATCCAGTTCGGCTCCCGGCTACTGGATTACGACGTCATCGGGCATTTTCATTCCAAAAGGAGCCCGCATGATGCGCGATTAAAGCGCTGGCGCGACGAGATCCTGGAACTGCTTCTTGGCCCTAAAGACAGCAACGACTCGCACGTTCTTCGCATTTTCGGACTGCTGAAATCCGGTGCGAAGGTGGTTTATCCCGAAGGCCAGAATGTCTACATCAAAGACAAATCCGGCTGGTCGGGCAATTTCGCGCTGTCGAGCAGGATTCTCCATGCCCACACATCGTTATCGATCTTCGATTTCCCCGAGATCGATTTTCCCGAGGGATCGATGTTCTGGGCCCGGTCAGATTGCATCAGTGGATTTTTGGGACTGCCGCTGCGATATGATGAGTTTCCCGAAGAGCCGATTGCCGCCGACGGTACCTTGGCGCATGCGCTTGAGAGGCTGATCCTGGTGATGGCGTCTCCGCACCCGGGCAATTGTGTCCGGCTGCACAAGAGGGATTCAATCAAGGATTATCGTTTCTACGAAGAACAGCAGGATTTCAGTGATCTCGTATCCGGCCGGCCTCGAGTGCTCAGCTATTATCTGCCGCAATTTCACGCGATCCCCGAGAACGATCTCTGGCACGGGCCCGGGTTCACCGAATGGACCAAGGTGAGGGCGGCGACGCCGCTATTTCAGGGACATTATCAGCAGCACATCCCGCATCCGGACATCGGCTATTACACACTGACGGGTCCGGACGTGTTGGTGCGGCAGGCCGACATGATGCGCAGGGCCGGCGTCTATGGGCAGGTGTTCTATCACTATTGGTTTTCCGGAAAGTTGATTCTGGAAAAGCCGGCGAAAATGCTCCTGGAGAATGCCGATATCGACATGCCGTTTTGTTTTTGCTGGGCCAACGAGAACTGGACCCGCGCATGGGACGGCAACGAAAACGACGTTCTGCTGAGGCAGACATACTCCGCCGACGATGCCAGGGCTTTCATCCGATACCTGATCCCGTTTTTTGCTGACGTGCGACACCTCACGATTGAAGGCCGGCCGTTGCTGTTCGTTTATCGCCCGTCCAACATTCCGAACATATCGGAGTATCTGGAGATTTGGGCGGCCGAGTGCCGCGCGTCGGGGCTTCCGAAGCCTTTTGTCGTTGCGGTGCTCACGCGCGGCGCCGTCGACCCGAATGAATACGGGATGGATGCGGGTGTCGAACGGGTGCTGCACGACTGGACCGGCGGCAATGTCTCGGACATCACGGACGAGCTCGTGGCGTATCGGGCGTTGGAAGGGGCGCGCGTGCTGCCCTATGCCGACGTCGCGAGGTACTATCGGCAATCGACGGACGAGAAGCCGTTCAGTTACTTCCGCTCGCTCGTGCCGCAGTGGGATAACTCCGCCCGCTACGGTGCTGCAGGATACATGCTGCATGGGAGCACGCCGCAGGATTTTCAGGAATGGCTGGAGGATGCCATCCAGTACACCAGGGACACCTTGCCGGAGGGCAGACAGCTCATTCTGATCAACGCCTGGAATGAGTGGGCGGAGGGCGCGCATCTGGAGCCGGATAGCCGGTTTGGGTATTCCTATCTCAACTCGGTTGGCCGCGCGCTTTCGGGCAAACGTTATGTGGATACATTGAATACCGCCAACTCGATTCCGGCGTCGAAGCGATTTCGGCTGCGGCTTACAGGATCGCTGGCAACCGAACTTCAATCAAATGCAAGCATGCGTGCTGCATTTCGGTCCAGTCTGTCCGCGTCCACCATCTTCGGGCAGCTTTTCGCAGAAGACGATGTCGCAAGTGTATTGGGAGTTCCCGTCTGCCAAAGGGACGTCGCGGAAGAAGACGATCTTGAGCTGGAGTTCAGGAAGGCGGTCATATTCGACCGGAGAATGATCGAGAAAATGATCGCGCTAGGGCTTGCTGCAAAATCCTCCATCATACTTGCGAACGCGTACGGTCAGTCTGAAGAACTTGTTAGCGTCACAGACAACGGCTCAACGCATTCGTATTCCGTCTATGACGCACCGGTCGCGGTGTTTCGAACTAATCTCGGTCCTGACGGGTTGAGGAATGTCCGCGTTCGAACGGATGCTCATTGCGTGGTGGACCAGCGAGATGATGACGGCGATCTGGCGGCTGTCACGACCATCGTCCGTTTCCACAATGGGGCAGACTTCGGCGCGCTGCAGCGGGCCTTGTTCTGCCTGGCTGCGATGAAAGGTTGCAAAGTCACCCCTCTGGTGGCCGCTCAGGACCTTTCGTCGGACCAGTCGCTGGAACTGGAGGAACTTTTGCGGACGGTGCCATGGGCGCCCGGTGTCGAGCCGCAAATCCGGTTGTTTTCCTCAGGCAACGGAGGCGATCTGCGGTCGGCCATGCTGAACAAGTCGCTCCAGCAGGTGACGACGCGTTATGCCGCTTTTCTTGACTTCGATGACCGCTTGATGCCGCATGCTTACGACTGGTTGTTGTCTCGTCTGAAGGAAACAGGGAAAGCAATCGCAATCGGTCGCGTGTTCGATACCTTATACGATCCGAAATCCGAGGTTCTGATCAGCCGCGATCGGAGCTTCCAGTATGGCTATTCCTACGACGATTTTCTCAAGGCAAATATTGCGCCTTTGCATAGTGTGATGCTGGACCTGTCACAAATGAACGTGGTCGACCTCAAATTCTTTGATGACCAGAGATTCCTGGAGGACTATCTTATGCTTTTGCAGTTGATCCGGCGGGACAACGTCGATTGGGCGGGCCTCGCCCAAGACAGGTATATCGGCGACTACATTTTCTATTCCGATGGTCGCAATACGCTCGCGATCGCGGACAAGATTCGGAACGCAGCAAATCGCAACACGGAGGAATTCTCCCGGTGTGAGCGGCGGGTGCGTGAACTCAAGAGCGCTTTGAAACACTAGAGCTGCCGCAGTCCCTGGCGGCGGTTGGTGACCGCGTCCCATGTGCAAGATTGTCGCCGTTATCGTGGCCTATCATCCGGATTTCGCGCTGTTGAGCCGCGTGGTCGAGTCCACGGCGCAAATGGTCGAGCGGGTTATCGTGGTGAACAATGACGGAGGCAACTGGTCGCATAAACTCCCAGAACCGACCGTCGTCTATACACCGCCGAAGAATATTGGGCTGGCTGCGGCGTACAATTACGGTGCGGAACAGGCGCGCAAAAGCGGCGCGACGCATGTGTTGCTGCTCGATCAGGACAGCGTGCCGGCAGCCGGCATGGTTCAGCGATTGCTGGAACCCTATTCGAAGGGCGGACGCATCGGTGGCGTAGGGCCGATCTGGAAAGATCCGCGATCCGGACAGGTCGGCGGATTCACCGTGGCATTCGGAACCAACCGAGTTCCCGAATCGGGAGAAACGCTAACGGTCGACTTCCTGATCTCGTCCGGTTCGCTGATCGTATTGTCGGCTCTTGAGGAATTGGGTCCGTTCGACGAAACCCTGTTCATTGAGCACGTGGATACGGAGTGGGCGCTGCGTGCCAAAGCGAAAGGTTTCAGTCTGTACGGAGTGGCCGGCGCTGTCCTTGAGCATACCATCGGCGACGCCGCCATCGCGTTGCCCTACACCAATCGAAAGCTGTTTCTGTACCCGCCGGAACGGACCTATTATCTCGTTCGCAACAGCGTCAGACTGTGGTTTCGGCCTTATGCGACTTGGCGCTGGCGACTTGCCGATTTTCGGCGATTGGGTGCGCTTCTCGTCTTGCATCTGATCTTTGCGCCGGATCGGGCCAAGCGTTCAAAAATGATTGCGTATGGCTTGCGCGACGTATTCAAGCACGGCGTTGTCGAACGCTCAGTATAGCCCAAGCTGAAGACACGACAGAGACGCCTTCTCGCCGAAGCGACGCAGGTCGCTCCGGAACACGCGCTGACCGTCCCGGGAAACGGTCGGGCGAGCTCTGCCGCCTGTCATCGAAGCGGTGCCTCCCATCGTTCAATCAAGCGTTCGACAGGCCGCGTCATGGCGGGTGTCAGCCAGCCGTTCCTGATCGCGTTGCGGACGGTATGAGCGGCGAAAAGTTTCCCGTAGATACCGATGTCTGTTTCAAGGACCGCGTGAAACTCTCGCTCGAGACGCGCAGCCAATTCCGCGTTGTGACACGAATAGGCAATTAGCGTTCCCTGGTCATAACCTCGTGGTGAGCGTCCATACCATTCCCAATCCAGAAGCGATAAATCCGGGTGGGACAGGTTGCTCCATTGCAAATCGTTGTGCGAGGGCACCCAATCGGCAGATGTTATCGTCGGCGGGTGTCGAAAGTGTCGTTTGAGCCAGCGCTCGAAGATCCCGGTCTGGATATGAATGCGTGAGCAGGGCTGTTGCGCAAGGATCTCGAGAGATGTGGATAGGCTTTTCAGCCATGACATCTCGACACCATCGGCAGCGACATCCGCCCACGGACCCGGTTCAACGATCCCGGCGACAAATGTCGTCAGCCGTGCGACCCAGAATTCGTCGGCATGCCTCCACGAGATCTGACGGAGGAGGGTGGGCTTTGGCACTTCGGTGATCGTGTCCGCTTCGGTTTCCGCCTTCCACCGTTCATTGGATTCGGAGATCAGGCCAAAGACCTTGAGCCATGCGGTCGCACCGCTCTGGTCGATGACCTTTGCGCCGTAGCTACGCGTTCCGTAACCTGTGTTGGGGTCCGAGACCTGACGGACGTTCAGTGCGGAGCAGGCCTCGGCGAAGCGCGATGAATGGTCGCGTTCGAAAAATCCCAGTTGCGCGGCATTTGAACCACGTGGCCGGAATGCGTTTATGCCAGCCGCATCGGGATTCTCGTTCCCGTCCCTCGCGATTCTGTTGAGTCGATAGTGCCGGAATCGATCCGTTATCCGAAGGAGAGGACGCGGAAGCCTGATATGGCGGCGAAATTTCACTGGCCCGCAGAATGGTTCTATCGTAGGTAGAAAGTGACGCGACATGTGATGCTTAGCTTCAATGCATAATGTCGGTCAGGTCAAGCGCATTGCTTGTAGCGGGAGCTCGAGCCGAGTGCTGCATTTCGGTTTCTGACGGGCGACCGGGTGGCGAATAGATGAGACGGAAGGGAATTATTCTGGCGGGTGGGTCTGGCACCAGACTTTACCCCGTCACGGCCGCAGTCACGAAACAATTGCTGCCTGTCTATGACAAGCCAATGATCTATTACCCACTGAGTGTCCTGATGCTGGCCGGCATCAAAGAGGTGCTGATCATCTCGACGCCAGAGGATACTCCGCGGTTCGAACGTCTTCTCGGAGATGGGTCCGGGCTTGGAATTCAGATCTGCTATTGTGTTCAGGCAAGGCCCGATGGGCTGGCGCAGGCGTTTATTTTGGGCGCCGATTTTGTTGGCGCTTCGCCCTCCGCGCTGATCCTGGGAGATAACATCTTCTACGGCCACGATCTGCAGAGTTATCTTAGTAGAGCAACGAACCGTACGGACGGCGCGACGGTGTTTGCCTATCGCGTAGCAGACCCGCAGCGTTACGGCATTGTGAGCTTCGATGCGGGAGGGCGCGCGGTGACGATCGAAGAAAAGCCGGTGACGCCGAAGTCGAACTTCGCCGTAACCGGATTGTATTTTTACGACAGCGACGTCGTTGGCATCGCGTCGAGTTTGAAGCCTTCGGCGCGCGGCGAACTTGAGATCACCGATGTCAATCGAGCCTATCTGGAGCGTGGCAATCTACAGGTCGAGATGCTGGGCCGGGGCTATGCCTGGCTGGATACCGGGACGCACGAGGCTTTGCTGGAGGCATCGTCCTTTGTAGAGATCCTGGAGCGCCGCCAGGGCGTGAAGATCTGCTGTCCGGAAGAAGTATCGTTTCGCATGGGGTTCATCGATCGTGAACAACTCGAAAAACTTGCGCATGGCATGGGAAATTCGAACTACGGCCGGTATCTCTACGGCATCCTGGAAGAATGAGGATTTTGCCAGCGCCAGCCGGAATTCGTAACGTCTGGATGAAACTGAGGGGGGAGGAATGAAGCGCTGGACGAGATGGATCCTTTATACCGCGGTGCTAGCGCTTTGCGGTCTGGCGGTTTTTCTCGCAATAAGCCCGGAGGAAAAAGTCAGCACGGCGTCTTTCAAGGATATCAAGACGTTTCGGGCGCAGCTGCGCGATCGGACGGTAGCCAGTCATTCCGATGCGGTGGAGATGGCGCGTCAAGCCGGCCTACTCAAGAGCACCGACATAAGAGGATTCGTAGACGGGGTAAAACGCGTCGGGGACGATGTCGAGGTTTCAGGCTGGGGCGTGGATTTGGGCGGAGATGCGCTCCACTTGTTCATTTTTGCTGACGGGAAATTAGTGGGGGAGACTACCCCGAAGGGCGAGCGCCGAGACGTAACAAAGGCACTGAAGCTTAGCGACGGCGTTGAAGAAAACGTCCATTTTTCCGCGAGGGTCAAATGTCGCGGCGGCAGCACAGTCCGCGTGATGGCAGTGATTGACGCCGGCGCCTATTACATCATGAATTCGGACCGGTGTCCGTGATCGGTGATGAGGCGGTCGGTGTTGATCTCCGTCCCTCGTCTTGCTTTGTCATTTCGGAGGCCTGTCCACGTCGGCGGGTCCGCGAAGCACCATGCCACCAATCACGCCGACACCAATCACGTATAATGAGCCTTGGGTGAAGTCGAACAAGTGGGAGTTGAACATGCAGCCAATCATGTTCTGGACCACGACGATGGAGCCGATCGCGCTCAGGGTGCCGCTGCTCCAAAATAGCCATAGATGTGAGACCCACATCAAAAGCAGCAAGAGGCAGCCAAAGATGCCAATCTGAATGGCAATCGCAAATAACTGGTTGTGAGGATTGTCCGTGACGAGTGCCGTCAGCTGCTTTTGTCCAGTTGCTGTCTTTTCAAACTGAGTTTTGGTTGAGCCTGTACCGTGGCCGAGCCATGGGGCCTCTTCGATAATGACAATGGAGCGGCGCCAGAATTCCAGGCGAACTGCGGCCGACGCATCTGTGCGTTCTTTTGGATGATAGGATTGAACCTCGTTCCACAGCGTCAGAAGCCGCGATTGCAGGTATGGTGAGGTCGTCCAGGCTGTTCCGAGCAGCGCACACCCTGCGAGGATGCCGAGCGTGCCGTATCGCCAATTGGCATGTCTGAGGCTGACCCAGACAAGCAGACCGATGATCACCACGATCGCGGTCCGGCCGGTTGCTATGTGGGTCACATTCGCAAGAAATCCGAGGGCCAGAATGAGCACTCCGGCCGCTAGCCGTAGGCGTCCTTCGTTTCTTTTCTCGATTGCCGCAACCAGCAAGCCGAACGCGCAGAGGACAAACACGCCGCTTTGAGCGATGTAGTCCTTGACCGGAACGCCATCGCTGCGGGACCAGCGCCACGTCAGCGAGGGAATGAAATAGGTCAGGTAGGATAGAACGAGGAGCGCGGTGCACGAAATCAAAAACCCGATCAACACCCAACGGCCGTGGGGGCTTATTCTGAACTGGGCGATCAGGAAAGGAATGGCCCACAACCGGTGAAAGTCATCCAGGGCTTTCACTCTGTCGGTCCAGTGGGGCTCCGTGCTCCATAACATCCCCAGCGCCGCTAGCGCCCAGAGGGCAACTGGCAGGCCGCCCCACAGGGTTTTCAACTCGCCGCCGACGTGACGCGCATACGGACTCAGAACCAACGCGATCATCCAGCAGACGGCCAGAATGGTTGCTGCCGAAATCGACCAAGGCAGAGCCATGGCCATGGCCAGCACAAAAAAATCCGCAGCCTGCGCTGCGGTGTCGGATACTGACTTCGGGACAAGGGCACGGGAGCGGGACATCGTGGCTCAATTCTTCAGCAAAGTCGCCCTCTTAGCAGAGTCGCTCTCAACCAGGGCGCGAAGATAAATACATTTTTCACTTTTGCATTGCGATGCTAGTTATTCTTGTTATGGACTATCGCGCTGGGCAGGGGAGGCTTTAGGAGCGTGCACCAAGCGTGTGACGTTGTAATCGTCAATTTCAATTCTGGGTCGTATCTGGCGGAGGCCGTAAGGACCGCGGGAAGGTCGAGCGCAGTCCGTCGGATCATCGTCGTTGACAACGCCTCCAGCGATCAGAGCCTGGAGACACTGAGCGGTTATCGCAACGCGAACCTCTCTGTCATCCGAAACGACTCCAACCTCGGATTTGGTGCGGCGTGCAATATCGGGATTCGCATCGGGGACGCGAAGTACATCCTGCTGTTGAACCCGGATTGCCAGGTCCAGGACGGCGCCATCGAACGCCTAATATCGACCCTCCAGTCATCACCGAAGGCCGGAATGGCAGGGCCGCTTCTTCTGAATGCCGATGGGACCGAACAGGCGGGTGGACGGCGCGTGATACCCACGCCCGAGACGGCGTTTTCACGTGTGTTCGGATTGCTACCGCTGCGTCGGCTGTTTCCCGGCCTGGTGCGCGATTATGCGCAGCATGAGGAGCCTCTGCCGGACCATCCCATCGACGTCGAAGCCATCTCCGGCGCCTGCATGCTGGTGTCACGCGAGGCGGTCGATCAGGTTGGCCTGTTCGACGAACGATATTTCCTGCATTGCGAGGATCTGGATTGGTGTGTGCGCTTCCAACAGAGCGGATACAGGATCCTCTTCGTCCCCGACGCCAGGGTCGTGCACGAAAAAGGTGTGAGCAGCGCGTCGCGGCCGTTCGCGACCGAGTATTACAAGCACCGCGGCATGGTGCGCTTCTACCGGAAATTCTTGAGAGAGAAGTATCCACTTGTTCTATTCTATCTGATCCTTGGGAGCGTCTGGGTGCGATACGGGATCGTGGCGTGTACCTTGTTTTTCTCGCCGTCGAAGGCGCGTGGGTGATGACGAATGTCGGCGTCCTGGGCTCGACGAGCCTTGTCGCACAAAGCCTGCAACCGAAGCTCGCTCAAACCTATCGGGTGATTCCGTTCTCGCGCACGATCGCGAGGTATTCCGGAGACGAGCGGATAACGTTATGGATCAGCTTGATGCCGATCCTGACGCTTGCCGAGTGGTATCCCTACATCGAGCAACACGGCCCGCAGCGGATTGTAGCGCTCTCATCGACCAGTGTTTTTACGAAAACCAGTTCCCCGGATGAGTCCGAACGGGTCATGGCTGCAAGATTCGCCGATGCCGAAGCCGAGCTTGCGGAGTGGGCGCAGAAGCGATCAATTGAATGCGTGATCTTGCGCCCGACCCTGATTTACGGTCGAGGCCTCGATCGCAACATCAGTCAGATTGCCAGTTTTATTCGGCGGTTCGGATTCTTTCCGGTCTGCAGTCCCGCAAACGGCCTGCGTCAGCCGATCCACGTCGACGATGTCGCCTCGGCCTGCAAATCTGCGTTGGAAACGGCCGATGCCGCCGGGCGCTACTACAATATCTCCGGAGGCGAAACCATCACCTACAAGGAGATGGTCGCTCGTGTCTTCGCAACCCTTGGGAAATCACCGATTTTTTTGACGACCCCGCTTTGGCTGTTCAAGCTTGCGGCGCCGTTCGTGCGCGTGGTGCCCAAATTCCATGACTGGACCCCGGCGATGGCCGAGCGAATGAGCCAAGACATGATTTTTGACAACAGCGAAGCACAGCAAAGCCTTCATCTGCAGTTTCGTCCTTTCGATCTGAAAATCGAAGACGTGACCAGAACAGTAACGGGGTGATTGGTCGAGGGGCCAGGCGCGAAAACTGCAAGATCCAGGGAGCGCCTGGGATTCATTTTTTTTCAACCTCGCGATGAATGCGGGGCCCAATGCCAAGCCTTTCCCACTGGCGCCGGAATTGTTCCCCACCGCGGTTCGCGCGTCCGCGACCGGATTTGCCGCCGCTGCCGCGAAAACAGATGCGACATTGAGGATCTTCATCCTGCCGCGGCCTGAAGGAATTCCGGGGCGTGGCCGGTGTTCTGTTTCTGATGGCCATTGTCAGCGCACTTGGCGCCGTGATCACCCTCATTCTAGGCATGATCGTCCGCAATAGTCGGGAATGTCGCGGGCTGGAGGAGGTGTCGCAGCCAATGGTCGCATCGCAAGGCCGTCACGCCGGGTGATACATTGCGACTCATGAGGCGTGTCATTTCGTCATCGTTCCTACGCATCGCGGCCGCTTACGCCGTCCTGCTGACCTTGCCGTTTGCGCAGGCGCGGGCGCCGGACACCTCCGACCTCGTCAAGGTCGAGCTTCTGAGCGAGCCTGCGGCGATCACGCCCGGCGAGCCGTTCCAGGTCGGCATCCGCCTGACCATGAAGGAACATTGGCACACCTATTGGCGCAATCCGGGGGATTCCGGCGAGGCGACGACCGTCGACTGGAAGCTGCCCGAGGGCTTTGTCGCCTCCGGTGTGGAATGGCCGGCACCTTCGCTGATCAGGCTCGGCCCGGTGACCAGCTTCGGATACGAGGGTGATGCCATTCTGCTGGCGCGGATCACTCCGCCCGCCCATCTGAAAGCGGGCGATACGGTCACCCTGAACGCGCAGGTGGCTTTCCTCGTCTGCGAGAAGGAATGCATCCCCGGCGAGGAGAATGTATCGCTCGCGCTGCCGGTAGCGGCATCGGGCAGCGCGTCGCCCGGTGCCAACAGCGCGGTCTTCGATGCAGCGCGCAGCCAGCTGCCGCAGCCGTCGCCATGGACCGCAACCTTCGCAGCCGATCCGAAGGCCATTACGCTGTCGTTGCCGAATGCCGACCTCAAGCGCGACAATGTCCGCTCGGTCACCTTCTTTCCCTATGACAACACGCTGATCGTCAATTCCGCGCCGCAGACGCTTGTCGCGGCGGGCGAGGGGACGCGCCTTGCCATCGAGCGCGGGCAGATATCGCAAAGCATTCCGCAGCGGCTTGATGGCGTGCTGGTGGTCGAGGAAGATATCGGCGGCAAATCGGCGCGGCATGCTTTTGCCCTCGATGCGACGCCGGCACCGATCGCGGGGCAGGGGATCAGCCTCCTTCAGGCGGCATTGCTCGCACTCGTCGCGGGCGTCATCCTCAATCTCATGCCCTGCGTGTTCCCGGTGCTGTCGATCAAGGTCTTGCATCTGACGCAGCACGCGCAGGAATCCGCCGCGCGCATTCGCATGCACGGACTTGCTTATACCGCGGGCATTCTGGCGAGCTTCGGAGTGCTCGCCGCAGCGCTCTACGGGCTGCGCGCCGGCGGCGACGAAGTCGGCTGGGGTTTCCAGTTGCAATCGCCGGCAATGGTGGCGGCGCTGGCCTTCGTGATCTTTGCCTTTGGCCTGAGCCTCTCGGGCATTTTGCCGATCGGGACCTCGCTGACCCGGGTCGGCGGCAGCAGGTTGCTGCAGAGGACCGGGCTGTCCGGCTCGTTCTTCGCAGGCACGCTGGCGACGGTGGTCGCGACGCCTTGCACCGCGCCGTTCATGGGCGCCTCGATCGGCTATGCGCTGACCCAGCCTGCGATCGTCGGGCTGACGGTGTTCCTCAGTCTCGGATTGGGACTGGCTTTACCCTTCCTCGTGCTGGCCTTCGTTCCGGGGCTTCAGCGAATGCTGCCACGGCCGGGCCGGTGGATGGAGACGCTCAAGCAATTCCTGGCCTTTCCGCTTTACGGCACCGTGGCCTGGCTGATCTGGGTGCTGAGCTTCCAGGTCGGTCCCACTGCCTTGGCGGCGGCGCTCGCCGGCCTGGTGCTGATCGCTTTTGCGGTCTGGGCCTATGGTCTGGTGCAAGGCCAGAGTGGCCGTTCCGCGCTCGCCTTTCGCGGCATGGCGACAGCCGCGGTCATTGTCGTCGCGGCAATTGCCGTCACCATCCGCCCGGACCAGTCCGGCGGGACCACCGCGCAGGCGCCATCCGCCGAGGCAGGCTACGAGGCCTTTAGCCAAGAGAGGCTCGATGCGCTGCTCGCGTCCGGCCGTCCGGTCTTTGTCAACATGACCGCGGCCTGGTGCATCACCTGCCTTGTCAACGAGCGCACGTCGCTGTCGAGCGAGGCTGTGCGCGAGGCCTTTGCCGGCAAGAATATCGCCTATCTGAAGGGCGACTGGACCAACCGCAATCCGGAAATCACTCGCCTGCTGGAGCGTTTCGGCCGATCGGGCGTGCCGCTCTATGTGCTGTATCGCCGCGGCCAGCAGCCCGTGGTTTTGCCGCAAATTCTCACACAATCGCTTGTGCTCGAGACGATTCAATCGATTTGACGCCAACACAGCAACGGGAGACAGATATGAACCGACGCGTCTTCGCAACGACGATCGCCGCCGCTGCGATCTCGCTCATCGCAATGCCTGCCTTGCATGCCGAGCCGAAAGTCGGCGCGCCGGCACCGGCCTTCACCGCGGTGGACAGCAACGGCAAGACCGTCAATCTCGGCGACTTCAAAGGCAAGACGGTGGTTCTGGAATGGACCAATGACGGCTGCCCCTATGTCCGCAAGCATTACGGCTCCGGCAACATGCAGGCGTTGCAGAAGAAATGGACGGACGAGGGGATCGTCTGGCTGTCGGTGATCTCCTCGCCGCCGGGCGAGCAGGGCTTTGCCGATGCCACCCGCGCGAATTCACTGACCACGGACCGCAAGGCCGCGCCGACCGCGGTGCTGCTCGATCCGAAGCAGCAGGTCGCGAAAGCCTATGGAGCTCTGGTCACGCCGCATATGTATATCGTCACGCCGGACGGGACATTGGCCTATGCCGGCGCCATTGATGACAAGCCGACGGCACGCACAGGTGACATCAAGGGCGCGACCAATTATGTCGATAACGCGTTGTCCGAACTCAAGGCGGGCAAGCCGGTGTCGACCACCAATACCCGCGCCTATGGCTGTGTGGTGAAATACAGCTCGTAAGCTTGCCGGCGCCTGTTCCGATCAGCATGTGCCCGCCTTGCGCGGGCACATTGCGTTTTACATCGCATGTCTTTTCAGGCCGTCTGTGCCGGCCGGACCAGACCCTTCACGGTCTTCCATATCGGTGTGATCGCATAGCCGGTGATGGGGATCAGCACGGCGCCGATCGCCAGGCCGACGACGCCCGCGCCCGCAGCGCCGACGATCCATTCGATGGCGCCCTGCGCGAACGGCATGGCGTGCGCGATCGCCTCCGCCGCGTGGTGAATGGCGTGCCCGACCGATGTGTATCCGTAGGTCTCCAGCCCGTGCACGATGATGCCGCCGCCGACCCAGATCATCGCGGCAGTGCCGACGACGCTCAGAATCTTCAGGAAGTACGGCATGCCGTAGACGAGTCCGCGCCCGACAACGCGGCTCAGGCCGCCGAGCACGGAATTGCTTCGATTGCTGGCCAGCGAAAGGCCGACATCGTCGGCCTTCACGATGATCGCCACCGCGCCGTAAACGGCAACGGTAATGCCAATTGCGACGACTGCGAGGACCACGGCCTGCATCCAGAAACTGCTTTCCGGAAGGACGGATAGTGCGATCGCCATGATCTCGGCGGACAGGATAAAATCGGTCTTGATCGCGCTTGCGACCTTCTGGTCCTCGAGGGTCTTGGTATCGATGGCGATCGGTTCGAGCGCCTTCTCATGCGCATGGGCCTTGTGCGGGAAGGCAGCCTCGAAAACCTTCTCCGCGCCCTCGTAACAGAGATACGCGCCGCCGAGCATCAACAGCGGCGTGATCGCTCCCGGGAGGAAATAGCTCAGCGCCAGTGCCGCCGGCAGCAGGATCAGAAGCTTGTTACGTAGCGAGCCGATCGCGATCTTGCGGACGATCGGGATTTCGCGCACCGCGGCAAAGCCCATCATGTAGCGCGGGGTCACAGCGGCGTCATCGATGACTACGCCGGCGGCCTTGGCGCCCGCCTTTGCCGCCTGGGTGGCGATGTCATCGAGTTGTGCCGCGGCCACCTTGGCAATGGCGGCGACATCATCGAGAAGGGCGAGTAGACCGACGCTCACGACCGGATCGTTCCTAGCGAAGGACGGTCCAACGCGGTGCCGGCCCGTTGGTTCCGTTCAGCGCGCAATCACACCGCGCCGCGCCATCTGGGCGATGACCTGTTCGGCCATCTCCTCCGGCGAACCTTGCTCGGTATGCAGCCTGATTTCGGGCTCGAGCGGCGGCTCGTAGGGGGAGTCGATGCCGGTGACGTGAAACGCCTTGCCGGCCCGCGCCTTGGCGTAGAGCCCCTTGGGATCGCGCTCCTCGCAGATGGCGAGCGGGGTATCGACGAAAACCTCGAGGAATTCACCCGGCTCGTGACGCTCGCGCACGGATTGCCGTTCATTGCGGAACGGCGAGACGAAGGCACACAGCACCACCAAACCCGCATCCACCATGAGACGGGCGACTTCGCCGGCGCGGCGCACATTTTCCACGCGGTCGGCTTCGGTGAAGCCGAGATCGCGGTTCAGCCCGAGCCGCATATTGTCACCGTCGAGCGCGTAGGTGTGGATGCCCCGCAGGCTGAGTTTCTGTTCGACGATATTGAGAATCGTGGATTTCCCCGCACTCGGCAATCCGGTGAACCAGACGGTCGCCGGGCGCTGGGCCTTCATCTTGGCGCGGAACGCCTTGTCGATTTCGTAGCTCTGCTTGACCAGGTTGCTGGCGCGGTAGAGCGCGAAATCGGCCATGCCCGCGCCCGCAGTGGCGCCGGTCTGCCGGTCGATCAGAATGAACGCGCCGGTCTCGCGATTCGTGATGTAGGGGTCGAATGCGATCGGCTCGGTGGTAGCGATGTTGCAATAGCCGATGTCGTTGATGTTGAGTGTCGTCACCGCCGCGTGTTCGCCGGTTTCGATATCGGTGCCGTGCTTCAGCGCGGTGATGGTTGCGGCCACCGTGTGGGTGCCGATCCGGAGCGAATAGGTGCGACCGGGCAGCATCGGATTCTCGTTCAACCACACCAGATGCGCGGAGAACTGGTCGGCAACCTGGGGCGCGGCATCCACCGGAGTCAAAATATCGCCACGCGACACGTCGACCTGGTCGGCAAGCTCGATGGTCGCCGCCTGACCGGTTTCGACGCTGTCGACGGTGTCGGGATAGATGTAGATTTCCCTGATCGTGGACGGGCGCAGCGAGCGTCCGACGATGATGCTGTCACCACGGTTGAGCACGCCTGACGACATGTAGCCGGCATAGCCGCGCCCGCCGGACTGCGTCCGCACCACCGATTGCACATGAAAGCGCGCCGGCTGCTCGTGCTGGTGCGTCGAGATCGGCACGGTCTCGAGATGCTGCAGCACGGTCGGCCCCTTGTACCAGGGCATGCGCTCGCTGCGGCGCACGATATTCTCGCCGTCGCGCGCGACGATCGGGATCGCCTCGACATGCTCGAAGGCAAGCTGCCCCGCGAACACCTGATACTCGTCGCGGATGGCGTTGAAAGGCGCCTCCCGGCAATCGACCAGGTCCATCTTGTTGACGACCAGCAGAACCCGCCGGATGCCGAGCAACGACAGAATGCGGCTATGGCGGAGCGTCTGCCGGGTCAGGCCGGCCTTGGCGTCGACCAGCAGCAGCGCGAACTCGGCGTTGGAGGCGCCGGTCACCATATTGCGGGTATATTGCTCGTGGCCCGGTGTGTCGGCGACGATGAAGGCGCGCTTCGGCGTGCCGAAATAGCGATAGGCGACGTCGATGGTGATGCCTTGTTCGCGCTCGGCCTCCAGGCCGTCGAGCAGCAAGGCGTAGTCGAGGTCATCGCCGGTGGTTCCGAATTTCTTCGACAGGTGAACGAGGTTTGCCATCTGGTCGTCCGGCACCGAGCCGGTCTCCACCATCAGGCGGCCGATCAGGGTCGACTTGCCATCGTCCACCGCGCCGCAGGCGAGGAAGCGCAGATGATCGCGTTCGCTGACAGGGGCGCGCATCAGAAGTAGCCCTCGCGCTTCTTGCGTTCCATCGACGACACCTCGTCAGCATCGATCAGGCGGCCGGCGCGCTCCGACTGTCGCGTCGTCCGCAATTCCTCGACGATGTCGGAGACGCTTGCGGCCTCCGACAACACCGCCGCGGATAGCGGATAGCAGCCGAGCGAGCGGAAGCGGATCAAGACCTCCCGGCTCTGCTCTCCCGGCAGCATTTCAAACCTGTGGTCGTCCACCATGATCAGGCTGCCGCCGCGTTCGACCACCGGGCGCTTCTCGGCGAAATACAGCGGCACCACGGGGATGTCTTCTGCGAGGATGTATTCCCACACGTCGAGTTCGGTCCAGTTCGAGAGCGGGAACACCCGCATGGTCTCGTCGTCGGCGATCTGCGGATTGTACAGATGCCAGAGTTCTGGCCGCTGCCGCCGCGGATCCCAGGAATGGTTCGGTCCGCGCACCGAGAAGATGCGCTCCTTGGAACGGCTCGGCTCCTCGTCGCGCCGCGCACCGCCGATGGCGGCGTCGAACTTGTACGTGTCGAGCGCTTCGCGGAGCGCGACGGTCTTCATCTCCCGGGTCCAGACGGATGATCCCGAGCGGATCGGATGGACGCCGTTCTCGAGCGCTTTTTTGTTGGTGTGGACGATCAGGTTCAGATCGAGTTCCGACTTCATGCGCTCGCGATGGGTGATCATGTCCCGGAATTTCCAGGTGGTATCGATATGCAGCGCGGTGAACGGGATCTTTGCCGGGTGGAACGCCTTGCGGCACAGATGCAGGAGGACGCTCGAATCCTTGCCGATCGAATACATCAGCACCGGGCGTTCGAACGCTGCCGCGGTCTCGCGCAGTATGACGATAGCTTCCGTCTCAAGACTGGACAGATGGCGGGAGAGATTGCGGGTCATGATGGCCGTTTGGGGAAAAAAATTCCATGCGGGGCTTCGGGCCGGTCGGGAAATTCTACCTTTCGGCCCGATAGTTAGCAGCCAAGGGGTGCTTTCGGACGGCGCTATTTAGCGGCGCGGCAGGGGCCTGTCGAGGTTTGATTCAGCAACCGAACCGCGCCTTTCGGCTAGGCCAGATGTCAGCGCCTTCAAGGTCGCCGTACGATCGGCATGTCTGCATAGACCTTGTAGGACTGCGATTTCGGCTTCGCCTTGTCCTCTTCGTTGACATACTGGATCGAGCTCTTCCCGAGCAGCGCTTGCGGCAGGATCATCACCCGGATGAAGCGGCTCGGCCGGTCGAGCGCGGCTTGGGCAAAGACCGGTTCGGGTCCGGATTCGAACCACGCTCCGCCCGGGCCGTAACTGGTCGATCGGCCGTGCGTATCGATGCGGATGCCGCCTTCGATCAGGCATCGGATCCCTGGGCCCTGGTGCCTGTGCAGATAGGCCACTCCCCCCGGTGGAAAGGCGACGCTGTCGCCGCGAAGCAGCAGATCACCGGCCGGCAGATATTCGAGTGGAGCGGCAAGCCTGGTTCTGGACGTGACGCCATTCGCCATCACCACATCGTCGCCTGCCGATTGCGACAGTTCGTAACGCCAGCACATCGCCCCGCCGGGGCCGGCGACAATCCTGGCGGCGCCGTCGCCATGCCAGGTTTCCCCGTCAATCGCCGACACCCCCGCGACCGATATCGCCCCGTGCAGAACGAAAATCATGCGCGGCTCGGCCGCGAGCGTCATCACGGCGCCGTCGCTGAAAACGTCCTCAACCAGGCGCAGGATCGGATTCATGTTGTCTGACTTTTTCTTGAATGATTTCGGCTCAGAGGATTTCGAACACGCTGTAGACCGGGCCGGTCGCCAGCCGGTGGCCATAGGCGACCGAAGCGATTAGGTTGAGAAAATTGTATTTCTCCGATGCGGTCTCGAAATAGGGCGTGGCGCGCATGTAGTAGAGCGAAGGATTGACGACTTCGCCCTTGGCGATGCGGTCGAGCACATCCTTCGGTCCGTGGCGGATGCCGCGATAGGTCATGCCGATCAGCGCGCCGTCGTCGGTCTCCATCACGCAGCGCACGTCAAGCATCCAGGCGCCGTCGGCGCGCACCGCCTGCCAGTCGCTGCCGCCCGATAGAATTTTGCCGCGCAGTCTTTCGCCCTCGAAGCGGCCGCCGGTGATTTCGCCGACACGGCGGTCGACTCCCGGAGTTTTGCCGATGACGCTGGCGGGCTTCACCGCCAGTTCGAACAGGAATAACGGCCGCAGCCGCAAGTCCTTCATCTCCTGCGGCAGAATCGCGGACAGCGGCTCGGTCATGTTGCGTTTCCCCCCTGCATTGTTTTGACAAAGCCTAGTCGGCTGCAATGGCCGCGTCGAGCCGCCCACCCCTTGGCCCACGCGAAGTTCGGGAGCGCGGCGAATAAGCCATTGTCGAGACGGCGCAATTGCCGCTATCGTTGTTTCCAAAGCTTCTAATGCGCGCGAGGGATGGAATGGCCAAATTCGGCATCGGGCAAGCGGTCAAGCGGGTCGAGGACCAGCGTTTTCTGACCGGCAAAGGACGGTATGTCGACGATATCAACCTGCCGAACCAGGCTTATGCGGTCGCCGTGGCGTCTCCCTACGCCAATGCCCGGGTCAAGCGCATCGATACGTCGAAAGCCAAGGCCGCGCCGGGCGTGCTGCTGGTCCTGACCGGCGCCGATGCCAAGGCGGACAAACTCGGAGAATTGACCGCGCATCCGATGCCGGAAGAGGTTGGCGCGCCGGCCGGCTTCCGCACCTGGTTGCCGCTGATCTGCGACGACCGTGTCCGCTATGTCGGCGACCGCGTCGCTTTCGTGGTCGCCGAAACCCAGATGCAGGCCCGCGATGCCGCCGATCTGGTTGAGGTCGAGTATGAGGAATTGCCGGCGGTCACCGATCTCGAAGACGCCGCCCGGGAGGGCGCGCCCAAGGTGTGGGAAGCCAACGAGAAGGGCAACTGGGCGTTCGGCCTGATGTTCGGCGACCAGGCCGCGACCGATGCCGCTTTTGCCAAGGCCAAACATGTGGTCAAGGCGCGCATCGAGCACAATCGTCTCGCACCCAATGCGATGGAGCCGCGGGTCGCCATCGGCGATTACGACGAGGCCGACGACCAGTACACGCTCTATACTTGTTCGCAGAACCCGCATGGCGTGCGCATGGAATTGTCGCACATCTTCCATTGCGCCGAGAGCCAGATCCGCGTGGTGTCGCCCGATGTCGGCGGCGGCTTCGGCCTGAAGGGCAGTCCGTTCCCGGACGATTGTGTGACGCTGTGGGCCTCGAAGAAACTCGGCCGTCCGGTGAAGTGGCTCGCCACCCGCACCGAGAGCCTGCTCACCGACCGGCACGGACGCGAGATGGTGATGTATGGCGAAATGGCGCTGGACGAGAGCGGCAAGATTCTCGGCCTGCGCATGAAGGCGCTGTATCAGGTCGGCGCCTATTTCGTCGGCCCGGGCCTCGTGCCGGCCGCCTTTGCGCTGCGGTTCTCGCCGGAGGCCTACGACATCCAGGCGCTGCATGTGATGGTGCAGGGCCTGCTGACCAATACGTCGCCGGTCGGTCCTTATCGCGGCGCCGGACGCCCGGAAGCGGCCTATTTCACCGAGCGCATGATCGAGCAGGCGGCGCGCGAGATGGGGATTGCGTCGGATGAAATCCGCCGCCGCAATCTCATTCCGGAAAGCAAGCTGCCCTATACGACACCGACCTTCTGGGTCTACGATTCCGGCGAATTCCATCGCGTGATGGACAAGTGCCTCGATGTCAGTGACTGGAAGGGCTACGAGGCACGCAAGAAGAAGTCGGAGAGCGAAGGCAAGCTGCGCGGCCGCGCCGTGACTTTCTATATCGAGCAGGGCGGCATCTTCAACGATCGCATGGACCTGCGTTTCGATCCGTCGGGCTCGGTGTCGATCATCGCCGGTACGCATTCGCACGGGCAGGGGCACGCCACGGTGTTCGCGCAACTGGTGCACGAATGGCTGGGCGTGCCGTTCGAAACCATCCGTTACATCCAGGGCGACACCGCATCGGTGCCGTTCGGCCGTGGTACTTACGCCGCCCGATCGTCGCTGGTCGGCGGCAACGCGCTCAAGGTTGCGTCGAATGCCATCATCGACAAGGCCAAACCGATGGCGGCCGCGCTGATGGAAGCCGCTGAAGGCGACCTCGAATTCAAGGATGGGTCGTTCCGGGTGGTCGGCACCGACAAGACCATTCCGTTGACCGAAGTGGCCAAGGCGTTCTATGCCCCGATGGGCCCTCTGACGGAGAAGATGGGCGTCGGCCTCGAAGCGCAGGGCACCTATTCGACCAATCCGCCGAACCATCCGAACGGATCGCATGTCGCCGAGGTCGAGGTCGATCCGGAGACCGGCGAGGTGCGTGTCGACCGCTATTATGTGGTCGACGATCTCGGCGTGGTGCTCAATCCGATGATCGTGCGTGGGCAGATCCATGGCGGCATCGCGCAAGGCATCGGCCAGGCGCTGATGGAGCATGCGGTCTACGACAAGGAGTCGGGCCAGATGCTGTCCGCCACCTTCATGGATTACGGCATGCCGCGCGCCGACCTGTTCCCGGAGATCGAGACCCATCTCGAAGAGGTGCCGTCGAAGACCAATCCGCTCGGCGTCAAGGGCATCGGCGAAAGCGGCACCATCGGCGCACCGCCGACCGTGATCAACGCGATCCTCGATGCGCTGAAACCGCTGGGCGTGAAGGAGCTCGACATGCCCGCCACGCCGGCGCGGGTCTGGGACGCGATGAGCAAGGCGCGCGCGGCGTAAGCCCGAGCGTCAACCGGCGGCGCGTGCGTCCTGCGGCCAGGACCGGTACGGCCGCAGCACTAGCGCGCCGTTGTAATAGTCCGGCTGGCCGGTGATCTCGGCGCCGATCCAGTCCGGCACCGCGAATTGCTGCAACTCGTCGCGCAATTCGATTTCCGCGATGACGAGGCCCTCGTTCTCGCCGGCAAAGACGTCGACTTCAAAGGTGAGGTCGCCGTGCGGCACGAGGTGGCGCACCTTTTCGATCACCGCGCCGTGCCGTAATCCGATCATCGCCTCGGCCTCGATCACAGGCACCGGATATTCAAGCTCAAGCCGGCGCAGCGTCGTCGAGCGCGACTTGACGCTGAGCGTCGCCTCGAGGTTGTCGCGGATGCGCACGCGCACCGACGCATTGCCCTCGGTTGCGAGATAGGCCTGCCGGATTGCGATGCGTTTGCTGACCTCGTGGCGCCATGCGTCGCTGCGCACCAGGAACTTGCGTTCGATTTCGAAAGCCATCGGTTACCACACCTTCCGCAACAAGCCGTACCTGCCCGAAACCGGTTCGCACCGCGACCGGCTCACCCGCGATACTCCGCCGGCAGAGAAAACGATACCGTCTGCCCGCTTAGCCGGTCTTTGACTGCAAGCGAAAAGTCGTGATCGCTGTCGGACAATCCGCCTTCTGCCGTGTGCCGGACCACGAAGACAAGCTCCCGGCGCAAGCTCTGGCGCGGCGCGAGCATGACCGGACCGCGAAACACCGCGTCGGCGGCCAGGCCGCGCCGGGCGATGGCGATGAGATCGTCGCGCGTCGGCATTGCGGTTTGCGGAACCGCACGCGCCCGATCGCGCGGCGTGACCAGCAGTGCCAGATCGAGATCGAGGCTCCGGTATCGCGAGCGGTTGCACATCGTCACTTCGCCGAAACTCGCGCAATGCGACTGCAATCCGTCGCCGCCGGAATAATTTGCGAAGTAGCGCCGCTGCACGGTGGAGATGGACAGCGGCAATTGCCCGGTCCTAACGCTGATGTGGCGCGACTGGTGGCTGAACGGCCAGCCATTCGAGCCGATCAGGATCAGCCCCGCCATGAGCGAGGCTGTGCCGCCGATTGCCAGCACCCATCCGAGCACGACCCACCGCCCCGCATCGCTGTCGTAGCTGACCGTGCGTCGCCCGCGCTGCCACTGCATCAGCAGCGCCAACGTTAGCGCGATCAGGGCGATGGCCGCCACCGCAATGATGACTTGGATAAACGGATATTGCGCAAACGCATGACAACGCGACGTTGCCGGCTCCAGCCCCGGCAGGATCTGGCACAAAGCTGGGACTGGGTGCGCACCAGCGAGCAGCGACGCAAGCAACGCGGCGCCGAGCAGCGCGGGAACGAACCGGAGGAGATGGCGCATGCGCGCAGGCTAGCATGCCAGACGCGGACGCCTTAGCCCCGATCGCGCCTGTCCGTACACATGTGTGGAGAAACGTCTCGTCGAGAGTTACGCGCCGGTTACCGCGTTTGCACGATCGCTCCGGACCTTATCGCGCTTTTCGCTCGATGCACTGACGCGTTTGCCGGCGACTTTGGGGGCGGGCTCCGAATCCGCCTGCGCCGCTTCCGTTGCGGCGTCGCGCTGCAGGCGGGCTGCGCGCAGCTTTTCGATCCGGTCGATCGCGGCCTGATGGGCCTTGCGATAATCGTCCGCGGCCTTGGCGCGTTCGGCGATAACTTCGGGAAGGAGAGGTTTTGTTGCCATGGCCTGGACAACGCGCAGGCACCTTTTTGGTTCCATTCCTGAGGTTCGCCTCCAAGACCAAGCCGACCCGCTTGCCGCGCCGGGTCGCGGTTCTGCGACGCACGGCTTCACCCTGAGCCACGCGGCCTGAATCGCGCTGTCGCCCCGTGAACGTGGGAACCCATACGCGCTGGCCATCGGTTCGCGCGCCCGGCAACGGCCCGGTGCGCGCATTCGCAAATCCACCTATCCACATGCGGGCTGAACGTTTCGCGAACGGCGCCGCGGACGACCGCGACGCCCGGCGTTGCATCGCCGGTCTTGGGGCGCCCGCCTTAGATCTTAGGATTTTTTCGCCGCGCCGCCTCACCGGGCTTGCGCTGGCTCAATACCGGCCGCCCGCCGAGCGTTAGAATTGACAAGCTTCGTCGGGCCAACGAAGCCGGCGGCCTGAGCCGAATGGCGCAGATCCACTCCGGTTCAGGTCGCTCATGCGCGGGCCGATCCGCCCGAGACGATCAGCCCGCGGGCGCGCCAATCTTTGCCGTTCTCACCGGCAGCCGTGAGGGTTGCGGCGCATGAATCAGGCCAGAACCCAAAATCGAGCTGAGAAAAAGGCCGCCGACTGAGGCAGCCTGTTTGGTGGACAGTGAGAAACTGGATCAGAACACCGGGCAGGTCTGGATGGCGGTGCAGCCGCCGAGCGTATAATTCGCCGCAGCCTCGCTCCCGGCGGCGCTTTCCAGCGTGTCGTCGGATACGTCAAAGCTGAGGATGTCCTGTTCCTGCTGTCGCATCGCCTCATTCATCGCACGATTCCCTTTCATGGTTGGAGACTCACTATAGCAGCAAGTTAGGGAATCTCCGCCGTCTGTGCCGAATGTGACAGACACACGAAACAGGCCACGCCCAAAATCAGAACCGGCAGGTGTCTGTCAAAACGGGCCAATATTAACGAAAGAGGCCGCCAACTGAGGCGGCCTTGGAGTCAAAATGCAGATTGTAAGGCTCGCGGTATATTGCGCAGTTGCCTTGCTAGTCATCTCCGCAATTGCGGTCGTGGCTGTCGCGCGTGGCCTGCTGAAGGCAAACCATCACATCAGCCTGTGTTTCGACCAAACTGACCGCGAATACATTCAGGATGCGAAGGCGCGCGAGGCCGCCTGCAAGAGCCGCGCAAACTAGGCCACTGCCAGACTACTATAGGTCAAAGCAGGCTCGTACAGGCCGCCAACTGAGGCGGGCTTACTTCGATGAGCAACAGATTTCTTTGTGATGCAATAGCCAGTAGGCGTCGTGTGTCGTTCTACCTCGAAGGGGAGCGATACACCGTCGATCCATATTCGACGGGCTACCCGAGCGCCGACGATAAAAAGCCTGGGCCATTGTTGTTGAGGGCTCGCTGTGCGAACGCTTGGCGCGACTTCGAAGTGAAGTTCATGAGTGAACTGAAAATCGAGACCGAGGCGTTTGCCCCAGAGTTCTGCGGCTTTGAGCCGCTCGCGCATGTCCTCTGCGATGTTCTCGGTAAGACTTGGCCTCCAAAGTAGGCCACCGCGAATTTCAAGCGAGGCCACTATCGGTCAAAACAGGCCAGTACCCGTACCCGCAAAAAGAACATATTGCGAACTTAGAACAAATGGTGTACATTGAGTCTTGTTCGGTCGAAACAGCCCGAACGGTCCGAAACCAGCCGAGCGGAGAAGCGGGCGAGAGCCGCGCGTATACGCCGCCCGAATCGTCAGTCATAAGGAGCGACAATGGCCCAGGCCGCCCTGCGTTTGGTTGAAGGTTCCTCCATGGACAAGTCGAAGGCTCTTGACGCCGCGGTCTCCCAGATCGAACGCGCGTTCGGCAAGGGCTCGATCATGCGGCTCGGCAAGAACGACAAGGCGATGGATATCGCCACCGTGTCGACCGGGTCGCTCGGGCTCGACATCGCGCTCGGCGTCGGCGGTCTGCCGCGCGGCCGGGTGATCGAAATCTACGGGCCGGAATCCTCCGGCAAGACCACGCTGGCGCTGCACACCGTGGCCGAAGCGCAGAAGAAGGGCGGCATCTGCGCCTTCGTCGATGCCGAACACGCGCTCGACCCGGTCTATGCGCGCAAGCTCGGCGTCAATGTCGACGACCTGCTGATCTCGCAGCCCGATGCCGGCGAGCAGGCGCTGGAAATCACCGATACGCTGGTGCGCTCCGGCGCGGTCGACGTGGTGGTGGTGGATTCAGTCGCGGCGCTTGTGCCGAAGGCCGAACTCGACGGCGAGATGGGCGATTCGCTGCCCGGTCTGCAGGCCCGGCTGATGAGCCAGGCGTTGCGCAAGCTCACCGCCTCGATCAACAAGTCCAAGACCATGGTGATCTTCATCAACCAGATCCGGATGAAGATCGGCGTGATGTATGGCTCGCCGGAAACCACCACCGGCGGCAATGCGCTGAAATTCTATGCCTCGATCCGGCTCGATATCCGTCGCATCGGCGCGATCAAGGATCGCGACGAGGTGGTCGGCAACCAGACCCGCGTCAAGGTGGTGAAGAACAAGCTGGCGCCGCCGTTCAAGCAGGTCGAGTTCGACATCATGTATGGCGAGGGCGTGTCGAAGATGGGCGAGCTGATCGACCTCGGCGTCAAGGCCGGCGTGGTGGAGAAGTCCGGCGCCTGGTTCTCCTATGACTCACAGCGGATCGGGCAGGGGCGCGAGAACGCCAAGACCTTCCTGCGTAACAATCCCGACATGGCCGCGTCGATCGAGGCTGCCGTGCGGCAGAATTCAGGGCTGATCGCCGACAAGATCCTGGCCGGCGAGGAAGAGAACGACGACGACGGCGAGGACGACGCCAAGGAATAATCCGGACTGCCCTCCATCCGCGTCGCCGCGCGGGCCGGGTGAGGGGACCGCTTGCCTCGCGGTCCGCTCCCCGGCGTTTTTTTGAGCGGGCTGCGTATGGCGGACCCGCCCTACGCAGTGCGGCGGCCTGCTCGCGCGGGCATCGAGCGCGGGCCCCAACGGGCTGACGGGCCAGCGACGACCGCCGCCGCCGCCCGGCCTGTCATCTCCTGGCGCCTGTCATCTCCTCAAGTCGCCATCTGCTCGCGTGTCCGGCGGCTCCTCGCCTCCGGCAGACCCGAACGGCCCGCAAGCGCCGGAAATCGGTCCGTTTCTGGACTTGGCCGGGCGGCGTCGCTACATATCCCCCGAAACATCAATCCGATCCGGGCCTTCAACCCGGCGCAGACAGGGGCCGCGGACAGGCTGCCGCGGCGGCAAATCTTTCATGAGCGGCGTCAACGATATCCGGGCTGGGTTCATCGACTACTTCGCGCGCAACGGCCATGAGCCGCTGGCGTCCTCGCCACTGGTGCCGCGCAACGATCCGACCCTGATGTTCACCAATGCGGGCATGGTGCAGTTCAAGAACGTTTTCACCGGTCTTGAGAAGCGGCCCTATGCGCGGGCGGTGACTTCGCAGAAATGCGTCCGCGCCGGCGGCAAGCATAACGATCTCGACAATGTCGGCTACACCGCGCGCCACCACACTTTCTTCGAGATGCTCGGCAACTTCTCGTTCGGCGATTATTTCAAGGATCACGCGATCGAGCTGGCCTGGAATCTGGTCACCAAGGATTTCGGCCTGCCGAAGGACAAGCTCACCGCCACCGTCTATATCGACGACGATGTTGCCTTCGACCTGTGGAAGAAGATCGCGGGCCTGCCCGAGAGCCGCATCATCCGCATCGCCGGCTCCGACAATTTCTGGGCGATGGGCGATACCGGGCCGTGCGGTCCGTGCTCGGAAATCTTCTATGATCACGGCGACAAGATCCCGGGCGGCCCTCCCGGCTCGCCGGACCAGGACGGCGATCGCTTCATCGAGATCTGGAATCTCGTCTTCATGCAATACGAGGCGCTGCCCGATGGCAGCCGCCTCGATCTGCCGAAGCCGTCGATCGACACCGGCATGGGGCTCGAGCGCATCGCCGCGGTGCTGCAGGGCACTCACGACAATTACAGCATCGATCTGTTCCGCGCGATCATCCAGGTGATCGCCGAATTGACCAAGGTGTCAGCCGAAGGCCCGCAGAAGGCGTCGCATCGCGTGATCGCCGATCACCTGCGCGCCTCGTCGTTCCTGATCGCCGATGGCGTGCTGCCGTCGAACGAGGGCCGCGGCTATGTGCTGCGCCGGATCATGCGGCGCGCCATGCGCCACGCGCAATTGCTGGGCGCGCGTGACCCGCTGATGTGGCGGCTGGTTCCGGTGCTGGTGCGCGAGATGGGTCAGGCTTATCCGGAACTGCATCGGGCCGAGGCGCTGATCACCGAAACGCTGAAGCTTGAGGAGACGCGCTTCCGCAAAACGCTGGAGCGCGGGCTGTCGATCCTGGAAGACGAGTCGAAAGCGCTGAAGCAGGGCGATGCGCTGAAGGGCGAGACCGCGTTCACGCTCTACGACACCTATGGCTTTCCGCTCGACCTGACGCAGGACGCGCTGCGCCCGCGCGGCATCGGGGTCGACCTCGATGCCTTCAATGCGGCGATGGAGAAGCAGCGCGAAAAGGCGCGCGAATCCTGGAAGGGCTCCGGCGATGCCGCGGCCGAGACCGTCTATTTCGGGCTGCGCGAAAAACTCGGTGCCACCGAATTCCTCGGCTACGAAACCGAAAGCGCCGAAGGCGTGGTGATGGCGCTCTTGCGCGATGGCGCGCGTACCGCCGAACTGAAAGCGGGCGAAACCGGCGCGGTGATCGTCAACCAGACGCCGTTCTATGGCGAGTCGGGCGGCCAGGTCGGCGATACCGGCGTGATGACCGCGGACGGCGTGCGCTTCCGTGTCACCGAAACCCAGAAGAAGGCCGGCGACCTGTTCGTGCATACCGGCGTGGTGGAGGAGGGCAGCCTGAAGGACGGCCTCGCGCTGCAGCTCGACGTCGAGCACGGCCGCCGCTCCGCGATCCGCGCCAACCATTCCGCCACGCATCTCCTGCACGAGGCGCTGCGGCAGATCCTCGGCGATCATGTCGCGCAGAAGGGCTCGCTGGTCGCGGAGGAGCGGCTGCGCTTCGACTTCTCGCATCCGAAGCCGATGACGCCCGAGGAGATCGAGAAGGTCGAGGACCTCGCCAACGATTTCGTCACCCAAAATTCCGAAGTCACCACGCGGCTGATGGGGCTCGACGAGGCGCGCGCGTCCGGCGCCCGGGCGCTGTTCGGTGAGAAATACGGCGACGAGGTGCGGGTGGTGGCAATGGGCGAGAAGCCCGGCTCCAATACGCTCGGCTGGTCGGTCGAATTGTGCGGCGGCACCCATGTCAAGCGCACCGGCGATATCGGGTTGATCTCGATCGTGGCCGATCAGGGCGTCGCCGCCGGCGTGCGGCGTCTGGAGGCGCTGACCGGCCGCTCCGCCCGCAAGGCCGCGAATGCAACCATGCAGGCGGCGCAATCGGTGGCGACGGATCTCCTGCGTGTGTCGGTCGCCGACATGCCCTCGCGCATCACCCAGTTGCTCGACGAGCGCAAGAAGCTCGAGCGCGATCTGGCAGACGCGAAAAAGAAACTCGCCATGGGCGGCGGTGGCGCCAAGGCGGGCGGCGACGACGGCGTCAGGACCGTCGGCGACATCAAGCTCCTGGCGCGGGCCGTGACCGGCATCGACATCAAGGATCTCAAGGGTCTGGCCGACGAGGGCAAGAAGCAGGTCGGCTCCGGTGTGGTCGCGCTGGTTGCTACCAGCGACGACGGCAAGGGCAGCATCGTGGTCGGGGTCACGCCCGATCTCGTCTCGCGCTTCTCGGCGGTCGATCTGGTGCGCAAGGCGTCCGAGGTGCTGGGCGGCAAGGGTGGCGGCGGCAAGCCCGACATGGCCCAGGCCGGGGGGCCGGACGGCTCCAAGGCGGACGCGGCACTGAAGGCAATTGAGGCAGCGATCGGCGGCAGCTAGCGTCGCCGGAGCGGCTTGTCGCCTGACGGTCTTCCCGCGACATCGGCAAGCCACCTGCAGGCCCTGTCTGCAGGTTCTTGATACAGCATATTGGCTCGCCCGTTGCATGGGGCGCCGATGACGGGCTCGCGCCCGACCGCGTTTTAGGGGACGAAGACCTTTGCTTCACGCCGAACATCTGAAAAGCGTCCTGATCTTTCTCGTCGCCGCCGGGATCCTGGTGCCGCTGCTGCACCGGTTTCTCGGCACGGTGCTCGGCTTCCTCCTGATCGGCCTGGTGCTCGGCCCCTTCGGCATCGGCTATCTCGACGATTTTTACCCCTTCCTGCAGTACGTCACGCTGGAGGATCCGAAAGCGGCGGAGCCGCTCGCCGAACTCGGCGTCGTGTTTCTGCTGTTCCTGCTTGGCATGGAGTTGTCGCTACCGCGGCTATGGCAATTGCGGCGCTATGTGCTCGGCGTCGGGCTCGTGCAGGTGGCGATCTGCATTGTGGTGATCGGGACCACCATCCGCATGAGCGGCATCACGCCGCCCACCGGCCTCATTCTCGGCATGTGCTTCGCGCTGTCCTCGACCGCGATCGTGATGCAGCTTCTGATCGATCAGCACCGGGCCGCGACACCGGTCGGGCGCGTGGCGCTGTCGGTCCTGCTGTTTCAGGATCTGATGGTGGTGCCGGTGCTGTTCGCGATCGGCATCCTGGAAGCGCGCAATGCCGGCGACAAGTCGCTGGTCGACCTGCTGTTGCCGTTCGGCCAGGCTTTCGTCGCGGTCGGCGTCATCATGGTGGTCGGCCGCTATGTGGTCACGCCGCTGATGCGCTCGGCGGCGCGCACCGGCTCGCGCGAACTGATCATGGCGATCACGCTGACCATCGTGGTCGGCATCTCGGCGGCGACCGGGGCATCGGGCCTTTCGGTGGCGCTCGGCGCGTTCCTCGCCGGGCTGCTGCTCAGCGACAGCGAGTACCGTCATCAGATCGAGGTCGATCTCGACCCGTTCAAGGGCCTGCTCCTTGGCATTTTCTTCGTCACCGTCGGCATGGTGATCGACCTCAAGGTGGTCTGGAACCATATCGGATGGATTTTACTCGCGCTGGTCGGCCTGATCGCGGTCAAAGCGAGCGCGCTGTATTTCGCGGCGCGGCTGTTCAAGGTGGCGCGGCCGGTTGCAGCCGAAGTCGCGCTGCTGCTGGCGCAAGGCGGCGAATTTGCCTTCATCGTGATCGGCCTTGCGAGCGGCAAGGGGCTGCTCGACCAGGAGATTGCAACCTCGGCAATCGCCGTCGCGGGCTTGAGCATGATGGTGACGCCGCTGCTCGCGAGCGTTGCGCGCCGGATAGCGGAGCGGCTCGACACGATGGATCACGAACACCACACGCCCGAGGCCGGCACGGCCGAGTTGCGCGATCATGTGGTGATCGGTGGCTTCGGACGCGTCGGACAGACGGTGGCGCGCGTGCTCGACAGCGAAAACGTGCCCTGGATTGCGTTCGATACCAACGGCGCGCTGGTGACCGAGCAGCGCGAACAGGACCGGCCGGTCTATTTTGGCGACGCCAGCCGGCACGAGATTCTGCACCATGCCGGCATCAGGAAGGCGCGGGCGTTCATCGTCACGCTCGGAAGCGCGGAAGCGACCGAGCGCATGGTGGCCGAGATCATCAAATTGCGGCCGAAGGCGATGGTGCTCGCGCGCGCCAAGGATTCCGAACACGCGTTGCGGTTGACCAAGCTTGGCGCGGCCGACGCCATTCCCGAGGCGGTCGAGGCCAGCCTGCAACTGGCCGGGCGCCTGCTGGAGAATCTCGATTTCCCGGAAGAGGTCGCCGATCGGCGCATCGCCGATATCCGCAACCTCGAGGTCGTCGCCGTGCAGCGCGCGGCGAAGAAAGCGCGCAAGGCGGAGAGGGCAGCCTCAAAGGCGAGCGAAGCGCCTGCGGCCGAGTAGGCCCGGAGACGCGCCGTTCGTTCATGAACCCGTTATTCTGAAGTCCGAGCGAAGCGCGCCTCTAAGGATGACGGCCGCAGTCCTTCGAGGCTCGGCTGCTGCGCAGCCTCGCACCTCGGGACGACCGCGAACTCAAGCCATCGCCTTTTTCAGGTTCTCGTCGATCTTGTCGAGGAAGCCGGTGGTCGATAGCCACTTCTGCTCGGGGCCGACAAGGAGGGCCAGGTCCTTCGTCATGAAGCCCGACTCGACCGTGTCGATGCAGATCTTCTCCAGCGTGGCTGCGAATTTCGCCAGCGCGGCATTGTCGTCGAGCTTGGCGCGATGGGCGAGGCCGCGGGTCCAGGCGAAGATCGAGGCGATCGAGTTCGTCGAGGTCTCGTTGCCTTTCTGATGTTCGCGATAATGGCGCGTCACCGTGCCATGCGCGGCTTCGGCTTCCACGACCTTGCCATCCGGCGTCATCAGCACCGAGGTCATCAACCCGAGCGAGCCGAAGCCCTGCGCAACCGTGTCGGACTGCACATCGCCGTCGTAATTCTTGCAGGCCCAGACATAGCCGCCGGACCATTTCAGCGCCGAGGCGACCATGTCGTCGATCAGGCGGTGTTGATAGACGATGTTGCGCTTGTCGAACTCGGCCTTGAAGTCCTTGTCGAACACCTCCTGGAACAGCTCCATGAAGCGGCCGTCATATTGCTTCAGGATGGTGTTCTTGGTGGACAGATAAACCGAGTAATTGCGCGAGAGACCGTAGTTGAACGAGGCATAGGCGAAGTCTCGGATGGAATCGTCGAGATTGTACATCGCCATGGTGACGCCGGAGCCGGGCGCCTTGAACACTTCCTTCTCGATGACCTGGCCGTCGTCGCCGGTGAACTTGATCGTCAGCGTGCCCTTGCCGGGGAATTTGAAGTCGGTGGCGCGATACTGATCGCCGAAGGCGTGGCGGCCGATGATGATCGGCTGGGTCCAGCCCGGCACCAGGCGCGGCACGTTCTTGCAGATGATCGGCTCGCGGAAGATGGTGCCGCCGAGAATATTGCGGATGGTGCCGTTCGGCGACCGCCACATCTCCTTCAGGCCGAATTCCTTCACCCGGCCTTCGTCCGGGGTGATGGTGGCGCATTTCACCGCGACGCCGACCTCCCTGGTCTTGTTGGCTGCGTCGATGGTGATCTGGTCGTTGGTCTCATCGCGCTTCTGGACGCTGAGATCGTAATAGAGCAGGTCGATATCAAGATAGGGGTGGATCAGCTTGTCTTTGATGAACTGCCAGATAATCCGGGTCATCTCGTCGCCGTCCATTTCGACGACGGGATTCGTCACCTTGATCTTCGCCATTTCAGGGAGCTACCTTTTGTATCCTCGGCAATCTTCGTCGGGCCGACGGGAGAATCGGCACGCCGCATCGCACAGCCCGGCCACTGCAACGGCCCTATAGCATGCCACCGGCGGCCAGGCGAAGCAGGCCAGAAGTAGCATGGTGGCTTGGCAGATGCGTGCTTGAGGCGATTGCGACCGCCGGCAGGGAATACGAAATCCGTTCCGTGGTTTGCCATGGTGCGGCCCTCGAACGATCGTCGTGCGTTCACAGAACTGTCATGGCGGATCGCCGGGTTTGCTGGACTGGCATTTGGTCGCAACCGGGTAGATTTGCGGCCTTCCGCGTCTAACTGGAGTTATCGGATGTCGACCGGAGGAACACACATGCCGACCGCTTTGCTTAATCGCCGCGCACTCCTGACCGCCGGTGGTTCCGTCCTTGCCAGCTCCGTGCTGGCAACCGGCGTGTCCGTAGCGCCCGGATTCGTGGTGCCGGCGCGTGCGCAAGGTCTCGCACCGACCCAGACGATGCGGGGCGGGGCGAATAACTACATCAAGGGTGCGGCGATCGTCGATCGGATCGGCAAGGGCGGCTTCTGGATGAGCGGCACTGTGCGCCGGGCCGGCGACGGGGCGCCGCTGGCCGGGCAGCGGATCCAGATCTGGGCGCACACGGTCGAAGGCCAGGAGCACGAGCCGCAAAGCCACGGCGCCACCCTCACTGACAAGAACGGGGTGTTCCGGCTGGAGATGCCGCAGATCGTTCCGATCTTCGGCCAGCCGCACGGCCACCTCGCCTATGACAGCGGTGAGTTCAAGACCGTGTTCCTGCGTCCGCTCATGCGCAGCGCCAAGGACAAGAGCCTCGAAGCGCATTTCGTGTTGGAACCGGTCTGAGTCGGCCTGAGCGGGTCGGACGCCGCGCATGAGGCTGGTCCGCGCGACCCTGATCTGGACGGTCGTGCTCGCGGCCATTCTCGTTCCGCTCGCGCTCGCAGGGACCAGCGAACTGCTCGCCTATCGCGGTCCGGTCTATATCCTTGCCTGCTTTGCGGGGATCGTTGCGCTGGCTCTGGTGCTGGTTCAGCCTTTGCTGATCGCCGGATATCTGCCGGGCCTGTCGGGTTATCTCGGACGGCGCGCCCATGTCTGGATCGGCGGCGCGCTGGTCTCAGCTGTTTTGGTCCATGTCGGCGGCCTCTGGATCGCGAATCCGCCGGACATGGTCGACGCGCTGCTGTTGATGTCGCCGACGCTGTTCTCTCCCTTCGGCGTGATCGCGATGTGGACGATCTTCGCGACAGCGCTGATGGCTGCGTTCCGCCGCCGCTTGGGACTGGCACCGCGAACGTGGCGCACTGCGCATATGTCTCTGGCGGTTGTCATCGTTATCGGCAGTGTGGTGCACAGCCTGCTGATCGAGGGGACGATGGAGGCGATGTCGAAAGCCGTGCTTTGCGCTCTGGTTGCCGGCGCGGTCGCAACAGTCATCGCGGATCGGGTGTGGCGAAAGCGGGCGCCGGCACGCCAAGAGAGCCCGGCGCGTTCGCGTTAGCGGTCTCGCGCGTTGCGTTGAGGCAATACGCGCATTAGTCATTGCGAGGACTGCGAGGCGAAGCCGAAGCAGGACGAAGCAATCCAATCTGTTGCAAAAGGGATTGCTTCGCCTGACGGCTCGCAATGTCGGCGAGCGCAAATGCGCCCGCCCGTCGGCACATGCCTCAGAGCGCGTCGAGTGCCGCGTTCAGCGTGGCGCTCGGCCGCATCGCCGCCGACGTCTTGGCGTTGTCCGGCAGATAATAACCGCCGGTATCGACCGGCTTGCCCTGCGCGGCGATCAATTCGGCATTGATCTTGGCCTCGTTCTTCTCGAGCGTTTCGGCCAGCGGCTTGAAGCGGGCGGCGAGGGCGGAGCTGTTGTCGCGCCGCGCCAGCGCCTTGGCCCAATAGAGCGCCAGGTAGAAATGGCTGCCGCGGTTATCCAACTCGCCCACGGCGCGCGCCGGCGAGCGATTATGCTCGAGAATCTCGCCATTGGCTTCGTCGAGGGTCTCGGCGAGGACCTTCACGTCCTCGTTGCCGCTGACCTGCGCCAGATGCTCAAGCGAGGCACCCAGTGCCAGGAATTCGCCGAGCGAATCCCAGCGCAGATAGCCTTCGCCCTTGAACTGTTCGACATGCTTGGGCGCGGAGCCGCCGGCGCCGGTCTCGAACAGCCCGCCGCCCTGGAGCAGCGGCACGATCGACAGCATCTTGGCGGAAGTACCGAGCTCCATGATCGGGAACAGGTCGGTCAGGTAATCGCGCAGTACGTTGCCGGTGACCGAGATGGTGTCCAGGCCCTTGCGGATGCGTTCGAGCGAGAATTTGGTGGCCTCGACCGGCGGCATGATGCGGATGTCGAGTCCTGACGTGTCCTCGTTCTTGAGGTACTTCTCGACCTTGGCAATGAGTTGGGCGTCGTGCGCGCGGTTCTTGTCGAGCCAGAACACTGCGGGCGTGTTGGTGAGCCGCGCGCGGCGCACGCCGAGCCTGACCCAATCTTGGATCGGCGCGTCCTTGACCTGGCACATGCGGAAGATGTCGCCGGTCTCGACCTTCTGCGACATCAGCACCGTGCCGTCCGCCGCAACCACGTTGACCGTGCCGTCCGCGGGGATGCGGAAGGTCTTGTCGTGCGAGCCGTATTCCTCCGCCGCCTGCGCCATCAGGCCGACATTCGGCACGGTGCCCATCGTCTTCGGATCGAACGCTCCGTTGGCCTTGCAGTCGTCGATGACGGCCTGAAACAACGTCGAATAGCAGCGATCGGGAATCGCGGCGATGACGTCGTGCAGTTTGCCGTCGGCCCCCCACATCTTGCCGGACTCGCGGATCATCGCCGGCATCGACGCGTCGATGATCACGTCGCTCGGCACGTGCAGATTGGTGATGCCCTTGTCCGAATTGACCATCGCGAGGCCGGGGCGCTTTTTGTATTCGGCGTCGATGTCCGCCTTGATCGCAGCCTTCTCGGTGTCGGGCAGGGTTTCGATCTTGGCCAGCATTTCGCCGAAGCCTGTGTCGGGATTGACACCGAGCTTGGCCAGCGTGGCGCCATGCTTCTCGAACACGTCGGCGAAGAATACCTTGATGCAATGACCGAACAGGATCGGATCGGAGATCTTCATCATCGTGGTCTTGACGTGCAGCGAGAACAGGATGCCGTCCTTCTTCGCCGCTTCGATCGCATCGGCGTAGAATGCGTCCAACGCCTTGGCGTTCATCACCGCGCAATCGATGACCTCGCCGGCCTGAACAGGCACCTTCTCCTTCAGCACCGTCGTCTTGCCGCCAGCCTCGACCAACTCGATGCGGGCGTTGGTCGCTGCCGCAACGGTGGTCGCGACTTCCGAACCGTAGAAATCCTTGCCGGTCATGTGCGCGACGCGGGTCTTGGAGTCCTTGCTCCACGCGCCCATCTTGTGCGGATGGCTGCGCGCATAGGCCTTCACAGCGCCGGCGGCGCGGCGGTCGGAGTTGCCTTCGCGCAGGACCGGGTTGACGGCGCTGCCCAGGACCTTGCCGTAGCGCGCCTTGATGTCCTTCTCGGCGTCGGTTGTGGGATTCTCGGGATAATCGGGAACCGCATAGCCCTTGCTCTGTAATTCCTTGATCGCGGCCTTGAGCTGCGGGATCGACGCGGAAATATTGGGCAGCTTGATGATGTTCGCTTCCGGCTTGACCGCGAGCTTGCCGAGTTCGGCCAGTTCGTCGTTGATCTTCTGTTCCGGCTTCAGCTTGTCGGGGAAGTTGGCGATGATCCGACCGGTCAGCGATATGTCCTTCAGCTTCATCTTGACGCCGGCCGTGGCCACGAATGCCTCGACGATCGGCAGGAGGGAATAGGTCGCAAGCGCCGGGGCTTCATCGACTTTTGTCCACACAATTTCGAGATCTGGCATGCTCGCACCTTTAGGTCGCCATACGTGTTGGGCCGACCGGAAACTGACCATCTACGGGCGGAGGGAATCTTCTCCCCCAAGCCTTCAAATGAATTGTTCTCGGCGGATACCGTCAACCGGGGATCCGACTGACGGAAGTTGGGCGCGCGCCCTATAGCATCCGGACCCCGCCGGTAAAAGCCTTGTCCGCAGGCACAGGAAACAGGCCGCCGGCCGGTCAGCCCCGCACGTACAGGGCCTGATCGGTCACCACGAAATCGATCCGGCCGTCGGTCAGCGCCCGGGCGCACTCGGCGGGCGTGTTCACGATCGGCTCCTCGTGGACGTTGAACGAGGTATTGACCAGTGCGGCAAGCCCGGTGGCGCTTTCGAATGCCGTGAGGATGTCGTGGTAGAGCGGATTGTCGGCGCGCTCGATCACCTGCGGGCGCGCCGACTGGTCGACATGCACCACCGCGGCGATCCGCTTGCGCCAGTCCGGGCGAACGTCCGTTGCGATCGTCATGTAGCGGCAGGCGCGGCGGTTCACGTTGGTGATGTCGAAAACCGCAGCTGCGCGTTCGGCGGTAGCGACCGGTGCGAACGGCATGAACTCGGATCGTGACAGCCGCTGGTTCAGCAGGTCATGGGTGTCCCGGCGGGCGGGATTGGCGAGGATGGTGCGGTTGCCTAGCGCACGGGGGCCGTATTCCATCCGGCCGGTATAGATCGCGCCGAGTTGCCCGGCTTCGAGCCGCTGCACGGCGCCCGCTACCGGCGCCTCTTGGGTCCGTCTCACGTTGGGGATGCCGGCGAGGGCGGCATCGACGGTCGCAGTGAAGTCGCGGCCGAGATAGACCGGGCCAAGGTCACGGCGATTGTCGAGCCAGGTGGCGAGGCCGTCGCGGCGCAGAAGCCAGGCGAGCGCTCCGCCAACCGGGAGACCATCGTCGCCCATGGCCGGGAAGACGAAGACCTCGTCGAGTCCGAATTTTTCGGCCAGCAGCCGGTTGAGCTTCACATTGGCGAATACGCCGCCCGACACGCCGATATGCTTTGCGGGGTATTTGGCCAGCAGCCGCTCGAACGACAGCTGCATGGTGTCTTCCAGCACCTGCTGCACGCTCGCCGCATAATCTTCCTTGGTGAGGCCCTTGAGCAGCGCCTGCATGAAGGCGTTGATCTCGCGGTCTGAGCGAAGCGTGGAATGCACGCGCCCGTTGGCGTCGACAGAGAATTTCGCCGCGAGCTCCGCAGCGCGCACCGGCTTGCCCATGGCTGCGAGGCCGGTGACCTTCCCCTCGTGGCGTACACGCCGGAAGCCGAGCGCGCGGGTGGCGGCGCCGTACATCTTGCCGAGCGAGTCCTCGACCGCGGGTGTCAGGATCGTGCCTTCGCCGCCATAGATGTCGGTCAGTGTGCCGTTGGCGAAATGCCGATGGCTGTAATGCACGTTGTCGCCGCCGCCGTCGGCGGTGACGAGGAGCGCGTCGTCCCAGCCGGGACTGTAGAACAGCGCGGGCAGGGCATGCGCCTCATGGTGATTGTAGAAAAAGGATTGCGTACCGTCGCCGAAGCTCTTGTCACGCAGCAGCGCGGCAGAATCGTAGAAGCGTTCGACGTCGGCGCTGCCGTGGCGGACGATCTCGGGCATCATCTGCCGGCGCGGCTTGCCGCGCAGATGGGTCCTGTATTGCTCCTTGATCCGGTCGAATAACGAAAGGTCGCGGAAATACCGGGTCGGCATCAGGGTGCGGCTGTGGCAGACCACATCCACATCCTTGCGGGTCGCGCCGGCGATCGAGAGCACTTCGTCGATCGCGAGGTCGGGATAGGCGCCATCGCCCTTGTTGCGGGTCAGACGTTCGAGCGACACCGCAGCTTTCAGCGCGTAGCCGTCGAACAGGGCCGCCGCGGCGTCATGAGAGCCGGAGTGAACACCGAGAATGAGTTGGGACATCAGGAGGATCGACTGCCTTTAGGGCGCGCTGTTTAGCCCGATTTGGGGCAGGGGACAATCGCCCCGCCACCGGGAGGCTATATCCGGCCGTGTTGCAACCTGGCGAGATAATTGCCGACGAATTTCTGGGGTCCGACATGAGCGATCGATTCGGTCGCCACCGCCCAGATCTCGCCGCCACAGCCCTCGACCCAGCGGCGGCAGAATGCAGTGTCTTCGCCGGCGTAAACACCATGTTCGTTAGGCAGGGGCTGGAAGCACTGCAACAGGCCGCCTGCAAGGCCAAATTTGTCGTAGAAACCCGCCGCCGCCTCGCACCACAAATCCGGATAACGGTCCTTCATGCGCTCGAAGACGTCGCGCTTGATCAACATCACGCCGGTGCCGATGTCCCGCACCCGGATGCATGGGCCGTCAATCACGAGGCTGGTGCCGGGGCTGACGTCGCCGTCCTTCGTCGTGCTCTCCACGACATCGACGCCTGATGCATTGACGTATTCGATCGCCACCAGTCTGGCGATGGCCGGGTCGGCAATCTCGTCATGCAATGCGTAGAGCGCATTGAGATCGAGCTGACGGAACGGTGACATGACACCGACCACCGGCTTGTCGGCGGCTATCATTTTTTCAATCAGCGAAGGTGCGAAGCCCATATCTGCGTCGATAAACAGAAGATGGGTGAAGCTCTCGTCGTCCAGGACGATGCTCGCATAGACGGCGCGCATGAACGCGAGCAGCGACAGCGACATGAACTTTTGCTCGAAGCGAATATGCGGATGCCTGTCGCGGAAATGCGCGCGCAGCGCGATCAGAGACTCGCAATAGGCGGTGGTCAGCTCCCCGCCATAGGCCGGTGTCGCGATCAGGACTTTCATCGGCTACATCCGTTCGTGCTGCAGCTTGGTCAGGAAATTGCCGACGAACTTCTCGGTCCCGACATGAATGATGGTCTCGGTCACGACCGCCCAGACCTCGCCGCCACAGCCCTGCACCCAGCGCCGGCAGAACGACGTGTCCTCGCCGCAATAATGGCCATGCTCGTCGGGCATCGGCTCGAAGCATTGCAGGACGCCGCCTGTCAGGCCGAACTTGCCATAGGTATGTTCGACCGCCTCACACCATAATTGCGGATAGCTCGCCTTGATCCTGTCGAAGACGTCGCGCCTGACCAGCATGATGCCGGCGCCGACATCGCGAACGCGGATGCACCGGCCGTCGATCACCAGATTGCTGGCGGAGCGGGGCTCGCCGTTTCCGGACGCGCCATCGACGAGTTCGACCGAGCCGGCATAGTCGATCGCCACCAGCCGGGCGACGGCGGGGTCCGCAATCTCGTCATGCAGCGCATAGAATGTCGCAAGGTCAAAGCGGCGATGCGGATAGATCGCGCCGACAACCGGCTTGTCGGCGGCAATCATGTGTTCGATCAGCGAAGGGGCGAAGCCCATGTCGGCATCGACGAACAGGAGATGGGTGAAGCTCTCGTCCTGCATGACCAGGTTCGCATAGACGTTGCGCATGAAGGGCAGCAGTGAAAGCGACAGGAACCTGTGTTCGAACCGGATATGCGGGTGCTTGTCCGCAAAGTGGTCGATCAGTGCGGTCACGGCTTCACAATAGGTCGTGGTCACCTTGCCGCCATAGGCCGGTGTCGCCAGCAATATCTTCATGGCCGCTACTGTCCCGAATCCGAAGTCTGCGTCAATCGGCGCCCCTGCGGCGGTCATGCCACGATCGCTGTCGCGCGATCGGCAAATCCGGTAGCCACCGTCGCCGGTCGCGCGATATAGAGCGCGCGGAGGACTGCAATGCCGGGTGCGGGTACGGACAAGACCAGGAACTGGGTGGCGGAGCCTGCACCGGTGATGATCCTTGTCGAGTCGCAGCTCGGCCAGAATATCGGCGCCGCCGCCCGCGCCATGGCGAATTTCGGCCTTTCCGAGCTGCGTCTCGTCAATCCGCGCTGCGGCTGGCCGAGCCGGGAGGCCGCGATCATGGCGGCCGGCGCCGACCGGGTGCTGGACGCTGCGACAGTTTACGAAACCCTCGCTGACGCGATTGCCGATTGCAATTTCGTGATCGCCGCGACGGCGCGTTCGCACGATCAGGCCAAGCCGGTCATTGCCGCGGATGAGGCCGCGCGGCTCGCGCGTCCCCGCATTGCCGCGGGCGAGAAGGTGGCGCTTGTCTTCGGGCGGGAGCGCAACGGCCTGGAAAACGACGAGGTCGGCCTCGCCGATGCGATCCTGACGCTGCCGGTCAACCCGGCCTTCGCGTCGCTCAATCTGGCGCAGGCGGTCGTGATCGCGGGGTACGAATGGTTCAAGCTGAGCACGGCCGGCGATCTGCCATTTGCAACGCCAGAGAAATCGCCGCCGGCGCCGAAGCAGCAATTGCTCGCCTTCTTCAACGATCTCGAACGCGAACTGGAGCGCATCGAATATTTCCGGCCGCATGAGAAACGCGGCACCATGACCGTCAACATGCGCAACATCTTCACACGCATGCAGCCGACCCAGCAGGACATCCGCACGCTGCATGGTGTTGTCATGGCGCTGGTCGAGGGGCGCAAGGGTCCGGCGCGCGGCGGCCTGCTCGACGGACCGGAAGCCGAGATGCTGCGCAACCTTCTTGCCCAACACGGAAAGGCGGAGATCGTGCGTTCGGACTCGCCGGTGCGCGGGCTGGCGCGACTCCTGCGCCGCAATCCGACCGACGCGGAGCGGGCGCTGTGGACCGCGATGACGGGGGACCGGCGGTTCGCCGAGCTTGGCTTCAAGCGGCAGACGCCGATCGGTCCACATGTCGCCGATCTGGTGTCGTTTCCACTCCGCATCGTTGTCGATGTGGTGCCGGACAGCGAGGATGCGAAGGCAGCCGAAGCGCGGCGGCAGAAGCTCGACTGGATGCGCGAGCGCGATTACCGGATCGTCGAGGTGAGGGCGGTTGTGGTCATGGCGGATGTGGACGCGGTGCTCGACCTCATCCTCGCGGTCACCGCGCTAGAGCCGCCGGACGGTGGGACGACGTGACGCGCTATCGGTTCAACACCTTAAGCTGAGCGGCGGTCCCGGCGCGCAGGAAGATGAGGTCGCTGCCCACTGTCAGGAATTTGAACCCGGCTGCCGCCTTTTCCAATGCGCGCTCGGCATCGCGGCAGAACAGCCCCGGGATTTTCTTGTGGCGGTCGCAGGCGGCGAGCACTTGCTCTAGCGCCTTGTCGACCGCCGCCGAATGCGGGTCGAGCGTCGCGCCGTTCGAGAGGCTGAAAGAAAGATCGGCGGGGCCGACGAACAGCACGTCGATACCGGGCATCGCCGCGATCAGGTCAAGACTGTCGAGTGCGGCCCGGGTTTCGATCATCGCGAAGGTCAGGGTCGTGTCGTTGGCGTCGGCTATATAGAGCTTCTGATCCGGTACGCCTGCGATCATCGCCGCGCGATGCGCGCCAATCGAGCGTTCGCCGACTGGCGGATACTTCGCAGCCTGCACGAAAGCGTGCGCTTCGGCCTCGCCGTTGATCATCGGCGCAATGATGCCTTCGGCACCCCAATCGAGCATGCGGCTGACCAGCGAGTTGTGCCAAAGCGGTACGCGGACGACCGGAGCCGCACCAGCGAGGTGCACATGCGCAACCGCCTGCAGAGCGGACGGCTCGTCCCACATGCCATGTTGCATGTCGACAACGGCGGCGGCGAAGCCCTCCCGTGCAATCGCTTCGCAGATCAGCGGCTCGGGCAGGCTGCACCACGCCGAATAGATAGTTTCGCCTGCGCGCAGGCGGCGGGCAAGCGTGAAGGCGGGGGAGGACATGTCTGGTTTCCCGGCGGGGGCCGCTACAGCTTGGCGATTGCGACCTGATAATCGTTGTGGACCATACGATACTGGCCGTCGATCGACGCCAGGAAGGCATCGACGCCGGGCTTCGGATTGTCCATCGGGTCGGGCATCTCGGCCCATAGATAATCGTCCAAGATCACAAGCCCGCCCGGCGCCATCAGCGGCCAGGTCAGCGCGCTGTCGGCATAGACTTCACGCGCCCGATGGCCGCCATCGATATAGGCGATGTCGAAGCGGCGATCGGCGAGGCCGAGCTGGATCAGGCCGTCCACCGACGGCGCCTTGAGCTTTTCAAGGCGCCCGGAGAAGGCGCCGGTATTGGCGTCGAAACGCGATTCGACGCCAGCCAGCATCTCGGCCTCTTCGACGGTTCGCGCGGCGGCCTCCTGGTGTTCCTGGCCGCCGGCGAAGGTGTCGATGCAGGTCAATCTCACCTGCGGTAGATAATTCAGGAAGAAGATCGCCGAGCGACCTTCCCAGGAGCCGATTTCGAGCATCCGCGCCGGACGGTCGCGAAACGGTGCAAGCAACGTCATCCAGTTCGGGAAATGCCACGACGTCCAGTCGGTGCGAAACTGCTTCCCGTCATACCAGCGGGCGGTCTCCTCGATGGAGACCGGCGAGAGCGAATGAGATGCCTGCATGACGATTGTAATGCTCTATGTGCCGGCCTGAATCTGCCTGACGGCTTCCGCCAGCAATTCCGTCATCTTGGCGCGGACCTGAGCCTCTGTCACGCCCTTGGCGGCGAGATCCGCGACAACCTTGCGCACCACATCATCGTCGCCGGGTTCGTCGAAGTCTGCGGCGACGACTTCCTTGGCATAGACGGCGGCCTCGTCGGCGGTCTTGCCGAGTTCGGCGGCGGCCCACAGGCCGAGCAGCTTGTTGCGGCGGGCCGTGGCCTTGAATTTCAACTCCTCATCATGCGCAAACTTCTTCTCGAAGCCTTCTTCGCGCTTGTCGAACGTCGTCATCGATTCCTCACTGCCAGTTGGTATCGCGGGACATAGGGTGCAGGCGCCGCCGGATCAACGGAACTCAGCAATTGTGGTTCACCAGGTAGCGGATATCGTACAGCGTGCCTTCCATTCGCCCGCCGGCCGAAGCGGCGGCAGAGATGCCGACCACTTCCAAAAGCGCTGCATACCGGCCCCGATCGTGCGAAGTCCAGTATAGCGGGCCAGGCCGTGCGAAGTGAAGGATTGCCTCCCGCACCGCAGACCGGAAGCTCGGCTGGCTTGCATATCGGCCGAATCGCGTCAAGGCGAGGCCGATTCGATGGTGCGGCGACATTGCCGTGTGGATGCGCGCCCCTATCTGATTTGTGCTTCTGATCCCAATCGGCTAGGTTCGCCGCGACTGGAACGGCCGCGCCGCGCTCGCCGCAGGTCGTGCCGTTCGCCTCCGCCGCGGACTTCAAGAACACCAACAGGAACCCCGGCATTCGATGGACTTCCACAACACACGGTATATTCCGATGAGCCGCCGTCGCCGCATCTATGAAGGCAAAGCCAAAGTCCTGTACGAGGGCCCGGAGCCGGGCACCCTCATCCAGCATTTCAAGGACGACGCCACCGCCTTCAATGCCAAGAAACATGAAGTGATCGAGGGCAAGGGCGTGCTGAACAACCGGATTTCGGAATATATTTTCCAGAATCTGAACGATATCGGCGTGCCGACCCACTTCATCCGCCGGCTCAACATGCGTGAGCAGCTCATCCGCGAGGTGGAAATCATTCCGCTCGAGGTGGTGGTGCGCAACGTTGCCGCAGGCTCGCTGTCGACCCGACTCGGCATCGAGGAGGGCACGCAGCTTCCGCGCTCGATCATCGAGTTTTATTACAAGAACGATCAGCTCGGCGATCCGATGGTGTCGGAAGAGCACATCACTGCGTTTGGCTGGGCCAATCCGCAGGAGATCGACGACATCATGGCGCTCGCCATCCGCGTCAACGATTTCCTGTCCGGCCTGTTCCTCGGCGTCGGCATCCGTCTGGTCGATTTCAAGATGGAATGCGGGCGGCTGTGGGAAAACGACATGATGCGGATCGTCGTCGCCGACGAGATCTCGCCGGATTCCTGCCGGCTGTGGGACATCAAGTCGAACGAGAAGCTCGACAAGGACCGCTTCCGCCGCGATCTCGGCGGGCTGCTGGAGGCCTATACCGAGGTCGCCAAGCGTCTCGGCATCATGAACGAGGGCGAGCCGCCGCGCGGCACGGGTCCGGTCCTCGTCAAGGGCTGAGGCATGTCGCGCTACGACCGGATTGAAACGGGAGCCGTCGGCTCCCGTTTCCATATCAGGCGCATGCTGACGGGCGGATGTGTTGCTGCGATCATTCTGCTCGGACGCACATTCGCATTCAGTGCGGAATACGCAGATTCGGTGGGCACATTCACGCTGCCCTATGACGAGACGCTCTGGAGCATTACCGGAGACGGGGACGGCGATTTCTCGGTCGCGTGCCGACCCGAAGCCTGCCGCGGTGTGGTCGCCGCATGTTCCGGCAGCAGGGTCTGGGTGCCGGTGGCGTCGGTCCGCCGCCTGATATCGGGATTCGACGCCAAGGACACCGCGCGTGCGGTTATTGAGGGCCTGGCTGCGGAGAAGGCTTCCAGCGAGAAGGAGCGCGCGCAATCAGGCGCCGCAAGCGATGCCGCGGATGTCCCGCCGGAGGTGGTGAAGCCTTATACGCTTGCCCAGACCCCCAACGGCCACCCGTTCTACGAGTCCGAATACCGGGTCTCGTTCAACGGCCGGGTGACCCGTTTCCTGTCGTTTTCCACGGGCGCGCGCAGCCATTCGATTGCCATCGTCTGCCATGTCCCGGAGGACCAGCTCGCGACATGGCGTCCCCATTTCGACGCATTGATAGGCGGCTTCAAGCCTGCGCCGGACCCGTTTTGGCTGCGCTGGCTCGCCTATATCGGGCTGTGACGGCGGTATAGGCGCATTGAGGGGGACCGCGAAGGGTGCTAGGTCGAAACCTGATCCGGCCCCGAATCTGCGATTGTCCTCATGAAAGCGCGCGTCACCGTCACCTTGAAATCGGGCATATTAGATCCGCAGGGCAAGGCGATCGAGGGAGCCTTGAAATCGCTGGGCGTGTCGGGAGTCGCCAGCGTCCGTCAGGGCAAGGTGTTCGACATCGAACTCGAGGGCACCGACAAGGCTGCGGCCGAAGCCGCGCTGAAAAATGCGGCGGACAAGCTCCTGGCGAATACGGTGATCGAGAATTATCGCATCGAGGTCCTCTGAACCCATATCAGCGCCATGAAATCCGCCGTCCTCGTCTTTCCCGGAATCAATCGCGAGCGCGACATGGCGCGCACGCTGAAACTCGTCTCCGGCGTCGAGCCGGCGATGATCTGGCACGCCGAGACTGAGCTGCCAGCGGGCACCGATCTCGTGGTGGTGCCGGGCGGCTTTTCCTACGGCGATTACCTGCGCTGCGGGGCGATCGCGGCGCGGGCGCCGATCATGGATGCCGTACGCGCCTTCGCGGCGAAGGGCGGGCTGGTGCTCGGCGTCTGCAACGGCTTCCAGATTCTGTGCGAGTCCGGCCTCCTGCCCGGCGTCCTGATGCGCAACGCGCAACTGAAATTCATCTGCCGCGACGTGCATCTCAAGGTCGAGCGGTCTGATACGCCGTTCACCCGCGGTTACAATGCGGGGCAGGTGATCCGCGTGCCGGTCGCGCATGGCGAAGGCAACTGGATTGCCGATGCGCAGACCGTTCAGCAGATCGAGAACGAGGGGCGGGTGCTGTTCCGATATTGCGCGCCGGATGGTTCGCTTGACCCGCAGGCCAACATCAACGGCGCGATCAATGCCATTGCCGGGATCCTCAACGAAGGCGGCAATGTCGCCGGCATGATGCCGCATCCGGAAAACCACGTCGAAAGCATCATTGGCTGCACCGACGGCCGCGGCCTGTTTGCAGGCCTCGTGGACCAGTTTCGCCAGGCGGCGTGAACGCCGCGGTCTGACCAGGCGGCGTGAGCCGCTGCGGGTAAACAAGGTGATGTGAGGTTGCGGCGCAGGCGAGGGAGCGCGAATGACCGACACAGCCCCGATTACACAAGGACCCAAACCGGCCGCCATCTGGAAACGGGTCGTCGCCTCGATTCTGGATTTTTTGACTGTGTTTTTGGTCGGCGGCTATGTCATCGGCGGCTTGACCGGCAACACAACGTCCGAGGGCTTTCAACTGTCCGGCTGGCCGGCGCTGGTGCTGTTCGCCATCATTGTTGTCTATTTCTATGTCGGCCGTCGTCGCCTTGGCGGCACCTTGTGGGACCGCATTTTCGGAATATCGCGCCCGCAGCCGACGTGACTTCCCGGTCCGTCACGCATCTGCGCTCGATATCAGACGGGAGTCCCGCGGTCAGGCGGCGTTGATCTCTTTCAGGAGCGTGCTCACCTCCTGCTCCAGCCGCACCGCCTGATCCTTCAGCGATCCGACGACGTTGGATGCCGATTGGCTCGCCTCGTGGGTGCGCCTGATGCCGTCGTTGATGCCGGTCACCCCGCGTGAGAGCGCCTCCACGTTCTGCGCCGAGACGGTGACGCCGCCGCTGATTTCGTGGGTCGCGGCGTTCTGCTGGCGCACCGCTTCGGTGATCGCGCCGACCGCCTGGTTAAGGTCCGCGATCGCCGCATCGAATGTCTGGATGACGCCGACCGCGTCACGCGCGGCGCTCTGCACGGTCGCGATCTGCCGCTGGATGTCGCCGGTGGCGGTCGAGGTTTGCTGCGCCAGCGTCTTCACCTCGCTCGCCACCACGCTGAAACCGCGCCCGGCGTCGCCGGCGCGCGCGGATTCGATGGTGGCGTTCAACGCCAGCAGATTGGTCTGTTCGGCGATGGCGTTGATCAGCGCCACCACCTCGCCGATCTTGGTGACCGCGCCATCCAGCTGATCCACGGTGTGAGAGGCGGTCTCGGCGTTGCGTGCGGCCGCGGCCGCGGTCGCCGATGAGCGCGCAGTTTGCTGAAAGATGGCGGACGCGGTCGCCTGCAATTGTTCTGTTGCAGTCGCGATCGATTGTGCATTGGCCGCAGCGACATTCGCGGAGCCAGCCAGGATTTGAGATTCCCGGGTCGAGGTGGCGGCGAGCGCCCGGAGTGCATCCGCCACCTCCACCACCTGTGCGATCGAGCGATGCAGGTTGGCGATGCAATCGCGGATCGCCTGTTCGAACCGTCCGGTCGCACGCTGGACACGCTCGGCGCGCGCGATACGCTGCAGGTCGTTTCGATGCTCGCGTTCCTGGATCGCGCGCATCTGGTTCAGGCTATGCCGGAAATTCTCGGTCGAGCGGGCGATCGAACCGACTTCGTCGCCGCGCGCGGTTTCGCTGATGGGCCGTTCCAGATCGCCCTGGGCCATCCGGTCGAGACTCATCCTCAGCGCGCTGAGCGGCCGCAGGATGGAGCGGGAGGCGACCATCCAGGCAGCAATCAACGCCGCGATCAGCCCGAGCCCGCCGATCAGGAACAGTAGCGTGATCGCGCTACGCTGGTAGTCGGCAATCTCGCTCATCACCCGGCGGACATCATCCTCGCCGTAAAGGTCGCCGATTGTCTGAAGATGAGCGTTCAGTTGCTGACGATCGTTGCGATTGGCTTCGCCGACCTCACGGGCCGCGTCCGGACCCTTTTCAAAGGCGGTAGCGACGAGGTTGCGGCGAAGATCGGAAAAGGTCTTCAGGCTGTCGGCCAACGCTTCGATTTGCTGACGACGCTCCGGGGTCGCGATCGCGCGCCATTGCGTCATCGTATGGTCGATCTGGTCGAGATGGCGGATCAGCCCGTCGGCGAAATACCCGATCTCGGCCGGGTCGCGGGCGGCGTAGATGCCGCGCGAATCCATCACCACCATGGCGACGAGCCGGTTGACGCGCTCTGCGTAGACCGCTTTCAGGGCCGCCTTTTGCAGGAGCTCGGTCCGGGAGCGCAGGCCGTCCATCGACAGGATGGCGGCGCCCACCAGGGCGGCCGCGACCAGACCAAGGCCCATGACGGTCGCGACCACGCGCGCCGAAATCGAATTGTGGAAAGCCTGCATGGGGCTAGTCTTTCAGAGTCCGCAGCGGAGTTCCAACCTCGCTGATTCCGGCACTTTCCACAACTTTGTCGTGGTATTTACTGTGGACCCTCGGCACCGGCGGCGGTGGCGTTCCGTATTCTGCCCCTGTATGGGATTGCCGTGCCGCCGCATCCGGCGCTGTCCCGCGCCCATACCTTGACCTGAGCCGACGTGATCCCGAACAGCATCCGCATCACTCCCGAACTCGTCGCCGAACACGGGCTCAAGCCCGACGAGTACCAGCGCGTCCTCGACCTGATCGGGCGCGAGCCGACGCTGACCGAACTGGGCATCTTCTCGGCGATGTGGAACGAGCATTGCTCCTACAAGTCGTCGAAGGTGCATCTGCGCGGGCTGCCGACCGAGGCGCCATGGGTGATCCAGGGACCGGGCGAGAATGCCGGCGTGATCGATATCGGCGACGGGCTCGCGGTGGTCTTCAAGATGGAGAGCCACAATCACCCGAGCTATATCGAGCCCTATCAGGGCGCGACCACCGGGGTCGGCGGCATCCTGCGCGACGTCTTCACCATGGGCGCGCGGCCGATTGCCTGCCTGAACGCGCTGTCGTTCGGCGACCCCAGGCATCCAAAGACGCGGCACCTCGTCTCCGGCGTGGTCGCCGGTGTCGGCGGTTACGGCAATTCCTTCGGCGTGCCGACGGTCGGCGGGCAGACCCGCTTCCACACCCGCTATGACGGCAACATCCTGGTCAATGCGATGGCGGTCGGCCTCGCGCGTGCGGATTCGATCTTCTATGCGGCGGCGTCCGGCGTCGGCATGCCGATCGTCTATCTCGGCTCCAAGACCGGTCGCGACGGCATCCACGGCGCGTCGATGGCGTCGGCGGAGTTCGATGGCGATTCCGAGGAGAAGCGTCCGACCGTGCAGGTTGGCGATCCGTTCGCCGAGAAGCTGCTTCTCGAGGCTTGTCTCGAGATCATGCAGAAGGGCTGCGTGATCGCGATCCAGGACATGGGCGCGGCAGGGCTCACCTGCTCCGCGGTCGAGATGGGCGCCAAGGGCGATCTCGGCGTCACGCTCGATCTCGAGAAGGTGCCGACGCGCGAAACCGGCATGAGCGGCTACGAGATGATGCTGTCGGAGAGCCAGGAGCGCATGCTCATGGTGCTCAAGCCGGAGAAGGAAAAGGAAGCCGAAGCGATCTTCCGCAAATGGGGACTGGACTTCGCCATCGTCGGCGAGACCACGCCGACCAAGCGTTTCCTGATCCGCCACCATGGCGAGACGCTGGCCGACCTGCCGATCAAGGAGTTGGGCGACGAAGCGCCGGTCTATAACCGGCCGTTCGTGGAGACGCCGAAGAAGCCGGTGATCGCTGCCGCCGCTGTGGAGCCGCCGCTGTCGAATGCCGATGCTTTGCTCAAGCTGATCGGCTCGCCCGATCTCTGCTCAAAGCGCTGGGTGTGGGAGCAATACGACCACATCATTCTCGGCAACACCGTGCAGCGGCCGGGCGGCGATGCCGCGGTGGTGCGGATCGAGGACGGCCCGAAGGGCCTTGCGATGACCTGCGACGTGACGCCCCGCTATTGCGAGGCCGATCCGTTCGAAGGCGGCAAACAGGCGGTGGCGGAAGCCTATCGCAATCTCTCCGCCGTCGGTGCGACACCGCTCGCGATCACCGACAATCTGAATTTCGGCAATCCAGAGCGGCCCGAGATCATGGGCCAGTTCGTCGGCTGCGTGCGCGGTATCGCAGCCGCGTGCAAGGCGCTCGACTTCCCGGTCGTGTCCGGCAACGTGTCGCTCTACAACGAGACCAACGGTCGCGCGATCCTGCCGACGCCGAGCATTGGCGGTGTCGGCGTGCTGGCGGATTTCACGACATCGGCGAGCCTCGCCTTCAAGAACGAGGGCGATGCCATCCTGCTGCTTGGCGAAACTTCGGGCTGGTTCGGTCAGTCGATGTATCTGCGCGAGATCTGCGAGCGCGAGGAGGGGGCTCCGCCGCCGGTCGATCTCGCTGTCGAGAAACGTCACGGCGAATTCGTGCGCAAGCTGATCGCCGATGGCCGCGTCACCGCGGTCCATGATCTTTCCGACGGCGGTCTTGCCGTTGCGCTGGCCGAGATGGCCATGGCATCGGGGCTTGGTGCGACGCTCGAAGCCCCGCAGGGCGTCGCGGCGCACGCCTTCTGGTTCGGCGAGGATCAGGGGCGTTACATCGTGACCGCGACGCAGGCACATCTCGCTGCTTTGGTCGAAGCCGCGCAGGTGGCGGGTGTTGCGGTGAAGCGGATCGGCACGGTCGGCGGCCAGTCGCTCACGCTCGGCAGCGAGACGCCTGTGGCCGTCGCCGATCTCACGACCCGCTTCGAAGCCTGGCTGCCCGACTACATGGCCGGCAAAGTCGACGGCTAAGGCCGCAACTCGCCCGTCTGGGCCATTGCCTGGCGGCAACCGGGCGACAGCGCCGGGGCATTGTTGGCGAGGCACTGGATTGCCCGGCCCTGGCCCAGCGGCACGCCTTTGCACAGCACCCGGAAATCGGTAGTGCAGAATCGCCGGATCAGGATCGCCTCGCCGAGCCGGGGTTGGCTCGGGGCAGCGGCTGGAGGCGGCGCCACCGGGACGGCGGCAGGTGCTGCTGCCTGCGGCACCACCGGAGGCGCGGGACGCGCCGGGGTGGCGACGGCTTTGGGCGCGGGCTTTGGCTTGGCGCGGGGCTCGGCCGGGGCCGCTGCCGCCGGGGATTGCGGTGGTGGCGGCGCTGCCTGAGCCGGTGCCGGTGCCGTCTGTGCCGGTGCGGCAGCCGCTGCCGGCGGTTCGGCTCTCGGCGCGGCTGCCTGCGGTTCAGGCTTGGCTGCGGGCTTGGCTGCCGCGGGCGCCGGTGCTGCGATCGCGTTCAGCGCGCCCTGGCAGCCGGCGGAAACCTTGGCCTTGTTCTGCATCAGGCATTCCAGCGCCTCGCGGCCGCCGCGGGGAACGCTGGAGCAATTGCGCATGAAGTCGGAGCGGCAATTGCTGCGGATTGATTCCTGCTGGGCCTTGTCGGGGGTCTGGGCCTGCCCCAGCGCCGTCCCGAGCGAAAGCAGGGCGGCGCCGGCCAGCGCATAGACGCACCAGGGTCTCATCTCTGCACTCCTCAGGTCTTGGTGATCATGGGGACGTCGCCGCCGCGGAAATCGCGCCGGCACGGCCATTCATAGGCAGAAAGCGATCAGCGCTTGGCCAGCGCCTTCCTGCAATTGTTGGTCAGCGACGAGTGATGCGACAGCAGGCATCGCAACACCCGGCTCTGTCCGAAGGTCACGCCCTGGCACAGCAGCGAGTGGTCTTCCCTGCAATAGCGGTTCACCCAGCGCGCCTCCTGGGTCGGGCGCATCGCCGGCAGCTTGAGGTCGGGGGCGTCCGCTTCCTTCGCGCCCTCGGGCCGGGTGATGCGGTCGGTGGATACGACCCGCGGCGAGTCAGTGGTGCCGGCGGGCTGGGTCGAGGTGTTTGCCGAACTTGCGGGGGCCGGTCCCGCCGCCGCGAAAGCCTTGCTGAGGGCCGCCTGACAGGGCGGCGTATGCACCGCGAAATTGGGACGCAGGCACTGCACCGATTCGGTACTGCCGGGGGCGACGCCCGCGCAGGTGCTCCTGATCTCGGCGCCGCAGGCGTTGCGCACCTCGGGGAAGGGCACGGCGGCGGTTGCGGGTGGTGCCTTCTGCGCAGGATCGCTGGCCTTTTGCTGCTGCGGCTGAGTCTTGCGAGCGGGCGCCTGCGCCGGCTGGCTCGGCCGGGTTTGCTGGCTCGGCCGCGACTGCTGCGGCGGAGGTGGCGGCGCCGGCTGCTGTTGCGGTTGCTGCTGCTGGAAAAACGGGAAAAACTGCGCCCGCGCGTCGTCGGCGGCCATGATCAGCGCGGCCGCGCCGATCCCACATCCCAGCATTCTCGCCAGCGTTCCTGTAATCAAAGCCACGCCCCGCTTCCTTCTGTCTGGCTCGTCCCTATTGTCGCACAATAGTCGGACCTTCGCCCCGCGTCAGCCACAACGATGCCGGCAGATGCGTTTGTCAGCCACCACAAATCACCCTATTTCTACTCCGGTCGGCGCCCCGATGTGGCGTAAGCTGGTGCCGCCCGTTGAATCTGAGGAGTTTCCCCAATGCCCATGGATGCCGCCGAGATCGAGCGGCTGATCAAGACCCATATCCCGGATGCCGAGGTCCAGATCCGCGATCTCGCCGGCGACGGAGACCATTACGCCGCCACAGTGCTGGCGGAGAGTTTCCGTGGCAAATCCCGGGTACAGCAGCACCAACTCGTCTATCAGGCGCTTCAGGGCCAGATGGGCGGGGCGCTGCACGCGCTCGCTCTGCAAACCGGGGTTCCGGAGAATTGACCCTGAATGGCCCGGTTCGACTGTTGCGGCGCATCGGGCCCGTCTATATTTGATCAGACAAGCCGGATCGCCGGACGTGACCCGAAGAGATCGGATATTCCATGAGCATCAATCAGTTCATCGACAGCCAGGTAAAATCCAACGATGTCGTCCTTTTCATGAAAGGCACGCCGCAATTCCCGCAATGCGGGTTTTCCGGCCAGGTCGTGCAGATCCTCGATTATCTGCAGGTGCCGTATAAAGGCGTGAACGTGCTCGAATCCGGCGAACTGCGCGACGGCATCAAGGCCTATTCGCAGTGGCCGACCATTCCGCAGCTCTACATCAAGGGCGAGTTTGTCGGCGGTTGCGATATCGTACGTGAGATGTTTCAGGCCGGCGAATTGCAGAACCTGATGATCGAAAAGGGTCTCGCGGTTCAGGGCAAGGCCATCGCCTGAGCTGCCAATCAATTTAATCCGTCGTTAGAGGCCCGCCGCGTGCGGGCCTTTTGCGTTTCGGGCGTCGCCGATGATCGGTCGGGCGTTTTGTGGCGGCTGGCTCCAAATGGCAATGGGTTGCGTCTCGGCTGGAGATATAGAACCGGCGATGCCACCGGCGGCAACAGAATGTCCGGATGAACTCCGTTTCCGTCATCGGTTTAAAGGGCGAGGACCCGATATGCGCAAATGCCTGATCATCGCTGCAGCAGCGGCTTCGATGACAATCTCGAGTGCGAACGCTCAGGTCGATCTCAGCACATATGCGGATGCCGAGGGCTTTCTCAATGTTCAGGCCCTGACCTGCGCCCAGCTTGCAAATACGTGGCAGGAGGACGCAGACCGTCTCGCGACCTGATACAGCGGCTGGTACAACGGCCTAGCCAAGAAGCACTACATGGACATCCGCAAGGGCAAGGAAGTCGAGCATGAGGTGATAGTCTATTGCAAGGCGAACCCTGAATTGCGGATCATCGAGGCGATGGACATCGTGATCAAGAGCATGCGCGAGCGCCTGGGCATTCAGGTGAAGTAGCGCGTCTTGAATTGCGGTGGTGCGGCCATGCGCGATCGTGGTGCTCGTGATCGTTGATCACGATGGCCGGAAAGATCCGCACTTGGCCTTGGTGCCAAAGCGTTGATCGAAATCCAGCGTGCCGCCTGTCATCGGAATGCTGGCGGGCTTCAGTCCCTTGCGGGTGAACTGGTCGATGCCGATGGACTTGTTGTCCTTACTCGAGCGCAGCCGAACCGGCTCGATCACCTTGCCTTTGCCTGCGTCCGTCAGATCGAGCGCATAAAGCCCGTTCACTGTGCCGCCGAGGCCCTGCCTTTCGATATTGCGTTTGGCAAGCACCGATTGCGGGACATAGATCTCCATCGTCGCATCCGAACCGTTGCAGACAAAGATTCGGGTCATTGGCACATCGAGAAACACGCCGCCGGCCGTTGCCGGTTGCCATGCAGCCAGTTCGAACGTGACCAAGGCGATCACGCAGGCAATCCTTCTTTTCATGTGTGCATCCCTTCCGGCAGGAAGGCTAGGCGAGAGCGGAGCAAGATGCACGGCAAGCCACCGCACGTTCGCGTGAGCTTGCGTCAAGCGGCGGTGACGTTGCGGCCGGACTCAGAACCGCCTGATCGCATGCCCCTTGATGCCGTGCTCGGCGGCGCTTCCGGCGTATTGCCCGGAATAGGCAACCCCCACGGTGATGCCGCTCGTCCAGGCGGCGTCCAGTCCGGCCTCGACGAGCAGTGCATCGCGCGCGATCGGCACGCCCGCAATCGTAAACGGTGTTCCGCCGCCGAAGGCGAGTTCGGCGGCCGGCGTCACGTTGTTGAACGCGTGCCGCCAGCCGAGACCAGCCTTCAGCACGGCGGCGCTCCAGGCGCTCGAAAGCGGCACTGATGCGCGCAGGCCGAGCGTCGAGAAGGTGGTAGCGGTATCAGCCGCAAGACCGCTGAGCGCGGCTGCGCCTCCGGTCTCGGTGAAGCCGTCGGTCTTCACGCGGACATAGGCGAGGCCGGTATAAGGCTCGAGTGCGAAGCGCCGATAATCCAGCGCATAGCCAAGCTCGCCGAAAACCTGGGTCGTGTGTCCGTCATAATCGCCCTTGGTGCTGTCGCTGAAGCCGGAAAACGCAACATTGCGGCTGGTCTCGATGGCGTGCCAGGCATGGGCGAGGCCTGCCCGTAGCGCGAAGGGCCCGTTCAGCAGCGCCGCATAGCCGGCGAGGTGGAAGCTGTCGATGTCTGCCGACGAATTGCGGTCGTCAACCTTCATGCTTTGCGACTGATAGGCACCCGCAAGTCCAACGCGCAAAGCTCCGCCATAGACGTCTGTGATGGTCGTATCCACACCTGACACGAAGCCGCCCGTCCGGGCGGTCGCGGTGGCCGCGTTGCCATTTCCGTCGAGCTTCCCCCAATTGCCGAAGGCGTTGCCCCAGACCGCCCAGCGCTGCTCGGGCTGGGGCTCGGCTTTTGTTATAAGCGGCGCCGGAATAGCGGCCGTCACCTTGCTCTTTCGGCTGCTCGTCTTGCGCGCGGCATAGGCTAGGGCGCCGTTATCGTCGTCGGCATAGGCGGAAACCACTTGCGGGCCGCCGACCCCGCTTGCGCCCCCGAACTGACGCAAGCGCTGCAGGATTCCATCGCGCACGAAGCGGCTGTCATCGAGCAGCACGCCGCGCAAGGACGCATGGATCTCTCCCGATAGCAGGTCGAAGGCATGTCTTGCCGACGGCGCATCGAGGCTGAGCAAGGCGTCAAAAATCGGGTTGCCCACGCCGAGCTGCTGCGCGCCGCCCGCGGCAGCCTTCTGATTCGGCGTTTGCGCAACTGATGCGAAGCTCGCCGCAATCACCTGCGTGATGTCCAAGAAAACATTATTGGGATCATAGAATAGTCCGAATTGACGAAAGGGCATGTTGTCGGTGAGCGCCGCATAGGCGCCGGTGACGCCGCCGGATGCGGTCAGGATGGTGTAGCGCTGGCCGGCCACATAGCTGCCGGGCGCGGCGATGACGTTGACCGTGCCGCCGAGAAGCGTTGCAGCACCTGTAATGTTGATCAGGTCGGATGCGGGCGCGGGGCTGATCTCGACCCGGTAGGTCGAGCCGGCGGCCTGCGTGTAGGCACCCACAATGGCGAGGGTGCCGATGGAATTGCCCGGCGCAATCGTGCCATTGACGACGACGTTGCCGTTTACGGTCCCGGTGCCACCCAGCGCGCCGCCGGCATGCACCGTCATGGCAGGACTGGTCAGAGTGCCGTTGACCTGAAGCAGGCCGGCCTGCACCTCGGCGCTGGTGGAGAATGTCCCGGCGCCGGTCAGGGTCCAGTCCGTTCCCTGGACCGACAGGTTCTCGAAATTCAGAAACTTCGCAATCGACTCGTTGCCGCTTCCCAGCAGGACAAGATTGTCGGTGTTGCTCCCGCCGAGGACATTGCCGTTCAGCACCGAGCCCGTATCGAGGCGCAATGTATGTGTTGCGGCAAATGCCGCGCCGCCGCCGGCGGCGAAGCTGATGGCGTTCACGGCGCCGCTGATGGTGCCGCTATTGGTGATGTCGGCATTGGAATTGTTGCGGATCAGGATGCCGTGTGAGTTGGTGGAGCCGATTGCCCCGGAATTGACGAAGGTTCCGCCAGCGAGGGCTTCGACCGCTGCGCCGCGCCGCGACGTGAGCGAGCCGGCGTTGTCGAACGTGAATACTGCGGTGGCGCTGCCATACAGCCCGTTATAGTCGCCGAAGATCGTGCCGGTCGCATTGTTGGTGAAGGTCGATGGGCCGCCCTGCATCAACACGCCGGTGCTGAAGCCGGTGAGATTTGTCGCGCTGATGGTGCCGCTACTGATCAGCGTGCGCGACGCGCCCTGGCCGATCGATGCGGCATTCAGCCCGGTCGCGGTGGTAATCGATGCGCCGAGGTGATTGGTCAGCGTGCCGCCGAAGCGCATCGTGACGCCCTCGCCAAATCCGCCTGTGATTGTGCCGAAATTGTCGATGGTCGCAGCGCCCCCATTGACCGGATGCCCGGTCTGTACTGCGCTGGCGGAGCCGCTGATAGTCGCTGCCGCGTTATTGACGATCGTACCGCCCAGGCCCAGCACGAGAGCGTTGAACCCGTTCACCGTACCGTCATTGGTCACCGACCAGGCTTGCGTGCTTGCGCTGACGCCGCTGGAAACGGTGACCCCCGGAAAGACTCGCGCCGTGGTGCCGGTGAAGGTGTCGAGATTGACGCTCGCGGTGTCTGTGGTGATGTCGACATCCGCGGCGACTGATTGGCCCGCGGAAAAGGCCGTCGCAATGCCCGCCACCGTGCAGAGTGCGCATCTGCGGATGGCGGACAGGACGGATTGCAACTCGCACGAATGAAAATGGAAATTGTTGACGCGTACAGATTGCGACAAGGCCCGTCCGATCACCGCCGTCCCCCACGCCGATTGCAACGTCAGGGCAGGTAACCGGGACGGGACGCAGCGCGCACCTAGTCGATCAACTAGGTTGGGACAGGCTTCCCCGAAAATCCGTCAGATCAGTCCGTGCAGGACAAGGACCGCGACCGCTTCGGTGCGGGTGGTCTTGTTGAGCTTCTTCTTGGCGCGTTCGACGTGAAAATGGACAGTCGACTGCGAAATGCCCAAAACCTGACCAATCTCCCAGTTGGTTTTGCCGACCGCGACCCACCGCATGCATTCGATCTCGCGCGCGGTCATGGGCGGCAATTCCGGCGACAGCCCGAACCCGATCTCTTTGCGGCAGCGATTGTGGATGGCGTGGCCGATCAGCTCAAGGAAGGCGCGGTCGCGAGGGGTGAGTTGGACCGGCTGCATTGTGGCGATCGACACCAGCCCCTGATAATCGGACGGTCCATGGACGGGAATGCCCATCACTTCGGTCCAACCGAAGGTGTGGCCCATATCGTAGATCTCGCGTCCGCGCCGCGTCAAAGCCTGCCTTCGCTCCAGTTCGCTCCAGAGAAAGCTCTCCATCGTCCGTTGCGATTCCTGAACGAATGGGTCGTCCGGGAAGAAATCCTGCTGACTATAGAGTTCAATCCAGTCTTGTGGCCACGAGTTGAAGAAGAACCGGTAGCTGCGCGCTTTGCCGACCCCAATCCATGCGCCACAGGCGCTGGATGTGAAGCCAAAGGCCTCAATCGTCCTGTAGAATTCCTCGATGAGGGCGGGCAGGTCGGTGGCGATTGTGCATTGATCGAGAAACGATAGTGCGCGTTCAAATCGCATTGTGTGCAAGGCATCGGTTCAAAATATGCGCGGCATAGTCGGACAAAAAACAAAAGCCGCCAAGTGGCGGCTTTTGAACTTTCCATAACTGCGACATGCTGTCAGCGCGAATAGAATTCGACCACCAGGTTCGGTTCCATCTGGACCGGGTAGGGGACTTCGCTGAGCGTCGGGATGCGCAGGAATTTCGCGGTCTTCTTGCTCTCGTCGACCTCGATATAGTCGGGGATGTCGCGCTCGGCGAGCGACAGCGCCTCGATCACGAGCGCCATCTCCTTCGACTTGTCCTTCACCTCGATCACGTCGCCGACCTTGACCTTGTAGCTCGGGATGTTGACCCGGCGGCCGTTCACCTTGACGTGCCCATGGTTCACGAACTGGCGGGCGGCGAAGATCGTCGGCACGAACTTGCAGCGATAGACCACCGCGTCGAGACGGCGCTCCAGCAGGCCGATCAGGTTGGCGCCGGAATCGCCGCGCAGGCGGATAGCCTCGGTATAGACCGCGCGGAATTGCTTCTCGGACAGGTCGCCGTAATAGCCCTTGAGCTTCTGCTTCGCGCGCAGCTGCACGCCGTAGTCCGACAGCTTGCCCTTGCGGCGCTGGCCGTGCTGGCCGGGGCCGTATTCACGCCGGTTCACGGGGCTCTTCGGGCGACCCCAGATATTCTGCCCCATACGGCGGTCGAGCTTGTATTTTGCTTCAGTGCGCTTGGTCATCGCGTCCTCTTGAAAAGACCGTGGATTGAGGAAACGCGCCCTCCTCTGTGCCGGGGTCTAGCCCGGTACCGACAGGTTCCAACTGGCCAAAGCGGATGGCCGGAACCACGGGTCGCGAAACGGGGAACGGCCCCGAAGGGGGCCGAACCGCGAAGCTGTCTAGTGTTTCGGCCGCCGAATGTCAAACCTGGCCTGGCCACCCTCGCCGTCTCGCGCGATTGAAACCGCCCGGCGTCCAGGCCGTAGGTCAAATGAGCCAACGCCAAGGGGCGATCCCGGATGAGCGCTTTTTTCTACTATGCCCTGCTGGTGATTGAATCCGCTCTGAACGTGGTCGGCGTCAGGATCTACGAGGAACCCCGATACGTGGTGGTCGAGCGGCTTTCGGACGGCGTGGAAATCCGCCGCTATGGGCCGCGACTGGCCGCCGAGGTCCAGACAAAGCAGGACGGGCAGGCCGGAAGGAGCGAGGCGTTCCGCCTGCTGTTCGAGTACATCGCCGGTGCCAACCGCTCGAAAGACGCCAGCAGCGAGCGCATTGCCATGACTACGCCGATTGCGACGCAATCGGCGCGGGTGGCGATGACGGCGCCGGTCGCAACCGCGGACGTGCCGGAGGGGCTGCGCATGCGCTTCTTCCTGCCGGCCAAACTCACGCGCGAGACCGCGCCGAAGCCGCTCGACCCGCGGGTCCGCCTTGTTGACGTCCCGCCGGAGGACATGGCGGTCCTGCGCTATTCCGGAAACGGCAAAGATTACCCGGCCCGCGCGGCCGCGTTGCTTTCGGTACTGTCGTCGTCGCGCTGGCGTCCCAGCGGAGAGCCGCAGTCGATGAACTATGACGCGCCGTTCGTCCCGCCATTTCTCAGGCGCAATGAAGCGGCGGTAACGGTCACGCAGCGCTAGCGGGATTGCGTCACGTCCGCGTCGACGAATGAACGGCTAATCAGGCCGCAGTCTTCGTCACCCGGCATGAAGACGAAACGGTCTTTGCCGAGAGGATTTCGATCCGTTGCTTGGTCGTTTGCGACGTGGTGTCGACACCGCGTCCGGCGCCTTCCTCCTTCGAGAACGGAGCATCGACGCTGCAGGTCAGGCCGCCGGGCGTCCGCTTGAACGACAGCGTGATCTTGCGGCCCCCTTTATTGAAGGTCTGAAGCCTGATCAGGCTGTCGTTCTCGAACACGAACACCATCTCTCCATGCTGCCATTTCGTCGGCTTGTTCAATTCGGCCTTGATGCGTCCGGTGAAACCGCCGACATCGCGCCCGTTCGGCGCCACGATCTGGATCCTGTATTGCTGATCGATGCGCCCGTCCGCATGAAGCGCAAGAGTGATGGTCTGCCGGTTCTCGTTGTTGACGGTGCGGCCCTCATCGAGCACTCGCACGGTTTGCGCGTAGACGAAGTTCGCCGTCACCGTATGGTTTGCGAGATCGGCAAAGGTCACCGGCTGAGCCTCGCCTGGGGAAGACATCGCCAGGGTACTGGCCAGCACGCCGCAGGCTGCGAAAACAATCCGCCCTGTCATGATGCGCTCCCCTCAGCCGAACCTCGAAAACACAGCCTCCAGCGCAGGTGCGGGCTTCTGACCCGACGTGAATACGAATTGCGCTCCAGCCTTCCCGTCCGAGGCTGGCACGGCCGGGCCAAGCAAGTCCAGAACCCGGCGCGCGATCGCCGGCGCCGGATCGACATAGGTTACCGGCCACGGCGCAAGACGCCTCAGCTGGACATCCAGCAGCGGATAGTGCGTGCAGGCCAGCACCAGCGTGTCGGTGCGCAGGCCGTCGCGTTCGACGAAGCACGGCATGATCTCGTCGGCGATGTCGGCGTCGTCTACCGCCTCACCGCGGAGCAGCGCCTCTGCCAGAACCGCCAGCCGCCGCGAGCCGACCAGGGTCACGTCGCAGCCTTGGCCGAAATCGGCGATCAGCTTCTTGGTGTATTCGCGCACGACCGTGGCTTCGGTCCCCAGCACCGAAACGAGCCTGGTCTGCGAGGCTGCGCAGGCCGGCTTGATGGCGGGGACGGTGCCGACGAACGGCACGCTGAAATGCTGGCGCAGATCCGCCAGCACCAGTGTCGAGGCGGTGTTGCAGGCGATTACGACCAAGTCGGGCCGGTACGTGTCGATCAGCGTGCCCATCACCGAGACCACGCGCTCGCTCAGTTCGCGCTCCGACAGACGGCCGTACGGAAAACCGGCATCGTCCGCGGCATAGACGAAGCGCGCGTCGGGGCGCAGTGGCACGATCTCGCGGAAGACGGTCAGTCCGCCAAGTCCGGAATCGAAGACGAGGATGCTGGGAGATTGCACGGTCAGACAGAGGCCTTGCGGTCAGGTCCCGACGCTGAGCGGCGCACCGAGCTTGCGCAAGGCTGCGAGCACTGACAGCGCCACGATCCGGCCGGTCTTGGGATTTTCGGACGGCACATTCTCGATCGACATCCGCAAGCGCGCCGAATCCGCCTCGACCTCGATGTCGTGGCAATTGCGCGTGACGGCAGGGTCGGCCCAGATATCGATCCGGGTGCGGTCCGGGCCGATCCCGGCGAGCGACAGTGCCGCCGCGACATTCACATTCGCCGGAAAGCCGGCCGCGGCTTCGCGCGCGCTGCCGGAAAAGACCCGCTTGGCCTCCGTGAGGCCATCCACGGAGATGCCATGCTGCTCGAGATAGGGGGCGCCCTTCAGCCCGCCCGGCGGCTTGCGGGTGGTCATGCACACGGAGGTGATGTCGCCCTCGGCGGCGGCCACCACCGCATCGAGACCGAGCAGGGCGCCGGTCGGAACGATGATCCGGCCTCCCTTGGCCTTGGCCAGTTCCAGCAGTTCGGGACGCGGCAGCAGCGCGCCGCAGCTCAGCACGATCACCGATTTGCCGGCTTCGAGCATCGGCCGGCAGATGTCCTCGATGATCGCCGCCGGCGCGCATTCGACTGCAATGTCGGCAAGCTCCGGAAACGCGTTCAGTGGCACGATCGGGCAGGCGATGCCTTCCGCGTCGAGAAAGGCCTGCGCCTTGGCGCGGTCGCCTGCGGCGGCGCAGGCCAGCGTCAGGCCGGGCAGGCCGGCGCTCAGTTTGCGAGCCAGCATGCGGCCGATGGCTCCGAGTCCTCCGATAGCGACGCGAATATCAGGCATTTTAACCGTGTTCTCCTTTGTCAGGCTGCTGTTTACGTGTGCGCCATCATGCCCACAAGGTCCGGCTTGACCCCAGGCGGCGCCGTGGGCAAGTCTGCTGGAAAGTTAAGGGAGGATTTCATGTTCAAAAAGTTGCTGCTGGCTGGTCTTTCCGCCAGCGTTCTGTGCGCGGGTCTGATGGTCTCCGGTGGGCCCGCCTCGGCGCAGGATTTCCCGACCCGTCCGATGACCATGATCGTCCCGTTTGCCGCGGGCGGCCCAACCGACGTGCTCGGGCGGGTTGTGGCGGCGCGGATGAGCGAGATCCTCGGCCAGCAGGTGGTGGTCGAGAATGTCGGCGGAGCCGGCGGCCAGACGGGCTCCAAGCGCGTCGCCGATGCCAAGCCCGACGGCTACACTTTCGTGCTCGGAACCGTCGGCACCCATGCGCAGAGCCAGACGCTGAGCAAGAAGCCGCTCTACAATGCGGCGGACGATTTCACGCCGGTGGCGCTGATCGCGGAAGTGCCGATCGCTCTGATCGCGCGCAAGGATTTCCCGGCCAATAACCTGAAGGAGTTCGTCGACTATTCGAAGGCCAATGCCTCGAAGATGCAGTTCGGTTCGGCCGGTGCGGGGTCTGCGACCCATCTGGGCTGCGTGGTTGCCAACATGGTGATGGGCACCGACATCGTGCACGTGCCTTACAAGGGCACCGGTCCGGCGATGCAGGATCTGCAGGGCGGACGCATCGACTTCCTGTGCGAAATTATTTCCACCGCAAAACCGCAGGTCGATGGCGGCACCGTGAAGGCGATCGCGATCATGACCAAGGAGCGCTCGCCGGCGCTGCCGAACCTGCCGACCGCCGAAGAGCAGGGCACCAAGGGTATGGAAGCCTATACGTGGAACGCGATTTTCCTGCCCAAGGACACGCCCGACGCGATCGTCAAGAAGCTTGCAGACGCCGCCAACCAGGCGATGGAGACCCCGGGGGTGAAGGAAAAGCTCGCGGGGCTTGGTGCGACGATCGTCGCACCGGACCGCCGCTCGCCGCAATATCTGCAGAAATTCGTGAAGGACGAGATCGCGAAATGGCGGGAGCCGATCCTCAAGAGCGGCGCCCAGACCAATTAAGCGCGAATTCGAAGCGAGACATCAGCGGCGGGCCCTCCGGTCCGCCGCTGTTTTTTGAACACCGGTTCCACATAATGTAACAATCCGGTTCGTCCGAATGGACCGGGAATCGGTCGCGAGACCGACAACCGAAAGCCCCACTTTCGGGGCATTGGCAGACAGGTTTTTAGAGCGAGGGGACATGAGTTCGGGCCGGGTGCTCGTTGTCGAAGACGAGGTGCTGATCCGTATGCTTGCCGTCGATATGCTGCTCGATCTCGGGCGCGAGGCGGATGAAGCGGGGACAGCCGCGGAGGCGATTGAGCTGCTGCGCGCGCCGGGCGCGGATTACGCGCTCGTGTTGCTTGATCTCGGCCTTCCGGACCGGCGCGGCGACGACCTCGTGCGCGACATCCGGCAATCGCACGCGGCTTTACCCCTGATCGTTGCCAGCGGCGAGGATCAGACCGAAGTTTCAGCGCGATTGAAGGAATTCAAACCGATCGGCTTTCTCGGCAAGCCGTTCGATCTCGACGGGCTGCAAAAAGCGATCGACGAAATTGCGCCCTGAACGGGGCACTTTCGCCTTTCCTCGAAGCGCGAAGAGATTCCAGATTAACGCGCCGGCGCGTTTTCTTGACGCGAACCGGTACCGGCGTCCCTCGAAAATGCCTTAGACGGCCAGCACCGTCACCACCACTAGCGTGCAACTGACAAGCGCCGCCGCCACGCACAGCGTCATCAGGCGCGCGGCGTTCTGGTCGAACAGCGGTCGGGACAGAGGCAGCATGTCCAATCCTGGCGAGACATTTCGACTGCCGCCATGAATCGCGATTCGGCCCCTGCAGGGCGAGTCATTTATCTGCGGCGCTCAGCTTGACTCGGTGCGACTCGGATCGATCAGCGCCGCGTATTTTCCGCCAAAGTGAAGCCGAGTTCGCGCAAGCCTTCTTTCGCGCGCGGCGTTGCCTGACCCGAAATCAGCAATTCGGGGCGGCCGAGCCGATTGGAGCGGATCGCGCTTGCGGCATTGCTCATGGCGCGACTGGTGCCGCTGGTCCACGAGATGGCGTCGACCGGCCAGATGCCGACAACCGTACCATTGGCGGTCTGGTTGAATGGAAATTCTGCCGCCGACACGAAGCTCACGATCGACCGGTTCTTCAGATGATAATCCGCCACCATCTCGGTGTAGCGGCGGTTGAACACGGCGGCGTCGCGTCGCTTGACGGCGACGGCGCGGCGCAGGAATTCGTCGCGGCCAGCGACCGGCACGACTTCCAGCGATGACACCATCGACGTCATGTCGAGCGGCGTGTAGTTGCGGTTCTGCAGCAGCGCATCCGCGGCGGCGCGGTCGAGCCCCATCGCCAGCATCTTCTCGCGATTCATGTCCATGAGCTGGGCGGCGGTGCGATCGCGCAGGGAATCTTTCACCCGGCCCGATGTCGCCGTGTTCGACACCACGATGCCGACGGCGCCGGGGATCGCCATCATCGCGCCGGACACCACAAGACCGCCGGCCGCGGCGGCTTGCGAAAGCTTCTGCAGTCGCGCCTGCAGCGGCTCGTAATCGGTATAGGGATCGACGCCGAGCTTGGCCGCGAGTTCGCGCCGCTTCTGGTCGGCGCCGAAGCCGCCGAAAGCCTGGTCCTGCGACTTGCCGGCGTTGTGGATGCCGGAGCCGATCTGCCCAATCTGATTGCCGATGCCGGCCAGCGTGTTGCCCAGCGCCTCGACCGGATTGACCAGCAACTCGCCAGCGAACTTCACGGGAGCGAGGCCAGCCTGGCCGAGCGCATTGTTGAACTCGGTCGACTCTGTGAGCTTGTCGAGTTCCGCCACCGCCGCGAGTTCGCGAATGCGCATCTGCATCATCGCATCGCTGGTGACGCTGAAGTCGCCATAGGGCGACCGCACATTGTAGATGCGCAGAAAGCCGTCGCTGCGGACCGGGCTCAGGATCGTGTAATTGGGGCCGGACGGTTTGATCCCGGAAATCTTGCCGGGGCTGAACGAAGCGGGGCCTTCGATTTCCGCACCCCACGCGCCGAACGACCCGAAGATAAAAGCCGCCATCGCGACCGCACCAACACCCGCACAAGACCGCGCGCGCATCTTACCCCCCGCTACTGGTACCAGGAGGCCATTTGACCGCGAATGCGGTGCCGCCGCAAGCCGCGTCTGCAGCGCCGATCAGCCGGCGGGCCTGCTGTTTGGCGTGGCAGCGGCGATCTCATCCTCCGACAATCCCGCCTCGCGCAAAACATCGGCGGTGTGCTCGCCAAGATTGGGCGGCAGGCTGCGGACCGACGGCTGCGAGCCGGACCATGTGCCCGGCACGCCGGTCATCCGCAGGCGCCCCTCGGTCGGATGCTCGACGACACGGACGAAGCCGGCATCGTTCAGATGCGGATCGTCGAGCAGGCTCGCGATGTCATGCAACGGCGCCGCCGGAATGTCGGCGGCCTCGAGCAGGGCCAGCCATTCCGCCGTGGTCCTTTCCTTCAGGGTGTCGGCAACGAAGGCATAGACCGCGTCGATATTGTCGGCGCGCCCGCCATGGGTGGAAAAGCGCGGGTCCTGCAGCAGGTCCTCGCGGTCAATCGCCTTGAAGAAGTTCTTCCAGTGCGTGTCGGTATAGACCAGCACGCAGACGTAACCGTCCTTGGTCGCGTATGGCTTGCGATGCTTTGAAACAAGCCGCGGATAATATTGTGGGCCCTCCGGCGGGTCGAAGGTCAGGCCCGACAGGTGATCGCCCAGCACATATTCGACGAACACTTCGAACATCGGAATTTCGATCGCCTGACCCTGGCCTGAGCGCTCGCGCTGAAACAGCGCCGCCGAGATCGCGTTAGCGAGATAGAGCCCGGTGGTGCGGTCGGCGATCGCGAGCGGCATGTAGCGCGGCTCGTCGCCCCACGCGTCGGGCGCGATGGCCGCGATCCCCGACAGACCCTGAATCAGGTCGTCATAGGCGGGCTTGCCGGCATAGCGGCCGCCGGCGCCGAAGCCGGTGGCGCTGGCATAGACGATGCGCGGATTGATGGCACGGATGTCGTCGTAGCCGAGCCCCAGCCGCGCCATCGCCGCCGGCCGCACATTGGTGACGAACACATCCGCGGTGGCTGCAAGCTTGCGCAGAGCATCGCGTGCGGGCTCCTGCTTCAGGTCGAGAGCGATCGAACGCTTGTTGCGGTTGAGGTTGAGATAGATGTGGCCCATGGCCTTGTTCCGCATCGGACCGACATGGCGCATGATGTCGCCTGCGGGCGACTCGACCTTGATCACGTCGGCGCCGAAATCGGCCAGGATCTGCGTGGCGTAGGGCCCGAGAATGACGCTGGTCAGGTCGAGGATGCGGATGCCGGCAAGGGGGCCGGTGGGAGCGGGGCGTTCGGTCATGCGCAAAGCATTAGCGCGCGTTGCATACGTGCCGCAACTGCAGCCCGGTTAGATGGCCGCCGCTTCGCGCACCGGTGCGCCATGCGTCTGCGGTATCTTGTCGGCATAGGTCTTCACGAAATCCGACATCGGCGCGTTGTGGCCGGCCGGCGGGTCGAGCGCGTGATCGGTATATTTGCCGGCATCCGGATCCGAATAAACCTTCTTCAGGATCTTGCGATATTTCCGCACCAGCTTGACCCACCGCACCGCCGTCCGAGTGAAATCGTAGGCGCGCCATGGATAGAAGATCAGCGGATTGACGATCGTCATGCCGTAACGACGCTGCGTCCTGATCTTGCGGCGCACGAACCCGAATTGCAGCGGATGCACGCCCTCGATCCGCGAGGCGCCGGAAAACAGCGTGATGCCGTCCATCACCTTGGTCTTGTTGAGGCCGGTGGCGGCCGCGCGGCGCATGATGGTCTCGACATGTTCGTCGCTGTAATAGCGCGTCCAGGCGCTGCGATAGACCTCCTCCCAGGTCTCTTTCGACATGATCGGATGCGCGGTGCAGGCGTGCTCGAGGTCGTATTTGTTGAGGTCCGGATCGACCGGCACGCCCTTCAGGTGCAGGACCTTGTGATCCTCGGAGCCGGGCAGGGGCGTAAGGTAGAAGAACTCTAGGATATCGACCGGCAATTCCTTCTTGATGATCTCGATATCGTGCGCGATCGAGTCCGGTGTGTCGGTCGGGAAGCCGAGAATGTATCCGGCAAAGGTCATCACCTTGGCCTTGCGCCAGGCGTGGAACATCTCCTGATATTCCCAGATCTTGTTCTGCCGCTTCTTGGCGCCAGCGAGCGATTGCGGATTGATGTTCTCCAGCCCGATGAAGACCGCGGTACATCCCGCGCGCGCCGCCTTCTCGATGAAGCCCGGAATCTTGTGGCACAGCGTGTCGACCTGCAGCAGCAGCCGGATCTTGAAGCCTTCCTTTTCCCGCAGTTCGATCAGGCGGTCGAGGATCGGCTCCCAGTTCTTGTTGCGCGCGTAATTGTCGTCGGTGATGAAGAAGCGGGTGATGTTCTGCTTGGCATTGGCGCGCACGATGCCTTCGACATCGTCAGCGGTGCGGTAACGTGACTTGCGGCCCTGCACATTGATGATGGTGCAGAAGCTGCACTGGAACGGGCAGCCGCGGCCGGCATCGAAGCTCGCATAATGGCCGGCCACCCGCGTCACCACCTCGCGCGGCAGGATCGGGTAGGTCGCCGCTTCCATGCCGGGCTGGTCTTTCAGATAATTGTAGATGCCGGTCGCCTCGCCCGAGGCCATGTCGCGCAGGAAATTCGCCATCCGGCCTTCGGCCTCGCCGGCATAGAGCACCACGCCCAGATCGAGCGCTTCCTGCAATTCCGGCGTCAGCTTCGGCAGCATCGAGATTACGCCGCTGACATGGAAGCCGCCGATCGCGACCTTGATGTCCTGCTTGCGGAAGATGCGCGCGAGATCGAGGGCGCGGGGATACTGGTTCGACTGCACGCCAACCAGCGCCACGAACCCGCCGCCTGCATTGCGGATGTCGCGCACGATGCGTTTGGTGTCGATGACGGTATTGCACTCGTCATAGGCCTCGATGTCGATCCCGACATCGGCGCCCAGCGCGTGGTCCTCGGCGCATTCGCGCAGCAGGCCGTAGACGCTGGCTAGACTGTTGGAGGGAATGGTCGAGCGCCACCACTGGATGACATAGCCATCCGCGTCGTAATGCGACGGCTTGATCAGGACGATTTTGAAGCGGCGCGACGGGGCACCAGCTGACGGCAGTGGCGCCGTGGCCGTTTCGCGGTCGTCCGCAATGATGCCCGAAGTCCCCATCCGGGTAGTGGACATGGTTTCCGTCGAAATCGCAAGACGCCAAAAGTCTGCAAGAAAGCCCGCGGAGGCCCGGAAAACACGTCGATACCGGCCCGCTCAGAAGCCGGGATGGAAGATGTCGTCGAAATTGGTGCCACTTTCGTCGTTCATCTCGGTCTGCATCTCGTTTTCGAGATTGACGCCGCCGGTGTCCCGTCCGATGTCGCCGACGCCTGGCAAAAAGCCCCTGCCGGACGGCGCCACCATGTCGCGATAGGCCTTCATCGCGTTGTCGTCGCCGACGAACGCGCAACGGCAGGCGGGATCGGCATAGACGTAATAGCGCGCCCCGTTCTTGCGGTGTGGCACGAACTTGTAGGGCGGAATCGAATTGAGCCGCGCCATCTTCTGCGGCGTGTTGGCTTCGCGCATCTTGAAGCCGGCATCCTCGAGCTTCATGTCCTTGCCGAGCTGGGATTGCGCGGCAAGCGATGTCACCCCGAGCAAGGCGACAACAAATCCAAACACGATCGCACGTATCGTCATCCTGTCCGCGCTCCTTACTGACGGACACCCTCGCCGACAATGGCGAAGGCGCCCCAATATCCCGGATAAGCCTGTTCGGGCTTCGACTGGTCGCTCAGATAAGTGACCATCGCGCGCCGCATCGCCTCCGCGCGGCCGAGTTTTGCATCGGTTTTGAGATTCGCGAAGGTGGTTGTGGCGATGGTCGTTGTCGCAGCCGAGTCGACGGCCCAATGCGTGACCAGCAACGCCCGGGTGCCGGCATAGAAGAAGGCGCGCGCAAGGCCCGACAACGCTTCCGCGCCCGGCTTGTCGCCAGCGATGGTGTTGCAGGCCGACAGCACCACGAAATCGGCATTGAGCTTGAGTTGCGCGATCTCGCTTGCGGTGACGAGGCCGTCATCCTCCGGCGTGGGCGTGCGCGGAATGCTGAGCGCGAGCGATGGCTCGGCCAGTCCCTTCACGTCGCCGGCCACGAGCCCGTGGGTGGCAAAATAGACGATCCGGTAGTCCGACAGCGGCAGCGATTTGAGTTTTGCCTCGCTCGCGGCGTGGCCGAGAAAGATATCGTTGTCGGCCGCGCCCAGCCGTTTGGCGATATCGCGTATTTCGTCGGCGGTGTCCGGAAGCGGCGACAGGGCCTGCCCAAGCAGCGCCGGATCGACACTCGCGCCCTGCCAGAAATCCGCATAGGAGCGCGTCTTGCCCGGCACCGCCCGGGATGCGGTCTTGACCGGTTTTGCTGCGCTTGCGGTCTTGACCGGATTGCCCTTGGCCGCGCGCGCTCCGGCCGGGAGCGGCGCCGCGCCGGGATCGAATACCGGATCGCCGAATCCGACGATCGGCTTCGACGCCTGATCCTTGGCTGCGAACACCCGCAGCGCCTTGAGCGCCGAGACAGACGGCACGACCGTCACCGCATTCTGCTTCACCAGCCACGCGGCGTCGCGATAGGCGGCGAGATCGCCCGAAGCCACGGCCGGTGGCGTCGTCACCAGCAATTGGAAGGGCAGGGCGGTCAGCGCCCCGGTCGGGACAACAAGAAGATTGCGTTTGCGCTTGAGCAAGCCGTCAATTGGAGCCAGCAGGTCGTTGTAAAATGAATGGGCGACAGCGAGGTCGAACTGCTCGGACGCTGTGGCGCTTGCCGCGTCGACGCTGAGCCCGCGCCGGAAGGCGGCGACCTTTTGCGTCAGCTCTTCGGATTTGATCGCCAGGGTGTGCCAGTCGGCGCTGTCGCGGGTGATCGCGAACAACTCCGTCCTGTCCTCCGATGTGATCCACAGGATCAGCGCCTCGTCGGGTCCGAGCAGCGACTGTGCGTCCTTGATCGCGAGCGGCTTCGGGCTGGTCAACGCCACGAAGTCCGGAAACTGCTTGTCCAGCCGCGCGCCGACATCGGCGAGCCTGGCGCGAATATCGGCAAGAGCCTGCCGGATCTGCGCGATCGCAGTTGCATCCTGCTGGCCGGCCGGCCGTGAGATTGCAGCGACCATCGCCTTGTCGCGCTCGCGTGCGGCTGCGATCAGATCCTGGTTCTCACGGACCAGTGCGGCCAGTGCGCCGGTACCGGCGGCGAAGCGCAGGCCCATCTGCTGGAGTGCGGCCGCGGCTGCGGAATGGTTCGCCCATTGCGCCATTTCGAAGGCCTCGCTTGCGGATGCCGCGCTGCGCTTTGCACCGGCAGCAGCGGCGATCGCTGCGATGCGGGTGGTGAACGCGCCGGAGAGGTTTTCCACCAGGCAGCCCTGGCCGCCCTGATCGTTTGCCGTCGCGGCCGCCGCCGCTTTCAGCAATCCATCGGTCGCCTTGCGCGACAGGTCGAGCGCGGCCTTCGGATTGCCGCGCAGCAGCTCGAGCCGCGCGCGGTTGTTGGCGACGCGTGCCGTTTCCGCATGATCCGAACCGACCGTGCCGGCATAGATTGCCGAAGCCCGTTCGAACAGGGCATTCGCCTCATCATATTTCTTCTGCGAGACCAGCGCGTTTCCGAAATTGTTGAGCGAACCCGCAAGCTCGGGATGGTTTGCACCGAATGCCTTTTCGCGGATCGCGACGGTGCGTCGATAATAGGCCTCAGCCTCGTCGTTGCGCTGCTGCGCCTCCGCCGCATAACCGAGATTGTGCAGCGTGTAGGAAACGTTGGGATGCTCGCTGCCGAGCGCGCGCTCCTGCAGCGTCAGCGCGCGCTTGTAGAGCGGTTCTCCGTCCGCGAATTTCTTCTGGAGCACATAGATATTGGCGAGGTTGTTGAGCAGCGCCGCGACGTCGGGATGGTCGCGCCCCAATGCCTTTTCCCGGATCGATAGTGAGCGCAGCGCCAGATTCGCGGCCTCGTCGTAGCGGCATTGCGACTTCAGCACCGCGGCAAGATTTTGCAGCGGTTCCGCCACCATCGGGTGGCTGGGGCCGAGCACCTGCTCCTCGATGGTCAGCGCGCGTTTGAAGCTTACCTCCGCATCGGACTGCTTTCCGACGGAGAACTGCATGATGCCGAGATTGTTGTAGGTGCGGGCAGCTGCGACGAGGTCCATCCCCGGCCGCTCCTGCACCGCGAGCGTGCGCCTGAACAGCGGCTCGGCTTCTCCGTAGCGGCCCATCGCCTGGTAAAGAGTGGCGAGCTTGCCGATTGCGTCGGCCGTGTCCGGATGGTCCGGTCCCTGCGATTGTTCATAGACGCTGACAACATGTTTGCGGACCTTTTCCGCGTCGGAAAATTTCCCCTGGGCCTGATAGACCACTCCGAGATTGTTCAGCACGAACACGAACTCGCGGGAATTGTTGCCCTTGAGCTGCTGCTGGATGCCGGCCGCGCGCGCCATGTAATCCTCGGCTTCGGCATAGTGTCCCTGCCGCAGCTTCGCATTGCCGATGTTGTTCAGGGAATCGGCGGCCTGCGCGCTGGTGGGGCCGTACATTCGCTCCCGGATCGCGAGCACCCGCTCATGGGCCTCGACCGCTTCCGCATACTGGCCCATACCGTTGAGCGAATTGCCGACGAATTCCAGCACCAGCGGATAATTTGGATGGTTCGTGCCGCCAAGCCTGCGTACGGCCTGTTCGAGCTTGCGGGCCTCGACCAGCGCCGCGCCGTAATTGCCACTGGCATAGAGCCGCTGATAGCGCTTGTTGGTGGCCTCGATGTCGATGCGCTGGGCGAAGGCTGGAAGAACGGCGAGGAACGAGAGCGAAACGACGATGGAAAAGCCGAGAGCCTTGATGGACACGGATCGATCCTCTGACGCACAAGCCGCAATCGTCACTCCCTATAATAAGGCGAGGCTGCATGCGATAGAAATTGCGGGCGGTTTGCCGGCGAACGGTCGCGTCCTGGTGACGCCGGGTTGGTGCACCGCGAAAGCCGCGTTACAGTCGCGGTGATCGCACGCGGAACCGGCCATGTACCACGCGACACTCGGAGCACGCCGCTATGTCTTCGACGATCTCAAGACCCTGATGGCCCGGGCGACGCCGCCGCGTTCGGGCGACCGGCTGGCGGGCGTGGCGGCGGAGAGCGGTGAGGAGCGGGTGGCGGCGCAATTCGCGCTGGCCGACCTGCCGCTGTCCACTTTTCTCAATGAAGCGGTGGTGCCTTACGAGCACGACGAGGTCACGCGGCTGATCGTCGACACCCATGACCGCGTCGCCTTCGCGGCGGTGTCGCATCTCACCGTCGGCGGCTTGCGCGATTTCCTGTTGTCCGACGAGGCGACGCCGGCGGTGCTCGCCGCGGTGGCGCCCGGGCTGACGCCGGAAATGGTTGCGGCAGTCGCAAAGCTCAGCCGGCTGCAGGATCTGATGGTGATCGCGGCGAAATGCTCCGTGGTCACGCGCTTCCGCAACACCATCGGATTGCCCGGCACGCTGTCGGTGCGGTTGCAGCCCAATCATCCGACCGACGATCCGCGCGGCATTGCCGCCAGCATCCTCGACGGCCTGCTGCTCGGCGCGGGCGATGCTGTGATCGGCATCAATCCGGCGACCGACAGTCCTGAGCGCGCGCATGCGCTGCTATCGATGCTGGATGACGTCCGTGTGAAGCTCGACATCCCGACCCAGTCCTGCGTGCTGGCGCATGTCACGACGACGCTCGACCTGATCCGCAGGGGCTCGCCGGTCGATCTGGTGTTTCAGTCGATCGCCGGGACGCAAGGCGCCAACACCAGCTTCGGAGTGGACCGCGCTCTGCTTGCAGAAGCCCGCGACGCGGCGCTGTCGCTCAATCGCGGCAGCATCGGCGACAATGTGATGTATTTTGAGACCGGGCAGGGCTCGGCGCTATCGGCCAATGCGCATCATGGTGTCGACCAGCAGACGCTGGAAGCGCGGGCCTATGCGGTGGCGCGGCATTTCAAGCCGCTGCTGGTCAATTCCGTGGTCGGGTTCATCGGCCCGGAATATCTCTATGACGGCAAGGAGATTGCGCGCGCCGGACTCGAGGATCATTGCTGCGGCAAGCTGCTCGGCCTGCCGATGGGCGTCGACGTCTGTTACACCAATCATGCCGATGCCGATCAGGACGACGCCGACGCGTTGCTGGCGCTGCTCACCTCCGCGGGCGTCACCTTCGTCATGGGTGTGCCCGGCGCCGACGATATCATGCTCGGCTACCAGAGCACGTCGTTTCATGATGCGCTGGCGATGCGCGAACTCTATGGCAAGCGGCCGGCGCCGGAATTCGCCGACTGGCTGCAGCGGCAGGGCTTGATGGACAAAGCCGCCCGCATCCGCCCGGCGAGCCTGCCAGGCCGATTCCGTGCGTTGTTGCCGGCATGAGCGACGATCTGGCACCGAAGGGAGCCGGCGCGCTGTGGCGCGATCTGCGAAGCTTGACCGCAGCCCGCGTCGGGCTTGACCGGACCGGCGCTTCGATCGCGACCGCGCCGCTGCTGGAATTCAAGCTGGCGCACGCCCGCGCCCGCGATGCCGTGGATGAGGAACTCGATGCGGAGAGGCTGCGTGACGATCTCGCGCCGTTCGGCCTGCCGGTGCTTGTGGTCGACAGCGCGGTGGGCGCTCGCCGCGATTATCTGATGCGGCCCGATCTCGGCCGCAAGCTCTCACCGGACGCGCAGTCGGCGCTCGCGCCCTTTGCCGGTCGCTGCGACGTGGCGTTCGTCATCGCCGACGGGCTGTCCGCGCGGGCGGTGCAGACCCATGCGGCGCCGGTGCTGGCGGCGTTGCTGCCGATCCTGCAAGAGCAGGGACTTTCGCTCGCGCCGCTGGTCATCGCACGCAATGGCCGGGTTGCGATCGGCGACGCCATCGCGGAGATTTTGGGCGCCAGCGCGGTCGCGATTCTCATCGGCGAGCGGCCGGGCCTGTCGGCGCCGGACTCCATGGGGGCCTATCTGACCTGGCAGCCTGGCCCTGTCACCACCGACGCCGACCGCAACTGCATCTCCAACATCCGGCCCGAGGGCATCGGCACCGCCGACGCCGTGCGCACGATCGCGCATCTTCTGCGCGCGATGCGGACCCGCGGGCTCTCAGGGGTGCGGCTGAAAGACGAGTCCGGGCGGCTGCCCGAGGGTGGTTGAGCGAAAGTCTGGGTTGGTTTCCCGCCAAAGCTTTCGCTCCGGACGAAATGTCTCGCCCTGGAACGCCCGGCGAACCAGCGCGTTGGGCCGCGCAATGACAAAAAAGACCGAGCGGCCAACGATGTTCGGGTTCCTGTGTGCCGGCTGTGGCCGCTGTCTGGAGGAGTTGCCAGCCTGGCAACTCGGTGCCGAACGGTTCTATTGCGGGATTTTCTGCCGCGAAGTGGATGAGCGGCTGCTGGAGCAGCCGTCGCCGCCCCGTCGCAACCCTGCCGCGGCCTGATGCATTCTGAGCATTTGAAATGCCGGGCGGGTCCGTATATCTAGGGCCCGACTCTGGTCCCGGCAGCGCCCCGCGCGGCCTGTTGGGGGATGGTGAAATGGTATCACGACAGACTCTGACTCTGTTTTTCTAGGTTCGAATCCTAGTCCCCCAGCCAACTCTGACCGCCGATATTATCCTTTAAAATCAATGGCTTGAATTCTCGTCCGCCGACGGACGCGGCCTCGATGCAGCGCCACCGAGGCGCCGGCGGGTCGGGCAACACCCGCATTGGTCGGCGTCAGGACGACAGCGAGTGACACCTGCGGTTCGGCTGCAAAGACGATGCCGAGTATGGAGCTTGAGCATCCAGACAGGCGCGCGGACTATGCGATCTCGTCCGTCGTCCAGTGATGTCATCGCGACCGATCGCCCGGTGGCGGCTTGAACCGGAGTCGTTGACAACATGCGCATGAGTGGCGTTGAGCGATGAAACCAGCAGCCTTCGTGCGGCCGTTTGGTCGTTGTTAACATTGAATGGCAAAAGGTCCGCAACCGGCCGCATCCGGTTCGGCCGCAGCCTACGCTAACGCGGCACGGAAATCGCATGTGCGTCCGTCGTCGTAACGTCGTCGTCACAGGAGCCCGATCCGAATGATCGCGCGCTGGTTCCACCTCTGCGGTCTGCTGATTGTTGGTTGCCTCATTTGCGGCACGGCATCCTCGCAGCCGCTGGTCGTCGCTTTGGGCGACAGCAACACCGCCGGCTACGGCGTCGGCCAAGGCAATGCATTCCCGGCCCAGCTCAGCACGATGCTGCAGCGTCGCGGCTACAACGCCCGGATCGCCAACGCCGGCATTTCCGGCGACACCTTTGGCGGCATGCTGAACAGGCTCGATACCAGTGTGCCGGCGGGTACGCGACTGGTGATCGTGCAGGGCGGCTATAACGATCTGATCCGCGGCACGCCCCGCGATGTCATCATTGCCCGGATGCAGGGCATCCTGCAGCAGCTCCGCGCGCGGCGGGTATCGGCGATCCTGTGCGGCTTCTTCTTTCCGGAATGGGATGCCGTCGGCCGCAAGCTTGCGGCGCAATACGGCGCCCGCTTCGTGCCAGGAAGTACCTGTTATTCGCCGAGCCACACCGGGCCTGACCGGCTGCATATGTCGGCGCAGGGACATACGGTGGTGGCACAGCGGCTGGTGCCGGTGGTCGCGAGCGCGTTGAGCGCCTCCAGAACGCAACCCGCAAAGCGCGTTGCCGCGAAGAAACCGGCGGGCCGCTGATCGCGTGACCTGAGATGTGCGATTAAGGCCGCAGATTGAGCAGCTTGATCGCGTTTTCCTTCAGGATCAGCGGACGGACTTCCGGCTTGATGTCGATTTTTTCGAAATCCGCCAGCCAGCGGTCCGGCGTGATCGCCGGAAAATCCGAACCGAACAGCACCTTGTGTTTAAGCAGCGAGTTCGCGTAGCGCACCAGGATCGGCGGGAAATATTTCGGCGACCACCCGGACAGGTCGATATAGACATTCGGCTTGTGCTGCGCGACCGCCAGCGCTTCCTCCTGCCAAGGGAAGGACGGGTGCGCCATCACGATCTTCATGTCGGGGAAGTCGATCGCGACCTGATCGAGATGGATCGGGTTTGAATATTCGAGCTTGATGCCGTAGCCGCCGCGCATGCCGGAGCCGACGCCGGTCTGGCCGGTGTGAAACAGCGCCGGCTTGCCGCTGGCCTGAATCTCTTCATAAAGCGGATAAGCCATGCGGTCGTGCGGATAGAAGCCCTGCGACGACGGGTGAAACTTGAATCCCTGTACGCCGAAATCCTCGACCAGCCGGCGGGCTTCGCGCACGCCGAGCTTGCCCTTGTGCGGATCGATCGACGCGAACGGGATCATGACATCGGAATTTTCGTTGGCGAGCCGCGCCACCTCTTCGTTTGCGTAGCGCCGGATGCCGAGATGGTGTTCGCAATCGACATGGAAGATCACGAGCGCCAGCTTTCGCTGACGATAATAGTCGGCGATCTCCGAAATGGTCGGCTCCCAGAGGTCCTGCTTGAAATAGGCCTTCATGCCCTCGCGAAGCTCGGCGCCGTCCTCGAAGGCGTGGGTGCCGCAGGGGCCCTCCGCATGGGTGTGGATGTCGATGGCAACGATGTTGTCGAGATCAATCATGGGAATGGCAGTTCGTCCGGTTGTCGGGTCAATCTGGCGTCGTGTTTCAGCGTCTGAACAGCATCACGGAATTATCCGGCGCTTCGCTATAAAGCGCGTCGACCAGGGCCGTCCTCCGCGCGATGATCCGGCGCTGGTTGAGATAGCCCTTGTCGGTGATTTCGCCGGCATCGATGTCCGGTGGTTCGGTCATGATAATGGCGCGCGCGATCCGTCGGCTGGAGCCGCTTTCGCCTGCATTATAGGCTTCGATCTTCTTCCGCAATGCGTCGCGGTACGCGCGGCTGTCCGGTGCCGCGGGTGCATTGGGACTGGGAATGACGACAAGGCCGATGTCGTTGCGGTTCTCGCCGGCGATGACGACGTCCTGCACGTAAGGTTCGCAGGCCTTGATGAGGTCGAGCCGGAGCAGGCCGACAACCACGAAAATCCCGGTGGTGAGCTTGAAATTCTCGGACAGCCGTCCGTGATAGGCGAGACCCGCCGCAATGTTCTGCGGATCGGAGAACCGCACGGCGTCGCCGATGCGCAGGAAGCCTTCTTCGTCGAAAGCCTCTCGCGTTGCTTCCGGCTGCCCCCAATAGCCGGGCGTGATACCGATGCCGCGGAAGCGCACTTCCATGTCTTCGTGATTCACCTTGATCAGCTTGGCCTCGATGCCGGGGATCGGCAGGCCGAGCGATCCGGACACGCCGGTGCCCCACCATCCGAGTGTTGCGGGGGAGGCGGTTTCGGTCGAGCCGAGTGAAGAGACAATGGGAATGCGCGCGCCGCGTACCTTAATCGACAAGTGTTCGAGCCGGTCCCAAAGGTTCTGCGGCAGGCCTGCCGCGGCATAGAGCAAAAGATCCATGTTCGAGAGGAGATGCCTCGCAAAGTCCGGATCCTGCTCCATCTGCGGGATTACGGCGTCATAAGCGCTCGGGACATTGAACATCAGCGTCGGCGCGACCGAGCGAAGGTTCTCGACCGAGCGGCCGATGCCGCCGGGCGTCGGTTTGCCGTCATCGATATAGAGCGCGCCGCCCGCGCGCAGCATCAGGTTGAAGGAGCCGTTGGCCCCTGCGGTGTGGTTCCAGGGCAGCCAGTCGACCATGACCGGAGGCCGGTCGAGCAGGAACGGCCAGACCGTAACGAAGCCTTCGGCGACCGCCAGCATCATCCGCTGCGTCACCATCACGCCCTTCGGATCGCCGGTCGATCCGGATGTCAGCATGATGCGGGCGACGCTGTCCGGCGACACCGCGGCAAAGCGCCCTTCAACCTCCTGCCTCGGCACGGTGGATGTCAGGTCGTCGAACGTGATGGCGTATGCAAATGGCCCGGATGAGGCTCCCGCAATCAACCGCCCGTCGAGGTCCGCGAGACGGCTCAGTGCCGCGGCAAACGGCTGCGTGTCTTCGACGAACACATGGCTGGGAGCGAACCTTTCGATCAGGCCGATCAGCTTCCGGTGATCCTTCGAGACCAGGGAATAGGCGGGCGACAGCGCCAGCACCGGTACGCCGATCTGCATGGCGGCGAGTTGCAGGATAGCGTTCCGGATCGAGTTCTGGCTCAGGATCGCGACCGGCCGCGTTTCGTCGGCGCCGTGATCGATCAGCCATTGCGACGCCGCATCCACATCGCGGCGGATGCTGCCATAGGAGCGGCGGTCCCAGGCGACGCTGTCGCCGCTCTTTTGCCGCTCGGCAAGAAAGATCGCATCCGGAATCCGCTCGGCGTGTCGGCGCAGGAAAACGCCGGTCTGGGCCGCCCGCAGATCCGGGGCGATCGCGTTTCCGAGAATGATCGTGCCGTCGTCTCGATGAGTCACGAGCGGCGAACGATCGGCAAAACGGGTGGGAACGAACGGCGATTGCTTGGGATCGAGGGGCACGTCGAGCGAGCCCGGACTGTAGCGCATATGGCCCTGCATTCTGCTCGCGCGTCGCGGTAGCAAGCGAATATACGCAGCGCCGGCGCATTTCAAATGCCGGACGCGCGTATCAGGGTCTCAAATACGGCCCCCCACCGCCGGCAATCGACATTACGCCGGATGCCCGTCATCCGGATCAACCGGCATGTTCTTTTTCTGCTGTGGAGTCATGCGCGCGGGATCGGGTTGGCCCGGCACGCCGCGCGGTCCGAGATGCTCGCGCTGCATCTCGTCCTCGGTCTTCAGGTGATCGCGGTTTTCGGAGAGGGGGCGAGGCTCTTTGGGCGGATCGGCGGTCATAACGATTCTCCTGCGAGAAGCGAAAACGTATCACGCCCCAGCTTCGTTCCAATAATGCCCGGCGCGCCGCCACCGCGACTTACCCCTTAGAGCGGCGGCAGCGCGTGCGCGAGCGGGGCGCTCGGGATCATGAGCAGTCCCGAAAAAGGACTTCCAAGCTCGAGGATGAGATAAATCGCGCCGGTCGCCGATAGAGCGAAAATCCCGAGTGTCCCGATCATCACCGGACCGGGCCGGGCGAACATGCTGAAGCTTGCAAAGAGCATGGTCAACCAGAACACCAGGATTGCGAGAAATGGCAGCGGGATCGGACTCTGCCCCTGGGTGAACATGAGAACGCGCGTCTGCGCCGTGTCGGAAATCAGTTGAAGCGCGCGGGCCTGCAAAAAGCGCTGCGCGTCAGTGGCCGGTTTCAGCCCCTGGGTCAGTTCGTAGAGTGCCAGACCTTCCGGACTGACTTCGAATCTCTCATGTGATCTGCGGTTGTCCGTCCATACCCGGTCGACCAGCGACGCCGTTTGTTTTCGCAATGCACGGCGGGCGTCCGTCGTCTCCGGCCCGTATTCCTTCAGGAACACGTCGAGCAGCATGATATTGGCTGTGATCTGGCGGATCTGTCCGGTCTGCGTATCGAACGAACTTTTGGCCGACGCGATCAGCAGGCCAAGAACCAGTGCGGCGATCGTGCCGATCAGGCCGGTGCCGAGCCTGATCGCTTCCTTGGTATCGGAATTGAGTTTGTCGCCCGGGAGCAGGCTGCCGAGCACGATGCCGGCGACGATGCAGCCGAACGTCAGGAGAGACAGCTCAACGGAATTCATCGTCGCCTCCGGCAAAGCGTAGCGGGTGAGGTCAAGCCTTTTCGAGCGCGAGCGACAGATCCTCGATGATGTCGTCGGGATGTTCCAGCCCGACTGACAATCGCAAGAACCCGTCGGTGATGCCGAGATCGGCGCGCGCCTGTTGTGTGATCCGCTGATGCGTGGTCGTCGCCGGATGCGTGATCAGGCTCTTGGCGTCGCCAAGATTGTTGGAGATGCGCACGACCTGTAGCGCGTCCTGCACCGCGAAGGCGGCTTTCTTGCCGCCCTTGACCTCGAACGCGACGAGGTTCGAGCCGCCCTTCATCTGGCGCTTGATAACGTCTGCCTGCGGATGGTCGGCGCGGCCGGGATAGATCAGACGCGTGACCTTGGGATGGTCGGCAAGGAAATCCGCGACCTTCGCGGCAGAGTCGGTCTGCTGGCGCACGCGCAGCGGCAGCGTCTCCAGTCCTTTCAGCATCACCCAGGCATTGAACGGCGACATCGACGGGCCGGTCTGCCGGTGCAGGTTGTGGATGTTGTCCTGGATGAATTTCGCCGATCCCAGCACGATGCCGCCAAGGCAGCGGCCTTGGCCGTCGATGTGCTTGGTGGTCGAATACACCACGCAATCGGCGCCGAGCGCGAGCGGGCTCTGCCACAGCGGCGTCGAGAACACGTTGTCGACGGTCACGGTGGCGCCGGCATCGTGCGCGATCTTCGCCACCGCTTCGATGTCGATGACTTCCAGCGTCGGATTGGACGGCGTTTCCATGAAGAAGGTCTTGGTGTTGGGACGCACCGCGTTCTTCCACTGAGCGAGGTCGGTCCCATCGACCAGCGTCGAGGCGACGCCGAAGCGCGGCAGCAATTCCTCGACCACATAAAGACACGAGCCGAACAGCGCGCGCGATGACACGATGTGATCGCCGGCCTTGACCTGACCCATCAGCGCCAGCGTCACCGCCGCCATGCCGGTCGCGGTTGCGCGTCCGTCCTCGGCGCCCTCGAAATCCGCCATGCGGGTCTCGAACATCCGCACCGTCGGATTGGCAAAGCGCGAATATTGAAAGCCCGGGCTCTCGCCCTTGAAGCGAGCTTCGGCCTGCGCCGCGCTCTCGTACACGTAGCCTTGCGTCAGAAACAGCGCTTCCGACGTTTCAGCAAATTGCGAGCGCAAAATCCCATGATGGACAAGGCGCGTCTCGGGCCGGAAATTGCGTTGCGGCGACTTTGAATCCGACGACTTTGAATCAGACGACATGGGATACTTCCTTCGTGCATTTCTGCCCGAGCCTGCGCGGCATGCTCAAGGCACAAAAAATCCCGGCCGAAATTCGAGCCGGGCACACGTGTCCCCGGCCTTTTAGCGATTTGTTTTACGTGGCTGCAAGCCGGCCGGCTCAAATGACCACGGATCGGATTTGGTCTTACGATGCGGGGCGAGGGGCCGTCAAGGCGCTACGCCGCCTTCGCCTGCTTCGCCGTCTGGATCGCCGCCCACACCCGGGCAGGGGAGGCGGGCATGTCGATATGGCGGATGCCATAGACCGACAGCGCATCGACGATCGCATTCATCACGCAGACCAGCGCGCCGGCGCAGCCGGCCTCGCCGCAGCCCTTGGTGCCGAGCGGATTGGTGGTCGCGGGCGACGGATGGCTGACAAAGCCGATATCGGGGAAAGAGTGCGCGCGCGGCATCGCGTAATCCTGGAACGAGCCGGTCAGCAATTGGCCGTCCTCGTCATAGACCGCGTTCTCCATCAGCGCCTGGCCGATGCCCTGGATCACGCCGCCATGCACCTGGCCCTGGACCAGCAGCGGATTGACGATGGTGCCGAAATCGTTGACCGAGGAATAGCGGACGACCTCGACCTCGCCGGTGTCGGGATCGATCTCGACCTCGGCAACGTGACAGCCATTCGGAAAGCTCGACGGCACGCCCTCGTTGACGATGCTGGCGTCGAGCTTTGCGGGTGTATCGCCGGGCAGCTTCAGGCCGGCGCGCAGCTTGTCGGCCAGGTCCATGATGCCGATCGCGCGGTCGGTGCCCGCAATCGTGAAGCGTCCATTGGCGAATTCGATATCGGCGACGGCCGCTTCCAGCACATGCGAGGCGATCGCCTTGCCGTTCTCGATCACCTTGTCCGATGCTTCGAGGATCGCCGCTCCACTTGCGGTGATCGAACGCGAGCCGCCGGTGCCGCCGCCGGCGATCAGTTGATCGCTGTCACCTTGAACAAGGCGAATACGCTCGAATGGAATGCCGAGCGCGCGCGACAGCACCTGCGCGAACGGCGCCGCATGGCCCTGGCCGTAATCGAGCGTGCCGGTGATGATGGTGACGTCGCCGTTCTCCTCAAAGCGGATGCCGCCCATTTCTTTGCCGGGAGGCGCGGTGACTTCCAGGAACGAGCCGATGCCGAGACCGCGCAACTTGCCGCGCGCTTCGCTCTCGCGCTTGCGGGCCGCGAAGCCTGCGAAGTCGGCGCCTGCGACGGCTTCCTCGAACAGGGCGGTGAAGTCGCCGGAATCGTATTTCATGCCCGACGAGGCCGCGAACGGGATCTGCGACGGCGCGATATGATTACGGCGCCGCAATTCAAGCCGGTCGATCCCCATCTCGGCTGCGGCATGGTCGATCAGCCGCTCCATGTAATAATTGCCCTCGGGGCGGCCGGCGCCACGATAGGCCGAGACCTGCGTGGTGTTGGTGAACATGCATTTGACCGCGACTTCGAGCAGCGGCGTGCGGTAGACGCTGGGCGTATTCTTCACCGCATTCAGGGTGCCAGGCAGCGGCGCCACCATTGCGAGGAAGGCGCCCATATTGGCGTAGCCCGTCAGCCGCACCGCGAGGAAATGCCCGTCCTTGTCGAGCGCAAGCTCGGCGGTGATCTCGTGGTCGCGGCCATGCGAGTCGGAGACGAAGGCCCCGGAGCGGTCGTCGGTCCATTTCACCGGACGCCCCAGCAGGCGCGCCGCGTGCAGGATGCAGACATATTCGGAATAGGCCTGCCCCTTCATGCCGAACGAGCCGCCGACATTGGGGGTCACGACGCGCACCTTGTCGGGTTTGACGCCCATCAGGTCGACGATCTGGCCCTTCATGCCGAACGCGCCCTGGCTCTGCGCATGCAGGGTGAAATGTTCGGCCGCAGGATCATACTCGGCGACGGCCGCGCGCGGCTCCATCGCCGCCACCACCAGTCGCGTATTGCGCAGCGACAGTTTCGTCACATGCGCGGCTTGCGCGAATGCCGCCGCGACCTTCCCGGCATCGCCGTAATGATAATCGAGTGCGAGATTGCCGGGCGCATCGTCGTAGATTTGCGGCGCGTCCGGCGCCGCAGCCTCGCTTGCCAGCGTCACCGCGGGCAGCGCCTCGATGTCGAGCACTACCGCCTCGGCCGCATCGCGCGCCTGCAATGCGGTCTCCGCCACCACGAAAGCGACCGGATCGCCGGCGAAGCGCACCTTGCCATCGGCCAGCGCAAACCGCTGCGGCTTTCGCATCTCGGTGCCGTCGCTGTTCTTGAACGGCACGATGCATTTGAAAGTGCCGTAGCCTGCCAGATCCTTCGCGGTATAGACGCCGAGCACGCCCGGCATCGTGGCCGCCTCGGTGGTGTCGATGCCGTTGATCACGCCGTGCGCGTATGGCGAGCGCACCATCACCGCATAGGCCTGGCCGGGCAAGGCGATGTCGTCAGTATAATGGCCCTTGCCCTGGATCAGGGTCGGATCCTCGGTCCGCGGGACCGGCTGGCCGACACCGAATTTCGCAACGGCCCAGTCGTCGGTGTTGGAGACGTCTTCGCGGATATTCATGCGGGCCTTTGCGAGGTTAGCGCTGCGTCCGATCCGACATAGCGGCGGCAACCGGGCCCGGCAAGGTTGGGCAGCGGCATGCCAGTTTCCCTGCGGAAGCAGGGCGAGGTTAGCTTTCGGGATGCGAAGCGGCCTGTGGGCAGACCCGGTTTCCCACGGACGGAAAACCACGCTAGACTTTGCCTGATCTTTGGACACAGGCGCCGCGGAACCCGCGAGGGTGCGGCAGGACAAGTTTGATGAGCGACGAGGTTCGGGCGACCGGCCTCGATCCCGCGCGTGACCGCGTTCAGGCCGAACCGCCCCGACAAGCGGGAGACGGAGCGGCAGGGGGGCTGCGGTCCGGATATGAGGGGGGTCGAGGCTCGCCCAGATATCCCTCGCAGGAGGGCAAGGCGCAGGATGAACCAGCGCCTCACGAGCATGCGCGCCGCGAGGTTCGCGTCGACTCCTCGGCATTGGGCACCGACCTTTACGGGCCGACCTATGCAGCGCTCGATCTCGGCACCAACAATTGCCGCCTGCTGGTGGCGCGCGCCACCCATGACGGGTTCCGCGTCATCGATGCGTTCTCCCGAATCATCCGGCTGGGAGAGGGCATCACCGCCTCGGGCCGTCTCGGGGAACCGGCGATCGGGCGCGCGATCGAGGTTCTTGGCATCTGTCGCGACAAAATGCGCAATCGCGGCGTCACCCGTTCTCGCCTGATCGCCACCGAAGCCTGCCGGCTTGCGGAAAACGGTGACGAATTCCTCGACCGGGTCCGGGCCGAGGTCGGCATCTCCCTCGAAGTGGTCGATCGTGAGACCGAGGCGATGCTCGCGGCGACCGGCTGCACCCCGCTGGTCGATCCCGATGCCGAGGGGGCAATCCTGTTCGATATCGGCGGCGGCTCCTCGGAAATCGCAAGCCTGGGCCCTTCGAAGCCCAGCAGGCGCGGGCCGCCGGAGCCCGCGATGCAAGGCTGGACCTCGCTGCCGCTCGGGGTGGTGACGCTGGCGGAACGCCATGGCGGCATCACCGTGACGCGTGAGATCTTCGAGGCGATGGTCGCGGAAGCGGCAGGGCATATCGCGCCGTTCGCGCGCGCGCACACGCCGCATGCGGCCACCATGCATCTGCTCGGCACATCGGGCACCGTGACCACCATTGCCGGCGTCCATCTCGGGCTGCGGCGCTACGACCGCAGGCGGGTCGACGGCTGCTGGATGATGGATGATGAGGTGACCGAGGTGATGCAGCGGCTGCTGGCGATGTCCTACGACGAGCGCGTCTGCAATGCCTGTATCGGCGCCGAACGCGCCGACCTCGTGCTGGCGGGCTGTGCGATCCTGGAAGCGATCCGCCGGGCGTTCCCGGCCGGACGGCTGCGCGTCGCCGACCGCGGCCTGCGCGAGGGCATGCTGGTGCAGATGATGCGTGCCGACGGCGTCTGGCGCGAGGCGGGCGTTTCGTGAAAAAAACACGCGGTAGTGGCGGGCGCGAACTCAAGACTCGCGTCAAGACCGGCAAGAGCCGTTCGCTCTCGTCCAAGCTCTGGCTCGAACGTCAGCTGAACGATCCGTATGTGGCGCGTGCGAAGCGCGAGGGCTATCGCGCGCGCGCGGTCTACAAGCTGTCAGAGATCGACGACAAGGCCAAATTCCTCAAGCCCGGCGCGCGGGTTGTCGATCTTGGTGCGGCACCGGGTGGCTGGAGCCAGCTGGCGGCGCAGCGCGTGCGCGCTGCCGACGGTAAAGGGCGCGTGGTGGCGATTGACTTGCTCGACATGGACCCGGTAGCGGGCGTCGACTTCATGCAGATCGACTTTCTCGATCCGGCGGCGCCCGACATCCTGAAGGAGAAACTCGGCGGTCCGGCCGATGTGGTCCTGTCCGACATGGCCGCGAACGCCACCGGGCACCGCAAGACCGATCACCTCAAGATCGTTGCGCTCGTGGAAGCGGCGGCCGCCTTCGCCGCGGAGGTGCTGAAGCCTGGCGGCACGTTTCTCGCCAAGGTGATTCAGGGCGGCACCGAGGGCGACCTGCTCGCCATGCTCAAGCGCGACTTCGCCAGCGTGAAACACGTCAAGCCGGCGGCGAGCCGTCAGGATTCGGCAGAGCTTTACGTGCTGGCGACCGGCTTTCGCGGAGAGCGCGAAACCTGACCGCGCGCTACTTCTTCTTCGCCAGACATTGATCGAGCGCGTAGCTGGTGTTGCAGAGCCTGCCCGCGGTCTCCGCGCTGGCGCCCTTGACGGTTTCCCGCATCTTGCATTCGGCGACCGACACGTTGGTCTGCAGATAGCGCATCTGGCAGGAATCCCGACGGGTCTTCGCACGCATCCCCTTGCGCACGATCGCCTGATAGCGCTTCCGGTATTCGGGATCTTTCGTCGTGATCGCGGCCAGTGCAGTCTCGTAATCGCCCTGCGCGGAAAATGGCGCGGCATACAGGCCTAGCGCGACCAGCGCTTCGAACGCCTTGCGGCCCTGTTTCGGTGGCGGCGGGTTGTCGCGAAAGGCTGTGACGAGCGCTACGCCGTCGCGGCTGAGAGCTTCGCCCTGCGCTTTCTGCTTGGCATTGCCGATCTCGATCTTGCGCAGCTCGTCCCGCAAGGTCATCGCCTTGTCGCAGACCGGGCATTCCGTCTGTGCGAACGCCGTGGCCGCTGCCATCAGCAGAAAAACAAGAGCGAGCTTTGTCATGCGACCTCTGTTCGCGGCTTTTCGACAGCCTTGATAAGGCTATCGCTATCAGGGTGAAAGGGCCTCGCGATCGTGCCGCCAGCATGCGTCGTTCGCAGAAATGCCGTGTTTACGGGCGCTTTTGGCCCCTCATTGTCCGGCAAGCCTGATTTATCGACGTTTTTTTCATGTCCGATGCGTGCTTTCGCTTCGCAAGACACCGCGAATCTCCTATGCGGGGGCTCTTGCGCACACCGCGCATCTTAGAGGGCATTCTCATGGCGGCAAAAGCCAAAGCAAAATCAAAGGCAAAACCGGCGGCAGCGAAGCCGGCAGCAAAGAAGTCGGCGGCGCCGAAGGCCGCCACTGCGAACCGGGTCACACTGAAGCATCTGGCTGCGGCGCTGGCCGAAGACCATCAGATGACCAAGAAGCAGGGCGAGGCGATGCTGAACGATCTCGTCGCGCTGATCACCAAGCATCTGAAGAAGGGCGAGCGCATCCGCATCGCGGGCCTCGGCATCCTTCAGGTGCGCAAGCGCGCAGCCCGCATGGGCCGCAATCCTGCGACCGGCGAGGCGATCAAGATCAAGGCGTCGAAGAAGGTCGCGTTCCGCCCGGCCAAGGAACTCAAAGAAGCCGTCTAAGGCGGCCCCGTTCGCTCATTTCCGCTCAAGCGGAAATGCGGAGCATGTAGCCTCCAGAACTTCATTGCTCCGGGTCCCCGCCTGCATGGCGGGGACGAGCGGGGCATTGCTTGTTTGAGAGTCAGCCGAGGCGCCGGTCGGATGTTTCCGATGCGGCGATCGGTTCGGCGGTGGCTTCGACCGGTTCGGTCTTGACCGGGACGCGGCCGGACATTTCCGCACCGGCATCGGCCGGCAGTCTCCAGAACCAGATCGCCGACGACGCCGAGATGGCGGCGACCACCAGGAAGGCGGGCGTGAAGTCCGCCGCCGTGAATTCGCTTGCGCCACGCCAAATGAGCGACATCTCGACCATCAGCGCGCCGACCGCGACACCGGCCGAAATCGACAATTGCTGGCCGACCGAGGCGAGCGCGGTGGCGCGGCTCATCCGTCGTTCCTCGACCTCGGCATAGGCGATGGTATTGACCGCGGTGAATTCCAGCGCGCGGAAAAATCCGCCGACCAGCAGGATCGTGATCAGGATCGAGACCGGCATGCCGGGGCGGAAGATCGCGACCGCGGCCAGCAGCACCGAACTGATCAGCGCATTCGCGATCAGGACGCGCCGGAAGCCGAAGCGGTTGATGGTGCGCGCGGCCACCGTCTTCATGCCGATGGCGCCGAGTGCGCCGGCAAAGGTCACCATGCCGGACTGGAACGGCGTCATGCCAAAGCCGGTCTGCAGCATCAGCGGCAGCAGGAACGGAAGCGCGCCGATGCCGAGCCTGAACATGAAGCCGCCGACAACACTGGCGCGGAATGTGGCGTAGCGGAGAAGCGAGAAATCGAGGATCGGCGCCGGCACCTTCCTCGCGTGGAACAGGTAGGCCGTCATCGACACCGCACCGCCCGCGACCAGCGCCACGATGACCTGCCACGGCAACATGTCGAGGCCTGCGACCGATAATCCGAAGGCAAGACCGGCGACGCCAAGCCCGGCGAGCAGCATGCCGATGCCGTCGAACGGCTCCTGATGCTCGGCCGGCACCGGATCGATATAGATCAGCACCAGCACGATGCCGACGATGCCGATCGGAATGTTGATCAGGAAGATCCAGTGCCACGATGCGTAGGTGGTGATGAAGCCGCCGACCGGCGGTCCGATCACCGGGCCGATCAGCGCCGGTATCGTGACCCAGGCCATGGCGCTGACGAGTTCGCGCTTCTCGATGGTGCGCACCAGCACCAGCCGTCCGACCGGCGTCATCATCGCGCCGCCCATGCCTTGCACGATGCGCGCGGCGACGAAGCCTTCGAGCGAACTCGCCAGAGCGCAACCGATCGAGCCCAGCATGAAGACGAAGATCGCCGCGGCGAACACGCGGCGCGCGCCGAAACGGTCGGCAGTCCAGCCGCTGGCCGGAATGAACACGGCGAGCGACAGCAGATACGACGTGACCGCGAGTTTCAGCGCCAGCGGGTTGGCGCCGATATCGGCGGCGATCGCCGGCAGCGAGGTGGCGATCACGGTCGAGTCGAGATTTTCCATGAACAGCGCGCATGCCACGATCAGTGGCACGAGGCGCGGATGATGCTGCATCGGGATTCCGGCGGACGGACGATTTGGCGGGCGTTCTAGCATTTCGTTGTTGTGCCGGCGCGGGAAGTCTTGCGTGGGGGGCTGCCCTTCCTACATGGAATGGCTGCGAAGGCCGCGCTGTCTCGGCCGGGAGGGCTCTGGAAAATGATCTACGTTCTGGCGTTCTTTCTGCCGCCTCTGGCGCTGCTGCTGAACGGGCAGATTTTCGCGGCGATCTTCAACGCCGTGCTATTTGTCCTGTTCCTTGTGGTCGGCTTGCTGACGCTGTCGCCCTATCTGTGGCTGATCGCGCCGGCGCACGCCATGATCGCGATCTATTCGCGGCGTGAGGATCGCAAGCATCGCGAACTGGTCGAGGCGATCGAGCGGCACGGTCCGCCCGCGAACTGGCGGCCGTAATCGCATTGTCATTCCGGTTCGCGGGCGAACGCCCGCGAACGCGGAAGCCGACGTTCCGCTACCGCGGTAATGCCCCTGTGCGTTCGCTGACGATGCAGCAGGCCGAGGTCCAGCCCGAATGGCCGCGCCACGTCACCTCGCACCAGGAATGCGAACTGCGGCGATCGAGCGGCGGACGACACTGTCCAACCGTCAGCCCGGTCGCGCCGGCCGGGATTGACACCACCAGCGGGAAATTGGTGCCCGGTCCTTTGCGCACATTGTGGATGCCCTGTGAGACATTGCCGAGCACGCGATAGGTCTCTCGCGGCAGCGCTGCGACCTGCGGCGGAGGTGACGGGGCTGGCTGCGGCGCGGCAATCGCGGGCGGCGGTGCGACCGCGGCGGGAGGCAGTGCGGGCGGCGGCGTCGGCTGAGCACGCGGTGGCTGCGGTGCGTCGGCATTGGTACGCGCGAGAAAGATCCGGCCCGGGATCTGGTCGTAATAGGCCGGCAATTGCTCGTGCCCGACACTGGCCGCGAGCTTCGGCACTTCGATCTGCAATTCCTTGGCGACATCGATCAGATCGAGGTCGGGCCGCTTCACCAGATCGATGAACAGGCGCGTGAACACCGAGTTGGGATGGGTGTCGTTTTCTCCCAGCCGGTCGAGCGCTTCCTGTCCAGCGCCGGCAGAGAACATCACGAACATGCCGCGCCGGGTATCCATGCGCGACAGCCCGCGTGATTGCCCGATCGAGCGGCCGGGTCCAGCCTTGAACGGATTGTTGCGGCAGGCATCGAGGATCATCACCGTGGTGGCAGCGCCGCGATCGCGCAGCCGTTCGGAGATGTCGTCGGCGAGAAAGCCTTCGGTGCGCAGAAGGTTGCGCTGGCCTTCGGTGACATTCGGGACGTCGGTCGGCATCAGGTAATTGCCGCCGTCGAGCGCGACGCCATGCCCGGCAAAGAAGAACAGCGCGGTGTCGCCCGGCGCGACCCGGGTCTCGAAATCGACCAGCGCGCGCGCCATGCGCTGGCGGTTGGCGTCGAGCAGGGTGATGACGCTGAAGCCGAGCCCCTGCAGGGTTGCGGAAATCGCCTGCGCGTCGCCGGTGGCCTTTTCGAGCTTCGACACTTCGCTATAGGCGTTGTTGCCGATCACCAGCGCGACGCGCTTGGCCGCCTGCGCCGCGCCGTGCGGCGCACAGCAGAACAGGATGGTGGCGAGTGGGAGGAGATAAGCGCGCAAAGGTCCGTTCCGTCGTGGGTCGGAGCGGAGGATAGTGGATGCGGCGCGCGCGGCCAATAGAGCAGCGCGCCGCATCGCCGAAACGGACCCATCTGTCAAAGGGCGCGATGCTGACCGAGACGCTTCAACCCGATCCATTGCAGCAGAGCGAAGGCGCCGACTGTTGTGGCCTGCGCGATCACGAATGCGGCACCGAGCAGGGTCGGGTTCACGAAGCCGCTTGCGAGCAGGATCACGCTGTCGATCGCCCACAGCGCGTTGTAGGCGATGATCGCCACCACTGCCGCGCGGGGCGGGTTGGCGCGCAGGCCAATCATGAGCACGATGGCGGCGAAGGGCAGGAGACTCATCCCGACATAGCGCATCATCGCAACCGGAAGGCCGAGCAGATCGGTGAGGTGTTGCGCGCCGAGGGCGATCAGAAGCCCGGTGGCGGCGCTGGCGGCGGCGTCGGCAAGCAGCGCGCGGCGCAGGAACATCGCGTCGTAGGATTGGCGGATCAGGGCTTTCATGTCTCGCTCCGTGGTTGGACCGGACCGTCGCGGCCGGCGTTGCAGCGAAGATGGAGCGGACGTCCGCGCGGGTCGATTACCTCGCAGGTCATGGAAGCCGTTATAGTCGTCCGGTACACATCGGGCATGAGCATGATGGGGCAATCGCAAACTCAATTCGGTGCGCATCTGCGCGAATGGCGGCAGCGCCGCCGCATGAGCCAGCTCGACCTCGCGCTGGAGGCGGAGATTTCGGCGCGCCATCTGAGCTTCGTCGAAACCGGAAAGTCTCAGCCGTCGCGCGAAATGGTGCTGCGGCTCGCCGAACAACTCGACGTGCCGCTGCGCGAGCGTAACGTCCTGCTGAGCGCTGCGGGTTTTGCACCGGTGTTTGCCGAGCGGAAACTCGACGATCCGCATATGCAGAATGCCAGGCGTGCGGTTGAGCTCGTGCTGAAAGGGCACGAGCCTTATCCCGCGCTTGCGATCGACCGGCACTGGATCATGATTGCCGCGAATGCGGCGGTGTCGCCGCTGCTCGCCGGTATTCCGGCCGCCCTCGTGACGCCACCGGTCAACGTGCTGCGGCTCAGCCTGCATCCCGACGGACTCAGCGGGCGGATCGTGAACCTCACGCAATGGCGCGCGCATCTGCTGGAGCGGGTGCGGCGGCAGACCGAGATCACCGCGGATCCGGTCCTGATCGACCTGCTGCGCGAACTCGAGAGCTATCCGGCCCCCCGTCCGGCGGGACCGGCGTCGAAATCTGACTATGCCGATGTGATTGTGCCGCTGCGGCTGAAGGCGGGAGATGCAGTCTTGTCATTTATTTCGACCACGACAGTGTTCGGCACCCCGCAGGACATCACCCTGTCCGAACTGGCGCTGGAGACGTTTTTTCCGGCGGACCCGGAGACCGCTGAAATATTGCGCGGGATGACGGCCGCGGCCCGGTGACGGCGCCGTCCGGCCATGCTATCCGCCCACGCCAACCGGATTTTCCGACCGCGTTTCGCCCGCCTTGCGGGAGCCCGAATCCGTCGCTAGGTATGGCAATGGCAAACCCCAATTCTCAACGACAAAATGGCGCCCCGCGTGAGGCGCTGACCTTCGACGATGTCCTGCTGCAGCCGGGCCTGTCGGACGTGCTGCCGTCCGAAGTCGACATCCGCTCGCGCATCACCCGCGACATCTCCCTGAACATCCCGATCGTGGCCTCGGCCATGGATACCGTCACCGAGGCGCGGATGGCGATCGCCATGGCGCAGGCCGGCGGCATCGGGGTGATCCACCGCAACCTCGATCCGGACGAGCAGGCCGCCCAGGTGCGCCAGGTCAAGAAGTTCGAATCCGGCATGGTGGTCAATCCGCTGACCATCGCACCCGACGCCACGCTCGCCGACGCCTTCGCGCTGATGAACGAGAACGGCATCTCCGGCATCCCGGTGGTGGAGGGCGGCGGACGCAACGGAAAGGCCGGCAAGCTGGTCGGCATCTTGACCAACCGCGACGTGCGCTTCGCCACCGATCCGTCGCAGAAAGTGTCGGAGTTGATGACCCATGAGGGGCTCATCACCGTGCGCGAGAATGTCGGCCAGGACGAGGCCAAGCGGCTGCTGCATCAGCACCGCATCGAGAAGCTGCTGGTGGTCGATACCGATTATCGCTGCGTTGGCCTGATTACCGTGAAGGATATCGAAAAGGCTGTCGCCAATCCGAATGCCTGCAAGGACGAGCAGGGGCGTCTGCGCGTCGCCGCCGCCACCACGGTCGGCGACAAGGGCTTCGACCGCACCGAACGGCTGATGGCGGCGGGCGTCGATCTGGTCGTGGTCGACACGGCGCACGGCCATTCGCGGCATGTGCTGGAAGCGGTGAACCGCATCAAGCGGCAATCCAACAAGGTGCAGGTGGTCGCCGGCAATGTCGCGACCTCGGACGGCGCGAAGGCGCTGATCGATTCAGGTGCGGATTCGATCAAGGTCGGCATCGGGCCGGGCTCGATCTGCACGACGCGGATCGTGGCGGGCGTCGGCGTGCCGCAGCTCACCGCGATCATGGATGCGGTCGAGGCCGCGCGAAAGACCGGCACGCCGGTGATCGCCGATGGCGGCATCAAGTATTCCGGCGATCTTGCGAAGGCGATCGCGGCCGGAGCCGATTGCGCCATGGTCGGATCGCTGCTCGCCGGCACCGACGAGACCCCGGGCGAGGTGTTCCTGTATCAGGGCCGCTCCTACAAGACCTATCGCGGCATGGGCTCGGTCAGCGCGATGGCGCGCGGCTCCGCCGACCGCTATTTCCAGCAGGACATCAAGGATACGCTGAAGCTGGTGCCGGAAGGCGTCGAAGGGCAGGTGCCCTACAAGGGCGCGACCGCAACCGTACTGCATCAACTTGCGGGCGGGCTTCGCGCGGCGATGGGCTATGTCGGCGCCGCGACCGTCGACGAACTCCACAACAAGGCGACCTTCGTGAAGATCACCAGCGCGGGCCTGCGCGAGAGCCATGTCCACGACGTGACCATCACTCGCGAGAGCCCCAATTATCCGGGTCGGGCGTAGTCTGTCTTATCCCTCCCCTGAATGGGAGGGATGATCCTCACGCGCTGCGCGATCCAGGGGTCACATCCAGCCCGTCGGGTCGTCGATCGGCTCGCCGTTCAGCGCACGGACCAGGCCGCGCAGGCAGCGGAACAGCAGCCAGGCCGCGACCGCGACGACGATTGGGATGCCGATACTGAAAAAGCTGAGATAGAACCCGATCAGGCCGACCGACGCGCCGATCCAGAAGGTATAGATCGCCGACGTCATGTGCGAGGCGTAGGGCGAGCCGCCGCACTGGACGCGCTTCAGATAGGCGAGGCCGAGGCCGAGGAAAAACGTGAACAGCGTGAAGCAGCCGGCGAGATAGAGCAGCCATACGGCGATGGCCGCATTGCGCTCCTCACAGGGTTTCACCGGGTTCTGGGCCGTCATCGTGCCTCCGCGCGAGATCGCGTCGCAGCCCACGCGAACACCCGCGCCAGCGGGCGGTCTATCGAAGGGCGAGCCTCATGTATCAGCATGTGGCAGAACCGCCAGTGCCCGAATGTGACATTTCCGCGAGCGCACGATCCCCGATCCGCTCACAACCACCCGGTCGGATTGTCGATCGGCTGGCCGTTGATGGCCCGGACCAGCCCGCGCACGCATCGGAAAATTGTCCAGATGACGAGCCCGATCAGGATGAAAATGCCGACCCCGACGATAACGAGCAGGATACCGACCAGCCCGACCACAAGGCTGATCCAGAACGTCCGAATCGCCGAGACCATGTGCGATTGATAGGGCGTGCCCGCAAAGGCGTCACGCTTCATGTAGGCGATGATCAGGCCCGCGATGACCGTCACCACGGTGATGTGGCCGCCGAGATAAAGCAGCCAGACCGCCATGGTCCAGTTGCGCTGTTCCGTAGACGGGACCCGCTCCGGAAACTGTTGTTGCGGCGGCTCCTGGACCGACATGTCATTTCCTCGCGGCAAGGCACGTTCGAGGCTAACGGCCACGGAACGCAGTGTCTATCGGAGCGACGCGACGTTCACATGTATCGGCGGACGCGATAGCGGATGAGGTATTCGCCCGCGGGTAGCGGCATGACACCCTCGCGCGGCGAGGGCAGGAATTCGATCCGTTGCCAGGGGCCGAATTGCGTCTCGAGCGCCGAATCGCCCGTATAGGGGATGCGCCAGCGGGATTCGACATTCGGTGCCCAACCAAGCGCCATGTCGGACCCCTCGCTCTTCCGGTCGATTGCGAAGCTACCGGAAATCTGGCCGCGCCCGTCGACCATTGCGGTTCGGTCGATATAGATGCCGTGTCCTGATTGGCCTTGCCATTGGGCCAGCCGTATTTCACCGACAGGCGGCAGCGCAACGCCGGGCGGCAGCCGCAGCTCATAGCGTACGACCGGATGGCCGGACGATTTCGGCCAGTCATAAGCCGCAATGGTGATGGCGGTGCCGCCGAGTGCAATTAAAGCCAGCAGCACAAGCGCGCTGCGCTGAAGCCAGCGCGGCATACGCGTGAGTTTGAGCACGATCCAGACCGCCGCCACGGCGCTCGTGGCCATGCCTGCAATCAGGCTCCAGATCAGCATGTCTTTCAGTTCGGCGATGTCACGGTCGGTCAGCCGCGCAATCGCGTAGCTTGCGACCTCTCCGAACTGCATCCCGGCAAAGCCGCCCGCCGCGCCGGCAGCCATTGCAAGAAGGAGGACGGTGGCAGGATTGAGTTTGGTCATGACGGCCCGGTTCCGCCGAAAGGCAGGCTTGGGCATATTAGTCGTCACGGCCCATGCGACGGTTCAATTTCCATTCGACGGCACATGGTCTAAAGGGTGTGCCTGCTTTTTTGGCGAATAGGACGACGCGGGTTTTCCCTCCCCTTCAGGGGAGGGTGGCCGCGGAGCGGCCGAGTGGGGTGCTATGGCGAACGAACGCGCCAGGCAGCTGAGAAAGTCGATGACGCGCCAGGAAATCACGCTCTGGATGCGGCTTCGGGCTTTTCGCCAACTTGGGTTTCATTTCCGCAGGCAATCTCCGGTTGGCGGCTACATCGTCGACTTCGAGGGCCGGAAGGCGCGTCTGGTCGTCGAACTGGATGGCGGTCAGCACAATCACGACGATCACGCGACGCGCGATCAACTTCGTGATGCCCGGCTGGGGGAGTTAGGGTATCTGACCTTGCGCTTCTGGAATCATGAGATCGATTCAGGCGTGGATGGTGTATTGCACGTCATTCACGCGAATCTTCTGGATCGCTCACCCCACCCGGCCGCTCCGCGGCCACCCTCCCCTGAAGGGGAGGGAGACTGGAGCAAGCCTTGATGCCCGATCAGGCCCGCCGATTCGTCCTTGCTTCCCGTCCCGTTGGCGAACCGAAGGAATCGGACCTGCGGCTGGAGACGTTTGTCGTTCCCGCGCCGGGGGCGGGCGAGGTGCTGCTGCGCACGCTCTATCTATCGCTCGACCCCTATATGCGCGGACGCATGAGTGAAGCGAAATCCTACGCCGCCCCGGTTCCCGTCGGCGGGGTCATGGAGGGTGGCACCGTCAGCGAGGTGGTCGCGTCGAACAACCCGGCGTTCGCCGTGGGCGACGTTGTGCTTGGCCGCACCGGCTGGCAGACCCATGCGGTGTCGGACGGCGCATCGCTGCGCAAGGTCGATCCGGATCTGGCGCCGATCTCGACGGCTGTGGGCGTCCTCGGCATGCCGGGCATGACCGCCTATGCGGGCCTGCTCGAAGTCGGCCAGCCGAAGGCGGGCGAAACGCTCGTGGTCGCGGCGGCATCCGGAGCGGTCGGCTCGGTGGTCGGACAGATTGCGAAGATCAAGGGCCTGCGCGCGGTCGGCATCGCCGGGGGCGCGGACAAATGCCGCTACGTGAAGGACGTGCTCGGCTTCGATGATTGCATCGACCATCGCGCGCCGGATCTGCCGGGCCGGCTTGCTGCGGCCTGTCCGAACGGCATCGATGTCTATTTCGAGAATGTTGCCGGTCCCGTGCTCGACGCCGTGCTGCCGCTGCTGAATACATTCGCCCGCATCCCGGTTTGCGGAACCATCGCGCATTACAACGACACCGCGCCGCCGCCGGGTCCCGACAAGCTGCCTGCGGTGTGGCGGATGATCCTGACCAAGCGGCTGACGGTGCGCGGTCTCCTGGTCACCGACTTCGCCGCGCTGCATGGCGACTTCTTGCGCGACATGGGGCAATGGGTGAAAGAGGGCCGGGTGAAATATCGCGAGGACATCGTCGACGGCTTCGAGAACGCACCGCGTGCGTTGATCGGGCTCCTGCGCGGCGAGAATTTTGGCAAGCTAGTGGTCCGAGTCGCGGAACGGAGCAAGTAGATGTCGGTTCAGATGATCCTGTTGCCGCTGTTCGTGCAGGTGCTGCTCACCATCGCGCTTGGCGTGCATCTCGCAGTGAGACGCCGGATCGCTTTCGCCGAGGGCACGCGCTGGCAGGACATTGCGGCGCGCGAGCCGAACTGGCCGAAGCACGCCATCGTCGCGCACAATGCCTATCTCAATCAGTTCGAGATTCCGGTGCTGTTCTATGTGCTGACGATCCTGGCGCTGATCACCAAGCAGGCCGACCTGCTGTTCGTGATGATGGCGTGGATCTTTGTCGTCATGCGCATTCTGCAGGCGGGTGTGTTCGTGACCTCCAACCACGTGCCGATCCGCGGCGCCTTTTTCGGTATCGGTGTCATCGTTCTCTTCATCATGTGGATCATCTACATCGTCCGCATCCTCACGCTGTGATCGGCATGGTGCGGAGCGTAATGCGATGATCCCTGCCGCGCGCATTTCCGGCGCCATCGAGGTGCTGGCCGATATCGAGACCAAGCGCCGGCCCGCCAGCGATGCCCTCAAGGAATGGGGGCAGATGCACCGCTTTGCCGGCTCGGGCGACCGCGCCGCGATTGCCGGCCTCGTCTACGATGCGCTCCGGCGCAAGGCGTCGAGTGCCTATGTGATGGGCGAACAGACGCCGCGTGCGGTGATGCTCGGCATGCTGCGGCTGGAGCGTGAACTCGGCGTGGATGCGATCGCGGCGTTGTTCAGCGGCGCACGCTTCGCGCCGGAACCGCTGAGCGATGGCGAACGGGAGAGGCTGTCTTCGGCGGGTCTCCAGGATGCGCCGCCACATGTCGCCGGCGACTATCCGGACTGGCTGGATGCGAGCTTCGCCACCGTATTCGGCGAGGCGCGGGCCGACGAATTGTCGGCGCTAGCGGCGCGTGCGCCGCTCGACCTGCGGGTCAACCCGATCAAGTCAGACCGTGACAGAGCGTCTGCAGAACTCGCCGAGTATAACCCAGAGGAAACCAGTTGGTCGCCGGTCGGCCTGCGGATTCCCGTTGCGCCGGACGCGAAAAGTCCGGCGATCCAGTCCGACCCGGCCTTCATCAAGGGCCATATCGAAATCCAGGACGAAGGCTCTCAGCTTGCTGCGCTTTTGGCCGGCGCGCAGCCCGGCGAACAGGTCGTCGACCTGTGCGCGGGAGCAGGGGGAAAGACGCTGGCTCTGGCGGCGATGATGGAGAATTCCGGCCAGATCTACGCCACCGATACCGACAAGCGCCGCCTTGCCCCGATCCACGCCCGGCTGGAGCGCGCCGGCGTCCGCAATGTGCAGGTTCGCACCCCGCGCGGAGCCACTGAAATCCTTGATGATTTGGCGGGCAAGGTCGACCTCGTTCTGATTGATGCGCCGTGCACGGGCACAGGCTCGTGGCGGCGTAATCCGGATGCCAAATGGCGGCTGCGCCCCGGTGCGCTGGAGATCCGCCGCCGCGATCAGGTCGCCGCGCTCGACCGCGCCGTACCGCTGCTTAAAGCCAATGGCCGCATCGCCTACGTCACCTGTTCGGTGCTGGATGAGGAAAATGGCGCGCAGATTAGGGATTTTCTGGCGCGGCATCCGGATTTCGTCGTGGAGAAGCCCGTGCAGGTCGCGGCGGCACTCGGCGAGCGCAGCTTTCTGTTTCTCAAGGCGGCGCTGGTCTCTGAGACAGGAATTCTCATGACCCCCCGCCGCACCGGCACCGACGGCTTTTTCGTCTCGGTGCTGCGGCGAAGCTGAAGCGTTTTCAAGCGGGCGCCGGTTCGCGCGAAGAAAACGCGTCGACGCAAGAGACTTTAACCCACGTCGAATTTTACCCCCTGTGCCAGCGGCAATGTCCGGCCGTAATTGATGGTGTTGGTGGCGCGCCGCATATAGGCCTTCCAGGAATCCGAGCCGGATTCCCGGCCGCCGCCGGTCTCCTTCTCGCCGCCAAACGCGCCGCCGATCTCCGCGCCGGACGGCCCGATATTCACATTGGCGATCCCGCAATCCGACCCGCGCGCGGACAGGAACAGCTCCGCCTCGCGCAGATCGTTGGTGAAGATCGAGGAGGCAAGGCCCTGCGGCACCGCGTTGTGCAGATCGAGCGCGGATCCGAGCTCGCTGTAGCGCATGACCCAGAGCAGCGGCGCAAACGTCTCGTGCTTCACAAGATCGGTTTGCTCTGTGGTTTCGGCAAGCGCGGGGCGCACATAATAGGCATCCTTCCATCCGCCGACATCGACGCGCTCCCCGCCGGTCACGACAGCGCCGCCCGCTTTCGCGTCCGCCAGCATGGTCTGCATGGCGTCGAATGCACCGCGGTCAATCAGCGGGCCGACGAGGGTGCCGGCCTCAAGCGGATTGCCGACAGCGACAGATTCATAGGCGCTTTTCAGCCGTGGCAGGAAGCGGTCATAGATTGAGTCATGCACGAACAGGCGTCGGAGCGTGGTGCAACGCTGGCCCGCCGTGCCCATTGCGGCGAAGGCGACGCCGCGCAGCGTCAGGTCGAGATCGGCCGATGGGCAAACGATGGCGGCGTTGTTGCCGCCGAGTTCGAGGATCGCGCGCGCGAAGCGCTGCGCCAGACGCGGCGCGACCTGACGGCCCATCGCGGTCGAGCCGGTCGCCGACACCAGCGGCACTTTCGGATGGTCGGCGAGCATTTCGCCAAGTGCGCGTCCGCCGATCAGCACCGCGGACAACCCCTCCGGCGCGGTGCCGCCCTCAGCCTTGAAACGTGCGAGCGCGCGCTCGAACAGCGCCTGCGTCGCCAGCGCGGTCAGTGGCGTCTTCTCCGATGGCTTCCAGACGATGCTGTTGCCGCAGACCAATGCGAGCGCGGCATTCCACGACCACACTGCGACCGGGAAGTTGAACGCCGAAATGATGCCCGTGACGCCGAGCGGATGCCAGGTCTCCATCATGCGGTGTTCGGGGCGTTCGGTCGCAATAGTCAGGCCGTAGAGCTGGCGCGACAGGCCGACCGCGAAGTCGCAGATGTCGATCATCTCCTGCACTTCGCCGAGACCCTCCGACACGATCTTGCCGGCTTCGATCGACACCAGCCGGCCGAGCGCGGCCTTGTTCGCCCGCAATTCCTCGCCGAGCAGCCGCACCAGTTCGCCGCGCTTGGGTGCCGGAACGTTGCGCCAGACGAGGAAGGCCGCGTGCGCGCGTTCGATGGCGTCCCGGGCAGCGTCGGGGGAGGTCTCGGCAAGCTCGGCAATGGTTTCGCCCGTGATCGGCGAACGGGCCTTCAGCGTCCCATGGTGGCGGTCGAAAGGCACGCCCAGCCTGGCCAGGAGGGCTGCGGCGTCGTCGGCAAGGCTTCGAGGTTTTGCAGCGGTCATGGTCCCGGTCCCGGTGCGGTCGTGAGAGTGCGACTTGCAGCATAATGGGCCGCGAATGTCATCGGTCCCCTGTTCTGGGCGGAGATGGCGGCAGGTGCCGCTGGCAAAGCCTCCGCCGATCCCATATTTGCGTGGATATCGTCCGGAAATGGCTCGTTTTGCGGGCGATTGGCGCTACCCCTTGAACGGCCGGACGCCACAAAGGCGGTCTCAAACCTTGATTCACGCGTCTCGACAGCACCCGAATCCGTCTCTAGAACCCGCCATGGCGCACGCACCCCAGCACGACAAGCTCCTCATCGTCGATTTCGGTTCGCAGGTCACCCAGCTCATTGCGAGGCGGGTGCGCGAGGAAGGCGTTTATTCCGAGATCGTCCCGTTCCAGAGAGCCGAAGAGGCCTTCCGCGCGATGAAGCCGAAGGCCGTGATCCTGTCCGGCGGACCGGCCTCGGTCCACGAGCAGGGCGCGCCACTCGCACCGCCCGCAATCTACGAGGCCGGCGTACCGGTGCTCGGCATCTGCTATGGCGAGCAGGCGATGGCGCAGCAGCTCGGCGGCAAGGTCGAGGGCGGGCATCACCGCGAATTCGGCCGCGCCGAGGTCACCGTGACCGACGACACGCCGCTGTTCGAGGGCGTGTGGGAGAAGGGCCAGAGCTATCCGGTGTGGATGAGCCACGGCGACCGCGTGACCGTGCCGCCGGCGGGCTTCCGCACGGTCGCGACCTCGCCGAATGCACCGATCGCCGCGATCGCCGACGACGCGCGGAAATTCTACGCCACCCAGTTTCACCTCGAAGTGATGCACACCCCGCATGGCGCGGCGCTGATCCGCAATTTCGTGCGCAAGATTGCGGGCTTCACCGGCGACTGGACCATGCGCGCCTTCAAGGACGAGGCGATCGAGAAGATCCGCAAGCAGGTAGGCAACGGCAAGGTGATCTGCGGATTGTCCGGCGGCGTCGATTCGTCGGTCGCTGCGGTGCTGATCCATGAGGCGATCGGCGACCAGCTCACCTGCGTGTTTGTCGATCACGGGCTGCTGCGGCTCGGCGAGGCAGAGAAAGTCGTCGCGCTGTTTCGCGGCTCCTACAATATTCCGCTGATCCATGTCGAAGCCGAAGAGATGTTCCTGAAGGAGCTCGACGGCGTCGACGACCCCGAGACTAAACGCAAGATCATCGGCCGGCTGTTCATCGATGTGTTCGATGCGGAGGCGAAGAAGCTCGGCGGCGCCGATTTTCTCGCGCAGGGCACGCTGTATCCGGACGTGATCGAGAGCGTGTCGTTCACCGGCGGACCCTCGGTCACGATCAAGTCGCACCACAATGTCGGCGGCCTGCCCGAGCGCATGAAGATGAAGCTCGTGGAGCCGCTGCGCGAATTGTTCAAGGACGAGGTACGGGCACTCGGCCGCGAGCTTGGGCTGCCGGATGTGTTCGTCGGCCGCCATCCGTTTCCGGGACCGGGGCTTGCGATCCGCTGCCCCGGCGTCATCACGCGCGAGAAGCTCGATATCCTGCGCTACGCCGACGACATCTATATCGAGGAAATCCGCCGTCACGGGCTCTACGACGATATCTGGCAGGCCTTTGCGGTGATCCTGCCGGTGAAGACCGTCGGCGTGATGGGCGACGGCCGCACCTATGATTTCGTGGTCGGCCTGCGCGCCGTCACCTCGACCGACGGCATGACCGCGGATTTCTATCCGTTCGACATGAAGTTTCTCGGCCACGTCGCGACGCGCATCATCAACGAGGTGAAGGGCGTCAACCGCGTGGTTTATGATGTGACCAGCAAGCCGCCGGGTACGATCGAGTGGGAGTGAGGCTTAAAAGGTGACGGGTGACGTTAGCCTGAACGAGTGGTTAGAACAGCTCGCAAACGACGAGCCGGACAAAATAGTTTTTCGTTTCCAAATGACAGATTGAGAGATGAGTATATCGCGACGATTGAGACGCGAGCCTGGGAGGAAGTTTCTGATCTTCTTAGGAGATTCTTGCTACCTTCATGTTCACTGGGTTCGGATGGGTTCACGCTTTTGGGTTGGCAGGCATTTGCCAAGGCAGGATATCCGGTACGGGAATCTGAATTCCGGAGCCGGCTTATCACCTACGTGGGTGCCAAGGAACTTGGCCTTGAGGCTCCGCCGCCTTGGGAAGGCATTACCTGGGTCTTAGACTTGCTGCCTCATTTTCCGCGCGCCGCGATTAGCGCCTTAGAATCTTACTTTATGGCTCACGGCTTGGTGTTGCCTGACGGCAGACTTCACGGGCTATCGGATGCGATGGAAGTGATTCGAGCGAAGTGTATCGAAAGGCCTCGGTCTCCAGAAGACGCCATACGATTGTTGAATGAGGAGTCGCCACGCACTCTAGAACACCTTGTTGAATGTCTCTATTCCGAAATCGGATACAAGACTGTTCTGACACCTCGTCAAAAAGACGGTGGCTTTGATGTGTTGGCGGAGAAACAGGAATCTGGTCAGAGGGCCTTGCTCCACATTGAGTGTAAGAAGTGGCAGGGAAACGTCGGGGTGCCGGTGATGCGGGGCCTGCTCGGAGTAGTTAGTGACAGCAAGGCGACCAATGGGATATGTGCAACGACGAGCGACTTAACGGATCCGGCGAAAGAGTTTGTAAAGCGCAATCCCCGTCTGGATTACATTCCAGGCACCACGCTTGTTCAAATGTTCAATGAACATCTCGGCCCTTTTTGGTTCAATCAAATTGATCGCTTGGTTTTACAATCAAAGCGAAAAATGGGAAACATGCCGTCTGCCTGAAAGGTTGCCCTGGCGGACTTCTTCCGGCCGAAGAGCCCCATATAAAATCCGAGGCGCCGGCTTTGGTTTCCGAGACGCGTGTCAGTTGCGTTGTACGTTTCGTGACTTGGAGGTCGCAGCCAGGAATGATCGAGTGGGAGTGCCCCGCTAACAAGCGAAAGCCATGAGCACCGCACCGCATTTCGATATCGACATGGCTGCGTTCTGGCGCGACCCGTATCCGGCCTACGCAAAATTGCGCAGGGATGCGCCGATCGCTTTCGTGCCGCAGCTCGGCGGCACGGTGTTTGCCGCCCGCGACGACATTTTCGTCTGCGAAAAGCAGATCGAGATTTTCAGTTCGCACCAGCCCGGCGGCCTGATGAACACGCTGATGGGCGTCAACCTGATGCGCAAGGATGGCGACGCGCATCTGGCGGAGCGCAAGGCGATCTTTCCCGCAGTCTCGCCGAAAACCGTCAAGGCGCACTGGACCGCGCAATTTAAGGCGCATGCCGATCGCATTCTGAATGCGCTTGAGCCGGAGCGTGAGTTCGACTTCTGCGCCGGCTTCGCTCTGCCGTTCTCGGCCGAATGCCTGAAGTCGGTCACCGGCCTGACCAACATGCGCTATCAGGACATGGATGCGTGGTCGCAGGCCATGATCGACGGCATCGCCAATTATACCGGCGTGCCCGAGATCGCGGCGCGCTGCTATGGCGCGACCGCCGGCATCGATGCGGCGATCGACGACATGCTTCCCGTCGTGAAGAGGGCGCCGGACCAGAGCCTGCTCAGCGTGATGCTGCAATCCGGTATGCCCATGGACAGCATGCGCGCCAACATCAAGCTTGCGATCAGCGGCGGGCAGAACGAACCGCGCGATGCGATCGCCGGGACGGTGTGGGCACTGCTGACGCATCCTGACCAACTGGGGCTGGTGCGGTCGGGACAGGTCTCCTGGCTGCAGGCCTTCGAGGAATACGCGCGCTGGATTTCACCGATCGGCATGTCGCCGCGCCGGATCGCCAGGCAGCACCGCTTTCGCGACATCGAATTTGAACCTGATGACCGGATTTTCTTTCTCTACGGATCGGCCAACCGCGACGAAGCGCATTTCGACAAGCCCGATCGGTTCGATGTCCGCCGCGATACCTCGAAAAGCATCGCCTTCGGCGCAGGCCCGCATTCTGTGCCGGCGCCTTCGCCTCGCGCGCCATGATCGCCGATGTGGCGCTGCCGACGATTTTTTCCAGGCTGCCTCATCTGCGTCTTGCGAGTGACGCGGAGGTGCGCTTCGGGGGCTGGGCGTTCCGTGGGCTTGCCCGGCTGCCGGTGACATGGGAACGATCCGGTCATCACTGACGTCGCAATCGGACCTGTGGCATGCCCCGCTTTCTCAAGATCATTCTCGCCTGTCTCGCCGGCTTGATCGTCGGCTGGGCGATCCCGGTCGTCTGGTACATCGCAGCCACCAACTATTTCGGTCTTCACGATCGCGATGGCGGCGGCGCGATGGGGGCGATATTCATCATGGGGCCGATCGCCGCGCTTCTGCTCGCAACCATCGCCGCGATCGTGACGATCAGACGAACCGCTTGAGGCTGTTCTCCGTCCGGATGAACACCCTTTCCTTTGGTATGATTGGCGGACCTTGCGCAGGGGCCTAACTGACTCATGTCAATTTTGCCAAGCGCAAGGGAAACAGAGCCATGCCGACGATCACCACCAAGGACGGAGTGCAGATCTTCTACAAGGACTGGGGCAAGGGTCAGCCGATCGTGTTCAGCCACGGCTGGCCGCTCTCAGCGGATGACTGGGACGCGCAGATGCTGTTTTTCATCGGCAAGGGCTATCGCGTCATCGCGCATGATCGCCGCGGACATGGCCGCTCCAGCCAGGTCGCGGATGGTCACGACATGGATCACTATGCCGACGACCTCGCGGCTGTGGTCGAGCATCTCGATCTCAAGGATGCCATTCATGTCGGACATTCGACCGGTGGCGGTGAGGTGGTTCATTATCTCGCGCGTCATGGCGAGAAGCGCGTGGCGAAGGCGGCCATCATCTCCGCCGTGCCGCCGCTGATGCTGAAGACGGCGGCCAATCCGAACGGCTTGCCGAAGGAGGTGTTCGACGATCTGCAGGCGCAGCTTGCTGCGAGCCGCGCGAAATTCTACTACGATCTGCCGGCCGGGCCGTTCTACGGCTTCAACCGGCCGGGCGTCGAGAAATCGGAGCCCGTGATCCGGAACTGGTGGCGTCAGGGCATGATGGGTGGCGCGAAGGCGCATTACGACGGGATTGTCGCGTTCTCGCAGACCGATTTCACCGACGATCTGAAGAAGATCAACGTGCCGGTGCTGGTGATGCACAGCGAAGACGACCAGATCGTGCCGTATGTCGCCGCCGGGCCGCTCTCGGCCAAGCTTCTGAAGAACGGCACGCTGAAGACCTACAAGGATTATCCGCACGGCATGCCGACCACGCATGCGGATGTGATCAACGCCGACCTGCTGGCTTTCTTCAAGGGATGACAATCTCGGCCAGCGCGTCGGGGTCTTCGCCCGGTGCGCTGGCCGCTCGTCTGCGCAATCGCTGTCACCCCATCGCTGCGAAATTCGCCGCGATCCGCTGCTGCAGGAAGTCATGCGCGGTCACCGGCGGATAGACCTTGCCGGGTCCTTGCACAATGGCATCGCAATTTGCCTGGCAGAAGAACGGCAGCGAATAGCGCGAGCCGAGATATTCATGCGCATGCGGCATGCGCACGCGGTGCAGCGTCGACTGAAGCTTGTCGTCGCTCCAGCGCTTCAGCATGTCGCCGATATTGCAAGTGACAACACCGTCCTCCGGCTCGACATCGGTCCACGCCAGTTCGCCGGCTTCCTTGCCGGGGCAAAGCTGCAGTCCGCCCTGGCCCTTGCGCTGATGCAGAAGCGTAAGACATGCATAGTCGGTATGCGCGCCGGCGCGCCAGCCGGTGAAGTCTTCCGGCTTGGCGTCCACCATCGGCAGGTAATGCAGCAGTCGCAGCGTGCTCTGATAATCTGGCGATTGCGGATCATGTGCGTCAGTGAAGAAATCCGGTGCGAAGCCGAGCTTCAGCGCGAAGCAGGACAGCACTTTCATGCCCAGCGCCCAGTTGGCGCGCTCGAACGCCAGCATGGTGGCGTGGAATCCCGGCAGGTTGTCGCCGCCCGGCCACAGATTCAACGGGCCCATGCGCGGCACCGTGATCTGGTAGCTCTCCTTGTTGTCGGCCGTGCCGGTGGAAGGCCGCACCTGGCTCTTGTACTCCCACCCGGAATTCGTCCCCTTTTGCAGCGGCAGCTTCGCCTTCACCTCATGCGGCAGGTCGAAGAAGCGCGCCGTCATCTCGAAGGCCTCGTCGATCTGCGCCTGCGGGATGTCATGATTGACGAGCTGGAAGAAGCCGATTTCGGTCGAGGCATTCCAGAGCTGGTCGGCGATCTCGTGCTTGCGCTTTTCGAAATTGCTCAGATCGATGCGCGGCACGTCGCGCTGTTTGGTGGTGCCGATGCCGCCGAAGGTGGTCTCGAGATTGAGTTCGGGCAGGTCGTAGGTCGCTGCGGTTGCGGATTTGGTCATGACATTCTCCACGGAAGGTCCGGCGCGTCAGGCCGATGTTGCGGGGAGCAAGGATCGTTGCGGAGCATGCGCTGCCCAATTTCTGAGCCGCACCGAAGCCGGAATCCGGGCACGCCGAAGCGCTCGACGCGCAAAGGTGAAACCCGGAACAAGGATGCGGATGGGCTCAGATGAAGCATCTTTCGCGCGGCTCCAGAACGATAAAATCGATCCTTGCCGAGCAATGTCCCGGGCGCTTGGGCCCTGACCGCTTCTACTCGCAGGCGAAGTCTAGCAGGAGCGGGCGGCGCGCCGAAGCCTGAAAAGTCGGCAATGAACGTGGGCAGAGGGCACCTGTGCGCATCACCGCAAGATCGCACAAGAGAGGGCAGGGAATGACGCTGCCGGCGCGATCGTACGGAGGTTAGCTGAACGTCGCGCCACCAAGCGCCGCCGAAAAACAATCGGGAGGTTCCAGATGCTCAGCCGTCGTAACGTTTCTGCAGCACTTGCAGGCGGCATGGCCGCCGCGTTACTCGCACGTTTCTCACATGCACAGGACAATCCGGCACGCCCCGCGACGCCGGGGGCCGCGACGTCCTTCCGCGCCCTGAAGCAGATCCGGGCCGGCGTCCTGGATGTTGGCTACGCGGAAGACGGCCCCGCCGATGGACCGGCGGTCATTCTGCTGCATGGCTGGCCCTACGACATCTACAGCTATGTCGATGTGGTGCCGTTGCTGGCTCAGGCCGGATACCGCGTGATCGTGCCGTATCTGCGCGGCTACGGCTCGACGCGTTTCCTGTCGGAGGCGACGTTACGCAACGGTCAGCAGGCCGCTCTCGCCGTCGACGTCATCGCGCTGATGGATTCGCTCCGGATCGGGAAGGCCATCATCGCAGGATATGATTGGGGTGCGCGCACCGCCGACATTGTCGCCGCGCTGTGGCCGCAGCGCTGCACGGGGCTCGTATCGGTGAGCGGCTATCTGATTGGAAGCCAGGCGGCCAACGCGATGCCGCTGCCGCCGAAGGCCGAACTCGAATGGTGGTACCAATATTACTTCGCCACCGAGCGCGGACGCGCCGGCTACGACAAATATCGGCGCGATTTCGCAAAGCTGATCTGGCGGCTGGCGTCACCCGAGTGGCGATTCGACGACGCGACCTTCGCCCGCAGCGCCGCGGCTTTCGACAATCCCGATCACGTCGCCATCGTGATCCATAATTATCGCTGGCGGCTAGGCCTGGCGGAGGGTGAGGCGCAATACAACGATCTGGAAAAGCGCCTCAGTACGTTTCCGGTCATTTCCGTGCCGACCATCACGCTTGAAGGCGATGCCAACGGCGCGCCGCATCCGGACGCCTCGACCTATGCCGCGAAGTTCTCCGGCCCCTACCTGCACCGGGTGATCGATGGCGGGGTCGGCCACAATCTGCCGCAGGAAGCGCCGCGCGCTTTTGCCGATGCCGTGATCGATGTCGATCGCGCCTGATGCCGGGAGGTCAGAATGTCGTGGACCACAGCATTGGCGCCGGCGGCCGGCGCCGCCGCCGCGCTGACGATCCTTTCGCTGTCGCCTGCCGATAGCGGGGCCGGCGCGCGGCCCGCGTCACCGATTTTCGGTGTCACGGTTCCGGACAGCTACCGGCAATGGGAGTTGATCGCGCCGGCCCAGGAGGGCGAGCCGCTGAATGAATTGCGCGCCGTGCTCGGCAATGCGGTTGCGGTCAGGGCTTATCGCGAGGGCACGATCCCGTTTCCGGATGGGACCATCCTGGTCAAGCTGGCCTGGAAGCAGGAGCGGTCGTCGGACTTCAAGTCCGCGTCCATTCCCGGGGCAGCGACGACGATCCAGATCATGGTCAAGGACTCCAAAAAATTTGCGTCCACCGGCGGCTGGGGTTTCGGCCGCTTCACGGGCGGCGAGCCGGCCGACGAGGCACAGCATAAGACCTGCTTCGCCTGCCACGACGCGCGAGCGCCGAAGGACCACGATTACGTTTTCACCCTCTACGCGCCGTAGCCCAGCGATAGCGCTGCTGTTGCGGCGGCAACGCGGACCACCAGCCCCGTCGAGGCGGGGTAACGTTGGACGCCTGACAGGTGTTGGGGAAAAAAAGATCACAAGGCATGTCACATCTGCGCGGTCCGGCTCGTCATGCCATAAGATCAACCGATGGAGCTGACCCCATGCAACCCCGACTGAACGCCTTCGCCGCCGCGCCCGCACCGATGAAGGCCTGGCTCGACTGGAGCCAGGAACACCTGAAGAGCGGGCTCGAGCCGAGCCTGATGGAACTCGTCAAGATCCGGGCCTCGCAGATCAATGGCTGCGGCTATTGCCTCCATATGCATACCGCCGAGGCACGGAAGAAGGGAGAGACCGAAGAGCGGCTCTATCTGCTGGATGCCTGGCGGGAATCTCCGCTTTATAACGAGCGGGAAAGGGCCGCGTTGGCCTGGACCGAGGCACTCACCCGCGTCGCCCAGGCGCCCGTCGACGATGCCGTCTATGATGCCTTGCGCGCGCAATTTTCAGAGGAGGAGCAGGTGAAACTCACGCTGCTGGTGGTCGCGATCAATGGCTGGAACCGGATTCAGGTCGGCTTCCGCGCCATCCATCCGGTCAAGCAGCGCGACACCGCCTGATCGCCATGTCGCGACCGAAATCCGAAGCCGCCGATGCGATCGCGCAATTCGACCCGCTGCGTCCCGTGCTGATCCGCGTCGCGTACCGGATGCTGGGTTCGGTCGCGGACGCCGAGGACATCGTGCAGGAGGCGTTTCTGCGCTGGCTCAACACCGATCGCGAGCAGGTGCGTGAGCCGGCGGCCTTTCTCCGGCGCGTGGTGACGCGTCTGTGTCTCGATCATTTGAAGTCGGCCCGCCACCGCCGCGAAACCTATATCGGGCCGTGGCTGCCGGACCCCGTGGTCGAGAGCGAGGAGGATGCTGCCGACGACGTGACCTTGCCGCTGCTGCTTGCCCTGGAGCGATTGTCGCCGCTCGAGCGTGCTGCGTTTCTCCTCCACGATGTGTTCGGCGCGAGTTTCGAGGACGTTGCCGAAACCATCGGTCGCGAGCCGGCGACTTGCCGTCAGCTCGCGAGGCGCGCGCGCCTGCATGTGCGGTCTGCGCGGCCCCGCTTCGCCATGCCGAAGGAGCGCGGGCTTGAGATCGCCAACGCTTTCTTTGCCGCCTCACGCTCGGGCGACATGAAGACGCTGCAATCGATGCTGGCCGACGATGTCGTGATTTACTCCGACGGCGGCGGCAAGAAGCGGGCCGCGCTGCGCCCGCTTACCGGACTTGATGACGTCATGAAGCTGCACACCGCGCTGGCCCGCGCCTTTGCGCGGGAGATGTCGCAACTGCTCGAATACGGCGTCATCAACGGGCTGGCGGGTTTCGTCACGCGCGAGGCGGGCGACACCTTGCAGACCACGGCGCTTCAAATCGACAACGGCAAGATCACCGCGATCTATGTCATGCGCAATCCGGACAAGCTGCGCCATCTGGCGCGCGAGGCGCTGCACTGAGGGAAGGGAGCCGGCGATGAAACCTGTCCGCCCGCCATTGTGTGCGCCTGAACGGGCGCGGTAATTCGTCCGCAGCTCATCAGTGGCTTTTGATTTGCGCGTCTGTCCCGGTCTTGCAAGACTGCCCGCTGGCTGAAGCGACCAGCGGCAGATTCGGGAGCGGCGCGCGGATGAATGACGAGTGGATCGATATCGGCGACGCCGCAGCGCTATCCGCGCAACCGCTTCAGCGGCACAATGCCGGAACGATCGAGATTGCGCTGTCCTGCAGGGGCGGACAATTCGGCGCCATTCATAACGCCTGCAATCATGTCGGCGGTCCTCTCGGCGAGGGGACGCTCGACAGCGACTACGTGGTCTGTCCGTGGCATCAATGGAAATTCCATCGGGTCACCGGCTTGGGCGAGCCGGGCTTCGAGGACGATCGCGTACCGTCCTATCCGGTCAAGGTCGAGGCCGGGCGTGTCCTCGTCAACGTGATGGCCGGCACGCAGCGCCATCGTGCCCCGCATGAACCGCATCCGCTGGCGCGGCCGATCGTCCGCGCCGACGGTCCGGTCCGGGTCGCCGGCATTTCGACTACGGCCATGGATTCGAAGGCGCCGCGCTATTCGGGGTCCGACGATTTGCTGGCGTCGTCGCTGGCGGCAGCGGCGGAGCGGGGCTGTGATACGCAGCTCATCAAGCTCAACGAGCTAAAGTTTCATGCCTGCGAAGGCTATTATTCCAAAGCGGCGCGCGCCTGCACCTGGCCGTGCTCGATCACCCAGATGCACCCGAAGGACGAACTGACGCCGGTCTACGAGGCGTTGGTACACTGGGCCGATGTCATTATTGTGGGAACGCCGATCCGGTGGGGGCAGGCGAGTTCGCTCTATTTCAAGATGGCGGAGCGGCTGAACTGCATCCAGAACCAGGTCACCACCCATAATCGCGTGATGATCCGCAACAAGGTCGCGGCCTTCATCATCGTCGGCGGGCAGGATAATGTGCAGGGCGTCGCCGGGCAGATGCTCGGCTTCTTCGCCGAGCTTGGCTTTCAATTCCCGCAATTTCCCTACATCGCGCACAGCCGCGGCTGGTCGGCCGAGGACATGGAGAATAATGTCCGCGATGTCAGGAATTCAAAGGACCTGCACGAGGGCGCGGCGGAACTGGCCCGCCGCTCGATCGAATTGTCGGAGCGATTGCTGCAGACGATCCCGGCGGAAAAACTCGAACGCGGCGGCCGCAAGGCGCACGCCGACCGGCATCGTGCCGGCTGACGCGCACCCTTCGGCTTAACCCCAGAGCTGCTTGCTCGCGAGTTTCGCACCTTCGGCGAGGCTTTCGAATTTCGCCCACATCACCTGCGGATGCACGCGCTGCGTGGTCTCGCCCTGCGCGAAGCCGCAATCCGTTCCGGCAATCAGGTTTTCCTTTCCGATCGCGCCGGCGAAATTGACGATGCGTTCGGCGACCAGCTCGGGATGCTCCACCGTCGTGGTGTGATGGGTGATCACGCCCGGGATCAGGATCTTGCCGGCCGGCAGCTTCTTGGTCTTCCACAGCTTCCATTCGTGCTCGTGGCGCACATTGGCAGCCTCGATCGAATAGGCGCCGGCCTTCACCGACAACATCAGGTCGGCGATGTCGGATAGCTTGGCGTCGGCGACATGCGGCACATGCCAGCTGCCGAAGCAGATGTGATAGCGGATGCGATCCTCGGGAATGCCTTCAAGCGCCTTGTTCAGTGCGGCGACCCGCAATTCGGCCCAGGCGTAGTATTTTTTCGGATCGTCCTGGGTCAGATGGTCGAACATGTTGGCGAGCACGGCGTCGTCGACCTGCAGCACAAAGCCGGCCTTGATGATTTCGAGATATTCCTCGCGCAACGCGTTGGCGATCGCGAAAACGTAGTCCTCTTCGTTCTTGTAATACTCGTTCTCGGCATCGTAGCCGACGCTTGCCGGCGCGACGGCGGTGAAGAACACGTCTTCGACCTTGGTCTTGTCGAGAGCGGCCTTGAGTGCCGCGATGTTGCCGCGGATCGCATCCTGCCCGGTATAGGTGATGGGCCCGACGCAAGCGTGCCCGGGAGATCCGGTCACGGCGCGCGGGAACTGCTCCTTCATGAATTCGCTGAAGCGGATGCGGTCGCGTCCGACCCACACCGCTTCGTACATCTTGTCGGGGCGGGACTCGAAACCGCTCAGACGTGCGAGGATGTAATTCGCCCAGCCCGACTTGCCGTATTCGCCGTCATTGACCACGTCGATGCCAGCCTTGGCCTGACGCGCAACGATGTCCGTCACCTCCGCCTCGAGTTTCTTCTGATCGTGATTTCTGACGGCGTCGATCGCGGCCTGCGATCGGACGAGGCTGCCCACATGCGTGGTCAGGATGCGGTTTTCGCTACGCTTCATTGTCTTGCCTGTTGAGGTTTCTTGGACGGTAAGTCCGGGAGGGAGAAAAAAGAGGCGCGGCGATTTTGCCGCGCCTCGTCGCCTTGCCAATAGTCTAGTAGGCCGAATTGCGCTTCTTCACGGTCGCCTTCAGGTCGTCGAGCACGGCCTTCGGATCCTGGCCGGTCTTCTTCACGTCGGCTTCCCAGTTGGCGACAATCGGCTCGGCCGATTTGCGCCATTCGGCGAGTTGCTCGGGAGTGAGCGGATAGACCTCGTGGCCGGGCAGCGCCTTGATCTTCGCGTTGCCGCCCGACTCATAATCCGCCCAGGGGGTAGCGATCTTCAGCGCCCAGTCGCTGGAGCAATGTTCGTCCATCACCTTCTTCTGGGCGGGGGAGAGCTTGGCATAGGTTGCCGGGTTCAACACCCAGACCTGCTCGGAGACGTAGATCGGCGCATCGATGTGATACTTCGTCACCTTGTCGATGCCGAACAGCAGGACCGAGCCCCACGGCGCGCCCGCGCCTTCCGCCACGCCCTTGTCGAGCACGTCGCGGATTTCCGGCGCCGAGGCCTGCACGTTGCTGGCGCCGAGCGAACGCATCCAGTTGGCGATTACCGCGTTGGCGGGGCGGAATTTCATGCCGTTCATGTCGGTCGGGACCTGCACCTTCTTCTTGGTGAAGTGGAAGGTCCCGGGGTCGTGCGCGAACATCAGACAGTATTTGACGTCCTTCATCTCCTTGTCGGCATATTTGCGATACCACTCGTCCATCGCAGCGCTGCCTTCCTTCGAATTGTTGAAGATGAAGGGCAGTTCGACCGCTGCGACGATCGGGAAACGGCCGGGCTCATAGCCGGGATTCACATGGGAGATATCGACAATGCCGTCGCGCGCCATGTTGTAATGGTCGAAGGCCTTGCCGAGCTGCTGCGACGGATAGATCGTGACCTTGATCGTTCCGTTCGACGCCTTGCTGATTGATTCAGCCCAGGCGACCGCCGCGGCATGCATCGGATGCTGCGGAGGCACCCAGTGCGAGAAGCGCATTTCGACCGGCTTGTCCTGAGCCGCGGCAGGCACAGTGGCGAGGCCGATCGCCGACAGTGCCGTCAAACACAATAATGCATTCTTCATATCGTATTCCTCCGATGTTGTTTTCGTTGAAGTGGGAAGGCACTCATACAGCAACCTTGGTCTTGAATCGAATGAGCGGCGACCCAGGCACGAGGTCACGGGTCAGGTGGTTTCGCAACGCGAGCTCGAGGTTGCGGCGCGCCAGCCGCGAATGTTCGCGCATCAGAAATTCGGCGCGCTCGCCTTCGCCGTCCTCGATCGCGCGGGCGATGCAGCGGTGATGATCCTGCGCCACCGTAAACAGGATCAGCGTTTCTGGCAGTCTCGCCTGTACGTTGACGAATGCCGAGGCCGACGCAAATGGGAGCGAGACCGCGCGCGTGATCTGCCGCTTCAGCACCGCGCTGTCGGCCAGATCGATCACCAATTGGTGGAAACGCTCGTTCAACGCGACATAGTGGGAGAAATTGTCGGAGGTTACGCCGCGCCCAAGCACGAGTTCGTCGAGTGCGGCAAGACAATCCTTCAGCGCGGTCAGGTCGGCTGGCGCCAGGCGGCGCTCGCCGGCGAGGCGGGCGGCCAGGCCCTCGAGCGTGCCGCGGATCTCGATCGCGGCATGGATGTCCTGTTCGCTGAAAGCCGAGACCGCAAACCCCCCGGTCGGGATCGAATGCGTCAGGCCCTCCTGTTCGAGGCGCATCATCGCGGTGCGGATGGGAGTGCGCGATACGCCGAGGCGTTCGACCAGCGCAAGCTCCGACAGCCGCTCGCCGGCCTTGACGTCGCCGCTCAGGATCAGCTCGCGCAACTTCAGCAACGCGGTCAGATTTTGCGAGGAGGGCGCTTCCATTGATTGATTTGTTTGGACGTTTCCTGTTGCGCAGGCTGTATACAATCCTTGGCGATGTCAACTGCAAAGCGGCCGTACTAGCTTTGATGCGGCATGCCGTCCCGGCTGCAATTGTATGCAGCCCACCCGGTCATGACCGGCGCGGTTTGGGCGAGCGAACGAAAAATCCGGCCCTTTAGAGCCGGATTCGGTGGCGTGCCGAGCTCGTGGCTTTGAGGCGCCTACATCGAGTTTTTGATATACGCCACCATCTGGTCGACGACCGTGCCCCAACCGTCATGGAATCCCATGTCCTCGTGCTGCTTGCGGCCGTCCGGGTCGCGGTGAAGCGCGGTGGCGACGTAGCGCGTGCCCTTGCCCTGTTCGAACAATTGCAGGGTCGCGGTGAAGAAAGGCTTTTCGGACGGACGGTAACCCGGCAGCAAGGCGTCGGTGAACACCAGCAATTCGTTCGGGATGATGTCGAGATAACACCCGACGTTCGGAAACTCCTCGCCTTGGGGCGAGCGCATGACGGTGCGGAAAATGCCGCCACGGCGCAGGTCGATCTCGCACTCGGTCACCGACCATGGCTTCGGACAGAACCAGTGCTTGAGATGCTCCGGCGTGGTCCACGCTTTCCAGACCAGTTCGCGCGGCACGTCAACAACCCGCTCGAGGACAAGGTCGAGTTTCGGGTCGGGCTTTGTCAGGGCACTCACTTATCTTTCTCCTTCATGTTGAGCAGATAGGCGTCGAGTTGATCGAGCCGGCGTTCCCACAGGCTGCGCTGGCGCGAGAGCCAGTCTTCCGCGAGTTTCAGGCGCTTCGGCGAGAGTTCGTAGGTCCGGACCCGTCCTGTCTTGTGGGATTTGACGAGGCCGGATTCCTCGAGGATGCGCAGGTGCTGCAAAAAGGAGGGCAGCGCCATTTCGAACGGCTCGGCCAATTCGCTGACCGAAGCGGAGCTGCGGCTCAGCCGCTCCAGCACATGCCGGCGCGTTGGGTCGGACAATGCGCGGAACACATTGTCCACCGGGAGTGCATCGGAGGTCGCAGGTGAAGATGGCATGGGCGGTCAATGCTCGGTTGGGCGGCGGGTCCGCAATGACGCCGGAGGTCGTAGCGATGGAAAATAGTTAGGTCAACACCTAACTATTTAATCCGCCCGCATGTTGTCCACACGGGCGCCGCGTCGTCCTGTTCGGGCCGAGGCCGGCGGCGTGATAGACAATTGCGGCGAGGGAGCTTCCGCATGACCGTCACGATCTATGGCATCAAGAATTGCGACACGATGAAGAAGGCGCGGGCCTGGCTCGACAAAGCCGGCGTTCAGTATGACTTCCATGACTACAAGAGCGCGGGCATCGACAAGGCGCATCTCGAGCGCTGGAGCAAAGCGGTCGGCTGGGAGACGCTGCTCAACCGCGCCGGAACGACCTTCCGCAAGTTGCCGGACACCGACAAGGAAGGCTTGACCGCGGCCAAGGCGATCAAGCTGATGCTCGAGCAGCCGTCGATGATCAAGCGGCCGGTGCTGGAAACCGGCAAGGCCTTGCTGGTCGGGTTCAAGCCCGATGACTACAAGGCGGCGTTCGGGAAGTAGTCAGGATTAAGCCAACGGGTCGGCGCGATGCGGCCCGATGATGAACTCCGCGAAATCCGGAGCGCGCAGCTCACGTTTCGCTGCACTCGACGCGCCGGCCGCCACCCTTACTTCGGCGACGGAATCGTCTCTCCCCACATCCGCCGCCACAACCATGACAATCCGCTCCGCATGTCATGCTGTTCGCGGAAGCGCGTTGGTGCAATAGCGGCGATGGTCGGGCTCTGCCGCTGTCCGACCACGAAGTTGAAACTGTAATATGGTTCCTGACCCATGCGCAGGTCGGATACGATCACCTTGCCGTCGCGTTCGCCGACCTTGAATAACCCTTGCGTGAACCACGCGATCCTTGCGACCGAAGGATAATCGCGCACAGCGTCATACAGTTTTTCGCCGCGGGGATAGGTGTCGAACGTCATGCGCGGATCGCGGTCAAGCAACGAACGGAAACCTTCGAGATAGCCGTCGGGAGTCACCGCCACCACGCGCCACAGCACCGTGTTGAACGGGGTCGGGGTGACCAGCAGGCGCTCGACCGAGCGGCCGTCCGCCTTGAGCGATGCTTCGGCGACCGCCGTTACCTGCGCCTGCGCAAACACGCCCCAGCCGAGATAGAGCGTGCTCACCAGCAGACCGACCAGATTCCAGCGCCAGCCGCGCTCGCTGCGCAGGATCAGCGCCGCCGCGATCCCGATCAGCAGCGGCAGCGTATAGAGGGGATCGATAATGAAGATGCTGCCGACCGCATAGGGGAAGTCGGTGAACGGCCGCAGAATCTGCGTGCCGTAGACCGTGAACCAGTCGAGGATCGGATGCGTCACCAGCGCCAGCCAGACCGCAAGCCACCAGCGCATGTAATTTTCGCGCTCGCGCGCCGCGACCGCGGCGATGAAGGCGACAACCGGCGAGGCTAGCGTCAGCCAGAACAGCGCATGGCTGTTGGCGCGATGCAGCGTCACATTCGAGACCGGGTCGCCGTGATCGTAGAAGGCGTCGAGATCGGGCAGGGTGGCGACGAGCCCGCCGATCAGCGCGGCCTTCCACGGCCGGGTCCGGCGATGCATGACCGCAACGCCGATCGCGGCGCCGAGCGCAAATTGAGAGAGCGAATCCATTGAGTCTCAGCGCCGCGGGGACAGTTCACAGGGCACTGGACTGTCCGGGCAGGCGGCAACGCCGCAGATGGCCAGTGCGGACGGGATATTGGCGGTCGTTCGCCCGATCGCAAGACAGGTCCGGTACGCGATACCGGTTAGTTGATCTTCACGTCGCCGGCCTTGATGACCGGCGACCAGCGGGTGATCTCGCCATCGATTACCGCGCGGAATTCGGCTGGCGAATTGCCGACCGGTTCCATGTACTGGGTGGCGAGCTTGTCGCGAACGGCGCGCTCTGCCAGCGCTTCGGTGACGTCCTTGTTGATCGCGGCAATCAGGGCGGACGGTGTGCCGCCCGGCGCGATCAGGCCCATCCAGGTGTCGGCCTGCACGTCGACGCCCGATTCCTTCAGCGTTGGAATGTTGGACAGATAGGGCGAGCGCTTCGGCAGCGAGACCGCGAGGATATTGACCTTTCCGACATCGGCCTGCGGCGTCACGGCGATGGCCGGAAGCACCGCCATGTGCACGTCGCCGCGCACCAGCGCGGTCATCGCCGCGGGCGACGACGCGTAGGGGATATGAACCATCTTGGCGCCGCTCTTCTGAGCGATCGCTTCCATCGTCAGGTGCGAGAGCGAACCGTTGCCGATCGAGCCGAAATTGTATTTGCCCGGTTCCTTCTTCAGGAGCGCGATCAGGTCCGCCACGGTCTTGACGCCGAGATCGGGATGCACCGCCAGTGCGCTCGGCATGGTGACGAGCTGCGTGACCGGCGCGATGTCCTTCTGCGGGTCGTAGGGCAATTTGGAAAATAGCAGCGTGTTGATCGCGAGCGGTCCGCCGATGGAGACGCCGATGGTCGTGCCGTCGGGCGCGGCCTTCGCGACCGCGTCGGTCCCGGTATTGCCGCCCGCGCCGGTCTTGTTCTCGATCACAAAGGCGGAGCCGGGATATTTGGCCTGCAACTGCTCGCTGAGGAGCCGGGCGACGATATCGGGCGTGGATCCGGGACCGAACGGCACGACGATTCGCACTGTCTTGGCCGGCCAGTCCTGCGCCTGCGCGGACGAGAAGGCCGCAAGGATGGCAGCGAGGGCCAGAGCTGTACGCGTCATGAGCTTCCCTTTCCCGGCAAGGCGCGGCTTTTTCCCGCAGCTATTGTCCCGGTGCCAAATCGGCCGGACGATATCTGTCCAGCCCACCGATTGTTTCTGCAAGACGTTTTACCCTTGGAATGCCGCGGCGCAATGGGCATCGAGGTTCATCCGGCCAAAGTGTCTTCCGAGGCCTCGCATCCCACAGCGTACCCCAAGGCGCGTCCCCCAAGCGCATCCATAAAGGGCCTCTGCTTCCGCGGCATGCGCGGACTTGCAAGCGGCGTCCGGCTGGCTTTAAGTGGAAGCGTTCCAGATTGGCACCTCCACCAGGCGTCCCATGGGTCTCACTCTCCTCATCCTCGGACTGATCGTGTTTTTCGCACCGCATGTGTTCGTCACCCGGCGCGAAGCGCGGGCGGGGCTGATCGCGCGGATCGGCGAGGCACCCTACAAGATCGCGTTCTCGGTGATTTCCGCGATCGGTATCGTGCTGATTGCCTATGGTTTTGCGCGCTATCGCGCCGGCGGATGGATCGATCTCTGGTATCCGCCGGTTTGGACGAGGCATCTCGCGCTGTTGCTGAACTGGGTGGCGCTTGTCTGCATTGTCGCCGCCTATATTCCCGGCAATATCAAGCGCGTGCTGAAACACCCGATGCTGGTCGGCGTGAAGCTCTGGGCCTTCGCGCATCTGATGTCGAACGGCGACCTCGGATCGATCATCCTGTTCGGTTCGTTTCTCGCCTGGGCGGTATTCGACCGCATCGCGGTGAAGCGCCGCACCGATCCCGCTGTAGCCAATGTCAGGACGGGCGGCTGGACGGGCGATGTAGCGGTACTCGTGGTGGGCACGGTCGCCTATGCGGCGGTGATCTTCTGGTTCCACCCGGACGTGATCGGTGTGCCGGTGATTCCCCGTTAGAGGCGATCCATCCGGAAGACGTCGTACCCTTACGCGAACTGAACCTGCACGTTCTTTTCGCGTGCATTGGTGACGGTGCATGCCCGGGAGAAATTGTCGGCGCCGATCTGCAGCTTGAAGCGCTGCGGAATGCCGGCGGTGCTGGCAACGTCGAGGCTTGCCCCGGTATCGGACAGGCCGCGCACAGTGCAGTCGATGGTCGAATGGCCGGCATTGAAGCTGATCCGCCCGGCCTTGAAGACCCGCCGCAGCAGGTTGGGCGGGGCGGCGTCCGGCGTCTTCCAGAGCGAACAGGTGTTGCGACCGCCCGCTTTCGCCGCGTAAAGCGCTTGGTCGGCATGTTCGAGCAGTTCGGCAATGTCGCGGACCGTGCCGTCGATCGATGCAACGCCGAAACTGGCGGTGAACCGCACCGGACTGAACTTGCCCGGCACGACGATCTGTCCGATGGCAGCACGAATCTTCTGTGCCACGTTCATCGCCGCGTCGCCCGCGATATGCGGCAACACGATCGCAAATTCCTCGCCGCCGATTCGTCCGACCAGATCGCCGGTGCGCAGTTGCTGATGGCAGACCTCGACGCACGCCTTCAGCACCAGGTCGCCGATGGCATGACCATTCTCGTCGTTGATCGCCTTGAAGTGGTCGAGGTCGAAGATGATGCCGCTCAGCGGGTGCCCGTGGCGTCGGGCGAGCGCGAAGGCGCGTTCGGCTTCCTGCCGGAAGGCCTGCCGCGCCAGCGCTCCGGTCATGCCGTCGCGCAGCACCAGCGTGCGCAATTCGAGTTCGCTCATCACGATCGCGGCGAGATCGGACAGGGTCCTTGCGTCTTCGTCGCCGAAAGCACGTGGCTGCGTATCCATCGCACACAGCGTGCCGACGGCGGTCCCGTCGGTGGTGCGCAACTGCATGCCGGCATAGAAGCGCAGATAGGGCGGACCGACGACGAACGGATTGTCCTTGAAGCGGTCGTCGATATGCGTATCGGGGACGATCAGCGGGTCGCCGCTCTGGACCGCCAGATTGCAGAAGGCCGGTCCCTTTTCGGTCTCGCAGGCGTCCACGCCCTGCCGCGCCTTGAACCACTGACGATGCCCGTCAAGGAATGTCACCGTCGACATCGGGACATTGAAGATGCGTGCGGTCAGCCGCGTGATCCGGTCGAACGCCTCTTCCGGTGGCGTGTCGAGAATGTCGTATTTGGCGAGCGCGGAAAGACGGGCGTCTTCCGCGAGGTCAGTGTCGGCCTGCATGACCTGAAATCCCGGCGGCAGATATCCAGCGCGAACCGCCGCAATATGGACGGAAGTCGTTGAGGAACCATGTCCGGATGTGGTTGATGCCCGGTATATCGCCTCGCGGCGAAGCGCCAGGATGCTAGGCGGCTCGCGCGAGATAGCGCTTCTCCAGCATCACATGCACGCCCTTGCTGCCATTGACCACCTGGGTGATGCGCAGATCGGCGGCGAGGCTGCAGAGCGTATAGGCGTCCTCGCGCGACAATCCGGTGCGCAAGCAGATCGCGGCGATCATGTCGCGCAGCGCGATGGTCACGCAGACATCAAGATCGGGGTCGAAGGCCATCGTGATCAGATGCGTCGGCGTCTCCGCATAGGGCCAGTCGAGCGCAGGGCCCTTGTGCAGATGCAGTTCGAATGTCCCGGTCAGTCCGGTCTCGATTGCGGTCAGGCAGACCTCGCCATCGCCCTGGGCGCCATGTCCGTCGCCGACCGAGAACAATGCGCCATCCACATGCACCGGCAGATACAGCGTCGCGCCCGGCACCAGTTCCTTGTTGTCGATATTGCCGCCATGGCGTCCCGGCGGCACCGACGAGACGGTGCGCGCGGACGGCGCAGGGGCGACACCCATCACGCCGAAAAACGGCCGCAGCGGGAGTTCGAGACCCCAGGGCAGGCGGCCCATCATCCTTTGGGCATCGAGCCCGATATGGATGACGCGTTCCCGCGTGAAATCGTCGGGCAGCGCGCCCGCGCCGGGCCGGATCATGTTGTAGCCCCAGTCGTCGGCGAGCCCGATCGACTTGATCCGCACCTCCAGCGTATCGCCAGGCCTGGCGCCGCGGATTGCGACAGGTCCGGTGCAGATATGCGGGCCCATCTCGCGCGCAGCGCCGGCATGGATCGCGCGCAGCGCCGGCGCCACCGTGTAACCGCTCGTCGCGTCCGGCAATTGCTCCGGCAAGCCGGACACCGATGTCATCGTAATGGTGTCGCCGCTCTCGATCGTGAGCGCCGGCTTGAGCGCGGCGTCGAAATGGCCCCAATGAACAGTGGCAGGCGACGGGTCGAGACGGTGCTGGGTCATTGCGGCAGCTCTCGGAATGCGTTCGCCATCGCGTGTGCAAGGACGAAATGGCGCGGGAGACGCACCATACCCGCGATGCCGGCATGCGCAAGGAATAGCGGCGAACCCGCCGCAGCGAGGCCGGAGCTATGCCAATCGGACCCGAGGTCGCGCGTTCGCGGCGCGACCTCGGACCCACACGCTAGGGCGTATCGGACTCGTAGAACGCATCCTCGTTCGGCAGCGCCATCGGCGCTTCCGGCCTGGACTGGTATGCCTTGAATGTCGCCGTGAGGAACAGCGACTTCGCCATCTCCCCGGACAGGCCAAGGATCCGCTTTTGCAGGTCGACAACCAAAGCCGGATTCTGTTCGGCCAGATTGTTCTTCTCCGACGGGTCCTTGGCGAGATCGTAAAGCTCGATCCTGGATGGAAGCGTCGTGCGCCAGAACAGCTTCCAGTCGCCCTGGCGTACCGCGCCGCGGAACATCTCGATATTGTAGACGATTTCCCGGCGCGGAGACGGTTTGCCTTCGGACAGCGTTGGCCACATGTCGAGTCCGTCCAGCGGCAAGCCGCCATCCGGTTTGGCGCCGGCGAGCGTCGTCAGCGTCGGAAACCAGTCCACCACATGCATCGGCTGATTGCTGACGCCGGGCTTGATGCGGGCAGGCCAGTTCACCAGCGCGGCGACACGCGTGCCGCCTTCGTAAAGTGATCCCTTGCCGTCACGGAACGGGCCGTTGTCGGCGGGGAGCGCGCCCTTGGTTTCGATCTGGCCGGCGAACAAAGCGGAGCGGGTGCCGCCATTGTCGCTGTGGAAGACGATGATGGTGTTGTCGCGCATGCCCCGCTTCTCCAGCGCCTGCACAACATTGCCGATCTGGTCGTCCATCGCCGTGATGATGGCCGAATAGGCGCGGCGCTGCGGATCGGCGACCGATTTGTATTTGTCGAGATAAGCCTGCGGCGCCTGAAACGGCGTATGCGGCGCCGTGAAGGCCAGATACATGAAGAGCGGCTTCTGCGTGTCGTGCTTGTCGATCAGCCGCACCGCATCCTGGCCGAGCAGGGTGGTGACGTAGCCCTTCTCCTTCAGCGGCTGGTTGTTGCGGTACCAGTCGCGCTGTCCGTGCATTTCGTGCGTGAAATAGTCGATCTCGCCGATCAGCGGGCCGTAGTGATAATCGAAGCCGCGCTGTCGCGGCCAATATTCGCGCTTGGCGTGACCGATATGCCATTTGCCGACGATCGCCGTGCTGTAGCCGCTCTCCTTCAGCGCCTGCGGCAACAGGCGCTCGGTGGTCGGCAGGCCGTAGGTCTGGTCCGGAAGAATGACGAGCGTCTGCAGTCCGTATCGCATCGGATATCGGCCGGTCAGCAGCGCCGCGCGGGTCGGCGTACACATCGGCTGTGCGTAGAATTGCTCGAGCCGGACGCCGGTCTCGGCGAGCCGGTCGATATTCGGCGTTTTGATGTCGGAGCCGTGGAAGCCGACATCCTTCCATCCGAGATCGTCGGCCAGAATATAGACGATGTTCGGCTTGCTGCCCGGCTGCGCGAACGCCGCGACGGGTGCGGCCGCGATCGATGCTGCGGTCAGAAGCCATAAAGCGGGTCGTTGCATGGGGTTCTCCCGGTCCTTTGACCGACGGCTATCCAACCAAGCCGCGTCCGGCTACTCAAATTGCGCAACGGAGCGATCGCAGAGCTAGAAAAAACTGCGTCATATCAATTGCTTGTGAAATCGGCGCGCTGCGGCTCCAAATCGGCTAGCGTCCGGCCGCACTCTTCCGATCCGCCGCCCCCGCGAACCATGCGTCGAACTGTCGCTTACGCTCCGGCCACTGCGCCGCTGGACGCCTTCCCGCTGATCCGCGCGGATGCGGTCGATACGTTCTGCGACGGCATCACCCGGCTGTTCGCCGATTCCAGCTTCGATGTGTCGGTCGACCGCAAGTCGCATCAGCCTTTTCACGCCAGCGTCAATTTCCGCCGCTTCGGACGTGTCGGACTGATGCACGCGTCCTACGGCGCGCGCATCCGCGCGCAATTCTCCGATGTGAAGTTCTACACCCAGGGACTTCCGGTGGCCGGTGTGGGAGAACAGGCGACGGCCGGCCGTGCCCATAGCGTCGGCAGCAAGATTGGCGGGGTCTTGTCGCCCGATACGATGATCGGACTCGTCTTCGATGCCGGCTTTGAGCATTACGCCTTCCTGATCGATCCGGATGCCGTGGTCGCAACGCTGACCGCCTTGACCGGGCAGCGGGTCGATGCGCCACCCCGGTTCAGTGGCGTGACTGATTTCCGGACTCCGGCGGCGCGGCGTCTGCGCGAACTCAGTGCGCAATTTGCGCGCCGGTCGCACAATGCCGCCGCCATTCCGCTTATCATCTCCGAACTGGAGCAGCGGACGATCGTGATGTTCCTGTTCGCGAACGTCCATGATCATTCGCACCTGCTCGACACCGAACCGCCGGCGGCCGCGCCCTGGCAGGTTCGCCGCGCGGAGGATCATATCGAAGCCAACTGGCACCGACCGATTGCGATCGAGACCTTGAGCGCGCTGTGCGAATGCAGCATGCGCAGCCTGTTCCATCAATTCAGACGCAGCCGTGGCTATTCGCCGATGGAATTCCTGCGCCATGTGCGGCTGCATCGTGCCCGCTTGATGCTGTCGCGTCCCGACGACACCACGTCCGTGACCGATGTCGCTTTTGCATGCGGCTTCGGCAATCTTGGCCACTTCTCGAAATATTTTCGCCATGCGTTCGGCGAGAAGCCGTCGGAAACGCTGGCCCGGGGGCGCGGCGGGGACGCTCGCCTGGGTGAGCGAGGCTAGCGCTGGACGGCCGCCGCTTCTGTCACGCGCACGCGGCTGTGGCGCAAGCTATACAGGAAGTAGACGCCAAGACCGATCGCGCCCCAGATCACAAGGCGCAGCCAGGTCGCGCCCGGCAGTCCCAGCATCAGCGCCACCGACGTGATCGCGCCTGCGGGTGCCACGAACCATATCGCCGGCACTTTGAACGCCCGCGGCATTTCGGGCTGGCGCACCCGCAGCACCAGCACGCCGATGCAGACGATGGCGAATGCCATCAGCGTGCCGATGGAGACCAGTTGCGCCACCATGTTGATCGGCAACGTTCCCGCCAGCGTCATGACGACGGCCGCGATCAACAGCGAACTGACATAGGGCGTACGGAAGCGCGGATGGATCCGCGCGCCCCAGGCCGGCAGCAGCCCGTCGCGCGCCATGGTGAAAAAGATGCGCGCCTGACCGAGCAGCAGGACGAGGATCGCAGAGGTCAGGCCCAGCACGGCGCCGAGCTTCACAAGCGGTTCGAGCCAGGTCAGCCCGGTCGCGTCGATGCCGACGGCGATGGGGTCGGCGACGTTGAGCTTGTCGTAGGGCACGATCCCGGTCAGCACCGCGCTGACCATCACATAGAGGATTGCGCAGATCAGCAGCGATCCGAGAATGCCGATCGGCATGTCGCGGCGCGGATTGGTCGCCTCCTGCGCCGCGGTCGAGATCGCGTCGAAACCGATATAGGCGAAGAACACGATCGCCGCGCCGCGCAGCACGCCGCTCCAGCCGAATACGCCGGGCGCTTCGTTCGGCGGAATGAAATGGCCCTCGGGATTGCCCGCCGTCACCCAGTTGCCGGTGTCGAAATAGAAGGCGCCGGCAACAATGAACAGCACCACGATCGTCACCTTGATCGCGACGATGACGTTGTTGACGCGGGAGGATTCGCTGGTGCCGACGATGAGCAAGGCCGTCATCGCGGCGATGATCAGCATGGCCGGGAGATTGACCAGCGCGCCGGTGAAGGACCAGAGTCCGGTCGCCGCATCATAGGCGAGCGGCGAAGCGGCCAGTCGCGGCGAGATCGGCAGGCCGATGTCCTGCATGAAGCTCACGACATAGCCGGACCACCCGATCGCGACCGCGGTGGCGCCGAACGCATATTCGAGGATGAGGTCCCAGCCGATGATCCAGGCGATGAGTTCACCGAGGGTGGCATAGGCATACGTGTAGGCGCTGCCGGCGACCGGCACGCTCGACGCCATCTCGGCGTAGCACAACCCGGCCAGCGCGCAGACGACGGCGCTCATCAGAAACGACAGCGAAACCGCTGGGCCGGCATTGGTGGCGGCGGCATTGCCGGTCAGGACGAAGATGCCGGCGCCGATGATGCAGCCGACACCGAGCGCGACCAGGCTCGACGCGGACAGCGTGCGCTTCAGTCCGTCGCGGCGGTCGGTGCTCTCGGCCTCGCGTTTCAGCTCGGCAAAGGACTTCGTGGCGAAAAAATCGGTCACGCGGCAACTCCACCCGGCAGCGATGCGAGGCGGCCGCTGCGGCGAAATCGCCTGCGGCCGTCACATGCGCCCGGTGCGGAACCTATAACCGGCCGCCGTTAACGGGTTCTGGCTGAGCCCTGTCCTCCGACGCACCCGCCTGCATGCATGGCTAACACTTCCCAACTCCGGTCCAATCCGCTACCTCGCTGCCGATAGGGCCAACCCTGCCGGGAGTGCAACCAGTGTCCGTCCAGCAAGAGATCAGGCGCCTGACCGCGCCGGATATTCGCGCCCGCAAGAACGGCGAGCCGATCGTGATGCTGACCTCGTATCACGCCCATACCGCCAGCCTCGTCGACCGGTATTGCGACGTGATCCTGGTCGGAGACTCGCTCGGCATGGTGATGCACGGGCTCGAGACCACCATTCCGGTGACACTCGACATGATGATCCTGCAGGGTCACGCGGTGATGCGCGGGTCGAAGCGGGCGCTGGTCGTGGTCGACATGCCGTTCGGCAGTTACGAACAATCGAAGGAGCAGGCCTTCGCCTCCTGCGCGCGCGTGCTGAAGGAAACCACCTGCGGCGCGATCAAGCTCGAAGGCGGCGTGCGCATGGCCGAGACCATCCGCTTTCTGGCCGAGCGCGGTGTGCCGGTGATGGCGCATGTCGGCATGACGCCGCAATCGATCAACACGCTGGGCTCGTTCCGCGCGCAGGGTCGCGAGGAAGCCGACTGGGCTCCGATCGAAGCGGATGCCAGGGCGGTGGCGGAGGCGGGGGCGTTCTCGGTGGTGATCGAGGCGGTGGCGGAGCCACTCGCGCGCAAGATCACGAGCGAGATTGCGATCCCGACCATCGGCATCGGCGCGAGCCCGGCCTGTGACGGTCAGGTGCTGGTGCTGGAGGACATGCTCGGCCTGTCGCCGCGCGTGCCGAAATTCGTCAAGCGCTACGGCGATCTCGGCCCCGGCATCGAAGCCGCGATCAAGGGCTATGCGGATGAGGTGCGAAGCCGCGCCTTTCCCGGTCCGGATCATGTCTACGGGATGAAGAAGAAGGGGTGAGGATTGTAGGCCGCAAAGCGCGGAGCGCATTGCGCCGTGGACAAGATGTAAGGAGAGTTGTCGCGCATGCTCGACTTGCCGCAGACTGCCGACCGAAGCGCTCTGGAAACACTCATGCTGCGCCTCGCTTCGTGTCTTGCGCCCTGCGCGCTCTTTGTCGCAGCATGGGTGTCGCCGACAGCGCTCAACGCGCAGGACGCCACCACCGTCCGCAGCGCCGTCGATCGCGCTATCCTGCCGCTGATGAAAGAGCATGATGTGCCCGGCCTTGCCGTCGGCGTCACCGCTGGCGGCAAGCAGCATCTGTTCTATTTTGGCGTCGCATCGAAGGACACCGGCGCCTCGGTCAATGCCGACACGCTGTTCGAGATCGGCTCGATCTCGAAGATGTTCACCGCGACGCTGGCCGGCTTTGCGCAGGCGCAGGGCAAGCTCTCGCTCGCTGACCATCCTGGCCAATACATGCCGGCGCTGCGCGGCAGCGCGCTCGACAAAGCGAGCCTGATCAATCTCGGCACCTATTCCGCCGGCCTGCCGCTGCATCTGCCGAACGCCATCAAGACTTTGGCGGAGGCGGAAGCTTTCATGCAAAACCTGAAGATCAAGGCCGGGCCGGGCGGGGTGCGGCTCTATTCCAACCCAAGCATCGGGCTGGTCGGTCACATCGCCGCGCTCGCCATGCAGGGCAACTTCGCCGACCTGATGGAAACGCAATTGCTGCCCAATCTCGGTGTCAGCGGCTGCTTCATCCGCATTCCGTCGTCGCGGGCGCAGGATTATGCGCAGGGCTACAAGGGCAACACGCCACGGCGGATGGGGCAGGCGGTGCTCGATGCCGAGGCCTACGGGCTGAAATGCAATGCGTCCGGGCTGCTTAAATTCGTCGAGGACAATATCCGTCCCGATACGCTCGAGCCCGCGCTGCGGCGCGCGGTCGAGGCCACCCATGTCGGCTACTTCAAGGTTGGCGGCATGGTGCAGGGATTCGGCTGGGAGCAATATCCTTACCCGGTGCCGCTGAAGCAGCTGCTTGCGGGCAATTCCAACGACATGGTCTTCAAGCCGAATGCCGCGACGCTACTCGATCCGCCGCGCGCGCCGTCCGGGCCGGCGCTGTTCAACAAGACCGGCGGTACGGCCGGCTTCAGCGCCTATGCGGCCTTCGTCCCGGCGCAGCGGATCGGCATCGTCATTCTGGTGAACAAGAGCATCCCGGCGTCGGCGCGCATCACAGCAGCGCTATCGGTTTTGGACGCGCTGGCGCAGGACCGCAAGGCGCAATAGGAAGCGCGTTGCGGCGATCGCATCGGCGTCCGATCGGGGCCTGTGTCAGGTCATGAGCTTGTGTTCGCGCAACACCTCGGCTGCGATCCGGTGGGCTTCATTGGCGGCGGGAATGCCGCAATAAAGCGTCAGCAGCAGCAGCACCTCCTGAATCTCTTCGAGCGAGCAGCCGTTCTTCACCGCCCCGTTGAGATGGACGCGCAATTCATTAATGTGGCCGGACGCCGCCATCATCGCGACCATGACCAGCGACTTCATCTCCGGCTTCAGTGCGGTCCGGCTCCACACGTCACCGTACGAATAGGCGTTGATGATGTGTTGCAGCGGCTTGCCGAGTTCGCCGAAGGCCGCCATGCGCTTCTCGACGGCGTCGCGGCCGAACATCTCGGTGCGCAGTTTAAGGCCGCGTTGGTATTGCTCGTCGCCGTCCATGTCCGTTCCTTGCTCGCGGTTGATCCGATCGCCGGACACTGCGTATAGAAAGGCTGCGACTTTTACCACATCCCCGGCGTACCGACGCGAGTCCTGCCATGATCAATGCCGCCGTCATCGGCCTCGGACGCTGGGGCCGCAACATCGTCGAGTCCGTTCAGGGGAAAAGTCGGCGGTTGCGTTTCGTGCGTGGCGTCGACAGCAATCCGGATGCCGTTGCCGATTTCGCCAGAGCCAACCGCCTGACCTTGTCGCGCGACTTTGCCGACGTCATCGGTGATCCCGGCATCGATGCGATTTTTCTCGCCACGCCGCATTCGCTCCATGTCGAGCAGGTCGAGGCGGTGGCGGCTGCGGGCAAACCGGTCTGGTCCGAAAAGCCACTGGCGCTGACCAGGCGCGAGGCGGAGCGCGCAATTTTGGCCTGCTCCAAGGCCGGCGTTTCGTTTGCGCTGGGCAACAACAAGCGCTGCTTTCCCGCCATGCTGGAGCTCAAGACGCTGGTCGCGGCCGGCGCGCTGGGCGACGTGCTGCATGTCGAAGGCCATTTCACCAACGAACATTCGACCCGAGTCACCGGCGGATGGCGCGACGATCCGGATGTCTCGCCCGGTGGCGGGATGACCGGCGCTGGGTTGCATGTGATCGACGCGCTGGTCAATCTCGGCGGTCCGATCGCCACCGTTGACGCCAGATTGTTCTCCCGCAAGCCGCCGCCGGATCCGCGCGATGTCACCGCCGCCTTCGTTGAGTTCGAAAGCGGTGCGACCGGACAGGTCGCGACGGTGCGTGCCGGTCCGATGTTCTGGCGCGTTCATGTCTTCGGGACCGGCGGCTGGGCCGAGGCGCGCGGCGAAACGACGATCACCCTCGCGCCGATCGGGCAACAGCCGGTGACCCGAGAGCTTCCGGCAGCCGACTCCCTCGCGGTCCTGATCGAAGCATTTGCCGACACGATCGAGACCGGATCGCCGTTTCCGGTGCCGACCGGAGAGATGCTCGACGTGGCCGGCGCGTTCGAGGCGACTATTCAATCGATAAGGACCGGTGCACCCGTGTCGGTGACCAGAAGCTAGCGCGACGTTACTGTTGCTGAATGCCTGCGGCCTCGCGGGTCTTGGCGAAGCTTTGGTATTGATTGGTCAGGAACGTACCAAACTCCGCCGGTGTCGAGCTTTTGACGACGACGCCCGCGCGTTCGAGCCGTACCTTCACATCCGGATCCGCGAGCGACTCGTTGAGCACCGCATTCAACTTGGCGACGATTGGGGCAGGGATGCCTTTCGGCCCGAACATGCCGTACCAGGTGGTGACGTCATAGCCGGGCACGAGCCCGGATTCGACCGCGGTCGGCACTTTCGGCATGGCCGGGAAGCGTTCCGCGCCGGTCACGGCCAGGGCTTTGAGCTGGCCGGACTCAACCTGCTGCAACACCGCCGATACCGTATCGAAAAGAATATCGGCATGTTTGCCGACCACGGCATTCATTGCCTCCGGTGTGGTCTTGAACGGCACGTGCAGCAGTTCGACCCCTGCGGCCTGTTTGAACATCTCGCCGGCGAAATGCTGGGTTGCGGCAAAGCCCGGGCTCGCGAAAACCACCTTGTTCGGGTCGGCCTTGGCGACGGCAATCAGCTCCTTCACGTTGTTCGCTGGAAAGTCGGGCCGGGCGACGATGGCAAGGCTCGCGGTCGCGACCATGCCGATCGGCGTGAAGGCGGTCAGAGTGTCATAGCGCATCTGCTTGCGCGTCACCGCGGCGATGACCTGTCCGGCGGTCATCAGGGCGATCGTGTATCCGTCCGGCGCGGCATTCGCGACGAATTCGTTGCCGAGAATGCCTCCGGCGCCCGGCTTGTTCTCGACCACCACCGGCTTGCCAAGCTTCTTCTGCATGTACTCGGCAAGGATGCGTCCGACGATGTCGGTGCCGCCGCCCGGACCGAACGGGATGATCATTTTGATTGGCTGGGTCGGAAAATCCTGCGCAGCCGCGGGCGCGGAAAAACCGAAGACGCACAGCATCGCTGCGGCGAGCACGCGATTGAGCATAAATCCTCCCTCGCGCCTCGTTCCGGTCGAGGGTTTATCCCCTGGTACCGCGACGGCGCACTTCGTTGATGATCGCGCTGTTGTCCAGTTCGGCTTCTCCGGCCCGTACGCAGGCTTCGAGAACGCCGGCATGGACTTCCAGCATCGACAATGTTTGCCCGGCGGACGCTGCCTGGTCCAGCATTAAATGGCAGTCCTTCAGCGTCTGTTTCACCCGGCCCTCGGGTGAGAAGTCGCCGCGCAACATCTTGGGTCCCTTCGTCTCCATCACCTGCGAATAGGAGGCCGAACCTTTGGCCACCTCCAGAAACGCTTCGGGATCGAGACCGAGTTTTTCGGCAAAGACCAGCCCCTCGGCGAGTGCAAGACGATTCAGCCCGAGAATGAGATTGACCGCCAGTTTGGCGCGGCCGCCATCGCCGGCTTTGCCGATATGAAAGCTGCGCGCGAACAGCGCTTCGAAAATGTCGGCGAGAGCGGCAGCGATGTCGGGGTCGCCGCCGATCAGCGCGACGCCGTCGCCCCGCCTGACCTGTTCGCTGGTGCCGGAAACCGGCACGTCGAGAAAGCGGATGCCATGCTTGGTAACCCGCGCCGCAAGCGCAGCGATGCGATCCGGATCGGCTGTGGTCGTGCAGACGATGGTCACATCCGGTGTCTGCTCGCGGACCGGAAGAATGTACGTGTCGACGACATCCTCGACCTGGTCTGTCGAAAATACAGCGAGAAGGATACAGCGGGATGGCGTGGCCAGCATTGCCGCGATGTTGTCTTCGGAAACGCCGCCGATCTCCTCAAGCCGTGTCCGGCGGGCCGGGTCGATGTCGAAGCCCCGGACCGGAATGCCTGCGGCGATGAGGCGCGCGGCATAGACCTCGCCCATCAGCCCAAAACCGATGATTGAAACGGGGAGGGATGTCATCTGGATGCTTTCCCGAATGCGGCTCTTGCGAACGTAAATTCTTTAGCGCGGATCGAACGGCGCCGCACTTTCCATTCGTCGTCCAGTTTGATACGCGCTGGTGTGTAGGGACCGCGGTCCCGTGCCGGAGTTGAGAAGCGTGAAGCCCGCCAACACCCTTATCATCATGTCCGATGAACATCAGGCGCGGGCGATGGGTTGTGCCGGACATCCCTTCGTGCGAACTCCAAATCTGGATCGACTGGCTGCCCGCGGCACGCGCTTTACCAATGCCGTCACGCCGAGCCCGATCTGCGTTCCCGCCCGCGCGGCGTTTGCGACAGGTCAGTACGTGAACCGCACCGGTTACTGGGACAATTCCATTGCCTATGATGGCCGAGTGCGTGGCTGGGGGCACGCGCTCCAGGATGCGTCAATTCCGGTCGAGTCGATAGGCAAGCTCCATTATCAGAAAGCTGACCTGCCGACCGGATTCGATCGCGAACACATTCCGATGCATCTTTACAAGGGCGTGGGAATGGTCTGGGCATCGATCCGCGACCCGCTGCCAACCAGGCGCCCTACCAACAAGCGAATGCTCGGGGATTATATAGGGCCGGGAGAATCCGATTATACGCGCTACGATGGCGCAGTCACCGATCTCGCGATCGACTGGCTTACGAAAAGGGGCACGACCCTGACTCAGCCGTGGTGCCTCTATGTCGGTCTCGTTGCGCCGCATTTTCCGCTCGTTGCGCCGCAGGAATTCTTCGATCTCTATCCGCCAGACACCATGCCCGGGGCGAAGCTGCTCCCGCGCAACGGCCATGCGCTTCATCCGTGGATACAGGATCACGAGACGTTTTGGAGTCAGGACGAGACGTTGAAGGATGACGCGGAGCGGCGCACCGCCATGTCGGCCTATTACGGCCTCGTCTCATGGCTCGATTCGAATGTCGGGCGAGTGATTGGCGCGATCGAGCGAGCAGGGCTGTTGGATGAAACGCGCGTGATCTATGCCTCGGACCACGGCGACAACCTTGGCGCTCGCGGACAATGGGGAAAGTCCAATCTCTATCGCGAATCCGTTGACGTACCTTTGATCATGGCAGGACCAGGGATTGGTTCTGGTGTCTGCGAGACGCCAGTCAGTCTCATCGATCTGTCGGTGACAATCATCGATTCCGTAGGCCTCGATCCGGCGCAGGCGCTTCCAGACGCTCAGGGCCGCTCGCTATTCGAGATTGCCTCAAAGCCTGCTGATCCCGAACGCGTGGTCTTCAGTGAATATCATGCCGTTGGATCGAACACAGCCGCTTTCATGGTGCGAAAGGGGCGATGGAAGTATCATCATTACGTTCGCCACGCGCCGGAGTTGTTCGATCTCGACACTGATCCGGAGGAGACGACCAATCTCGCGCCGCTGGCTCGATATTCCGAAATCGTTGCGGACATGAAACGGCAGCTAGCTGCGATTTGCGATCCTGATGATGTTGACCGTAGGGCCAAGCGGGATCAAGCTGCCTTGATTGACCGTCTTGGTGGTCCGGACGCTGTGTTCGAACTTGGTAAGGGGGCTGCGAGCGGAACGCCGGCCCCGAATGGCGCAGCGGCTGATCAACCGCGCGCGTGAGGAGTTGTTGCGTATGAAACGCCGGGATTTTCTGAAAGGCGCCATCGCCGGTTCATCGATCATTGCGTCGCCGGCGCTTCGGTCGCACGCGTTCGCGCAGGAGAGCAATTGGCCGAAAGAACGAACGATCAGATGGCTGATTGGGCTCCCGCCCGCCGGCACGACCGACCCGTTGACGCGAGCGATCGCGGCGCAACTGTCCGAGCGGCTCGGCCAGAAGATCGTGATCGAGAACAAGACCGGTGGTCTGCAAACGATTGCGACACGTGAGGTCACCAATTCGTCCGCGGATGGTTACACACTTCTCAGTCTTGGCGGGCCTCAGGTTTATGCCGACAAGACGGTGCCCGTTATCGGCCGTGGCCTCGATCCGGTCATCAGGATGGTGACGCAGCCGATGATCATTGCGGGAATTGCGAGCCGCCCGACACTTGACCTGAAAGCTGTGATAGCGGCAGCCAAGGCGAAGCCTGAGGATTGGAGCTACGCAACCGCGGGCTACGGTTCATCGCATCATGTGGCGGGGGAACTGCTCAATGCGGTCGCCGGGACCAAGATCCTGCACGTCGCATACCGCGGCGGTGGCGCCGCGATTCAGGATGCGATGGCGGGCCACGTGCCATTAATCGTCATCGGGGCGGGCCCGGTTATCCCGCATATAGCCGCTGGGAAAATGCGGGGTTACGCATTGACCACGTCCAAACGCATATTTTCCCTTCCGGACGTTCCGACGATGCAGGAGTTGGGCTTCGCGGACTTCGACCTCGCGCAATGGCATGGCGTCGCTATCAAGGCGGGCACGCCGCGTGCCATTACCGGACGGTTCAATTCGGAGATGAAGGCGATCCTCGCGACCCCTGAACTGGGAAAGCTGATGGACTCGCTTGGCGCCGAGAATGGGGCCGGTTCGCCCGAAGACTGGGGCGCGTTTTACGCGGCTGACATCGCAAAATACGAAACCCTGATGAAAAAGCTCGATATCAAGATTGAGTAAACTTGAATCGTGCATTTTGCTGTCGCGGGCGGGGATGCTCGCCAACTATGGCGCGCGATATCGCCCGACAGCGTTTTGAGCGCGCATCGTGTTGAGATATGCTGGCGGGAATCACAGCATCACGATTCATCCCGTATTCGGACGCCCATGACCTTCATCGCCGATTACATGAAAGCGATCGATATTCTTGCGCTTGTCGCCGTGGTGGCGATCGGTGCGGCGTCGTTCGCGCGGACCGGCGTGGTCTGGCTTTTGGGTACGGCGATCGTTCTGGGGATCTGGTGCGCGAGCCGGATTTTCGGATGGTTTCCGTGATCGGCGACGCGTTGATGCAAGCCGGGCTGTCGTTTCGAGATGATGCGCGAGACAAGGAAGTGAGAATGAGGACAATGCGAAAAGCTGTGCTCGCCGCGGTGGTGTCATCGATTGTCGCTTGCGGATCGACAGCTGCGTCCGCTGCGTTTGTCTGTCCGGTCAAAACGCCCGGCGCCAACGCCGCCCAGGATCAGATGATCGCCAAGGCGATACCGGCAGGCGATGCGCTCGACGAGGTGACCAAGCTGAATGCCGCAGTCGGAGACTTGCGTGCGAAGGGCATCTCCAGTGCGATTGTCGTCGACAGCCTGATCGCGTCCTATTGTCCCACGGTCGCGCGCAACACCGCGCTGAGCGATGACCGGAAGCGCGCGCGGGTGGCGCGCTTTGCGTCCCGGATCGTGCGGGTCGTCTATGCTCTCGACAGCGCCGGCGCGGTGATCCTCGACGTGCCGTTGCGGCCGGCGGCGATCGATGCGATCAATGCGAAGGCGGCGGCCGAGCGGATCTCCCCGGAAGCCTGGGTGGCGAACGCCATCGATCGCGACCTGAAGGCGGCGCGATAGCGCGGCGGACTTTAGGAGCCGCGCGTTAGACCGGCGAGCATGCGGGGAGCAGGCCGCTCGGCGGTGCTCCGGCCAATGCTCGCGGCCGAGGAACCATGTTTTTACGAGGGTTAACGGCCGGGGCGTGCGGATTTTGCCTTGCCCGCGCCATATCGCTGATTTACGCGACTGCGGTCGAGCCGGTATAGAAGCGGGCTCAATGACGCCCCGGGGGCAAGCGCTTGGCCGATATCTTTAACGAAGTCGATGAGGAAGTCCGCCGCGAACGGATGAAACGGATGTGGGACCAATATGGTCTCTACATCCTCATCCTGGTGGTTTTGTTCGTGGCCGGCATCGCCGGCTGGCGCGGCTGGGAATACTATCAAAATCAAAGGGCTGCGGAGTTCGGCGCACAATTCGAGGCAGCGTCCGCGCTGGCCGAGGCGGGGAAACTCGCCGAAGCCGAGAAGGATTTCGCCCGGATTTCCGCGGACGGCAACCGCGGCTATCGCGTGCTCGCCCGCCTGCGCGAGGCCGAAGCCATCAGCGCCCGCGACCGCACCGCCGCCGTCTCCCAATTCGACGCGATTGCCGCCGATACCAGCTTCGATCAGCGGTTCCGCGACCTCGCGGCAATCCGGTCCGGGCTGCTGCTGGTCGACACCGCGTCGCTCCCAGACATGGAAAAGCGTCTCGAAGCCGTCGCTGCAACAGGCCGTCCCTTCCGCCATACCGCGCGTGAATTGCTGGCGCTTTCGGCCTTCCGGGCCGGCGACCAGAAGGCTCTGCAGCGCTGGGCTGACCTGATCGCCGGCGACGCGGAAAGCCCGGCGCAGATGCGCGCGCGGGTCGAGTCGCTGACGCTTCTGTCAGGCCTCGCGAAGGGGTAGAGTGATGGCCGCTCCGCGCCGATGCATGCTCGTACTGGCCGCGATCGGTTTCGCGTTCGGCCTGTCCGGCTGTGCCAGCGGCGAGCTCGAACTGGACCCCGCATACTGGTTCCCGGACGGGAAGAAGAAGCTTCCCGGCGAGCGCCGTGAGGTGTTCCCGGGCGGGGTGCCGGGCGTAACGCAAGGCGTTCCGCCGGAATTGATCCGGGGGAATCCCGACAATCCGACCAATCTGCCCGAACAGGCGCTGGCGCCGGCTCAGCAGCAGCAGCCCGCGGCGCAGGAAAAGCCGCGTCCGCAGCCAAAGAAAGTCGCGCGGCCGAGGCCTGTTCCGCCGCCCGAGCCGGAAGCGGACGCACAGCCGGCCCCTCGAACGGCCGCGCCGCGCCCAACGCAGCAGCAACAACAGCAGCCGTCCGGGGTCTGGCCGGCGCCGCAGGCTCAGCAGCAGCAACCCCAGCAACAACAGGCTCCCGCTGCCGGCGCATGGCCGGCACCGCCGGCCTCGGGGACCTTCACGCGGTAAAGAAAGCGCGCATGCACGTGCGTGCGCCGCTAAGATCGTCCCATGATTCCAAAAGTCGTGATTGTCGGCCGGCCCAATGTCGGCAAATCGACGCTGTTCAATCGCCTGGTTGGACGGCGGCTGGCGCTCGTCGACGATCAGCCGGGCGTCACCCGCGACCGCCGTGAAGGCCTTGGCCGGCTTGGAGATTTGGACTTCACCCTGGTCGATACCGCGGGCCTGGAAGAGGCCGCGCCGGAAAGCCTGTCCGGGCGCATGCAGGCGCAGACCCGCACCGCGATCGCGGAAGCCGACGCAATCCTCTTCATCATCGATTCTCGCGCCGGATTATTGCCGGCGGATCAGGCCTTTGCCGAGGTGGTCCGCCGATCCGGCAAGCCCGCGATCCTGGTTGCAAACAAGGCCGAGGGCAAGGCCGGCGCCGCCGGCGCGCTGGAAGCCTACGAACTCGGCTTCGGCGAACCGGTCGCGGTGTCGGCCGAACACGGCGAAGGTCTGTCTGATCTGTACGATGCGCTGCAGACGGTCTTGGATGATTGGCATTCTTCTGCCGGGACGTCGGGCGCCGACGCTGACGACGACCAGTCTCTCGCCCGCCCGGTCCGGGTCGCGGTGGTCGGACGGCCGAATGCCGGCAAGTCGACGCTGGTGAACCGGCTGCTCGGCGAGGAGCGCCTGCTCACCGGACCGGAAGCCGGCATCACCCGCGACACCATCTCTGTGCCTCTCACCTGGGAGGGGCATCACTTTCTTTTCCACGACACCGCCGGCATGCGGCGGAAGTCGCGCATCGACGAGAAGGTGGAGAAGCTCGCGGTCTCCGACGCGCTGGAGGCGATCCGCTTTGCCGAGGTGGTGATCGTGCTGATGGATGCGGAGCGTCCGTTCGAAGAGCAGGACATGCGCATCGCCGACCTGGTCGAGCGCGAAGGCCGCGCGCTGGTCATCGGCATGAACAAATGGGACCTGAAGGGCGCCGCGCGCGGCTCCGCCGGCAAGCTGCGGTCGGAAGTCGATCATTGGCTGCCGCAGGTGAAGGGCGTGCCGATCGTTGCGCTGTCGGGACAGAGCGGCGAGGGCATCGACCGGCTGATGCGGGCGGTGCTCGATGCGTATGCGGTCTGGAACAAGCGCGTGCCGACCGCCGCGCTCAATCGCTGGTTCGAGGACACCATCGCCTCGCATCCACCGCCCGCGGTGTCGGGCCGCCGCCTGAAACTCAACTACATCACCCAGACGAAAGCCCGCCCGCCGAGCTTCGTGATCTTTTGCACCCGCGCCGACGCGGTGCCTGAGCAATATCTGCGCTATCTCACCAACGGCCTGCGCGAAGCCTTCGATCTGCCCGGCACGCCGATCCGGATCACGCTGCGCGAGAAGGTCAATCCGTATGCGGGACGGAAGACGCGGCAGAGGTGAGGGTGGCGCCACGAGGGTCAAACGCACCGATTACGCGTAAAGGACAAACGTCAGGATGACCGTCATCCCGCCGGACCGCATGATCGTCGAAGAGGATGCGTCCAACGGTCCGTGCGGCCCGCATCTGACGCAATGGATCAGCGAAGCCGGCGGCCTGACGCAGTTCGGCGCTCTGATCCAGACGCTTCCGCCGGGGTCGCGGTCCTCGATCAAGCATTGGCATCGTGCCGAAGACGAAATGATCTACGTGCTGGAAGGGCAGGTCACGCTGATCGAAGGCGAGACCGAAACGCTACTGAAGCCGGGCGATGCCGCGACGGTCCGCGCCGGTGAACCGATCGGACATTGCCTCGAAAACCGGAGTGATGCGCCGACGCGCTGTCTCGTGGTCGGAACGCGCGCGGCGGTCGATACCATCACCTATCCGGATCACGACCGGGTCTGTTACCGCGACCGGTCATTGCCGGACGACATCTGGACAGACGGGCGCGGAGAGCCGGCGCAAAGTCCGTACCGGTAGCCGGACGCAGTGAGTGAGGTCGTGCACGAGCAAGCGTCAGCGCGTACGCGAGCGTCCCGCATCGGACCCTAACGATTGCGCGTCCTCGCAGGCCGGCGTGCGCGGACGGCCGAAGCAGTTTTCGCGGATCCGCGCTCTCGCAAATCCGGGACCGTCACGCCCGCGTTCGCGACCTCACGGATCAACTGCATCACCGTCTGACAGGCGAGCGTGGTCTTGCCGCGGGGAGACATCGCAAGCGCGACATGACGCGTGACGGTCGGCGCGACAATGCGCGACGCCTGCAAGGGCAGGGTGCGCGAAGCGCCGGCAACCGCAAGCGGCCCGAGCAATGCATAGACGCCGCCCTGCGCGACGATGTTCGTCTGCATGCTGAGCGAATCCGCTTCCAGCACCACGTTCAGCGAGACCTGCCGTTCCAGCGCAAGCTCCTCCAGCTGATTGCGCCAGGCGCTCGGGCGGCAGAACGAGACCAGCGGCAATTCGTGCAGCGACGAAAACTCGACGCTGGCCTGCGCCGTCAGCTTGTCGCCAGCGGCGCTGACCAGATAGGTCGGCGCAGCAAACAGATAAGTGTCGCCGTTTTTCGGCACCGGGCTGGTGCGGAAGAGGATAGCGAGATCGACACTGCCTTCGTCGAGCCAGGTTTCGAGTTGCGCGCCCTGACCTTCGCGCACCGCGACCTGGACTTGCGGATATTGCCTTTTCAGCCGGGCGAACACCGTGGTGAGCAAGGGATGCGCGGTGGAGGGCAGGCTGCCGATCCGGACGCGGCCGATCGGCGTTCCCGCGGCCGTGCGAATGTCGCTGGCCAGCTCGTCCGTCGTGGCAATCCATGCGCGGATGCGCGGCGCGATGCGCTCGCCCAATTCAGTCAGCTGCACGCCGCGGCCGGTCCGCCGGAACAGGCGGCCGCCGCATTCCTGTTCAAGCTCACCGATGAGCCGGCTGATTTGTGGCTGGCTGGTGCCATACGTCGCCGCGACCTTGCTGAGGCTACCGAATTCGGCCGCATCGATGAAAATCTTCCAGGTCGCCGGGTCCATTGCGCCGCTCCAGAAATACAAAATCAGTATATCTGAAAGAATGGATTTGCGTCTTCTGGAATATCGAATTGGGCCGTAGGGTTTCTTCGCAAGCCGCCGCACGGCCGGGACGGCAACCAGCCCGGTCAAGGCGCCAACCAATTCGCAACAGGAGGAACCGCCATGAAAGCACTCGACCTGAGAGGCCTCGTCCCCGCGCCTGTCACCCCGTTCACCCGCGATGGCGCGGTGGATCATGTCGCGATCAAGCGGCTCGGTGCCTGGCTCGGCAGCTTCAAGGACGTGAAGGGGCTCACTGTTCTCGGCCATGCCGGCGAGGGCACGTTCATGACGCAGGACGAGCAGGCCGCCGTCATCGAGAGCTTTGTCCAGTCCACCAACGGCCGTGTACCGGTGATCGCCGGGATAACGCTCGAAGGCACCAAGGTCGCGGCTGCGGAAGCCAAGCGCGCGGTGAAGGCAGGCGCGCAGGCTGGGCTCGTCTATCCGTCACACGGCTGGCTGCGTTTCGGCTACCAGAAGGGCGCGCCGCAGGATCGCTATCGCGCGATCTATGAAGAGAGCGGCCTGCCGCTGATCCTGTTCCAGTATCCCGACGCCACCAAGGCCACCTACAATCTCGAAACGCAGCTCGATATCGCTGCGCAGCCGGGCGTGTTTGCGATGAAGAACGGCGTGCGCAACATGCGCCGCTGGGATACCGAAATCCCGGTGATCCGCAGGGAGCGTCCGGATCTCCAGATCCTCACCTGCCATGACGAGTATCTGTTGCACACCATGTTCGATGTGGACGGAGCGCTGGTCGGCTATGGCAGCCTGACGCCGGAGCCGCTGATCGAGATGATCCATGCGGGCAAGGTCAAGGATTACAAGCGCGCCCGCGCGATCCACGACCAGCTCCTCCCGGTCACCCGCACGGTCTATCATCGCGGATCGCATATGGAGGGTACGGTGGCGCTCAAGCACGGGCTGGTCACGCGCGGCATTCTCGAACACGCGACCGTTCGTTCGCCGTTGCTGCCGCTCGAGCCCGGCGCGGAAATCGAAATCGCCGACGCGCTTCGTTCGGCGGGACTTGTTACCGACAAGGCGGCCTGAAGACGACCCCAAGGCGCCGCAAAGAGCGCCGGTAAGGATTTCGCTGGCATGGCATCCATGGATGCCGTGCCGGCAACTCCGATCCCACAATAATTTTCACAAGGGAGGACAGCATGATTTCACGCCGAAACTTTCTGTGCGCAACCGCAGCTTTCGCCGGCACGACTGCGATTGGCCCGACGGTGCTGGCGCAGCCCGACAAATTTCCAAGTCGCCCGATCCGGATCATCGTTCCGTTCGCCGCGGGTGGAGGCGTCGACGTGTACGCCCGCCTGTTGGCAGAAAAGATGGCGCAGCAGACCGGGGCGGTGTTCGTGATCGACAACCGGCCGGGTGGCAATGCGACCATTGGCGGCAATGCCGTCAAGACCGCAGCGGCCGATGGGTATACCATGCTGTTCTCCGCTGCCACGCATGTGATGGCGCGTCACGTCCTCAAGAATGCTCCGTACGATCCGCTGTCGGATTTTGCCGCGATCGCCCGTGTCGGGGAGGCGCCGATGCTTCTGGTCATGGCACCGGACCGCAAGCCCGCAACCGTCGGCGAACTGATCGCCGCCATCAAGAAAGATCAGCGTCAATGGACCTTCGGCACCGCCAATCTCGGTGCGCCGGGACATCTGGCGACACTTGCCTTCAATCAGTCGGCCGGACTCGACACGCAAATCGTGGCGTATCGCGGAACGGCACCAGCACTTAACGATGTCGCAGGCGGCCATATCCAGCTCCTGATCGATCCGGTGCTGGCGTTGCTGCCGATGGCCCGCGACAAGAAGGTCACCGGTCTTGCGGTGACATCGGGCAAGCGTACGCGGCTCGCTCCGGACATTCCGACGATTGCGGAAAGCGGCCTTGCCGGTTTCGATCACGCTTCATGGTACGGGCTGTGGGGGCCGAAGGACATGTCGCCCGAGCTTGTTGCAACCATCAACCGGATGGCGAACAACGCAGTGAAGCAGCTTGATTCGGACGGGCGTCTCGCGCAACTCGGGATCGAGCCGGTCATCGAGCAGCCACAGCAGTTCGGGGACTATGCCGCGAAGTATGTTGCTAGGAATTCCGAGTTGCTGGCGAAAGCCAGGTTCGAGCCGGTTTGAGCCAAGCCGGCGAAAGCCTATCGTGAGATGCCGGGCCGGGCCGCATGCAGGGCCCGGCCTTTTCATTTCTGGACGCCTTCAATTCCCCAGTCCTTTCACGCGCCGCCTTGCAACCCAAAGTGCGCATGATCCCGGCATCGCGCGCGGCGCGCCGCGACAATGGTAAGCTTTGCAGGCCGCGTCCCGCATGCGATCATTCGGCCAGACCCGGCGCAGAACCGGGTGCCGGAGGAGCGATCCAGGGCTCAAAACAAAAGAGATCACCGGAGTTACGCATGTCATTTCTGAAGCGCCCGCTTGGCCACAGTCTTCCCATCGCCCTTTCGGCAGCCTTTCTGTTCGGGGCCGCGGCTGCGGGCCCGGCGCTGGCGCAGGGCTATCCGGAGCGCCCGGTGCACCTTTATGTGCCCTATCCGGCGGGCGGCCCGAACGACGTGATCGCGCGGCTGCTGGGGCAGGAACTGTCGAAGTCGCTCGGCCAGCAGATCGTCATCGAGAATCGCGCCGGCGGCAGCGGCAATATCGCGATCGAGGCGCTCGGCCGCGCGCCGGCCGACGGCTATGCGATCGCGCTCCCGGCGATGGCGTACGCCACCAACCCGTCGCTGTTCTCGAAAGTCGGTTATTCCTTCGATCAGTTCGCGCCGGTCTCGATCGTCACCAAGGGCCCGCTGGTGCTGGTAGTGCATCCCTCGCTCGGCGTGAAGTCGGTGAAGGAACTGATCGAGCTCGCCAAGTCGAAGCCCGGCAAGCTGGACTACGGCTCCGGCGGCAATGGCTCGTCGCTGCATCTGGCGGCGGAAATGTTCAAGCAGCAGGCCGGGGTCGACATCCAGCACATTCCCTACAAGGGCACCAACGACCTGATATCCGATCTGCTCACCGGACGGGTGCCGATCGCATTCATGTCGCCGCTGATTGCGCAGACCCATGTGAAGGACGGCAAATTGCTCGCGCTCGGCGTGACCTCGCCGCAGCGCTCGCCGAGCTGGCCGGATACGCCAACGGTCGCCGAAGCGGGCGTGCCCGGCTATGCGGTCGAGGCGTGGTATGCGGTGATTGCGCCGAAGGATACCCCGAAGGACGTGGTCGAGAAGCTTAGCCAGGAGATCGCCAAGGCGGTGCAATCGCCGGCAGTGAAAGAGAAGTTCGCTGCGCTCGGCAATGAATCGGTCGGCAGCACCAGTGCCGAGGCGCAGAAATATATCGCCGAGGAAGCCGACCGCTGGGGCAAGGTGCTGAAGGCGGCGGGCATCCGCGCGGACTGATTGCTCATTCCAGCTTGAGACGTATCGCGCCAAATGTGTGATCGCCCGCGAAAGCGGGCGATCCAGTCTATGACGTAGCTTTCACGGCTGACTGGAGGCCCCGCTTTCGCGGGGCATGACCGAAGCCCGGTTTTCTGTTGTGGAGATGATCCGACGTGACTTCCGATATTCTGATCAAGGGTGGCCTCGTTTTCGACGGAGCCGACAATCCTGGCGTGAAGGCCGATGTGCTGGTGCGCGACGGCTTCATTGCGAAGATCGCGCCGTCGATTGCGGCGAACGCCGCGCGCGTGGTCGAGGCCGAGGGTCTTGCAGTGGCGCCGGGCTTCATCGACATCAAGACGCATTCGGATTTCACGCTGCCGATTAATCCGAAGGCCGAGAGCAAGCTGCGGCAGGGGGTCACCACCGAGATCATCGGCCATTGCGGATTCTCGGTCGCGCCGGTGCTCCCCGGTAAGGTCGAATTGCTGCGCGACTATTTAAGTCCGTCGGCGCCTTGGCTTCCGTTCCGCGAACTCTCGTTTCCCGATTATCTCGATACGTTTCCGGCGACCGCGCTTAATCCCGGCATGCTTGTCGGGCACAACACGTTGCGGTTGATGGTCATGGGCATGGACCAGCGCGCGCCGACGGCTGATGAACTGGCGGCGATGATCGCGCTGCTCGAGGACGGGCTGAAGGCTGGCGCGTTGGGTCTGTCGTCCGGGCTGTTCACCTCGCCCGGATCGTATGCCGCGCCGGAGGAAATGATCGCGCTGTGCAACGTGGTGAAGCGCTACAACGGCGGCTATTTCACTCATATCCGCGACGAGTCGAACCATGTGATCGAAGCGGTGGAGGAGGCGATCCACATCGCCGAGACGTGCAAGATCCATGTCGAGATCGTGCATTTCAAATGCTCCGGCATGGACAATTGGGGCAAAGCCACGCGCTGCCTGCAGATGATCGCCGACGCCAAGGCGCGCGGCGTCGATGTCGATTGCGACTCGCATCCCTATACGGCCGGATCGAACCCGCTGAAGAACCTGATGCCGCAATGGGTGCAGGCCGGCGGCGTCCCGGCGATGCTGGAGCGGCTGAAGCTGAAGGAGACCCGCGATCGCATCCGCGCCGATATCGAACGCGACGGCTTGAACAACTGGGGCCGTATCCCGGACTGGGACTGCGTGCAGATCTCGATCACGCCGAACCTGCCGCAATATGCCGGTCGCACCATCGCCGATCTGGCGAAGGAACGCGGCCACGATCCTATCGATGTGGTCTGCGACTACATGATCGAGGACAAGGGCGCGACCCGCGTGCTGGTGATTTCGATTTCGGAAGACGATATCCTCGCCATCGTGAAATCGCCGCAGGCGCTGGTCGGCTCGGACGGCAATTGCGTTGCCGATTACGGCATCACCAGCCAGGGCATGCCGCATCCGCGCTTCTACGGCACGTTCCCGCGCGTTCTGGGGCATTATGTACACGAACTCGGTGTCATTCCGATCGCGCGCGATCCACAAGATGACCGGCCTGACCGCGAAGGCGCTGCGGCTGAAGGATCGCGGCCTGCTGAAGGAAGGCTATCGCGCCGACATCGTGCTGTTCGATCCGGCGGACTTCAAGGATCAGGCGACCTATGCCGATCCGCATCGCTACCCCACCGGCACACGGACCACGGTGCTGGTCAACGGCGAGGTCGTGATCGACAACACCAAGCATACCGGCGCGCTACCCGGCAAGGTGTTGCGGCGTGACGAAGCGGGGGCGGTCGGCTGAACGCGTGTTTTGCGAGACTGTGATCGGGCGGTAGCGGCGTCCGGTCGATCAGCTGCAACCATCGCCTGAAATATTCTGCTAGAAAAAATGACTCGTTTCGCCGAGGCCAATCGACGCGATCGGCGTTGTCGGGGCATGAGCCAATACGCCTTTTCGAACGGATCCGCGCTACCGCATTCCGGCACCTCCATTGCGCTGATCGACGATGATGCGCTGCTGCGCAACGCCCTCGCGAGGCTGCTGGAAATGACCGGGATGACGGTCGAGCAATACGAGTCAGGGGAGCAATTTCTCGCTCACGCCGAAACCAGTAGTACCGATTGCGTGGTCATCGACGTGCAGCTTGGCGACATGAATGGTATCGAGGTGGCGCGGCACCTTCAGGACGCAGAACCAGATTTTCCGATCGTGTTCATCACCGGCTCGATCGATCCGGTATTCGAGCAGCAGGCCGACGAAATCAACGGCGCCGCGTTTTTGCGCAAACCCTTCCTGCGCGACACGCTGATCGACGCGATCATGGCGTCTATGGCGGCCCGGCAGAAGGCGGCTCGGGACGGCGGGCTGTAGCCAGCCGGCGCGCTCTCGGCTGGCGCGCGCTCAGTCGGCCAATTCCACATACATCCGCCGCCACGGCTGGTCGTCGATCAATTGCCAGCGATGACCGGTGCCGGTCGTGTCTTCTGCCAGCAGCACATCACCGGGTTTCAGCACGAAGGTTTCGCCGTCGCGGGTGGTGAATTCCAGCGTGCCGGAAAGGGTGAAGACATATTGCCGGCAAGGCGCAACATGCCAGTCGAGGGCTGAGCCCGCAGCGGTTTCCTCGACATGCACAGCCTTTGAAGCCTGCAAGGCGCCTGTTGCCAGCGTGATGGGCTCGACATGGGAGCGGCCGTCCGGACCGGTGAACAGGCGGATGCAACGGATCATGACCCAATCCATTTCTCGATGAGACGTGGGAGCGTCCCGTTCTCGCGCAGCCGCGCCTGAGCGGTGTCGATCGCCTGTCTCAGCGTCTCGTTGCCGAGACCGGTCGCGATCGCGAGATCCTCGCTGGTGATCCCTTTCTGTACCACGCGCAGATGCGGGCGGTCTTTCACAAACCAGTTCATCACCGGCGCCAGCTTCATCACCGCCGCGATCCTGCCGGCATCGAGATCGTCCAGCATGGTTGCGATGTCGTGATAGGCGTAAACCCGCACATCGCCCACGCGGCCTTCATCTTTCAGGCGCTGCGCCACCGGTTGCGACGTGTTCCCGTCCTGCACCGCGAGCACGAGACCGCGGAGATCGTCGATCGAGCGAAGGTGTGGTGTGGCCGCGATGTTGCAGACCAGGCTCTGGCCTGAATGAATGTATGGCTCGCAGAACAGGGCCTTGCGTTCGCGGCCGGGTGTAACGGTCGTGCCTGAGGCGATGCAATCCATGCGCCCGTCGGCGAGGCCATCGAAGATGTCGTTGAAATTGCTCCCTTGAAAGACCACCAGCCGCCATTGCAAGCCGAGCTCCGCGGCGATCGCCTGCATCAGTTCGATATCGAAACCGCTATCCTTGCCGTCGCTGACGAATTCAAACGGCGGGTCCGGCAGGGCCGATCCCACGCGCAGCACCCCTGGTGTAATGGTCGGTGCCGTCATGCCATGGAGCGCTATTGCGGCTCCTGAAAGGTCAGGAACCGCTTCTTAGGATACGCATAAACTTTGCCGCTGTCGGTGCAGGACGGCAGGCAAAGCGCGACGATTTTTTCAGCGACCTGTTCAGGCGTTTCGAGCGACATCGGGTCCTCGCCAGGCATCGCCTGTGCGCGCATCCGGGTGCGGATCGGCCCGGGCGTGAACAGGTTGACGCGAAGGCTCGTCTTAGCGGTTTCGGCTGCCCAGGTCTGGACCATGGTATTGAGCGCGGCCTTCGACACCGCATAGGGCCCCCAATAGGCGCGCGCCATCCACGACACGCCGGACGAGAGGAACACCGCGCGTCCCGAGTCGCTCTTGAGCAGCAGCGGCTCCATGGAGCGGATCAGGTGCCAATTCGAGGTGACATTCACCGCCATCACATCGTCCCAGGCCTTTGGCTCGACATGCGACAGCGGCGACAATGGCCCGAGAATGCCGGCATTGCCGACCAGCACATCGAGCGTCTGGAAGCGCTCGAACAGCGCGCCGCCGAGCCGGGCGATGCCCTCGTAATCCTTCAGGTCGAGCGGCACCAGCGTGGCGCTGCCGCCGGCAGTCTTGATCTCGTCGTCGAGCTCTTCCAGTCCGCCGACGGTACGGGCGACCGCGATGACATGCGCGCCGGACTGCGCGAGCGCGAGCGCCACCGCGCGGCCGATGCCGCGCGAGGCGCCGGTGACGAGAGCTGTGCGGCCGGAGAGGGGCGGGGTCAAGGCAGGTTCCGCTATCTGTGGAATTGGGAGGCCGCATCCTTAGTAGAGACATTCACAAAACACAAACCAGTGACATGGGAGGACAAGGCGGGCGAAGGCGCTTGTTGCCCGCGCCGCGTTCATGGAGGGGAGCGCCAATGTATGTGACCACCACGGGGACACCGGTCGACGAGTTGCGCAACGGACCCGGTGTGTCGCATATCGATCCCGCAGACCCGGCCGCCCCCTATTACGATCTCCTGAACCGGCTGCGGCACCCGCTGACGCTACGCGAATTGATGATCCAACCGGTTCGCACCGGCTATATCGGCGGCCCCAAGCTCGATCCGGCGACGCTGCCGCCGAGTGCCGCAAGCCTTTATCCGCAGGTCGCCGTGACCGAACGGATGATCCCCTCGGCGATGGGCCCGGTGCGCTGCCAAGTCTATACGCCGCCCTTATCCGGCGCGCCGATGCCGATGTGCCTCTACGTCCATGGCGGTGGCTTCACCGTCGGCAGTTCGGATGACACCGCCTACATCACCAGCCGGCTGGCGATGGAGAACGGGCTCGTGGTGCTCAGTGTCAATTACAGGCTGGCGCCGGAATGGCCGTTTCCCGCCGGCCTCGACGATTGCCTCGCCGCGCTCACCTGGATGCAGAGCGATGGCGCTGCGGTCAATGGCGATCCCTCTCGCATCGTGGTGGCCGGCGATTCCGCCGGCGGCAATCTCGCGGCTGCGCTGCCTCTGAAGGCGCGCGACGAAGGCGGTGCGGCGCCGCAGGCGGTGCTGCTGCTATGCCCGATCACCGACTTCGAATGCGAGCAATTCGAGTCCTTCGAACGGCTGGCGCCGCTCGGGATCGTCTATGACACGGCGTTTGTCGGGTATGTCCGCGGGGCCTATGTCGTGTCACGCCGCAACCGCGACCATCCGCATGTCAGCCCCGCACGCGGCGATCTGCAGGGCTATCCGCCGGCACTGATCGTGTCCGGCGATGCCGATCCGATGATCGACGACAACACCGCTTTCGCCGCCAACCTCGCAAGGGCCGGGGTCGCGGTCGAGCATCTCATCCGTCCGCGCATGCCGCACGGCTTCTATTTCTTTCCGCATCTGCTACCGGATGGAGAGGTCGCGTTCGAGGCTGCGCACGCGTTCCTGACGCGGCATTTCGGCGGCTAACGGGCTCACCGCGACGCATCGCGGCCTGAAGCATCGCGGCTCTGCATTATGGCGCCGACATCGCGCGCCTGCGGATCGAACGAAGCGGACAGCGCGGCGGCGACGGCGGAGCGATCCGCCTCGCTGCGGTTCTGGCTCAGTTTCAGCTTGCCTTCAAGCGCCTCGATGGTGAACCGGAAGCCGACAATGCCCTTGAGCTGGCGCTCCATGTAGTCGGGCGGCGCGTCGTCGACATGCCATGGCTCCGCAAAGCCGGCCTCGTGCCGCTCCGATAATTCGCCGACATGGGCATGAAGCGCATCGCGCTCGTCGAACACCTCGATATGCCCGCGGGCGCAGATCGCGACATAGTTCCAGGTCGGCACCGCCTTGCCGTGCTCCGCCTTGGACGGATACCAGGACGGCGAAACATACGCGTCCGGTCCCATGAAGATGGCGAGCGCGGGTTTCGAAAAGTCGCTGTCGCGCCATTGCGGGTTGGCGCGCGCGACATGGCAGCGCAACTGCCCGAGCGGCCCGGCCGATGTGTCGAGCATGACCGGGACATGGCTGACGATGGGGCCGGCTGCACCGATGGTGGTAAGGCTGCAAAAACCGATCCGCCGGATTTCTTCCTGCAGGATCGCGGGATCGGTCTCGCGGAAGGCCGGCGGGATGTAGAGCATCGCGTGGCCTGTTCAGTCCATCGTCACGCCCGGCAGGTCGACGCCGAGTCCGGCCGCGACCGCAAAAATCTGCTCGGTGCGGTAAGGTTTCTGGATGAACTCGCTGCGCGGCAGCAATTCCTGACGCTCGGCATTGCCGCTGGCATAAATCACCGGTGCATCCGGCTTCAGCGCCCGCACCTTGCTTGCGAGCGACCACCCGTCCATCCCGGGCAGCCGGATGTCGGTGAACAGCAGATCGAGCACGCCGATATCGTTCAGGCGCAGCAACGCTTCCTCGGCGCTGCCGGCATCGACCACCTGAAAGCCCGACATCTCGAACTCGAACGCGATCATCTCCCGGAGCAGGGCTTCATCCTCGACCACGAGGACAAGTGGGCGGCGGTCCGGACTCATGACATGGTTTGACTCAGGTGAGGGGAGGGCCGTGGCGCCCGAGGGAGCGGAGCATACCTCCATTGAGGCAGAGGTGTAAGCCCGGTCACGTGAGAGCGCAGCCCTGCCGCGGCGGGATTCGCTCGTTCCGGCTTCACGAATTCGTGCGGCCCGGGGCGTCAGCTGGCCTCGGCCAGCAGCGACAATTGCCGCGGCGTGTGCGCCGCCGCACTCAGGTCGGTCAGGGGCGTCGGGTATTCGCCGGTGAAGCAATGGTCGGTGAATTGCGGTCGCAGTGGATCGCGGCTCTCGTAGCCCATCGAGCGATAGATGCCTTCGACCGACAGGAAGGCGAGCGAATCCGCGCCGATGAACTGACGCATCTCTTCCAGCGTGTGGGTGGCAGCGAGCAGCTTGTCGCGGTCCGGCGTATCGATGCCGTAATAGTCCGGATGCGTGATCGGCGGCGAGGCGATGCGGAAATGCACTTCGGTGGCGCCGGCGTCGCGCATCATCTGAACGATTTTGGTCGAGGTGGTGCCGCGCACGATCGAATCGTCGACCAGCACGATGCGCTTGCCGGCCACGACCGCGCGGTTCGCATTGTGCTTCAGCCGCACGCCGAGCTGGCGGATCTGCTGCGTCGGCTCGATGAAGGTGCGGCCGACATAGTGATTGCGGATGATGCCGAGATCGAACGGAATGCCGGATTGCTGCGAATAGCCGAGGGCGGCCGGCACGCCGGAATCCGGGACCGGCACGATCACGTCGGCGTCGGTGGGTGCCTCGCGCGCCAGCTCGCCGCCCATGGTCTTGCGCACTTCATAGACGGACCGGCCACCGATGAAGGAATCCGGACGCGAGAAATAGATATATTCGAAGATGCAGGGGCGCGGCGCGGTCGGCGGGAACGGCTTGTGCGAATGCGCGCCCCTGTCGTCGAACACGATGACTTCGCCATTCTCGATGTCGCGCACATACTTGGCGCCGATGATGTCGAGCGCGACGGTCTCAGAGGTGAGAATCGGGCAGCCATCGAGCGTGCCCAGCACCAGCGGCCGGATGCCGAGTGGATCGCGGGCGCCGACCAGCTTCTTGTTGGTGAGACCGACGAACGAATAGGCGCCTTCCAGCGCCCGCAGGCCATCGATGAAGCGGTCGACGAAGCGGGCCTTGCGCGAACGCGCCACCAGATGAAGGATCACCTCGGTGTCGGTGGTCGACTGCATGATCGCGCCCTCGTGGACGAGTTCGCGGCGCAGCGTCAGTCCGTTGGTCAGGTTGCCGTTGTGGCCGATGGCGAGGCCAAACGGGTCGAGCTCGGCGAAAAGCGGCTGCACATTGCGAAGGAGCGTCTCGCCGGTGGTCGAGTAGCGCACATGGCCCACGGCCGACATGCCGGGCAGGCGGTCGATCACGTCCCGCTTCGAGAAATGGTCTCCGACGAGCCCGAGCCGCCGCTCCGAATGGAACCTGTGGCCGTCGAAGGACACGATGCCGGCGGCTTCCTGGCCGCGATGCTGGAGCGCGTGCAGTCCCAGCGCGGTGATGGCGGCGGCGTCGGGATGGCCGAAAATTCCGAACACGCCGCACTCCTCGCGCAAGCGGTCGGCATTCATGTCTAGGTCCAGGGAACGGTCTGGGGCAGGGCCGGTATCCGTTGAGACTGTCATCGCGCGGTCCAAACCCTTCATCTCCCGCTAACGCGCGGGCGCGGCCCTCGTTTCGATCAACTGACGCATGTCCGTACGGTCGGTACGGGCATAGCCTTCCCCGGAATTCCTGGCCGGCCCGGGAACGGTCGAATCGGACTTCTGTCCGGGCGCTGCCGGTTCTTCGCCGCCTTCACCGTCCTTGGGACGCTTCAGCCTCTTCAAGATGGTGCTTTCGGGGTCATCCGGCAACATCGACTTAAGCCAATCCCCGGTGCCGGCCAGCATGACCCGCGATTTTGCATCGGTTACCCATGTTGGTTGCGACTTCTGCGGAACCAGCCAGTCGAAAAACAGGTAGGCCACGACCACGATGACCAGTCCACGGCCGAGCCCGAACAGGAAGCCGAGGGTCCGGTCGAGCGCACCGATTCGGCTGTCCAGGATCATGTCCGAAATCCGGACAGTGATGATCGACACGATCAGCAGGGTGCCCAGAAACAGGCCGCCGATGACAACGCCGGCGGCGACATACTGGTTGTTGAAATAGCTTTCCGCGAACGGCATCAGCCGCTTGTAGAAATACAGCGTCGCCCCGGCGGCCGCGATCCACGCCGCAATCGACAGGATTTCGCGCATGAAGCCGCGAATCATGGCGAGCAGCCCGGAGATCAGCATCACGGACAGTAAGATGATGTCGAGCAGCGTGATCGGCATGGTTTTGCAGGCTTCTGGTCCGGGGCGGACGGGCGCGCCTGTATAGCCGCCCGCCTGAGCCACGTCACCCGTCTTTCTGCCCCGATTCCGTCATGAACCACAGCGCGTTTTCGCGTCACTGATGAAATGGCGGTGTGTGATTTCGCTTACGCCCCGAGGGTTTCGCGGCCGGGTCGGTTCGGCCACAATGATCGCGGCTTGGGGCTCCGCCCCGGACCGGGTGGAGGATGCGATGACGGGCAGGCATTTGGCAGGCTGGATCGGGGTGTTGCCGGCGCTGGCGCTTGCACTGACGGCCGCGCCGGCAGCGGCGCAAGGCGATGTCCGCGCACTCACCCAGGCTTACAACCGGTCGGGGCAGGATCTGTTTCTGGCGCTGGCGGCCGCGCCGGGAAATGTCGTGATGTCTCCGCTGTCGATCGGCACGGCGATGGCCATGGTGCTCGCGGGTGCGCGCGGCGAGACCGAGGCGGAGATGCGCCAGGTGCTGCGCCATACGCTCGAGGGCCCGTCCATCGGCGACGCCAATGCGAAGGCGCTCGCAACCTTGCTGGCAACCGGCGCTCCATCCTGCCCGGACGGATTCAAGCTCGACGGGCGGCTGTGCCAGGCACCCGCGCCGAAGGACGAAGGCCAGCCATGTCCGCACGATGCCAGTCGCAACGGGGCACTTTGCGTCACGGATGCCAAAGACCCCAAGGCCACGCTGCGGATCGCCAATGCGCTGATGCTGGTCAATCCGTCAGCGACCGTCGCTGACGCTTTTCGCGAGGCGATCCGGACAAAATTCGCAGCCGAGACTTTTCCGGGCGCCGACCTCGCCACCGTCAATGACTGGGTGAAGGAGAAGACCGCGGGCAAGATCCCGACCATCCTCGACAAGCTCAGTCCGAACGATTCCCATGTGCTGCTGAACGCGGTCTATTTCAACGCGCCCTGGGCGCATGCTTTTGCGAAGACCGCGACGCGTGACCGGGACTTCCACCTGACCGCGACCGAAAAGGTCGAGGTGCCCACCATGCTGCAGAGCGCCGCCTTCGCCATCGAAAAAGGCGACGGCTTCCAGGCGATAAGGTTGCCCTACGCGCAGGACGGCCTGTCGATGATCGTGCTGCGGCCGGACGAGATCGATGGGCTCGACAAGGTGATCGCGGGCTTCGATGCAGCAAAGCTCGACGCCCTGATGGAGGGGATGCGCGCGGCTCAGGCGCGGCCTGTCGTGTTGTCGCTGCCGAAGTTCAGGTTCGAATTTTCCGCCGAACTGATTCCGCCTTTCAAGGCGCTCGGCATGAGCAAGGTGTTCGACCCGGCGCACTCCGATCTGTCCGGCCTGACCGGGCTGCCGCGCGACAAGGCGCAATCGACCATCGACCAGATTGCGCATCGCGCTGTGATCGAGGTGGCGGAGGCGGGGACCGAAGCCGCGGCCGCGACGGCCGTCGTTGTCACCACCCGCACCATGGCGCCCACCCAGCAGCAGGAGCGGTTTACGGTCGACCGGCCGTTCATGTTCCTGATTACCGACGACAACACCGGTGTGGTCCTGTTCGTGGGCCGGGTCAGCGATCCGCGGAAGTAAGTGCCGTCATCCTGAGGCGCGAGCGTCGAAGGATAAACGGCCGACGCGGCGCTTCCTTTGTCGTCGCGTACTCGCCCGTCGCGTCCTGACCGTCGTCTTTCGAGGGCCGCCTTTGCGCGGCCTCCACCATGGTGACGATTCAGAGACAGCGGCTCCGCTTCACGCCACCTCGATCTCGGTCAGATCCTCGCCGATCACGATCCTGCCGGAAAAGTCGCGCGCGACTTCCTCGGCGAGAAGCTGCAACGCGCCCTCATCCTTGCGCGGCAGATGATGCGTGAGGACGAGTGTCTTAACGTTCGCAGCGGCAGCGACCTTGCCGACGCTGTCGCCCGCAGCCAGCGTGTATTGCGCCACGCGCCGGAAATGCTCGTTTTTGATTTCGGCCGTGGCCATGTAGCAGCACTGCACCAGCACGTCGGCGCCCTGCGCGATGCGCCGGAGGCCCGCACAATCGACCGTGTCGCCCGAAATCGCGATCACCTTGCCTCGGGCCTCGAAGCGGTAGCCGTAGCAGGTCCAGCGCCGCAGGAACGCTTCGGGGAATCCAAGCCCGTTGCCGTGCTCGACCAGATCGGCGCTGACGCGCCAGCGGGCGGTGTCGAGAACGAGCCCGGTGCTCACGTCCTCGGCGATCACCGGCTTCCAGCCGCCGAAGGTCGGCTCGCCCATCGAGCGCCATTGCCAGTCCTTGTCGAACACCTGCGTGAGCATGGCGTCGGAGATGCGCAGCGTATCCGGTGGACCATAAATGTGGAGCGGGCCTTTGCGGCCGTGCATCCAGGTCGCGAGCATCACGTCGTATAGATCGCCGATGTGGTCGTAATGATGATGCGTTATGAAGACCGGACCCAGCGTGTCGAGCGGCACGCCGGCCTTCACCGCCTGCAGCACCACGCCGCGGCCGGCATCGAAGAGAATATTCTCCTCGCCGAGGCGGATCAGCGTCGTGGTTGCGTTACGCCTCGGATCGGGACGTGGACCACCGGTCCCGAGCAACACCACCTTGAACATGTGCGAACGCTATTGGTCGAGTGAGAAGCCGGTCGATTTGATGATCTCGCCCCAGAGCTTGTAATCGTTGGCGATGACTTTTGCGAATTCCTCGGGGGTATCGGTCACGACCTGAATGTCGAGATTGGTGATCTTCTCCCGGATCTGCGGGTTTTTCAGCGCCGCCACGATCTGCGCGTTAAGCTTCGCGATCACCGGCGCGGGCGTTTTGCCCGGCGCGAGGAAGCCGTACCAGAGTTCGGCGTCTTCCATCGGGCCGAGATTGAGGTTCAGTTCCTTGAAGGTCGGCACGTCCGGCAGCGACGGAGAACGCGCGCTGCCGGTGACGGCGAGCAGGTTGATCTTGCCGCCCTTGAACAACTCCATGGTCGCGACGGTGGTGTTGAAGGTCGCCTGGATCTGTCCGGCCTGCAGGTCGATGTTCACGGGCCCCGACCCCTTGTAGGGAATATGCTGCATGTCGGTGCCGGTGGCGCGGTTGAACATGACTCCGAGGAAATGCGAGGGCGTGCCGGCCGACAGCGAGCCGTAATTCACCTTGCCCGGATTGGCGCGCACCCAGACGATGAAATCCTTCACCGATTTCGCCGGAACATCGTTATTGGTCGCCAGCGCGAACTGGAAATTGCCGAGCCGCGTGATCGGCGCGAGGTCCTTCATCGGATCGAAATTCAGCTTCTTGTAGACGAAGGGCGTGAACGCGGTGGTGACGATCGGCGCGGCCAGGATGGTGTTGCCGTCCGGCTCCGCTTTCGCGACATACTCGGCGGCGATACGCCCGCCACCGCCGGCCCGATTATCGATAATGATGGGCGTGCCGGTGTCGATGCGCACCTGCTCTGCAATCAATCGTGTCAGGACGTCGACGCCCGATCCTGCCGGAAAGCCGACGATGATTTTGAGCGGCTCTTGTGCTTGCGCTGTGGCGAGCGGCCAGAGACCGGACGCAACAACAAGCATTGCGAAACACAAAATTCCGGCGCGGGACAGGCGGCGGCGCTTCATCGCTGAATCCTTTATTGCAATTCGCAAACAACAATGAGGATCAGACGGTTTCGAGTAAAGCCGCGGGGTGCACAAATGGCGTGCGCGATCCGCCGCTTTTAACGTCAGGCTTCGCGTTTCAGGCGATTGCCGTTGCCGCGCGCGGCGATGTCGGCGACCAGCGACGCGAGGTTGCCGTGGGTGCTGAGCGCAAGCCCCGCATCGGCCGGGGCATCGGCGCGGCCGGGATCGGGCAGAAAGGCGCGCTGGAAGCCGAGCTTGGCCGCTTCCTTGAGCCGCGCCGGACCCTGCGCCACCGGACGCAACGCACCAGACAACGAGACTTCGCCGAAATAGACCGCATCGGCGGGCAGGGGAGCGCCTGCGAGCGACGATACCAGCGCCGCGGCTGCAGCGAGATCGGCGGCCGGTTCGTTGATGCGAAGGCCGCCGGCGACGTTGAGATAGACGTCGTGGGTGCCGAGCCGGACGCCGCAATGTGCTTCCAGCACCGCGATCACCATCGAGAGGCGGCTCGGATCCCAGCCGACCACTGCGCGGCGCGGGGTGCCGAGCGATGTCGGTGCGACCAGCGCCTGGATTTCGACCAACACCGGGCGCGTCCCCTCGATGCCCGCGAACACCGCGGTGCCGGGCGAGCCGAGGTCGCGTTCGGAGAGAAACAACTCGGACGGGTTCTGCACTTCGCGAAGGCCCAGACCCGTCATCTCGAACACGCCGATTTCGTCGGTCGGGCCGAAACGGTTTTTCACCGCGCGCAGGATGCGGAATTGGTGCGAGCCTTCGCCCTCGAACGACATCACCGCATCGACCATGTGCTCGACCACGCGGGGACCGGCGATCTGGCCGTCCTTGGTGACGTGCCCGACCAGGATCACGCAGGCGCCCGAGCGCTTGGCAAAACGGATCAGCATCTGCGCGGAGGCGCGCACCTGCGTCACCGAGCCTGGCGCGGATTCGACGCTGTTGGTCCACATGGTCTGGATCGAGTCGATCACCACCAGGCGGGGCAATTCGCCCTGCGACAGCGTCGCGATGATGTCCTCGACCGACGTCTCCGAGGCGAGTTCGACCGCGGCATCGGACAGCGCCAGCCGCTCCGCGCGCAGCCGCACCTGCGCCACCGCCTCTTCGCCCGAAATATAGACCGAGCGGTGCTTGAGGCGCGCCATCGCTGCTGCGACCTGAACCAAAAGGGTGGATTTGCCGATGCCGGGATCGCCGCCGACGAGCAGGACCGAACCGCGCACGAGCCCGCCGCCAGTGACACGGTCAAACTCGCCAATGCCGGTCGCAAGCCGTGGTGCGTCATCGCTCGCGCCGGACAGCGGCTGCAGTTGGAAGGCGCGTCCGCGGCCGGACAGCCGTGCGCCGGCCTTGCCGACTGGAGCCTCGGCGGATTCCTCGGCGATGGTATTCCACTCGCCGCAGGACTCGCACTTGCCCTGCCAGCGCGAATAGGCCGCGCCGCAATTCTGGCAGATGAAGGAGAGGCCCTTGCGACTCATGGGGACTATCGGTGGCGGCAGGGCCCGCGCATGTCAACCGCACAGCCGGGACAGAACGATTTGACCGCGGCCGCGCAGTCCATCACAGGAAGCGGCCCACCACCGTGGCGCCGGTAATGCAAATAGGCTTCGAATTGCAATGACTGTCTCCGATCGGACGTCGCCCAGTCTCGTTTTCATTCTGGGCTCCCTGAGCGCGATTCCGCCTCTGGCAATCGACATGTATCTCCCGGCGCTGCCGGTCATCGCCCGCGGTCTCGGCTCCGACGAAGGCGCGATCCAGTTCAGCCTGATGGCGTTCTTTGCGGGACTGATGCTCGGACAGCTTTTCTACGGGCCGCTGGCCGACAGGTACGGCCGCAAGCCGCTGCTTTACTTCGGCCTGACGGTATTCGTGGCCGCCTCTCTGGGGTGCAGCTTCGCGGCCAATGCGCGCGAGTTCACCATTCTGCGGTTCGTTCAGGGCCTGGGCGGGTCCGTCGGCATGGTCATGGCCTTCGCGATCGTCCGCGACCTCTACACCGGATTGAAGGCGAGCCATCTGCTATCGCTCGTCGTCATGGTGCTCGGCGTCACCCCGATCGTCGCGCCGCTGTTCGGCAGCGCGATCATTGCGATTGCCTCCTGGCAGGTCATCTTCCTTGTGCAGGGCGCATTGGCCGCGATCCTGATGGTGTTCGTGTCGCGCCATCTGCCGGAAACCCGGTCTGTCGAATTGCGCCAGAATGCCCATCCGGCGTCCACGTTGCGAAACTACGCATCGCTCCTGGTCAACAGGCGCTATATCCCTTTCGTCCTCGTCGTCAGCATCGCGCAGGCCGGTTTCTTTGCTTATCTGTCGGCGTCCGCGCCGCTCTTTATCGAAACCTTCAGACTATCGCCCTTCGCATACAGTGTCGCCTTCGCGCTGAATGCTTTCGGCATGATGGCGGGTGCGCGCGCGAGTGCGTTCGCGGCGCGAAAGGTCCGCGCCGAGCATATCGTTCGCATCGCGCTCGCGGTCTACCTCATGTCCGCGCTGCTGCTGCTTGGAATGAGCGTGGCAGGGATCGCATCGCTGATTCCGTCGGCAGCGGCCCTGTTCGTCATTATCACGATGCTTGGATTCCTCATGCCGCTCACCGGCATGCTGGCCATGGAATCGGTGGGTGCGATTGCGGGAACCGCCGCGGCGTTGATGGGCGCCTTTCAGTTCGGCGCCGGCGCCGTGTCGACTGCGGCCATGGGCGCGCTCTCGGACGGTTCCACATTGCCGCTGGCGCTCTGCATTTTCGTTTGCGGGCTTGTTGCAACCTTGCTTTCGCTGCTGGCTTTCCCGAAACATCCAGCCGGAAAGGATGCCGGATAAGAACGCGGCACAGGTGCCGGCTCGAAACCAGGAAGCGGGACTATTCACCCGCCCTTGTAGACGCGCGCATAGCGCCGTCCGAGGCCGGTCAGCACCTCGTAGCCGATGGTCGCCAGCATCTCGCCGACAGCGTCGACGTCGCGCCTCTCGCCGATGACGGTTGCGAAATCGCCGCGCTTGACGCTACCGGCCGGCAGGTCCGTGACATCGAGTGCGATCAGGTCCATCGAGATGCGGCCGACGATCGGGCAGGGCTTCCCATTGACGAGCAAGCTACCGCCGGCCTTCTGGTCGCTGCCGCTTTGGCCGCGCGAGAAGCCGTCGGCGTAGCCCATGGTTACGATCGCAATGCGCGAGGGCCTGCGCGCGGTCCAGGTCGCGTCATAGCCCACGGTCTCGCCGAAGCCGATATCGCGCAGCTTGACGATCCGGACCTTCAGGTCGACCACCGGTTTCATCGGATTGGATTTGCCGGGCGTCGGATTGACGCCGTACAGCGCTGCGCCCGGCCGCACCAGGTCGAGATGCGCGGAGCCGCCCAGGAAAATCCCGGACGAATTCGCGATCGAGGCCGGGATGCCGCGGAACAGCGCGCGCACATTGCGAAAGGCCAGCATCTGCTCGGCATTGCGCTGGCTCTCGACGAATTGCGCCGCCACGAAGTGACTCATGATGAGCTTGATGCCGTGGTGTTCGGTGTTGATGCGCGGCGCGATCGCCGCGGCTTCCTCCACCGATATGCCAAGCCGGTTCATGCCGGTATCGACATGGAGCGCGAATCCGCCCTCCCACCGGGCATTGCCGGAGAAGGCATCCCACTCGGCAAGTTCCGCGGTCGAGCCGATGACGGGACGGAGATTATGGTCGGCGAAGACCTGCCCGGTGCCCTGCGGCAATCCGTTGAGAATGTAGATCGTTGCACGCGGCGCGGCCTTGCGCAGCCGTTTGCCCTCGGCCAGATCGGCGACGAAAAAGGTGTGGCAACCCACGTCCACAAGCTGCTTCGCGACGGGCTCGAGGCCCAGCCCGTAGCCGTCGGCCTTCACGACCGCCGCACATTCGGCCGGCACAGCGGTCGATCGCAGCGTCTTGTAGTTGGCCGCGAGCGCCGACAGGTCGACGGTCAGGATGCCGCCGGCCTCATCGGCGGGCGGCCCCGCGGTGATGACCGGGTCGGACAGCTGGGACGCGGGCGTCGGTGACAGCATCGGGTCGTTCTGCCGCAAAATGTGGAATCTGGCCGAGGTCAATAAGCCAGCACGCCCGCGAAAGCAAAATTATGGCAATCAGTCCCCGATACGATCGGGCAGCCGGTCCTCCGGCGCCAGATCGCTGAAGCGGGTGACGCTGCCGTCGAATTGCAACTGTACGGTTCCGGTCGGGCCATGGCGCTGCTTGCCGATGATCACCTCGGCCTTGCCGTGCATCATCTGCATTTCGACCATCCACTTGGCGTGCTCTTCGGTGCCCGGCCGTGGCTCCTTGTTCTGCAGGTAATATTCCTCGCGATAGACGAACAGCACGACGTCGGCGTCCTGTTCGATCGAGCCGGATTCACGCAGGTCCGACAGTTGCGGCCGCTTGTCGTCGCGGCTTTCGACCTGTCGCGACAATTGCGAAAGCGCGATCACCGGCACGCTCAGCTCCTTGGCGAGGGCCTTCAGGCTGGTCGTGATCTCGGTGATTTCCTGGACGCGATTTTCCTGTCCGCGCTTGCCCGAGCCCTGCAGCAGCTGGATGTAGTCGATCACCAGCAGGTCGAGGCCGCGCTGGCGCTTCAGCCGGCGTGCGCGCGCGACCAGTTGCGCGATCGACAGGCCGCCGGTCTCGTCGACGAAAAACTTCATGTTTTGCAATTCGAGCGAGACGTCGCGGATGACCTCGAAATCCTGCTCGCTGATGCCGCCGCGCCGGATCGTGCTGGACGGAATGCCGGTGCGCTCGGCGATGATACGGGTGGCGAGCTGTTCGGCCGACATTTCCAGCGAGAAGAAGCCGACGATGCCGCCATTGACGGTGGTGATATGGCCGTCCGGCCGCACCTCGCCCTGCCAGGCCTTGGCGACGTTATAGGCGATGTTGGTCGCGAGCGCGGTCTTGCCCATGCCGGGACGGCCGGCGACGATGATCAGGTCGGAATGCTGCAGGCCGCCCATCTTGGCGTCGAGGTCATTCATCCCGGTGGCGATGCCCGACAATTTCCCGTCACGCTGATAGGCCTTCGCGGCCATGTCGACGGCGGTGGTCAGCGCCTGTGAAAAGGCCTGGAAGCCACCCTCGTAGCGGCCGCTTTCGGCGACTTCGTAGAGCCGGCGTTCGGCCTCCTCGATCTGCTTGGCGGGCTCGAAGTCGACGGGCGCGTCATAGGCCTCGTTGACCATGTCCTCGCCGATCACGATCAGCGCGCGTCGCACCGACAGGTCGTAGATCGTGCGTCCGTAATCCTGTGCGTTGATGACCGTGGTCGCTTCGGCGGCGAGGCGTGCGAGATACTGGCTGACGGTGAGCCCACCGATATCGACGTCACCCGGCAGGAACGTCTTCAGCGTAACCGGGCTTGCGACCTTTCCGGCGCGCACCAGTTGCGACGACAGGTCGTAGATTTTCTGATGGACCGGTTCGTAGAAGTGCCGCGCCTCCAGAAAGTCCGAGACGCGATAAAACGCTTCGTTGTTGACGAGGATCGCGCCCAGCAAAGCCTGCTCGGCCTCGAGATTGTGCGGGGCGGCGCGATAGAGCGGTGTCTGATCCGTGGCCAGTCGGCGCGCGGTCGAATCCAAAGGTGCCATCGGTCCAGCAAGGGTTTGTTATCAGTGAGTCTTTTTAGTCGGCCCAAATTTCGGCACGCATCGCAACGAACACACGCTTATGCACTGCTCTACTATACGCGGCACCTCCGAGATTGCAGCGAACCCCGACGGCATTGCTGTAGCACCGTGCTTGCGGCGCGTCTGCGGCAATTGCGGATGTCCCCATAACTCACCTGCGGCGGCGCGTCGGAGTCAAAATCTCTTGACGGGGCGGCCGGGACTGCGCAGCGGCATACCGTCATTCGCCGGCCATGCGCAGCGGCGGCAGACTCTTTCGCTCGCGCCCACGCAGGCGTTCTTCCTCGCGCTCGATATAGTTGCGGGTGATCGGAACTGCATCGATGCGTTTTCCGAGCTGGATCTGGAACACCGTCAACCCCTGATGGCGGAACGCCATCTCGGAGGCGGCCAGGTAGAATTCCCACATCCTCACGAAGCGGTCGTCGTAGAGCCGCCCGGCTTCCTCGGCGCGGGCCATGAACCGCTCCCGCCAGTGCCTGAGGGTCTCGGCGTAATGCAGCCGCAGGATTTCGATATCGCTCACGATTAGCCCGGCTCGCTCGATCGCGGGCAGGACCTCCGACAAGGCCGGGATATAGCCGCCGGGAAAGATATATTTGTCGATCCAGGGATTGGTGACGTTCGGGCCCTCCGACCGCCCGATCGAGTGCAGCACCATGATTCCGTCGTCCGAGAGCAGCTTCGCGCACTGATTGAAGAAGGTACGATAATGTCCGATGCCGACATGCTCGAACATGCCGACCGAGACGATCCGGTCGAAGCGCTCGGACAGGTCGCGATAATCCTGTAAACGGAACTCAACCAGATCCGCCAGCCGCGCTTCGGCGGCGCGGCCTTGTGCAAGCTTGAGCTGCTCCTGCGACAAGGTCACGCCGGTGACCCTGGCGCCGCAATGTTCGGCGAGGTAGAGGCCAAGCCCACCCCAGCCGGAGCCGATATCGAGGACCCGGTGGCCGTCCTCGATCAGGAGTTTCGCGGCGAGGTGCCGCTTCTTGGCGAGCTGCGCATCGTCGAGCGGCTGGTTGGGGGTCTCGAAATAGGCGCAGCTGTATTGCCGGTCGGCGTCGAGGAACAGCGAGTAGAGCCGGCCGTCGAGGTCGTAGTGATGCGCGACATTCTGCCTCGCGCGCCGGCGATGGTTGAACTGCTTCAGCCGCCGTCGGCTGTAACGCAGGGCGGCCTGGGGCCGCACGAAATAGGGGGTGGCTGAGTGCGGCGTTTGCGACATCAGCAACGAGAGCAGGTCGGCGATAGTGCCATCCTCCAGCACGAAACCGCCGTCCATGTACGCTTCGCCGAGCCGCAATTCCGGATCGAGAAAGATCTTGGTCAGCGTGCGGGGACTCTCGAACCGCATCGCGATCAGCTTTCCCGTGCAATCGCCGAACTGTAACGATTTTCCGCCGCGGACAGACAGGCGCAGGTTGCCGGTGCGCAGGAACCGTGTCAGAGCAATTTGAAGCAACCGTTCCATCGGCCGCCTCCATCCATGTTGACGAAGCCGTCCTTTCGACCGGCTATATCCCCGGGAACCTTTCGATTAGACCAAAGTCTGGCCGCTCTCGCAATGCGGTGATAACTGTTCGCCGCGCAGGGCATCCGCTTCGAAAATGGGCCACATTCCCCTATTAAGCGCCCGGTATTCCCTGTTCGGGTTCAGTCTGTGCGTGGGTGGCATGGCTGGTGTACGGCCGGCGGCGGCGGGAGCATGATGTTGCGACAGAGGGGCTGGCTGATTGGATTTGCTGCGCTGCTGGTGGTGGCCATGGCGTCTGGCGCCGTCGCCCAGCAGCGCGGAGCGCCAGTGCGCCCTGCGGCCCAGGGACCGGCCCTGCCGCCGACTGGACACCAGAGCGAGCCCGTCGATCTGAACGAAGGCAAGTCGCCGGCCGAATTATTCAATGCCGGCTGCGCGGTCTGCCATCAAAGCGCTGTCGGACTGGCGAAGGGCATGCGGGAACGCGAACTCGCCAACTTCCTGCGGCAGCATTACACGTCCAGCATGCAGCACGCCGGCGCGCTCGCGAATTTTCTCGCCGCGCGGGGTGGTCCGGCTGCGGCGCCATCGCGGCCGGCCGCAGTGGAGCGGCCGCAGGCTCCTGTGGGCCGGCGTCCGCCGGATGAGGACCGCAAGCCGCAGGAAGCCGCGCGGCCTCCCGAGCGCGAACCTGCCAGCAAGCGCAAACCGCCGGCGGCCGCCGCCGCCCCCGCCCGTACACCGCCACCGTCGCCGGCCCCTGCGGCGGCTGCCGCTTCAGCGGAGCCGGCTGTCGAGGCCGCCGCCGATGCCGCCGCGGACGCCAGCGCCCCGGCCAGCCCTGCGCCGGTCGAGGAAAAGCCGGCCGCGCCCCAGATCCCGCTCTGAGTATCCTTCATGCCCGGCGCGATGCCGGGCATGATTCGTTCGAGCCGGCGACTCAGGCCTTCTGGCCGGCTTCCGTCGCCGCGCCCTCGTCGGCGCTTTCATCTTCGGCGTCGAGCGCCTCCGGATCGAAGAAGGACTGCGCCGCGACCAATGCCTGCTCGCGCTCGACTTCGGCATCTTCGCGCCGCACCGTCACGTCCTCGCCGCGCTTGATGCGCTCGGCTTCCTCGGGATTGCGCGCAACGATGATCGCGACCTTGACCTCGACTTCCGGATGCAGCGAGATCTCGACCTTGTGCTGGCCGATCATCTTGATCGGTGCATTGAGCGCGACCTGACTGCGCGCGACCGAGAAGCCGCCCTCGGTGACGAGTTCGGCAACGTCGCGGGCCGAAACCGAGCCGTAAAGCTGACCGCCTTCGGAAGCCTGGCGGATCGCGGTGAAGGTCTGGCCGTCGAGCTTGTCGGCGATCTTCTGGGCCTCTCCGCGGTTAGCCAGATTCTGGGTCTCGAGCTCCTTGCGCATGCCTTCGAAGCGTTCCTTGTTGGCCTTGGTGGCGCGCAGGGCCTTGCCTTTGGGCAACAGGAAATTGCGGGCGAAGCCGTCCTTCACGCGCACCGTCTCGCCCATCTGGCCAAGCTTTGCGACGCGTTCGAGCAGGATCACTTCCATGTCAGTCACTCCTTCAAGGGTTTTTCGGTTGTTACTCAGATGACGGCCGGGGGCGTGCCGCCGGGGGCGGACTTCCGGAAATCGAAGATGGAATCGGCGACGCCGAAGACCGCGAGCAGCACGCTGGCGGGCCAGAAAACCATCAGGATCAGGTAGATTGCGGACAGGATGAAAACGCGGTCACCAAGCGATCGCGTGACATCGTGCAGGATCGCGAGGCCCAGCAGGGCGTAGGCGATGATGAGCGCGCCGGAGACGATGCCGCCGATCATGCCGATCGCACCCGGCATGAACCAGACAAGCAGTGCGATCGCAAAAGCGGTGGGGGTGTGTTTCGGGAAGCGCAAAGCGGGCAGGTCGGGCCATGGCCGTTTCAGGCGGCCGGACACCATCGCAACGCGGCCCGCGATGTAGAGGTTCAGCGCATAGGCCATGGTGATCATGGCCGCTGAGAGCGGCGGCACGAAGCTCATGATCAATTCGCCGGCACGCTTGACGTCGATCTTGGTGAAATCGGGCGCGGCGCTTCCGTATTCCTTCGCCATGCGATCGAGCGTGAGCTTGAGCGCGGCCTCGAATTGCTGCTCGTCGATGCGGACATTCCACATCACGATCGCAACGATCACCGAGGCGACAATTGTGCACCAGACGACGAGCCGGCCGGCCGGGTACCATTCCACGCTGCCGTCTTCGTTGCCGCGCGCGAGCAAGGCGAGGTAGCCGAGCCACCAGGCCGGAAGACCCGCGCCGACCAGATAAATCGGGATCCAGAGCGGTTCGCCAAAGGCCAAAGCCAGCGCTGCTGCGGCCATGGCCACGGCGACCAGCGCGGTCCAGTGCGACCAGCCGAGCGCCGCAATCATCACCGGCAGCGGCGCGAGCAGCACCAGCAGGAGCGACAGCGGCGAGCGCGAAGCCATGGTCGCCATCAGCAATGCTGACGCCGCACCCGCTCCAAGACCCACCAAGGCTGTCGGTACCATCACGAGCTGTCCCGCTTGTTCAGCGGTTAGAGGCAAGCCACTCGTCGTGAGTTCGGCTTGCCCCAACCATCGGCGCCCGGATCGCTCCGGCCGCCTCGTTCATCGCTTGGCGTCGTTCCTATTTGAGCGGGAACGAGTGCCAGTCTTCAAAGACTTACTTGATCACGTAAGGCAGCAGGCCGAGGAAGCGCGCGCGCTTGATCGCCTGGGCGAGTTCGCGCTGCTTCTTGGCCGACACCGCAGTGATGCGGCTCGGCACGATCTTGCCGCGCTCGGAGACGTAACGCTGCAACAGCTTCACGTCCTTGTAGTCGATCTTCGGCGCGTTGGCGCCGGTGAACGGGCAGGTCTTGCGACGACGGAAGAAGGGGCGGCGTCCACCGCCGGAATTTTGCATCGACATGATTATTGCTCCGTCGCAGCAGGAGTTTCGCTGGCGTCGCGCGGGGCGCGATCGTCGCGGTCACGGCGCGGGCCACGGTCACGATCGCCGAAGCGTCCACCGCCTCCGCCACCACCGCCGAAGCCGCCACCAAAGCCACCGCCGAAGCCGCGGCCGTCGCGTTCACGATCGTCGCGCTCGACCTTGCGCATCATCGCCGACGGGCCTTCCTCATGCTCGTCGACGCGGATGGTGATGTAGCGCAGCACTTCTTCCGACAGGCGTTCCTGCCGCTCGATCTCTGCGATCGCCGCCGGCGGCGCTTCGAGATTCATCAGCGTGAAATGCGCCTTGCGGTTCTTGTTCATGCGATAGGACAGGGACTTCACGCCCCAATACTCGGTCTTCGCAACCTTGCCGCCGGCGCCCTCGACGATCGCCTTGAACTGGTTGGTGAGGTCGTCGACCTGCTGGCTGCTCGCGTCCTGACGCGCGAGAAATACGTGCTCGTATAACGGCATCATGCCTTCCTTCTGTTGGCGCTGTCCGGCGCAAAGCCCAAACGAGACTTCGAAAAGGTGCGGACCCTGAGGGGACGACCTTCGGAAAGCTCGATGCTCTGGTTGGCGGGGACACGGGACGACGGACCGACTGGTCCTGCCGCAGGCTCCCAGGGGGGCGCGCGGCCGTCCGTTCAGCCCCCGGCCGGGACGAGCGGAAGCGGGGGTTATAGGGGTTTTGGGCCGGATGGCAAGGCGGCTGTGCCCGCCCACGCTTGACTTGCCTGTCCTTGCATTGTCTTTCGGCCCGGATTTCGGGCGGGCGGGCCCGCGGAGGGAGCTTTTCGTGGCAGCGGCATTCGTATTTCCGGGGCAGGGCAGCCAGGCTGTCGGTATGGGAAAGGCGCTGGCGGACGGGTTTCCGGCGGCACGCGCCGTGTTCGACGAGGTCGATGCCGCGCTGAACGAAAAGCTGTCGGCGGTGATCTGGGAAGGGCCGGCCGAGCGGCTGACGCTGACCGAGAATGCGCAACCGGCGCTGATGGCGGTGTCGCTCGCGGCCATGCGGGTGCTGGAGACCGAGGCCGGGCTCGATCTGGGCCGTGACGCCGCATTCGTAGCCGGTCATTCGCTTGGCGAATATTCCGCGCTTGCCGCCGCCGGCGCCTTCACCATCGGCGATGCGGCCCGACTGCTGCGGATCCGCGGCAATGCCATGCAGAAGGCGGTTCCGGTCGGCGAGGGGGCGATGGCGGCCCTGCTGGGACTGTCTTTCGAGGAGGCGACGGCTGCGGCCGCCGAAGCGGCGCAAGGCCAGGTCTGCCAGGCCGCCAACGACAATGGCGGCGGGCAGGTCGTGGTGTCGGGCAACAAGGCAGCGGTCGAGCGCGCGATCGAGATCGCCAAGGCCAAGGGCGCCAAGCGCGCGATGCTTCTGCCGGTCTCCGCTCCGTTCCATTGCGCGCTGATGCAGCCGGCCGCGGACGCCATGGCCGAGGCGCTGGCCGGCATCGAGGTGAAGAAGCCGGTGGTGCCGGTGGTGGCCAATGTGCTTGCCGCACCGATCGACGATCCGGCAGAGATCAAGCGCCGGCTGGTCGAGCAGGTGACCGGCACGGTGCGCTGGCGCGAATGCGTGGAGGCGATGGCCGCATCCGGAGTCACGCAGTTCTACGAAGTCGGCGCCGGCAAGGTGCTGACCGGATTGTTGAAGCGGATCGCTTCCGGGGCCACAGGTTCCGCCATCGGAACGCCGGACGACGTGGAAGCGTTCAAGGCCGCGCGTCGGGGCTGATCCGATCAGTGAGCGCCGATTTTCGAATCGGGCATGCGACAACGAAAGACGAGAGGTTCACGATGTTCGACCTGACCGGGAAGACCGCTTTGGTGACTGGCGCGACCGGCGGAATCGGCGGCGCGGTTGCGCGCGCGCTGCACAAACAGGGCGCGACAGTCGCCATCTCAGGCACCCGCAGGGAGGTCCTCGATCAGATCGCGGGCGAGATGAAAGAGCGCGTGCAGGTGCTGCCGTGCGATCTTTCCGACAAGGACCAGGTCGAGGCGCTGGTGCCGCAGGCCGAAGAGGCGATGGGCAAGCTCGATATCCTGGTCGCCAATGCCGGTATCACCCGCGACAATCTTTTCGTGCAGTTGCGCGACGAAGACTGGGACACCGTCATCAACGTCAACCTGACCGCGACCTTCCGGCTGTCGCGCGCGGCGATCAAGACCATGATGCGCCGCCGGTTCGGGCGGATCGTCGGCATCACCTCGGTTGTGGGCGTCACCGGCAATCCGGGCCAGGGCAATTACACCGCCGCCAAGGCTGGCATGATCGGCATGATGAAATCGATCGGCAAGGAATATGCGAGGCGCGGCGTCACCGCCAATTGCGTCGCGCCCGGCTTTATCGCCACGCCGATGACCGACAAGCTGAACGAGAAGCAGCGCGAGTCGATCCTGCAAATGGTGCCGTCCGGCCGGCTCGGAACGCCGGACGATATCGCGGCTGCGGTGGTCTATCTGGCGTCGGACGAGGCGTCCTATGTCACCGGCCAGACCCTGCACGTGAACGGCGGAATGGCGATGATCTAAGTGGCGCTACGCACAGGGTTTTCGCCGCGGCCGGGGCCTGCTGGCCTTGGCATTTGAAGTATGGTAGCCCGTTTGGGCCGGGGTTGGGGGCAGCTTCCGGGTGTGGGCTTGACGCAAAGTCTGCGACCCAATACACGCCGCCGTCATCTTGGTTTAGGGAATGGCCATGGGGGGCCTCGCGCTTGAGATGATCAAGCCGCTTGATCCGGTCAAGGGGTCGTGCCACGACACCTTCGATCGCGCCGCCGATTGAGCCCATCATTGGAAGCAAAGGTTCGAACAGATGAGTGACATCTCCGAGCGAGTGAAGAAGATCGTGGTGGAGCACCTCGGCGTCGAGCCAGACAAGGTCACCGAGCAGGCCAGCTTCATCGACGATCTCGGGGCCGACTCCCTCGACACGGTCGAACTGGTGATGGCGTTCGAAGAGGAATTCGGCTGCGAAATTCCCGACGACGCGGCCGAGACGATCCTCACCGTCGGCGACGCGGTGAAGTTCCTCGAAAAGAACGCCAAGAGCTGATCGCGGTCCGTCCGAATGTCCTGCGGCGCCCTCCGATGAGGATCGTGCGCCGAAGCGGCCGAAGTCTCACCAAGCCGGGACGGGGCAGAGCGGACGCGGCAGGAGCCGGATCATGAGGCGTGTCGTTGTCACAGGCATGGGAATGGTGACGCCGCTTGGTTGCGGCGTCGACGTCTCGTGGCAGCGTATCCTCGAAGGCCGCAGCGGCGCTCGCCAGATCGACACATTCGAAACGTCGGACCTTCCGTGCAGGATTGCTTGCATGGTCCCGCGTGGCGACGGTTCCGACGGCACCTTCAATCCCGATCAGTGGATGGAGCCGAAGGAGCAGCGCAAGGTCGATCCCTTCATCATGTATGCGCTGAGCGCCGCACGTCAGGCGCTCGACGATGCCGGCTGGAAGCCATCGACGCCGGACGAGCAATTCGCCACCGGCGTGATGATCGGCTCCGGCATCGGCGGTGTCGGTGGCATCGCCGAGGGCGCGATCCTGGTCAAGGAGCGCGGGCCGCGCAAGCTGTCGCCCTTCTTCATTCCCGGGCGCATCATCAATCTCGCTTCCGGCTACGTATCGATCGAGTTCGGCCTGAAAGGCCCGAATTCGGCGGTGGTGACCGCATGCTCCACCGGCTCGCATGCGATCGGCGATGCGGGGCGCATGATCGCGCTGGGCGATGCCGATGTGATGGTCGCCGGCGGCGCGGAATCGCCGGTGGACCGGCTGTCGCTCGCGGGCTTTGCCGCCTGCCGCGCGCTGTCGACATCCTTCAACGACACGCCGACACGCGCCTCGCGTCCTTATGACCGTGATCGCGACGGCTTCGTGATGGGCGAGGGCGCCGGCGCGCTCGTGCTCGAGGAATACGAACATGCCAAACGGCGCGGCGCCAGGATCTATGCCGAGCTGATCGGCTATGGAATGTCCGGCGACGCCTTTCACATCACCGCGCCGTCTCCCGATGGCGAAGGCGCATTCCGCTGCATGAGCGCGGCGATCAAGCGCGCGGGCATTTCGCCGGGCGACATCGATTACATCAACGCGCATGGCACCTCGACCATGGCGGATGGGATCGAGCTTGCCGCGGTCGAGAGGGTCGTCGGCAATGCCGGCGCCAAGATTTCGATGTCGTCCACCAAGTCGTCGATCGGCCATCTGCTCGGAGCCGCCGGCGCGGTGGAGGCGATCTTCTCGATCCTTGCGATCCGCGATCAGATCGCGCCGCCGACGATCAATCTGGACAATCCGGCGGTGGAAACGCCGATTGACCTGGTTCCGCATCAGCCACGCAAGCGCGAGATCAAGGTTGCGCTGTCCAACTCGTTCGGCTTTGGCGGCACTAATGCATCGCTGGTGATGCGCGCGGTCGATTGAACCGCCTGGTTGCGGGCCGTCCCGGCATTGTCGGCCGAAAAGCGGGCAGAGGCTAACGTGCCCGCATGCCCCGCCGCGGACATGCGGCACCTCGCCGCCTTCATGACGCTATGGAGTTTTTTCACTATGGCGGGCCGCTTTGCCGTGCCACAGCAACGCCATACCGCGGGTATAACGAATCGCCAATAAGCTAGGGAAATGCATGCCCCGTGTCTGGACACCCGCCACCGCCGCCGCATAGTGCTAAATTGCTGACTGGCTTTCGCGGAACGGGATCGGTCCTCGGTGCCAGCGTCTGCAATGTTCCAGACGGCCGTCGCCGGTCCCGATAGACTTCGTCGGACGCACTTCACCACAATTCCGGACGTCGACTGCGATGGATGAGAACAGGCCAACCCCGCGTTCAGCCCGCGCCGCCCTCGAGCCGGAGCGGCTTGCAACTCCGAAATCGCGCTCGCGGCGCGCGCGTCATCCGATCGTCATTGTCGGCAATGCCATCTTCACCTTTGTGCTGCTGCTTGCGGTCGTGCTCGGAGCAGCGGCCTATTGGGGCAACCTGCGGTTCCAGGAGCCGGGACCGCTGACCGAAGAAAAGCTGGTCAACATCCCGCGCGGGGCGGGTATTCGTGACATCGGAGAGATTCTGGCCCGCGAAGGCGTGATCCGCGATCCCTGGATCTTCATCGCCGGCGCCGCGGCGATGAAGGCGCGCGGCGCCGATCTCAAATTCGGCGAATATCAGTTCGCGAAGGGAGCGAGCCCGCGCGACGTCGCCGAGACCCTTATCGAAGGCAAGGTGGTGCAACACCAATTCACCGTCGCCGAGGGGCTGACCTCCGAGCAGATCGTTGCGCGCCTTCTCGAGAACGACAAGCTCATCGGCAATGTCCGCGAAGTACCGCGTGAAGGTTCGTTGCTGCCGGACGGGTATCGCTTCACGCGCGGGACCGCGCGCGACGACATCATCAAACGGATGCAGGCGGCCCAGGCGCGCGTGCTCAAGGAGGCCTGGGACCGCCGCGCGTCCGATCTGCCGGTCAACAGCCCCGAACAACTGCTGGTGCTTGCCTCGATCATCGAGAAGGAAACCGGAAAATCGGACGAACGCACCCGCGTCGCGGCGGTCTTCGTCAACCGGCTGAAGAGCAAGATGAAGCTGCAATCGGATCCGACCATTATCTACGGTCTGGTCGGCGGCAAGGGATCGCTCGGCCGCGGAATTCTCAAGAGCGAGATTACCCAGCCGACGCCCTACAACACCTATGTGATCGAGGGGCTCCCGCCCGGACCGATCGCCAATCCGGGACGCGCCTCGATTGAGGCTGCCGCCAACCCGGCGCGGACGCGGGAATTGTTCTTCGTTGCCGACGGAACGGGTGGACACGCGTTTTCGGAAACCTACGACCAGCACCAGAAGCACGTCGCAAAATTGCGCGGCATCGAGCGCGACGCGCGTGAAGCGGCCGACACCGCTGCGAATCCTGCCGCGCAAAGCCCGGCCGCGGCGCCGGCCACGCGGCCACCGGCTGCCGGTAACGCGAAACGCCCGGCCGCCGCCCAGCAGCCGGCGCAACGAAATCCCCAACAAGGGGCTGCGCAGCGGGGACAGGCGGCACCTGTCCCCAATGCACCGCGGACGCAATAGCGCGGCTGCGCCCCGCCTTGTAAGGTCTGGCGACCGATTCCACCGCGCCCAAGAGTTCCGATGACGCTGTCCAGCATGACCGGATTCGCCCGCAGCCATGGCGCGAGCGGCAGCTATGCCTGGTCGTGGGAAATCAAGTCGGTCAATGCCAAGGGGCTCGAATTGAGGCTGCGTCTGCCGCCGGGTTTCGACGCCGTGGAGATTCCAGTCCGCACGCGGGGAGCGGAGACGCTGTCGCGCGGTAACGTCTACGCCACGCTCACGGTCAACCGCGAGGGGATTGCTCCGGTGGTGCGCATCAACGAACCGGTGCTGAATGCCATCATCAATGCAGTCGGCAATCTGTCCGGCAGGGTCGATGCGGAAAAACCGCGGCTCGACGGCCTGCTCGGGCTGCGCGGCGTGATCGACGTCGCCGATGCCGAAGAGTCCGAGGAAGAGAAAGCGGCGGCTGAAGACGCGATCGTCAAGGGCTTCGTGCAGGCGCTCAAGGGCCTTACCGAAATGCGCAGGCATGAGGGCGATGCGATCGGACGCGTTCTGTCTGCGCGGCTCGACGAGATGGCGGCGCTCTCCGCGCGCGCCGAGGCGGCGCCCGGCCGCCAACCCGAGGCAGTGAAGAAGAAGCTCGCCGATCAGATTGCCGTGCTGCTCGACGCATCGAGCCGCTTCGATCCGGATCGTCTGCACCAGGAGGCAGTCCTGCTCGCCGGCAAGGCCGATATTCGCGAAGAACTCGACCGGCTTGCGGCCCATATCGCGCAGGCGCGCAAGCTGATGGCGGGCGGCGGCGCGATCGGACGAAGGCTTGATTTCCTGTCGCAGGAGCTCAACCGCGAGACCAATACGTTGTGTGCGAAATCGAACGACGTGGAACTGACCAATATCGGGCTCGAACTGAAGAGCGTGGTCGAACAGTTCCGCGAACAGGTGCAGAATCTCGAATGAGCGAGAACATCGAGATTGCCCGCCGCGGCATCATGCTGATCGTGTCCTCGCCCTCCGGTGCGGGCAAAACAACGCTGACGCGCAACCTGCTCGACCAGGAAGAGAATGTCAGCCTCTCGATCTCGGTCACGACTCGGCCGCGGCGCTCGAGCGAAATCGACGGCGTTCATTACAAATTCCTGACGCGCCGCCAGTTCGAATTGATGCGGGACGGCGGCGAGTTGCTGGAATGGGCGGAGGTGCATGACAATTTCTACGGCACGCCGCGCGAGCCGGTGGAGACCGCTCTGGCCGAGGGACGCGACGTCCTGTTCGACATCGACTGGCAGGGAACGCAGCAGCTTTATGCCTCGATGCGCTCCGATGTGGTGAGCGTGTTCGTGCTGCCGCCGACTGCCGAGGAACTGAAGCTCAGGCTGGAGCGGCGGGCGGAGGACAATCCCGATATCATTTCGCGGCGGCTGAAGAATGCGGCCGAGGAAATCCCGCATTGGGAAGAATACGATTACGTGCTGGTCAATCGCGACCTGGACAAGAGTTTCATGCGATTGCGCGGCATCCTCACCGCCGAACGGCTGAAGCGCGTGCACCGGGACGATATCCAGGGCTTCGTCGATACACTGCTGTCTGACCTGAAAGCCCTGACGCCGTAGGACTACGCCCGCGCGGAATAGGCCCGCGCCAGCCGCACGAAGCCCTCGACCGGGATATCCTCGGCGCGATCGGTCGGTGCGATGCCGGCCGCTTCCAGCACCGGCAGGGGATCGGGGACCAGCGACTTCAGACTTTGGCGCAGCATCTTGCGCCGCTGCCCGAACGCTGCCTCGGCAACCCGCCGCAATGCGATCCGGTCACAGGGATCGGGCTCGCTACGCGGGATCAGCTCGACCACTGACGATGTGACCTTCGGCGGCGGCACGAAGGCGGAGGGGGCAATGTCGAACAGGATTCTCGGCTGCGTTCGCCATTGCGCGAGCACCGACAGGCGCCCGTAGGCCTTGGTGTTCGGTGCGGCGACGATCCGCTCGGCGACCTCGCGCTGGAACATCAGAACCAGGCGATCGTAGAAGGGCGGCCAATCCTCGAGTTCGAGCCAGCCCGTCAGAAGCACGGTGGCGATATTGTAGGGAAGGTTGGCGACGATGCGTACCGGACCTTCAGCGATATGGGGGCGTGGGTCGAAGGCGAGCGCGTCGGCTTCGACTGCGACCAGCCGGCCTGGGTAATGCGCGGCGATTTCCTGCAATGCACCGATGGCCCGTGCGTCACGTTCGATCGCGATCACACGGGCGGCGTCGTGGTCCAGAAGGGCGCGTGTCAGCCCGCCCGGCCCGGGGCCGATTTCGATGACCGTCACGCCCGCGAGCGGCCCTGCCGCGCGCGCGATCCGGCCCGTCAGATTCAGGTCCAGCAGGAAATTCTGGCCGAGCGATTTCTTGGCGGTCAGGTCGTATTTGCGAATGACGTCGCGGAGCGGCGGCAATCCCTCGATCGCGACCATCATGCGGCCGAGAGCGAAGCGGGCTGATGTGCCGCAAGCCGGGCCGCGAGTATGAGCGCCCCCATCAGGCTTTCAGGATTGGCGCGTCCTGTTCCCGCAATGTCGAAAGCGGTGCCGTGGTCGGGCGAGGTGCGCACGAAAGGCAGCCCGAGCGTCACGTTCACGGCCTCGTCGAAGGCGAGTGTCTTGATCGCGACCAGCGCCTGGTCGTGATACATGCACAACGCCGCGTCATAGCCGCGGCGCGCCGCCGCGTGGAATAGCGTATCCGCCGGCAGCGGGCCGCGTGCATCGATTCCCAGTTCGACGAGCCGTTCGATCGCCGGGCGGATGGTCCGGGTTTCCTCGTCACCGATCAGTCCGTCTTCGCCGGCATGCGGATTGAGGCCGGCGATCGCGATCCGCGGCGCCTTTATGGCGAAGCGATGGATCAGATCGTGCGCCACGATCCGGCCGGTCTCCACGATCAGGTCCGTCGTCAGCAGGTCGGGAACCGCGCGCAACGGCACATGGATCGTTACCGGAACCACGGCCAGTTCGCGGCACCAGAGCATCATCACCGGGGTCGCGACGACGCCCATCATCTCGTTGGCGAGCCGGGCCAGATATTCAGTGTGGCCGGGATCCGGGAAGCCCGCCCGGTAGAGCACCGCTTTTGCAATCGGATTGGTCACAATCGCCGAGGCGCGTCCGTCGATCACGTCCTGCACAGCCCGCCGTATCGAGGCGAGCGAAACCGCTGCGCTGGTATCGTCGGGACGGCCGGGGAGCGCAGTGGCGCGCTGCTCAAGCGGGACCACGGGCAGGGAGGTCTCGAAACGGGCATGGGCCTTCTCCGGAGTGACGGTTTCCAGCGGAACCGTCATCCCGATCTGTTGGGCCCTCGCTGCGACATGATCGGGGTCGGCGATCAGGTAGAAGGCGGGGAGGTTATGCTCGCGCCGCATCGTCCAGGCGGCGAGCGCAATGTCGCAGCCGATGCCGGCCGGCTCGCCGATGGTCAGCGCAAGTGCGCGCATCTCAATCTTGCTTGTATTCGATCATGGCCTGCGACCGTAATTCTTTCAGATAGGCATCGGCCCGGCTCTGGAATCGCTGCTGAAAGATTTCGTCGCGTACCTTCCGTTTGGTCGGGGAGTCCGAATTGGTCTCCTTCTTCTGACACAAAGCGAAAACCTCGACGCCGCCTTCGGTAACCTCGGGCGGTGTCACCTTGCCGACCTCGACTTTGGCGAGGACCTCGCGCAGGGCCGGGCTCAGATCCGCGGAGTTGCGCCGCACCGGTGCCCTCACGACGACCTCGCGCAAGGCACGTGCGAAAGGCAGTCCGGTATTGCAGGTCTGGAAACGCTGCCGCAGCGCTTCGGCCTCTCGCCTGCGCGCTTCGACTACACCGGCGGGCGAGCCACGCGGGACCACAAAGGTGATGGGGTGCAAGGTGTATTCGACTCCCGCTTCCTTCTGGTCGCTCTTCATTTCCGCTTCGAAGATATCCTTCTCCGACGGGTTGAGCGACTTTCCGAACCTGCCACGCACCATCTGGCTCCATGTCATGTCGGCCTTCAGCCGCGCCTTGAGCGTGTTCGGATTGACACCGCGGCCTTCCAGCATCTTGCTGAATTGTTCGGTGGTGGTTCCGGCATTGCGCGCGATGCCGGCGTAAGCGGTGTCCACCTCAGCCTGACTCATTTCAAAATTGAAGCGCTTGGCCGCCGAGACCTTGATCCGGTCGTCGATCAGTTCGTCGATGACCTCCTTGCGGGATTTGGGCTTGCCGCCGAGGCCGATCAGCTTGCTGCGTTGTTCGATATCGTAAGCTGTAATCGGCTGACCCGTGACATAGAGGACGATCTGCGCCTGTGCAGGTGCCGGGATCGCGATCGTGAGGGCCGTCGCCACCAGCGCGCCCAGGATCGCATACACGGCCACTGGTCTTGCTCGTCTGTTTTGCATCATCGAATCGTCCAGGTTGATCGCGGCGCGCTCCATCGCGCCCCAGCTGGTGTCCCGAATCCGGAGACCGCTCCAATCCGCGGTCCGTTGTCAGCGGACGCCCGAGCCGGACCCTTACAGCCCGCCGACGCCCGGAACCCCGGCCGAGCCCGCGGTGGTTCCAAGGGTTCGCAGGCTCAGTTGCAGCATCAGCTTATGGTCCTTCGTCGGATTGCCGCTGTATGTATAACTCGTGATGTAATTCAGGGCCAAGATAAGGCAATCGTCGATATAACCCAGTCCGAGACGGGTCTGGTCGAAACTCGAGGCGTCAATGTCATAGCGGGCGGCCGCCAGCACGGCCCAATTCTGGTTGAGCTTGTAGGACACGCCGCCGAGGATTCCCTCGCGCCGCGTCAGGAAGCCGAGTTCCGGCTGCTTGTCGTAATTTCCGTACAGCGCCTGGAGCGACAGCCGGTCGAAATTGGCGCGACCCTCCAGCTCGAAGCGACGCATTTCGAAATTCTGCTCGTCGAAGCGGTACCGCGTCGTGAAGGTGAAGATGCGGTCGGGCTGATAGGCGATGCGTGCCACATAATCCGAGCGGCGGGTGTCGAGGCCGCTGTTCAGTCCGGTATTGGTCGCGTCACCGACCGCGAAGGAATTGGTGCCGAACAGCTGGTAGGACTGTCCGAACAGGATGTTGACGTAGCCGCCCTGATTGAACTGGGTGGTGGTCTGCACACCGTAATTGACGCGACCGCCGCCTTCGACGCGATCCCAGCCCGAAAACTTGTCGACCCGGAACAGGTTGCCGTCGTCGAACACGAAGCTCTGTGCGTCCTCGTTGGGAAGCTTTCCGATTTTGCTCTCGTCCGGCCGCGCGATCACCTGCGCAATCGGCTCGACGATCGTCGTACCCCAGGATTGCACGTTGATGAGCGGATAGCGGTATTCCAAACCGGCAACCGGCATGCCGCGGAATTGACCGGTGTCGTTGGTCTGGATGAAGTTGGAGACGCCCGGCTCATTCGAGAGATTGACCGAAGCCAGGTCGGCGCGCAGCGAGAAGAACGGCGTGAAGACCTGTCCGAACGGGTCGGTGATCGACCGCTTCCAGTTGGCTTCAGCCGAGAAGCGCGAGTAGCTGCCGGGCGCGCCACGCAACACGCAGTTATTGGTGTTCTTGACGGCGGGGTCCGCCGTATTGAAGCCGCAATAGCCCAGCTCCGAAGCTTTCGTATTGATCGGATCGAAATCGGCGGTCTCGCGGGACAGGCTGGTGAAGTTGAACCGGAAGCCGAGTTCGCCTCCGAGCACCGGTTGAGCGACCGTGTACTTGTAATCGATCACCGGATGGATGATCGGCAATTGCTTCTGATTGTCGAATTCGGAGAAGCCGTAATAGTAGATGGTGCGCGCGTCGAAATAGGAGCGATTGCCAGTACCGACCAGGTAGAGTTGCGACACGCCTTGCATCTGGTTGTTCTGGAACGGACTGCGCGCATCCTTGGTAAACGTCTGGACCTGATAGTCCTGATAGAAAGTCTTGTCCGAGATCAGCAGCGCATCCCAGCCCCAGACCCAGCGCCGGTTGAGGCCGAACTGGCCATTCGATTCGATCGCGCCGCGCCAGTCGCGATACCCGGGCGTCGGCTCGCCATTGGTGTGGATGAACTCGTCCTTGTCGAATTGGCGGATGCCGGCAGCGCGGATGGCGTAGGCGCCGTTCATCAGCCGATGTCGGAATTCGGCCTGCATGAACGGACCCTGCTTGGTCGACACGCTTGGGATGAGCGTCAGGTCGTAGTTCGGCGCCAGCGCCCAGAAATAGGGAGCCTCCATCACGAAGCCGAGCTTGGTCGTGGTGGAGAATACCGGCATCAGCCAGCCGCTCTTGCGCTTCACCGTCGGGTCGGGGGTCGAGAAATAGGGGAAATAGGCGATCGGGGTTCCGAGCAACTCGAATGAGCCTTGCTCGAAATGGATCATCTTCTCCTGTTCGTCATGGATGATGCGCGCGCCCTTGACCTGCCAGAGCGGCGGCTTGCGCGGGTCGGTCTTGCAGGCTTCGCAGGCGGTGTAGACGCCGCTCTGCAGAACCGAATAGCGCCCCTCGCTGCGGTCGACGCGGGCGGCGGCAAAACGCGTCTGATCGGGTGTCTCCACCCGCAGCGAATCGACGAAGCCATCGCGGTAGTCGTCGTTCAGTTCGAGAATTTCGCCATAGGTGATGTTACCGCCCGGTTCGGTGAGGCGCACATTGCCTTCGGCCCGCAGCCGCTTGGTCCTCTGGTTATAGATGACCTTGTCGGCTTCGACGGTCGAGCCACCGTAGTAGATCTGCACGTTGCCGATCGCGTTCACACGCTCATTGACGTGGTCGTACTGGACCTCGGTGGCCTGCACCATCATCTGCTTGTCGCCCGCCGCTTTCGGAGCGGTGATCGGGGACGGCTTTTTTGCGGACTGCGGACGCGGCTCGAACCGGAAAAAGTCCGTTTGTGCCGACGCAGGCAGAACCGTCGCGGACCCGATCAGGGCCACGGCAATAGTTATCGACGCCGCGGCAAGCATGGCGCGGCCGAACGATCCGGGACGGGGCGGATTACGCAACGCCATCACCCGTCTTCCTGATAAAGCAGCACCAAAAACCCCGTCAGACCCCCAACCAGAACTGGCGCCCAAGCCGCCGTCACCGGCGACAATAGCTCAGTCTTGGTCATGTCCTCGGTGATTTTCGAGAGAACATAAAGGAAAAAACCTGACAGCACGCCGCCCAGCACCATTTTTTGTACGCCGCCCATACGGGCAAAGCGAAGACTGAATGCGGCGGCCAAAAGCACCATCGACGCGAGCAGGAAGGGCCGGGACAGCAACTTTTGGTATTGCAGCCGGTAACCTGCCGCAGCGAGGCCGGCATTCTCCGCGAGTCGGATATATTCCGGCAACTCCCAAACCGTCAAAGTTTCCGGTGTTGCGAAATTCTCACGCACCTGTTCGCGCGAAATATTGGTCTTGAGCGCGTAACTCTCGTGCACCGTCGGGGGAGCGTTGCTCGGATAGACGCGCGCCGCGCTCAGATCCCATGCGCCATCGCGCAGGACCGCGGAGCGTGCCTCGATCCGGTCCTGATAGCGGCCCTGGTCGTCGAAGGTAAAAATCGTGACGCCTTCAAGCCGCAAGCCCTGTTCCCGGCTCTTCTGCGCATTGATGATGGACTGACCGTCCGAACTTTTCTGACGGACCCAGAAACCGGATTCCTGCAGCCCGAACTCCCGTTGACCGAAGATTTCGACCTCGTAGCGCTTCGACCGCTCCTGCAGGTTCGCGGCGACCGGGTTGTAGACCATGGTGGCAAACACCCCGAGCAGAAGTGCCACAACCACCGCGGGGGCGGTGAATTCCCAGGCCGAAACGCCCGCCGCCCGCGCCACCACGAGTTCGTTACGCCGCGACAGGCTGAGGTAGCAGGACATCGCGCCGATCAGGACGCAGAATGGCATGATGCGCTCGGCGATGATCGGCACCCGGAAGAACGACAGCTTGATGACCGCGAATGCGGTGGCGTTCTCATTGTTCGCGGTGCGGCGCATCAGTTCGACCGAATCGAGCAGGGCGACCAGAAAGATCACGCCGCCGAAGACGGCGAGTGCGGTGACCAGGAACCGCATTCCGAAATAGCGCCCGAGTGTCAGCGATACGCGCACAGCCAGGCCCCCGTCAGGTTGCCGGCGAAGCGGATCGGCCAAGGCGCGAGAATTTCTCGCCAATGGCGCTGATCGCATCGGTGACGAAGGCGGGCGGCTCGATCGTGAGCCCGCGGTGGATCGCATACAGCCCCAGTCCGGTCGCTATGGCCAAAAGCAGGTACTGAAGTGCCAGGACCCAAGGGTAGCGCACGCACAGGACGATCGCGACGAAGCCCATCAGCCGGATTACGGCGATGACGATCGAGGCGCCGGCTACCGACATGGCGCGGCCCTGCCGGGTGGTTCTCGGCGCGCCAAGATAGGCAAAGGTGATGATGGTGAAGACGATCGGATAGATCGGAGCGAAGATCCGGTCGTGTAACTCGGCGCGGACCTGGCCCGGCTGCAATTTGGACTGCTCGGGATCGTTATTGAGCAATTCCCAGAAAAAACGGTCTCGCGCGGAGGTGCGCTGGACTGGCTGGCCGCTATTGCTCTGTTCGAGGTCGAGCGCATAACGCTCGAATTTCACGATGGTCGGATCTTTCTGTGGGGGCGGGCCCTTTTGCCCTTTCTGGCGCTGAACGATTTCCAGTCTCTGCACGCTACCGGTTTCCAGCACGAGGAAGGTGCCGCGGTCGTCCTTCACGATGGTTCCCTGCTCGGCAAGGAAGGTCGCGCGTTCCTTGGGGTTGCGGCGATCGTCGACGAAAACACCCAGCAGAACGCCGTTCGCCTGGCGTTCGCGGACGTGGAAAACCAGCCCACGCTCGAACCCGTTGAAGCGGCCCGGCTGCACCACGTTAGTGACGAGATCGGCACGGACTTCGTTTGCCCAGCTGTTCAGAGTCTGCAGCCCGAGCGGCCCGAGCCAGCTTCCGATCACCGTCATGACCGCGCTTACCCCGACCGCCATGATGAGGAAGGGCCGAAACAGCGCCCACGGGGACATGCCCGCGGCATTCATGACGATCAGTTCCGAATCGTTTGAAAGCCGGCCGATGGAATGCATGACGGCGATCATCAGCGCGATTGGCGCGATGACCAGCACCAGCATCGGAATCACCAGGCCGGTAATCCCGAGAAAGACCAGGACGGTCTGGCCGCGGCTGGTCATGAGGTCGATATCGCGCAGCGCCTGCGTGATCCAGATCACGGAGGTGAGGCTGAACAGGACGATGGCGAAAGCGCCGAATGTGGTGCTGAAAATGTAGCGATTGATCGCGCCGAAGCCCGGTATTTGCGGCAGGCCGACGCTAAAATGCGGCCAGCCGACCGGCATACGCGGCAAGCGCGCCCGGAACGGCAGCCTCAGCAATCCAGACCCAAGCGAAGCCATGCGCTCCGACATTCCCCCTGATACCGTCCGCGGGTCCGGCTGGACCTTTGGCGCTGCGGCGAACGGCTTCCCCCCGCCATTTCCCGCAGAACTTTCATGATCGATTCATAAAGTGGCCCAGCCAAGGCAAAGCTGTTGAAAATGCATCGAAAAAAGTTAACCCGGCAGCAAGATTTACGCTCCTGTGGCTTCCGTATCACGATCCTTCTGCGGTCAGGTTCCGTTATGGTTAAGGACCCCTGACCGGGGCCGCCCGGGCGCGGGGGTCCGATCGGTCCGAGGCCGGGGCGGTGGCCACGAATTTCATTTCCTGAGCCCGGGTTCGGGGTCATAAAGATGGCCCACTCGAACCAGATGACAGGACACGAAAGCTATGGCCGGCGCCCTCAAGACCGGATTTTCGTCTTACGCAGCGCCGGACAAGGGCGTGCTGATCGTTTTCGCCGGCCCCGACCTGAAATTCGGCCCGGAAACCCGCCGACTTCTCGCGCCGGCCGGGGACCTGGTTGCGCGTGCCGCCGCGACCGACGGCTTCAAGGGCAAGAGCGGCTCCGCGCTCGACCTGATCGCGCCCGCCGGACTGAAGGTTTCGCGGCTTCTGGTCATCGGAGTGGGCGCCAAGTCCGACGAAAAGACCGAGGATATGGTGAAAATCGGCGGCGGAGCGTTCGGGCGCGCGCCTGGCTCGGCGGCCGAGGTGGCGATTCTGGCCGAGTTTCCGGACGGGTCGCTTTCCGCGGACCAGGCGGCCGATCTGGCGCTCGGGGCGACGCTGCGGTCCTATTCGTTCGATCGCTACAAGACGAAAAAAAAGGATGGCGATGATGCCCCGAAGCAGCGGCGACTCACCATCGAGACGGCTTCGCCGGACAAGGCCCGCAAGGCGTTTGCGGCACGCGAGGCCATCGCCGACGGCGTGATGATGGCGCGGGACCTCGTCAACGAGCCCGCCAACATCCTGTTTCCGGAGGAATTCGCGAGGCGCGCCAGTGCCTTGCGCAAGGTCGGGTGTGAGGTCGAGATTCTCGGCGAGAAGGAGCTGGCCCGGCTGAAGATGAACGCGCTGCTTGGCGTCGGCCAGGGATCGATCCGTGAAAGCCGGGTCGTGATCATGCGCTGGAACGGCGGCAAGAAGGGCGCCAAGCCGTTGGCATTCATAGGGAAAGGCGTGACCTTCGACACCGGCGGCATCTCCATCAAGCCGGCGGCCGGCATGGAGGACATGAAGGGCGATATGGCCGGCGCCGCCTGCGTGGTCGGGCTGATGCATGCGCTGGCCGCGCGCAAGGCCAAGGTGAACGCCATCGGCGCCATCGGTCTGGTCGAGAACATGCCCGACGGCAACGCCCAAAGGCCGGGCGATATCGTTACCTCGATGTCGGGCCAAACCATTGAAATCATTAACACAGATGCCGAAGGCCGGCTCGTTCTGGCCGATGTGCTCTGGTATGTCGGAAAGACCTACAAGCCCGAATTCATGGTCGACCTGGCGACGCTGACGGGCGCCATCATCGTCTCGCTCGGGCACGAATATGCCGGGCTGTTCTCCAACAACGACAAGCTCGCGGAAAGGCTCGTAGAAGCCGGGAAGCTCAGCGGCGAGCGCCTCTGGAGGATGCCGCTCGGGCCGGAATACGACAAGCAGATCGATTCGAAGTTCGCCGACATGAAGAATACCGGCGGCCGCATGGGCGGCGCGATCACCGCCGCGCAATTCCTGCAGCGCTTCGTCGACAAGACGCCCTGGGCGCATCTCGACATTGCCGGCACGGGGATGGGGTCGCCGCAAAGCGACATCAACAAGAGCTGGGGCTCCGGCTTCGGCGTGCGGCTGCTCGATCGGCTGGTGGCCGATTCCTACGAGAAATAGCCGCATGCGGATCGCGCCGCGATGAGGCTGGCAGCCGCGGCCGTCGCTGTGACTTTGGCGCTTGCGCTGCCGCTGCCGCTGCAGGCGCAGCCCGCCGAACCGCCGGTCACGGAGCGGATCGCCGTGCGCGGCGAGAATGGACGCGTCGATGCGGAGACCGGCGTCGTCGCCTTCACGCGCGCACCGATGCAGGGCAGCGTTCGTCCGGTGGCTTTCGTCATCGGTGGCGGACCCGGCACCTCGTCGGCCTATCTCAATCTCGGCGCGCTCGGTCCGTCGCGGATCGCATTCGAGGGCGCGGCGTCCGCATTGCGGCCGCTCATCGCCAACGATGAAAGCTGGCTCGCCTTTACCGATCTGGTCTTCCTCGATCCACCCGGCACCGGCCAGGGGCGCCTCGTTCGCAACGACGCCAAAACAAAGGAACGCGTATGGTCGGTTGACGGCGACATCGAGCTTTTGTCCGATGCGATCGCGACCTGGCTGCGCCAGCACGATCGCGCCAATGCGCCGAAGGTCATTGTCGGCCAGAGCTATGGCGGCCTGCGCGCGCCGCGCATTGCCGACGCGTTGCATCGCAGGCATGGCGTCGCGCTCAATGGGCTGATCCTGGTGTCGCCGGTGCTGGATTATGGCTGGCGCTATCATGCGCGCGGGTCGCCGGTGTCGTACATGACGCTGTTGCCGTCGTTCGCGGCGGCGCGAATGGAAAGCGAAGGCGCCTTCGACGCGCAGAAGCTCAGCGCCGTGCAGGATTATGCGAGAACCGCGTTCGTCGACGATTATCTCAAGGGCGCGCGCGACCGCGAGGCGCTGCAGCGCATGGTCATTCGCGTCACCGCGATTACCGGGTTGCCGAAAGCGGTGGTTGAAGCCGCAAGGGGACGGATCGACGAAACCCTGTTCGTGCGCGAGGCGGCGCGGCGCGACGGCAAGGTCATCTCGTCCTACGATCCGGCGGTTGCCGCAGACGATCCCGATCCATCGACGCCGCGTCCCGATTTTGCCGATCCGTTTCTCGCGGCATTAAAGCCGCCGCTGACCACGGCCATGGGAAATCTGCTTCGCAACAACGGCAAGCCGCCGCCGCTCCCTTATGTCGTGTCGAACGATGTCGTCTTCGAGAACTGGCGCTGGAGCGACGGGCACGGCATGCCGGAAGCCGTCACCGCGTTGCGCAGGATGCTGGCGCTGGACCGGGGCCTGCGCGTTCTGGTGGCGCACGGCTATTCCGATCTGCAGACGCCGTATTTCGAAAGCATGCTGATCCTTGCGCAGCTTCCGGATTTCGGCGGACGCATCGAGCAGCGCAACTATCGTGGCGGGCATATGTTCTACAGCCGCGACGAGTCCCGCATCCAGTTCAGGCGCGACGCGGAATCGTTCTTCGGCCATATGCTGAAACAGCCATGACTGAAATCCGGTTTTATCATCTGCTCGAGCAGCGGCTGGAACGGGTGCTGCCGCAACTGCTCGAAATTTCGATCGAGCGCGGATGGCGCGTCGTGGTGCAGGCCACGTCCGGTGAGCGCATCGAGGCGCTTGACGCGCATCTGTGGACGTATCGCGACGACAGCTTTCTGCCGCATGGCGTGTCGGGCAATCCCGATGCCGCCGATCAGCCGGTTCTGCTCACCGCCGACGAGAGCAACTTGAATAACGCCACCGTCCGTTTCCTGATCGACGGCGCGCCGCTGCCCGCCGATCTGTCGCAATACGAACGGCTGGTGCTGATCTTCGACGGCACCGATGACGATCTGGTCGCGCGCGCGCGCGAGCAATGGACGCAGGCCAAGGCCGGCGGCCATGACGCCAGCTATTGGCAACCCGACGACAGCGGCCGCTGGGTGCAGAAGGCGTGAGGGGGCAGCCCATTTCCGCGTGGCCGGAGCCGCCATCCCCGGTTGCCGCACTGCGAACCAAGCGGCTCCGTAAGTCATTATAAAAGTTACGGTTTTCGAACAGAAATCGGGCCGCACGGCGGCCAAGTTAACGAGCCCGGCAGGTTTTCGGCGCCGGTGCGTTGATCATCGCCATGTTGCTGACTAACAATCCGGGTTCGGTCGATTGGGGATGATCCTGAGCCGGGGGCCTGTTGTGCGAGATGGCGTGAGGACAAGGCGTGTGGCGTGGACGGCGGTGCCGTTTGCAGCGCTGCTGCTGCTGTCCGCCTGTGCGAGTACTGAGGCCCCGCAACCCACCGCAAAGGTGTCGGATGTATTCGCGACGCCCGAATGGGCGAAGGGGAACCAGGCGCGGGCCCGGACCTCACGCGCTGTGACCCAGAACGATCTGATCAATCCGGATGGATCCTGTGCCCTTGCGGCCGCGACCGACGGTGTCGCTCCGCCTGCCGATCCGGGCGAGGCGCTGGCGGGGCAGGGGCCGTTGCCGGCGGTTCAGGGCGGTGTCGCGCTCGGGATGACCGAATGCGAGATCCTGCAGCGGACCGGCGCACCCGATACGTTCAATATCTCCGCCGAGGGTACCGACCGCGTCACCACGGTGACGGTCATGCGCGGCTCCTGGCCCGGACTGTACCGTTTCCGCGGCGGACGCCTGGTCTCGATCGAACGCGTCGATGTGCCGGCGGCGAAACCGGTGCGGTCGTCTAGACCGAAAAAGGCGTCCTCTACGTCGCAGCAGATGCCACTGCGCGGCGCGCAGCAATAACCTCGTCACGTTGCATCATGCGCTGCAGGCACAACCTGTGGCAGTGCCGGCGGTTCGAATGCCGCCAGATCGTTCGTATCGATAATCACGTCGCGCTTACTCTTGCGAGTCGCTTGATGTCAGGCCCGGATACCGGCCTACTGCTTCTCGCCATGCAAGCGATATCGGCAATGGCCCGGGACTTGCTTTTATGGTCTGCATAATTCTTGCGACTGCCGCGTGTGAAAGGAATTGAGATGAAGTCGATCTTGCGTGCTGCATTCATCGCGACCGCGTTGCTGTCAGCCAGTGCCGCCGGCGCGCAAAGTCAGGGCGGCGGCACGCCCGACGGCAATTACCCGAACCGTCCGGTCAAGATCCTGCTGCCGTTTCCTCCGGGCGGTGTTGCGGATGTCGTCGGTCGCTTGCTGGCGCAGAAACTGTCGGAGAATACCGGGCAGAATTTCTTCGTCGAGAATCGCGGCGGGGCGGCCGGAAATATCGGCGCCGCCATGGTGCAGGGGACTGCGCCCGACGGCTATACGATCCTGCTCACCAGTTCGAGCTTCCTGATCAATCCTGGTTTGCAGAAGGTCCCGTACGATCCGGTCGGGGGCTTCGAACCGATCACCATCATCAGCGCGTCACCGAGCATTCTTGCGGTCCATCCCGGACAGCCGATCACCTCGGTGAAGGATCTGATCGAACTGGTCAAAAAGGAGCCGGGCAAGCATAGCTACGCGTCGGCCGGGGTCGGCTCGACCCCGCATCTGCAAGGCGAGATGTTCAAGCAAGCCTACGGACTCGACATGGTGCATGTGCCGTTCGCCGGCGGTGGGCCCGCGCTGCAATCCGCAGTCGGCGGTCACACGCCGATCGTGTTTGCGGCGCTGCCGCCCGCCATTCCGCTGGTCAAGGGCGGAAGCCTGCGCGCGCTCGCGATCGTCGGCCCGAAGCGAACGTCGGAATTGCCGGACGTGCCGACCATGACGGAAGCTGGTCTGCCCGGTCAGGAGGCGGAAACCATTCTTCTCGCTCTTGCCCCGGCCGGCACGCCGAAGCCGATCGTCGACATGCTGCAGCGAGAGATCGTCAAGGCGGTGCAGAACCCGGAAGTGGTGCAAAAGCTCGACGCGTTCGGCTTTTCTCCGCTCGGGACCACGCCGGCAGAAGCCAAAGCGCGGATCGGCGCCGAACTGGACATGTGGGCCAAGGTCATCAAGGACGCAAAAATCCAGCAATAGGTCTCAGCGCCACGCGTTGGGCCATGATACCCTGAGCTGACGGCATTGGAATGGCGTGCCTTCGGCACGCCATTCGTCACAGCGAGGCCGTTTCGAGTTCCGCGCTGGCGTTCAGCCATTCCTCCTCGGCGGCTGCAAGTTGCGCTGCTGCCTCGGTGCGGGTCTTGGCAAGCTGCGCCGCCTTGACCGGATCGCTCGCGAACAGATCGGCGAGCTTCGCGTCCATGGTCTCGATGTCCCTGGACAGTTTCTTCGTCAGTTGCTCGGCCGCGGAAATCCGCTTGCGCAACGCCGCAAGCTCGGCGCGCTTCTCGCTCGACGCCTTGCGAATCTCGGCGCCGGGCTTCTGGCCGCCGGCAGCGGACGCATTGTTGCGTGTGTCGCTGGACTTTCCTGACAGGATCAGCCGGCGATAATCGTTGAGATCGCCGTCGTAACTGGCGACGCCGCCGTTCTGCACGATCCAGAGCCGGTCGACGCTGGCTTCCAGCAGATAGCGGTCGTGCGACACCAGGATCACCGCGCCCGGATAATCGTTGATGGCTTCGATCAACGCCGCGCGGCTGTCGATATCGAGATGGTTGGTGGGCTCGTCGAGAATGATCAGATGCGGCCCGCCGAACGTGGCCAGCCCCAGCATCAGCCGCGCCTTCTCGCCGCCGGACAGGGTTTCGACTGCCGCATCCGCTCGCTGGGCTGAGAAGCCGATGGCGCCCGCCTTGGCCCGCACCTTCGCTTCCGGATCGTCGGGCATCAGCCGGCGGACGTGATCGTAGACACTGTCCTTGGGCCGCAATTCGTCGAGCTGGTGCTGGGCGAAATAGGCGATCCGCAGCTTGTCGGCGCGGGTGATGCGGCCGTTCATCGGGGCCAGGCGATTGGCAAGCAGCTTGACCAGCGTCGACTTGCCGTTGCCGTTGGCGCCGAGCAGTGCGATGCGGTCGTCGTCGTCGATGCGCAGCGACAGGTTGCGCAGCACCGGCTTGCCCGGCTCGTAACCGACCGACACGCTGTCGAGCGCGAGGATCGGCGGCGACAGCGTTTTCTCCGGCGCCGGCAACACGATCGGGCGCACGTCGTCGTTCACCATGGCGGCCGGCGGCTCGAGCCGCGCCAGCATCTTCAGCCGCGACTGCGCCTGCCGCGCCTTGGTGGCCTTGGCGCGGAAGCGGTCGACGAACGCCTGCAGGTGCTTCCTCTGCGCTTCCTGCTTCTTGGCGAATTTCGCGTCCTGCATCTGGCGCTCGCGGCGCTGCCGCTCGAACGACGAATAGCCGCCGCGGTAGAAGGTGAGCTTGCCGTTCTCCAGATGCAGGATGGAATCTACCGCATTGTCCAGCAGGTCGCGGTCATGGCTGATGACGATGACGGTGTGCGGGTAGCGGGCAAGGTGGTCTTCGAGCCAGAGCGTGCCTTCGAGATCGAGATAGTTGGTCGGCTCGTCGAGCAGGAGGAGATCGGGGGCGGCGAACAACGTGGCGGCGAGGGCGACCCGCATCCGCCAGCCGCCGGAAAATTCCGAGACCGCGCGGGCCTGGTCCGTGGTCGAGAAGCCCAGACCGGACAGGATCGCCGCCGCCCGCGCCGGGGCCGAATGCGCATCGATATCGGCGAGCCGGGTGTGGATCTCGGCTATGCGGTCCGGGTCGGTGGCGTGTTCGGCTTCGGCCAGCAGCGCAGACCGCTCCAGGTCTGCGGCCAGCACGACATCGATCAGGCTGTCCGGGCCGCTCGGCGCTTCCTGCAGCAGGCGACCGACCCGGGCGCGCTGGCGCACGGTCAGGCTGCCGGATTCAGGCGCCAAGTCTCCGGTGATGACGTTGAAGAGCGTGGTCTTGCCGGTGCCATTGCGGCCGACAAGCCCGGTGCGGCTGCCGGCGGGGACCCGCACCGTGGCTTCGTCGATCAGAAGGCGCCCGGCGACGCGGACGGAAAGGTTTTCGATGGTCAGCATGCTGCGCGCCTTGTGGCGAATACCCGGCGAGAGATCAACGGGTCAGCAGGCGGCCGCCGGCGGACGGTGGGATGGCCGGTTCGCGGCGATTCCCGTCTCGGTCCATGCCAAAACGCCATTTCGATGAGGAAAAGAAATGCGGGGATGACTCAAGACATATCGATGACAGTGACTCTTTTCGCGAATCACTGGAGATTGCTGCGGGGCTAGCCCTCCGGCTGCTCGAGTGGCGTATCACCTCAAACCGAAAGAGGACGCTATGGCGAAAAAGGCCAAGAAGAAAAAAGCTGCGAAGAAGAAAAAGAAGTAACCGTCTACTTCAGAGTTTTACATCGGCCCGGGCAGACACACTCTTCCCGGGCCGAATGCTGTCTAGGGCTTCGCGATCTGCTGCCAGTCGCCGCCGGACGGGCGCCAAATCACAGCCGCGGCAAGGTCCAGTCCGGCTTGACGGTCTCCGACGTCAGCATCGTACGGCCAGCCGTGATGGTGGCGATCACCTTGACGTCCTTGATGGTCCTGGCGCTGACCTCCTGCGGGTCCTTGTCGAGGACCACGAAGTCGGCAAACTTGCCGGCCTCGATGCTGCCGACGCGGTCGTCGACGCCGAGCGTATAGGCCGCGTCGATCGTCACCATCCGCATCGCTCGCTCGACATTGCGTACCCGCTCGGCCGGCGCATGGACTTTTCCCGACAATTCGCCGATCCGGTTCACCGCGGTCCAGACTTCGTAGAGAGGGGACGGCACGCCGACCGGGGTGTCGGAATGCAGCGACAGGACGATATTTTCCTTGAGGACGGTGTTCATCCGCGCGGCCAGGGAGGCGCGATCGGTGCCGATATAGTCGGCATTCAGGTCGGCGCGCTCCGACACGTAATAGGGATTGGTCGAGATCACTGCGCCCAGCGCCTTGACCTGGCGAACCTGTGCGGTGCTCGAAATCCCGAAATGCTCGAACGAGAAGCGGTGGTCGAAGCGCGGGGTCTCGGCCTGCAGGGCGGCCAGCGCATCGAGCGTGATCTCGTTGCCGCCGGAGCCGTTGGAGTGGACGTGGATCTGGAAGCCGGCATTCCACCACGGCCGCATGGCGTTCAGGAACGCCTCTTTCGAGGAATACATGAACAGGCCCTTGAACCGGTCGTTGTTGATGTAACCGGGATATTGCAGCTCCATGCCCAGCGAGACGAAGGCATCGTCGGCGTAGAATTTCACGCCGTTGAAGATCAGCCGCTCGTTGCTGGTATAGCGCAGCTTGGTGACTTCCCCGACGGCTCGGTCGCCGAACAATTCCTGGAAGGTGGCGCCGTCGGCGACATGCACGATGCGGGCGATGGAATTGGGCCGGCCGAAATAGTCCCGGGTCAGCATGTTCTCCAGGTCGAGATTGACGCCGCCATAGAACAGGTCGCCGGTGGTGGTGATGCCGGCCTGCTGCATCAGCGCACCGAGATAGCGCAGCCGACGCATGCCTTCTTCCGGGGTGAGAACCTCGGCCAGCGGCTTCAGCATGATGATCTTGGCCGCCTCGGTGCCGAGGAACTGCCCGTTCGAGGAGCCGTCCGGATTTTTTCCGGCGCCGATGGTCTTGGCCACCAACTCGTTGGTGATGCCGTATTTCTCGATCGCCGAAGTGTTGGCGAAGACGTAATGCTCCGACGCATCCCAGACGATGATCGGCTGGGTCTTGGAAATCGCGTCGAGCTGATCGCGATCGGGCATCTCGCCGCCCATCGCCACCACGTCATAGCCCCAGGTCAGCACCGTCGTGCCGGGTTTGGCCTCCTTGACGTATTTTCGGAGCGCCTTGATCGCGTCGTCGCGGGTCTTCACGCCCGGAAAGTCCGGTCCGTAAGGATTGCGCAGCGGAAAATAGGTCAGCGGCGGCAGGCTGATCGCGACCGAGCCCATCACCGGATGGCCGTGCGCCTCGACGAAGCCCGGATAGATCACCTGCTTGGCGAAGCGCTTGTCGATCTCATACGGGAAGCGCTTCATCCAGGGCTGCATGTCTTCCAGCGTGCCGACCGACAGGATGCGGCCGTCCTTCACCGCCACCGCGGTGGCGGTCGGCCAGCCCGGATCCATGGTGACGATCTTGCGCGCGACAAAGATCGTCATCTTCTCGGTGGTTTCCTGCGGCTTGGCCGATAGCGAGGGCGGCAGCGGCTGCAGCAGCGGGATGTTCGACGGCTGCGGCGTCACCTTCTGGGCGGGCACCGGAAACATCGGTTTGATATTCACACTGCCTGCGGGCTGGCTTTTTGCGGCCACCGGCGCGCTCGAATTTGCGGCAGGAGTCGCAGCCGGATCCGTTGCAGGCGGCGTCGACTGGTTCGCCTGCGCCAGTTGAATCGCTTCCCGGAACAGCGGCGCAAGTTCGGTGATGCAATAGGTGCCCCAGGTCTCGGGCGCGCCGCTCGGGGTCTTGTGACTTGCGCCAATGCGCGGACGGTGATGCGTGCCGTGGGCGTCGGCAGTAGACCGGATGTCGCTCAGCAGCATGGCCATCCAGGCAAGTGCGGCGACAAGGCCGAGCTTCGGTTTGTTCGGCACGGACATGCTCCCTGCAAGACCTCGCGGTACGTGACAGGGGTAGCCTGATTCTTGAGCGGAGATCATACGCGGGGCCCGTCCGTCCGTGCTGCGTGTTGCCGCATGTCCGGAGAGGCACGGGACAGCAATGGCCGCCCGCAATGCGTCGTTATCCGAGCGAGACGTCGGTGCGTGGAACGATGTCTGTTTCTATTTCTGCGTCGCCTTGACGATATCTTCCCACGCCTTCACCTCGGCGCGGACGAAGACCGGAAATTCATCCTTGCGCATCGGGGAGATGTCGAGCCCAAGTCTATCCAGCCGGACTTTCAGGTCAGGATCGGTCAGCGCCTCGAGCACCGCGGTTTCGAGCTTCTGTTCGATCTCGGGCGGCGTGCCCTTGCGTACGAAAATCCCCATCCAAGACTTCAGATTGAAGTCCTTGAAGCCGGCTTCGGCGATGGTCGGGAGGTCCGGTTGCGATGACGGCCGTTTGGACGAGAAGGCCGCGAGCGCGATCGCCTGCTTGGCATCGAGGAATGGTGTCGCGGCGCCGAGACCGGATGCGATGACTTGCACTTCACCCGCGACCAGGGCTGCGTAAGCCGGTGCCGCGCCCTTGTAGGGCACGGCGACGATGTCGATGCCCGCATTGCGCTTGAACCATTCCATCTTGAAGAAGTGCGGGCTGCCCGGTCCGAGATGGCCGTAATTCAGTTTGCCCGGATTGGCTTTTGCGTATTTGACGAATTCATCGACGCTGCGGGCCGGCACCGACGGGTGCACCATCAGAGCGAAGGGTAGCTCGATCACCCGAGCGATAGGCGAAATGTCGCGATCGAGATCGAACCGGCGGTTGGGGACGAGGGTCTCGTTGATCGCGATCGCATTCGACAAAATGCCGATGGTCTGCCCGTCCGGTTCCGAACGCGCGATGGCTTCGGTAACGATCATTTCCGACCCGCCGGGGCGGTTGTCGATCACGACCGGACGGCCAATGCGTTCCTGCAGTTTCTGACCGATAAGACGGGCGACGATGTCGGCGCTGCCACCCGCCGCGTAGGGGACGAGGAACGTCACATTGCCGGTGGGCCAGGACTGAGCGAAGCCCGGGACGATGCCGAGCGCCAGCATCCACAAGGTCACGACGGAACGACGGATGATGAGCATCGCTTTCCTCTGTTCTGTCCGGCCAGCAACGATACTTTTGAGTATCGCCTGACGCAAGCAGGATAGGCTTGTCATCCCCCGCGGCGGGCGCGATCCTGAGACGTGCCAATGAGGAGCGGAGCCAATGTGCGTTCCAGGATGTGAGGAAGCGGTGCGTGCGGCGTTGACCCGTCGCGGATTTTTCGCGGGCGCGGCGGTGACGGCTTTTGCCGCAACAGCGGTTGCGCCTTCGCCCGCGCTGGCGCAGGAGCGCAAGTTCAGCCGCGCGATCGACCTCACGCACACGATGTCGCCCGCTTTCCCGACCTTCTTCGGGGTGCCCGGCATCGAAATGAAGCGGCAGGCGGAGCTGAAGAAGGACGGCTTCAACTCGTATGTGTGGCAGCTCATGGAGCATGCCGGCACGCATCTCGATGCGCCGATCCACTTTTCGGAGAACGGCGCGACCGCCGACCGCATCGACATCGCATCCCTTGTGGTGCCGCTCGCGGTGGTTGATGTATCGGAACAGGCGGCGAAGCACGCCGATTACCAGATGACGCGCGGCGACCTGGAGGCTTATGAGAAAAAGCACGGCCGCATTCCCGACAATGCCTGCGTCGCGATGCATTCCGGCTGGGCGCGATACGTCACCGATGAGGCGAAGTTCACCGGCAAGGACGCGGCGGGCAGCTTTCATTTTCCTGGCGTGTCGCCCGATGCCGCCCAATGGCTGATGACCGAGCGCAAGGCGGCGGGGCTCGCAGTCGACACGCTGTCGCTCGACCATGGTGCGTCGAAAGACTTCAAGACGCATTATCTGTGGCTGCCGTCGGGACGATGGGGACTGGAGAATGTCGCCGGTCTCGATCAGGTGCCCGCCGCCGGCGCGACGCTGGTTGTCGGTGCGCCGAAGGTGAAGGATGCGACCGGCGGACCGGTGCGGCTGATCGCACTGGTGTGAGCGCTGCTCAGGAATTGTCGGAACGCGGCTTCCAGGTTCGAAAGGCCCAAGCCCTCGGTCCTAGTTGTGTCATGGCAACGCCGGAGATCGCGAGCAGCCCGCCGGCAATCAATCTTGACGTTACAAGATCGCCAAGGAACAGCACACTCGACATCACGGCGAACACCGGAAGCAGCAGGCCGAACGGCGCGACGCGGCTCATGGAGCAGTGGGCGATTAGCCAGAACCAGAGGCCGAAGCCGAGGATGCCGCCGATGAAAATCGTGTAGGCGAGGGCGAGCCAGCCGCGTGCATCCGCCGCGACAAGGCTCGCCAATTGTCCCTGTTCAAGGAGCAGCGACATCAACGCAACTTGCGGGACCGTGAGCAACGACGACCAGCCCATCAGCATCAAGGGGTCGAAGGGGCCGTAGCGCTTGGCCAGGATGTTGGATATCGCGAACGCAAAGGCGGCCCCGACCACAAGCAGCAGCGGAAGCGCGTTGGCCGTCAGGTCAGGCCCCGCCGCCAGCACGACCACGCCGGCGAATGCAATCGCCCGCCGGCGGAGGTCGTGAGAGATGGTCGCTCCGCGAGCATGGGCCAGGCCAGCAGGATGGTGAAGGGTGTGGCGAGTTGATAGGCGACCGCCGACATGCTTCCCGAGCCGAGCCCAAGGCCGACATAGAAGAGCCCGAAGTTCAGTCCGCCAAGGAACACCGAAATCGCTGCGACAGGGCCGAGCTGTCGGCGTGTGGGTCTTCTGACGAATGGGATCAGCAACAGCGCGATGGCTGCGAAGCGCAGCGCAAGGAAGAAGAGGGGCGGAAACTCCGCAACGCCGACCTTGATCGCCACGAATTGATAGCCCCAGAGCAAAGGGACGGCCACCGCGCAGACGACCTGGAAAGCGGTCATGGTATTCTTCTTTCAAGACCATTCGGTCCAGATATAGTCGAGCCGACGGCATTGGCGTCCATGGTCGTCTCTACTTGATGAAGCGGTCGAGCAGCGCGTCAGCGGTGGCTTGCGACGTGATATGCGCCGGCGCCGTTTTGCCGACTACGCGCAACCCCTCGACGAAACAGACAAGAACTCGGGCGGCACTTGAAGGCTCGACACCATCGGCCAAGCGGCCCGCCGCTTTCGCACGGGCCAGTGCATCGGCAACCCGAGCCTCCATGGCTTTGAAAAAGTTCGCGATGAGACGATTGACGTCAGCATCCTGGCCAGCCAGTTCCATGGCTGTCGCCACCAGCAGGCATCCGCGCCGCCCCTTGGCGCCACTCGTGCGGTCAACATAGCCGGCAAGATAGGCCCGCAGGCCGTCGACCGGCTCGCTGCTCGGGCCAAGTTCGATATCCATCCGCGTCAGCGCATCGGCAACGTAGCGATCGAGTGCGCGCAAGAACAGCGAGTGCTTGTCACCGAAGGCGGCGTAAAGGCTGCCGCGCGAGAGCTTCGTCGCGCGGAGAAGGTCCGGTAGCGCCGTGGCGTGATAGCCGCGCGACCAGAACACATTCATCGCGCGTTCGACAGCGGCTTCGGTGTCGAAGCTCCGCGGGCGGCCGCGGGCTGACCGCACCGGGGTCTGACGGCTCATCGGCAATATGTAGACCAATTGGTCTTTAATTGAAAGTGGCAGCCGACCACACTTGTTTCAGCGCGCAGGGCGCAATCGAAAGAAAGAAGCCCCGGTCCCGTTCAGGGATCCGGGGCTCTCTGCCTCCCGGCAGGATCGTCCGAACTGAGCGTGATCAGTAGCAGACGTTGACGCGCTTCCAGAACCCGCCGTGATAGGTGTTGACCCATACGCGGCGCCAGCAGCTGTGATAGACCGGGCGGACGTGAATGTGATGGCCATGCCAGTGGCGGTGATGCGGGCCCTTCCAGCCGTGAGCCTCGGCCGAGGACGGAGTCGCGAGCGAGGCAATGCCGACGGTGGCAAGAGCGGCGAGCGCGATGGCGGTGGTGCGAAGCATTGTGTTCTCTCCTTTGGGATGGATGCTTGATTGCATCCCGTGAAGATCAGTCGCGCGCGGAGAGAGCTGCGTTCGGCCGTGCCGATTAAACTTGCGCAATGATGACTGCGACATGTTGTGCAAGGTGGACGTCAGGGCGGGCAGGGTGCTTTGGCGGCGTGTGTCGCTTTCGCGTGCAAGCCCGTTGCTCTGACGTGACGCGTTCTCAAAAGCGGTCGTCGTTAGCGAGAGAAACAAAAAAACCCGGCCTCGCATGGAGGCCGGGTCAGCACGGCGCCACGAGGCGCGTCGTGCTTAGTAGTAACGGTAGTACGAACGATAGCCGTAGTACGGCTTGTACGAACGATAGCCGTAATAGGGCTTGTAGTAGTTGTTGTAGCCGCCGTAATAGCCGTAGCTCTTGTAGCCGTAATAGTGGGCGGACGCGGCAGTCGGGGCGAGCGCGGCAGTCACGAGCGCGGCACCGGCAGCCAGTCCAAGGATGGTCTTGCGGAACATGGGGGTCTCTCCTGTGATGGATGTGTTGTCACATCCTGATCGTCAGTCGCGCCCTGTCCGGAAAAGGTTCGAAGCCGGTCCGGCGGTGGAAAGCGCCGCGAATTCAGAGGCTTGCGCCGCGTCCCGGTGCGGCCGCTCGCCGCAGACCCCGCCTTGCCGTGGCACGGAGGCATGGCTATAAGCCGCTCGCGCCCATTCCGGGCTTCATTTTCCAGTATCCTTAGAGGACGTCATCCATGGCGATCGAGCGCACCTTTTCGATTCTCAAGCCGGACGCCACTGCGCGCAACCTGACCGGCGCGATCAACGCCGTGATCGAGAAGGCGGGTCTGCGCATCATTGCGCAAAAGCGCATCCGGATGTCGAAGACCGAGGCCGAGACCTTCTACGGCGTGCATCGCGCGCGGCCGTTCTTCGGCGAGCTGGTCGAATTCATGACCTCCGCGCCGGTGGTGGTGCAGGTGCTGGAAGGCGACAACGCCATCGCGAAATACCGTGAGATCATGGGAGCGACCGATCCGGCCAAGGCCGCCGACGGCACCATCCGCAAGCTGTTCGCGAAGTCGGTGGGCGAGAATTCGGTTCACGGTTCGGACGCGGCGGACACGGCCGCCCAGGAAATCGCCCAGTTCTTCTCCGGAAACGAGATTGTCGGCTGATAGGAGTTTCCTATCGGTCGAGACGAGACAGGGAGTTGCCCTCGTAGATATACAGTCGTAGATACCCACGAGCTCGTTTTCGCAAAAGGGGTATCTGGGTGGGATCGCTGTGGGCGGACATGCTGTCGCCGGCCTTCTGGGTGGCCGCAGGGCAGATTATCGGAATCAACATCATTCTGTCGGGCGACAACGCGGTGGTGATCGCGCTCGCCTGTCGGATGCTGCCGCCGAAAGAGCGGTTCTGGGGCATGGTGCTCGGCGCCGGCGTCGCGGTGCTGCTGCGCATCGTCTTCACCCTCGTGGTGGCGCAAGCGATGGGCTATCCGTTCCTCAAACTCGTGGGCGGCATCCTGCTGGTCTGGGTCGCGGTCAAGCTGGTGGTCCCGGAGGAGGATCACGGTGATGGCAAGATCGCCGCGGCCGACAATCTCTGGCGCGCGGTACGGATCGTGGCCATCGCCGATATCGTGATGAGCCTCGACAACGTGATCGCGATCGCGGCGGCGGCGGAAACCGCCGGCATCCGGGTCGACCCGGCGCATGCCGAGCAGATCAAGACCGCGCTGATCATTTTCGGTCTGGTGACCTCGGTCCCGCTTATCGTCGCGGGTTCGGCCTTGCTGATGTCACTGCTCGACCGGTTCCCGATCCTGGTCTGGGCCGGCGCCGCCTTGCTGGGCTGGGTCGCGGGCGACATCATGGCCAAGGATCCCGCGCTGGAGCGCATTCTGACACCGGATCAGATGCACAGCCTGCATTACTGGGCGGCGGCGGCAGGTGCCCTGTTCGTGCTCGCGTTCGGTTACTGGCTGCGCCAATACCAGCACAAGAGGCTGCTGGAGGCGCCGCTGGTGGTCGACCCGCCCGGACCGGAGGAATTTCCGCACAAGCGTTAGTCAACCGATGGCGCGCAATCGGTTTTGATAAAACGCGCGCATTAAACTAGAACGAGAGGCAGGATGAACATTCACCCTGCCTCTCTTGTTGTCCGGGCCTCGGCCTGTCCGCACGACTGTCCGTCGACCTGCGCGCTGGAGGTCGAGGTGCATGACGGCGCGCGCATCGGACGCGTGCGCGGCGCCGACGAGAATGCCTACACCGCCGGCGTCATCTGCGCGAAGGTCGCGCGCTATGCCGACCGCATCCATCATCCCGACCGGCTGACCAGGCCCCTGCGCCGGAAGGGTGCGAAAGGCGAGGGCGCGTTTGAGCCGATCGGCTGGGACGATGCGCTCGACATCACCGCCGAGCAATTCCTGAAGGCGGAGGCGCGCCACGGGTCCGAGACCGTGTGGCCTTACTTTTACGCCGGCACCATGGGCCTGGTCATGCGCGACGGCATCAACCGGTTGCGCCACGCCAAGAAATATTCCGGCTTCCAGACCACGATCTGCGTCAACCCGGCCTGGACCGGTTTCATCGCCGGCACCGGCAGACTCGCCGGCGCCGATCCGCGCGAGATGGCGAAGTCCGACCTGATCGTGATCTGGGGCACCAATCCAGTGTCCACCCAGGTCAACGTGATGACGCATGCGACGCGGGCGCGCAAAGAGCGCGGCGCCAAGATCGTCGCCATCGACATCTACATGAACGGCACCATGGAAGCGGCCGATCTGCCGGTGCTGGTGAAGCCCGGCACCGACGGCGCGCTCGCCTGCGCGATCATGCATTGCCTGTTTCGCGACGGCGCGGCCGACTGGGATTATCTCAACCGCTACAGCGACGCTCCGCGTGAACTGCAAGCGCATGTGAAGACGCGCACGCCGCAATGGGCTTCGGCGATCACCGGCTGTCCGGTGGAGACCATCGAGGAATTTGCCCGGCTGGTGAAGGAGAACAGGCGGGCGTTCTTCCGGCTTGGTTACGGCTTCTCGCGTTCGCGCAACGGCGCGGTCAACATGCACGCGGCAAGCTGCATTCCGGTGGTGACCGGCGCCTGGCAGTACGAGGGCGGCGGCGCGTTCCACAATAACGGCGCGATCTATCACTGGAACAAGGACATGATCGAGGCGCCGGAGCTCACCGATCCGTCGGTGCGCATGCTCGATCAATCGAAGATCGGCGCGATCCTCGACGGCGACGGCGACGCGCTGCAAGGCGGACCGCCGGTGACGGCGCTGCTGATTCAGAACACCAATCCGGTCTCGGTCGCGCCCGACCAGAACGTGGTCAAGCGCGGCTTTGCGCGCGACGACCTGTTCACCTGCGTGCACGAACAGTTCATGACCGAGACAGCGGCGATGGCCGACATCGTGCTGCCGGCGACCATGTTCATGGAGCACGACGACGTCTATCAGGCCGGCGGCAGCCAATACATCCTGCTCGGTCCGAAGCTGGTCGATGCGCCGGGCGAATGCCGCAGTAATCACGACGTCATCACCGGACTCGCCCGGCGGCTGGGCGTCACGCATCAAGGCTTCGATCTCACGCCGCGCGAGATCATCGACTGGACGCTGCAGAAATCCGGCTGGGGCGATCTCGAAAAGCTGGAGCGCGAGCGCTGGATCGATTGTCAGCCACCGTTCGAGAAGGCGCATTATCTCGACGGCTTCAAATGGCCGGACGGCAAGTTCCGCTTCAAGCCGGACTGGCCAACGGTGCCGTTCAAGTCGCCCTGGACCGCGGGGCCGGTTGCGCAGATGCCGGTGCTTCCGGATCACTGGGAGGTGACGGAGAGTGCGGATGCCGAGCATCCGTTCCGGCTCGCGACCTCACCGGCGCGGCAATTCCTCAACTCGACCTTCAACGAGACGCCGGTGTCGGTGAAGCGGGAAGGGCGGCCGACGCTGATGATGCATCCCGACGACGCTGCGGCTCATGGCATCGCCGATGGCGACAAGATCGCAGTCGGTAATCGGCGCGGCACCGTGAAGCTGCACGCCAAACTGTTCGAGGGCGTGCGGCGCGGCGTGGTGATCGCGGAATCGATCTGGCCGAACACGGCCTACGAGGACGGCTGCGGCATCAACTCGCTGACCGGCGCGGATTCGATCGCGCCCTATGGCGGCGCCGCGTTCCACGACAACAAGGTGTGGGTTCGTTTGTCGCAGGCCTGATTTGAGGCGCATCAATCCGCCACTGTGAGGAGCCAATAAAGGCACGGTTCATGACCCGGACAGTTTCCCCGAGGATCGATGACCGAAACCTCCGAGATCAAACCGCATAATATGTCTGTTCCGTCCAAACAGGACGGTTCATTCGCGTGGCATGCCGCGTCGGCCGAGGATTGTCTGCGCCGTCTGGATGCACAGGCCGACGGGCTGACATCGGCTGAAGCCGCCAGGCGGCTGGCGACATTCAGGCGCAACCGGTTGCCGACCTCGAAGCCGCGCTCGGCGTTGATGCGCTTGCTGGCGCAATTCCACAATCTCCTGATCTACGTCCTCATGGCCGCCGGTGTCATGGCGGGGCTGCTCGGCCATTGGGTCGATGCCGCTGTCATCTTCGCTGTGGTGTTGCTGAACGCGGCAATCGGATTCGTGCAGGAGGGGCGCGCCGAACAGGCGCTCGACGCCATCCGCGCGATGATCATGGCGCACGCCTCCGTGCTGCGTGATGGAAATCGCACCACGGTCAGCGCCGAAGACATCGTCCCGGGCGACATCGTGCTGATCGAGGCCGGAGACCGTGTCCCGGCGGATATCCGGCTGATCCGTGCGCGCAATCTGACGGTGGAAGAGGCGATCCTGACCGGCGAGTCGGTCCCAGTGGAGAAAAGCGTGGCGCCAGTCGATGCCAATGCCACGCTGGGGGACCGGACGCCGATAGGCTATTCCGGCACGTTCGTTGCCGCAGGGCAGGGCCTCGGCGTAATCATTGCAACGGGATTGCAGACCGAACTCGGCCGCATCAGCGCCATGCTCGGCGCGGTCGAAACCCTGACCACGCCGCTGGTGCGGCAGATGGACCAGTTCGCGCGGCAACTGACCGCCGTCATCCTGGCGGTGTCCGCGATCATGTTCGTGTTCGCGGTTTACGTTCGCGGCTACGCCTGGGCCGACGCCTTCATGGCGATGGTGGGCCTCGCGGTCGCGGCCATTCCCGAAGGCCTGCCGGCGGTGATGACGATCACGCTGGCCATCGGCGTGCAGCGCATGGCGGCGCGCAACGCCATCATCCGCCAGTTGCCAGCGGTCGAGACGCTCGGCTCGGTGTCGATCATCTGCTCCGACAAGACCGGCACGCTCACGCGCAACGAGATGATGGTGCAATCGGTCGTCACCGCGTCCGGCGAAGTCGATGTGACCGGAAATGGCTATGAGCCAAAGGGCGCGTTCGCGCACGAGGGGAAGGAGATCGATCCGCAGGACGACATAGTCCTGAACGAACTCGCGCGCGCAGCCTTGCTGTGCAACGACGCGACGCTGCGCCGGGGCGAGAGCGCCTGGATCGTCGACGGCGATCCGATGGAAGGCGCGTTTGTCAGCTTCGCTGCCAAGGCCGGATACGACGTGCCGCTGACGCGCAAGCAGTATCCGCGCACCGACGAAATTCCGTTCGATGCGCGCCATCGCTTCATGGCGACGTTGCATCACGGCCATGAGGGCGGCGCCGTCCTGTATCTCAAGGGTGCGCCGGAGAACGTGATCGGCATGTGCAAGCGCGTGCTGGGCGCGCGGGGGACAGAGCCAGTCGACATTGGCCAATGGCTCGCGCGGGTGGAGATGCTGGCGTCGCGCGGGCAGCGCGTACTCGCGTTGGCGATGAAAGCGATGCCGGAGGGCAGCCGCGATCTCACCTTCAAGGATGTCGAGGACGGGCTCGTCCTGCTCGGCATCACTGGACTGATCGATCCGCCGCGAGAAGAAGCGATCGCGGCGATCGGCGAATGCGTCAATGCCGGTATTTCCGTCAAAGTCATTACCGGCGACCACGCGGCGACAGCCGGCGCCATTGCCGGGCAACTCGGTCTGCCCAACCACCGCGCGGTGATGACCGGCGAGGTGCTCGAGCGTCTCGACGAGCTGCACTTTCGCGAGGCGGCGCGTAGTACCACGGTGTTTGCGCGCGCAACCCCCGAACACAAGCTGCATCTGGTCGAGGCGCTGCAGGCGGACGGCGCCGTCATTGCAATGACCGGAGACGGGGTCAACGATGCGCCTGCGCTCAAGCGCGCCGATGTCGGCATCGCGATGGGCCGCAAGGGCACGGAAGTGGCGAAGGAAGCGGCCGAAATCGTGCTCGCCGACGACAATTTCGCGTCGATCGTGGCTGCCGTGCGGGAAGGCCGCACGGTCTACGACAATCTGACCAAGGTGATCGGCTGGACGCTCCCCACCAATGGCGGCGAGGCCATGGCGATCGTCGTCGCGATCCTGTTCGGCGTTGCGCTGCCGATAACGCCAGTGCAGATCCTGTGGATCAACATGGTGACCGCGGTCGCGCTTGGGCTGACGCTCGCCTTCGAGCCTACCGAGCCGGATGCGATGCGGCGTCCGCCGCGTGCGCCCGGCCAGCCGTTTCTTTCGGGTCTGTTGATCTGGCGGGTGGCGCTCGTTTCGGTGCTGTTCGTGATCGGCGCCTTCGGCATGTTCTTCTGGGCCAGGGCGCGCGGTCTGCCGATCGAAGAAGCGCGCACCATCGTGGTCAATACGATCGTGGTGATGGAAATCTTCTATCTGTTCAGCGTGCGTTACCTGCATGCGACCTCGGTGACGTGGACCGGTATCCTTGGTACGCCCGCGGTCCTGATCGGCGTCGCGCTGGTGACGGTTGCCCAAATGGTGTTCACCTATGCGCCGTTCATGCAGACGGTGTTCACCACGCGGCCGGTTTCATTTGCCGACGGTGTTTCCGTCGTGCTGATCGGCGCTGTCTTTTTAGGGATTCTGGAGATCGAAAAGCTGGTGCGGCGGCGTTTCCGGATTCTGCCCGACTAACATCGCGGGTGGCGCCGCGCCGAACGCAATTTTCCGACAGTTTCGTACAAATCGTCCGCAGACCGTGCGTGCAGCCGTCTGCGGGGGCGCATCACGCGTCTTGCTTCAGCCGCATTTTCCGCGTTCGATTGCCATGCAATCTGACTTTGGTTCCTTCGCTTCCCGCTCCGCCTCGTCGCGACGTGATCGCTCGGATTCCCCAAAAGATTAGGTTGTGGCGCCGATGCGAAGGCGATGCGGGCGTCATCTTTGACTGACAGACCAGGAGACAGACGATGCCGAAGGGTACCGTCAAATGGTTCAACCCGACCAAAGGCTACGGGTTCATCCAGCCGAGTGGCGGCGACAAGGACGTGTTCGTGCACATTTCGGCTGTCGAGCGGGCAGGGCTCTCGACCCTGAACGAGGGACAGACCGTGGAGTTCGAACTCGTCACAAACCGCGGCAAGGCGTCCGCGGAAAATCTGAAGGTGGGTTAGTCTATCCGAAACGTGAGACGCTCTCGCCGACCTGTTGTGAAGCCCCGGGCCGTCCCCCGGGGTTTTTTAATGCGCCGTGATATGACCCGGTAGGTACGCCGCGTCGTCTGCATCGACCGGACCGTCGACCACGCACTCACCGCCGACCACGCGCACGCGATTCGCTGCCACGAGCTTCAGCGCCAGCGGATAGATCCGATGCTCGACGCTCAGAACGCGCGCGGCGAGCGTCGCTTCCGTCTCATCCGGCAGCACCGGAACTGCGCCCTGCGCGATGACGGGACCTGAATCCATTTCCGGCACGACAAAGTGGATGGTAGCGCCATGCTCCGACACGCCGGCCTCGATGGCGCGCCGATGCGTATCCAGTCCCTTGAAAGCGGGCAGCAGCGCCGGATGGATATTCAGCATCCGGTTCGGCCATTGGCCGACGAACCACGCCGTCAGCAGCCGCATGAAGCCGGCGAGGCAGACGATCTCGATGCGGTGCTGCAGCAGCACGTCCTGCAAGGCGCGCTCGAAGGCTTCCCGGTCCTTGCCGTAACGCGTGTGATCGACCACCGCGGTCGCGATGCCGGCGTCCGCCGCGCGCTGAAGCCCGGCCGCGTCCGGCCGGTTCGAAACGACGAGGTCGATCTGCGCGGGATAATTTTCGTCGCGGGCCGCTTCGATCAGCGCAGTCATGTTGGAGCCGCGACCCGAGATGAGAATGGCGGTCCGCTTGCGATCCATGGAGTTCTACAGCGACAGGTCGAGCGTGCCGCGATAGCTCACGCGCTCGCCGCCATCGGCCGGCACCACGTCTCCGATCCGCATCGCCCGCTCGCCCTGGTCGCGCAACACAGAAAGCACCGCATCGGCCTTGTCCGACGCAACGATTGCGATCATGCCGATCCCGCAATTGAAGGTGCGCAGCATTTCCGGCACGGCGACGTCCCCGGTCTGCGCCAGCCAGCGGAAGACCGGCAGGGCGTCGACCGCGGACAGATCGACGGTCACGCCCAGCGATTTCGGCAGGGCGCGCGGGATGTTGTCGGTAAATCCGCCGCCGGTGATATGCGCCAGCGCCTTCACCGCACCGGTCTGCCGGATCGCGGCAAGGCATGACTTCACGTAGAGCCGTGTCGGCGTCAGCAGCGCCTCGCCGAGACTTTTGCCCGGCTCGAACGGCGCCGGCGCTTCGAAGCCGAGCCCGGATCGCTCCACGATCTTTCGCACCAGGGAGAAGCCGTTGGAATGCACTCCCGAGGAGGCGATCCCGACCAGGACATCGCCCACGGCAATATCGGCTCGCGGCAGGATCGTTCCGCGCTCAGCCGCCCCGACCGCAAATCCGGCAAGATCATAATCGCCGGGTTGATACAGTCCCGGCATCTCGGCGGTCTCCCCGCCGATCAGCGCACAGCCGGACAGCCGGCAGCCTTCCGCTATACCGGACACCACCTGCGCCCCGGTCTCGGGATCGAGCTTGGAGCAGGCGAAGTAATCGAGAAAGAACAGGGGTTCGGCGCCCTGGACGACCAGGTCATTGACCGACATCGCGACCAGATCGATCCCAATCGTGTCGTGCCGGCCGGTTTCGATCGCGATCTTGACCTTGGTGCCGACGCCGTCCGTTGCAGCGATGAGAACCGGGTCCTTGAACCCGGCCCGGGCGAGATCGAACAGCCCGCCGAAGCCGCCGATTTCGGCATCTGCTCCGGGACGCGCGGTGGCGCGGACAAGGGGCTTGATCAGGTCCACCATCCGGTTCCCGGCATCGATATCGACCCCGGCATCGCCATAGGTCAAACCGCGTTTCTCGCCGGACATGATGACTGAGCCCTCGTCACGCCGTTGCGGCGCGTCTGGCCGCGTGGTAGCGCGGAAATCGCATTAGGTGCAATGCCTTGTGCGCGGTTATACTCTATTGGCTGGCCGGCAGAACCGGCCGATTCTGCCGGGACTTTTACACATTGAATCTGCCTAATCTGATTACCACCGCGCGCATTCTCTGCGTGCCCCTGATCGTATGGGCGATCACGGCCGGTCACATGTTGCCGGCCTTTCTGCTGTTTCTGGTGGCTGGGATCAGCGACGCGGTGGATGGTTTCCTCGCCAAGCGCTTCAACATGGCGACCGAGCTCGGGGCGCTTCTGGACCCGATCGCCGACAAGGCGCTGATCGTGTCGATCTACGTGGCGCTCGGCTTTACCGAGGCGGTGCCCCGCTGGCTGGTGATTCTCGTGGTGTCCCGGGACATCCTGATCGTGGGCGGCTTCCTGGTCGCGATGCTGATGGCCCGGCCGATGCCGGTCCGGCCGCATCCGGTGTCGAAGCTGAATACGGTGGCGCAGATCGTGCTGGCGGGCACGGTCCTGGGGTCGCTCGGGCTGAATTTCGACGCCGGCTGGGCCTTGCCCGCGCTGATCGGGCTTGTCACGATCTTGACCTTGCTTTCGATCGGCTTCTATGTCGCGGAATGGATCCGCCATTTCGGCACCAACGGGGCCGCGCATTAGCGGACAGGGCAGGGACGGCAATCGTATGAACACCATGACGACGGGTCCGGCCGATGGTCCGCCGCTACCGGTCACGCCGCTATCGTTGCGCCGCCAGCTCATCTTCTGGACCGGCGCACTTGTGGTTTTCGTCGCGCTGCTGTGGCTGCTCGGCGACGTGCTGCTGCCGTTCGTGGCCGGCATGGTGCTCGCGTATCTGCTCGATCCGATCGTACGCAAGCTCCAGAAACTGGGGCTAAGCCGGCCGATCGCGTCGGTCCTGATCGTGGTGATCGCGATCGCGGTGATTGCGTTTGCGCTGATCACGCTGCTGCCGCTCCTCGGCGAGCAGATATCCGGCTTTATTCAGCGCCTGCCGCAATATGTCGAGCGCATCCGTCAGTTGATCCAGGAGCAAAGCAACGGCTGGCTGGGCCAGGTGATCGGCGAGCGGCTGCCCGATGCGGAAAAGCAATTGGGCGGCGTGGCCGCCGGCGCCGCGGGCTGGGCCGCGGGTTTTCTTGGATCGCTGGCTTCGGGCGGGAAGGCGCTGATTTCCGTCCTGTCCATTTTCGTGATCGCGCCGATAGTCGCCTTCTATCTCCTGCTCGACTGGGAGCGGATGATCGAAGCCGTCGATTCATGGGTGCCGGTGCCCTATCGCGAGACCGTGCGCGGCCTCGCGCGCGAAATGAATGCGGCTATTTCGGGCTTCGTTCGCGGCCAGGCGATCGTGTGCCTGATCCTCGGCACCTTCTATTCCATCGCGCTGATCGCGATCGGGCTTCACTTCGGATTGCTCGTCGGTATCGTCGCGGCGGTGCTCGGTTTCGCACCCTATGTCGGCACCATCACCGGCTTCATGCTGGCGGTGGGCATTGCCATCGCGCAGTTCTGGCCGGACTGGACCATGCCGGCGCTCGCTGCCGCCATCTTCCTCACCGGACAGTTCGTCGAGGGCAACATCCTGCAGCCGTTCCTGGTCGGCAAGGAGGTCGGATTGCATCCGGTCTGGCTGATGTTCGCGCTGCTCGCCTTCGCCTATCTGTTCGGCTTTGTCGGATTGCTGGTGGCGGTGCCGACCGCGGCTGCGATCGGCGTGCTGGTGCGCTTCCTGCTTCGCCAATATCTGGCCAGCTCCTATTACACGGGCGGCCAGCCGGGCTGAGATGGCGTCTCCGCCGCGGCAGCTTGCTCTTGCGCTCGATCACGCCGAGAAGCTGTCGCGTGAGGATTTTCTGCCGGGACCGTCGAACGAAGCTGCGTTGTCCATGGTCGAACGCTGGCCGGACTGGCCGTCGCATACGATCGCGATAACCGGCCCCGAAGGCAGCGGCAAAAGCCACCTCGCATCGATCTGGGCACAGAATTCCGGCGCACGGGTGCTGTCGGCCCGCGCCCTGAACACCGCGATGCTACCTGAGGCGCTGACAACCGGTGCGCTGGTCCTCGAGAATTGCGGCGAAGGTGCGCTCGACGAGCGCGCGTTTTTTCATCTGCTCAATCTGGTGCGCGAGCAGGAGGCCCATCTTCTCCTGACCGCACGATCGGCTCCGGTGCTGTGGGGCGTGGCGCTGCCTGATCTGGAATCGCGGCTACGCGCTGTGCCAGCCATCGCCCTGTCGATGCCCGACGATGCGCTGCTGCGTGCGGTGACGGTGAAGCTGTTCGCGGACCGGCAGCTTGCGGTCGACGAAAATCTGGTGGCGTACCTGCTGGCCCGGATTGGCCGGTCTTTCGCGGCGTTGCAGGAGGCGGTCCGGACGCTCGACCGCGAAGCACTGCAACGCAAAAGACCGGTGAACCGTGCACTGGCCTCCGAATTGTTTCGGGACGGCCCGGCGTAAAGCGTCGGTTCGGACTTGTCCCGCCGGGGATTGAGGTCAATTCTCCGGTGTCCGTCACGGGCTGGTCACGAATTTGTCGTACGGTCTGACTTTCTGGAACAATACCATGCAAGATCGTGCCGAAGCCATTGTTTTGAAAGAAGAAAGTTCGGGGGCTGGGCGGTCTCAGGAGACCCGTCAGCCGAGCCTGATGGACAGCCCGGAACGCTTCATCAACCGCGAATTATCGTGGCTGCATTTCAACCGCCGGGTTCTCGACGAGTCCGCGAACCCGAACCATCCGCTGCTGGAGAGGCTGCGGTTCCTGTCGATCTCCGCGAACAATCTCGACGAATTCTTCATGGTGCGCGTGGCCGCGCTCAAGGGTCAGGTGCGCGAAGGCGTCACCGATCGTTCCCCCGACGGATTGACGCCGTCCGAGCAACTGGCCCGGATTGCCGAAGTGGTCGCAGTGCTGGCGAGTGACCAGCAGGCGCGGTGGCGCGAACTTCGCGCTGCGCTTGGCACGAACGATATCGTCATTGTCGACGCGCAAGGCGTGACCAAGCAGGAACATGACTGGCTGGAAGAGCAATTCCTGTCCGCCATTTTTCCGGTGCTGACGCCACTCGCCATCGATCCGGCGCATCCGTTTCCGTTCATTCCCAATCTTGGCTTCACGCTGGCGCTGCAATTGTCGCGCATCAGCGACGGCAAGGCGATGAATGCGCTCATCCGCGTGCCGCACAAGATCGAACGCTTCGTGCATCTGCCGCGCGGCGCCGACGGCGCGCGTCGCCTGATCATGCTCGAACAGGTCGCGTGCTTGTATATCGGCCAGTTGTTCCCCGGCTATGCGATGAACGGAGTGGGCGCCTTCCGGGTGATCCGCGATTCCGAAATCGAAATCGAGGAAGAATCCGAAGATCTGGTTCGCTCGTTCGAGAGCGTGCTGAAGCGGCGCCGCCGCGGGTCGGTGATCCGCCTCGAACTCGAACAGGCAATGCCCGAAGACCTGCGCCGGTTCGTGCGGCGCGCGATGGCCGTGAGCGAAGACGAGACATTTCTCGTCGATGGCATGCTTGCGCTCAACGACCTGAAGGAAGTGGTGTCGATCGATCGTCCCGACCTTTTGTTCGCGCCCTACAATCCCCGCTTTCCGGAACGCATTCGCGATCATGGCGGCGACTGCTTCGCGGCGATCCGCCAGAAGGACTTCGTGGTCCAGCATCCCTATGAATCGTTCGACGTCGTGGTGCAGTTCCTGCAGCAGGCGGCGCGCGATCCGGACGTGATCGCGATCAAGCAGACGCTGTACCGGACCTCGGCGGAATCGCCGATCGTCAAGGCGCTGGCGGAAGCGGCGGAGGCCGGAAAGTCCGTCACCGCGCTGGTCGAACTGAAGGCGCGTTTCGACGAAGAGGCCAATATCCGCTGGGCGCGCGATCTCGAACGCGCGGGCGTGCAGGTGGTGTTCGGATTCATCGAGCTGAAGACACACGGCAAACTGTCGCTCGTGGTGCGTCGCGAGAGCGGCAAGCTCGCGACCTATGTTCACGTTGCGACCGGCAATTATCATCCGATCACGGCGCGCATCTATACCGACCTGTCCTATTTCACCGATGACCCGGTGATCGCGCGCGACGCCGGGCGCATCTTCAACTTCATCACCGGCTACGCCGAGCCGGCCGAACTCGAAGTGATGGCGGTGTCGCCGGTGTCACTGCGCAAGCGGCTGGTCGAACACATCGATGCCGAGATCGAGCATGCCAAGGCTGGGCGGCCCGCTGCGATCTGGCTGAAAATGAACTCGCTCGTCGATCCGGGGATTATTGACAAGCTGTATCAGGCCTCGCAGGCCGGAGTTTCCATCGACATCGTGGTCCGTGGCATTTGCTGCCTGCGGCCGGAACTTCCGGGCCTCTCGGACAATATCCGCGTCAAATCGATCGTCGGCCGGTTCCTCGAACATTCGCGCATCTATTGCTTCGGCGCCGGACACGGCCTGCCGCATCCAAAGGCGGTCGTTTACATCTCGTCGGCCGACATGATGCCGCGCAATCTGGACCGCCGGGTCGAGGTTTTGTGCCCGATTACCAATCCGACCGTCCACGAGCAGGTGCTCGACCAGATCATGGTGGTTAATTTCAACGATAACGAACAAAGCTGGAAAGTCTTGCCTGACGGCACCGCAACCCGCATAAGGCCCGCGAAAGGCGAGGAGCCTTTCAACGCGCAGAACTACTTCATGACCAATCCGAGCCTGTCGGGACGTGGGAAATCGCTCAAAGAATCAACGCCGCGCCGCCTCAGCCGCCGTCAGGACCGCAGATAGCGGGCGCATCGATTCAATCGGCGCCAAAAGCCGCAAAACCGGGCGCAAACCGTCAGGATCAAGTGTCGGGAAGGCGATGCCGCCGGAGGCAGCGCAGGGCCGCCTCGATCACGGGCCTGCGGTGGCAGTCATCGATATCGGTTCCAACTCGGTGCGCCTCGTGGTCTATGAGGGCCAGACGCGCAGTCCGACGCCGATTTTCAACGAGAAGGTCCTCGCCGGGCTCGGCCGCGAAGTTCAGTCCACCGGTCTTCTCGCACCCGACTCCGTGACCGAGGCTTTGCTGGCGCTGCGGCGCTTCCGCGCGCTGTGCGACAACCTTCAGGTCGGCCGCGTTTTCGGTATTGCGACCGCCGCCTGCCGGGACGCGGAGAACGGACCCGCCTTCATTGCGGAGGCGCAGCGCATCTGCCGGGTCAAGATCGATGTTCTGTCCGGCCGCCGCGAAGCGGAACTGGCCGCGCTCGGTGTGGTGTCCGGCATTTATGAGCCGGATGGAATTGCCGGCGACCTTGGCGGCGGATCGCTGGAACTCATCGATGTGCGTGGCAGCAAGATACGGCGCGGCGTCACCGTTCCGCTGGGCGGTCTGACGCTGAAAGATGCCGCCGACCAGTCGCTGAAGCGCGCCGACCGGATTGCCGACAAGGAATTGTCGGACGTGCCGTTCCTGAAGGCGGGCAAGGGCCGCACCTTCTACGCCGTCGGGGGTGCCTGGCGCTCGCTGGCAAGTCTGCACATGGCGCAAACCGGTTATCCGCTCCACGTCATGCATGGCTATACGCTGCAGGCGCGCGAAGCGCTCGAATTCTGCGAGCTGGTTCAGCGCGTCGATCCCGAGACGCTGTCGAATATCGAAGTGGTATCGGCGGCGCGCCGTCCGCTCCTGGGCTACGCCGCGGTGGTACTCGGCCGGCTGATCCGCAAGATCCGGCCTGAGACCGTGGTGATCTCGGCGCTCGGCGTGCGCGAGGGGCTGCTTTATTCGATGCTGAGCGAGCGCGAACGCAAGAAGGATGCGCTGATCGCCGCCGCCCGAAATCTCAATCTGCTGCGTTCCCGCTCGCCGCAGCATGGCGAGCAACTGGTCGACTGGACCGACCGCCTGATGGATTCGAGCGGCATCGACGAGAGTGCTGCGGAACGAAGATTGCGCCATGCCGCGTGCCTGGTGGCGGATGTAGGATGGCGGACCCATCCGGACTATCGCGGCGAACAGTCGCTGAACTTGATCGCGCATGCCGATTTCGTGTCGCTCGACCATGCCGGCCGCGCCTATCTCGCGCTGGCGGTCTATTTCCGGCATGTCGGGGTCACGCATGACGACGATCTGTCGCCGCGGCTGCGCGAACTTGCGTCGACACGCATGCTGGATCGCGCGCGCATCCTGGGCGCGGCCATGCGCGTCGCCTATATGGTGTCGGCATCAATGCCGGGGGTGCTGCCCAAGACTCCGCTCCGCGTCGAGCGCGGCAAGCTGGTGCTGCGCCTGCCCGGCGCGCAGGCGGCGCTGAACGGCGAGCGCGTCATGAACCGCATGCGAACTCTGGCGCGGCTGATCGGACGCGAAGCGGTTGTGATGGAGGAATAGGGCGGCGTCAGGCCAGGTGAAACTCGACGGCAACCTGGCCGCTGCCGCTCGAAGGGAAATACTCGCAGAGTTGTTCGGCCTTGCCCTTGAACGCGTCCCAGCCGAGCGCGCCGAACAGCATCACGGTATCGACCATCAGCGCTTCACCGCTGCACTTGCGGGTATAATCCGGAAGCATCGCACAGAATTCCGCGAACCGTCCCTCGCGCCATAATTCCAGAACGCGCAGATCCATTTGCCGGTTGAACTCGGTCGAGATCCTGTTCCAAGCGTCCGGTCCGAGCTTGGAATTTTCGAACAGCTGATGCGACAGCGAGCCGCTCGCTAGGATCGCGGCCTTGTGGCCGGAGCGCGTGATGGCACGATGCACGGCGGCACCGAACCGGCGATTCTCGTCGACGGAGGCGAAGACCGGAGAGGCGATCGGCACCACCGACATCGCCTTGTCGCCATTCATGTAATGCATCGGGACGATGGTGCCGTATTCGACCGGCATGGTCTTGACCCGATGCGCCAGCGCGAGCGGCCCGTCCTTTGCGGTCTCCTCGGCAATGAGATCGGCCAGATCGGGATTGCCCGGGAAGTCGTAGGTCACGTCGTTGATCATGTGCGGCGCTTCGGGGCTCGTATAAGTGCCGCGATGCCAGGCATTGGCGTTGATGTGGAAGCCGAAATTCGAAATCCAGTGGGTGTCGAAGACGACGAAGGTATCGGCCCCGCGCTCCCGCGCGCGCTGGCCGATCAGCTTCAGGGCGTTGATCGGGCCGTCGCGCGTGCCTTTCAGCGGTTCGATATGCTCGGACAGCATGAGCGAGGGCACATGCGTGATCTTGGCAGCCAGAACCAGTTCGCCCATGTGGCGGCGCTCCCCGAAGGCAAATTTCGCGGGAGCTTAGGAAGCGGGGTCGCCCACACTCTTGCGCTAGGTCAAAGGCAGACGATGAGAACGCGGTGGGCCGCGTTCAGGACGAAGTGCTGGCTTTGTCCGCAAGCTGCGTGAGGAAAAACACGAATTCCTCCGCCGCCTCCTCGAGCGCGGTGTAGCGGCCGGATTTGCCGCCGTGGCCGGCACCCATATTGGTCTTGAGCAGGAGTATATTGTCGTCGGTCCGGGTGGCACGAAGCTTCGCCACCCACTTGGCCGGCTCCCAATAGGTGACGCGCGGATCGTTCAGTCCGGCGGTGACCAGCATGGCCGGGCAGGCTTGCGCGCGCACATTGTCGTAGGGGCTGTAGCTGAGAATGTACTCGAACGCCGCCTTGTCGGTGATCGGGTTGCCCCATTCCGACCATTCGCCGGGCGTGAGCGGTAGCGTGTCGTCGAGCATGGTGTTCAGCACATCGACGAACGGCACATGCGCGGCAATGGCGCCGTAAAGCGCCGGCGCCTCGTTCACGATCGCGCCCATCAATTCGCCGCCCGCAGAGCCGCCGGCCGCGGTGACGCGGCCCTCCGAAGCGAAGCCCTGGGCCACCAGATAGCGGGTCACGTCGACGAAGTCGTTGAAGGTATTGGTGCGCTTGAACAGCTTGCCGTCGAGATACCACTGGTATCCGAGATCGTCGCCGCCGCGGATATGCGCGATCGCGCAGGCAAAGCCGCGATCGAGCAGCGACAGCCGGTTGGTCGAGAAGCCGGGCGGAATGGCATGTCCGTACGCGCCATAGCCATAGACATGCAGGCGGCCCTTGCCGTTCTTTATGAAGTCGCGGCGATAGACCACCGACACCGGCACCATGACGCCATCGCGGGCGGGCGCCACCAGCCGCTCGGTGACATATTGAGACGCGTCGTACCCGCTCGGGATTTCGCGGACCTTCAATGTCTCCAGCCGGCCATTGGCGAGGTGATAGTCATAGACCGTGTTGGGCGTGACCATGGATTGATAATTGAGGCGCAGCCGGTCGACCTCGTATTCGCGATTGCCGCCAAGGCCGGCGACATAGCTTGCTTCCGGGAAGCCGATGTAATGCTCGGCGCCGTCGGCATAGTCGCGCAGCCGGATTTGCGACAGGCCATCGATGCGCTCCTCGATCACCATCAGATTGCGGAACGTGGTGAGTCCGAGGATGTAGTGCCGGTCGCTGCCGGCGATGATTTCGCCCCATCGCCCGGGAGCGGAGACCGGCGCGGTCACCACGCGGAAGTTCAGATGGTTGTCGTTGGTGCGGATGTAGAGGACGCCTTCGCGCTCATCGAGATCGTAGAGCCGATCGGTGACGCGTGGAGAGACCAGCACGGGCTCTGCTGAGAAGTCGGCAAGCGGGACGAGATAGATTTCGTTGGTGGCGTGATCGCCGGTCGAGAACGTCGCGAAGCGCCGCGATTGCGTGCGGCCGAGACTCACGCCGAATTTCGGATCGTGCTCGCGATAGATTTCCCGGTCGGCGCTCTGCGGATCGCCGAGGCGGTGGTGCCACACCGCTTTCGACCGCCAGTTCTCGTCCGCATCGGTATACAGGAAGCTCTTTGAATCCGCAGCCCAGATCAGCCCGTAGCGCCAGTTCTCGATCACGTCAGGGAGGTCGGCGCCGGTCGCAAGCTCTCGCACCTTGAGCACGAAACGCTCCGACCCGTCGGTGTCGACCGCATAGGCCAGGAGCCGCCCGTCCGGGCTGACCGCATGACCGCCGAGCCGGAAATAATCGTGGCCGGCAGCCAGTTCGGGTTCGTCGAGGATGACATCGTCACGGCCACTGGTGGTGCTGCGGCGATACCATTTCGGATATTCGGCGCCGGCGTCGTAGGCGTACCAGTAAAGCCAGTCGCCATCCTTTTGCGGCACGCTCGAATCGTCGTCCTTGATGCGCCCCTTCATCTCCGCGACGATGGTATCGAGCAGGGCGCGATGCGGTGTCATCGCGGCTTCGAAGTAAGCGTTCTCCGCGTTGAGATAGCCGAGAATGTCGGCGTCCTTGACCTCGGGATAACCGGGGTCGCGGAGCCAGGCATAGGGATCTTCGACGGTGATGCCGTGGTGGGTGACGGCGTGCGGCACGCGCTTGGCGACGGGGGGCGTATTGGTCATCTGATTGCGCCTGTCGCTACCGCTCGATCGCCGAGACTCGACCCTTCTCGATGGCCAGCGCAAGCTTGCCTGATTTCAGCGCCAGCGCCTTCTCGCCGAACAATTCCCGGCGCCAGCCGCGCAACGCCGGAATATCGGCGTGATCGTCGCCTGCGATGCGTTCGAGATCGTCGACGGTCGCGATCACCTTGGCGGCAACGGCGTGTTTCTCGGCGGTCATGCGCAGCAGGACCTTGAGCAATTCGACGATTGCCGAGCCGTTCTGCATCGGCTTGACCCGCTCGATCGACGGCAGCGTCTTCGGATCGCGCTCGAGTCCGCGCTTCACCACGTCCGGGATTTCGAGGCCCCAGCGCGAGCGTTCGAAGCCCTTCGGCAGGGAGCGGAGCGAGGACAGCCGCTCGATCGTGGTCGGCGCCTGGATCGCAATGTCGGCGACGAGATCGTCCTTCAGCACGCGGCCGCGCGGCACGTCGCGCGCCTTGGCTTCGCGTTCACGCCAGGCCGCCACCTCGATCAGCACCGCCAGCTCCTTCGGCTTGCGCACCCGGGTGCGCAGCCGCTGCCAGGCGTTGTCCGGATCCATGCGGTAGGTCTCGGGCGAGGTCAGGACGCTCATCTCCTCGCTCAGCCATTCGGTGCGACCGCGCTTTTCGAGGTCGCCCTTGAGCTTGCGATAGACGTCGCGCAAATGGGTCACGTCGGAGATGGCGTATTCGACCTGCGACTTGCTCAACGGGCGGCGGGTCCAGTCGGTGAAGCGTGAGGATTTGTCGAGGGTATCGCCGGTGATGCGCTGCACCAACTGGTCGTAGGAAACGGAATCGCCGTGACCCAGCACCATGGCGGCGATCTGGGTATCGAAGATCGGATTGGGGATCAGGTTGGCGCGATGCCAGACGATTTCGATATCCTGGCGGGCGGCGTGGAAAACCTTCACCACCTTCTCGTTGCCCATCAGGTCGAAGAATGGCTGCAGGTCGATGCCGGGCGCCAGCGCATCCACCACCACAGCTTCGTCCGAACTCGCAAGCTGCGCGACGCAGAGCTGCGGGTAATAGGTCGACTCGCGCAGGAATTCGGTGTCGACGGTGACAAAGGGATGCGCTGCGAGGCGTTCGCAGGCATCGATGAGATCATTGGTGGTTGTAATCAAATCCATGGTGCGTGGATCAACCTCGCACGCGTGGCATCATGATGAATTCCCAGGGGCTCGGCATGGCCTGGACCGGCATGTCGATCAGGGTCGGGCCGCCTCTGCGCTTGAATCCCCGTTTGAGCGCGGCGCGCAACTCCGCCGGTGTCTCGACGCGTTCCGCTGCTGCGCCGAAGGCCTCGGCGAATTTCACGAAATCCGGATTGGTCAGGTCGCTGGCGATCGTGCGCCCGCCATACCATTCCTGCTGAATGAGCTTCACGTTTCCGAACGACTTGTTGTTGAACACGACGCTGACCAGCGGAATCTTGTGGCGCACCGCCGAGGCCATCTCGTTTGCGGTGTAGAGAAAGCCGCCGTCGCCGGAAATCGACAGCACCGGCCTGTCGCGCATCGCATCCTGAACGCCCAGCGCCGTGGCGAAACCCCAGCCGAGATTGTCCTGATAGCCCGGCGAGATGAAGGTGCGGGGCTTGTAGACCGGCATCGCAAGTCTTGCGGCAAAGCCGATCTGCGTCACTTCGTCGACGAAAATGCCGTCCTCCGGCAATTCGGCGCGGATCGCGTCGAGAATGGCCATCTGCGGCACCAGCTTGGCCATGCGCTTTGCAAGCCTGGCCTGGCGTTCTTCCATTTCCGCCTTGCGTGATTTGCGCTTGGTATTGTGTGCGGGCAGGGTGGCGAGCAATTTGCGCAGCACCGGCGCGGAGTCGCCCAGCAGCGCCACATCGGGTTTGCCGGCGCGCTCGGGCTCGTCCGGATCGGCCTCGACCCGGATCACCTTCAGGTCCTTGTCCGAACCCCAGACGGTCAGCTGCTGAAGCAGGCGGGTGCCGATCCCGATCACCACGTCGACCTCGCGCCACATGTCGTGCGCCAGCGGCAGGGTGATCGAGAGCGGATCGCGGCTGTCGAGGATGCCGCGGCCACGCCGATAGCCCAGCACCGGCGCCTGCAGCATGGCCGACAGGCGCTGCACCTCCTTGGAGGCCTCCTGCGCGCCGCCGCCGCAGACGATCATCGGGTTTTTCGCCGCTCCCAGGAGCTTGGCCGCAGCAGTGATGGCATCGTCGTCGATCGGCGGCTCGAAGGCTGCAAGCGGGGCATGGTCAAGCACAGGCTCGCTGCGGCCCCAGACATCCATCGCGCATTCCAGCGCGGCCGGACCCGGCCGATCCGCAAACATGGACTGGACCGCTTGAGCGACCATGCGTGGGGCATCGGCGGCGCGGGGAATGCGGGCCGAATGATCCACCAGCCGCTCGATGATGCCGGCCTGGTCGCGGATTTCGTGCAACTGGCCGAGATCGCGGCGGATGGTGCTCTGCGGGATCTGGCCGATCAGGGCCAGCACCGGGGCATTCATCGAATAGGCGGTCAGAAGCGCCGCCCCGGTATTCAGGAGCCCCGGTCCCGGGACCACGCAATAGGTCTGCGGCTTGCCGGTCGCGAGCGCCGCGCCCAGCGCCATATAGGCGCAACCCTGCTCATGGCGTGTATGAACCACCCGCACCCGGTTTCCGGCCTTGTAGAGGGCGTCGAAGAAATGGTCGTTATGGACCCCCGGCAGCGCGTAAACGGTATCGATCCCGTGTCCGAGCAAGGCATTGACCACGGCCTGCCCGGTGGTCATCCGGACGGCCTGAGCGCTGGACTTGCCGTTCGCGGCGGCCTTTTTCGATTGTTTTGGCATTGATTCCGTCGACTATGTTTCCACCCCCAGAATGCAGATCGAGGCGGCTCTGTCGAGGCATTCCCTTGCCTTGACAAAGCACGACCCCCATGCGCTTTTCCCGCGCTTCCAGCCCACTTTTTACGAATCCGCCCAGCGAAAGACCCGCCATGCATCGTTATCGCTCCCACACCTGCGGTGCTCTCCGCGAGAGCGACATCGGCGCCGACGTGCGCCTGTCTGGGTGGGTCCACCGGGTCCGCGACCATGGCGGGGTGCTGTTCATCGATCTGCGCGACCATTACGGGCTGACCCAGGTTGTCGCCGATCCCGACAGCCCCGCCTTCAAGGACGCCGAAAAGCTGCGCTCCGAATGGGTGGTGCGGGTGGACGGCAAGGTCCGCAAGCGGCCGGCCGGGACCGAGAATCCGGACCTGCCCACCGGCATGGTCGAGGTATTCGCGACCGAGATCGAGGTGCTGGGCCCGGCGGGCGAACTGCCGATGCCGGTGTTCGGCGACCAGGAATATCCGGAGGATATTCGCCTCCGTTACCGCTTCCTCGATCTGCGCCGCGAGCGACTGCACGCCAACATCATGAAGCGCGGCGCGATCATCGATTCGATCCGCAGCCGGATGAAGGCGGGTGGCTTCTTCGAATTCCAGACCCCGATCCTGACCGCATCATCGCCGGAAGGCGCGCGCGACTATCTCGTGCCCTCGCGCATCCATCCCGGCAAGTTCTACGCGCTGCCGCAGGCGCCACAGCAGTTCAAGCAGCTGATCATGGTGTCGGGCTTCGACCGCTATTTCCAGATCGCGGCCTGTTTCCGCGACGAGGATGCGCGCGCCGATCGTTCGCCCGGCGAGTTCTACCAGCTCGATATCGAGATGAGCTTCGTCACCCAGGACGATGTCTTCAATGCGGTCGAACCGGTGCTGCGCGGCGTGTTCGAGGAATTCGGCGGCGGCAAGCCGGTGACGCAGAAGTTTCCGCACATCGCCTATGCCGATGCGATGCGTCTTTACGGTTCGGACAAGCCGGACCTGCGCAACCCGATCAAGATGGCGAATGTCACCGACGCGTTCCGCGGTTCGGGCTTCAAGATTTTCGCCAACATGATCGCGAACGATCCCACGGTCGAAGTGTGGGCGATCCCGGCGAAGACCGGCGGCAACCGTGCTTTCGCGGATCGGATGAATTCCTGGGCGCAAAGCGAGGGCCAGCCGGGGCTCGGTTATATCTTCTGGCGTGAAGGCGAGGAGGGCGGCGCCGGTCCGCTCGCCAAGAATATCGGGCCCGAGCGCACCAAGCAGATTGCGGATCAGCTTTCGCTTGGCGTCGGCGATGCCTGCTTCTTCGTCGCCGGCAAGCCGAAGGACTTCGCGAAATTCGCCGGGCTTGCGCGCACCCGCGTCGGCGAAGAGCTGAAACTGATCGACACCGATCGTTTCGAGTTCTGCTGGATCGTCGACTTCCCGATGTATGAATGGAGCGAGGAAGAGAAGAAGATCGACTTCTCGCACAATCCGTTCTCGATGCCGAACATGCCGGTCGAGGAATTCCTGGCGCTCGATCCGAACGATCACGAGAAGATCCTCGGCATGAAGGCATTCCAGTACGACATCGTCTGCAACGGCACCGAGCTCTCTTCGGGTGCGATCCGGAACCATCGTCCCGATGTGATGAGGAAGGCGTTCGCGCTCGCCGGCTATGACGAGAGCGTGCTGGAAGCGAAGTTCGGCGGCATGCTGCGCGCGCTCTCGCTCGGCGCACCTCCGCATGGCGGCATCGCGCCCGGCATCGATCGCATCGTCATGTTGCTTTGCGGGGAGGACAATCTCCGCGAGGTGGTGCTGTTCCCAATGAACCAGCGCGCCGAGGATCTGTTGATGGGCGCGCCGTCCGAGGTAACGCCGAAGCAGCTCAAGGAGCTGCACATCCGGTTGAATTTGCCGCAGAAATAACTCGCGTCAGCCGCGTGCGGCTTGCGGGATGCGGCTTTCGAGTGCCGCGAGGTCGTCCGGCTCCGGCAACGACCGTCGGCCGGCGCGCAGGATCATGTCGAGATGGCGGCGGATGTGCTTGCGCTGTTGCTCGTCGGCCAGCGCGTCAAGGTCGCTCAGCCGCTCGGCGAGGCGGATCAGCACAGCGGCGCTGCCGTCGCCATATTGCCGGAGCATGTTGAAGCTGGCGTCGAGCAGTCCGTCGAAATGCGAGTTCGGCATGATCAGCCGCAACCGGCCTTCCTCATCGCACCATTGCTCCTGCGGCGCTCCCCGCTCCATGATCCGCGCAAGGGAGAGAGACAGGCGGTCGATCGTCACCAGCGCCGTATAGGGATCGTTGACGCCCGGCGACAGCGCGCGCACCCCGATCTCGACCATCTGCCGGATCGAGAATTCCAGGTCCTGCACGGGTGTCCGCTCGCTGCCCACGATGAGCCCGCCCTCGACCTCTTTCGTGAATGATCCGTTCGCGGCCTCCGCCGGCCAGACACGTCCGGCCGCGATCCCGGCGATCATCAAATGACCGGATCGCACGCTGAGTTCGATCACGGCGTCCGCCTCGCAGGCCGTCTTCACGATGCGCGCGTGATCGACGGCCTGAATGTAACCCTCGCATTTGAGGATCAGTTCGCGTCCCGGTCCCGCAGGCCGCGCCGCGTCGGAGGGCGCGCCGTCATCCTTCCGGGGAAGCAGCCTGCGCGCGCCGCCGTCGATCTCGGCGCCGACATCGTCGATCACATTGTCGGCGATGATCGAGCGGGCCAGATGGTGGACGAACAGCAGCAGGACGATGATGCTCAGAAGCACGAGCGCCGTGCCTATGGTCACCGCCAGATTGGGCACGCTGTCGCCATAGACGCTGCGCATCACCAGCACGAGATAGACCACCGTTGCCACGAACAGACCGAGCATGATCTGGGTGCGCAGGTCGCTCATGAACAGGCGAATCAGGCGCGGCCCCAGTTGCTGTGCGGCCAGCGTGAGCACGACCATGGTGATCGAGATGGCGAGCGTCGCCAGCGTGATCGTGGCGGTCACCAGATTGGACAGGAAACCCGGTGCGTCCTTGGCCTCGCCGCTATACAGAAACCAGACCGGGTCCTTTCCGACTTCGATCGAAATTCCGGTTGCGGAAACGGCCGCCACGGCTGCGATCGCCATCATGGCGAGCGGGAGGGCCCACAGGCTGGTGCGGACATTTTCCCAGATCGTCAAGAGGCGCGGCAGCATGGTATCTCTCCCGCTGAATCGCAGCGTCCCAACTAACATTCGCATTCGCGGGATAAGTTCCATAGAAAGTTCGTGGGCGCCCCATTGCGTCGGGACGCCGGAGGAATTCTGAATGCCGTCCGTGATGTCCAACCTGTCCGATGACCTGAAAAATCAGGCGCTCGCCTATCACCGCTTTCCGAAGCCCGGAAAGCTGGAGATCGCCGCCACCAAGCCGCTCGGTACCCAGCACGATCTGGCGCTGGCCTATTCGCCGGGCGTCGCCGCGGCCTGCGAGGCGATCGCCGCCGATCCTCGGGAGGCCGCCGAACTCACCGCCCGGCAGAATCTGGTGGCCGTAATTTCCAACGGCAGCGCGGTGCTCGGCCTCGGCAATATCGGGCCGTTGGCCTCGAAGCCGGTGATGGAAGGCAAGGCGGTCCTGTTTAAAAAATTTGCCGGCATCGACGTGTTCGACATCGAGATCGATGCGCCGGATGTGCCGCGCATGGTCGACGTGGTATCGGCGCTGGAGCCGACCTTCGGCGGTATCAACCTGGAGGACATCAAGGCGCCGGAATGCTTCGACGTCGAAGCGCAGCTGAAAGAGCGGATGAAGATCCCGGTCTTTCACGACGACCAGCACGGCACCGCCATCATCGTCGCGGCCGCCGTGACGAACGCGCTCTATCTGGCGAAAAAGAAAATCGGCGACGTGAAGATCGTTGCGTCCGGCGCCGGAGCCGCGGCGCTGGCCTGTCTCAATCTTCTGGTCGAGCTGGGCGCCAGACGCGAGAACATCTTCATCTCCGACATCGAGGGCGTCGTCTACAAGGGCCGTCCCAAGTTGATGGATCGCTGGAAAGACGTGTACGCGCAGGACACCGATGCGCGGACGCTCGGCGACATCATTGGCGGCGCCGATATCTTCCTCGGCGTATCGGCGGGCGGTGTGCTGAAGCCAGACATGGTCAAGCGCATGGCCGACCGGCCTCTCATCATGGCGCTCGCCAATCCGACCCCGGAAATCATGCCGGACGAGGCGAGGGCGGTGCGGCCCGATGCGATGATCTGCACCGGACGCTCGGACTATCCGAACCAGGTCAACAACGTCCTGTGTTTCCCCTACATCTTCCGTGGCGCACTCGACGTCGGCGCCACCACCATCAACGAGCCGATGAAGCGCGCTGCGGTGGAAGCGATCGCCGCGCTCGCACGCGAGGCGCCGTCCGAAGTGGCGGCGCGCGCCTATGGCGGCGAGGCGCCGACATTCGGAACAGGATCGCTGATCCCCAATCCGTTCGATCCCCGGCTGATCCTGCGGATCGCGCCGGCGGTGGCGCGGGCTGCCATCGAGTCGGGCGCAGCGACCCGGCCGTTCGGCGACTTTGACGCCTATCACGAGCGACTGAACCGCTTCGTGTTCCGCTCCGGCTTCATCATGAAGCCGGTCTTCACGCGCGCCAAGGAAGACCGCAAGCGGGTCATCTATGCCGAGGGTGAGGACGAGCGCGTGCTGCGCGCAACTCAGGTCGTGGTGGAAGAGGGACTGGCACAGCCGCTCCTGATCGGTCGTCCCGGCGTGATCGAAACGCGACTGGAGCGTTACGGCCTGTCGATCCGGCCGGGCCGCGACTTCACGCTGATCAATCCGGACGACGACCCGCGCTATCGCGAATACGTGCAGGCCTATGTCGAGGCCGCCGGCCGGCGCGGCATTACGCCGGATGCCGCGCGCACCATCGTGCGCACGAATGCGACGGTCATCGCCGCGCTCGCGGTGCGGCTGAAACTTGCCGACGCCATGATCTGCGGGCTGGAAGGCCGCTACATGGCGCACCTGAAGAATATCCGCGACGTGATCGGGCTTGCGCCGGGGGTCAACGAGTTCTCCGCGCTATCGCTGGTCATCACCAACAAGGGCGCTTACTTCATGGCCGACACCCAGGTGACGCCGGAGCCCAGCGTTGAAGCGGTGGCGGAGATGGCGGTGCTGGCCGCGGCGCATGTGCGGCGTTTCGGACTGGAGCCTAAGATCGCGCTGCTGTCGCATTCCGATTTCGGATCGTTCGACAGTGCGTCCGCCGCCAAGATGCGCGCGGCGATGCGGCTCTTGCAAGAACGCCATCCCGAGCTTGAAGCCGAAGGCGAGATGAACGGCGACACCGCGCTCAATCCCGCGATCCGCGAACGGGTATTCCCGCATTCGCGGCTGAAGGGCGAGGCCAATGTGCTGATCATGCCGAATCTCGACGCGGCCAACATCGCCTACCAGATGACCAAGGTGCTGGCCGATGCGCTCGCCGTCGGACCGATCCTGATCGGGGCGGCGATGCCGGCGCATATCCTGACGCCGTCGGTGACGGCACGCGGCGTCATCAACATGACGGCGCTTGCCGCAGTCGAGGCGCAGGGAGCGCGGAGCTAGAACTGGTTTGCCAGAAACGTCTCGAGCGTGACCGGATCGGCCTTCAGCAACGGCTCGGCCGGCGTCACGCCTTCGAAAAGAGTTGCCTCGAAGAACCAGGCGCGCGTGGCCGGCAGTCCCCACAATTGCGACCGGCTGGTATTGGTGAGGTCCCAGCGGATCGGCGGGACGTCCGGGTCGATCGCCTGGTAATGCGTGTTGAACAGTTCGATCCGGTGCCCGTCGGGATCGCGGAAATACACGAACAATGCGTTGCCGATACCGTGTCGTCCGGGCCCGCGCTCCATCCGGCTGGCATAGCCCATGCTGGCCGCGACATCGCAGGCATGGATCAGGTCGCGCACTTCGGGAACGGTATAGGCCAAATGATGCAGCCTCGGTCCGCGCCCGTTGCTGAACACGATGTCATGCGGATTGCCCTTGCGTGCGAGCCAGATGCCCCACAATTCGTCGGTGCCGTCGCGTGCCGTGTATTCGGTCAACCTGAAACCCAGCGCGGCATAGAAATCGAACGCACTCTGGATGTCGGAGGCCGCCACCTGCACATGATCGAGATGCTGCGGCGAGCCGCCGTGAAACTTGTCGAAGGATTGCATCAGCCGCGGAACGATTTCCATCTTGGCGCAGAGTTCGATCGGCGTGCCCGACGCATCCGTATAACGCAGCGTGCGGCCCTGATAGGGAGCCTCGGCCCATGTGCTCGCGACACCACGGTGGTCGAGCCAGTCCTTCGCCTTGTCGAGATCGGCGTCGGTCAGCACGCGAAAGCCGATGGCCTGGCACACCGGTTCATCGCTCGATTTGCGGATCACCAGGGAATGGTGGCCGGCCTCTTCCAGACCGCGCAGATAGAGCGCATCGCTGTCCATGTCGCTCACCACGAGGCCAAGCACATCGCTGTAGAACTTGCGGCTGGCGTCGAGGTCGCGGCTGGTCAGGATCACATGGCTGACGCGTGTGATGTTGAAAGGCGGGTCCAGAACGGGCGCTGGCAGGGACATGATGGAGACTTCGGGCTGGAGCGTTGACTGGTCCGGTCGGACGAGGGGCGCACCTTATTTGCCGCGACAAACCGTTTCAATCGCCGCGGCGATCGCTCGTCGCATTGCCGTCATGGTTGGGTATAGATTGTGCGATGCCCAAGATGAGTTGGGCATGAACAGTGGGACCGAGCGCGCATGAGCTTTTTTCCAGGTGAGGATCCGGCAGCGGGTGACCGCAAGTCTTGCGATGCGCTGGAACGTGTGATCGTGCCGCGCACCACCGATCTCGGCGATTTCGAGGTGCGTCGCGCATTGCCTTCGGCGCAGCGGCGCATGGTCGGTCCGTTCGTATTTCTCGACGAGATGGGGCCTGCGACATTCAGCGCCGGCACCGGTGTCGACGTTCGGCCGCATCCGCATATCGGGCTCGCCACCGTAACGTATCTGTTCGACGGTGAGATCACCCATCGCGACAGTCTCGGCACCTTCGTTGCGATCCGACCCGGCGAGGTGAACTGGATGACCGCCGGCCGCGGCATCGTGCATTCGGAGCGCACCGCACCGGAGCGGCGGATCAACGGCGACACCCTGCACGGCCTGCAATGCTGGGTGGCGCTGCCGGCCGACAAGGAGGAGATCGACCCATCCTTCTTCCATCGGAGCGCGGATGATCTGCCGCTTGTGAACGACACTGGCTTCACCGCACGCGTTGTGGCCGGTCAGGCCTTCGGCGCGCGCTCACCGGTCGTCACCGCGTCGGACACCGTGTTCGCCGATATCAAAATGGCAGCAGGTGCCACGATCCCGCTCGACCCGGATTACGAAGAGCGCGCGATCTATATCGTCACTGGCGAGATCGAAATCGCGGGCGACCGTTTCACCGGGCCACGCCTTCTGGTGTTCCGGCCGGGTGACCGGATCGCGGTGCGGGCGCTGTCGGAGAGCCGGATTGCGATCCTCGGCGGTGCGGCGCTCGAAGGCCCGCGGCACATCTGGTGGAATTTCGTGTCGTCGCGCAAGGAGCGCATCGAACAGGCCAAAGAAGACTGGAAGTCCGCGCGCTTTGACATCGTGCCGGGCGACGAGACCGAGTTCATCCCGCTGCCGCCGCGGTGACTGGCGCCGCTGGCTCGGCCCGCGGCCATTTTCATTCTTGCTTAACCATACGGGCCATCCGCCCGCGCGCAGGTCTGCGGGTCGGCAAGCCGAGCCTCTATGCTTAATCCCGCCTTTACGGGAACCGGTCAGTTTGACGGGCGGTATATTGTGGGGGCGTCCTTCCTTGTCGTCGAAATTCGGAAAACTGATCGCGATCGCGGTCGGCATCCTGCTTGCGGGTGCGCCCATTGTGGGCCTGAATTTCTGGGTCGATGGGCTGATGGTCCGTCAAAGCGCGAGCGATGCCGAGACCTTTGCCCGTCGCTCTATCCACGTCGCCGATGCGCGGCTCAGTGCGATCCTGACCTCGCTTCAAAGCCTCGCCGCGCGCGGGATCGATGGCTGCCGTCCGGATCAGGTCGAGGCGCTGAGAAGCGCGAGCCTGCCGGTTGCATGGGTCAAGCAGATTGCAGTGCTGGGAGCTGCCGGACAGCCGCTTTGCAGCGATCTCGTCCTGCCCGGACTGGTCAAGGTGGTTGCGCAGCGCGAAGTCCGGGGAAGCGATGCCGAGATCGAGGTGGTGCAACTCGGCGATCGACCCGGGCGGATGGTGCGGCTGCGTCTGCCGGTGGGACCGGGAGGCACCACAAGCCTTGCCGCTCTCATACTTCCGGATGTTCTGATCACAAGCCTCGGTATCAGCAGCGCATCGGCATCCGAATACGCGCAGCTTGCGCTTGTCGACGGGACCGTCATCACCGAGTTGGGCGCTCGTCCCGCCGACAGCGAGGCGCTGTCCGCGGTGAGCCGCAACGCGCGCGTCAACGATCGCTTCGGTTTGCGGGTCGCGACCTCGCACCCGCAAATCGAAGGCGAGGTCTCGCTCGACGAATTGCGCAAGATCGCAATCGCTATGACCGGCATCCTGGCGCTGGCACTGGTCGCATTCGCGCTTATTCTGCGTTTGCGTCAGCGTGACAACCCGGTGACCGAGCTCGAGCGCGCGCTGCGCCGCGGCGACTTCGTGCCCTATTATCAGCCGATCGTCGACATCACCAACGGCCGCCTGCGCGGAGCCGAGGTGCTGATGCGTTGGAGAAAAAGCGATGGCACCGTGGTGCCGCCCGCAGCGTTCATTCCGCTGGCGGAATCCAGCGGTTTGATCGTGGCGATGACGCGGAGCATGATGCGCCATGTAGTCGCGGAGATGGGTCCGGCCTTTGCAGTCCGTCCGAAGCTGAAGCTCGGGTTCAACATGACCGCCGAGCATTTTGCGAACGACACCATCGTGCGCGACATCCGCAACATCTTCGAACGTTCACCCATTCGCTATTCGCAAATCTTTCTCGAAGTAACCGAACGGCAGCCGCTCGAAAACCTGGGCCGGACCCGCCGCGTGATCGCGACGCTGCAGGATCTCGGGGTGCGTATTGCCATCGACGACGTCGGCGCCGGCCATGGCGGTCTTTCCTATATCCTCAAGCTCGGTGCCGACGTCATCAAGATCGACAAGATGTTTGTCGACGCGCTCGGCAGCGACAACCATTCGAGTATCATCGTCGAAACCCTGGTCGACCTCGCGGAGTCCATGCGCATGGACGTCATTGCCGAAGGCGTCGAGACCTTCGAACAGGTGGTCGCCCTGCGCGAGCGCGGCGTTCGCACCGCCCAGGGCTATGTGTTCGCGCCGCCGCTTCCCGGTTCCTCGTATCTGAAACTGGTCGAGGCGATCGAGCCGTCCTCGGCTGCCGAACCCAATGCAGCCAGGGGCAGGCTCTACGGAGCCGGCATGTTCGAGGCGTCGTCGGCTGCCTGACGCCGTTTGAAGGCCTGCGGTGTCAGGTGGTAGGATGGTTCCGATCTCGAACGAGGGAGGACGACCATGATTCGCAGGATGACCGGGACGACCTGTCTGACGCTCGCGCTCGCCATCCCCCTGGTTTTCGCCACACCCGTACAGCCGGCGGGGGCGCAGGACGGGCTCATCGGCGGAGCCATTTTCGGTGGCGCCGCAGGCGCCATCATTGGCGGAGCGGCCGGCGGTCGGGGCGGTGCCGCAACCGGTGCGATTATCGGAGCGGCTACTGGCGCAGCACTTGGCGCGGAGATGGAGCGGCGGCGAACCGGCTATTACTGGTACAATGGCCGTTGCTGGCGCCGCGACGCGCGCGCCAACTATCATCTGGTGTCGCGCAACTTCTGCGGTTGAACCGCCGGATTTTCAGGGGAGGCGGCCAGGCGCGCGCGTTTGTGCCTCAGGATTGCCATCGCGCCCGCGCAGGACGTAGATTGCATTCCACCCTGGCATCCCACATTCCCATGAAAATCGTCTGTCTTGCCCTCGCGCTCACGATCCTGCCGTTGTCATCGGGGGTCGCGCAGAATGCTGCGCCCAAGTCGCTGCTTGAAAATGAGCAGATCAAGGTCCGCGAGATCAAGCTCGCGCCCGGAGAAAAGCAGCCCGCGGTTCAGCGCCCCAACACCTTCCTGTATGCGCTGACCGACGGGTCGATCGTATTCACGCCTCCGGGACGCAAGGGCTATGAGTTGACGTTCAGGGCAGGCGAGGCGCTCTGGCTGCCGTCGCAGGAGACCGCCACGTCGAATGAGAGCGACAAGGAGGTCCGGGTCCTGGTTGTCGAGATCAGGGCGCGCCCGCCTGCCGCCGCGAAGGGCAAGACGTCCAAGGGAAGCAAGGGAGCGAAGGGTTCGAAGAAGGGCGCGAAGAAATAGGCGCCGCATCGCGGAAGCATTTAGGATTGGCGGTTCCGATCGGCGGCGGCGTCGGACCTTTAGGAGATTTCGCCATGCAGGTGATGTTGGTTCTCGGACGCATCCTTTTCGTTCTGGTTTTCATTTTCTCCGGCGCGCAGAAACTGATGGATATTCCGGGAACCGCGAGCACGATCGGTGCCAAGGTGGCGTTGCCCGATGTGCTGGCTGCGTATACGCCCCAGCTCGAAGCGATGTCCGGGATGACCACGCCGACGATGCTTGCTATCCTGGTCGGTGTGGTGGAGATCGGGGCGGCGCTGATGATCGCGGCGAATATCGGCGCGCGCGCAGGCGCCGTGCTGTTGATTCTGTTTACAATCGCGGCGACCTGGTACTTCCATCCATTCTGGGCCATGTCCGGTGCGGAACGCGAGGCGAACATGATCCAGGCCTTGAAGAACCTGTCACTGATCGGTGGCCTTCTGGTGATATTCGTGATCGGATCCTGGCGTCCGGGATATGATCGCTATTCCGAATCCGCCGCTGAGCGTATGTGAGGCACCGGGGAGTTTGAAGACATGCGGCTTATGACGACTGGTTTGGCGCTCGCAGCGACCGCTCTGTTCGCGCTTTTTGTACCGGCGACCACCGCTTCGGCGAGGAGCTACGTTTACAGCACGGAGTATTGCGCCCGGGACTATGACGGTGCGATGGATTGCTCCTATTTCACGCTGCGGCAATGCCGCGAGGCTGTCTCGGCGACCGGCGGCGATTGTGCTGTGAACCCGCGCTATTCCGGTGAGCCTGCGCCGCGATACCGGCGGGCGCCGCGCCCGCGCTGAATTCCGCAGCGGGCCTGATTGTCCGGACAGTCCGTACTGAAAATTCCGACCTGGAAATAAAGAGGGCGGCCAAGTGAGCCGCCCCAAGGTTGTTACGCCACGCGGGAGGAACCTCTGCGGGATCGGCCCCCTCAACCGCCGGTCCCGCGTGACTTAAGAATCGAATCAATGCTCGATTACAAGTCTGCCTGAATATTCAGCGCCGTCACCCGTATTCTTCTACCGCGGCGCAAAATTGCCCAAACCGTTGTCACGGAAGCACATGCGCATCGCTCGGGGAGGGCATCTGCGCCCGCTCTCAACATCAGGCGGCGCCGTGTCAAAAAAAATCGCCGGGCAGAGCCCGGCGATCTTAACCGAAACCTATATAACGCGCCGCCTAGTCGACAGTCCGAACAACGCTCGCAGTCGGACGCTGGTCGACGGTCGGAAGCTTGGCCTCCTTCTTCATCATCTCGTCGTACTTCGCCATCGACTGAACCGTGCCCTTGGCTCGCATGTGCACGACCTTGTAGCCGCCGTCCTTGAGCTGCTTGAGCAGTTCCGGCAGCGCGTCGGCGGTCTGGGTCTGGAAATCGTGCATCAGAACGATCCCCTTGCCGTGCTTCTTGAGTTTGTTCATCACCGCATTCACGACTTGCTCCGGACGGCGCGCCTTGAAGTCGAAGGAGTCGAGGTCGGTCGAGAAAATCGCGATGTTGCGCTCGCCAAGATAGGTCACGAGTTCCGGCGGATGACGGAGCGCGACGAAACGAAAGAAGGGCGCGGACTGGGCGCCAAGCGACATGTTGACCGCGCTGATGCCTTTCTCGATTTCTTCCTTGGCCTGTTCCGGGTTGATGTTCTTGCGGCCGAGATCGGCGTGGCTCCAGGTGTGGGAGCCGATCGTGTGACCGCCTTCGGCCACCTGCTTCAAGATTTCAGGGTAATAGGTCGCGTGTTTGCCGATGATGAAGAATGTCGCCTTCACGCATTGATCGGCAAGTGCCGCCAGCACTTTCGGGGTGGTCGGCCAGGGGCCGTCGTCGAAGGTGAGCAGAACCTCCTTGTCGCGCAGGAAGTCGTGCTGCTTGAAATGTTCGAAGCCGAAACCGGGACCGCCGGTGGTATCGATTTCAACCGTGCGGGAGACCCCGAGGGCACCCGGATTGGCACACTTGGCCGCACCGGCGGCTCCGGCACCCGGAGCCTGCGCGAAAGCCGCACCGCTCGCCAGCGATGCGGAAACCAGGATAGCGCACGCGAACGAGTGGCGCATGGTGGACCCCCTCATGAGAGCGGACCCAGGCGGCCCGCATGGCAAAGCTATGGCATGAAAAACGTGACATGCCACAAGAGTCAACGAATCCCCCCGTCGATACCGGTGAGGAACGGGGATTATAGTTATTTGTGATGGGTTCGACACGGCCAATGGCCGTGTCGTTAACGATTGCGTCGGGAAATGGACAAATTCCAGACCAAACGCCACGCTCCCGGAAAGGCCTTAGCCGGTCAGGCGGGCCCGAGCTCGCGCTCGAGCGCCGCGACCAGGTGAGGGGCGGTGGGCTCAATCGCGGAGCCGAAAGAGGCGGCAAGCGTGCCGTTCCGCGCAACCAGGTACTTGTGAAAGTTCCAGCGGGGTGTCTCGTTCGGCCGCTGGATCGCCGCCCAGCGATAAAACGGGTGCGCCGCCTCGCCCTTCACCGCGACCTTTTCGGTCAATGGGAAGGTCACGCCGTGACGATGGGCGGTGCCGTGAATTTCCGATTGCCCACCGGGTTCCTGCCCGCCGAAGTCGTTTGAGGGCACGCCGAGAACCAGCAGCCAGCGATCGCGGTACCGCCTCCATAACGTCTCCAGGCCCGAATATTGCGGCGTGTAGCCACACAGCGATGCGGTATTGACGATCAGAACCGGGCGTCCGGTCTGTTCCGACAGAAGAAGCTCTTTCCCGTCCAGCGCCCTGAAAGAGAAGGCGAAGGCCGTGGCGCGACTCATGGCGGTTTGCGCGCTCCCGCGCCGGGACATCAATGGCAGCACGGCAGCGCCGCCGATCGCGTTGAGGATGGTTCGCCGCGAGATCATGTCAGTTGCTCCACCGCGCCAGTCTACAGCAGCCGGATCGCATGCGAACCCACATGCGCGTGAAGCTCCGTTTTGCTTACCCGGTGGGAACCAAGGCCCATGCGTGTCGTTCACAATTGACAGCATTTGGGGCCGATATGAAAAGCTTCAATCCGTTTCGTATGTCGTTCGACCGTCCGCTGAGGCCGGTGGAACGGACGCGCGCGCGCGTGACCGCGACAATCGTTGGCGGGGCCGCCATTTTTCTGGGGATTTCGAGTGTCGGCGTACTCCTAAACGCCAGTTCCGAGGCGATCGGCAGCTGGACCAATGCCGAGCCGCCACCTGAAGCCAGGATCCTGGCGACAGCGGCCGAAGACCCCACCGGCAAGAGCTGCGAGGAGCAGACCTGGCCCTATCTGGAAGCGCGGTGCCTGAAATCCGCCGATACGGAGACGTCGCCGCGCTCGACGCCGAAACACGGCCTCGGATCGCAACAGGTCTCGCTACCCGACGCGCCAGCCACCAAGGCAGCGTCGCCAACCGGCCCGGCCGTGGAGCGGGGTACGGCCGGCTCCGCGGCGTATGATGACAAGCCAGTACCGACGCCGCGTGGCGCATCCGGCGCGACAGGCAAAGCTGCCGTTCCTCTCCCGGTTCCAGCACCTGCACTTCCGGCGCCTTCCATTGCTGCGCCGGCCGCGTCCGAGTCGCCACGCGACATCTCGGAACCGAACGCGCGGCAATATCGCGGCAAGGCTGAACGGCAATTGTCCCGACGCGATCAGCGCCGATTGGAACGGCAAGAGCGGAGAATGTTGCAGCGTGAGCGCCGTGAGGAAGTGCGCAGGCTGCGTCACGAGCGGTGGCGGGCGCGGCAGGAAGCACGCCGCGACGAATTCTTCATCTTTCGCTGACCGTCGCCGGCTTGAGCCGGCTCCGTGAAACTGAAACAGAAAAAACCGGCCGCATCGCTGCGGCCGGCTTTTTGTCTGGAGGCCGGTTAGTGGCAGTTGCGCTTGCCGTAACCGCCATATCCACCATGGCCGTAGGACACCTTGCGGACCGGAGGCGCAAACTTCGGCTCAACGAATTTCGGTTCGGCGACGATGACCTTGGGCGCGAATTTCGGCGCGGCCAGTCTGGGCGCGGGTTCGGGGGCAGCGTCCTCGGCCGGAGCGGCTTCGGCACCCTGGGCTTCGACCGCGGGGGCCTGGCCGTCGACCTTGGCCGGCGCCTGGTCGGCAACCGGGGTGGGCGCCAGAGCGACCTTGTTGGGGGCAGGAAGGATCTGGATTTGACGGGTCGGACCCTGCTGGGCCTGGGCGGACACGGCCATAACGGCCAGGATCGCGGCGGCGAGGGCGGTTTTCGTGATGGTCATGGCCTTGTTTCCTTGAGTGAGCGAATGTTGATGGCCATTCGTCGCGCGGCCCTGAAAGGCGGTTCAAAGCGCGGTTGGAAAATTCGCTCGCTCATTCGGCCGCCAGCCGGCACGGCATGAAACCGGTTTTCGCCGACCGCGTTGAGACTGAGGTAACCAGCCTCGCCATATAGGCCGAACCGCCGTCCAGTTGGCCCGACTGACCCTGAGAGATGCGTTCGAAGGGCTGGCCGATGCCTAAGGCGGAACGATTTGTCCGGATGACGGGCTTGTTACTGGCGCTTGTGGGCAGTCTGGCGCTGTGCGGGCTTTCCTATGGTACCGTTCGAACCGGAGCTGCTGTGAGCGCGACCAATGCCTACTGTGTTTCGGCATGGCCGGCGAGCGGGCCCAGTCGATATTAGTCTCCGGGGATGTCGCCGCGCTTAAGAGACCGGAGTTGGAGAACCGAAATGAAACTTCTCGCTGCTGCCGCCGTCATCGGCGCAACGTTGCTGACAGGCGTAACTCCTTCGTCGGCGCAAGTGGAATATCCCTGGTGCATCATCACGGGGGGCCGTGACGGTGGCGCCATGAGCTGCGGTTACGTCAGCTTCGCGCAATGCATGCAGACCCGTATCGGGACCGACATGTGCGTGATCAACCCGCGCTATAACGTGCCGCGCTCGCGCGGCTAACGAAGATAGCAGCGAGGTCTGATGGAACCGGTCATCGCGTTTCGGCGTCTGAATGCCTATGTGTGCAGCGCCGAAATATCCACGAGGATGACCGATGGTTCGCAGCCTTGCGATCGCGATAGCCGCGTTGTGGGTGATGTCCGCCCACGCGGCGGATGAACCCGACCTGATCTTCAAGCGCTCCACCGTGTTCAAGTGGATGTCGCCGAACGACAAGCTCGCCACCTATGGCCTCGACGATCCCGAGGTTGACGGTGTTGCGTGCCACTTCACCGTACCGGAGCGCGGGGGATTCAAGGGCTGGCTCGGCCTTGCCGAGGAAGTGTCCGACATTTCGCTGGCCTGCCGGCAGATCGGTCCGATTCATTTCAAGACCAAGTTCGAGCAGGGCGAGGACGTGTTCCGAACCCGCCGCTCGCTCTTCTTCAAGAAGATGCAGATCGTCCGCGGCTGTGACGTCAAACGCAATGTGCTGGTCTACATGGTATTTTCGGATCGCATCATCGAAGGCTCGCCCAAAAACTCGACCTCGAGTGTCCCGATCATGCCGTGGGGCGCGCAAACCGATGTCCCCAAATGCGCTGACTACATCGAGAAGTGAACGTGGCCGACGCATCGGCTGAACAAGCAGACGCGGCGCCGTCCGGG